>Ga0208125_100012_pt1 | contig 406345 bp, 378 predicted proteins | sample LakWasM128_HOW14_2_FD_183938 | JGI IMG/M metagenome (GOLD analysis project Ga0208125, IMG submission 183938) | Freshwater sediment methanotrophic microbial communities from Lake Washington under simulated oxygen tension - Sediment Metagenome... | ecosystem: Environmental > Aquatic > Freshwater...
TGGGAGAAGGCCACTAATCTTAATTACTGGCTCTAAGGCCTTGGGGCGCGCTCAGCATCCCTTCTCCCGGCTCTTCGCGTAAGAGCAATTTAACTCATTTCTGAGTTGTTGGTAAGATACAAGGGGCTGGCTTTAGCCAGTCCCGCTTGAATGATGGGTTAGAGGTTGGAAATATGCTCAACCCAAACATTTTGCCCGATATGATGCTCTTGCACTGTTTCAATTGCGGCCTCCAAAGCAGCATTGTCATTGGTGTTTATGGGCTTTAAAAACTCAGTAACATTGTAGCTGGATTTTCGAAGCTCATTGATTTCCAGCGGAGTCAAAACGCCATAATTTAGCCAAATAGATATTGGGTTTGGTTTGATTTGAGCTATCAAATCCTCGTACCCTGATCTGGTGAAAATAAGAAAAAGCAACAATACCTCTAACGTTTGAATTAAGGGGCTGGCTTTAGCCAGTCCCGCTTGAATGATGGGTTAGGCAAAAGCTTCTTTTGTGAGCAAGAATGCATAATAAAAACCATAATATGAACAATATGTTGTTAAGAGTATATAAGCGACGATATGGCAATAAAAGCTAAATGGCGATGATGATCGTTTAAGGACTATAAACTGGCTTAAGAAAAAAAGGCGAGTTTCTGGTGCTACAAACGTTTCAACTTCCCCTGTTTTTAAACCTTTAACTATTTCTATGACGAAACAACTAGAAATAATAATAAAGCCTAGAACTATACCTAAAGCTGCATATATAGAAAAACCATATATTTTGCTTATAAAACCACAAGCTAAAATTAGTGCGCCACCACACTGACCTATTTCCCAACGACCATAACTCATGAGGTGTTGCCTAACAGTTAATATGCGGACCCATGGGTCCGTATATTAATAATTGAATTTTCGTGACACATGGCTGGAATCCCTTGTCTTTTCTTGGTTTTATTGTTTGTTGGTCTCTATATTGAAATATTAATATAGAGACGCAGCATTACTATTTAATTGTAATTGAATTTTAACAACGGTTGAAATTTATTGAATAAATTCTATGACGGCTTTGAGCCCGAAGCTCTCAAGTCAAAAGTATGCTTTTTGGATGCCTAATAGCAGACAGCACTAAGTTATGAAATCGACCCTTTTGAGACAGTCGCTATAGGCTAAAAACGTTGATTGCTCCGCCACTTGGGGCAGCATTTGATTGTAATAAACGAGCAGAAAAACCATCACGCATGTAGTACCTTATTCCGTTAGATCGACTCTCCCAATATAGGCTCTCTTCGACATGCCTTCCAACCCACCCCCCTAGCCCAGATGGAATTCCAACATACTGCTTACCATTGTGAGAATATGTATAGGCATTGCCAATTTCGCCAGATGCAACTTGAAACTTCCATAATTCTTGCCCAGTTTTAGCATCTACTGCCTTAAACCATCGGTCAAGTGTGCCATAAAATACTAGGTTTGATCTAGTAGCTAAAACTCCACTTAAAATTGGAAGTCGTTCTTTGTTATACCAAGCTACTTTATTGGTCATTGGACTGTAGGCAGCAAAGCCACCTAAAATTTCATCTCTATTTGGTTGTTCATTACTTGCAAGCGGACCTTGAAACTCAGTAGTAGTAGCGCCAACCCATGGCTGTCCAGAAACATATTTTGACTCCACGGGTTCAAAAGTCATACACATGTAATTAAGAGGAACATAAAGCAACGTTGTTTTTGGCGAATAAGCTGCTGGAGCAATGGTTTTTGCTCCTTTTGTTGAAGGACATCCAGCTTTCATGTTGTAATCCTGATGCGTACTGTACTTCGCATCTTTAGCAGGCACTCCCGTTTTAAGGTCAACATTAGTTGCCCAATTCACAAATGGATGCACCTTCTCTGCTGCAATCAAGGTACCGTTGTCGGCCTGCCAAGTATAAATAAAGCCGTTTTTGTTGATTTGCGTGGCGTAGTTTCTGTTTTTGTTCTCAAACAAAATTACTTCATTGGTCGCATCATAATCCCACTCATCATGTGGGGTGGTTTGCATGGCCCATCTGGCTTGGCCAGTATCCACATCTCTGGCAAATACACTACTTGCCCATTTGTTATCCCCTGGTCGTACATCAGGATTCCATACACCAGGATTACCTGTGCCGTAATAGACTAAGTTGGATTTAGTATCAAAGCTAAAGTAACCTGTCACTGCACCACCGCCATTCTGCCAACCGTCTTTCTCTTGTTGCGGTTTTAGCCAAGTGCGAATACCAAGTTCTTTTTCGCCTATCTTAAGTTGCTCATTCGGCAAGGGTTTAAATGAACCACCTTGCTTGTTACCACCATTGACGTCTTGATAGACACTTAAAGCGCTGTATTGTGGATTAGCTTGGTTAAAGTCATTGCCAATTAAAACATCGGCATCACTGCCCGTAGAGTAAGCCTTCCAAGCCAATGCGCCATCTTTAAGGTAATACGCTGCCATAAAGCAACGTACGCCAAATTCACCACCTGCACAACCCGTGAGCACTTTGTCTTTAATCACTTGCGGGGCATTGGTATTGGTTGCGCCTGTTTTAGGGTCGTTGACTTGTACTTGCCATTCCAACTTGCCCGTTTTGGCGTTTAGCGCGACAAGCATACCGTTGTTTTGTTGTAGATAGATTTTTCCATCACCGAAGCCTAAGCCTCGATTAACGTTATCGCAACAGAGGACTGCTTGAGTATTAGGATCTTGCTTAGGAAAGTAAGACCATAGTATCTTTTGGTCATTGTTTAAATCCAAAGCATAGACGTTATTAGGAAAGGCAGTGTGTAGATACATCACACCATCTATGACTAAGGGAGCACCTTCATGACCACGATTGACGCCTGTGCTAAACGTCCAAGCGAGTTTGAGGTTCTTAACATTGCTGGTATTGATTTGGCTTAGTTCACTATAGCCTTGGTTGTTGTATTGACCGCGTGGATAAGCCCAGTTGTTGGGATTCTTCATGGCACGGTCTAGGTCAGGTGCTGCTACAACTAGAATTGGTAAATTAAGAACGGTGATTGCTGAAAGTAAAACGAGTTTGGAGGCTTTGCTTATACTCATCACAGTCTTCTTATTTGATTACTATGGTTTCATCTTAATCAATAGTAAAAAATGATGCAAATTATTTGAATCTAAAATGGCCGCTTTGGGCCCTGAGTGAAGCATATGACTGACTGCTATTTGGCAGAATGATCGCATTTCTTCAAAGCTGACACTGAGAATCTTCACTGCCGACCCAAAGCTGACTTGCGTCCACAAACTCAATCCGCACGAATATTCATTCTTAAACTATAATAAATCAAGTTTTTGATGTAGATGGCATGCAAAGTTTTCACAACTGATAATAAAAAATGGGAATCGCATTTGCTTATGAAGTTATTCATTTCTTTTAAATTTAAATCACTTCGATTAATCATATTAGCAATATCCTCATGTTTTTTCACATTTGCAGCTAACACTGCACAAGCTGATTTTTATAAAGCCTTAGACGCATATCGAAAGCATGACGGATTAAATGTAATCAAGGAAGTTAAAGATGCAGTCAATAAAAAGAATAATGAAGGTTTAATGCTGTTTATGAGTGCCATGTCAATCGACAGAGGCACATCTATGAAAACGAGTTTATATAAAGGTAGTCCAGATAATAAGCAAACAACCCTTAAAAATATACTCACAGATGAACAACGCCAAGAGTTAATAGAACTTTTAATTACCGCTACAAGCAATAGTAATGCAGATGCACAACTTTACTTAACCCCATTTATACGTGAACTTAACAATCCGCAGCTAACTGCAACTCTAAAGTCGAATGATGAGTATGCCAAAAGCGGCAGTTTAGTGGCAGCTAATTATTCTAAATTAACTGACATAGAAAGAGCTGAACTTGGCGACCCATTTGCTCAGATGCTATTAGGCTTAAGCTACCTTAGAGCTGTTGATTACAGAAAATATGGTTGTGATGAATCTCCAGAAAAACTTATTTGCCGTCCAAAAGATGAAACCAAAGGTTATTATTGGTTGAAAAAATCTCTAAAAAGTTATGAATCTAAAGGACATGGCGAAATGGGAGCCTTTGACAACTCAATGTGTGACCTACTTCAAAACCTAGATGACCCCAAGCAATTAAAACAAGCTTATCTATGGTGTATCTTGGGAATGAAATCTGGCGCGCAAAGTGACTCATTTCAATTGCTAGAGAAGATGCACAGATCAGGTAAGCTTAAAACTGCAGACCCTGATGTTGATAATGCTTGGAATAGCTCTTCATGGGAAGATAGGCGCAGAACATTTACAACTCTTGGCATGATTGAGCAAAAGGAACTTCCTAGCATGCTCATTGAAACAAGAAAAGAATTAACAAAAGATAAGCTGCCAGTATTTACATATTACGTAAACGACTATATAGAGTATGAACTTGACGTATATGCAGATGGACGCGTAAATATTGCTTTTGGAGGTACAGCTAATGGCCCACGTGGCTCTGAAGGTAATGCCTCAAGTTTTGTAGATGTCAGAAAGGACTTGCTAGTAAAACTGCCTTCAAGAAATGTAAAGAGTTTTCTTGCAGATTTAAAAAAATCTGGCTTCTATAGTTGGACAGCTGTGAACAATGACATAGGTTTTTGTGATAACTTTGATTGGACTGGCTGTGTACCCAAACGCTACCAAGCAACCTTGAGAGATGGTGTCAAAGTGAATAGATTTTACTATGCTGGTTTGGCTGGATATATGGAGAGAAAAAATGATGCGAATACTAGTCTGGCAATGCTTGCTAATCTGGTAGAAAAATACTTTCCAACAAAAGGGTTGCGATGCGAGCTTGGAGCCTCTGAGGAATATAAGCAGGCATGCTTGGTGCGCGAGGCCAAACTATTGGAAGTTGCACAACCTATTCCAGCCAAGCCTAAAAAATAATTCATAGGGAACTTAATTATAGTAAATTGGCAAAAGGGTTTGCATCTCTAGCGATTCCAAAACCTTCGCAAATATCTATAATGCGTAATTTGTGATAAATTACATCCGCTAAATAGCCGCTTCGCATTTCATTTACTCGACGCGGGCTCAGATAAGCTACATGACAGCCATCTGGGGAACCAGCCGTAATATTTATCGACTTTTCTTTTGCTATTAGATACCGCTTATTTCCTTGGATTAAGGTTAAACCCTGCTTTTCTGGATCTAATTTTGTGTTCACATTTGAATCTAAGTAAACCATCAAACCAGCTCTCGTAATGGTTGCACCAGAAAAATCGTTTGCTCCGACCTCAACAAATTTGAATTTTCCACTAATAGGTGACAGCAAAACAACCGAAGAAGTACTTCTTACATATGACTGATTAACTTCGCTTGTAGTTGATGGCGATAGGTCAGTGCGGAACAAATAAACTTTTAGCCAATCAATCCAAGACCAAAACCGAAACTCATAAATGGAAGAACTTTCAATTAGATCAAACGATTTGCCATTGGGCTGCACATAAGAAAATTTACGAATATGATCAGCCTTATCTGATGTCACCTCTTTGATGCATCCATCACTTTCTCTTAAGGGTCTGTAGCCTACTCTTCCTTCTTTACCCAGATTCGGGCAGCCATCTGTATCCCAGTAACGCTGCTGATTAAACAATTCTAGTTGTTTATCATAAAATTCATTTTTGATATTAAAAGTAGTTTTTTTGTTAGATATATCAAATACCATGAAGATTTTGGTTCTATCGAAGGTTGGTTTACGGCACTCTAAGCGTGGATTCTTAGTGTTACATGATGGATCACTAAAACCTGAGTTTCCAGAAGTGCCAAATAAAACTTTGTTAGGTGATACCCAAGTTAATATTGCATCCCCATCCATAGAGTCCAATTCACCTTCAGCTTCAATGTAAGGCAGTATTTTTATTTCAGTAGCGGTTAGTTTATCTGCATGAGCTGAAGAAATATTTATAGCAAAAAATAAGCTTATCCATATAAGTTGAAAAAGTAATTTTTTCATTAAGTTGACCTTAAATTTATTATTAATTCTTAGAGTAAATATAGCATATATGGATAGTTATCTATGTATTGTGGTTGAACTGGAATGATTTAGTAAGGAGTAATTGTTAAATTAAAACTGACTTGACTATTACTTGACTGCTTTGGGCCCAGAGTGAATTTTATGACCGTCTACTTTCGGCCTTTATAATCACATTTCTTCAAAGCCGCCACTGAAAATCTTCACTGCCGACCCATAGCCGACGGTCAATAGTTTGCGAGCAGATCTAAAATAAATTAGATGTAGCAGGTACGATGCCATTGCATGCGAGTTCAATCAGCTCAAACAGTCATAATAGTTGAACCAGTGGTTAATCGCGCTTCTATATCACTATGCGCCATAGCGGCACCTCTTAATGGGTAACTCTGATTGATGTAGACTTTCACTTTCCCAGCTCGCACTACATCAAAAAGATCCAAAGAGTTTTCCTCTAGGTGAGATCTAGTTGAAATAAATGTTGCGAGGGTTGGTCTAGTAACTAGTAAAGAACCCTTTTGGGCTAAAACGGTAAGATCTAGTGGCGGTACAGGTCCAGATGACGCTCCAAATAGAACCATTAGGCCGCGCGGTTGCAAGCAATCGAGAGACTTCATAAAAGTATCCTTACCAACCGAATCATAAACTACAGGCAACTTCTTACCATTCGTAATTTCAAGCACTTTCTTCTGGAAATCTTCACTAGTATAAATGATAGGATAATGACAGCCATTGGCTTTAGCTAGGTGCGCTTTCTCTTTGCTAGATACTGTGCCTATGACAGTAGCGCCTAATGCTGCTGCCCACTGACAGAGAATAAGTCCCACCCCTCCAGCAGCTGCATGTATTAAAATCGTGTCACCTGATTTAACTTTATATATATCACGTAAAAGATAACGCGCAGTCATGCCTTGTAACATCATTGCCGCTGCAGTTTGATTAGAGATTTCATCAGGCAATTTAACTACTTGATCGGCAGATATAAGCCTAGTTTCTGCATATGCACCCAAAGTCATAGCATAAGCGACTCTATCACCCGACTTCAAATTGACTACACCATCTCCGACCTCATCTATTATGCCTGCTGCCTCCATACCAGGTACAAAAGGCAATTGGATCGGGTACAGTCCTGTACGATAATAGATATCAATGAAATTTAAGCCAATAGCATCTTGCTTTAATCTAATTTGACCAAAACCTGGGGCACCTACATCTATATGTTCCCACTGCAGAACCTCTGGACCACCTACCTGATGTATGCGAATCAAGTGAGACATAAGTAGCCTCTTGTTTGAAAGGCGTGAATAGAATGATAAATTTCACGTAAAAAACAAATCAATCCAAATATCAAACATGTCATTGTCAAAATAGGCATTGCTGAAACTAATTGCGATGCATCTATATTAATAGGATACACTAAAAATAATAGTGCAGCTGCAAGTTGTGTTAGACGAGATACAGCACTAACATTTTCAAAAATATTCCGCATAATATCTTCTCTGTGTCATCATTTTAAAATAACTATTTTTAGATTCAGATTAGTTAACTTGGCAAGGACATTGCGTCTGAAACGTTTGGCGACACGATGTTGTGATACTTTACCTTTCGATAAAAGGTAGACCTTGGCATGCCGAGTAGCTTACTTGCGGCACTGGCACTCCAATTTGTATTGCGAAATGCCCTTATTAATGTATCACGCTCGACACTATCATCTTTGCCCGACATAGAATCAGCATCATCTTTTTTTCGAAATACTTTTTTTACTGACGTGCTATTAAAAAAGCTATCTGGAAGATGCTCTAATAGAACAACACTGTCATAACAAACTGCAATTGAAAAACTCAGCACGTTGCGTAACTCGCGAATATTTCCGGGCCAAGGATGCTGGCAAAGTAACTGTAAAACTTCATTTGAGAGTATTGGAGATCTTTCAGCTTTTTTAGACTCTTCATCAAATATTTTTTGTACTATATGAACTATATCTGTACGCGCTCTGAGTGGGGGTAACGTGAATGTTGCAGAGTTGATACGATAAAAGAGATCTTCCCTAAATGTCTTTTCTTCTACCATCTTGGGCAAATCTCGGTGCGTCGCGCATATTACCGAGATGTCCACATGCTCAGGGCTCGTAGCGCCCAATGCAAGCACCTCACCTTCAGCCAACACTCTTAATAACCTCGTCTGAAGTGAAGATGGCATATCGCCAATTTCATCAAGAAATAATGTTCCACCATTTGCTTGATATATTTTCCCGGCACTCCCTTTAGCTTTAGCCCCAGTAAAAGCGCCTTCTTTATATCCAAACAACTCACTTTCAATTAAAGACTCAGGAATAGCAGCACAGTTAATTGCAACAAATGGTTTATTTTTTCGATCACTATAGTCATGAATTGCTTTGGCAAAGCATTCTTTACCAGACCCAGTCTCACCAAGCAAAAGTATTGGGATTTTATGGTTTGCTAAACGTTTGAGGCGATCAATGCTATTCAAGACAGATTGATCTGATGTAGCTAAACCATGGAAACCAGAAAACTTCTCTTCAGGTTTCTGAACTGACTGAGGCTTTTTCTGCGGAGCTCTTATGCGTGCATGAATGTTGCTCGCAACAGGTCCGTTAGGAATAGTAATTGCTGATCCTGGGTAAGCGTAAGCGTAGCTAATCAACTTATCAACAGATACATTAAGAATATCTTCAACGTGAAGGCGTTGACTCCCAAACTCTGTCGTCAGTTGCTGTTTAAGCTGTTTACCCATCCCCAGAATGAGGCCACTTTCATCAAAAGCGATCAGTGTCCCGTGACCTAATGCCCAGCCATCCGATGGATTACACAACCACATTAACCAATCATATGCATGTACTTCAGAAAAATACTCATGCTCTATTCTAGATGCTGTTTGTGATGCTAGATTGTATGCAAGTGATAAGCTTTGGCGGTCTGCACGTGCAGATGTCGCCGTCGCATTCAATACGCCCAGTATTTCATCGCTTGTTCCAAACACAGGAATTGAACCACAACTGATACCTTGGTTTCTAATAAGAAAATGCTCGTTTTGATAAACTAGCGTTGGCTTCCTATCAAAAATGGCTGTGCCAATACCACATGTGCCCTGCTCCAGTTCCGACCAGACAGCACCTACATGCAACCCGCATTCATTAAACTCATGTTCAAATTGATTAGCGGCTCTAAGCTCAAGAGTGGCTCCAGACATGTCCGTAATAAGAGTACAAAAACCTAAACCACCTATATGCTTATGTAACCAGTCTGCCCCAAGTGTTGCATGCCTAAGAAAGCGCTCTTCACGCTCTTTCAATTCCTTTATCCTCGCAGCAGTCAAAACATTCTCACGCGCCTTAGTTGCGCGGTCTAGCCCATAGTCAATCTCTGAGCGCTGTTGGGACTGTATAAGCCGACTTTTATGCTGAATCGGGGAGTCTAAAAATACTGAACTCTCAATGGCCAGATTTCCAACTAGATGATTTCCCATTACTAATTCCTTTAAGCAAAAAACTAAATAATGCAAAAATTAAAAATCATACTACTAACATTGAGCCACCAGATAATATGCTCTTCTGATTAATTTCTCAATGAATAATGAAGCCACGTTTTCACAAATAAAACAGTTCTAAAAGCATTAAAAAGTTAAACTTTTTCAAGTTCACTCTTCCTAGCTGCTTGTTTAGTCACCGTAATGTTTGCTGTCTTGCAAATTGAAATAAATTCATTTGCATCAAGCGAAGCTCCTCCCACCAAGCCTCCATCTACATCTGGCTTAGCAAAAAGCTCCTTAGCATTTTGAGGTTTAACACTTCCCCCATAAATAATCCTTACCTGAGCAGCCGCATCTGAATCGCGCCTGGCTATACGATTACGTATAAAAGCATGTACTGATTGCGCCTGATCTGGTGAGGCAGTTCTGCCGGTACCAACAGCCCATACCGGCTCATAAGCAAATACCATGTTTAATTGCATGGCTTTAGCAAACTCTTGCTCTCCAAGAGTCGCCATTACAGCATCCATCTGACTAGCCACGATAACCTCAGTCAAACCAGCCTCATGCTCAGCCAATGTCTCGCCAACGCATAATATTGGAGTCATGCCTGCCTTAATAGAGGCATCAAATCTAGCAGCAGCAGTTAAATTTGTCTCGTGGAACAGCACTCGTCTTTCGGAATGTCCAAGGATTACATATGAGCATCCAAAGTCAGTAAGCATGTGCGATGAAACTGCACCTGTAAATGCACCAACATCATGCTGGTTTACATTCTGACCACCCCAAGCAATATTGGTATTTTCAAGTAACGATCTAGTTTGATGTAAATAGGGATTAGGTACACATACAGCATAATCAGCATTCCTATAATCATTTAAACCATGAATTAGACCCTCAAGCAAAACTTGATTAGTATGAATATTGCCATGCATTTTCCAATTGCCCACTACTAACTTACGTCTCATTTTTCACCTTAAATAAATCTATTTTTAATGCAACACTACCTAACAATGGCTTCCAACTCACCATTGGTATAGCGGCTAGCCATAATATCCAGAGGTATTACTTTAATTTTTGAAGCATATCCTGCAGAGCCAAATGCTTCAAAACGATCTTTACATACACTTTTTGCAGCAGCAGTTGCTGCCTTTAACAGTATGCGTGGATCAAACTCTTCAGGATTCTCAGCGAGCTTTTTGCGCAAGGCTGCTGTCATAGCCAAACGAATATCGGTATCAATATTAACTTTTCGTACACCATTTTTTATTCCTTCGACAATTTCAGAAACAGGCACACCATAAGTTTCTTTAATCTTCCCTCCGTACTTTCGTATCATTTCCAACCACACTTGATCAACACTTGAGGATCCATGCATAACTAAATGAGTATTGGGAATACGCGCATGAATTGCTTTAATTCTGTCTATGGCTAAGATGTCCCCAGTAGGAGGACGACTGAATTTATAGGCGCCATGACTAGTGCCAATTGCAATAGCAAGAGCATCAACTTGCGTGTATTTTACAAATGCTGCTGCTTCATCAGGATCTGTAAGTAATTGTGATTCATCAAGCTCGCCTTCAGCACCAACGCCATCTTCTTCTCCAGCCAATCCTGTTTCAAGTGACCCTAGACAACCAAGCTCACCTTCCACTGAAACGCCCACAGCATGCGCTGCTTCAACCACGCGTCGCGTCACTTCAATATTGTAATCATAAGAGGCAGGTGTTTTTCCGTCGCCCATTAAAGAGCCATCCATCATCACACTTGAAAATCCACTACGAATTGACCTCTGACATATTGCAGGTGATATGCCGTGGTCTTGATGCATACACAAAGGCAAGTTTGGATACTGCTCAATAGCCGCTTCTACCATTCTTCTTAGAAAAGGCTCTCCGGCATAACCTCTTGCACTAGCTGAGGCTTGTAAAATTACCGGGCTATCTACCTCATCTGCAGCCTGCAATATCGCGTGAATCTGCTCCATATTGTTTACATTAAATGCTGGCAAGCCATATTGAAACTCTGCGGCATGATCTAATAACTGCCTAAGTGAAACTAAAGCCATGTGTACTTCCTTTTAAACATTTTATAATCAATGCTACGAGCTAGATTGGCTTCGCTTTAGTACGCAACTTAGCTGTAATGTATTAATCAACTTCTCTACCATGAGACTTCATACGCTCATGCAAGCTCAAAGCTGCTGGGCGTAACGGCGCTCTAGAGCTAGTCCATGCACCTTGATTTTTGGGTGTCAACATTCTTAAGCGTGTAGCAAACAAGCTAAATACTCGATAAATTGCTGGCTTAGCATAAAGCCATGCCCATAAGTTATAAGCCATGACTTGCACCAAGCTTCTCCCACTTCCATAACCAGACAAATGAGGTTCAGAAGCATTGCCCTGACTTTGCTGGCGGAGCTCTATCAACAAGTCTGGTATAGGAATCTTGACAGGGCATACCTCACCACAAGCACCACAAAGGCTAGATGCAGTGACGAGATCAGCCGTAGCTTCTAAACCCATTAAGTGCGGTGAGATTATTTTTCCAATCGGGCCTGGATAGGTAGTGCCATATGAGTGACCTCCAATACGGCTGTACACTGGGCAATGATTCATGCAAGCGCCGCAGCGTATACACTGTAGCGTTGAGCGTAATCGCTTGTCCGCATATGCTGCACTGCGACCATTGTCGAGTAATACTAAGTGCACCTCTTTGGGACCATCCAGCTCAGACGCTCCGCGGGGACCTGAGATCCAATTAAAGTAAGTTGTAGCCGCCTGACCTGTGGCTGAGCGCGTAAGCAACGTTAACAAAGGAGGAACATGACTTAACTTCTCTACCACTTTTTCAATGCCTGTAATTGCAATATGCACATTAGGCACAGTGGTACACATACGACCATTACCTTCATTCTCAACTAGACAAAGGGTTCCAGTTTCGGCAACGGCAATATTTACGCCTGACAGTCCTACCTTTGTATCTCTGAACTTGTCACGTAACACTCGACGACCAATTTGTATTAACTCATCTACAGAATCGGTATAGTCCACGCCAGGTACTTTTTCTGCCAATAACCTTGCTATTTCTTCTTTAGTTTTATGGATTGCAGGCATGATAATGTGCGAAGGTTTTTCGCCTGCAAGTTGAACGATATATTCGCCCATATCAGACTCTAATGCGTCTATTCCCGCTGCTTCGAGCGCATGATTTAGCTCGACTTCTTCGCTCACCATTGACTTACCTTTGACCACCAACTCGCCTCCAGCTTGCTTGGTAATATCAACAATAAGCCTACATGCTTCTTCTGGTGTTTCAGCCCAATGCACATGAATGCCATTGCGCGTTAAATTTAATTCCAGCTGTACAAGTAGGCTTGGCAAATTTGATAAACTATATTTTCTAATTTGCTCTCCAAACGTTCGTAGTTCCTCGAAGGCAATTGGATCAGGGAACTGTGTTGCACGTTTGTTCACTAAAAAATCCATAGCACTTCTAATATTGGCGCGTAATGCTGGATTTGAAACTACCCGACGGGAATTCTCGTGAAATCTTATGGGTTCAACTGTACTCATACGCCCTCCACCAAAATAACGATTAACTCACGTGGTCCATGAGCGCCATAAGCTAATGTCTGTTGAATATCTGCAGTCTTTGATGGCCCTGAAATAAATATCAAGTTTGACGGCATTTGTTTATCCCACCGCACAGACAGAAGTGCTTCTTGCATATTTTTGTAAATATGCCGAACATCCAAAATACATATGTGAATAGGTGGCACCAAGGACAGCGTTCGTGGCATTCGGATTGGATCGGATTGAATAAGAGTACCCGTATCTGCTATTGCTCCGTCAGCAATGGTTACACCAACGTCAACCGTGTTGAATAAATCATTTTTTAAAATTTCTATCGGTTGATTAAATCTTGAAATTTCTGGCCCGCCATTCCATTGATGAAGTGCTAATAAATCACATGGAGGAAGCATGATATTTTTGATATTTCTAGTAGCACAGATAGCAGCTAACACGTCGCCTAATGAGCTTTCCCGTATATCAATAACCTCTGCATGTAGATCTTTCAGGTTACTTTTAAATTGTTGAAGCAATATTTCAGCCGATAAAGCCTTGGTTGAGTCTTGAATTGCAGGTTCATTTGACGGCATTTTTGGTGCTGCTCGCAATCGTGCAAGTATATTATTGCGTGCACTCATGTTGCACACTTAGTGGTTTTTAATAAGTAGGTGGCAATATGCTGACCATGTAACGATGATTTACGTTTTTCTAAAGTGCCATTAATGTTTAACAAACAGGCCCCATCAGCAGATACCATGACTTTTGCCGCAGTAGCTTCAAGTGCATCCACCTTATCTGAAGCCATTGCAGCTGATATTTCGGGATGCTTAACTGAAAATGCACCTCCAAATCCACAACATTCTGACTCATGATCCTGTACCAAAAGCTCTATGCCTTTAATTTGGCCTAAAAGTTCGCGTGCACTCAGATGAGTTCCCATTTCACGTCTTGCTGAGCAAGAGGTGTGTAAGACCACACTTTCATTGATACTTTTATGTGTCCAATCGACTTTAGCAACATGAAGTAGAAACTCTGTAAGCTCGAATACCCTAGCAGCAATAGAGTCTGCCCATGGCCCTAACACCGGGTCGCCCGCAAATAGTTTTGGCCAATGATGTCGCATCATGCCAGCACAAGATCCAGATGGCACAACAATTGGCCAATCGTTCTTAAATAACGGTAACTGCTGTGCAGCAACCATTCTCGCTTGATCTGGAAAACCTGATGTATAGGCTGGCTGACCACAACAGGTTTGATCCTGAGGGTAATGCACATGTATGCCTTCACGCTCCATCAGTTGCAAGGCAGAAACTCCCGCATCTGGATCAAATAAGTCCAATACGCAGGTCCCATACAAATAGACATCACTGGGTTTCGACGGATATACACGCGGAACGCTTAACTCGCTGGTCACTAACTTCTCCTCAGAAAATAATATTCATACAAATGGTATATTGGTCTGACCAATTTATGCAGTACTTTAACTTTGTTTACAATAGCTGTCAAGAACATGAATAACTAAATACTTGATAGCCTTAAATTTACCTATAAATAATATTTAATTAAGGAGGCATTGCCTCAGGAGTTGAGTATTGGGTAGTATGAATTGTGTATAGTTAGATAGATGCTGAGGCTGTTTCATTGTGAAAATTAAGCAGAATGGAATGACGAGATCAAAGTTAACTGTTATTATGGAATTGGTCAGACCAGAAATATTCACCTTAGTAATGTTATGAAACATCAAATTTATGAACCAAAGACTTAGCCATACAAAACTCTCAGATACCATTGCAGCCGAACTTGAACAGCGCATTCTTGAAGGGTCATGGAAAGTCGGCGATAAAATTCCAGCAGAACGAGAGTTATCGACACAACTTGGCGTATCACGCGCATCATTACGTGAAGCAATCCAGAAATTGGTTTCTGGCGGGTTGCTTAATAGCCAACAAGGTGGTGGCACCTATGTCACCAACCAGCTAACCTCAGGATTCCTAGAGCCTTGGGAGGGCTTGCTACAAAACCACCCTTCCGTACGTGAAGATTTGCTGGAGTTTCGGGAGCTTATTGAATCAAAAGCCGCTGCATGCGCCGCGCAACGCGCTACAACAGAAGATAAGGTTCGATTGAAGCATTGTTTCGAAACCCTCGACAGAGCCTATATAGATGGAACTGTAGATGAATTAGCAAACGCCGATCTTGACTTTCATCAGGCTGTGGCTGAAGCCTCGCATAACGCAATTATTGGTCACATGACTTCTAGTTTGTTACGAATTTTGCATGATAATCTGCGCTTAAATCTTTCTGAACTTATCACCGTTCCAGATGCTAGAGAACGACTACGAGAGCAACATAGATCAATTTGGGAGGCCATTAATCATGGCGACACCAACGTAGCTCGCAGTCAAGCTGCGGAGCATGTCGAGTATGTACGCGCAACCTTAGACGAAACTCTTCGCCGTGGAAGTCGTCGTGAAAGTGCGGCGCGGCGCCTTCGTGTTTCAAAATAGAATATTGGCGCATGACTCAAGCATTTGTCTGCAGCAGCATCCACGATCTCACTTAAGATCGATAGGTTTCCCAAGCTGCAGCAATAACAATAATTGCACCACCTATCAAAGTTAGAAGAGCAGGTTGTTCTTTTAGAATTAATAATGCAAATAGCGTTGCATAGACGGGTTGTAAGCACGATACTAAACTGACTGTTTTTGCATTTAAAACACGTAATCCACTGGCAAATAAAACATGTGGTAAAGCTGTAAAAAATGCACCTAACACCAGCAACTGTATCCATGTATAGTGATTATCAATGCTTGGAACGCTATCAACAAAACACATCGTCATGATGACCACTACTACGCTTTGATACAAGATTGACACCTCACCGCCATATTCAGAAAGATAATGACCTTGTATAACATTGCGAACAGAAAAAAGCAGTGCCGACAACACACCCCACAAAATGCCTAGAGTTACTTCACTTTCTAAAGAAAAGCTCGGCACCATTAACAAAACACCAAACATAACAACGAAACCACAAAGAATATCGGCCTGCTTAGGCAAAGCACCTTTTATTAGCGGCTCGAGAAATATCGTGATCATGGGATAGGTGAACAAAGCAATCATTCCAATAGCAATGCTTGACACTTGCATCGCATGGAAATAAGTGACCCAATGTAATCCTAATAGCACACCCGACACCAACATCAATATGCCATGTTTTGCCGAAACAAGTTTTAAAGGCTTCTTATGTATAGATAACACTATAAATAGTACAACAGCAGCAATCACACTTCGTATCGCAGTCATATCCAATGCCGATAAATCAATCGATCTCGAAAATAAGCTTGTACCTCCGAATAACAATCCAGCTATATGTACATTAAATAAGCCTTTATTCTTAAGGGAGGTGCTCATATATTCCTAATAAATGTATAGCAATCCATATGCTGTCGAGATACCGTGTCAATAAATCTAAAGTTACAATAAAGTTTTTTATCGAACTCCAACAAAAAAATGCGATCGCAACTTTTACATCACGACCGCGAAGAGAGGCACTACCCTCCGGAGATTTCTTGTTACTAATTACGATTAATACTGCATGTAGACTACTTGAGTTTCCGTATACTCAAGAAGACCATATTTTCCGTCTGCGCCTCCAATTCCAGAATGGCGTCGACCAGCATGGAACCCTTGCATCGCCTCAAAATGCTCACGATTTACATAGGTTTCTCCGAACTGGAGATCATTACAAGCCTGCATAGCCTTATTGAGATCACGTGTGAAAATAGAGGATGTTAGACCAAATTCTGAGTCGTTTGAAAGAAGAATGGCCTCTTCCAAACTATCAACGATTTGAATAGGAAGTACTGGGCCGAATATCTCCTTACGCATTATTTCCATCTGGTGATTACAGTTTGTAATAACAGTCGGAAGATAATGGAAACCTTGATCCAAGTACGCTAGGTTACCTCCAAGAATAACATCGGCACCTTCTTTTCTAGCATTACTAACCATCGTAGCAACTTTATCAAGACTTTGTTGGTTGATTAGTGGTCCCATATCAACAGTTAAATCTGCCATAGGGTCGCCATAACGAACTGCAGCCATACGCGCTGTAATCTTATCAATGAACTCAGTAGATACTGATCGCTCAACATAAACACGCTCTGCACAGTTACAAACCTGTCCTGAGTTGATAATGCGTGAATCGCAAATAGCTTTAGCTGCCAGGTCAATATCCGCACTGGCAAGCACAATTGCAGGTGCTTTGCCTCCTAGCTCCAAATTAACACGAGTAAGATTCTTAGCAGCACTTTCCATGATTCTTTTACCGGTTTCTACACTTCCAGTAAAAGATACTAGATCAACCTGAGGGTTATCAATTAATTGTGCCCCAACAGAAGCTCCACGCCCACCAACAAGGTTAAAAACGCCTGGAGGAAGTCCAGCTTCGTGTACTAGGCGAGCAAATTCGTAAGCATTAATAGGTGTTTCTTCACTTGGCTTAACGACAATGGTATTTCCTGTAATTAATGCTGGTGCCATTTTTCGTGCTATTAAAAAAAACGGAAAATTCCACGGCAAAATACCAACCGTAACGCCAATAGGACGACGCATTAAGAAAATGCTTTCGTTCACGCGATCGCTTGGGATAACCTCACCTTCAATGCGGCGAGCCCATTCAGCCATATAGTCAATGTAGTCTGCTGTAAAATCAACTTCAACTTTTGCAAGTCCTAGTGTTTTACCTTGCTCTAAAGTAATTATTTCAGCTAACTTATCTTTGTTATCACGTATTTTTTCGGCGACTTTACGCAGATGCACTGCTCGTTGAATAGCTGGTAATTTCCCCCATGCAGACTGCGCTTTGCGTGCTGCATCTACCGCCTCATTTAAAAACTCTGGTGTAGTTTCTGGAATGAATGCGAGTAATTCATGAGTAGCTGGATTTCGAACTTCAATTGTATCCGACGGTGCATGTTCTACGAATTTTCCAGAAATATAATTTTGATACAATTTTGTCATTTTCTTTATCCTTGAGACACTTATGGTAATTAATTGGTAATTAAGCAGTTCGAGCCATACGTTTTCCGAACTGCTCTGATACAAAGCCAAGCCCAATACCAGCTATCCAAGATATCAATACGAAGATAATGCTGGAATCAACCTTCCCACCGGCACCAAAAAAGCACGCGGCACCTAGAAAGGCTGCTGGCGTATATGCCAATAATGCAACATCAGCCATGGCAACTAAAACGAAACCTAGGATAGAAATTAATACAATCATTGCTGTAAGTCCTCCACCCACTAATTGCACACCGTAGAGCGTTACTGCCGTGAGTAAAATGGCTGCCAATCCAGCCGCTAAGGATTTTTTGGCACCTTCATTTGCCCCACCTGCAGCAAAGAAAGCAGCCCAAGCAACAAAGCCAATCCATGGATTAAGATTAAAGCTAGGATTGCCAACACTAAGATAAACCCAGAGACCAACAAGTAATGCGATGCTTAAAGCGAGTGAATGCAGTAATTTCATTCCGTTCTCCTAGAATTGTGATTTTTTGTTTGACTAGGAGACCTATCGGTCTCCTAATTTTTTAAATACTTACCAGACGTAGACGTACTCGATATTGACGCTGTTATTTGCGGAGTGATTTTCACCGTAAACGCTACCGGCATAACGCACGGCTATTCTTTGGTTATCAAAAGTATGGAACTGCACACCTAGAGATAGATCTAGCGCTTCTGATTTTTTTACAGTGGAAGTATTAGTTGTGTATTCATAGTCAACCCCTACAAATGGTTCTAGCAGAGGCGTTACATGGTAGCCAAACCGATTATTTGTATGGTAGGTAACACCTGGATGCGTCCCATCATCCTTGGCTCCTTCCAACTTAAATCCTGCGTCACCGGTCCAGCCAAGCGTTTCAGTCATCCGGACGTCCCATAGCAAGCTTGATAGGTTTTTCCAGTTGGTATCGCTTACCTCGTTACCTCCAACAGGCACTTGAAGAAATGATTGGAATCCCAATGTTGAAGTAGAAGTTGGTTTATACCACATCGCAAAACCAGTCAACGGGTCGCCTATGCCACTTGAATGACCACCGCCAGCTTTACTAACACCAATTTCTGGGACAATCACTTCATAGGCCAAACCTAGCTCTGGAACTGTTTCAGACGTCCAAAATCTTACGTATTTTGATAAGCCAACCGTAGTTGTATTGCCCGATCCTTTTACACGGTCACCACTAGTGTTGTATGTTTCATTGTCATTCTGTACATATGCATATTGTACAAATACGTTAAATGGCTTAAATCCTCCCGCAGGTAAGTCATACTCATGTGGGCCAATAACATCAAATGTAGTGGCGGCCTGAACTGTACCGTTGAAACCTAAAAGAAGCGTAAGCGCAACCACACCTCCCAGTGTGCTAGCTTTTAGTTTTGTAAATTTATGTGACATATCATTTCCTTGATTTTAAATGTTTTTTAATTGTTCAGATGAGGCACTTAAGCCACAACTGAACAGTTGAATTGATAATTTACTTCTCTAGTTTGAACACCATTAAAGTACCGCCTTGTGGAACTACAGTCTTGTCCTTAAGTACCGCATTGAAAGCGCCCTGCATACGCTCCGCGTCAACACCCCAGCCCGACTGAACAGCAATGTACTGTTCACCATCAACCTCATAAGTTGATGGAACACCAGTCACACCAGAAGGTGTAGGGAAGTCCCAGACAAGTTTGCCAGTCGTAGCATCAAAAGCGTGGAATAATCTGTCATTGGTACCACCACCAAAAACGAGATTGCCACCAGTTGTCAGCAATGGTCCCCAATTCATTTGTGGATAGGTATGTGTCCAAACCTTTTTACCCGTATTTACATTCCATGCCTGCACTTCACCAACGCTTTTACGAGATTTATCATCCATACGAACATTCGTTAAAATGTTATCAATTGCCACTCCAATGAAAAGTTCGCCAGACTTGTATTTAACAGGTTCGCCAGTTAACTCTGAACAAAGGTTATTATTTGCCGGAATGTAGATCAAACCAGTTTCTGGGTTGTAAGCTTCAGGCACCCAGTCTTTACCACCCCAGAGTGATGGACAGAAATTCACAGTTTTTCCTGTGCCAGGGGTATGCGCTGGATCGTAAGTAGGACGACCAGTGACTGGATCTATACTTTTGAAAACATTCTGAGTAACGTACGGCCAAGCATCGACAAAGTTAATGGGGCCTTTTGTTCGTTCAAGTAACCATAAGTAACCATTACGTCCAGCATGAACTAATGACTTGAATTTTTTACCTTTACGTTCAACATCAATTAGCAATGGAGCAGAAACCTCATCCCAATCCCAAGCGTCATTCTGGTGATACTGGTGATAACCTTCCATCTTGCCAGTATCAACATTCAGAGCAAGCACTGAGTTGGCATAGAGATTGTCTCCGGCGCGAGTATCTGGCATCCAAGGACCAGCGTTGCCAACACCCCAGTAAGCTAGATTAGTTTCTTTATCATATGAGCCTGTAATCCATACAGATCCACCACCAGTCTTGTAGGCACCATCAGGCCAAGTCTCGCCACCAGGCTCACCTGGTGCAGGAATGGTGTAGGTTTTCCATGCTTCTTTACCAGTTTCCGCATCAAATGCAGCAACAAAACCACGAATACCGTATTCGCCACCTGAAGCGCCAAGCATTATTTTTCCTTTAGCAGCCAATGGCGCTAAAGTCATGTAATACCCTTTTTTCCAGTCGGCTACAGGTGTCGTCCAAAGCACCTTACCAGATACTGCATCAAGTGCCACAAGGTTTGCATCAGTGGTTGCTAAGTAAAGCTTGTCACCATAAAGAGCTAAACCACGGTTTGTTGGATGTAGTTGTGAAAGCTCCGCTGGAATTGACTTCTTATAACGCCATAATTCCTTACCTGTTTTTGCTTCAAATGCGATTACCTGATTATTGGGGGTAGTGATATACATGTAACCATTGTTGACCATTGGTGGTGACTGATGTCCTTCAGTCATACCAGTAGAATAAGCCCACGCTAATTTAAGCTTCTTAACGTTTTTAGTATTTATCTGCTTTAACTTACTGTATCCCCAGCCTGCATAGTTGCCGCGATAAGACAACCAGTTTTCTGCTTCAGGTTTATCTAAGCGACTATCGGTGACTGGCTTATACGCAGGTTGATCGGCAAAGCCAATCAAAGGGATAAATGCTAATGCAACAACTAATGGTCTTAATTTTATTTTCATTTGAATCTTCCTCGCTTTTAAAAGATGACTATGGGTGGTGGGTAAAACTGCAAATTAATTTGTAGCGCCTGGTTTAGATAGGAATTCTCCAGCCACTACTAGGTGCTGGTTGTCTAGCTTGATAGGCAGCATTGGAAGATTTCTTGGAGCAGGTCCGGAAAGAACCTCCCCTCCGCTTGTTGGTTGGAATTTTGAAAAGTGGCAAAAGCAAACAATTGCATTGTCTTTTGTGTTGTAACTTGTGATGTCGCAGCCCTTGTGTGTGCATACTCCAGAGTAAGCAAGCACGCCATCAGCGCTATTTTTTATTATTTCTTCACTAATACTTTCAGTTGCCACGCGAAGCAATAAAACTTTATTAAGGCGTGATCCATCTTTTAAAACACCAGTTTTAGGATTAAACGGATAAGCAACAATTGGTTTTCCACCAATCACAAGGTCATTTATGTTTAACGCAACAGGTCTGCCTTCAGCATCTGCATCAGCCAAACAGTCACCTACTGCTGGACGCGCTTCGTTCTCTTCTTCTGCACGTAAATTAGTACTAATCCCTGCCGCAATGCCTAAAATAATTCCTGTAGTCAGCTTTAATGCATTACGCCTACTTAGATTGCAAATCGATTCACAATCACAACCGTTTTCATCTAATTGATTTTTCACTAACGTTTCCTTTGCAATAAATATACTGAAAATAAATTTCGTATATCCCTTGTGCAACTCGTATGCCAAGATTCGTTAGAAGTTAAATTTCACATTTATTACAATGTGTAACAAATTGTTTTTTATAAGTAAAAAAATGTAATTTTATGTGAATGGCAACAGTTTTTCTTGCGAGGAATATTTGATTTTGTCTCAATTTTTAGGTTTTTAGACATGTGTCTCATGAGACTGAGACGTTTTGACTTGTAACTTCTTGGAAGAATAAATGTGCCAATTGGAGGTGGCTATTACAAACTTCAAAACAACCAAAGTGACTATTTATTCAGATGTGACAATTTCTTTACTTTAGCAATCAATACTGAGTTCTAAGTAGCTACTTACTTAAGCGAACGCGAATTGCCCAGATTTCTTTTAGCTTAAGTGGTGCTTTTTGACCAATTAATTTACCTTTGTTCCATGGTTCATGATGATGTGAATTAGATGTTTTCATGATGATCTCCTAGAAAATAGGGATCAATAGTTGCGCTTATTTCAAAGTGGGTGCATTAAATGGATCACTACAAAGCAGGCATTGGCAATCGGGGTGTTCGACCCATTGAAGACAGTCAAAGATTAGATTTGTAATTTTTATAACACAGCCTAACTCAGCTGATTAAGATGACTTCGCCAATCAGTATTATATTCACAAGAAAATTGAAGGATAATTATAATAACTTATACTTTTGCTCAATCGGATCCAGCTCATGCGTGACAATGACGAACTCCAACGCCAGATATATGAACGTAAACAGGTTGAAGCAAAAAATGAGCGACTGATACAACTTTATGCTGCGCTGAGTCAGTGTAATGAGGCTATCGTGCGCTGTACCAGCGAAGAGCAACTGTTTCCGAAGATATGCAATAGTGCGGTGCAATTTGGAGGCATGAAGATGGCTTGGATTGGGATGGTTGATGAAGCTGGTCAAAGGGTCAATCCAGTTGCCTCCTATGGCGTGGGCGCAGAATATCTGAATGATATCCAGATTTCTACTGATGCTGATAACCCTATCGGGCATGGCCCAACTGGCAGGGCTATCCGCGAAAATCAACCATTTTGGTGCCAAGACTTTCAACATGACTCGATAACAATGCCGTGGCATGAACGCGGTATGCATTTCGGCTGGGGAGCCTCGGCCTCGCTACCACTACTCAGGAATAATGTAGTCGTGGGTGCCTTTACCCTTTACGCCTCAGAGGTAAATGCTTTCGATGAAGACGCGCGTAGACTTTTGATTGAAATGGCGACAGATATAAATTTTGCACTGGATAACTTCGCTCGCGAAAGTGAGCGCAGGCAAGCGCAAGAGGCACTCATCAGAAGTGAATCCCATTTTCGTGCCTATTTCGAACGCTCCATGGTGGGGATGGCCGCGACCAGTTTGGAAAAAGGCTGGCTAGAGGTTAACGATACCTTGTGTGCGATGCTGGGGTACTCTCACGAAGAACTGACTCGCTTGACTTGGCAAGAATTGACCCATCCAGACGATATCGTTACCAACGAAAACCTTTTCAATCGGGTAGTGTCCGGAGAAATTAATGAATATACGATGGACAAGCGTTTTATTCGTAAGGACGGTAGCTTTATTTATGTTCATCTCGCCACCCGTGCAGTGCGTTGCAGTGATGGTCAGCTTGACTACATGGTCGCGCTCATAGAGGATATTACCGAACGCAAGAAAGCCGAGGAACGCATTCAATACCTTGCGCATTTTGATCAACTCACAGGACTGCCGAACCGAGTATTATTCACAGACCGCATCAACCATGCTTTAAATATGGCTAAGCGCAACCGCGAGCAGTTGGCCGTGCTGTTCTTTGATCTCGACCACTTCAAGAATGTCAACGATACGCTTGGTCACAGCATCGGTGACGCGCTACTGATACAGGTGGCAAAACGCCTGAAATCAGCAATGCGTGGGGAAGATACGGTCTCACGCCAGGGCGGTGATGAGTTCGTTCTTGTATTACCTGGTAGTGATGCTGTCGGTGTGGCGCATGTAGCTGAGGAACTACTGGAGACCGTTGCCCATTCCTACCAGATCGAACAGTATGAATTGAACGTTACGTCCTCGATTGGAATCGCCATGTACCCCGATGACGGCAATGACTTCGAGTCGCTCTTCAAGAATGCTGACATTGCAATGTACCGAGCGAAATACGATGGCCGCAATACTTACCGCTTTTTTACACAGGAAATGCAAATTCATTCAGCGCGTACGTTGCAACTAGAAAATGCCCTGAGTCATGCGCTGAAACTTGACCAATTACAGTTGTTCTATCAGCCCCAAGTGTCGTTGCAAGATGGGAAAATCATCGGTGCTGAAGCATTGTTACGCTGGCAACATCCAGAGCTCGGCGCAATTTCACCAGCAGAATTTATCCCCATCGCGGAGGCCAGCGGCCAGATTCTTAAAATTGGCGAATGGGTCCTGCGTAGCGCAGTTCATCAATTGAAGATTTGGACAGAGAGCGGCCTAGAGCCAATGGTCATCGCGGTAAATATCTCCGCCGTGCAGTTCCGTCATCCTCACCTGCCTGAATTGGTCACGCAGATTCTTGATGAGATGAAGGTGTCACCGCAGTATCTGGAGCTTGAACTGACCGAGGGGGTCGCGATGGATGACCCACGCCGGGCTATCGAGGTGATGGATGATCTGCATGCCCGCGGTATCCGTATGTCGATTGACGACTTCGGCACTGGCTATTCTTCGTTGAGTTACCTTAAACGCTTTAAGGTCTATAAACTCAAGATTGACCAGTCCTTTGTTCGCGACATTACCGTGGACCCAGAAGATAAGGCCATTGTCACTGCCATCATCAGCTTAGCGAATAGCCTTGGTATGCAAACTATTGCGGAAGGGGTTGAAACTTCAGAGCAACTGGCATTCCTGCGTTTACATGGTTGTAACGAAGTGCAGGGGTATTACTTTAGCAAACCATTACCGGCCGACACGTTTGAAGCGCACGTACGAAGTAAAAGCAAATTCTGAGCGCTGCAAAATGACCTTCTGCTATTCACGAGCCTTCGAAGGATGGAGCTATCAGAGTCGTCTTACGATAGATGGGAGCTGCCCGCTTTGTGGCTCAGCTGGATGTCTTTAATTCCCTGAAGACTGCTGTGGATCGGTAAGCTCTAAAGTCAAGAGTCTGCTTTTTGAAAGCCTGATAGCAGACTTCACTAACTTTCACACTCGACCCAAAGTGGTCATTCAAAATCGTCTAGAAATATAAGTTAAGTTCACATAATGTATTTTAGTTTTAAAGAAACGTTCAATATAACCCTTGTTTATTACCATTGAATATTTAAACCGACACTTGACTCATAACTATGTGCACTGGTGAAAACACTGCCACTAAAGTTACCAAAAATTCCAATTTTAGGTGAAAGCTTTAATAAAACACCACTATTGATACTTCCTGAATCGCTAGGAGCCGTAGCTCCATTAACCGTGAATCTGTATCCAGGCGCAGCAATGAATGAAGCGCTAGCCGAACGTTCTTGGTTATTTTCATGCACGAGTGCCATCCTTATCCAGCCACTTAAATCAGCACCACGGCCAAGTTCGATCGGATTCAACTCTATTTTAGTACCAACAGAAATAGGGTTTGATCTGACATGATTAGATCCATAACTTAAACCAATCTGGCTTGCTTGTCCATTAGCCTGCTCTTCGGTAAATGAATCCATCGATAATGTGACATATCTTATCGCAATGAATGGTGATACCGTAAAATAGCGATTGTCAGTGTTGCGCCATCCAATCTCCAACTCACTACCATATGACTGACTATCAAAATTTCCCTTGAGGCGTTCACTAAAACCAGAAATAGTCGCAGTACGATACGTGCTATTTCTATACAAACCTAAATCTAGCGCACCTTTAACATATAGATGCTCATCCCGCCAAGCACCATAAAGGGCGAACAATGTCTCTTTAGCATCACCATAAGATGCGTTGCCATTTTCAACCGAATAGTATGACTTGCCGCCACCTAACGAAATACCAATCAAACTATCATCGGATATCTTACGATCTAGTCCAATGAGGGTGCCAGAACCTTGATGCTTTAGCAAACTGGAACCCATACCTGAACTACCAGGGGTTGAGCCAAAATCTCGGGTATCAGCTACCCAGAACCGCCATGCAAGAGAGTCCGTTTCCAATCCAGGCATATGAAACATAGCGTCAGAAACGTCCGAAAGAATATGTTTATTGCCAGCATCAGCTAACATCACCCGAGTTCGGCTAGCCGCCTCGACTGTCTTATTAGTGTTTTGATAGTCGCCTGACAAAAAGGAGTAAACCTGGTTGTTTATACTAGAAGTGATGCGAGTACTAGCGGCAAAAGCTGTCTGTTCACTACCAGTGACGGCCTCACCCGATAGTGAGCTGTAGGCCACGCCAAGAGAACGCACAGTCGGCTCATAGAAAAGTGCTTCTGCCATCTGAGTGAAGGCAGGTGAGGTACGATCTGTCATGATTGCATTAATCGCATTACCTACCGAATGTTGATTGCTCGTTAATCCAGCTGGAGAGTAGTCAATTGCATAATGTAGAACCACATCTGTCGCATTTGGATAAGTTAACAAATAAGTAGCGACCGCACTCGACTCTGCGAACAGACTTAAGTCTAAATGATCAGTAATACCGTCAATAGCCTGAACGATTGCCACGTTGTGAGAGCCTGTCTGTGCCATGCCTGGATTTAGTATGTTAAGTAATACTTCTCCATGCACTGCCGCTGTTCCACTCACGGCAAGACGGTCGCTCGTCTGATCAAGTAGCTGAAGATCAATCGCATAGGTAGCGTTAGAAGCTTGTACAAAGTTTCCTGTCACATTACTTGTCAATACACGTTGGTAGCCACCTGGTGACAAGACGCCTTCATTATCAAGCAGATTGCCAGCGCCAAGTGCGACGACAGCTCCTGAGTTAAAGATACTTTCAGTTAAATTACTGAAACCGTTTATACCAACGCCCAAGTCAACAGAGCCTTCTATCAACGCACTATTAATAATCACATCGTTGCCATCTGTGCCTTTTACAGCATAGCCATTAACCCCTAAAATTGAGGTCACAATGCCGGCGTTATTGAGCTTATTATTGAATCCTCCCAAAATGGAGACGCCTGCCCCCTGTCCGCCGCCGCCCGCTATGAAGCTAATTACAGATGCAGATGGATTATTAATGTTAATGATAATATCGCCTTGTGTGAGCGTAGCTGCACTTTGTGCCACTAGTGCAATCGAATTTAAACCCGTTGCAATAAGATTACCAGTTTGATTGACGACTACCGACTGGGACGAGCCACTTCCGCCAGCACTACCGCTATAACTAAAGGCACCTGTCTGTCCCAGCGCCTCCGTCACTAAACCGACCGCACCACCTCCACCGCCGACACTCTGAGCGAACAGTGCCACATTATTATCACCGCCCATGTAAACATTGCCAGTATTTGTAACGGTTACACTCCCGCCACTTCCACTATTTGTGCTGGAAAGCGTTACAGCACTATTGGCTGTTCCTGACCCAGGCAAGACTAACCCACCGCCGCCACCCAATGATTGCGCAAAAACACCAACTGAGTGATTGCCACTCAAGATAATGTCACCAGAATTTGTAATGTCTACCAAATCACCGTCACCAGTTGAGCTATTGCCACCCAATGTTACTACCCCACCACTGCCGACACTTCCAACACCGCCGATAGTGCCTCCACCACCACCAATCGACTGAGCTACGATCGCCAACGAATTGTTGCCAGTCAGGGAAAGTATGCCATTATTGACTACGCTCACAACACCGCCGTTTCCGTTTGCACCTGAGCTACCTCCTGAGTGAATGGCGACGTTACCGAAAGCACTGCCGTTACCACCGCCCCCACCAATTGATTGAGCAAGGATTGCAACTGACTGGTCTCCCGTAGCGGCAATCGTTGCACCGCTATGATTCATGATGTTAATAGAACCACCATTACCTGCTGCACCACCAGACCCGCCCAAATCCCATATTCCACTACTAGTATTCAAACCGAAAAACCCACCACCAGAACTGGCGCCACCACCGCTACCACCACCACCACCGACTGACTGGGCAAAAATCGCCTGTGCATTAGCGCCACTGACTTGAATCAATCCCTCATTATCAATGGTAACTGTACCGCCATTACCGCTTGCGCCACCTGCTCCGCCAATCGTAACGATACTGGCAGCCGTTTGACCGCCGCCATTACCACCGCCACCACCTATTGATTGAGCAAAAATGCCATCAGAATTGATACCTGACGTTTGAATATTTGCAGCGTTGTTAACCGTCACATTTCCGCCATTACCACCGCTGGCTCCAGATCCACCAAGTGTAAATGCAGTTAATAAGTTGAGACTACCCGCACCGCTGCCTCCACCACTACCACCGCCACCGCCTATTGATTCCGCAAAAATGCCATTCGCGCCATCACCTGTGGTAACAATTACGGCCGCGTTGTTAGCAAGACCATTGCTGACCGTAACATCACCACCATCACCACTTGCACCGCCAGAACCACCAAATGCGAGAACTGTTAATATGCCACCGTTACCACCGCCATTACCGCCACCTCCACCAACCGATTGCGCATAAATAGCATCTGCGCTACCCCCAGTAGTCGTGATAGTGCCATCATTTACTATATTAACTATTCCACCTTTACCGCTGGCTCCGCCAGATCCCCCCACAGAAATCAACCCTGAGGAAATACCGCCCTTACCGCCACCACCGCCAACTGATTGAGCATAAATTGCAACAGCGTTGCTGCCTGTCGTCTGTATTAAAGCCGCATTGCTAACAGAAACATCGCCTCCATTACCACTTGCGCCCCCACCACCGCCAAGGCTTAAAACGCCTGTGGCACCAGAGGCCGCATTACCTGCCTGACCACCGCCACCGCCAACTGATTGCGCGAAAATACCATCTGACTCAACACCTGAAGTCCTGATAATGCCATTTGCATCATTACTGACTGATACGGCAGCACCATCGCCACCCGAACCACCTCGCCCACCGAGCGTGACATTAGCGGTTACGCCTTTGATTCCGCCATACTGGTATGGCGTAAGGAGTAGCAAGCCATCGTTAACGGCAGATGGTGCAATTCCTTCAAGGCCAACCATAGCAGCACCACCGACGCCACCACCACCGCCTACAGATTGAGCATAAATGCCGTTAGAAGAATCACCACTAGTTTGGATAATGCCAGAGTTACTAATCGTGACATCGCCGGCATCGTTACCAGTACCGCCTGAACCACCAATATCAAGCTGAATGTTGACACTTTGTTTCTCTGGTTTATTTGAACAAACCCCAGGGAGCGTGCACTTGCTACCTAACATTAACGATAGAGTATTGGCATTGCCGCCATTACCGCCACCGCCACCAATAGACTGCGCACGTATTCCATCAGAACCAACGCCGTACGTAGTTATACCCCCGCCGATTTGATCAACGACAACATTTCCCGCTATATTTCCGTATCCTCCCGAGCCACCAACCGAGACCGCAGCATTGATAGCTTGAGTTGTAGAAGTATTATCATTATTTCCAGCTGCAAGCACACCGCTGATAGACGCGCCGCCATTACCACCACCTCCACCAATTGATTGTGCCGCAATACCCGTCGCGGTCGTCCCGTAAGTTGTAATCTGGCCGTTGTTAGTCACATTGACATCATTACTATATCCACCACTACCACCAGACCCTCCTACAGAAAGTCCTATATTAATATTGGCCTTGTCGCCTACCAGACCAATAGCTCCAGATATGGCGACTCCACCATTACCACCGCCACCACCAATTGATTGCGCTAAGATGCCATCAGAATTTGTACCAGTTCGCACCGTTACGGCCGAGCTTATTACTACATTATCGGCGTCTATGAAGTTGAAATACTGAGTTGACTGTGTGCCTGTTGTAATATCACCATTGTTAACAACACTCACGGCACCACTGTTGCTGCCAGCGCCACCAGCGCCACCAACTGAGGCTGATATCTGTTTTGCATCTTTACCACTGATAGATCCAGCAATACTGAGACCACCATTACCGCCACCGCCACCAATTGACTGCGCAAGTATGCCCATGGACTGATCATTTACTGTTTTAATTGCTCCAGAGAGACGAGTAACACTTACATCATTACCCGTACCTCCTGAAGCACCAGAACCGCCCACTGAAGCTGAAATAGAAGGAACCGTTGACGAACAGGTTGGGCATGCATTGATGTCGGCAGAAACACTAAGACCGCCATTACCACCACCACCGCCAATTGACTGTGCGATGATGCCATTAGCTTGCGTGCCGAGAGTTTCAATACCGCCTGTAGAAACAACCGTGACTTTACCTGCATTCGAGCCTGAGCCGCCAGATCCACCAAGCGACGCAGCGACATTTAATGCAGTACCCTCAGGCACAGTTAAAATACCTGCGAAGCTAAGACCTCCATTACCTCCGCCGCCGCCAATTGATTGCGAGAAAATACCACTTGATCCATCCCCTGTTGTAAGGATGTTATCAGTGCTGGTTACAATGACATCACCAGCCGTATTTCCAACACCACCAGAGCCACCCACGCTCACGCCTATAGACGCATCAGCATTTAACGTGGCCGCGATGGCCCCAGAGAATCCACCATTACCACCGCCACCGCCAATTGACTGTGCTTCGATACCGTTAGAGCTTTTCCCGCTAGTCATAATCGTCGCGGTCATATTAGTAAGCGTTGTGCCAATATTACTACTCACCGTAACATCAGCACCTGTGCCCCCACCGCCACCCTTACCACCAATGCCTACCGACGCGCTTGCGCTGGTAGAGCTTGCCATGCTTGCACTCACTGCAGCTGAAATTGAAAATCCGCCATTACCACCGCCGCCGCCTATTGACTGTGCATTTAAGCCACTTGAAAAATCGCCATCAGTCATTATCGTGCCCAACTGAGCAACAGAAACTGTCGAAGCATCATTGCCAGATCCACCCGTTCCGCCAATCGACACAGAAGCAGCCGCAACGGCACCACTTGCCGATCCAGAAATGGCGCCTGCGATTGAGAATCCGCCATTACCACCACCACCGCCAATTGATTGCGCATTGATACCGTCAGAGTTAGCTCCATGCGTAGAAATAACGCCTGAACTGGTGACATCCACTGCACCAGCGAAACCACCAGTGCCGCCATATCCGCCAACTGATACAGCTCCAGATCCTGCCACACCTCCAGATGCACCAGATAGACCTCCTGCAATTGAGAATCCGCCATTACCACCGCCACCACCGATTGATTGCGCATTGATGCCGACAGAGTTTGCACTATAGCTTGTGATGTTACCTGTACTATTAACAGTCACCATTGATGCAGAATTGCCTGAACCGCCTGAACCACCCACTGCTACTGCCGCAGCGCCGGAGCCACCTACCGAGCCAGAAAGCGCGCCTGCGATTGAGAATCCGCCATTACCACCACCACCGCCTATTGACTGTGCATTGATACCATCAGAATTCGCACCCAAGGTTGAGATGTCACCTGTACTAGTCACATCAACCGCATCTGCTGAACCACCTGAACCGCCTGAGCCACCAACGGCAACAGCCGCTGCACCAGAACCGCCCTCTGATCCAGAAAGAGCTCCCGCAACTGCGAATCCTCCATTACCACCACCCCCACCTATAGATTGGGCGTTGATTGCATCCGCGCTATCACCAGCAGTCGTGATGTTACCTGTACTTTTTACTGTAACAGTTGATGCGGTATTGCCAGATCCACCCTTGCCACCCACAGCTACAGCGCCTGAACCAGCCCCACCAACGGCCCCAGCAAGCGCGCCAGCAATCGAAAATCCACCGTTACCACCACCACCGCCAATCGACTGTGCATTGATTGCATCAGAATTCGCACCCAAGGTTGAGATGTCACCTAAACTGGTAACATCAACTGCACCTGCTGTTCCACCTGAGCCAGCTGAGCCGCCAACCGATACAGCTACCGCACCAGAACCGCCCTCTGATCCAGAAAGAGCTCCTGCCACTGCAAAACCACCATTACCGCCACTTCCACCGATTGATTGTGCATTGATTGCATCGGCGCTTCCACCTGCAGTTGTAATATTGCCAATACTTTTAACAGTGACCTTTGATGCGCTATTGCCTGAACCTCCTGACCCACCAATCGCTACTGCGGCAGCACCAGAACCACCGACCGATCCAGAAAGTACACCAGCCACTGCAAAACCGCCATTGCCACCTCCGCCGCCAATCGACTGAGCATTGATCGCATTAGAACTTGCCCCCAAGGTAGAAATATCTCCCGTACTGGTGACATCTACTTCACTAGCTGAACCTCCAGACCCACCTGACCCACCAACTGCAACGGCTCCCGCGCCAGAACCTCCAACGGCTCCTGAAAGTGCACCCGCCACTGCAAAACCGCCATTCCCGCCGCCGCCGCCAATCGACTGAGCGTTGATCGCATTAGAGCTGTCGCCCGCCGTATGAATGTTTCCCTTACTTTTAACGGTGACTGTTGATGCGGTATTGCCTATTCCACCTGAACCACCAACCGCTGCAGCAGCTGATCCAGAACCACCCACAGCTCCTGAAAGTGACCCAGCTATCGAGAATCCACCATTACCGCCACCACCGCCAATTGATTGCGCATTGATACCGTCAGAATTTGCGCCATAGGTAGTAATATTGCCAATACTATTGACTGTCACCATTGAAGCGGTATTTCCTGAACCTCCAGCTCCACCAACCGCGACGGCACCCGCCGCCGAGGCTGCGGCACCTCCAGATAGAGATCCAGCGATGGCGAACCCGCCGTTACCACCACCGCCGCCTATCGACTGTGCATTAATACCATCAGAATTAGCTCCATAAGTGGTAATGTTGTTTTGTGTGCCGACTTTACCGCTGGTTATACTAACGACATCCCCTTTTCCGCCAGCACCTCCAGCACCCCCAACTGCAACGGATACTGCCCCACTAACTGCTCCCCCAGAAACTGCGGCCGCAACGGAGAACCCACCATTACCACCTCCGCCGCCAACGGACTGCGCATTGATACCATCAGAGTTGCTTCCGACAGTACTAATGTCTGAAAAATTATTAACCGTAACCTTACCGCCATTACCACCACCGCCGGCAGAGCCGCCGATAGCAACCGCTACAGATACGCTAGCAGGCCCTCCGGATGCTGCAACGGAGACAGCAAAACCGCCATTACCGCCGCCGCCGCCAACTGACTGTGCATTAATACCATCTGAACTAGCACCAAATGTATAGATAGAACCTTTAGTATTGACAGTTACATCTCCAGCATCACCACCTCCTCCTCCGCTCCCTCCAACGCCTACCGCAGCACTAAAGCCCGTACCGCCTGAAGTTGCGATTGCGAAACCGCCGTTACCGCCACCACCGCCAATAGACTGAGCAAATATCGCCGTAGAATTATCGCCATAGGTCGTAATGCGATATCCAGTTGCCAATCCAGAATCTGAATTGTTCAGTAAAACGTTAACATTGCTACCTTCACCACCAGCACCACCGCTGCCGCCCAATGCTGCGCTAAAGCCAACACCAGATGAGAGAGCGCCACCACCATTACCACCACCTCCACCGACAGATTCTGCAAAAATGCCCATCGAATTAACCGAGCTCAAGCTCCCAAGTGTCCCAGTTATAATGTCGCCGGAGTTGGTGACATTAACCACACTGCCATTACCACCACCTCCACCACTACCACCTGCACTATATGGACCAACTCCAGAGGATGTACCACCATTACCACCTCCGCCGCCAATCGACTCGGCGAAAATACCCGCTGCAGAAGGACCCGTTGTGAAAAGTGCGCCCGAATTTATTACATCAACTTCGCCACCATTTGAAGCATCAGACCCACTTCCGCCTAGCGTAATAAAACCACCTGAACTCCCGCCAGAACCACCGCCCCCACCTACGCTTTGTGCGAAAATCGTATTCGAACCAGTGCCAGATGTTGACAATAATGCACTGTTATTGACTGAAACGTGATCGCCATAGCCTCCACCAGACCCAGTACCACCCAGCGCAAAGGCGCCTCCAGAACTACCTCCTGAACCACCACCACCGCCAATACTCTGCGCAAAAATAGCATCTGCTTGATTACCGTGTGTCTGTATCGTACCTGAGTTATTAACCAATACACTACCGCCATTACCGCCAACAGAGCCACTCCCACCCAATCCAACAATCCCACCTGAGTCACCACCTGAACCGCCGGTTCCTCCTAAGCTCTGCGCGTAAATCCCACGACTACCATCTCCACTCGTGTAAAGCGCAGCATCATTATTAACAGCAACACTACCACCGCTACCGCCGACCAGTGAACTCCCGCCCTCGCCGACCACTCCCCAGCTGCCACCACCATTACCGGCAGCCCCACCCATGCTTTGGGCGAAAATTGCATGCGAATCATCACCCGTAGTGCTGATTTTGCTATGATTATTGACCGTTACACTACCTCCCTTGTTTCCAGCACCACCTGAACCGCCACCACTAAAGATATAACCACTACCGCCTTCACCAGCATAACCACTTTGACTTTGGGCAAAAATACCATAAGCCCTCTTACCACTAGTGACAATTTCGCTAGATGCAATAGTAGTCAAAGACACATCGCCACCTGAACCGGAATTACCTCCGTTCAAAGGGTCAATATAACCATAACCGTCTCCGCCTTTACCTCCGTTGCCTCCAATACTAGCAACTCGAATGCCTGCCAAGCCATCTGTAATTGTCGTAATCTTGCCAGATGGCCCAGAAACATTCATGTTAGGTCCATTGTCACCATCCCCACCGCTTGAGCCACTATAGCCAATTATAAAGCTAGTAAAACCTAGGTTTACATGAACGCCATAGCCATTGTGGCCATTTGAACCTGATGCTCCTACTCTCACATCATAAACATTATTCGTGTTACCCGATGGCACTGCTGGCGCTGTCAAACTACCTCCAGCGTCGCCAGGAGTCGGCTGATTGGCTGCAATTGCTGCTACAAAGGCCGCTGATTGTATGGTTGCCACCTGCATCGCCTGACTAGTCGTTGTACCTCCAACAGTTCTACTCATATTTACGCTAGAAACTAGACCTGTAGTAGCATCCACAGATGTAGAAGTCACCGTCCAGTTACCTGTAGAGTCAAGCACGACACTATTTACGGCGAGTTCGGTATAAATCAGCTTGTAGGTCGTGACGCCGCCTGTCGTGTTAGTTGTGACTACGGCATAAGTAATGCCGTTATCTTGTACTAATGTACTCACGACTGCATCTTCTCCAGTTCCGGGATCAGTCACGACATTGCCAACTTGAGTACTTGCTGTTGCCTGCGTGTAAGCCATAGCTACTGGAGCAAATAGCAAACCACCTGCAAACAGTATGCTGCTCGCAAAGTTTACAGTCGATTTTTTCGCCGAACTTAACCTACCACACCCTTTGACTTTTTCTATTCCTTCGGACCATACATTTGCAAGTGCTAAGGCAGCCACTAATTTGCGCCCAGAAATTGATTTACCTCGCCCTTTTGCACATTCAGCTACCGCAATATAAGTGTTGGTAATCTGGCTCCAAACCAAACGGTATATGCGATTCATTGATGCGTGGCGTTTCATATTGATAGTCTTTTCAGGAAATTGCTTGTGGATTAATAAGTAAGAGGTATGGTTATTGTGTTGAATGCAAACATAACCTAACAACCATTCCAGTATGTCTTGATAGTAACAACTTACTTATTTTCTGTATGTCCCTAGAACTAGGGACGAAGCCATTTCAAAAGTGTGGCACTATAACTACCGCGTTGCGATTATGCTTTGGTATGACACAAACAACTTTCTATAAGGATTTTATGCAACAACCCGTAATTCGCGTAATGCTTGTAGAGGATGATGTTAATTTTCAAAATGCCTTGATAGCTGCGATGCAAATGGCTCCCGACATGCTGTTAACAAATATAGCCAGTACTCGTTTGCAAGGATTACAGTTGCTAGATACATATGAGATTGATGTTCTACTAGTTGACTTGGGGCTACCTGACGGTTCTGGAATTGATATTATCAGTAAGGCGCATGAAAAGTTTCCTTCATGCAATATTATGGTCAGCACTGTTTTTGGCGATGAACTACATGTAATGCAATCACTAGAGGCTGGAGCGTCTGGCTATTTACTCAAAGATAGTGAACCTTCACGAATGGTTTATGAAATTCGCAGCTTATATCAAGGCGGCAGCCCCATAAGTCCACTGATTGCTCGGCAGATTTTGACGCGCTTTAGGGAAGAGAACATCCCGCCTAAGCAAACATCCCCCATCCATAAACAACATGCAGCATTGTCAGCTCGTGAACAAGAAGTACTGGAATACATTACCCGAGGATTTACAGCTGACGAAATTGCTTCGTTGATTTCTGTCTCACGCCATACTGTACTTACTTTTATTCGACGGATTTATATTAAGCTCGAAGTGAATTCAAAAGCTGCAGCAATTTATGAAGCACGCAATCAGGGCTTGCTTAGTGACTGATATTGTAACTCCAACTTCCTGCCAACATTATCAACGCAAAAATCATCGATCATGTTTTCATGTAGTCCAATGGCTAATGCTTAGCGTGGTACTTTACTTGCCATCCGCGCATGCTGATGAGCCACTTCACTTCACATCGGCAGAAATATTTTCTACTCCTGGAACCGAATATATACCACCACCTTATACAGTTAACGACGCCTCATTAAATGGTACATGGAAACCCGTCATACTCCCTCATGCCTTAAGGCCTGCGCTAATCCCAAAATTGGTTGACTATGGACACCAAAGTGTCCCTACCATAATCACTTGGTATCGCCTCCATGTCCCTAAGTTACTAGCTACGCACAATCCACGATTTATCTACATACCTCGCTGGAAAACCGATGGGAGAATTGCTGTCTATGGCGACAACCACATTCTTTATCAATCACATGCAAATATGGCATGGAATGGCTGGAATATTCCTTTATGGATACCCTTAGAAGATACAGCGGGTACAACTCCACCTAGGGTGATACTTATTCGTATTGAACGTCCTAAAAGTTCAGGTGGAGGGATCTCATCAATCTGGCTGGGTGAAGATGCTCAAATAAGTTGGCGTTATCATTTAAGGGATGTACTTCAGGTTCAATTACCCTTCATGAGTAGTGCTGCCTTTTTGGCAGTAGGAATTTTTTCATTGTTTTTATGGTTAAAACAACGTAAGGAATGGTTGTATATCTTATTTTTTTGCGTATCTTTGGTGGCATACCTGCGTAGCATGCATTATTTCCTTGGCTCAGAACCTCTACCCATTTCTGATGCCTGGTTTAGCTGGCTAACCATTAATTCGCTATTTTGGTTAGTAACCCTTGTACATGTTTTTTTAAGCTATTTGCATGGTCGAATGCAACGTTGGTTAAACTGGATGATTGCAGTTGTTACGGTGTCTGTTGGTGTTCTTACATTTCCCCTTTTACCTTTTTTACAAAATGTTTATTCAGTGGCTTCACTGGCATATATTTTATTGCTTATTATGGGATTGTCTATCTCTCTCGCAGGTTGGAAAAATTCAAAACTATCTAAATCCAACGATGGAATGATGCTGGCTGGCTGGGGAGTGATAGGAATGATTTTTGGCATATATGATTTGTTATTGGTAAATAACTATATCAGCATTGAAAGCATATATCTTGGGCCATACACCAACATCAGTGCTTTTCTTATTTTCATGATTATTTTATTTCGTCGTTATACTGGAGCAATTACAACAGTTAAGCAGCAAAACAATAGTTTAGAAAACTTGCTTCAAGAACAAAGTACGGAGCTACAAAAAAGCTATCACCGCTTACGCGAAATCGAACAACGTCAAATGCTGGCTCAGGAGCGCCAACGCATGATGCAGGACATGCATGATGGTTTAGGGTCAACACTCATTAGTGCATTACGCGTGGTGGAACACGGTAATCTTAGTGAGCTTGTGATATCCGAGATTCTTAAAGACTGTATCGACGACCTTAAACTTGCCATTGACTCAATGGAACCGCTGGAGTCGGATTTATTGCTGTTGCTGGCGACATTACGATACCGCATCGGGCCACGTTTAGAGAGCTCTGGCATAATGCTGCGCTGGGAAATTAAAGATGTCCCCCCATTAGACTGGCTTGACCCCAATAAAGCTCTTCATATTCTAAGAATTCTACAAGAAGCCTTTACAAACATCATTAAACATACAGTCGCTACTGAAATTCGAGCTGCAACTTGCGTCGAAGATGGCTATGTTTTGGTGACCATAACAGATAACGGACATGGATTCGATGTTGGAACAGCATTAAAGAATGGTGGCAGAGGATTATCCAATCAGATGCGCCGCGCTGAAACAATAGGTGCTAAAGTCAAATGGAATACGAATAAACTTGGTACAAGGCTTACTTTATACCTACCAATCCAATACGTGAATCCCTACAAAGAAAATTAGGTGTATATTAAACCACAGGACTTCTTTGGGCCCAATATGTAGATTCCAAATGTCAACTTTTAGCCATTAGAATAAAAATCAGGATTGAAAGGATTCAACCCTGATTTATCTTTTATCAAACCTCAGTCTGTTCCGCCATCTCTAATGCATCATCAACTTCGATACCTAGATAACGCACTGTACTCTCAAGCTTAGTGTGCCCTAGCAACAACTGCACAGCTCTTAGGTTCTTAGTTCGCCTGTAAATTAACGTTGGTTTTGTTCTTCGCATGGTGTGAGTGCCATAATTAGTAGAATCTAATCCTATTTCTTCAACCCAATCATTTACTATTCGTGCGTATTGCCTTGTAGATAGATGCACTGAATTATGAATTCGACTAGGGAATAAAAAAGCATCTGATTTGAGTTCAGAGGCTTTAATCCACTCAGTTACTGATTTACGTGTTTGTTCGGTAATCTCAAATTGTACTGGTCTTCCAGTCTTCTGCTGCATGACGATCGCTCTTGAGGTAACTCTATCGCCATGTGAGATGTCTCTAACTTTCAATTTTACTAAGTCACAAGCTCTAAGCTTACTATCAATTGCAAGGTTGAATAGTGCTAAATCCCTAGTGCGCTGGGATAATTCTAAGCGCACTCGAATAGCCCAGATTTCTTTAAGCTTAAGCGGTGCTTTTTGACCAATTAACTTACCTTTATTCCATGGTTCGTGATGATGTGAATTAGATGTTTCCATGATGATCTCCTAGAAAATAGGGATCAATAGTCTGCACCTATTTCAAAGAAGTTGCATCAAGGTGGATTGCTCTAAAGCGGGCACTGACCATCTGAACTGTCGACCCATTTCACTAGTTAACATAGTCTGCTTTTGGAAAGTCTGAAAGCAGACTTTCCACATTGGCACTTGCGACCCATTGCAGCCGTTCAAAATATCTACCAATACCTATTTTTTGCAAATAAGTTTGAACTAACTCTGAAAGAAACTTACTTAAACTATATATCGGCCGATATACACTTATAAAAATAAAGGGAATAAAAAATGAAATACAAATTACTACTTGCTGCAATATTGGCAACATCAGCATTTAATGCATTTGCGGATGAAGCAAAGAGCCTTTCAGCTCATGAAGAAGTAACTATTAACGCACCTGCTGCAAAAGTATGGACGAAAGTAAGTAACTTTAATGACTTAGGTGCTTGGCATCCAGCTGTCAAGAGTACAGAAATCGTTAGTGGTACTAACAATAAAGTTGGTGCAGAACGCTTATTAACATTACAAGATGGCGGCACTATCAAAGAAAAGTTATTGGCTTATAGTGCCAAAAAACAAAGCTTTAAATACTCAATTATTGAAGGTGTACTTCCAGTTTCAAACTACGTTTCAACCGTGAGCGTAAAAGCGCAAGGTAAAGATAAAACTTTAGTGGTATGGAATGGTACATTCAAACGTAAAGATACTGCAGCAACTCCAGCTGCAGGCCAAGATGACGAAGCAGCAGTTAAAACGATGACTAGCGTTTATCGTGGTGGTCTAGATAATCTTAAGAAAATATCAGAATAAGTTTTAATCATTAGAAAAGGCGCTTAGGCGCCTTTTTTGCTATTAAAGACCCTAAGTTTATAAATTCATGGAAATAATGACATACTGAAAGCAGACCTATAAAATCGTCTCTCTCCGACCCTTAGAGACACTTACGATCCGTATATTCGATGCCTATCTATTATTGACTGGGTTATAAATGCAGATTACAGGTATATTTAAAATTCAAATTATGTAATAAAATTTAAAAAATACTGCAAAATGGCTCTAGCGACTTAAGAACTAATGCAATATTCCTTTAGTAACACCTCAAACTCTAATTTTGGTATGGGTTTTGAGAATAAATATCCCTGAAGATAATCACAACCGATTTTAATAAGTAAATCTCTTTGAAGAGCTGTCTCAACCCCTTCAGCAATAACAGTCAATCCTAACTTATGCGCCATTACCACAATCGCTTCACAAAGGCTGTATTCGTTGGAGTTTTCAGTAAGGTTTCTTATAAAGGACATATCTATTTTAAGGCAATCAATATCAAACTTGATCAGATAAGAAAGCGATGAATATCCTGTGCCAAAATCATCTATGGCAATTTGTATACCTTGGTCTCTAAAGTTAAACAATTTAGCAATACTTGCTTGCGTGTTATTCATCAAAGCACTCTCAGTAATTTCAATAATCAGGTCACTACCTTTAAGAGCAAGGCTATTGAGCTTATCAATGATTGTAGTCTCAGCACAGTCATCCGCATGGAACTGAATAGCTGACTTATTAATACTCATTTGAAAGCTAGAGTTAAACCTATCTTGCCAATCCTTGAGTTGTTTGGTTGCTTCATCAAACACCCAATCACCTACCTCATGAATAAGACCTGTTTCCTCTGCAATTGGAATAAAGACTAGTGGAGAAACAACGCCTCGATAGGGGTGGTTCCAACGTATTAACGCTTCAGCCTTAGTTATAGTAGATGTTTTGACAGATATAATCGGTTGATAGTAGAGCTCAAACTGTTTCAATTTTATTGCATCGCGTAAATCTGAAACTAGATATGAATGCTGATCAATTGATGACTTCAAATCAAAGTTGAAAAATTTAAATTGATTCTTTCCGAATCTTTTTGCCGCATACATAGCTAAGTCAGCATGTTTTAGAAGATCTTCAACGGTTTCAGCGTGTTCAGGAAAGATACTTATACCTACACTGCAGGATATATATAACTCTCTTCCGCTTATTAAAAAAGGTGTTTTCAAAGAGTCGACTAATAATGTTGCAATTTCGGTAACCTTGCTCCATTCATCAATATCTGTGAGCATAATCACAAACTCATCACCACCTATACGTGCCAACGTATCAGACCGACGTATGCAATGACTAAACCGTTCAGATGCTTGTATTAAAAGGTCATCACCATGGTCGTGACCTAGCGTATCATTTACTTCTTTGAAGTTATCTAAATCAATTAAAACAATTGCAATATGGTGAGTGTCTCGAGTTGACTTTTTGATCGCATGGCTTAGCCTATCAATTAGTAACCTTCGGTTAGGTAGTCCAGTGAGCACATCGAAATTAGCCTGCTTCCAAAAATTATTTTCAGCCTCAATGGTTTCCGAGATGTCTCGAATAATCGTTGAGGCACCAATCACTTCTGATTTCTCATTGAAGATTGGAGAAACAGTCACCGAAACGTGGATTTCAGTTGAATTTTTATTTAATCGGATAGATCTATAGTTATCAATCTTTTCACCTTGAGCAATCTTGTTTAAAATATTAAGTTCTTCATCTTGCCGGTTACTTGGAAATAATCTATACAATTTATTGCCAATCATTTCATTGGAACTGTAACCAAACATACGCTCAGAAGCTTTATTCCAACTTACAACAACACCTTCAAGGGTTTTACTTATGATGGCATCATCAGATGAATCCACAATTGATTCAAAATGTCTGGCATGGTTGGCAAGATTTGCGCTAATTGCTTCAGAGTGAACTAGCGCATTAATGTCGCGTGCAATTTTTGAGACACCAATAACTTGGCCCTGGTTATCAAAAATAGGAGAAATACTTACAGAAACATGAATGTGATCGCCAGATTTATTAACTCGCACAGTTCTAAAGTGTTCTACACGCCCACCATTTTTAATTATCTCTAAAATGGCGTCCTCTTCATTAAGCAAATTAGCTGGAAATAAAACAGTAATAGACTTACCTATTATTTCTGAAGCTTTATAACCAAAAATTCTTTCTGCAGCAAAGTTCCAGCTTGATACAACGCCATCAAGTGACTTACTAATAATCGCATCTTCAGATGCATTAACAATCGCTTCAAAATGATTTAAAGACTTATACTTGGGAGCATCCGTTGTCATTTATATAATTGTCCGTACTTATAATTTTTATTAAAGCACTAACTTATTTTGCCTCTAACAACTGCCAGAAATTATGAATAACTATACTCTGATTCACACAGAAATGCTTATCAACTAAATGAAAGCAATAACTTGAAAAAAATTAAATTAGTCTCAGTCTCCGTCATTCTGCCCAGACTTTATAACAATAAGCATTTGTGAGATGGGTAATTTTGATATGGTTAGGTTAGGTTAGGTTAACTTATTTGAGATACATCAGCTTTTAGATATATTTTAAGATTATTCTGTTCCAAAATTAACAGACCATATAAAGTTGATGGATAAATTTAATCTTTAAGTGCCTGAAATGGGTCGGGAGTTAAGACTCTCAGTGTCAGCTTTAAACATTCCAACATTGTGAATCGTCAAAGTATCGATGATAAAAAAAAGACCTATAATAATTTCAATAAATGATCACATGTGAAAATACTGCTCCGTAAATTCAAATCATCCTAGATTTAATCAGTGTCGATAATTTAGGACTAAACATCAGCAACAACCCACTCTAGATTTTTTATTTATTTTCCATACCTTTAAGAACTCTTCTTTACTCATTGCTTTTACATTCAAGTCTTTTTGTAACTCACTATCAACAACATTCATTTGATAATGATTAAAATGAGACAAATATTTAGCATAAGCTCTATCAGAACCCATAAATCCCGTCAGCTTTGTCCATAACCATTTTTTAAATTTAAACATACCAAGTCACCTCATTTGTTATTAACTCTTAATTTTATTCAATATCAACACACAGTATGATTAGATTGGATCAATTTGATTCAAACATAGTAATAACATACATTAATATTTGAATTGAATGTCAGCATTGGGCCCTGAGTGAGTTTTATGACTGTCTGGAAATTGGTTTAATAATCGCATTTCTTCAAAGCTGCCGTTGAAAATCTTCACTGCCGACCCTTAAGCGACATTCAAAAGTTAGAGTGATGTATCTACTTTTTTAGGGCAAGTCCATCGTCCCGCTTGAATGATGGGTTAGCTTGTTTTAAGTGCTTCATTTACGTACCCCCACCTTGGTGAGTTAAACCAGTTCACAGGCTCTATTTCTCTGATTGGCTTCAACCAATGAACGCCATCTTCAAGAGCGTCCTCTTGAAGTGAGTATTTATCCTCGGACAAATCTATTTCGAATTGAGAAACCATTTCGTGAATCGATTCATTTAATAAAAGTGCAACACCCATCGCATAATCAAGCATAATTATTTGCCCAAACGTCCCTTTTTTACCTGGATCCAGATCAACACAAAGGAGAGAGGTGCCTGAATCGTCGCCAATTGGCACTCTTTTTTTGCCAAAAGTATATTCGGATTTAATCCCCTCGTCTGAAAATCGCAATGGCTTCATATCATTTTGCGAAACTAGTTTTTTTTGGGCTGAGATAATATCTTCTAACCTAGAAAAAGGAAAACCATAGAAAAGATTAGCAAATTTATCCTTACTAAATCCATTGTGATTTAGGTAAAGCTCGCGGAAGTCAGCCGGTAACTTTTCTTTTACAACCTCTTCAAGTTCACTAAACTTTGATTCATCTACTGGATTCTGAAACGCTTCAACAATTAGCGGTGCTTTTAGACTAAGTGTTCTTTTCAAGTTGTCTAACATTACATCTCTTCCCTTTTAGCTAACGTTTGGGTTAAATCCTACTTTTTACAAAGTGGCAGTGTTACATATTGAACCTGTTTTCTATCACCACTATTACTCACTTCTGATACGGAAATGTTGCAAAAACCATTATCCTTACCAGTTATGTTCATTTTAACAATGTATTTTGAGTTTGGTTGTGCGACGAAGAAATGCCCGTCCGGAAAACAGTTTGCTCTATAGCCAGGATCATTATATTTATGGTAACCAGCAACACCGATCACTCTGCTTGCCGGCACGGTGATATTGATTTCTTTGTTTGGCTTGTCATAAATAAAAATTGAATCCGCCTTTAGTAGATAACCTACAGACTCAAATTTACCGCAAGACTGTTCATTGCGACTCGCATTAATCGAGAAATAAGTATGTAGGTCAAAATCGGTTTCAAAAGAAACTTTTGCATCATTTTCTGCTGGATTAGGGTTTTTATATGTGGCCATATTTGAATGTGTTGCACAGGCATTTAGAAATAATGCTGCGCATAATACGGTGCTAATTTTGGTTAAATTTAAGTTCATAGTATCTTTGATGATGAATGGTTGAAGTTGCTACGTTTGATTATTTTCCGAATAATTTAGCAAAAAGGCTTGGTTTCTTTTCAGATTCAAAGTTGGGTAGGGGCGTAGCTTGCCAGTCTGGTTTTAAGAATTCATAGACATCATCGTAATGTGCTAACGGGGCAATGGGCATGAATTCCATTGGCACGAGTGGGTTATCCACTTGTACTTCATAGCCACGTAGCCATGCGAGTTTGCAGAGGACAACTGCGTAACTGGCTAGGAAGTCTTCTGTGGTGGGGTTGCCTAGCTCCCATTCGCCCAGCGGCGCAATAGCTGATTCCATTTGTGCTACGTCACCTTTTAATAAGGCTTCCATAAAATGTATCATACCGATTTTATATTTGGATTGTCTTTTGTAGTTCTTTGCTTTATAAATTGCTAAGTGTTCCTGAAGCTTTGTATCATCTTTCTGTAGTGCCAACTGTACAAGATAAATATCAAACTCGTTGCTTTTTAGATCGCTGCGTCTCTCGGTAAAAGTGGGTTTATCGTCTCTGCCCAGTGGTGAGAGCGTAGCATAGAGTGCGATCATGTCGAGGTTGTCGCTAAGCAGTGGAAACATAAAAGGATGGAGCGCCCAAAAAGTTTCATTGCCTACAAGTTTGGTGGTGCTGATGGCGATGCACTTGGCAGCGACGTAAAACCATTGCTTGGCAGCGGCAAGGTCGTGGTCTACATACCAACTGTAGAGAGCGTGGGTTATAGCTTTATCTGAAATACTTAGAAAGCCATATGGAGGTTCTTTTTTGCTCATATTTGCAATTACTATACCTTCCACCCTCTCATCAAACGTTCCCATTAGTTGGGTAAATACCCTGTTCTTTGCAGTTTGGTCTAATTTTTTCATGGTTATTCCTATTTCAGCATCACCAATTTAACATCATTACTATTTACACCTACAACTGCTTTTTGCACCTTGTAAATCTCATTCTTACTGTCATACACTTTTTGAAGCTCTTTATAAGCGTCTCCATTTTTATCTAATCTATTCACTGCATGCGCAATCCAATCATCCGTCATTTGAGCTGACAAACTGCCATTCGCAGGGCTTAGTTTAATCCCACTACTAGTCAACGGCTTCACCACTACAATCACAAGCTCCCCCGTCTTCTTGTTAATAAACACGCCATCAAAGCAGTTGCTACCACAGCTTCCATCAAGCGCAGTATAGTCTTTAGGGTCAAAGTAAGTTTCATTGGACAATAGGGGACAGACCACGTTTTTAACAAATCAATCTAATCAATGGACTTCAGAATAGAAATCGTGGTCTGTCCCCTATTATTTTAAATCAGTCCGAGCAATTTGAGATCGTGCTCAAATTCAGTTCTTTCAGCTTGAGGAAGTTCCATTAACATGGACTCTATATCATGGTCTTTTAGAATCTTAGTGATATTGTTATGGTGATATATTTGAAATGTGTGACCACTGCGTTTAGCATCAAGAATTAATGCGACAACCTCATGCATTAGCAACTCAATTGGTCTACTGAATAAGCCTTCACATTGCTCGTAGGCATAAGCATATTCTGACTCTGTATCTAACCAACTGGTCCTATGATTGGAGTTGTTTTCAGGCAAATTTAATATGGTCAAAACATTTTTACAATAATCATAGGAGGCATTTAAAAAAAGCCATTTAGTCATTTTATAAGTAATGCGCATGTCTTTTGGCCAATTGCTTGTTTCAAAATCAAACATTATTTTTTAACTCCAACATTATCTATATTAAAAATAGTAGGTGATACATAAGTTTTAGGGCCTAGCACAACACCATTATTATTGTAAATTGTCACATTTATATTAGGATATTTATTTCTAAATTGGTTGGCCACATCCATGCAGCTATCGCATGCAGGTCGTTCAGTGAATATCTTGATACTGCCTGAAGCAGAGGTATTGTTGCCTAGTTGGTCAGCAATATTATCTAAAATTTTGTATTCAGAGTCTGTATTTCTTGCGATAGATGAACCCACTGCATTCGGTAGATTTGACCATGTAAAGTTTTGACCTCCGTTACCGATTAAGCCATATGCTAATTCATTAACATTACTTGATGCCGTCATTGTATTAGGCAATCCTTCAATGTTAATAGAAGAGGTTGCCATATTGCCGCTATTGGCTACTCTGCTAGGTAGCTCCGAGCGAATGTTCTTAATTGTATCGGACATACCGAGTAACATTGAAGCCTCTTTAGTTACCCAACCTGTTACTGTTTTAAGGGCTCCAACACCCAACATAAACATATCCGTAATAAGTTGTGTATCGTTACCCGCTTTTTCTGCTAGTAATAAATTCAACTCTCTTAAACTGTTTTTGGTATCTGCATCACAAATATATGGCGATCCGCTTGTACAATCTCTTGAGAGTTCTTGATAAGCAGTTTTAATCAAAGTGGCTCCAATTGCACAACCGTCCCCATTCATTACGCAATCTCTAGCATCTTGCTGTTGTTGAGTATCTAATCGGTTGTACTTATCTTCGATTGCCTTACGCTCAGCTTCGGTTTTAGCATTCGCAAGCTCAGTACGTTTATTAGCTAATTGCGTATGATTCAGATAATTATTTGTTGCTTCGCTAAATGCAGTGCCAGCTCCAGCAATACCACCAACAGCTTCTCCAATAGCAGCTGAAGTTGCCATAATTAGTGCTTGTTTAAGAGTCACTGGAATATCTAAATTTTCTAATTGATCACCAAGTTTAGGAATTAAGGCAGCAGAGGTTCCTGCACCTAACGCCCCCTCAAGATTTCCACTTAAGCCTCCTACAAGTGTATGCAAGGCAACCCTATATGCACCACCATCACCCCACATTTCAGCTTCTTTTAAAAGCTGATTAGCCGTGGCTTCATCTCCTGCTAAATGTGCTTGTTGCGCTTTAACGACTAAGTCATGGAGTTGTTTGCCTGCGTAATCGGCTACTGCTTTAGGCGCTACCTGACTAAATGCTTGGGTAATCTGTATCTGTGCATTGAGCTCTCGTTGTACTTGGTCTTTGTCAAAGATAGGCTTGAGTGTGCCAGCGAGATTGTTGCCTTGGCTATCTACCGCCGTGGCGATTGTTTGTGTATTGCCATTTTCATCTGTTGTGGTGTTCAGTTGTGTTTTAACATCTCGATTTAGGGTGGCGACTGTTGTCGCAGTATCTTGACCTGTCAGGGCTTGTTGCGCACTGTTGGTGATAGTCAGTGTGCCGCCACTAATGCCGCTCACAGTCACGCTACGGCTATCGTCACTGAGGTTTGAGCTGCCTGCACTGGCAGTCGGGGCGTTCGTGAATGTGCCATTAGGTTGTTTGTTAAGCCCTACGCCTGCACTAAAGCTTGCACCTTTGGCGCTGTACTCCGCACTGTTTTCTATGTTTGAAATAGTGAGGGTTTGTGTAGTGAGGCTATTTTTGTGATCTTGTATGGCTTTATCGGTACTTGCCATCACTGCACCTGTTAGGTTGGTGTTGCCGTTGACATTGGCTTGGTAGCCACCGTCACCTGCAAAGAAGCCAGCTTGTTCATTCACGCTGGCATAGTTGCTGTTGATTTTACTTTGACCTGCACTGACACTGCCTCCAGAAGCACCCACGCAGAATGGGGGAATACATAGGCTGACACTGACGCCAAAGTTGCTTTGTTTGTCTTTAAAGGTGTTGCTGTCTTGTAGGCTTTGTATATTGAGGTTACCTGTGCCGCTAGTACCTACGTCGGCGATGATTTGATTGCCAATGACTTGGCTACCTATGACGTTGGTGTCTGTGCCGCTTTGTAGGGTGACTTTGTCTCCCGTATTATTACCGCCTTGGATGACGGTTTCTGTCCAAGTGCTGCCGTTACCTTTAGTGTTGCCTTTGCTGCCGCTGACGCCTGCATTAATGGTGAAGCCATTACTACTGCCACCCAACGAGAAGCCTATACCTAGGCTGGCGCTGCTGCCTTTGTTGGTCGATTTTAAAGTATCGACATTTTGTGCTGCTTGCAGGTTGATTTGATCTTCAGCTTTGAGGGTGACATCGTGTGCAGCTTTGATTTGACTGCCGATGACGTTAATGTCGGAGTCTTGGCCGGCACCTGTGGCTTTAATGGTGATGTTATTGCCTGCATTCAGATGGCTGCTGGCTGCGGCGCTACTAGTTTGTTGTGAGCTGCTACTGCTTTTTGAGGTGCCGATAGATAGACTGATATTGATGCCACCAGCTTGGTTAGCTGCGTCATTGGCAGCATTTCCAGTTGGAGCGATAGCTTGACCAGCACTCACTGCATCTAAAGCATTATTCGCAGCTAATGCGGCAGTACCTGCGGCTAGCGCTTGCATTCTGCCATCTTTGGTGTTGCTTGCGGCTTTGCTCATTTGTTGTACAGTTTGAATCGCAGAAATGACTGGGCTGGTAATGGCTAGGGTGAGGCCTGTCTGTTTGTATTTCATGGTCTGCTGGCTGGCATAGTTATCAGTGGCAGCGGCGATGTTCACCTGCTGGGCGGTGATATTGATGTCGCCTTGTGGGGTGACCACATCACTGCCCGTTTGGTTGTAGGTTTTACCACTGTTGATTGTGACATCCCCTTCCACACTACCCACGGTACTACCAACATTGGTGACTTGCTGGCTGTCATTCGTGTTAGTCAGCTTGCTGGTGCCGTAACCGATGCTGGCACCGCCACTTGGGCTGAAGCCGGTCTTCTGGACTTTTTTGTAGTGGGTTTCATCGTGGGTGGCTTGAGCAGCGCTAATGTCTACATTGCCCGTCGCATTGAGATTGACATCATGGGTGGCGACTACGTTAGCGCCTTTTACATTAATGTCGCCTTTAGCGTTGTTTTCGGTGATGCTGCTTTCTGTGGTGTTGGCTGTACCCGCATTGAGTGTAATAGTCTCAGCACTCAGGTTGCTGCTGACGACTTCTGTATCATGGCTAGTATCACGTCTAGTTTTTTTGCTGCTGCTCATGAAACCACTGCTCTTTTTATAAGAAGCACTGGCCGTGTCATAGGTGTTGGTGCCAGTGGTGATGTTGATGTCATTGCCTGCACTGCCTGTGAGGCTGCCTTGCGTACTTTCTATATTGCCCGCTTTGATATTAAGGTCTTGCCCTGCCTGTAGGGTGATGTTGCCTGCGGTTTGAATGGTGCTGCCGACTTCTAAATGATTGCTGTCTTTATTGTAGTTTTTAGCGTTTTGCACATAGCTGTTGTTTTGCGTGGTTGTTACTGTGCCTAAGGAGATGTTGTTGCCAGCTTTGAGCAGCGTTTGACCGCTATTAGTGTTGTCAGAAGCATGGGGGGTTAGGTTGACAATCTCGGCGCCATCTAGGTTTAGATTGTTGCCTGCGCTGGCAACTAACAAGCCAGTGCCTGATGGGTTGGTGATGTATAGGCCTGCGACTCGGTCGATATTGGTGCGCTGGTTGTCCACATGTATCACCTTGTTACCTTGGTCTAGATCAAACTTCAAGGTGCTATTGGTGGTGGTGCTTTGAATGTTGATGTCATGACCTGCGTCAAGGCGCATGCTGTCTGCCGCGATGATTTGTCCACCAAGGTTGTTAATGTCGTTCGCAGCGGTGAGTTGGGTTTGGTTGGCACGGATGCGGCCTGCAAGATTTTGAATGTTGCTGGCACTTATGCTAAGCTCATCGCGCCCACTCAAATCGCCACTGTTAATCACATCGCCCGTGACATTTAGGTGTAATGATTGTCCTGCAATGAGGCTGCCTGTCGGACTTAAGTCATTTGCTTGCAGACGCGTGTAGACTTGTGGGACGAGTGCTTGCGTGGTCGTGCCGTTGGGTAGGGTCACGGTTTGTTCTACTAGCCATACAATGTCGCTGGTGAGTTGTGCAACTTGAGCGGCGGTGAGCGCAACGCCAGGAACAAGTTGATGACTAGTAGCAAAGGTAGCGCCGTTGGCCATTAAAGCTTGGTATTGGGCCTCATCATTAGCATACCCCACTAGGAAGCGTTGACCTGTGAGGGTATTGATTTGTTCTCGAATCAGACGTTGTTCATAGAAACCGTCGCCTAGACGTTTGGTGATAAGCGCTGGGTCTAAATGTAAGGCATTGAGCATATAGTCACTGCTCAGCCATGTGCGATAGTTGGCGAAACGAGGATTGGTTTCAATTAAGTAATTAGATTCAGGGCTGGTGGTAGGTGTAAAAAGACTGCTGGTCGGAATGCTACTAGGCGCCGCCAATGTCGCGACAGTTGTCCCCGTACCAGTGACCGTACTCACTGCACCGTAAGCGGAACCGCCTAAGTTAATACTTTCAATGATAGGCGCTGGGTAGTTAGGATACTGGAAGTACCTTGAGCAATCACAGCTTTCGCGTGTTCTAAAGTAAGCCGATTCCGATCCGTATTGTGTTGATCGCGAGCCTAAGGTTTCTTGATTGTTAAGGGTGACTACATTGGCATTGAATATGCCGCCAGCAATCATCTTACTATCACTATTGAGTAGATTGTTGGCATCTACTTGCATATTATTGCCAGCTAAAATCTGCCCAGGTTGAGTGCTTAAGATTTGAGTTTCATACACTATGCTACCTGAGTTATATTGCATAAAGGTATTGGCATCAGTCATACCATCATTCGCGACACTCGCTTTTAATACTAAATGTACAAAACCACTACCATCTAAATAAAAGTGATCAACATCGTCGTAGTTATAGATGCGACCAAATAATAATGGGTCATCAGTAGTGAAATAAGACATCTGATATTGTCTGGTATTACCTGCTGCAGGTGCGGGTGAGCCAATGTTCCCTCGCACGTCAACCGATGCTGCAAGTGTAGATGCAACACTGGTTCTGACATATTGCGTAGTAAGATGTGCATTGGTGTTATTGATAGTCGCTACATTTAGACTTAAATTACCCAGCGCTTCAATTGTGGCGCTAGCATTATTGAGAGTAGAAGCTTGTCCTGTTGCATGGTGGCTGGTATCTAATGCGCCGCCAATAGCTAAATTGCCTGCACTAAATAACAGTGCATTCTCTCGGTTATTGATGTTGGTAGCGCCAATATCTAAAGCTGTGCGTGCAGCAATCACAGCTGCTGTCGTGCTACTGCCGATAGTCTCCACATCATTGTTAACTGTATTGGCAGTCAAAGCTATATGGTCACCAAAGATGCTGCCAGTACCGATATTATTGAGTATGTCAGCGTTAATGAAAGTGTCGCCTCCATCAATTAAGCCTCGGTTAGTGAGGGCGCTATTGGCATTAATATGCGTATTAAGCCCTGTGATTTCTGCGGCAGCGGCGTTTTCAATATCATTGGCTTGCAAGGTAAGTGTATTTGCAGCTAGCAAGCTACCTTCATTAATAATATTACCTGTAGTTGTCAGATTTAAATTGTCATTGGCTTGCAATTGACCTGTTGATTTTTGCGTGTAGTCTGTAGTGAGTTGAATATCAATATCGCCACCAGACAATAACACCCCATCACCGCTTAAGCTCGCAGCAGTCACATTCAGTTGGTGTTCTGCAGTCACTCTGCCACCCGTATTACTGATACTGTCCGCATCCATACTGACTTGTGTAGCACTGCTAATACGATTGCTATTAGTCAGCTGCCCATTCACATCAATAACCACCTCACCGACACTCGCACCAATCACGCCGGCATTACTCACACCCACCCCAGCTTCGGTACCTATCAAATGAATCTTGCCAGCATACATGCCACCTAATGCAGCAACATCAATTGCCAGCGTTGGTACCGTTCCGGTTCCAGCAATTGGAGTAATACTGCTGGCGTCACCGCTGGTATTGACGTTGACTTGGTTGCTACCCGTAATCACATTCAGATGATTAGCCCATAGCCCTGCATTCACATTTACAGCACGTGCAATCACGTCGGTGTAGTCAGTTTGGCTAGCATCTAAACCAGCGCCTAAGAAGTTAATGCTGCCACCCGTGACGCGATAACCGATTAAATCACCACCACTGATCATTGAGGTACCCGTTGTCAGCGTGGCTCGATTGGCATTGATAAAACCACAGCCGTTACAGCTAATCCCTGCAGGGTTAGCAATCACCACTTGCGCACGACTACCGGCTACTTCGACATAGCCATTCAATAGGCTAGGGTTCGAGGAGTTGACCTCATTCAGAATAATGCGCGCGCTGCCAGTGGCTAAATAGGGGTTGCCTTCAACAAATCCGCCCAATTGCGTTTGTACATTAGTGCGGCTATTGTTAAGAATAACGCCATTGGCATTCACATCGAACTGGCTATAGGTATTGCGAGAAACACCGGCAGCACTAGGCGCTTGAATATTGACAAGTGGTACGCCATTTGGCGCATTTAGAATAACTGGGCGTTGAGTAACAGGGGCGGTATGGTCAGCAATAATATCCGCATAGACTACTTGGCTAGATACACTTAAGCTGACAAGACTGACCAAACCTAAGCGACAAAGCACGGCAAAATGACTTGGTTTTAGCGTTAACTCAATACTCATTTTACTAGCACTTGGTTGTGCAGATAGCGTAGTTGTTCGACTGGATCGTGTTTCTTGAGTTGATTTACCTGAACTGGCAATATGCTCTGCAACCGCCATGAGTATGCCGCGGAGTTTATTAAATATAAGGCGATAGTGTTGTTTATTCATTTTTCAACCAATTCTTTTTTGTTTGATTTTTAGCTAATTTATTATTTAAATAGACCAATTCAAATTAAGTCCTGCTGTAGCTTCGTGCGTCTCGAAACCTTTAGGCTTGTTAATGGGCTTGCCTAAAAAGATGTCGTAACTCAAACCACTTAACGCTTTTAAACCCGTCGCTTGTGCACTACCACGCAAGCCGATGGCGGTTCCAGCCAAACGCTTGCCTACTAACAATTCGCTTGATTGCCCACCAACCTCGCCATAATCCAAGCCCCAATACAAGGCCTGACCACTACTGGCAATAGGTGCGACCAATTCATTACGTATCAACCAGCCGTTGTCTGCAATCAAGGTTTGCTGACCATCAAAGCCACGCACGGTGAAGCGATTACCGATGCTGAAACGGTCTTGTGGCGTGAGTGGTGTGTAGTTTGTTTGTCCACGCAGGTTGGCAATGTATTGCAGCGCTTGTTGACCCCATGGCATCTGCATACCAAACGGCACGGTCAAGTTCAGGTCACCCATTAACATTTTCATACGCGAGGTACCTTCACCAAAGTTTTGTTCAGGGGCGGCCAAGCTATCTTCAGCACCAGTGCCACGCTTATAAGCTAAGTTGTAATCTAAAACCGCTTTACCTAAGTACCAGCTTTGATTAAATCCAAGTTCCCAACCAGCGGTGCGGCGACGTTGGTTTTGCACTTCAGCATCATCAATAAAATTGCTGGATTTACGCAAAAAACCTTTAACAGACACGATGCTTTTGTTAATGCTATTGCGGTAAATTAAACGGCTAAGTTTCACTTCAGCGTTTTGTGATGAGCCGCTATAGATATAGGTTTGAGTGGCGCCAGCTACGCTTTGATGGAAGTCATTGCTAGAGGTAGTTGCACTCAATAACCAATAGTCCCACGGGAGTGAGTAATGCGCTGAATAACCATCATTGCCACGATTACCTGAATCACCACCACCCAAGTCATGGTTATAGTTCACATAAAATAAATCATTCAGTGTCAGTAAGTTGTCGCCTGACAAGGTGGCGCCGCCTTGATACTTGCCAGTGCTATTGGAACCGCTATCGTCTAGATTAAATGACACCCTAAAAGGCACTGGACGCTGTTGGTAATGGATGACGACATCACTTAATCCCGGTTCGGCAGATATTTGCTTTAAGGCAGGGTCCAATGAAGCTGGCTCAATTTGAATGTCGGCTTCTGCGGTTGGTACGCGTTTGAAGTTTTCTAAAGCCTGTTCAATGTTGCGTAGGTTAAGAATGTCACCTTTAGACATTGGCACGGCATTCCATGCATTGGCACGCTTACTTGAGTCAGGTGTAAATCGAATCGCATTGACACGACCTGGCACAAGGGTGAGTTGTAACACACCATTTTTTAAATCTTGTGGTGCAGCTAGCACACGAGTAGTGACGTAACCTTTAGCGATGATGGCATTTTGTACACGCGTCATGATGGCGTTGATGCCAATAGCTCCCAGACATCGACCTAGAATAGGCTTAGAGGCTGGCGATTTGGAAGAGTGAAGTACTTCATTTAAAGCAAATTGGAATTGATTGGCGGCATCGCCAACTAATTCAATTTTAGTGATGGTAAAACATGGCGTTTCATTATCTGGGATAATGTCAGCTGCAATGGGGACTGTATTTTTAAGCTGTTCACCTGCACCGCGAGCGTCAGGTTTGATTTCTTGCTGTTGCCTTAATTGATTAAGACGTTCTTGTTGGCGAATCTGCTCTTGGGCTGTAGTGTCTATCTGATTGATGTCTGCGGCATTGCCAGCAAGCGAATAGGTTAAAAAACCCAAGACTGCATATGACTGCAGCCAGTTTATTTTTTTAATCATGAGCGTTATTTTAGTTTTATGATTGGTTTTTGAGCCTCCGAATGATACATCAGTTTTTTTGAATTCAAGTATTTTGAAGTTAAATTTGATTAAATTTTACAATTTCAGTTTGATCTTGAGGAAATATTTAAACTTAAAGTTGAATTGTTAATTTTTATTGAATGAATTTTGATTAAAATTTGCCAGCTGATAAAAACTAGCGAATGACGGCTAAGGGCCCGAAGCCATCAAGTCAAAAGTCCGTTATCTAGAAGTCCAAATTGCAGACTCTGAGAATCTTGTCTTTCGACCCTTTATGCAGACAGTCAATATTGTTCAGAGTCAAAGCTTACGAATAAGAAATATATATCCGTCTTGGCTTTTTGATTCGCTTAGCAATTCGTATGGGTTATTCGCCACTAAAGTTCTAATGTTCCTGATTGACCCCTCTTTACTTGTGATCAACTTTAAAATCTGGCCTGAGCTCATGTTATCTAATGTGTTTTTACTTTGGATTGTCGGCATGGGGCAATCGTTTTCTGTTGCGTCAACAAATACATCATATTCAGTAATCATAAGGCTCCTTTTTTTAACGATATAGCTGAGTGTCACTTTGAAGCCACTGGAACACATAAAGGTTTATGTGACACAAACTCTGTTTCTAAATCGATTATTTTACTTATAGCGTCATGTAAGTGATTAGCTTGCTTAGCGAGTTTGAACAACTGTTTTGCATGCTGGGACCATGATATAAAACGTGGGTCATAATCATCTTCAAACACTAAATAAAGCGGTGTGTGAGTTGAGCAGTTTCTAACCATGGCGCTCATCTCCATAATATTGCTACCAAAGCGCTTGATGAAGTCAATACCAATAATCAGTATGACGCAATGATGATGACGCACAAAAGTGCTATTTGCCCTAATTATTGAGTTGATACAGATATTTTCATTTGACCAACCCGCTGTTGAGAGTTTGGCTTCAATAGCGTTGGCGATGATAAGGTTGTCGGTAATAACTAATGCTTTATTCATCAAGGCTGCTTATTTATTATTTACTATTGCATAAATATAATTTGTACAATAGTAAATCTATTTAAGCGCATAATACCATAACCTTAATAACAATCTAGATGCATGCCTTCAATACAGCACATCCTATTAGCTATCAGAACCGCAAAATTAGCAGATTTTGACACATGGAGAGGTAGACTGGTGGTGTGGATTGCTGCAGCAACAGCTGGATTAGTAATTGTGTTATTTGCCAAGACAACTGACTATGCAATAGATTTTTTCTTTTCATTACAGAAAGCTCACTGGTGGATCCCAATTATCTTGACGCCGGTTGCAGGGGTTGTGATTGTATGGGCGACTAACCGTTGGTTTTCTGGAGCAGGTGGAAGTGGTATTCCACAAACAATCGCAGCGTTACACAAGGAAGATCATAGCGGTCGATATCCAACACTCATTTCACTTAAGTTAGCTTTCGGTAAATTAACATTAGGTGTTGCATCGTTAGCAGCTGGATTCTCTGCAGGTAGAGAAGGTCCGTCAGTGCAGGTTGGGGCAAGTATCATGCATGCGTTTAGGCGATTTCTACCAGTAGGTTTCTCTGTTCATCCCAAACACTTGATATTAGCGGGTGGCGCGGCTGGCATTTCTGCGGCATTTAACACGCCTTTGGCGGGGGTTATTTTTGCTATTGAAGAGTTAGGTCGACGTTTTGAGCAAAAAACCAATGGCGTGGTCATTACCGCTATTGTGTTGTCAGGTTTAGTATCAATTTCATTGCAGGGCAATTACACCTACTTTGGTAACATTTCCGTGGGGATTGTTGACAGAAAAATAATTTTACCAGTGATTGTTTGCGCCATTGTGTGCGGTATATTTGGTGGGATTTTTAGTCGCACACTCATTGAATCATCCAAGCCATTAAAAGGCCTCATCGGTAATCTACGTTGCATCCATCCGTTATGGTGGACTGGTTTCTGCGGGCTCATGGTTGCACTGTTAGGGGTAATTAGTGGTGGAGCGGCGCATGGCTCAGGCTATACTTTCACAAAAGATATGATTGATGGTGGCGCAGTAGAAGCGTGGCAGTATGCCCCAATAAAATATCTAGCGACTATCTTCACTTATCTTAGTGGCGTACCAGGTGGAATATTTGCCCCGTCGCTTTCAATTGGAGCAGGCATTGGCAACGACTTATTGCCGTTATTTGGAAATCAGTATGCTGCTACGGCAATATGTACGCTTTGTATGGCAGGATTCCTGTCAGCAGTGACACAGGCACCTCTTACTTCATTTATTATCGTAATGGAGATGATTGATGGACATGAAATGGTGATTAGCCTGATGGCTATTTCTATGATTGCTGCTATTGTTGCTAGACTATTTAGTCCACCGCTTTATGCAACTTTAGCTGATGTTCATTCGACTCGACTACAGAACAACAAGCAATCTTAGTGCAGGTGTTGTTACTAATTCATTTATTAACGATGAAATAATAAAAAACGGCTCACCCTAAAAGAGCGAGCCGTTAAGAGGAATGACACATTCCTAAGTTAAAAAAATAACTTAGTCACAAATGTAAACTTGTTGATTAAACATGTCAATAGCTTCGAAATATTGCTTAATTTATAAACGTATACTGTACAAAAAATACTCTAAAGGAACAGCGTCAATTGTAGAATACACACTACTGATAAAAACATTTTTGGAAAATTAAGTTTCATATGGATACTGTAGACGCCAATCACATTTCAAAAAATACTGCCTTAGAAGCGTTGAAGTTATTTCGTATTATATTTAAGTCTGCTAATCGGCATTTCCATGAAATTGAGAAGGTAGTGGGCATTGGTGGTGCATCCTTGTGGGCCTTAGCTGAGATTGGGGAAGCGGACAAGCTAACAGTTTCTAAATTAGCTGGTGCAATGTCTATCCATCAGTCAACAGCTAGTAATCTTATCGATAAGCTTGAAACTAAAGGCTACATTATTAGAGTAAGAAGTTTGGATGACCGGCGGGTGGTATATATTACCCTTACAGATATTGGACGAGAGCTGCTAGCAAAAGCGCCATTACCACACCGAGGTATACTTCCAGATGCGCTCATGCGCTTGGAGCCTGAAACTTTGATTGAGCTTAATAATCATCTCACTGCACTTATCTCAGGCATGGAAAACAAAGACGATAAAGGGGCATTTGAACCGCTTGGTTCAACATAATGAATAAATCATGACGCTTCTAATTATGCTTTAATTATTATGACACTGTGACTTACTACCAATAAGTCAACGCGGTTTAGCTTTTGACTTGATTATTGCAGCGCTTAAGTTGATTACAATTACTTATTGTGTCATTTAATATAGGGCGTTTTCATACCACTAACAACTTTCGTTTAATCATAAACAGGTCTAATATGCCTTTAGTCAATATTTATAAAAGATATACATGGTAAGCATACTTGTCTTAATATTCGTTGTTGCTTATGCAGCAATCGCACTGGAACACCCAATTAAAATAAATAAGTCCGCCTCAGCTCTGCTAGGTGCGGGCTTACTGTGGACGGTTTATGCTGTTGCTAGTAGCGACCATACACTTGTGAATCAAGAGCTCAGCGAATCACTAGCATCTACAGCGCAAATAGTATTCTTCCTGATTGGGGCAATGACGATTGTGGAAGTCATAGATGCTCACAATGGGTTTGACGTAATCACGTCCCGCATTAAGACTACAAGGCTATCTTCATTGATGTGGCTAGTAGGCATTGTGACATTTTTCCTTAGTGCAATATTGGATAATTTAACAACAACCATTGTCATGATTTCTTTAATGAAAAAGTTGTTAGACAAGCAGGAAGATCGCCTTTTATTTGCAGGCATGATAGTAATATCGGCAAATGCTGGCGGTGCTTGGTCACCTATTGGCGATGTAACAACTACCATGCTTTGGATTGGAGGCCAAATTACAGCGCTTGCTATTATCAAAGGACTCTTTCTTGCCTCATTAGCCAATTTAATTGTGCCACTGTTAATTGTTAGTTACTCACTAAAAGGCAAACTTATAGCCTCCCCAATTAAACAACCCAGTATTAGCTCTGCACAAACAAATGTTTTCGAGCGTAATCTAATGTTCTTCATGGGTTTGGGGGTCTTAGTTTTAGTGCCTGCATTTAAGACACTCACACACTTGCCACCATTCATGGGAATTCTTTTTGGGCTAGGATTTCTTTGGTTAATTGGTGACCTAATACATCGAAATAAAGATGATGAAGAAAAACAGCATTTAACATTAGCGCATGCACTAATGAGAATTGATATGAGTTCTATAGTCTTCTTTATTGGTATTTTATTAGCAGTAGCAACGCTAGAACACAGCCACATTCTCAACGGACTAGCAGCATGGCTAGACCAATCTGTTGGTCGTCAAGATATGATAGTAACCATTATGGGATTGGTCAGCGCGATTGTAGATAATGTCCCACTCGTTGCAGCCTCAATGGGAATGTATGATATAGCAAAGTACCCCGCTGATAGTTTCTTATGGGAATTCATTGCTTATTGTGCTGGAACTGGTGGCTCAATTTTAATCATTGGTTCCGCAGCTGGTGTTGCTGCAATGGGCTTGGAGAAAATACAATTCGGCTGGTACTTAAAGAAAATAAGCTGGCTTGCTTTAATTGGCTATTTTGCAGGTATTGCAACATATATTATGCAATACAATATCATTCACTGATTGAAGAGGTACACCAATGATTGCAATAATTTCTTGGACTTTAATATTAGGTATAGCTTTAGTATTAATATATCGTTCGGCTAAAAACAAAGACGGATTTATGCGTTACTTTAGCCGCGGTGCTTATATGAGAGACTTGAACAAATTAATGGAAGATAAAGAGTCGCAATAACTAGCCCAGCTTATTCTCAGCTATATGGTATTTAGGATCTTCTTCTAAATTCACCTCTATCATACCCTTGGTTTTTGAATCTATTGCTTGTGATTTGATTAGTGAGTTATCTCACATGTCTCTTATTTTTGAATAATTGTAAACACAACACACGTCAGCTATGGGCCCTATTTTGCTATTTGAACAGCAAAATAGTTTGCCACAAAGCAGACCGTCAAAACTAGAATCAATAATATTTTACGTGCACTAATTTACTAAGGTGTTATTTGCATGCGCGGCAATGATTGATTCATGCCAGATGATCGGATAGAAACTTCTCGTGATTGCATTTCACTGATTTGCTTTTCAGCACTGACTAGCATCGTCATGGCCTGAATTTTAGCTTGTTCATTTTGAATCAGGCCTTGTTCGGTGGCTATACGTGCTTGCAACTCACCAATCGCTTTTGGGTCATCCGTAGTGCTAATTTGTGACATTAGGCTTTCAAGGTTAGAAAGCCTTTGTTGTGCTGAGTTATATGCCTCCATACTTAAAGCTTTGTTACTAGCCGCACGGTTTAAATCAGCCTCCCATAAATCAGAACCCAATTGTGTACTGAAGTTATCTCTATTCAGCGTTGTTGTATTCAGCTTAATATTACTAATAGTTTTGGCCAGATCTCCATACGACCCACCGTGAGCTAAATCAAGCAGCGCTTGCGCGTCCTGTGGCAACATGCGCCTAGCTTGTTGAAACGATGGGCTATTAAGCGCAGAAGAAAAACCGCGTGAGCCAGTAGCACCCTGTATTTGTTGCTGCAATTGTAGAATTTGCTGTGTCATTTGTTTGTATTGCTGCCCCCAAGACTCCACTTGCAATACGGCCTGAGCAATTGAACCTGCGTCAATTACTGGAATTCCAGCAAAAGCTTGGCCACTAGTTACACTTGTTAAAAATGCTAAAATACAAATTATTTTTTTCATGTTGAAGTCCTTTATTAAGTTAGTTTAATTACCTTTTTTTATGCTGCTATTTCTAGATGCGATCTTTCTATAAACATCTGCTGTTGTGTTCGCAACAGCTCTAGGAACTTTAATCCTTCTGCTTGGTTTGGGATTTTCTTGAGCCCACTCCGCGTTTCTAGCCCGTCTCATTCGCTCACCCTGTCTATCACTACGATTTTTGCCTGATAGCTCTCCCCATGCTTTTTTCCCGCTTGATGTTGCACCTGATCGGGCTTTACCAAAAGCCCAGCCAGCTGCTGCTGCCGAAGCTGTGCTAACGCCGCCGCCAAGACCAGAAGCTAATGTAGGAACACCTAGAATAAAAAATATGCCAATAATGCCGTAAATAACAATCTGTGTTATTGATTTCATCGTTGGAATGCCAGCGTTAGCGTTTGCCAAAACTTGAGCTCCATCAAAAGAGGCATCCATGACTTTAAATATCAAAGCCGCGGCCATTGTGACTAATACGATTGTGAGGCCAGCAGTTACTGCCATGCCTAGCCACTTATTGAAGAATTCCCGCGTAGTTTCAAATAACATCATTAAAATGAACACTGGCCCAAGAGCTAATATAAGTGCTAGACCAAGTTTTGAGCTGATGATAATAACGGCTGAAATAGCGGTGATAACCCAAGTCACTGCATAGACAATAGTGGAAATCAGATAACTACCTAGATTCATTAAATCTGCTTTTTCCCAAGCCTGTGCGCCTAAAGAATTGCCTTTATCTAATATTTGATCGAGCAATTGTGCCGAATCCTGAGCACCACTACCTTGAAGCACACCAGAGAATGCTGTAGGCCAGTCGTAAAGGAAGTTTGATACATAGCTTGCATATAGTGCAGAGCTAGTCGCTAAGCCAGTAATAATGCTAATTTTGATTATTCGACCTACCCCATCAATCACAGGCTCTTGAACCTCTCCACGTAGCACTACCCAACCCCACAGCAGCATATAAATAATGAGTAAGGTATGTGAAACGTCTTGTAGAGATGCCGCTGCAGAAGCTGCGCCATCAAGGACATAACTGTTCACGGCACTATCAGCATATTGAAATATGTCTTGGAATGTATACTCAGCCATTATTTATCACCTTCTTTAGATTTAGGCTTTTCAAACTTCGCTTTAAATCGTGGTAATTCTTGATTGCTGCCCGAAGTTAAGCGGCTATTCTCGTGACTTTCTTTGATAATTTTTTCTGCTTCACCATCTTTGTCGCTACAGCCTGATAGCGCAATTACAAACACAGCACTTATAAGTACCATTACATTAATTTTTTTCATTTTTAATTTCCTTTAAATTTCTGTAAACAACTGAAACTACAGTTAGAGCAATGGCTAAGAATGTCAGACCCATAGCCGCAATCAACCTGAATGATTGCATTATCATTGGCAGCAATAGTGCATTCGAGATAAAGCTATATGATGGATATTTTTGTTGTTCTTCCATCTTGCTTGTTGTCGATGTGGCCATTTGAGCTATTTTTTTAGTAAATTCATCTAGCGTAAATGTGTTCATATGTTTTCCGTTCATGACTTTTAGATTTTTATATTGGCTATGTGCAATATTGCCGTCACAACTAAGCTACCAACTACACCTGAAGCTAGACACATCCCCAAGGTTTTCCAAAAGTTCAGCTGTAAACTTTCTAGAGCCTTTTGTGTAGGTCTAGATACCTCGTTTTTAATGGTTTGCTTGGCTGTAGATTCAACTTCCTTCAGCACAGCCTGAACAGCCTCACTCGTTGTTCTTTCAAATTTAACGATTGCCGCCAGTACGTCACTTTCCATTTGCAAACGCACTGTAGCCGCATTTGTGTTGGTGTGTTCTTTTATTTGCTTTTCGTACAAATCGACACCCAATTGCAAAAGGCCTATTAGTCCTGTGATTTTTGTTTCGACCAATTCTGCCTGTGTAGGCAGCATGTTTGTCAGTAAATTAACCGAATCATGTAGGCGACCAATATCACCCAATATTTCAGCCAAAAGCGCGTCGCGGGTTGTAGATTCCAATACCATGATTAATCAAATATCATTTAAAAAGTGTTGAAAAAACCGCGTCTAACTCTTCTGTTACTCCAACGGCCAAACGTTTAATTCCAACCATCTGCGCATATTGCAGCTTGTCACTAGAGCTTTCAGCAGTTTTGATTTTGGCTCTATAGTCGGTCTTATCATTGAGAATATCTACAATGCTTCTTTCCGACCCGTTTACCTTGGCGTAAATGTCATTCACATGAATAACTGCCTCAGATCGCAACGTAAATTTCTTTTCTGCGTTGTAGTATTCAAATAACCCTGAAAACTCACGCTCTGGTGTTTCGTCTAGCTCTACCATGTTAAAAATCATGCGAATCTTCTTTGCTGGAATGCCAATATCTGAAAGCGCGTCTATCGTACTGATCGTGTCTCGCATTTGTTTACTTTTTGGCACAGTAGGCACTACGAAATAATCAAAGTCCTCATGACTGCCTTTGTACTGCTTCATGAGGTTTACAAAGTCCTCAACGTTAGATGCCCCGACATCAACTACAGCATCCTCCATCAGGATTAAAGCTTCTTGAAGTTCACCATACTGCTTACCTCTGATTGCTTCATCTTGCGTACCGTCAGAATTGATGCTCTCGACAGGAATTACTTGAGCATTGTTCATACGTGAGGCTAATAGATGGCGAGCTATTGTTGACTTGCCAACATTCCCTGAAAAATTAATGACTGCTACCTTCATTTTCTTGTTCCTTCTTCATTATTTAAAATCATAGTTATCCACATCCCAATAGGTTATATAAAGGTTAAATACGGTTAGCTGACTTTTTTGTCGCCTGCAACCCTTGCTGCATATACGTTTCTTCACTTTTACAAATAGTTCTAAACACAATAAACGATAGTTCTAAACACAATAGTCTGTAGTTCTAAACACAATACCTAGTATCAAAACTTCTAGTTCTATACACAATTGTTTCAGCCGCTCAAAATTTGCCTAAACGCTCCTTTTTTTATCTTTTTTACCCTTTTAACGCGTACTACTTCACCGACAATCTCCCATGATTCCAAAAACCCAACCGCTTTCAATCGTGCTAAAGCCTTTTCAATTAATTGACGTAAGGCTGCAAGGCTATTAGTCTCTATGCCTGCTCCAATTTTTAAGGTGTTTAGTTTTATGGCGTATGGTTTAGAGTGAGTACCGTAGTAACCATGTAGCCATGTAGCTATGCCGCTTGGTAATAATAGGCGCTGAGACCATTCAATCTTTGTGTAATCTACTTCACCAAACAGGGTTACTAGCTCAGGAGCAATCTTGACTTGATATTTATTTAATGCCTTACCAGCTCCGTCACTCCACTTGAACATCGGAATCATTGAAAGACTCACGCCTTCTTTTAATTGTGTTGAGCTAATGGACAGTGATGTGGCTTGCATCCTTTCCAAGCATTGACGCAAGCGCTTATAACTCCCACCATCAATTGACCAGCCAACGGCATTGAATAAAGCGTATGGAGTAAAATCTACCGTGTTGCCCAGTGGGCTTTCTTTTGCTAGGTGAATAAGCTGTAACCACACAGCCTCATCATCCTGACGTAACTCCTGACCTGTAAAAATTATTTTTAAGTCTTTTAAACCTATGCCTGCAATTATTGCCTGCTTTAAATATACCCTCTCTATATTGCGATTTTTTGCATTAAATAACCCAGAACGCGCTATACAGTTTGGTATACACCGTTCATTTTCATTCCATAATGGGAGTTGCCTTATTTCTATTTCTTTAGGGCTTGTAAGTTCTAATTTCTTTAATTGAGATTTTCGCTCTTTAGCTGCAATAGCTTTTTTTGCTATATTTGGAAATGGGTGTTTATCAATCTCACTCACGTCATCCGCATAGGTTTTTTTTTCACAGCTTCTTACAGCTAAATGTTCAAGTTTCAAAATATGACTAACGAGAATCATGGATTTAATTATTTAAGCTTCATCAATAATCTGAGCTATTACTGATGATTTGAACATTACCCTTCGACCAAGCTTTACTCTGGCATTGTTAAATTTATCTGCCATGCTGGAATTGCGACAGAGCGTAACCCTTAGCCCCTCAGTACTTCTCCCCAACAACTCAGCACACTCTTTCATAGAAATTAATATTCCATACTGTTTAATTAATGCCTCTTCTGTACTAGCCATATTTGATTACCCTTAATTAATCTAAATTACAGGGTGTATCTTAGTTAGTATTTGGTATAATAAAAATAAGATTTTTATGAAAAAAAATGATGACAAAATATTTGATAAATAATACGGTAGACGATGATTTTTCTATGTTGAAATATATCAATAATGATCAATCAACTAATAGACCTGAAGATATATTTGTTTTCGATTCAGTTTTACGCGACACTAAAGAAAGTAAAGTTATTGCGAATACCGAATTTGTAAGTGGATTGGCAGAACTAAATAAACTGCTTACCAAATCCCACAAGCTGACTTCTAAAAAATACTCTGTTTGGACATTGATAGCGCTTCATCTAGATTTACCCGCGGAGGAAATAATTAAAGATATTGATAATCCAATTGTGAAGATGTTGATTGGGAGTTTTAAGTTTTCAAAAATTGGAAAGGTAGCACCAGCTTACAATTTCGATAATGCTGCATGGGTTAACGAAGAAAAAGACAATGAAGATTATTTGGCTTATATACGACCACGCGCTAATACTGATATTGCAAACACAAGCTATCTGCAAATGCATAAAAATATTTCCGAATGGGGTCAGAACATCAGATTTTCAATTAGGGCTTTAGATTGTAAATTAGTCTATTCCTTGCATATTGAGTTATTGGATCTTATTCGAAAAATTATTGAAATGCTTCTTTCAGCTATCTTTAAGCCTAAATTCACGAAACATAAAGATTATGAAAGTTCTGGCACCCAGAAATCTAAAAAATTTGATCTTGATATCAGGTATTGCGAGCTTTGTTGGAGACTTACAAAAAAATCGGTGGGGATTCAGCATCACCCCAAGTCATCATTAAAAGTACACAAGAAATTTGAACCCAATGAAGACGGTTTAATCAATATTACAAACACAAAGATATCACTCGGGAATCTTGGCCTAACTCATAGATTTTGCCATATACATGATCCTTCAGACCCAAAATCTAAGTACCGTGCAGACATTAGATACAAAAAATCTTTTGAAATAGAGGTTCAAGCGCTGCATTTTGCTAATTCTAAATACTCAAATTTTCCAGCAACATTTAAATACGTGAAGGGTTATGAGGAAGATTTAAGGAAAGCAGCTTATGATTTAGTACATTCAAAACTGCTTTTAAATCTGCATAAACTACCTGATATGCCAAAAAAATCGCTAGCTGCACAGGTGTTTGAACTAAAAAGAAAAGGATTAAAGCAATCTGAAATTTCTCGTACTCTTAATAAGAGTAGACAAGAGGTTTCAAGAGCAAACAAAAAACTTAAAACACTAACGCTTGCCAGACAAAATGAGTCTTTAATTTATAGTGACACTGGCGAAGCCTTTACTTTACTAGGAAACAGATCAAATAACGATTCGGCGCAAGTCAACCATGTTTTAGAATTGAATAAAAATGGTATGAGTGTGAGTAAAATTGCTAAGAGTTTAGATAGGTTCCCACACACAGTGAGTGTAATGCTAAACGAATTTAAAAAATCAGCCTGAAGTGGCTACGAAATCTTATCGAGCTTAGCAACCAAATCTTCTGCCCTCAAATGTGTGTATCTACGAAGCATCTGCATTGACTTATGCCCGCTGATCGAAGCGACTTCTTGATCACTTAAGCCTGCTTCTACAAGCCTACTTACTGCTTCGTGACGCAAATCATGAAAATGTAAATCGGCAAATCCCATATCCTTTTTTATTTGAATCCAAACTTTATTTAATTGATATGGTTTCCGCTTTTTATCTTTACCTGGTTCACCAAAAAATACTAGGTCAGTGTCATCAGGTCGCAATGGGTTCGTTATTGCGTACTGCAAAACTTCAGTTGCATGTTTAGTTAAAGGTACTGTGCGTGGCGAATCATTTTTGGTGTCATTTAAGCTAACAATCCTTCTACTCAAGTCTAACTGGTAAGTTTTTAAATTAAGAATTTCCGATTGACGCATACCCGTCTCGATAGCCAACTGCACAATCCAGCCAAGCATGGGGTTTGAGTGCTTGTTTACCGCATTGAATAGCTTGATTTGGTTTTCAACAGAGAGACGATGGTTACGCCCCTCGCCAGCACTTGGTTTACGGATATTTGCAACTGGATTATAAGCAAGGCCTATATGCCACTCTTTTATTGCCGTAGTAAACAAATGTCCAAGCAAGGCTAATTCTAAGCGTACAGTATTATTGGACTTACCTTCTTCTAATCGATTGTCACGGAACTTTGCAACCAACTCGGGAGTGATTGCAGCAAGCGAATATTTACCAAAATGCATTTTCAGTAACTTAAGTCTGCCTGCCTCACGTAATTGAGTACTGTTTTTTTTGGTTGGAACAACTTCTCTGTTATACCGATCAAATGCATCTGCAATTGACATTTTTTCCGATGTTGTACGCTGAACAAATACGCCTCGTACCATTTCATCTTCTGTGCGTCTTGACCAATCATCAGCATCACGCTTTGTACGAAATGTTTTAGATGTTGTTGGCCAACCTGTCCTACGTATAAGCGCCTTCCAAGTGCCAGACTCGGTCTTTACAATCGTTGCCATTATTATTCTTTTTAAAACAGTGAAAGATTGCTTACTGTACTGAAATTGTACCTTTTTGGCAAAGTACAAAACAAAAAGGCTTAGGATTTCTCCTAAGCCTTTGTTTTATTTGGTAGGGCGTGCGGGGATCGAACCCACGACAAACGGATTAAAAGTCCGCTGCTCTACCAGCTGAGCTAACGCCCCATTGTGAAACTAACTACTTAATGGGTAATACTGTATTTCTGGTACTTCTCAGAGCTGCTTTGTTATTAATAAAGCATCACTTACGAAAGGGCGCAATTATGCTAGAAACTTAGTACTTGGTCAATGCTAAATTAGCAAATTAAGTAAACTTTTTATATTATTAATGCTGACCAGACCATAAACCCCGCCGAATATGCGTTTAGAGCAAATATCGTTGGATATTTGCTCTAATTTTTAACGCATACCGGGCATTTTTCCGCCCATCAAATTACCCATGTTACGCATCATTTTTGCCATGCCGCCTTTTGCGAACATTTTCATCATCTTTTGCGTTTCTTCAAACTGCTTGAGCAAACGGTTCACTTCTTGCACTTGCACGCCTGAGCCATCTGCAATGCGTTTCTTGCGCGTAGCCTTAATCAACTCCGGTTTACGACGCTCAAGCGCTGTCATGCTGTTAATAATGCCTTCTATGCGACGAATCGCCTTGTCTGCATCGTCTGGATTCATTTTATTTGCCATACCAGCCATTTGCGCGGGCATTTTATCCATGAGTGCGCCCATACCACCCATTTTGCGCATTTGTGACATTTGCGCTTTAAAGTCATCTAAATCAAAGTTTTTTCCCGACTTCACTTTATCGGCGAGTTTTTGTGCCTCAGCCATGTCGACATTTTTATGCGCTTGCTCAATTAAGCTCAGCACATCGCCCATACCTAGCACGCGTGATGCCATGCGCTCTGGATGGAAAGGCTCTAGCCCATCAACTTTTTCACTCACACCGACGAATTTAATTGGCTTACCCGTAATGTGTCGCACAGATAACGCCGCACCACCTCGTGAATCACCATCCAACTTGGTAAGTATTACACCGGTCAGCGGCAAGGTGTCGCCGAAAGCTTTTGCAGTGTTGACTGCATCTTGCCCTTGCATTGCATCGACCACAAACAGCGTTTCAATCGGATTAAGTAAGGTATGCAACGCTTTGATTTCCGCCATCATGGCTTCATCAATACCTAAGCGACCTGCAGTATCGAAAATAATGACATCGTAATAACCGCGCTTAGCGAAATCTAAAGCCGCTGTAGCAATATCTGCTGGTTTTTGAGTCGCATTACTATCGAAACAATCTACTTCTAATTGTTTAGCCAGCGTTTTAAGCTGCTCTATCGCCGCTGGGCGGTACACATCAGCACTGGCTAGCAGCACCTTCTTTTTCTGCTCTTTTAGTAGTTTTGCAAGTTTGGCCGATGTGGTCGTTTTACCAGAACCCTGCAAACCAGCCATTAAGATAATTGCTGGGGCAACCACAGCTAGATTCAAACCTACATTCGCCTTACCCATTAACTGGGTAAGCTCGTCATGGACTACTTGAATAACTGCCTGGCCGGGCGTTAGGCTTTGAAGCACCTCTTGACCCTGAGCACGCACTTTCACTTGGGCGATAAACTCTTTTACAACTGGCAGGGCAACGTCTGCTTCAAGCAGAGCCATACGCACTTCACGCATAGCATCCGAAATGTTTTCTTCAGTGAGCCTAGCTTGACCACGTAAAGTTTTGATGACGCCCTGCAGGCGGTCGGTTAGATTTTCTAGCATTGCATTCTCTTACAAATCATTAGATACTCGATTTTACATCAACCTATTATATTTACAGCATATTTGCGCCATAATCACGTTATGCAAAAATTAATTCCATATTTAGTCGTTTTCGTTATTTATATCGCGGTAGCTGCGGATTTTTGGCGTGGCGCTAAAACAACCGCCAACTCACAATCTTTAAAGCTGCACTCAGCCATGATAACGCTTGGCTTAATCATCCACGCATGGCTACTGTATCAAGTGATTTTTGAAAACAGCTTTAATTTAGGTTTCTTTAATATGCTTTCAGCGATTGCATGGTTGACAGTATTAATTTACTGGCTGGCAGATTTGAAACATCAACTGACCAGTTTGCAAGCGTTCGTTTTACCCCCAGCAGCCATATTTGCAATTCTGCCAGCCACTAACGCGACAAATCACTTTATGCCTTTGGCTGAATCACCCTTGTTTCTGGCGCATATTGGGATTGCTTTGCTGGCTTATAGCTTATTCACATTCGCTACATTTCACGCCTTGCTTATGACTATTGCCGAGCGCTCTTTGCATAACAAACCAACGCTGATCAAACTGCCTAGCTTCCCACCCTTAATGGTGATGGAAACTTTATTATTTAGAATCATCACGCTAGGTTTTATCCTGCTAACAGTCACACTCATCAGCGGCATGTTATTTTCTGAGGAGATTTTTGGCAAACCAATGCAGTTTAATCACAAAACCGTATTCTCAATCGCCAGCTGGATTATCTACGGCGCACTTTTATACGGGCGCTTCCAATATGGCTGGCGTGGTTTAAAAGCCATACGCTGGACTTTAACTGGATTTATGTTGTTAGTGCTAGCTTACGTCGGCAGTAAGTTCATACTTGAAGTAGTGCTGGGTAGATAGCAAGCAGTTAATCACGCAAGCTAATGGCTGGCCAAGCTTGCTCTTTTGCATAAGCAGTTAAGATTTCATCCGCATCCACCGCAACTGGGTTTGTCACTAGCTTCATCAGGGGTAAATCATTATGCGAATCACTGTAAAAATGGCTGACTTCATAATCACTAAGCTTGGTACCGCGTGCTTCTAACCACTGATTGAGGCGAATCACTTTACCTTCTTTGTAAGTTGGTACACCTGTAACGCCACCTGTGTATTCGCCATTGACCATTTCAGGGTCGCTACCAAGTAAATGCTCAATGCCATAAGCAGTAGCAATGGGTTTGGTGACAAAGCTATTGGTTGCGGTAATGACCACACATAAATCACCAGCGGCTTTATGCTCATCTACCAAGGCTTGCGCTTTCTTCGTCATCATCGGGCGAATCACTTTATCCATGTATTTAACATGAAGTTCATCTAAGAACTTTTTAGAGTGTTCTGAAAGTGGTTTCAATTGAAACGCTAAAAACTCGGTAATATTCAAACAACCATTTTTATAATCTTCATAAAACTGCTCGTTACGATCTTGATGTGTTTTTGCATCAAGTAACCCTTCGCTGATTAAAAACAAGCTCCAGTTATAGTCGCTATCGCCTGCAAGCAAAGTATTGTCTAAATCGAATAGTGCTAAATTTTGTTTCATATTAAAGATCTTTTAAATTAAATTTTATAAGCTAAATGCAGATTAAACTTCTTTGCCACTTTCAGAAAGGACTAAGAACACGCCGAGCAAAATAATCGCCAGCGCTATATATTCATTAGTAGTGACATGCTCATTTGCAAACCAAATACCAACAGCGAATGCCACAACAGGGTTAACAAACGTATTACTGCTCGCCACCAGCGGGCGCACGGTTTTAAGTAAATATTGGTAAGCGCTATACGAGACGATGGAGCCCAAGACTACCAAAAACAACATCGCACCCCAAGATTTAGCACTGATATGTTGCGGCCAGCTTTCACCTTGAAATGCGCTCACACACAATAGCACTATGCCGCCGGCCAACATCTGTGCGGCGCTTGCCATTAAACCTGCTGGCATATCCATACGTTTGCTCCACACCGAACCAAACGACCAGCAAGCTGCGGCAAATATCAACAGCATTGCACTCGTGAACTCACCATGCAGGCTACCACCAATATTTAGCAGCACAATACCCACTAAACCAATAGCGATACCCAGCCACTCTTTACGGGTAATGTGATGTCCCCAAATAGACGAAAAAATCGCCATCCAGATTGGCGCGGTCGCTATTGAAAGTGCCGCAACACTTGATGAAACCGTTTGCTGTACATAGCACACCGTACCATTGCCGAGCGCCGGCAGCAAAATACCAATTGCAGTTGCACATAGCCATTGCCGTCTAGTAGGGTTAGGAGCACCCAGAAAGCGCATGACTATATATAAAATGGAGCCTGCAACCGCAAAACGTATGCCCGCCATCAAAAATGGTGGGAAGCTTTCTATGCCAAAACGAATAGCAAGATAAGTTGAGCCCCAGATGAAATAGGTGCAGAACAGCGCTAGAACAATCAGCAGACTTTGGTTTTTTTTGCTCATATTCGATTGTTTCTTTGTTAAATCGACCAAAGACGAGGCGCTTGAGCGCAGACAGTACGCTTAGTACGACAAGCTAAAAGCAACGAAGTATTTGGTCGATTTACGAAGAATCACACCTGCGGATGCGCCCGCTCAGATTTAGACTGAATCTTATTCAAGGCATTCAAATAGGCCTTTACCGATGCAACCACAATATCAGTATCCGCGCCCTGCCCGTTTACAATACGACCACCTTTAGAAAGGCGTACGGTCACTTCACCCTGCGCATCTGTGCCACTGGTGATATTATTCACGGAGTAAAGTTGCAATTCTGCACCACTGTTTACGATGGTTTCAATCGCCTTGAAAGAAGCATCCACAGGTCCACCGCCATTAGCCTCAGCGCGTGTTTCAATACCATTTTCTGATACGGTAATAATCGCATGCGGCACTTCACCTGTAATAGATGACACTTGCAAATACACTAATTTGAAACTTTCTGTCGCCTCAGAAACAAAGTCATCGCTCACTAAAGCGTGCAAATCTTCATCAAAAATCTCAGATTTTTTATCAGCCAAATCTTTGAATTTTGCAAACGCCACATTCAACAAATCATCGGTTTCCAACTCAATGCCAAGCTCTTTCAAGCGGGTTCTAAATGCATTGCGGCCTGATAATTTACCCAAAGTTAATTTATTGGCATTCCAGCCCACATCTTCTGCGCGCATGATTTCGTAAGTTTCGCGATGCTTCAATACGCCGTCTTGATGAATACCAGACTCGTGCGCAAAGGCGTTCGCGCCTACAATCGCTTTATTTGGCTGTACTGGATAGCCAGTAATAGTTGATACCAACTTACTGGTTGTGACTATTTGCGTGGCATCAATACTTGTCGTTAAATTAAAGATATCGCTACGGGTTTTAATAGCCATCACAACTTCTTCCAAGCTGGCGTTACCTGCGCGCTCACCCAAGCCGTTAATGGTACATTCCACTTGGCGCGCACCGTTCATTACCGCGGCCAATGAGTTAGCCACCGCCATACCCAAATCATTATGACAATGCGTAGACCACACTACTTTATCACTATCTTTTACGCGCTGTATTAAGGTTGCCATACGCTCGCCCCATGGTGCTGGGATTGAATAGCCAACAGTGTCTGGTACGTTTATGGTAGTTGCGCCCGCTTCAATGACAGCATCAAATACGCGGACTAAGAAGTCCATATCTGAGCGCACTGCGTCTTCGGCAGAAAACTCTACATCTTTGGTATATTCCAACGCCCATTTAACAGCTTGTACTGCGCGCTCTACCACTTGGTCTTCCGTCATGCGAAGTTTGTTTTCCATGTGAATTTTGCTGGTGGCAATAAACGTGTGAATACGGCCGCTAGCGGCATGCTTAATTGCCTCGCCAGCACGTCGCACATCGTTCTCACTAGCACGTGCCAATGAACATACCGTTGAGTTTTTAATGATTTTGGCGATTTCTGAAATTGAGTCAAAATCACCTGGGCTTGCAGCAGCAAAGCCTGCTTCAATCACGTTGACACCCAATTTTTCAAGTTGACGTGCAATACGAATTTTTTCTTCTTTGGTCATCGCTGCGCCTGGGCTTTGTTCGCCATCGCGCAAGGTGGTATCAAAAATAATAATTTGATCTTGTTTAGCTGCTTGATTCGTCGCTGTACTCATAGTCATTACCTATCTTTTATTCTGTTTAATTTTAGCGCTATCTAACTCAAATGCATTGAGTACAAATAATAGCATTTCGCTGCGATTATTACGCAGCGGCATTTAATACAATGGTGTGTGGGGGTATAGTTTGCGCGCTAGCGCAGGTTGTTGCTGCGGAGCGCTACGGTACGTAACGCAAAAAGCTTGCGTAATAACAATGCGCTAGCGATGATGCTAGCCGCATAAATAACTGATGAGATATGTGAAATAAACATAGTGATAGAAATATAGTATTTTTTACAAAGTAGCGCAAGCGTTTAATTTGGTGGACTAATCTTCAAGTCTCAAATGCTAAAAATTAACGACTTACTCAGATTTAACTTTCTCAAACTTTTCCTGTATCCACATAATGTAACCCGAGAGCGCATAAGATGCCATCACGAACAGCAGTACTTCTGGCGGGCTATATGAAACCAACACAATCACCAACATAATGGCCAAAATCACAAAGAATGGCACACTTTCTTTTAGATTAATGTCTTTGCCGCTGTAATAACGCAAATCACTTACCATTGAAAGACCCGCGAATATAGTAAGACCCCAAGCCATCCATTTCCACTGCAGCACACCGAAGAATACATCACGACCACTCACACCGTATTCGTAAGAAACCCAGACAAAACCAGCCAATAATGCAGCGGCAGCTGGGCTAGGCAAGCCCTGGAAATAGCGTTTGTCTTGATACTCATCATCCAATTTAGTATTAAATCTAGCCAAACGCAATGCAGCGCAAGCGCAGTAAGTAAAAGCTGCAAGCCAGCCCAGTTTACCTAGCGGCTTTAGCGCCCATACATACAGAATAAGTGCAGGCGCTACACCAAAAGACACCATATCTGACAGGCTATCGTATTCTGCACCAAATGCACTTTGGGTATTAGTCATACGGGCAACACGACCATCCAAGCCATCTAAGACCATCGCCACAAATATCGCGATTGCGGCAAGTTCAAAATTACCATTCATAGCCTGCACAATGGCAAAAAAACCCGAGAACAATGCTGCTGAAGTAAACAAATTAGGTAGCAAATAAATGCCACGATGACGCAAGCTTGCGCTATCAGTTTCCCTGCGTTTTACTTTATCGTTAGGTTTAATCTTGTCGTTAGGCTCAATCATGCTTGAACAACCATTTAAAATTAAGGTGAGCTAGTATATCAAACACTTGCTGTGGCAAACAATTTACTTAAGTGATTCAAGGCGTAAAGTAATACCGCACTAGATGAAAGAAAACTGGCGCAGCAAAACTCACTGAATCCATTCTATCTAACATGCCGCCGTGACCTTCTATCATGTTACCCCAATCTTTAGCGCCCAAACTACGCTTGGTGGCAGACATCACCAAACCACCCAAAAAGCCCATCGTTACAATGACCGTAGCCATGCCTGCACTTTGTAATGGCGTGAATGGCGTAATCCACCACAAGCCAGCACCTACCAGAATGGTTGATAAACCACCGCCGATTAAGCCCTCCAACGTTTTATTAGGGCTGACTACGGGTGCAACCTTAGTTTTACCAAACAAGTTACCGAATACATATTGCAGCACATCGCTCAATTGAACGATGAGTAAAAAGTAAAATAGCAGCAAGGTATTTTGACCTTCAAAGTTCGTAATTGGCAGCAAAAGCAATGCTGGCGCGTGGCTGATACAGTAAATAGCGATCATTACGCCCCATTGAATTTTAGCGGCGCGCTCTAAAAAATGTTCGGCATCCTGTGCGAGTACTGAAATAGAAGGCATCAATAAAAAAGTATAAACGGGGATAAGTACGCTAAACAAGCCGTACCAATCGGTGTAAATCAAATAGTAATGTAATGGTATCAACAGAAAAAATGCTAATGACAATGTGCGGTGATCGCCTGCGCGCATTGGCGTTAGTGTCATAAATTCACGCAACGCAAAATATGAAATAAAGCCAAATAAAATAATAGTGCCCAACTTCCCTGCCAAAAAGGCAATAACGAGAATCGCCACCATTACCCACCATGCATTCACCCGTGAAATGAGATTATTAATAAGCTTGAGTGATTTTTCTGATAGGTTATTTTTAGCTAACAGTTGGCGTTTTAACACCCAGCCAACAATAGAGGCTATAAGCAATAATAATGCTACCGCGCCTATTAGCCCATAAAACTTAAGCGTTGGGTCTAGCGTTTCAAGCGTGTTAGCAAAATGAGTTAGCATGTACTTACTTTCATTCAATTCACCCTTAAATCAAACTCAAAATCGCTGCGCGAGCGCGCGTTAGAAATGCTTTTTTATGCTCATCGGCTTGCCATGTAAGTGTCGCGCCAAACCGTACTGTACAAATTAAAGGCACAGGCAAATAACTACCTTTAGGCATACAACGATGCAATGTATCTAAATAAACTGGGATAAGTTTTACATGAGGAAAGGCTTCGGCTAAATGATACAAACCGCCTTTAAAATCGCTAGGTTCAGCCTGCGCTTTACGCGTACCTTCTGGAAAAAGAATCAACGAATCACCCGCAGCAAGCGCAGCCAACAATGGCGCTAGTGGGTCGCTATGGCGTGAAACTTCCCGCTCGATTAACACTGCATTCAGCACTTTTAACGCAATAAAGCGCTTAATCTTGCCGCGTCCCCAGTAGTCTTTAGCGGCTACCGGCCTGGTTTTTGCGCGAATAGCTGAAGGCAATGCAACCCATAAAGCCAGCGTATCTAAATGACTAGTGTGGTTCGTAAAATAAATACTTTGCGTCAAACTAGGTGCAGCGCCTACCCAACGCGGATGAGCACCGACTAAAAGCCTAACCAAACCTATCATGGCCAATCGTGTGATATCTATAAGCATATTGGCTAAGTTAATGAATGAACATTGCGTTTTTTATTAAGGTTTATTGTGGTTTATTGATACAAAAATGAGTATAGCAAAGCCTTGTGATAAAATCGCGGGTTCTTAAAAGACGGTTCAAATAGCCATACCATGCAATTTACCTTACACAAACAAGATGGCCTTGCCCGTCGCGGCACTGTTCACCTAGCGCATGGCGATGTGCAAACACCTGCATTCATGCCAGTGGGCACTTATGGCACGGTTAAAGCGATGTCGCCACTCGAGCTTAAAGAAATTGATGCGCACATCGTTTTAGGCAACACTTTCCACCTGTGGCTGCGCCCTGGTTTAGAGGTGATTGCAGCCCACGGCGGCTTGCATAAATTTATGGGTTGGGATGGCCCAATACTGACCGACTCAGGTGGCTTCCAAGTATTCAGCTTAGGCGCGATGCGTAAAATTTCGGAAGAAGGCGTGAAGTTTAAAAGCCCCATCAATGGCGACACCTGTTTTTTAACACCAGAAGAATCCATGCGCATTCAAAAAGTGTTGAATAGCGACATCGTGATGATTTTTGACGAATGCACACCCTTCCCAGCGACGTTAAAAGAAGCGAATGACTCAATGCAATTAAGTTTGCGCTGGGCAAAGCGCAGCAAAGACGCGCATCAAGGTAATAGCAACGCGCTATTTGGTATCATTCAAGGCGGCATGTTCGAAGAATTGCGTGACGTATCACTAGCAGGTTTAACTGAAATTGATTTTGATGGCTTTGCCATTGGCGGCTTATCAGTCGGTGAACCAAAAGAAGATATGCTGCGCATATTGGCGCACACCGCACCAAAAATGCCACAAAACAAACCACGCTACCTGATGGGCGTCGGCACTCCAGAAGATTTAGTCGCCGCGGTTTCGCAAGGTATCGATATGTTCGACTGCGTGATGCCGACGCGCAACGCTCGCAACGGCTGGTTATTCACCCAATATGGTGACGTGAAAATCAAAAACACCCGCTACAAAACGGACACCCAACCCTTAGATGCTGATTGCGATTGCTACACCTGTCAAAACTTCAGCCGTGCCTATTTGCACCATTTACACAGAGTAGGCGAAATTCTAGGCGCGCGTCTAAACACCATACACAATTTGCATTACTATCAAGTGTTGATGGCAAGTATGCGCAGTGCAATTGAAGCGGGTACCTTTGAAACTTTCAAAACAGAGTTTGCAGTTAAACGTACTCAATTAAACACTTAAGATTACCAACTCTACAAATCATGTAAATATTAGCTTGTAGAGTAAGTCTTTTTGTTGGCAATAGGCATGTCATTAAAGCGTTCATTGCCAACTAAATGCATAAGGTTTTGTCCTAAATTGACGAGTCTGCAATAAATAACAGTCTGTGTTAAAATCCGAAGCTAATTTTTTACAATATCCAGTTCATTTTAAAGAGAGTTCAACGTGTTTATTTCAAATGCATACGCAGCAGGCGCTACAACAGGTGGCGATTTAATGAGTTTTCTTCCACTCGTCGTTATTTTTGTATTATTTTTCTTCATGATCATTCGCCCGCAAATGAAAGCAGCAAAAGCACAGCGCGAGATGATTGCAGCTTTACAAAAAGGCGATGAAGTTGTGACTAGCGGCGGCATTGTAGGCAAAGTGACTAAAGTGACTGAGTCTTTTGTGAGCATTGAAATCGCTGCAAACACTGAAATTACCGTGCAAAAACAAGCAGTACAAAGCGCATTACCTAAAGGCACGATTAAGAGTCTTTAATCATTATTGATTAAGCCTTTTTCAACACCACAACGTTATTAATTAGAGCCAGACTATGAACCGCTATCCAATGTGGAAGAACATCCTTGTTGCAGTCATGATTTTGATCGGGCTGATTTACACGATTCCAAACTTCTTTGGGGAATCTCCAGCCGTACAAATCACTCCTGCTAAAAGCACCACCAAGCTTGACTCAGCTTTACTGGGCAAAGTTGAGGATATTTTTAAGCAAGAGAAGATTGAATACGATGGCGTATATCAAGATGCGCGTGGTGTAAAAGCACGCTTTAAGAACACTGATACGCAAATCCGCGCTAAAGATGTGTTGCAAGCAAATTTAGGTACGGATTACACGGTTGCATTGAACTTGCTTTCGCGTTCACCAAACTGGCTGCGTAGCTTGGGTGCTAAGCCAATGTATCTTGGTTTAGACTTACGTGGTGGTGTGCATTTCTTAATGCAAGTAGATATGAAAGCTGCTTTAAGTAAAGCGGCTGAGCGTTTTGTAGGCGATTTCAAAATCGCGCTGCGTAAAGAACGCATTTCTTACGTCGGCGTGTCTCGCGAAGGCGAAACGGTGCAAATTCGTTTCAATAATGCGGATGAATTGACCAAAGCCCGTGCAGTGATTACTAAAGAATATCCAAACTTAACACTTGAAGAATCAACCATAGGCGAAGAAAGAGTTCTAAAAGCTTCACTTAATTTGGTTGAGCAAAAATCCATTCAAGATTTTGCGATTAAACAAAATATTCAAACACTGCATAACCGTATTAACGAGTTAGGTGTTGCAGAACCGATTATTCAACAACAAGGTGCTGACCGTGTGGTAGTGCAGTTGCCAGGCGTGCAAGATACAGCAAAAGCGAAAGAAATTTTAGGTCGTACTGCGACACTAGAAATTCGCATGGTTGATGAAGAAAAAAGCGATGCCGCTACGCTAGAAAAAGCGGAAAAAGGCCAAGCACCGGTAGGTGACGATGTCTTTAAAAACCGTGATGGTCGCGCAGTTTTGGTTAAAAAGAACGTAGTACTCACAGGTGATTACATTACGGATGCAGGTCCTGGCGTAGATGGCCAATCTGGCAGATCTACCGTAAACGTCACTTTGGACGCACGTGGTGCTCGTATTTTCCAACAAGTGACACGTGAGAACGTAGGTAAACGCATGGCGATATTGCTGATTGAAAAAGGCAGTACGGAAGTGATTACCGCACCAACCATTAACGAAGAAATCGGCGGAGGTCGCGTGCAGATTTCAGGTATGGCAAATACGCAAGAAGCCACTGATGTCGCATTGCTACTACGTGCTGGCGCACTTGCCGCACCTATGGATATTGTTGAAGAGCGTACCGTTGGCCCTAGCATGGGACAAGACAATATCAACCGCGGTATCCATTCAACCCTGTGGGGCTTTGCTGCCATCGCAGTGATGATGATGGTTTACTACATGGCTTTTGGTGCAGTTTCAGTGACTGCGCTAGCCATTAACTTACTGCTTTTGGTTGCGATTCTATCTATGTTACAAGCAACGCTTACTCTGCCAGGCTTGGCGGCGATTGCATTGGCACTGGGTATGGCGATTGATGCCAACGTGTTAATTAATGAACGTATTCGTGAAGAGTTGCGTAATGGCAACACGCCACAAGCAAGTATTCATGCTGGTTACGAACGTGCTTGGGATACCATTTTAGACTCAAACGTAACAACACTGATTGCAGGTTTGGCGCTATTCATGTTTGGTACTGGTCCAATTAAAGGCTTTGCGGTAGTACACGTCTTGGGTATTTTGACTTCAATGTTCAGTGCGGTATTAGTGTCACGCGCTTTGGTGAACTTGATTTACGGTTATCGCCGCAAGCTAACTAAGTTGTCAATTGGTCAAATTTACAAAGGCTAAAACTAACCTATCCAGAGCTTGTAGGTCAGTGTCTAACCCGACTTTCGGACTAAATTCAGACCCACAGCTAGTGAAAATCTCAGATTAAAAAATCTAAATTTTAAGAGTAAAAAATTATGGAATTATTTAGAATCAAAAAAGATATTCCCTTTATGAGTTACGGTCGCCTGACGACCGCAATTTCATTAGTGACCTTCGTATTAGCCGTTGTATTTTTAGCCACACGTGGTTTGAACTTCGGTGTGGATTTCACAGGTGGTACTGTGATGGAAGTAAACTACCCACAAGCAGCGAATCTGGAAAGTGTTCGTAAAGCGGTAGACAGCATAGGCTTGAAAGAAGCTACTGTACAAAACTTCGGTTCTAGTCATGACGTATTGATCCGCTTACCAGTTAAAGCAGGCGTGTCTGTGGCTAAACTTTCTGAGGAAGTAAAAACCGCGTTAGTCGCTGCAGATGCTACCGCTGAAGTTCGTCGCGTTGAGGCAGTAGGTGCGCAAGTAGGTGATGAGCTTTATGAAAATGGTGGCTTAGCACTGTTTTTCGTAAGCTTAGGCATTATGCTTTACCTATGGTTACGTTTTGAATGGCGTTTTGCAGTGGCGGCGATTATCGCCAACATGCATGACGTGGTGATTATTTTAGGGTTCTTTGCGTTCTTCCAATGGGAGTTCAACTTAACGGTATTGGCCGCAATTCTGGCTGTTTTAGGCTACTCAGTGAATGAGTCCGTAGTGGTGTTTGACCGAGTGCGTGAAAACTTCCGCAAAATGCGTAAAGCTAGCGTGGTTCAAGTGATTGATAACGCGATTACTCGCACTATGTCTCGTACCATTATCACGCACACCATGACGCAAACCATGGTTGGCTCAATGTTGCTATTCGGCGGTGAAGTGCTACATAACTTCGCATTAGCACTAACGATTGGTATTTTGTTCGGTATTTACTCTTCTGTATTGGTCGCGTGTCCAATCGCGATGTGGCTAGGCGTTAATCGTGCCAACTTAATTGGTGATGTAGAGAAAAAAGAAGGCGGAAAGAAAGAAGCCGTAGTAGAGCCAGACCCTTCTGAATTCGCTTCTTAATCTTCCAATAAACTTCAAGTAAATCAATCAAGTGCAGATACTTTGCACTTGATTTGTTACCCCTCTGCCGTATACACTCTGTTTATCTTACATCTCACAAATTAGATCCCATTGGATAATATTTCCTTAAGCTCGCAGTTTGGCATTCTGGTATTGCTACTGCTGTGTACTGCTTTTTTCTCGATTTCAGAAACCAGCCTTATGTCAGTCAACCGTTATCGGATGAAGCATTTGGCAAGACAAGGCCATCGCGGCGCACGCTTAGCCAGTGTATTGCTATCAAAAACTGACAAATTATTAGGCGTTATTCTGCTCGGCAACACGCTTTGCATTGTGGGCTCATCAGCCTTAGAAGTAGTCATCAGCCACCAATTATTTGGTGAGGGTGAATATGTGCTCGCGGCTGGATCGCTTGCGCTTACATTCGTCATTTTAGTATTCAGTGAAATATCTCCCAAAGTGATTGCCGCTGCCCACCCTGAGAAGTTCGCCTTTGCCTGCAGTTATTTGCTTTACCCTTTGCTCTGGTTATTTAACCCTATCGTTTCATTCGTCAATCTTTTTGTTAAAGGCTTTATGTATTTATTGGGCATGAAAGCCAATTTTGCAGAAGCGCATCACGCCGTCACTACAGAAGAGTTACGTAGCATAGTGACCGATGCAGGTCACTTCATTCCTAAAAAGCACAGGTCAATTTTATTAAATCTATTTGATTTAGAAAAAATTACCGTCGATGACGTTATGACCGCTCATACCTTGGTAGAAAGTATAGATTTCGACGCACCGCTTGATGAAATTATGCAGCAGATTTCAAATAGCCAACATACACGTTTACCCGTTCGACAAGGCGAAAACGAAGAAATTATCGGCATATTGCATCTGCGTAAAGTCATGTCGCAATTGCGCGCGCATCATGAAAGTGATGATTTTGATAAAGAAATTCTACGCGAAGTGATTGCCGAACCTTACTTTGTACCATCAGGCACGCCGCTTTATACACAGATTCAACAGTTTCAAGAAAAGCAGCAACGTGTAGCGCTAGTGGTTGATGAATACGGCGAATTTAAAGGTCTGGTTACCTTAGAAGATATTCTAGAAGAAATGATAGGTGATTTCACAACGCAATCGCCTTCTCGATTAGGTAGTTACCGTCAAGATGAAGATGGTGGGTGGATTGTGGATGGTAGCAGTACCCTACGCGACTTAAATAAGAAATTAAAACTCAGCCTGCCGCTTGAGGGCCCGCGCACGCTTAATGGTCTAATTCTAGAGCATTTTGAAGATATTCCAGAATCTAACACCAGCTTTAAGGTGGGCACGCATGTGATAGAAATCATACAAACGCAAGACCGTATTGTTAAAAGCGTTAAAATCTACCCTTAAAGCATCGTTCTACTTACACTAAGCTCTAGCCAATACAGTCCAGTTCAACTCGGCACAGCCTGATTCCACCCCAATAACTCACATAAAATAATTGCTTACAATCAGCCACTATTTTGCACGTTTATTCCACGCAATGAATTTTATTTAATGATTTACGATAACCCTATTGAAATTGGGCTTGAAATTTCTGTGGTTTGGCTCAAAATAGGTTCATATGAGCCAGTTACAGAAAAACGCCAAGCCCTTTGAAAATGATGTTGCACTTAAGCCTGAAGTGGCGAAGCCGAAATTGCCGCCTATGTTTAATGTTTTATTATTAAACGACGACTACACCCCTATGGAATTTGTCGTTGAGTGTATTGAACGTTTTTTTAACAAAAGCCGTGAACAAGCAACGCAAATTATGCTCAAAGTACATACAGAGGGCTTAGCAGTATGTGGGGTATACCCGCAAGATATTGCAGAAACAAAGATGAATCAAGTACTTAGCTATGCAAGAGATCAGCAACATCCTTTGCAGTGTGTATCAGAACCAGCTTAGCGTCTGCTTTTACGCTAAACACTGATGAGCGAATGAATGTAAATCAGCGTTGAAACTGCAATATCGAAATATGGAATTTAAATTTAGAGGGTTATGAAATGATTGCTCAAGAGTTAGAAGTTAGCCTTCACATGGCATTTATGGACGCTAGACAAAAGCGTCATGAGCTCATTACGGTTGAGCATTTGCTACTTGCCATGATAGACAACCCAACCGCAGCTGAAGTGATGCGGGCATGCGGTGCGAAATTAGAGGTATTACGCACCGAGCTAAACCAATATATTGAAGAACACACGCCAACAGTGGGTGGTCAAGAGGATGTTGATACACAACCTACATTAGGTTTTCAACGCGTGATTCAACGTGCGATGTTACATGTCCAGTCTTCTGGTAAAAAAGAAGTAACTGGCGCTAACGTGCTGGTCGCAATCTTTGGTGAGAAAGATTCTCATGCAGTATTTTTCTTGCATCAACAAGGCGTAACGCGTTTAGACGTTGTGAATTTCATTTCACACGGCGTATCAAAAATTGGTGAAACTGCTAAACCTGAAGGCGCTGATACAGAAGCTGATGTTGAGGCCTCTCCAGCTGGCGCGCTTGAAAACTACACACTCAATTTAAATGCGCAAGTTGCAGCGGGAAAAATTGACCCGCTCATTGGACGCGGCCCAGAACTGGAACGTGTTGTACAAACACTATGCCGTCGCCGTAAAAATAACCCGCTATTGGTAGGTGAAGCTGGCGTAGGTAAAACTGCGATTGCCGAAGGCTTAGCGCGTCGTATCGTAGAAAAAGATATTCCTGAAGTGTTAGCTAATGCCACGGTCTATTCCCTTGATATGGGCGCATTGCTAGCTGGTACAAAATACCGTGGTGACTTTGAGCAACGTTTAAAAGCGGTGATGAAACAACTTGCTGAAAACCCAGATGCGATTTTATTCATTGACGAGATTCATACCTTGATAGGCGCAGGTTCAGCCAGCGGCGGCACCTTGGATGCAAGCAACTTGTTAAAACCAGCATTATCAAATGGCACGCTCAAATGCATAGGTGCAACGACTTACCAAGAATATCGCGGTATTTTTGAAAAAGATCATGCGTTATCACGTCGCTTCCAAAAAGTGGATGTGACAGAGCCTAGCGTGGCTGAAACCATTGAGATTCTAAAAGGCTTGAAATCAAGATTTGAAGAGCATCACAGCGTGAAATACTCGGTTTCTGCGCTAACAACGGCAGCAGAGCTTTCTGCTAAATACATTAATGACCGCCATTTGCCAGATAAGGCCATTGACGTGATTGATGAAGCTGGTGCTGCGCAACGTATCTTGCCGAAATCAAAACAGAAAAAAGTGATTGGTAATAAAGAGATTGAAGACATTGTCGCTAAAATCGCACGCATTCCGCCTAAAAATATTTCTGCGGATGACAGAAGTGCACTCAAAACACTTGAGCGTGATTTAAAAGCTGTGGTATTTGGTCAAGACAACGCCATTGAAGCACTTACCTCTGCCGTTAAAATGGCGCGTAGTGGCTTGGGCGGCAACAACAAACCTGTTGGTAGCTTCTTATTCAGCGGCCCGACTGGTGTGGGTAAAACAGAAGTTGCTAAACAACTGGCTTACATCATGGGCATTGAATTAATTCGCTTCGATATGAGTGAATACATGGAGCGCCATGCAGTTTCGCGATTGATTGGTGCGCCTCCAGGCTATGTGGGCTTTGAGCAAGGCGGTTTAATGACCGAAGCGATTACTAAGCATCCGTATTGCGTATTGTTGCTTGATGAGATTGAGAAAGCGCATCCTGATATTTTCAACATTCTGTTGCAAGTGATGGATCACGGCACACTTACAGACAACAACGGTCGCAAAGCGGACTTTAGAAACGTCACGATTATCATGACAACCAATGCTGGTGCGGAGAATTTATCTAAAGCGAATATCGGCTTTACCAATGCGAAACAAGCTGGCGATGAACAAGCTGATATTAAACGCTTATTCTCACCTGAGTTCCGTAACCGTTTAGATGCAACTGTATCTTTCGCGGCATTGTCACAAGACATTATCATTCGTGTTGTTGATAAATTCTTGATTCAATTAGAAGACCAATTGCATGACAAAAAAGTGGAAGTGACTTTTAGTGATGCATTGAAAGCTTACTTGGGCAAAAAAGGTTTTGATCCATTGATGGGCGCAAGACCAATGGCTAGATTGATTCAAGATACGATTCGCAAGGCGCTTGCCGATGAATTACTGTTTGGCAAACTAGCCAACGGTGGCAGTGTACATGTGGACATCGATAGCAAAGATGAAGTGAAATTGATTTTTGCTGATGATAAAGCACCTTCAGAAAGTGCATTAGCAGAAGTTTAACTTTGCATCTTTTCTAGCAGCACAATTAACAGCCAGCTTATTCAATATAAGTTGGCTGTTTTTCCATCACGCTGATAAACAATTCAGAATCAACCAGCCTATTTAGCCATGCCTGCAATTTTGGATAAGACGCGGTTTCAAACCAAGCTGCATCTACCGCAGCAAACTGGCGTATAAATGGGAAGATTGCAATATCCGCCAAGCTAGGCGCTGCGCCGAACAAATAGACATTCTCAAGCAGTAGGTTTTCAAGTTTCTGCAAAAAGTCTTCACCCTCTGTACGATGCTGTATTTGCGTTTTACTTGGGTAACGTTCAGGATACTTGTAAGCATCTAAAGCAAGTTTAAACGCATTATCATTTCCCGAAATGAGAATATCGGCAACCTGATGGATACTGGCCCCTAGAGCATGCTGCCGCAATGCCCAACGCATAATATCCAAGCTCTGCTCGATCACTATGCCATCTTGCAACACCAACACAGGTACAGTGGCTTTAGGCGAGACTTGCAGCATATGGGCTGGTTTATCGCGTAATGAGATTTCACGAATCTCAACATCAATTCCAGCCAGCTTTAGTGCCATGCGTGCACGCATGGCGTAAGGACAGCGTCGGTATGAATATAGAATTGGTAAAGCCATTGCGCTATTAAACTATCCGAGCGTTTTACAAATATCGTGCACTAGCTTAGGCCCTTTATAAATCAGCCCGCTATACACTTGCACAAGATCTGCCCCCACGGCGACTTTTTCAACAGCATCCGCTCCGCTCAAAATACCGCCCACACCAATAATTGGCAAAGCACCTTGCAAGCGTTGTGATAGCTGCTGAATCACCAACGTTGACTTCGAACGCACGGGCGCTCCAGATAAGCCGCCTGTTTCTTCTGCATGCTCCATACCCTGTACCAATTCGCGCGATAAAGTTGTATTCGTCGCAATCACACCATCGATTTTATGCTGCATCAGCAAGTCAGCAATTTCATTCACTTGCTCAATCTCTAGATCTGGCGCAATCTTTAAGGTGATAGGCACATATCTGCCATGTTGATTTGCAAGCTTGGTTTGTTCTAATTTGAGTGTAGCCAGCAAGTGAGATAAAGCCTCCTTTTCTTGCAGCGCACGTAAATTTTTAGTGTTTGGGGATGAAATATTCACAGTGATATAACTGGCATGCGCATACACTTTTTGCATACCAATCAAATAATCATCTACTGCATTTTCCATCGGCGTATCAAAATTTTTGCCGATATTAATACCTAGCACGCCTTTGTATTGTGCGGCTTTCACGTTCTCGATTAAATTATCCACACCTAAGTTATTGAACCCAAAGCGGTTCACAATACCTTGTGCTTCTTTAACACGAAACAAACGAGGCTTTGGGTTACCAGGTTGCGGGCGTGGCGTCACTGTGCCCACTTCAATAAAACCAAAACCCAAGGCCGCCATGCCATCAATCACCGCGCCATTTTTATCTAAACCTGCAGCCAAACCGACTGGATTAGGAAACGTAATTCCCATGACTGTTCTTGGCTGGCAAACGGGCGCTTGATTTAAGCATTGCGTTAAATGCAACTTAGTCGCTAGCTTTAGGCTCTTAATAGTGACATCATGCGCGACTTCGGCATCTAAGCAAAACAACAAAGGTTTTGCTAGGGCGTATATATTCATATTGTGCTTAATCTTTTGAATTGATAGGTAAAATTGCCGATAACTGGAAAATCACATTTATCTTAGCGCTATTATAATTAAAATTACTGGAATGCTAACCCTAAGTTACTCATGTTGAACTATAAGAAAGAGATCATTTATCCGCTACTGGCGGCATCACTATTAATTAGCGTGGTCATGCTGAGTCTTTTTTATACGATGTACAGTTTAAATAAAACTGAAAAAAACAAAGACTTTATCGACTCGCAACGCTTTAACATTATCACGCTAAGGAATGCAGTATTAGATGCTGAAACCAGCCAGCGCGGATATTTAATCACAAATAATGTCACGTTTCTTGACCATTATAATGAAAGCAAAATTCAAGCTTATAAAACCATAGCTGACCTCACTAAAAGCATTCGCACACACCCTGAGCTGGCGCCTATGTTAGAAAGAATACAGCAACTTTGTGATGATAAATTTAGCATTATAGAGGCCAGCACCACCGTACAACTTCGCGCAGGATCATACGCCTCACACCTTACTTTATCTAAAGACCGCGGCAAAGTAGTGATGGACAACATTCGCTCAGAACTTATAGCGACTGACAAATATCTATTAGAGCGTCGACAAATACTCAGTAATCGAATGGGTAAAACTATTCGCTACAGCATTATTGCAGGCGCAACTCTGGCGGTGATGATTTTCGGCATTTTGATCTTTTCGTATTTACACACATTGCATTTATTTAAAGTCATTTTATCCAGCTCGCACAAGGTTGACCGTCTTAGCTACCAAGCTACGCATGACCCACTCACTAACTTATTAAACAGACGTGGGTTTGAAAATAGACTACAAAACATTCACGACAATGCCATTATAGAAAAACAGAAGTATGCGATTTTCTACATGGACTTAGATAACTTTAAAACCGTCAATGACCAATACAGTCACGCAATAGGCGACCAGCTACTGATTACCGTCAGCCAACTATTCCAAAACTGCTTAAGAGAGCATGATGCGTTAGCACGCTTAGGCGGCGACGAATTTACTTTAATCGTACAAAAATTTAAAGACAAAGATGAGCTAGAGACACTCGCCAATCGACTCATTAACGCTTTAAAAAAACCGATTCCAATCGAAAATTCCATGCTATCGGTAGGTGTAAGCATAGGCGTTGCTATTCACCGCACGGATGGATTCAACCCTAAAAAACTCATGATGGCTGCAGATAAAGCAATGTATCACGCCAAAAATTCAGGCAAAAATAAAGTCGTGTTTTTGAATAAAGCACCAAGTCAAAACTAAAGCCTCTGGATTCCGTGTCGAGCACGGAATGACGGACGAGAGATTTTTGCATTAATCCACAATCAGTGAAACTTCTAGGCGTTATCATCCCCTGCTACCGCGCCTGTTCTGCTGAGCTTCATTGGAGCTTTCGGCAAGCGGCTGTTTGAGCGAAGCGAGTTTCCGATTGCCGCCCATGAGGCTCAGCAGAACAGGAAACAAGCGGGAGGGGGTAGCCTTTTCTTTGGTTACTTACTTTTGGCTAAGCAAAAGAAAGTAACTCGCCAGTCGCGCGAAAGCGACAACGATTGCACTACTCAATACTATTAGTTAAGATTCTTTCAATATTAACAATTAGGATTGGTCATGGAATCTGCACTAATTGGTCTATGTGGTCTACTCATCGGCATATTGGTTAATGAGCACTTGCGCAGGAATCGCCGCATTGAGGAATACGCATCCTCTGTGTTTAAGCGACGTCTTGAAGTTCATGAAGAGCTCTTTGGCAAGATTCAAGAATCGTACTCCATAGTAAGTGATATCATTGAAAACGACGAATACACCGCAGAACAGCGACATACGCTTGCTTCTGAACTTGTTTTCGACTTCGCAGATTTTATTGATGCCCACAGCCTCTACCTCTCTGAAAGTGTGTGCGTGCACTGTGGTGCTATATGGATAGGCATTGAAGACTATCATAATATCGAAAACTCCAAAGAACGCGAAGAGCAGATAAGTCGCTTCTGGAAGCTCGTGCGAGAAGCTAAAGACATGATTCGCGCCGAGTCTGGGTTTCAACAATTCGACAAGCTCTTCGGCATCGTAACAAAGCCGAAATATCAAAGCGCTATTGCTGACTACGCACGCGAACGAAGGAAAGAACTCAAACGCGAGGGAACGATATGAGCCCTAACCTCCGGCTTGTTAGCTCAACGCCACCTCCACCAAATTATCACTAAACGTAGTCGAATGCCCCATATCCCCAAACTCCGCTGAACTAATACAATTCACCGTCCCATTATTCAACTGCCGCCAATACCCAAGCGTTGCCACCACAATACCCGCATTCACATCATCCGAAATTTTTGCCAAACCCTCGAATGCACCACGGTCATTAAACACCTTCACCACATCACCTGCCTTAATATTACGGGCTGTGGCATCCAACTGATTAATCATGACAAACTGCTCACCTTGCCCTTTAATTTTCTCCGCCACATTGGCATAGCATGAGTTTAAAAAACCATGACTCTTGGGCGAAATAATATTCAAAGGGTACTTAGCCGCTAAGGCTGGGTTGGTGTCAGGTGTTTCGCGCGAAGCGACATAATCAGGAAGTGGATCAATATCCTCACCCGGTTGAAAGCCTTCGTACATTTGGCGGAAAGGCCCTGCCACAAAGTTTTTAGCCCCTTCTGCGATGAATTGACATTTGCCACTAGGCGTAGGGAATTCGCCCTTGGCATGTCGTGCGCGGGTGTCTTTGTCGCCAAAGGCTTTTAAGCGTGCAAAGCCGTGTTGGCGTAGATAATTTAAATCAATACCTTCGCAGGTGGGTGAAGCCCAATCCACGTAATTTTCTAGGCATTCGGTATCGTTCCATTTGAAATTCTCATCTTCGTAGCCCATGCGTTTGGCAAGCTGTCTGAAAATTTCATTATTAGGAAGCGCCTCGCCTGGTGGCTCTATGCATTTTTCATTGTACGTGAGGTATAAATGTCCCCATGACAGTACCATGTCTTCCATTTCGGCGCCCATGGCTGCTGGCAGCACAATATCGGCATAAGCTGCTGTGTCAGACATAAAGTGCTCGGCCACCACTGTGAATAAGTCTTCCCGTTCCAAGCCTTTGATAATCTTGTCGGTTTCAGGCGCTTGAGTGATGGGGTTGGTGTTCCATACCATCATCGATTTAATTGGTGTGTTGAGTTTGGTTTCACCAGTGAGCACGCGACCTAGTTGTAGATTGTTAACGACTGGCGTGCCCTCTGGGATTAAATCCGGACGCGAAATCACATCAAACCTATACGGATGCTCCCACACAGGAAACTGTAATGCACCTCCACCTACGTGACGCCACGCGCCTATCAGTGCAGGCAAGCATGTCACTGCCCGAATGGCTTGACTACCTCCATAGCTTCTTTCTAGTGCTACGCCTAAGCGAATCGCTGCTGGTGGCGTCGTGGCGTATTCACGTGCAAATTTACGAATGTCTTCTGCTGAAATGCCTGTGATTTTTTCCGCCCATTCTGGCGTGCGTGTTTTAGCGCGTTCAGCAAGTTCTTTATAACCTATGGTGTAATTATCAATATAATCTTGGTCAACCAAGCCCTCTGCAATAATCACGTTCATCATCGCCATAGCGAGCGCACCATCTGTGCCTGGTTTTGGCGCAATATGCCAATCAGCTTCTTTTGCGGTTTTAGAGGCATAAGAGTCAACCACTACAACTTTTGCGCCACGCTTTTGTGCCTCATGAATGATGTGCCAGTGATGTAAGTTAGTGCTTACTGAGTTACATGCCCAAATAACAATATATTTGGAGTGGCTAAAGCTTTCAGGGTCAACACCAGCTGTCGGTCCAACGGTTAATAGCCATGCGGTGCAAGAACCTTCACCACAAAAAGTACGCTCACATACGGTTGCGCCCATGCGGTTAAAAAATGCATCGCCGCCGTTAAGGCCATGCACCAAACCTTGGTTGCCCAAATAACTATTAGGCATAATGGCGTGAGGGCCATCGCTGGCGATAATGGCTTTCCATTTACTAGTAATTTCAGTCAGCGCCTCCTCCCAAGTAATGCGTTTGAATTGCTTACTGCCTTTAGCGCCTGTACGTTTAAGCGGATAAAGCAAACGATCTGGGTGATAGTGACGTTTTTCGTAATCTTTGAGTTTGACGCACAAGCCGCCGCGGGTCATGGGGTGGTCTTTATTGCCGGTGACTGAGATAAGTTTGTTATCTTTAACGGTATAGACCATGCTGCAAGTGTCTGGGCAATCGTGCGGACAGCCGCCGTGAAAGGTTTTAGTGGATGTATCAGTTGGTGCGTTCATACTTCTCTCCTCAAAGATTATGTCAGGCAACTTGCAACGATTTAATCACTTTTATTTTTATCTATTTTTTTACATATTGCTCAATATATACCAACCTGTATAGCAATGCAATGGCATAATTATCAACTAAATCATCAAGCAAAAATTTACACCCATGAAAACAAAAAACAATCCATTGCAATTACTGGGCGGTCTAACGCCAGAGGCATTTTTAGCTGAATATTGGCAGAAAAAACCATTGCTGATTAAAAATGCAATCCCTGACTTTACAGGCTTGCTAAGTCCAGATGAACTGGCAGGCTTAGCTTGCGAAGATGAAGTGCAATCTCGTATCGTGGAATATAAAAAAGGTAAATGGCATGCAAACCAAGGCCCATTTGATGATGAAGCTTTTGCAAATCTACCCGAAAAACCAACAGCAGATAACAATTGGACCTTGCTCGTGCAAAGTGTGAACCATCACTTACCAGATGGCGCAGCCTTGTTACAGCAATTCGATTTTATTCCACACGCGAGGCTTGACGATTTAATGGTGAGCTACGCCCCTAATGGTGGCGGCGTAGGGCCGCATTTTGATAGCTATGATGTATTCCTTTTACAAGGTCAAGGCAAACGACTATGGCGTATTAGCGAGCAGACTGATTTAAGCTTGGTTGAAGGTGCGCCATTACGTATATTGCAAAATTTTGATACTTCGCAAGAGTGGCTACTTGAGGCTGGGGATATGCTTTATTTACCGCCGCATCTTGCACATTGGGGCATTGCCGTATCAGATGGCATCAATGATTGCATGACATACTCTATTGGCTTTAGAGCGCCTAAAAACCAAGAACTCGCCACCGAGTTTTTAGGTTTTATGCAGGATCAATTAAATCAAGATAAGCTTGTTATAGATGGCATCTATCAAGACGCTGATTTAAGCTTACAAGACCATGCAGCAGAAATCGGCCGAGAAATGATAGCTAAAGTCAGTGCGAATTTACAAAAGATTCAATGGTCAAATAAAATGATTGCGGAGTTTTTAGGAACATATCTTTCTGAACCTAAAGCCGATGTAGTATTTGAGCCGAATAAAAAAATGTCTATACGTAACTTTAGTGAGAAACTAACGAAAGTCGGCATCGCACTGGATTTAAAAAGCCAAATGCTATTTTCTTCAGATAAGTTCTACCTAAACGGCGAAGTCACCACATGGACAGACGAGCCTGCAAACATTCTCACTAAGCTTGCAGACAAACGTTTTATTGAGGCTAGTAACATTCAAGATGCACTATTGCTGCAACAGCTTTATGATTGGTATATTGCTGGTTACCTGAGTTTCGATTCTTTATAAGACATTTAAACCTATGACGACTCACGACATTAATAGCGACATTAATAACGAGCTTATTCCAGATCAGATCATAGTCGGTGAGCACCTCTACGCCGAGGCTATTAATCTAATTTTAGCCAGCGGAGAGCGTGAGTTATTGATTTTTGACCAAGATTTAAGTCATGGCGATTTCGCCAGCAAACACAAATATGAACTGTTTCAGCAGTTTTTAAATAAAAGTCCAAGCAATCAATTAATGATTGTTTTACAAGACACAGGATTTTTTAAAAACAAATGCCCTCGCCTGTTAGATTTACTAACAATTTACGGACACAAAATGACGGTGTACGAAACTAATCAATCGGCAAAGCATGCAAAAGACTGCTTTGTATTGGCTGATGATAGGCATTACGTTAAACGCATTCACATCGACCAAGCGCGCTTTAGGTATGGCTTGGATGACCTTGCAACTACAGGCTTACTCAATACACGTTTCAAGGAGTTGCTTGAGGCGACACAAGATGTTGTGACTATTTCTAGGCTAGGTTTATGAAACGACGAAACTCGATTACTGGCAAATGGTTAGGAACGCTTTCACTAGCAGGTTATTTACTTACACTATCGCTCTTCTCACTCAATGCACTAGCGGCAACCGAGTTTAAGATTATTGACTTACAACATCATTTTGCTGAAGACATTCTACCTGTCATTCAGCCTTTAGTCGGTAGCGATGGTACTGCAACGGGCATGCAGAACCACTTAATTATTCGGGCTAGCCCAGAAAAAATGATAGAGATAGAGCAACTTATCTCTACCCTAGATGTTGAACGTCAGAACCTAAAAATTACCGTAAGTCACCAAAGTAATTTACAAACTAACGATGATAACTTTGCAGTGAGTGGTCGCAAGCGCATAGGCAACGTCACCATAGGTACAAATAAATACCCGAGAAAAGCGGCTGATGGCGCTCAACTTGATATTGAAAACAATCAAAGTAGCATACGTAGCAATGGTAACCAATTCATTAACGTGATGGATGGCGAGCGCGCGTTTATTCGCGTTGGGCAATCTGTACCATACACCCAAGAATGGGTAACGCTAACGCGGCGCTATGCCAGCATTCAGCGCACTACCGAATTTGTGGATATCAGCACTGGATTTTCCGTACGACCTCGTAGCATTGGCAATCAAATCGAACTGGAAATTACACCAAGAATTGCGCAACTCAATCAAAATAAATACATAGACTTTGAAGAGCTCAGTACAATTGTGAGAGTGAATCGTGGCGAATGGCTTGATTTAGGCGGAACCATGCAACAAAAAGATGAGGTCAGCCGAGCTATTTTAAGTACGCAAAATGGCCAACAATCTCAGAGCAATGCACTGTCTATTCGTGTGGAATAAGACAAAATTGATGCAAAAGAGTTAATTGTTGTGAAAATAATACATTTTGTTGGAAATTTTGTCGTTTTCTTCTTGAAATACACTGGTTTTTTAAAAAAAAACTGGTAAAATTTGTGTCACTCGGTATAGCTAATTAGGTAAAACTTTTAAGCGGTTATCGAAAAAAGTTTTTTTAACTAGTTATAAACCTTAAGGAATAAAAAATGACACGTTCTATTTTACTTGCTGCATTGTTAGCTCTTGCTTTAACTGCTTGTGGCGAAAAAGCTGCTGAAACTCCTGCTGCTGATGCAGCTGCTGCTGCTGAAGCTGCTGCACCTGCTGCTGCTGAAGCTGCTGCACCTGCTGCTGCTGAAGCCGCTGCACCTGCTGCTGCTGAAGCTGCTGCACCTGCTGCTGCTGAAGCTGCTGCACCTGCTGCTGCTGAAGCTGCTGCACCTGCTGCTGCTGAAGCTGCTAAGTAATTAGCATTTAGTCAGAAGTGACAAAAGCCGACTTTTAGTCGGCTTTTTTATGTCCATCGCTTCTATATTGACTCTGATCAGCTTGAAGTAATCTCCCGCCAATCAAACCCTTGTAGCTGATCAGCAATTCCCACCCAGTCGTCTTCACAACCGAGTACATTTGCCAAGCTAGACTTAGCCAGCGCGGGTGTATTGTTTTTTGCACTTAGGTGAGCAGCTAAAATGTGTTGCAACTGACTGTTATCTAATTTTGATAACAAATTTGCCGAATCCAGATTTTCTAAATGCCCTAAATCACCGCCTACACGTTTCTTTAGCGTCCAACTATAGGGCCCCGTTTGTAACATGCTGGCATCATGATTACATTCCAATACCAGCGCTTTACAACCACTTAAAGTCTCAACAATATGCGGTGTTATACGACCCACATCAGTGAGCACACCCAACCTGTAGTTACCATTAGAAAAAACACATTGCATCGGTTCACGGGCGTCATGCGGCACAGGGTATGGCTGAACATGAATATCGCCCACAGAAAATTCGCTATGACTATCTACTATATTCAATTGAAGGTCATGCTGTGTGGGAATATATCTTGTAGACATTTTGAGTGTACCGTAAGTAAGCCACACTGGGATTTTGTACTTAGCAGCAAATTTAAACGCGCCACCGGCATGGTCATCATGCTCATGCGTAATGACAATACCGGCCAAATTTTCCGGTTGTAAATTTAAGCGTGCCAGCCTAGCTAGCGTTTCTTTAATACTAAACCCACAATCCAACATGAGTCTAGTTTGATTAACCTCTACGACTAGCGCATTGCCAGCACTGCCACTACCCAGCGAAGCAAAGCGCATCGTAAATTTCAGGTTTTACCTAGATGCCTAGGTAAGCCTATTTTAACTGCTCATACATTAGCGCGATGATACGGTTTGCTGTAGTCGTTTTAACGCGACCACCATCTTTATCTACCACTGTCACTGTAGTGCCGCCCTTTTCACTGTCAGTGACTTTAATGCGGTATTGTTTTTCTGGATTAACTTTTTGCTTATCGTCGTTACCCCAGAATTTTAGTTTCTCAACCATGCTTTTTTCTTCTTTGGCTTCTTTATTAGCGCCAGAAGATTCTTTTTTATCGTCATCACCCCAGAACTTCAGGGTTTCAAATAGACCTTTCTTTTTTTGTGGCGTATCGTCGATATCTACATCGGCATAACGTACAAAGAATATTCCATTTGAACGATCTTTATCTTCAATCACAAAGCCAACTCGATCTAAAGCTAAGCCAACTCGACGCCATGCACGGTCAAACGCATCATTTAGCACTAATGTCGCGCTGCCATCTGCTTCTTTCACAACATCTGCACGTTTTGGGGTGGTGGCTTGCGCTAATACAGTTTTAGATTTTTGCTCTTCAACACCCAGTTTCACCATTAAGCGACGTAATAACTCTGCGTCTAATTCAGCATCTCTAGCATCTGCAGTCACTGCAGTTTTTGCATCTGCTCTATAGCCAGTATCAATTTCACCCAATTGCGTTTGCACACGGTTTTTACCATCATCTGGCGCACCACTTACTGAGCGGTGCGTCATGTAGATTTCAGTCGTATTTGCTTCATCACCACGATCTAAGCGCGTACGAAATTTCTTCTTATCTGCCAAACCAGATAACCTATCTAGCCATTTATCAAACTTTTCACCAACATTGCCTGAGTCATCTTTTTTAATGGCATCAGCATCAATCCATTCAGTTTCCATCACGCCGATTTGCGCATCTTCTGAACGTACAGCAAATCCTTGATCAGTCCAGAACTCGCGTATCACAGGCCATATTTTTTCAGCTGGAGCATTGACGACCAACCAACGCTGCGCGCCTGCTCGTTCTAATCTTACACCGTCAGGATTCGTTAATACCTTCTCAACACCAACTTCTTGGCCTTCTTGTGCTTGGCTATAAGTTGAATAACTAGTATTGCCAGGGATTGAATAAGCATCGCTGACAGGGCTAGCAGTTAAGTCTGGCGGCACTTCTAATGGTTTAGATCTGCTAGCACCTTTATAATCTGACTCGTTATTGATGAACGGAATAGAATCGCAACCGACTAAAGTGGCTGTGAGTAACATGTAAGTGACTGTACGCTGGATATGCATTTGTTTCATTCAGACCTCTTGAGAAAACGACTTTAGCTTGATGTAAAAAGTGCTTTATATAAAAAATATTGCTTATAAAATATCGGCTGGTTTGCATGCATTGCGTAATACATCATGGTATTGCGCAGATAAATGCACCATAGGTAAGCGAATACCCATTCTAATTAAGCCCATTTGCGCCAACACCCATTTAACTGGCATTGGGTTAGCTTCAACAAATAGCTTTTGATGTAACTGAAATAGCTTAGCATTAATTTCACGTGCTTTAATCGCATCACCTGCGACGGCAGCAACACACATTTCGTGCATCAATTTTGGCGCTACGTTGCCAGTTACCGTAATCACGCCTTTACCACCCAGCAGCATTAAAGACACTGCTGTAGCATCATCGCCGCTTAACACAGCGAAGTCTTTTGGTGCACGTAAGATTAAATCAGTGCCACGCTCTATGCCGCCAGTAGCATCTTTAATACCGATAATATTTTTGTGAACAGCTAAGCGTAACGTAGTGTCATTAGTAAGATCACAACCCGTGCGACCCGGTACGTTATAAAGAATCTGTGGAATATCCACTGCATTAGCGATTGCCATAAAGTGCTGATACAAACCCTCTTGCGTAGGTTTGTTGTAGTAAGGCGCCACAAGCAAGCAAGCATCTACACCGAGTTCTTTAGCTTTCTGAGTGAGCTCGATGGCTTCTTTAGTTGAGTTGGCGCCAGTACCTGCAATGACTGGCACTCGACCATTCACTTGGCTCACTGCCGTTTTTATCAACAAACAATGTTCATCAAAATCGACTGTTGGCGATTCACCTGTAGTACCAACAATGACAATACCATCAGTACCTTGATCAATATGATAATCAATCAACGCATTCAATGAGGGTATATCTAAACGCCCGTCGTCAAACATTGGCGTAACGATAGCAACTAAACTACCTTGAGCGACTGAACAACCTTGCAACATAGCAAACCCAAACTATTTGTAATTCAGTATTTTAACTTAAAAGCTAAGTAAATAAACAGCTTCTGGATGTAAACTTATTAGCCTGCCAATTTGCTGATTGCTAATGGATATTCGATACAGTTACATCTGTATAACTCAGGATAGTTTGTTAAGCACAAAACTTAGCGTTATATTGCGCGTCATAATACTGTTAGCACTATTTTTATAGGTCTTTTAAGATTCGCGACCAAGCGTAAAAGCGGTATAATTTGTACAGGTTTACTTATATCATTTACTTAATAAGTACTGCACAGAAGCTCATATGACTATTGATTTCCACCATTACGTTATGATTTTAATTGGCACAGTGCTTGTCAATAACATTGTACTGGTCAAAATTCTAGGGCTTTGTCCATTTATGGGCGTTTCTAAAAAACTGGAAGCGTCAATTGGCATGGCGGGCGCGACTGCATTCGTATTAAGTATTGGCTCTATGACAAGCTGGGGCGTCAATCAGTATTTGCTTGAACCGAACAACTTGCAGTACCTGCGTACGCTCTCATTCATCGTCATTATCGCCAGTGTGGTGCAGCTTACCGAAATGATTATGGAAAAGAATTTCCCTCCGCTATATCAAGGCTTGGGGATATTTTTACCTTTAATTACCACCAACTGTGCGGTGCTCGGCATACCATTATTGAACGCACAAGCTAGCCATAGCTTTCTTGAGTCTTTACTGTTCGGCATGGGCGGCGCGATTGGCTTTTCACTTGTACTCATTTTATTCGCGTCCATGCGTGAAAGATTAGAAGCGGCTGATGTACCTGTTGTGCTAAGAGGCTCTGCAATTGCCATGGTGACCGCGGCACTGATGAGTTTAGCTTTTATGGGTTTTGCTGGCCTAGACAAGTATTAAGCTAAATATTAAGTATTCAAGAATCTCTACATGTTAATTTCACTCTATATCATGCTTGGCCTTGCTTTGGTGCTAGGCACTTTATTAGGCATAGCCGCTTTACTATTCAAGGTCGAAGGCGACCCGCTGGTAGCGCGTATCGATGCAATCTTGCCACAAACGCAATGTGGTCAATGTGGTTACCCAGGCTGCAAACCTTATGCGACTGCCATCGCAGCAGGTGAGGCTGACATCAACCAATGCCCACCTGGTGGCGATGCTGGCGCACATGCATTGGCCGATTTGATGGGCGTAGAATACAAGCCTATCAATGCAGCTAATGGTGTAGAAAAACCCAAAGCAGTAGCATTTATTGATGAAGTTACTTGTATTGGCTGCACTTTATGCATACAAGCCTGCCCAGTAGATGCGATTCTAGGTGCAGCAAAACACATGCACACTATCATTAGCTCTGAATGTACCGGTTGCGAGCTATGTTTGGCGCCTTGCCCAGTGGACTGCATTACGATGGTACCAATCGCAGAAAATCCAGATAACTGGAAATGGAAATACCCCGTCATACCCATTACAGCCGTACCTTTTGAAGCACAGAGTGCCAGCTAATATTAGAAATAAAAACTAGAAAATATAAATAAAACTAAAGCATGAATGCAATTATCAACTTTGCGAGCAATTTAATTCGCGGCGTCTCTAGCAATAAGGATGTCTTTAAATTCAATGGTGGCGTGCATCCGCATGATCACAAGGCGGAATCAACCACGCTGCCTATCGCCCAGCTTGCTATGCCTGAAAAACTCACGCTGCCCTTGCGCCAACATGTAGGTTATATCCCTAAAGTTTTGGTGCAAGTAGGCGACTTTGTATTAAAAGGTCAAATGCTTGCCGAGCCAGAAGGCACGGTATCTGCCGCGATTCATGCGCCGACTTCAGGCACGATTACCGCCATTAGTGAGCAAGTCATTCCTCATCCGTCTGGTCTGCCTGATATGTGCATCACGCTAACACCCGATGGCAAAGATGCTTGGACGCAATTACAGCCAGCGGACTGGCGAAATGCAGATAAAAAAGTGCTGGTAGATAGCTTGCGCTCATCAGGCATTGTTGGCTTAGGCGGCGCGACTTTCCCTACGCACATTAAATTGCGTACCAACGGCAAATCTAACGTACATACTTTAGTGATTAACGCAGCAGAGTGTGAACCTTATATTACTTGCGATGACATGCTGATGCGCGAACGTGCAGACCAAGTCATCAAAGGCATAGAAATCGTACAACATTTGCTTGGCGCAGAAAAATGCATTATAGGTATTGAAGACAATAAACCTCAAGCAGCCAGTGCAATGACAGCCGCCTGCACGAGTAAAGCAATGCAAGTAAAAGTCGTTCCTACGCTTTACCCTAGTGGCGATGCGCGGCGCTTAATTCACTTGCTACTTGATATTGAAATTCCGAATGACAAGCGCTCGACTGACGTTGGCATACAAGTTTTTAACATCGCTACAGTGCTGGCTGTTTATCGCTATTTTGAGTTTGGTGAACCAGCCATTAACCGCATAGTGACGATGACCGGCAATGTTGTTAAGCCACAAAATTTTGAGGTGTTATTTGGTACACCGCTGCAATCATTAATAGCCGCAGCTGGCGGCGCCAAAGCAGATACTACGCATTACATCATGGGCGGCCCAATGATGGGCTTTGATTTGCCTAACGAGCAAGTGCCAATTACTAAAGCGGCAAACTGTATTATTGCTGCCGCACCAGATTTATTTGCAGCGCCACCACCAGCGATGCCCTGTATACGTTGTGCGCGTTGTGCTGATGCTTGCCCAGTTAACCTGCAACCACAAGAACTGTACTGGTTTTCAAAAGCAGATAACTTTGAAAAAGCGCGCGACTATCATTTGTTTGACTGCATAGAATGTGGCTGCTGCACTTATGTATGCCCAAGTGACATTCCATTGGTGCAATATTATCGCTATGCAAAAAGTGAAATTATCGCTTTAGATAAAGCCAAAGAAGCCGCAGACTTAGCACGTGAACGCAATGACTTTAGACTAGCGCGAATTGAACGTGAGAAATTAGAACGTGCGCAAAAACATGCAGAACGTGCGCAAGCTGGCAAAGCAGAAGCTAAACCTGCTGAAACCACCACTACAGAAAATTCCAAAGAGAAGCCTTTAGAAAAGCAAGAAACTGTACCTAATGTTGAAACGACTACTTCGGCACCTAGCGATAAACAAGCTGCGATTGCCGCAGCGATTGCTCGCGCTAAAGCGCAAAAATTAGCGTCAGCTAACGCTACAGAATCGACAACAGAGAGTGCTACAGCAACTGAAGTCCTTAAAACGCCAGAAATTGAAGCTGCTGAACTGAAAGCAAAGCAAGATAAACAAGCCCTTATCGCCGCTGCAATTGAACGTGTAAAAGCACAAAAGTTAGCAGCAGCACAAGCAGGCGTTACGCCTAAAAATGTAGAAAACGTCAGCGCAGCAGTTCAAGCGGAAATTAATGAAACTGATGCGCTACGCGAAAAAGTAAAACTGGCCACAGAAACCAAAAAGCCTGAGTAAATAGGATAATCATTTGAACCGCTCACCCTACATCACCGACGCACCATCCGTCAGCATTATTATGCTCAAAGTGCTGCTGGCGCTGGTGCCTGGCATTATCGCTTACACATGGATTTACGGCGGCGGCATTTTAGTGTCACTGACCATTGCCACTTCCACGGCTTTAGCCGCAGAAGCCTTATTACTTAAAATCCGCCAACGCCCAATCAAACCTTATTTAATGGACATGAGTGCCGTAGTAACAGCATGGTTACTCGCGTTGGCCTTGCCACCCTTAGCGCCTTGGTGGTTAGTGGTGGTAGGTACATTTTTTGCCATAGTTATCGCAAAACAACTATATGGTGGTTTGGGCTACAACCCTTTTAACCCAGCAATGGTCGGATATGCTGTACTGCTGATTTCTTTCCCACTGATTATGACTAAGTGGCCAGCGCCATTATTATTGGCAGAGCATCCACTTAGCTTTATTGAACAATTACATTTCATTTTTAGCAATGTGCTACCGAACGACATTAAAGTCGATGCGATTACTTCAGCCACACCACTCGATTACTTAAAAACGCAATTAATGCTAAAGCATGAGGTCGCAAGCATTACGGAAGCGCCCATATTCGGGCAGTTTGGCGCTAAAGGCGGTGAGGTAGTGACTGGCGCTTATTTGCTTGGGGGCTTGTATTTAATACAGCAACGTATTATTAGCTGGCACTTACCAACGGCGTTTCTAGCGGCTTTAGCGGCAATTTCATTTGCATTTTACGCCATCAACCCTGCTCATTATGCTAATCCGTTATTTCACTTAATGAGTGGTGCATCAATGTTGTGTGCATTTTTCATTATTACCGACCCAGTCAGCGGACCAACAACGCCGCGTGGTAAGCTTTACTTTGCAGCTGGTGTTGGCGTACTCACTTATTTAATACGTGTCTATGGCGGTTACCCAGATGGCGTGGCATTTGCGGTGTTATTAATGAATATGTGTGTGCCGCTCATTGATGCGCTGACACAACCTCGCGTCTTTGGTCATAAAAAATAGTATGCAAGAAACCATCTTTAAACATGCAATAAAAACTGCCATTACGCTGGTCGCCTTTGCCTTCGTAGGCACTGCGATGCTTGCATACGTGTTTAACATCACTCGTGCGCCTATCGAAGCCAGCGAAAAAGAAGCCCGCTTGGCGCTGTTTAAAGAAATATTGCCTGAAAGCACCTACAACAACGATTTGTTAAAGGATACTGTTGAAATCGCGCCTAATGAACAATTAGGTAATCGCCAGCCCACAGTAGCCAATATCGCAAAGCTCAACAACAAAACTGCTGGTGTGATACTAGAAGCAATTGCGCATGACGGTTACAGCGGCGACATTAAGTTACTGATTGCGATTCGCGCAGATGGCTCAATAAGTGGTGTACGAGTGCTGGCACATAAAGAAACACCAGGTCTAGGTGATTATATTGAGGTTGCACGCGGCAACTGGATAAAACTATTCAACGATGAATCGGTCAATAAGACACCAGCCACACAATGGCAAGTGAAAAAAGATGGTGGTAAATTTGATTATATGGTCGGTGCAACCATCACACCGCGCGCAGTAGTGAAAGCCGTTTTTAAGGCATTGCAGTTTTATGATGCCAATAAAACGACACTTTTTGCAGTTGCTAAAGTTGAATCGAAAGGTCAATAAGGATTAATCATGAGCAACCTCTATAAAGAAATTACCATCAATGGTCTGTGGAAGCAAAACACTGGCGTGGTTCAGTTATTAGGTTTGTGTCCAACTTTAGCCGTCACCACTAGCGCAGTGAATGGTTTAAGTTTAGGCTTTGCTACTGCATTAGTAATGGCCGCCGCCAATGGGTCTGTGTCACCTGTACGCAGGTTTGTACCTAACGAAATTCGTGTGCCAGTATTTATCTTGGTGATTGCAGCGCTGGTGACAGTGATTGATTTATCTATTAACGGCTTCGCTCACTCCCTACACAAAGTATTAGGCATCTTTATTCCACTGATTGTGGTGAACTGTATCGTACTGGCTAGAGTAGAGTCATTTGCCGCTAAAAACTCACCTGTGCCGTCGATGCTAGATGGTTTTATGATGGGTTTGGGCTTAACGTTGGTACTAGGTTTATTAGGCGCAATGCGTGAGTTTGTGGGCAAGGGCACGGTATTATCCGGCTTGGATTTAGTATTTAGCAGCATGCCTAAACAACTTTACACCATCCCTGACTACCATGGCTTCTTATTAGCAGTATTGCCGCCTGGTGCATTTTTAGGCTTAGGCACACTCATCGCGCTTCGTAATTGGATCGAAATTAGAAAAGCAGCCAAAACCAGTACGCCTACACCAAATCTAAAACCTGCGCTGAGTCATTGATATTGATGGTCATTAACATTCATGAATGAGCAAAAACGCTTTGAAATCTTTAAACGCTTAAGTATAGCTATTCCCAACCCATCGACAGAGCTCAAGCATAACAGCACGTTTGAGCTGTTGATTGCGGTGATTTTATCGGCTCAGGCGACTGATAAGGGTGTGAATCTTGCCACTGATAAGTTGTTTGCAGTCGCCAATACGCCAGAAAGCATTCTGGCCTTAGGGGTAGATGGTTTAGAGCATTACATTAAAACCATAGGTTTGTATCATGCGAAAGCAAAGAACGTGCTTGCCACCTGCCAAATGCTGATTACGCAGCATGATTCGCAAGTACCTAATACACGCAAAGCTTTAGAAGCCTTGCCGGGCGTTGGTCGCAAAACAGCCAATGTGATTTTAAATACCGCATTTGGCGAGCCCACGATTGCGGTAGATACGCATTTATTCAGACTAGGTAATCGCATTAAACTTGCAACGGGTAAAACTGTTTTAGAAGTTGAAATGAAATACCTAAAAACGATACCCAAAGAATTTATGCAAGATGCACATCATTTACTCATCTTGCATGGACGTTATGTTTGCACCGCACGTAAACCAAAATGCGGTGAATGTTGTATTCAAGACTTATGTGAATACGGCGCTAAAGAATATGCAACTTATCCCACACAATCTCTAAGTCAATCATGAGAGTCGCCACCAGCCTAGTATTAGGTAATAAAGCTAGCCCTACCTTGGTTGCTGAAGCCGTTTCTAACGCAATGTTAAAAGCAGATATTACCGTTGCCTCCAGTGTTCTTCTGCTACTGACCTCTGAATTTGCAGATGATCCGCAACCCGCTATTACCGCCGCAGCAAAGGCCGCCAACTGCACGCAGATATTTGGCTGCTCAGCTACTGGCATATTTACAGAAGAAGACTGGGTTTTAGACTCTCCAGCCGCTGCTGTCATGGTGTTTGGGGGCGATGTGAGCATACAAACCGCAAAACATTATCAGCCTGACCAAGTCTTATTAACCATCAGCGCCCCCAATGCGATTAATAGCACTTGGCTAAATGATGGTAATGCACGTTATGGCGGCATATCTGGTGATGCTGTGGGGCAAGGGCCTTTCTCTGTTTGGCAAAATGCCAAAGGCGGCAATACAGGAAAAGTAGATGCACACATCGTTGGCGTGAAATTAGCCACCAAAGCGTCTCATGGCTTTAAAATGCTCACCAAGCCCAAACAAATTCAACAAACAAATGATTTTGATATTGCGCTCTTAGACAACAAATCACCGCTAATCGCCTTACAAAAGGCGTGGAAGTCGTATAGCAAAAGCAATACCCCAATCCCACTACACTTAATGATGGCCTTCTACGCCGATAGTGCGGAAGCGATTAATCATGGCGAATTTAACCAAACTAACTTAATTAGTATTGATGAAGATACGGGCAGCATTACCTTAGCGCAGCCACTTAACGTTGGGCATTTTTTAAGTTGGGGCTTACGCGACCAGATAGTTGCCGAGGCTGACTTAGTGTTAACAACGCAGCAATTGACTCAAGAACTAGGCTCGGTGCCAGCATTTGGGCTATTATTTTCTTGTTTAGGTCGAGGTCCTTTTTATGACGGCATAGATCATGATTTAAAGGTCATTGCCCAGCTATTACCCAACATGCCATTATTAGGCTTTTATGGTAACGGTGAAATCGCGAATATTGCGGGTAAAAATCAACTGCTGCCGTATTCAGCCGTACTTAGTTTGTTTGCAGAAGACAGTGGCTCTTAATTTGAGAGCCTGTTCGTTTACAATACTAGCTATTTAAAAATCGGCTATCTAAAAGACCCATTAAGAATTTTATGAGTTTATACAACCCCACTCGCGATCAAGCGCGTCAATTTTTGTTTGATGCTTGGTCTAAATTCAAGCAACAGTTAAGCCTGACCGATTTAGAAAAAATCGCGGTAGAAGTCATACAAATGCATCCTGAATACCATGTGGTATTCGACTCGCCAGAACGTTTTATGCACCAACAATATTTCCCTGAAATGGGCGAAACCAATCCGTTTTTGCATATCACCTTACATTTATCCGTGATAGAACAAATTAGCATTAACCAGCCTATTGGCATCACACAAATTTATGATAAATTACGTCAGAAACATAACGATACTCACCTTGCGTATCATGATTTAATTGATTGCTTGGCCGAAACTATCTGGCAATCGCAACGTAATAATCAAGCTTTAGATTCTGAACATTATCTGAACCTACTCAAGCAAAGGTCGGAGTTAGTTTAATGAATAAAAATGTCAACGACTGGCTAAACGATCACGGCGATTATCTATATCGTTTTGCCTTAGCAAGGCTGCGTGACCCTCATCAGGCAGAAGATGCGGTACAAGAAACCATGTTAGCCGCGATTAAAAGTGATAGTTTCGAAGGCGACTCTTCTGCCAGAACTTGGTTGACTGGCATACTCAAACATAAAATCATTGATTTGCAGCGTAAACAAATTCGCGAGCAACCACTTTCTGATTTAATCGATTTAGATGCATCAGACACCAGCATGGATGATTTTTTCGACAAGACTGGTCATTGGCTGGATAAACCACAAACGCTAGACATGCCCGAAAATGCGCTTGAGCAAAAACAGTTTCTCAGCATTCTAAGCGGCTGTATGGATAAGCTGCCAGCTAAATTAGCTGCCATTTTTATGATGCGCGATGTACATGAAGTAGAAAATGAAAATATTTGTAAGGAACTTGATATTACTGCGACCAATGCTTGGGTGATGTTGTATAGAGCTCGAATGGGGTTAAGAAAATGTCTGGAAATAAACTGGATTACTGGTTAGTGATATGGATACCATAAAATGAAATTAATGCTTACCTGTAAACAAGCCAGTCAGATTATCTCGCAGTCATTAGACACTCCATTGTCATGGTCAGACCGCATGAAATTAAAGTTTCATCTTTTTATTTGTGATGCTTGTACGCACTTTAATCAGCAATTACGTTTAATTAAAAATGCAATTCAACGCATGAAACTTGAAACTGAAAATGACGACACTATACAACTTACTGTAGATGCGAAAGCCAGAATAAATCAGGCAATTGATTCTAATCATCATTGAACGCATATTTTAAGTTTTATCATTTAATTTTTTAAAGGATTTGTCATGAACAACACACAAAAAACTATCGCTCTTGCTCTTAGCGGCGCATTCGCTTTATCAATCGCAACTACATCAATGGCTGCAGCACAAAATCCATTTGCCGCAAAATCATTATCATCTGGTTATCAAGTAGCTGATGCCGATACTAAAATGAAAGATGGCAAATGCAGCACAGGTAAATGTGGCGCTAACAAAAAAGCTGCAATGAAAAAAGCTGAAGCTGAAAAAACAAAAGAAGGCTCATGCAGTGCTGAAAAGATGAAAGACGGTTCATGTAGTGCTGAAATGAAAGCTTCTGCAGAAAAAGCAAAAGAGGGTTCATGTAGTGCCGAAAAAATGAAAGATGGTAATTGTAGCGCTGAGATGAAAAATAAAGCTAAGTAATATTGATGCGCTATCTGATGAAACATTACTGTTTTAGCAGTTAATATAGTTATGTTTAATCAGGCAAACAGCAGAATTAACGGTGTGGGTTTGGGGCTAAAGCGTGAGCTAATTCCTCAAATCCAAGCCGCCTTTGGTGATAGCACTATTGCCAATCTGAATTTCGTTGAAGTTGCTCCAGAAAACTGGATAGACATTGGTGGCAAGGCGGCAAAACAACTTGATTGGTTTGCGGAACGCTACCCGATTGTTTGCCATGGCTTATGCCTTTCACTTGGCGGCCTTGCGCCTCTCGATACAAACTTCTTAAACCAAGTAAAACAATTCCTAAAGCAATACCAAATTCCACTCTATACCGAACACTTAAGCTACTCAACCGATGGCTACAAAGGTCAACAAGGCTACCTGTATGACTTGTTACCAATACCCTTCACTGAAGAAGCGGTGCATTATGTTGCTAAACGCATACGCCAAACTCAGGACATTCTTGGGCAACGTATCGCGATAGAAAACGCCTCTTTTTATGTGCAAGCACCGATCTCTAGCATGGATGAATTAACTTTTACCAAAGCTGTATTGACTGAGGCAGATTGCTTATTGCACTTAGATATCAACAATATTTACGTTAATAGCGTCAATTTTGGTCATGTCCAGAGTGATCATCTAGAGCATGACCCAATTAAAGTCGCGCATGAATTTCTAAGATGCATTCCAGATGAACGTATCGTTTATGCGCACATGGCGGGGCATTACCAACAGGCGCCGGATTTACTGATTGATACCCATGGCGCTGATGTGATAGACCCCGTGTGGGCACTGCTTGAAGAAGCTTACCGACTATTTGGCGCATTCCCCACCTGTTTAGAGCGTGACAATAACATTCCACCCTTGCCTGTGCTGATGCGTGAGGTTAACAAAATCGCTGATTTTCAGCAGCTTGCTAAATCATAAGAAAATCATGACTAAGAGCACGCTTAGTTTTCAGCAGTACCAGCAAGCATTCACTGCGCACATCCGTGACCCTCATAATCGACCTAGGCCTAAAAATGTACAAGCCAAAGGTATGGATGTGTACAAAGAGATTGTATTCAACAACCTGTTTGAATCAGTATCGGCTTGCTTTCCGGTTGCGCAAAAGGTTATCGGCAAACGTGCATGGCTCAAATTAATCCGCGGATTTTTTCGCGAGCACTCTTCATCAACACCTATCTTTAGAAAGATTCCTGAAGAATTTCTTGCCTATTTATCGAAAACTCAGACTCTTACACCAGAGTGTTTTCCACCTTACCTAATAAGCCTTTGTCATTACGAGTGGGTTGAATTGCTAGTTTCCACCATGGCGGATGAAGTCGATAAACCTGACATTAATACAGTAGGTGATTTACGTATGAATCATCCTGCATTTGTGCACACGATGCAGTTACTTAATTACGAATATGCGGTGCAAAAAATATCACCGCGTTATAAACCTAAAGAAAAAGTGACTACACAACTTTTGGTCTATCGAAATACCGAGTTTAAAGTGAAATTTGTTGAACTCAACACCATTACATATCGGCTAATTGAAATCTTAATGCAAGAAAAAGTAAATTGTGAGCAAGCACTTACTATGCTTGCAAAAGAGATAAACCAGCCCCAAACTGAAAGCATTATCCAGTTTGGGTTAGAGATATTGGAAGACTTAAGAAGCCAAGGTGTGATTCTTGGCGTGTACTGAAATTTGTACCGAACGAGAATTTAAAGCTTCATTAATCGAAACTCACTTGTTGCATCTGGCGCTCTTCTAGCGTGACCAGCAAGTCTTTTTGCGCGTCTTGCCCCATATCCCACCACGCTCTAATTTCATCGATAGTGCGGTAACAGCCATGGCACAAGCCATTCTCCTCGTCCATTGCACAAACACCAATGCATGGTGATTTAACTTCTGTTTGTATATTTGCAGACATAAATTAACGCTTTCAGTAACTGATTAACTTAATACGCCATGGCATTGTTTATATTTCTTGCCAGAACCGCATGGGCATGGGTCATTACGGCCGACTTTTACGCCATCACGTATGACTGGTTGACCGCTAGCTAATTGAGCTTCACTATCATCTGGATTTGCTAAAGCTTCTTCATAATCAGCATGTTGATAATGCACATTTTCTAGCTCTACTGGTTTTTCTACCGCTTCAACATCCGCCTCAGTTTTTACCTGAACGAGCATCGTCACTTTTGTAACTTCGCTTTTCACGGTATTCAGCAAGCCTTCAAACAACTCAAACGCTTCACGTTTATATTCTTGCTTAGGATTTTTTTGTGCGTATGAGCGCAAATGAATACCTTGGCGTAAATGGTCTAGTGCAGCCAAGTGTTCACGCCAATGATTATCTAAGCTTTGTAACATCACAGAACGCTCAAACTGACGCATCACATCTGGGCTGGCTTGCTGCTCTTTCTCAACGTAAGCACTATTAGCCGTATCAATCACACGCTCACGTAAGGTTTCTTCATGCAAATCTGGGTTTTCTTCCAGCATTTTTTGCAAAGGAATATCTAGATTTGCCTCAGCTTTTAGCTCACGCTCTAAACTTGGTATATCCCATTGCTCTTCTACACTATTCGGTGGAATGTGAGTTGCAATCATGCTGGTAAGCACATCTTCACGCATCGCTTTAATGGTATCAGCAACGTCAGCAGCTTCTAACAATTCATTACGTTGCTCGTAAATCACTTTACGCTGATCATTTGCTACGTCATCGTATTCAAGCAATTGTTTACGGATATCAAAGTTGCGACCTTCAACTTTACGCTGCGCATTTTCAATTGCACGCGTCACCCATGGATGCTCAATTGCCTCACCATCAGGCATATTCAGTTTTTCCATAATCGCTGAAACACGATCAGATGCGAAAATGCGTAGTAATTGATCTTCTAACGATAGATAGAAACGACTAGAACCAGCATCACCTTGACGACCAGAACGACCACGTAACTGATTATCTACGCGACGTGACTCATGGCGCTCAGTACCCGCAATATGCAAGCCGCCAGCTGCCAATACAGCATCGTGGCGTTGTTGCCACTCAGCTTTAAGTGCTGCAATTCGAGCTTCTTTTTCAGCATCGCTCAGTGCGACATCGTGTTTAACTGCTTCAATATCAGTTTCTGGGTTTCCGCCTAAAACAATATCTGTTCCGCGACCAGCCATATTGGTAGCAATGGTAATCACACCAGCACGACCCGCTTGGGCAATAATGTGCGCCTCACGCTCATGTTGTTTCGCGTTTAAAACTTGGTGTTCTAATTTTTCCGCATTCAATAGCTTAGAAATCAGCTCTGAGTTTTCAATAGAGGTTGTACCCACCAATACTGGCTGACCGCGACTTTGACAGTCTTTAATATCTAAAATGACCGCAGCATATTTTTCATTCGCGGTACGATACACTTTATCCATATTGTCTTTACGCAACATAGGGCGATGCGTTGGAATCACCACTGTTTCTAACGCATAAATCTGATTGAATTCATAAGCTTCGGTATCCGCAGTACCCGTCATACCAGAAAGTTTGGTATACATACGGAAGTAGTTTTGGAATGTGATAGAAGCCAGCGTTTGATTTTCTTTTTGAATCTCAACGCCTTCTTTAGCTTCAACGGCTTGATGTAAGCCATCTGACCAGCGACGACCCGGCATCATACGGCCATTGATTTCATCCACAATCGTGATTTCACCATCGCGGACTACATAATGTTGATCTCTGTGATAAAGGTTACGAGCACGTAGCGATGCATATAAATGATGCACTAAAGTAATGTTTGAGGCTTCATACAAACTTGAGCCTTCAGCCAGCAAGCCAGCTTCTGTCAGTAAGTTCTCCGCATGCTCATGACCTTCTTCAGACATGACAACATTTTGGCCCTTTTCATCAACCCAGAAATCGCCAGCGCCTTCCTCTTCAGTCTGTGCGACTAATTTAGCAGCAACCACATTGATTTGATTGTAAAGTGCAATACTGTCATCAGCTTGGCCAGAAATAATCAAAGGCGTACGCGCTTCATCGATTAAAATCGAGTCAACCTCATCGATCAGCGCATAATTTAAGCCGCGCTGAACGCGATCTTCACTTCTGTGCACCATGTTATCGCGCAGATAATCAAAACCGTACTCATTGTTAGTACCGTAAGTAATATCTGCTGCATAAGCTTGGCGCTTTAAGTCTGTCGGCATTTGCGATAAATTAATGCCAATTGAAAGACCTAGAAAGTTATAAAGCTTGCCCATCCACTCAGCATCGCGCTTAGCTAGATAGTCATTCACTGTCACTACATGAACACCCTTACCGGCTAATGCATTTAAATAAACAGGTAATGTCGCACATAAAGTCTTACCTTCACCTGTACGCATCTCGCCAATCTTGCCAGCATTAAGCACCATGCCGCCTATCATTTGCACATCAAAATGACGCATACCCAGCGCACGTTTACCACCCTCACGCACCACTGCAAAAGCTTCCGGCATCAACTGATCTAAGGTTTCACCATTCTTGAAGCGTTGTTTGAACTCCTCAGTTTTAGCTCTTAACGCCTCATCTGATAAAGCCTGCATCGCTGGCTCTAGCGCGTTAATTTGCTGTACTTTTTGCGCGTATTGCTTAACCAACCTGTCGTTACGGCTACCAAATAATTTTTTGAACAACGTAGATATCATGAAATGAGTGACTTTCGGCTTGAGAGGATAAATGCTTTTTTAATGAAGGTTAGTTTTTATAAGCTGCACCACAAAGTGCAAGGTTCTTTATTTTTAGATTTCAGTGTGCTTCTTAACGGTTAGCTGCGTCATATATGGGGCTTATTCTTATTTATTCAATTGCTTGCTTTAAGATATTTTCTTGGGTCCAATGCGTTACCATTTAACCTGATTTCATAATGCAAATGCGCCCCTGTAGAGCGCCCTGTACTGCCTACCAGTGCCAATATTTGGCCTTTTTCCACACGGTCGCCAACTTTAACCATCAATTTAGATGCATGTGCATAGCGTGTTTCTAAGCCAGACCCATGATCAACTTTTACAATATTACCATAATCTGGTGTGCGTTCTGCAGTTGTGACTATGCCTCCAGCCGCCGCATAGATTGGCGTGCCTTCAGCAGCAGAGAAATCCAAGCCTTCATGAAAAGCTTTATTGCCATTGAATGGGTCAATACGCCAGCCATAGCTGGATGAATTAAATGCGGCATTGACTGGACTGCTATTAGGCAACATGTCTTTCAATACGCCTTGCTGCAATAACTTTGCTTCTATATCGCTCAGATAGTCAGTATCAAAATCAATTTTAGCCATAGTTTCAGTGATTTTTTGCTGTAGATCTAACTCAGTAATTGGGGCATTAAGCACCAACGGGCCGCCGCGACTGGCTGGATCTGCTTTACCTGCATTGGTGCCAAGCTCAGGGCTCACAGGTGTTATTTTTTCTGACGCAGGTTTTTTCTCACCAGCTAACTTGGCGAGACGCTCGCTTTGCGCATCTAAGCGCATGATGCGTGCTTGCAACTCGCCCAACTGCAGCGCGTAGGCATCTAAATGTTTTTGTGGATTATTAATACCGAATGCTTGTTTAAGTTTTGAAGGGATCAATGATTTATCCCCTTGTTGCGTTGTAGATTCCTGTGGCACAATCAGGGATAGCATGATGACTACTGGTAACGATATCAGTAATAGCGCTATCAGGCACACTTGTAGCGTTGATAGCGTTTTCGCTTTCGCCATGTTATTTGAGACAAAAATGATATTCATAGCAGCCCTAATCACCACTCCAGTTATTTGTACTGACCATCATCATGCGCCAGTTTAATTCTCTACTTAAACAACCCGAGCTGATTGCATTAAATGCGCGCAACTTAGAAGCTCAAGCCGCACAAGATATCTGGAAAGCAGTTGCGCCTGATAATTTGGCACAATTTAGCCATGCAAGCAGTATTAAAAATAAACAATTTAATTTATTTGCAGACAACAATGCAGTCGCTGCAAAAATTAAGCTTTTTATACCTAGCTTATTGATTAAGCTAGAAAACCAAGGGTGTGAAGTTACTTCAATTCAGGTGAAAGTGCAAGTAAAATCTACCCCGCCAGCTAAAGCAAAACGCATTAAAAAGCTCAGTTCGCATGCAGCAACAGAGCTAAACCAACTCTCACAAAAACTATCTGGCACACCGCTTGGTGACGCACTGGCTAGATTAGCTACAAAAGCCAAGTAAAATATAAATCACACGGTTTCTAGCGTTTCGCCCGCCTCATTCCTATCGTCAAATAACCAAAAACTGCCAATGAATCTATAGGTTGTTAGCAGCGCTTAATAGTGCAATAATGAACCGTTGTTACAAATTATTTACATTATTAAAGTAACTTGCAGCATCAGATTTGGTAAGGTTTTTGGCACTTAGTCTTAAATTTGTATTTGTTTTATTTTTAACATTTTAAATTTAGTTTTTAAATATTGTTTTAAGTTAGCGATTTATAAAAATTTAGATAGGGAGAAGTCATGTCAGCACCACTAATGATTGCCGTTGGCGCCGCTATTCTAGCTGTGTTATATGGTGTAGTAATGAGTAAATGGATTAGCAATTTACCAGCAGGCAATGCGCGTATGCAAGAAATCGCAAGCGCAATTCAACAGGGGGCAGCGGCATATCTAGCTCGCCAGTATAAAACCATCACTATCGTCGGCATTATTCTAGCCATTTTAATTGGCGTATTTCTTAATATCACCACTGCCATCGGCTTTGTTATTGGTGCTTTCTTATCTGGCGCTTGCGGCTTTATTGGCATGAATGTCTCAGTAAAAGCTAACGTGCGCACAGCACAAGCAGCCACTGGTGGTATTGCACCTGCATTAGATGTGGCATTTAAAGGCGGGGCAATCACGGGAATGCTGGTGGTTGGTTTAGGTTTATTAGGCGTGGCTGGCTTCTACTGGTATTTAGGTGGTGAAGCAGCAACAGACTTGAATCCGCTCATTGGTCTAGCTTTTGGCTCATCACTTATCTCTATATTTGCACGTCTTGGTGGCGGTATATTTACCAAAGGCGCTGACGTTGGTGCTGACTTAGTGGGCAAAGTGGAAGCAGGTATCCCTGAAGATGATCCGCGTAACCCAGCAGTGATTGCCGATAACGTAGGCGATAACGTTGGTGATTGCGCAGGGATGGCAGCCGATTTGTTTGAAACTTACGCGGTGACCTTAATCGCAACCATGGTGCTAGGTAGCTTATTACTAACGAATGCAGGCGCTAATGGCACACTTTACCCATTGATGCTTGCTGCTGTTTCTATTGTGGCTTCTATTATTGGCTGCTTCTTTGTTAAAGCCTCACCGGGCATGAAAAATGTAATGCCAGCTTTATACAAAGGTTTGGCCGTAGCAGGTACTTTATCTTTAGCTGCATTTTACTTTGTGACCATGAAAATGTTCCCTGAGGGCTTGATCGCTGGCGACTTAACTATCTCTGCAAACCAGTTATTTGGCGCTTGCGCAGTTGGCTTAGTCCTTACAGCGGCATTAGTGTGGATTACCGAGTATTACACAGGTACTGATTACGCACCTGTAAAACATATTGCACAAGCTTCAACAACGGGTCATGCGACTAACATCATCGCTGGCATTGGCATTTCAATGAAATCGACTGCTTGGCCAGTACTTTCTGTTTGTGTGGCAATTTTCGTGTCGCATCACTTGGGTGGCTTATACGGCATCGCGATTGCGGCAACCTCTATGCTTAGTATGGCGGGTATCGTAGTAGCGCTAGATGCTTACGGCCCTATCACAGACAATGCTGGGGGTATTGCTGAAATGGCTGGCTTACCTGCAGAAGTGCGTGATGTGACTGACCCATTAGATGCGGTTGGCAATACCACTAAAGCCGTGACTAAAGGTTATGCGATTGGCTCTGCTGGTTTAGCTGCATTAGTATTGTTTGCCGATTACACACACAAACTACAGGGCGCAGGTATTGACGTTAAGTTTGATCTAAGCGACCCAATGGTGATTATTGGCTTATTTATTGGCGGCTTAATTCCATTCTTATTCGCTGCGATGGCGATGGAAGCGGTTGGCCGCGCGGCTGGTGCTGTGGTTGAAGAGGTGCGCCGTCAGTTCCGCGACATTAAAGGCATTATGGAAGGCACAGCTAAACCAGAATACGGTAAAGCCGTAGACATGCTCACTACAGCTGCGATTAAAGAAATGATGATTCCATCACTCTTGCCAGTAGCAGTACCAGTGGCGGTAGGCTTATTACTTGGCCCTGTAGCATTAGGTGGTCTACTAATGGGTACGATTGTGACTGGTTTATTCGTTGCGATTTCCATGTGTACGGGTGGCGGCGCTTGGGATAACGCCAAGAAGTATATTGAAGATGGCAACCATGGTGGCAAAGGTTCAGAAGCGCACAAAGCAGCTGTGACTGGCGATACCGTTGGCGATCCTTACAAAGATACGGCAGGTCCTGCAGTGAACCCGTTGATTAAAATCATCAACATTGTGGCTTTACTGATTGTGCCATTGCTACATATGTAAGCTAGTTAATTAAGCTAGTAAATAAAATACAGTTGATTCAATAAAAAGGCGGCTCAGGTCGCCTTTTTAATGGACTGCGATAAAGTCTTTATCTAATAAATGAAGCTCAAATAAAAATGAAACAAGAAATGTTTATACGGTAAAACACAACGCTTAAAAATTCATTGATAATGCACATATCACCATGACAGTTTTAACAGGACAATCCCCTTGAGACATTCTGAATTTCATCGCTCACATCATATTGGCTGGTTACGGGCAGCAGTTTTAGGTGCCAATGATGGCATCATTTCGACCTCTAGTTTGATTATTGGTATTGCAACAGCGCATGCTACTCACAATAATATTTTACTCACTGGTATGGCTGGCTTGGTTTCTGGCTCTATGGCGATGGCTGCAGGTGAATATGTTTCTGTGAGTTCTCAAGCAGATACAGAAACTGCAGATTTAGCACGCGAGCGTGATGAACTTGCGACCCAGCCTGAACATGAGCTAGAAGAGCTCACCAGCATTTACATGCAGCGCGGCCTTACACAGGGACTTGCTAAGCAAGTGGCGACTCAGCTCACAGCAAAGGATGCTCTTGCGGCACATGCTAGAGATGAGCTAGGTATCATAGATGCGATGAATGCACGCCCTATACAAGCGGCATTAGCTTCTGCGGGCACATTTGCTGTTGGCGCTGCATTACCTTTACTCATCGCATTTTTTGCATCTGACGCCAATATCGTGCCTTTTGTAGCGGTAACGTCACTAGCATTTTTAGCTTTGCTTGGTGGTTTGGCAGCAAAAGTTGGCGGGGCAAATATTTGGATAGGCACTGGACGCGTTGCATTTTGGGGTGCATTGGCTATGGCAGCTACCGCTGGCGTCGGCAGTTTGTTTGGTGTCGTCGTCGCTTAATGCACTATAAATTTAATCAATAAAAAAGGCAGCTTACGCTGCCTTTTTTATTGATAGCTTAATTTAGCTCTATGCTTAAAACGCTGGTTTAACCATAGCGTTATTATAATTAGCTACACCTTCTAAAATCTCTTTTTTCGCTTGGTCAATATCACCCCAACCGTTGATTTTCACCCATTTGCCTTTGTCTAAATCTTTGTAGTGCTCAAAAAAGTGTGAAATCATATTCAAACGCCAATCAGAAACATCTGTATGCGCTTTCAAATGACCGTACAAACCACATACTTTTTCAACTGGCACCGCTAACACTTTAGCATCTAGGCCTGCTTCATCTTCCATCAACAACACACCTAATGGACGGCAGCGCACAACTACACCTGGAATCAAAGGCACTGGCGTCATCACCAATACATCTACAGGGTCGCCATCATCGGCAAGCGTATGCGGCACATAGCCATAATTAGTGGGATATTGCATAGCAGTACCCATGAAACGGTCTACAAAAATCGCGCCGCTGTCTTTATCAACTTCATACTTAACTGGATCACCTTGCATCGGGATTTCAATGATGACATTGAAGTCATTTGGTACGTCTTTGCCGGTTGGCACATCATTTAACGACATTGCTTTTTCCTAGATAATAAAATGTATTGGTTAATTTCTGAGATCTAATTTTGAGCCGCAATTATAGCAAGCAGATTGGCAATAATATCAAAGGCTTGTAACTAAATTATGACTTTAGCCTGCTCTCGACAACTTTGAATAATTTCTTTGGGAATGAAAAATAGCGCGATATACAGCAAAAGCGGAATGATCACGACATCATCCAACTGGCCTAATACTGGAATAAAGTCTGGAATCAAATCAAACGGTAATAACAAATAGCCTATTGCTAGCCATAAGCATACCTTTGCGGGCAAAGGCGTTTTTGGATGTTTTAGCACTAAACGATAAACCTCAAACTCTTGTTTGAGGTGTTTAGTGAAAGATTTAAGCTTTTCAATCACGTGATATGCTGATTTGTGTAACGCTTAATCGGCAACAAGTGGGTGACCAGTTAAACGCTCAAATGCTTCCATATATTTTTCGCTGGTTTTTTGTGCAACATCTGCTGGTAAAGCTGGCGCTGGCGTAACCTTATTCCAGCCAGTGCTTTCCAGCCAATCACGCACAAATTGCTTATCGTAGCTTGGTGGGTTACTACCAACAGCATAACTATCAGCAGGCCAAAAACGTGATGAATCTGGTGTTAACACTTCATCCATCACATGCAATACACCATTAGCATCTAAACCAAATTCGAACTTAGTATCGGCGATGATAATACCGCGAGTAAGCGCATACTCCGCAGCTTGTTGATAAAGTGCAATGGCAACTTTTGCAACCTGTTCAGCCATGTCTTTACCAATTAAATCAGCACATTGCTGCAAACTGATATTTTCATCATGTTCGCCCACGGCGGCTTTGCTGGATGGCGTAAAAATTGGCTTTGGTAATTTAGAGGCCTCTTGTAGACCAGCTGGTAATTCAATGCCGCACACCGTGCCTTTAGCTTTGTATTCTTTCCAGCCGCTACCTACTAAATAACCGCGCACAATCGCTTCGATAGGCAAGGCTTTTAACTTTTTCACGACTACCGCACGTGAGCCGAGCTGCGCTTGCTCTGCAGGATTGCTAACCACAGACTTCGGATCAATACCTGTTAAATGATTTGGCACAACATTTTTTAGTTTCTCAAACCAGAAATTGGCCATCTGCGTTAGCATCGCACCTTTATTAGCAATGCCAGTCGGCAATATCACATCAAACGCTGAGAGGCGGTCTGTGCTGACCAACAACATAGTATTAGCATCAATATCATAAATATCGCGTACTTTACCTTGATGGATACGTTTAAGACTTTGAATGGAAGTTTCTAGTAAAGGTGTATTCATATTGATTTGTTTGTATGGTTTGTATGTGGCTTATTGATAAAGTCGAGCTAGGTGATAAGGGTAAAAATATAATTATCTTATTATAAACTTTATCTTTATAAACTGACCTATGAATTGACTAATTCAACTATTCGATTTGATTCAACACCTGATACCCATCGAGCTAATGAGTCTAACTAATCCCGCTTATCCTCACCAATTTTCACTATTTTGAGCGTATTTGTTCCGCCTGGGCTGCCAATCGGCTCACCGAATGTGAGTAAAACCAAATCTCCCAAATCAACCGCTTTTTGCTGGAGTAAAACTTGCTCCATTTCTTGCAGGATTTCGTCTCGATTTTTAGTGCCTTGCTCAATTGGGAAAGGATAAACGCCACGGTGAAGGGTAAGCTTTCTACGCGCATATTTATCAGGTGAAAGGGCATAAATCGGCATCTCTGAATCCGCACGAGATAGCCATTGCGCTGCGTTTCCTGACTGCGTGAGCGCGGCAATTGCCTTGACCTTTAAGTGCTGCGCTGTATAAATTGCAGCTGCAGCAATTGCTTCATCTGTCCTAACAAATACTTGCTCGACTCTGCGTACATGAGGCTGAATGTAATACTCTTTTTCAGCTTCCATCACTACGCGATGCACTGCTTGAACACTTTCTAGCGGATACTGCCCTGCCGCCGTTTCTGCCGATAGCATAATCGCATCAGTGCCGTCTAACACAGCATTGGCCACATCAGACACTTCAGCGCGCGTTGGAATCGGGCTGGTAATCATAGACTCCATCATTTGCGTGGCAGTAATCACTAGTTTATTTTGCTCACGCGCCATACGTATCATGCGTTTCTGCAAGCCTGGAATAGCAGCATCACCGACTTCCACACCTAAGTCGCCTCGCGCGACCATAATCGCATCTGACGCATCGATAATAGATTCTAAATTATCAATCGCTTCTGCACGCTCGATTTTGGCGACAATACTCGCTTTACCACCGGCTTGTTGCACTAAGATGCGCGCAAGCTCTACATCTAAAGCCGTTCTTGGAAAAGACAAAGCAACATAATCAGCTTCTAATGCTACAGCTGTTAGAATATCTTCACGATCTTTTTCCGTAAGCGCTTCGGCTGATAAACCACCACCAAGCCGATTAATGCCTTTATTGTTACTCAACACGCCGCCATTCATCACCAAGCAATGAATCTGATTGCCTTTTACTCTATCCACTTGCATGGTAATGCGGCCATCATCCAACAGCAGAATAACGCCCTCTACAACTTCTTGTGGCAGGGTTTTGTAATCCAAACCGACATGATCTTGATTGCCTAATTGACAGTCAGAATCTAGTATAAAAATGTCACCAGTTTTTAAAGTGATTTTACCCAATTCAAACTTACCAATTCGTATTTTGGGGCCTTGCAAATCACACAACACGCCAATCGGGCGGTTTAACTTCAAGGCAATAGCACGTACCATTTCAGCACGGTTAATATGCTCTTCTGCGCTACCATGCGAAAAGTTTAATCTCACTACGTTTACACCAGCCATAATCATTCGCGCCAGCATTTCCTCACTATTTGACGATGGGCCTAGTGTTGCGACAATTTTTGTTTTACGTAATGTCAATGTAATGCTTTCTCAACTCTGTATAACTATAAGTATAAGCTTAAAATTCAAATAAAAATGGGGCTTATCGCCCCATTTTTTGTATCACTCGTTTGAGAAAAGTTAAGCCGAGGCTCTCTGCTCAAGTATCTCAACTGCTGGCAATTTCTTACCTTCTAAAAATTCTAAAAATGCGCCGCCTGCTGTAGAAATATAATCAACTTTATCTTCAATACCATATTTTTGTATCGCAGCAATCGTGTCACCGCCGCCCGCCAATGTAAAGGCTTTAGTATTTGCAATGGCGTGAGCAATCGTTTTTGTACCTTCACCAAATTGGTCAAATTCAAAAACACCCACGGGACCATTCCAAACCACAGTCCCTGCATTTTTGATGATCTCTGCTATTTCATTAGCAGATTTCGCGCCAATATCAAAAATCATATCATCTGTAGCCACATCAGCCACGTCCTTCTTGATTGCTGGCTCATTCGCATCAAATTTCTTACCGCAAACCACATCTACTGCAATTGGCACCGCCGCTCCTCTTTGGTTCATTTTGTCCATTAAAGTGCGAGCGACTGGGACTAAATCATCTTCACAGAGTGATTTACCGACTTCATTTCCAGCGGCCTTTAAAAAGGTATTGGCGATACCACCACCTACCACCATTTGATCGACCTTTTCAGACAAGCTTTCAAGCACAGTCAACTTGGTTGAAACTTTACTACCTCCAACAATTGCCACCATAGGACGCGCTGGGCTGAGTAGCGCTTTAGTTAAAGCATCTAACTCATTCACCAATAAAATACCTGCCGCGGCGACTGGTGCAAACTTAGCCACTCCGTGCGTTGAGGCTTCTGCACGATGTGCTGTACCAAATGCATCCATGACAAATATGTCACAAAGTTTGGCATATTTTTGTGACAATTCATCGTTGCTTTTTTTCTCGCCTTTATTGAACCTGCAATTTTCTAACACTACCAGTTCACCAGCCGCAACTTCAAAGCCGCCATCTACCCAATCTTTAACTAAACGTACAGGCTTACCTAGCTTGGTAGAAATCACATCAACCACTGGCTTTAATGAATTCTCTTCTGAATAAACACCTTCTTCAGGGCGGCCTAAATGTGACGTCACCATCACTTTTGCACCAGCTTTGAGTGCAAACTCAATAGTTGCCATAGATGCTGTAATACGTGCGTCAGAAGTAACTTTGCCATCGCTGACTGGTACATTTAAATCTGCACGTATTAATACGCGCTTACCATTCAAATCTAAGTCCGTCATTTTAATTACATTCATTACTTTTAACTCCCAAAAATCTATCTATTACACACGGCAATCTATTTCTATCACGGCTATTGCTTATGATTTTATCCAGTAAAACTCGATTTCATCTTTATCACCCATTGCTTTTTCTATAATGGCAGCTAAATCTATGTCCGCACCACGTGCTTTGAGCATTTCCAATGCATCACGATTTACCCAATAATCTTGGTCATCCTTATGTTCTGCAGTTAACTCATCATTTAAGAACTTTAATTGAGCGTAGCTAATCTGGCCTAACCAACGATTATTGCTTTTATCTTTAAGCGTAATCATCTATTTCCTTACTATTTTTATTATTTGAATCCAGTCGGAATAGTCTAAAGTCAGACTATTCCTAGTGACATTTACTTATACTAATTACTTAGCAATATGCTGCACCAAGCGCATCAAGTTGCATGTGTAACCATATTCATTGTCATACCAAGCAACAATTTTTACAAAAGTTGGATCTAACAATATGCCTGCTTCTGCATCAAATACAGATGGGCAAGTTTCACCACGGAAATCAGTAGAAACCACTTTCTCGTTAGTGTAGCCAAGCACGCCTTTAAGCTCGCCTTCCGAAGCGGTTTTCATGGCTTGGCAAATAGCCTCGTATGTTGCGTCACTGTTCAACTCACAAGTTAAATCAACGACTGAAACATCTGATGTTGGTACACGGAAAGCCATACCTGTTAGCTTTTTATTCAACGCAGGAATCACTTTACCAACGGCTTTAGCCGCGCCTGTGCTTGATGGAATGATGTTTTCTAAAATACCACGACCACCACGCCAGTCTTTATTTGATGGACCATCTACTGTTTTTTGCGTGGCTGTTGCTGCATGAATTGTCGTCATCAAACCACGTTTGATACCGAAAGCATCGTTTAATACTTTAACCACTGGCGCTAGGCCGTTAGTTGTACATGATGCGGCTGAAACAATCGCCTCACCTTTATATTCTTTGTGATTCACACCGTACACAAACATTGGTGTGTCATCTTTACCTGGTGCAGATTGCACTACTTTTTTAGCACCTGCATCAATATGCTTTTGACAAGTTTCTTGGGTTAAAAAGAAACCCGTACACTCAATCACGATATCAGCCTGAACTTCATCCCATTTCAGGTTTGCTGGATCTTTTTCAGCAGTTAAGCGTATCGTTTTGCCATTCACCACTAAATGATTACCACTAACCGCCACATCACCTTTGAAGCGACCGTGCACAGAGTCATACTTAAGCATATAAGCTAGGTAATCTGGCTCTAGCAAATCATTAATTGCGACCACTTCAATATCAGTGAAATCTTTGATTGCCGCGCGAAACACCATACGACCGATACGACCGAAACCATTAATTGCTACACGAATTGCCATGATAATTCCTAATTTTTGATGTAAATAATCGCCATGTAAACGAAAGCAAAATGATTAAATGACGTAGAGAAACACTAATCTCATAAAAAAATAGGGCACCCCACAAGTGAGGTGCCCTATTAAACTAAGCAGCTAGTTAAATTACAGCACCTTGAATTACAGTACTGATTTAACCGTTGCAACTACATTTTCAACTGTGAAGCCGAAATGTTTCAACAATACGCCGCCTGGAGCTGATTCACCGAATGTATCGATACCAACAACAGCACCCTCTAAACCTACATATTTACGCCAGAAGTCAGTTACACCAGCTTCAACAGCCACGCGTTTTACGCCTGGAGTTAATACGCTGTCTTTGTAAGCTTTATCTTGACGATCAAATACGTTAGTTGATGGCATTGAAACTACGCGTACTTTAGTACCAGCAGCATTCAACTCAGCAGCCGCTTTAACTGCTAATTCAAGTTCTGAACCGTTAGCGATAATGATCACTTGTGCGCCAGCAACATCAGACAATACATAACCACCTTTGCGCATTAAATCAAATTGCGCAGCATCATGTTTCATGCCTGGCACGTTTTGACGGCTTAATACTAAGCTAGATGGACCAGTTTTGCGCTCAACCGCAGCAACCCAAGCAACAGCAGTTTCTGTTGAGTTACCTGGACGCCATACGTCCATGTTTGGAATTAAACGTAAACCAGCTGTATTTTCGATTGGTTGGTGAGTTGGACCATCTTCACCTTGACCGATAGAGTCATGCGTTAACACTGCAATAGTACGTTGTTTCATCAATGCAGCCATGCGCAATGCGCTCTTCGCATAGTCTGAGAACATATGGAATGTACCGCCGAATGGAATCAAACCACCGTGCAATGCCATACCGTTCATGATTGCAAACATACCGAACTCACGTACGCCGTATGAAATGTAGTTACCTGGTTTTTTAGCATCAACGTGCACAAAGCTGCCAGTTGAAGTTAAGTTTGAACCAGTCAAGTCAGCAGAACCGCCTAAGAACTCAGGCAATAATGGCGCTAATGCACCGATAACGTTTTGTGAAGCTTTACGTGTTGCAACGCCTTCAGCTTTTTCGTTTGTAGCTGCAATGATTGCATCAGTTGCTGATTTCCAGTTAGCTGGCAAATCACCTGCCATGCGACGTGTGTATTCTGCAGCTTCAGCTGGGAATGCTTTTGCGTATGCAGCAAATTTATCATTCCATGAAGATTCAGCAGCAGCGCCTTTAGCAGTTGCATCCCAACCAGCGTATACATCTGCTGGGATAACAAATGGCTCGTGGTTCCAGCCAATGTTTGCACGTGTAGCGGCAACTTCTTCTAAACCTAACGCAGAACCGTGGCAGTCATGTGAACCAGATTTGTTTGGTGAACCTTGACCAATAACAGTTTTACAACAGATCAATGATGGTTTGTCTGTTACTTTTTTAGCAGCAGCAATTGCAGCACCGATTGCAGCAACATCATGACCATCTACTGACTGAACATGCCAGCCGTATGATTCAAAACGTTTAGCTGTATCATCTGTGTACCAACCTTCAATGTGACCATCGATAGAAATACCGTTGTCATCCCAGAATGCTGTCAATTTGCCTAAGCCCCAAGTACCAGCTAAAGCACAAGCTTCGTGAGAAACGCCTTCCATCATACAACCGTCACCTAAGAACACGTATGTGCTATGGTCAACGATTTCGTGGCCTGGTTTGTTGAATTGGTTAGCTAATAATTTTTCAGCCATTGCGAAACCAACACCGTTTGCAATACCTTGACCTAGTGGGCCTGTAGTAGTTTCAACGCCAGGTGCATAGCCATATTCTGGGTGACCAGCACATTTTGAATGCAATTGACGGAATGTTTTGATTTCGTCCATTGGCAATGCATAACCTGTCAGGTGTAGCAATGAGTAGATCAACATTGAACCGTGGCCATTTGAAAGCACGAAACGATCGCGATTTGACCAGTTTGGATTTTTTGGGTTATGGCTTAGATGGTGATTCCAAAGCTCTTCTGCAATTTCTGCCATGCCCATAGGCGCGCCTGGGTGACCAGAGTTAGCCTTCTGTACCGCATCCATAGATAACGCACGGATGGCGTTGGCTAGGTCTTTACGTGTTGCCATAAATTTCTCCCTAATAATTAACTTGTAGTTTTACGATTCGAATCTGACTAACTAATTGCTTGAACATCACTGCAAGTCTTATAGAAAATCGAATAAAACCTTGATTGAATTCTTTAAAAAGTCAGCGTATTGCACTGCTTTTTGGTAAAAGTGAAATTATTGCTTAATTACCCTTTTTCGGCAAGGGCTTAGGCTGTATTTGGCGTGTAGAAAATAATATTTTTAGTATTTCACTCAATTGATTATTTATTTATTACATAAATTACGACCATAAAAATAAAGCCAGCTGCTAAGCTGGCTTTATAAATTGGCATGTGCCTTAATTAAAGTTGATGATCAATTTAATGACTCATACCGTACTCAACACTCAGCTACAAAAGCTTAGCAGCCCATTCTTGTGCGCTGATTTCTTTGTCACCTGAGGTATCTTTATGTGCAAAAATAGTTTGATGGTAAGCCAAAAACTCGGCTCTTGTGACCTTATGGTCGCCATCAGTATCCATCATGCCCATCATTTTCATTGAACGCAACTCGCGGCTATAACCACCTGTTGTAAGATCAAGCTTAGAATTTTTAGCTGGCCCAGCCCATTCTTTTGCATCAACTGAATCATCTTTATCTTTATCAAGCTCGTCGAAAATACTGTTGTAATAAGTATCTGCTTCGGCAGCCGTCACCATATGATTACCGTCAGCATCTAGCATTTTCATCATACCCATCTTGCTAAACTCACGCGCATAACCGCCTGTGCTCAACATTGCATCTGCAGAAAAAGCTGGCGCTGAGATAACACCTGTTGAAAGTAAAGTCACTGCAACTAAAACTACGTTTTTAATTTGAATGTTCATCTTAAATATCTCCTGAAAAATCACTATTTGAAAAAGAATTTTGCTAGCAACCCTTAGTCTTATAGTGCATCAAGTTCCTTACATTTAATTTTCAAATATTTTTTAGAGAGTAATAAATGAGCAATGAAGTTAATGTCCTAGTAACGCCTTTTTTAAATTAGTATCAACTGCATGATCTCCTAGCCAAACACGCAATAAAGCTTGATTGAACAACTCACCTTCAATTTTACCTAGCAGCCTGCCATTCAAACTCACCTGCGTACCTGCTGGAGTGCAATCAAGCAGAATAACATCCCCCTCTTTAACCTCTTTTGCAGAGGCCATCATTTTCTGGAACGCCTTCATTTGCGCATCAATCGAAGACAATTCAGACTGAGTATTGTTATCAGCAAAACCCTCGTTCATGCCAGTTATCAATTGCTCGGAGCTTACATCGCGTAAAAAATGCATCGCTATGCGCTTATTACCATGATCACTGATGACAGCATTTGCATCTGTTTGCTTTTGTGTCAGATATAGCGCGCCAGCATAGACCTTAAACATCATTTTGGTCCGTAGGCCAGCGCCATTTAACACCAGAGCACTGCTACCAACTTGCGCGGTTTCATCAATTTTCACACCTTTGATTTCCAATGCTTGAGCGGAAAAAGTAAGTGCTAACAATATTGCAAAAAATGAACCTTGAGCAATAGTTTGCTTTAGACCCAGCCTATTAAGATTGAGCTTCATAAATAGTCTTTCATATTCAAGCCTCAAGCTAAGCTCACTAAGCTGCAATTACTCACAGACTCCAAAACCGCCTCTATCACTTTGCAATTTGCTTTCGCGTCGGCAAAGCTTAAATATGGCGCAATATTATTCAATACACAATCACTGAAATGCTGGATTTCTAAAGTAAAGTGATTGCTTGGCGCAAAGCGCTCTTCCGCATATTTACCATCTTCCAGCGCCCAAGAAATAACAGGCACATCGTTTTGGAATACCCAAGCCGCGTGGCATTTCACCCAGCCTTTAGTGCCGATGATTTCATATTCAGATTTACGACTACGTTCAAAGCTAATATCAAAATGACCGAATCGGGCACGACCTTCAGCATCGTTACCAAAATCTAGCACGCCACTGGTCACAATATCGGCGCCGACTTCATTCAGTTTGGCATGTGCAATCACGCTTTTAGGCTCCAGACCGCCACTCAATCCAAACGCCCAGCGCAGAGAATGAATTGCATACGGTCCAATGTCCCACATCGCGCCACCACCCTCCTTAACACCGCTGGCAATACGGTACATACGAGCTGGACGCATTAAAAATGAGTACGAAGCTTTGCATGACAATACGTCACCTATTAAACCCGACTCCACAATCTCTTTAACCCGCGCATGTTGCGGATGAAAGCGATACATGAAACCTTCCATCACTTTTACATTGTTTTTAATCGCAGCAGCCTCTATCGCTTCAATATCAGCCACAGTTAACGCCATCGGCTTTTCTATCAACACATGCTTACCTGCATTGATGGCTTTAAGCGCCCACTCTGCGTGCTCGTTATTCGCCATCGGACAGTAAATAGCATCGACGTTTTTATCATTAATAAGCGCATCCATGTCGTCATAACAGGTGACATTTTGATGGCAAGGCGCATATTTATCCAAGGTAGCTTTTGCCGCACCTGCGCGACGACTTGCTATAGCAACCAGTTCTGAATTAGACGCTTCAATAATCGCAGGAAGCAAACGTTCATTAACACGCGCTGCGCCTAAAATTCCCCATTTAAGTTTACTCATAAATTACTCCACTTAATACTGCATCCGATACTTGCAACTTGCTCTTTAGGACCTATTCCCGTTTCAGCGACTTGCTTCATGGCATGAAACAAATCACGCGTGCTATGGGGCGCGGTGTCTTTGCGCGACTCGTCAAAACGACCGCGATACTGCAACTCACATTTATTATTAAATCCGAAGAAATCTGGCGTACATACGGCATCGTAAGCTTTGGCTACCGATTGAGTTTTATCCCACAAATAAGGAAATGAAAATTCCAATTGATGCGCGACTTTTTGCATATTTTCGAAGCTATCTTCTGGATAATCTGCTGGGTCATTAGACATAATCGCCACAGTGTTAACACCAAGCATTTTGAGCTCGAGCACATCATTGACTAACCTTGGGAAAATAGCTTTTACATACGGGCAGTGGTTACAAATAAACATCACTAACAAGCCATTTTTACCCATGATTAGGTCGCGTGAAATCATGCTGCCATCAATATTTTGTAAATTAAAATCTGGCGCTTGCCAGCCAAAATCACATACAGGTGGGTTTAAACTAGCCATAAAAACGCTTTCATCATAGTTAGAATATATAGACCTTATGATACGTTATTCCAGCGCAAGCGTGAATCTAGTGTCAATTTAAAATCAAAGTAGATTTCCGTCGGCGCAGCAATGACTGGCATTAGCTTTTCAATATAGAATGGTGGTTATGAGTAACTTACGATTTTTTAGTACTGAAAATTTGGTCATTGGCGCAGCTGTCAAGCTGACTGAGAATGCCGCCACCCATGCCACACGAGCACTTCGTTTAAATGTGGGTGATCATATACACTTATTTAATGGCGATGGTTTTGACTATGCTTGCGAGCTAATTGCCGTTAAAAAGAATGAAGTCATTGCCAAGGTTAATACTAGCCAAGCACGTGATACAGAGTCGCCACTTAGCATCACATTATTGCAAGGCATATCCAGTGGCGACCGCATGGATTACTCCATTCAAAAAGCCGTGGAATTAGGTGTAAAACAAATACAGCCAATTGCTACCGAGCGTAGCGTAGTTAAACTTTCTGCTGAGCGCGCAGAAAAACGATTGGAGCATTGGCAAAATATTGTCATTTCCGCTTGTGAGCAATGCGGTCGTGCAACAATTCCTCAAGTATTAGCGCCAAAAACCTTAGCTAATTGGTTGTCGACCAACTCAGCATCTACCGCCACACGCATTTTGCTTAACCCAATAGGCGCAAAGCGCTTAGCCGAGCTGGATAAACCAAGCGGTGAAATTCAATTACTCATCGGCGCAGAGGGTGGCTTAACCCAAGCAGAAATCAACTTAGCCCTCTCGCAGGACTTTCAATCAGTGATTCTTGGCCCCAGAATTTTACGCACAGAAACCGCAGGACCGACTGCGATTGCGACACTGCAATCGCTTTGGGGAGATTTTTAGCAGGGCTAGAGTGTAAAGATTTAGGTTTTGAGTAAACACCAACATAAATAATTTGCATTAATTACATAAATATTTTATATTATTGTAATAATTACATTTTATAATATTGGTTTACACTAAATAATCACTATGTCTATTGGTCACTCTATACGCTTACGGCGCAAGTCGCTCAACATCACACTGCAAATCCTCGCTAATCAAATTGGCGCAGACGCAGGCAATTTGTCACGAATTGAGCGTGGTGAATTAGGCATTAACGAAAACATGCTACGCAAGATTGCTGAGGCGCTCAATTGCACGCCAGCTTATCTGTATGCCCAAAGTGACATGCCAAAAACAGCTTTATCTGTGCAAGAGCATCGCCAGCCATACCTTACAACTTTATCGCAAGTGCCTAGCAAAAATAATACTTCAAACATTAAAGACTTTGTACAGTGGTTTAGGTCTGTTGCGCCTTACATACATGCGTTTGGTGGCAGAACTTTTGTGATTGCATTTGGCGGCGAAGTGGTCGATGAAAAACAATTCATTGCGCTTTCACATGACTTAAACCTGCTCGCCAGCTTAGAGGTCAGATTAGTGTTAGTTCACGGCGCACGTCCGCAAATTGAAAAGCGGTTACGTCGCGATAAACTTTCACCCAAGTTCGTGAATGGCCTCCGCGTCACAGATGATGCCGCAATGGAGGCAGTAAAAGAAGCCAATGGTGCGATTCGCGTTGAAATTGAAGCATTATTATCTATGGGCTTGGTGAACTCACCGATGGCAGGCTCTGACATTCGCGTAGCAAGTGGTAACTTTGTCACCGCAAAACCGATGGGCGTGCGTAATGGTATCGATTTACAGCACACAGGTGAAGTTCGTCGGGTCGATGCAATCGGCATACAGAAGCGTCTTGATGACAACGAATTGGTACTGTTATCACCACTGGGATACTCACCCACAGGTGAGGCTTTCAATTTGAGCTTAGAAGATGTAGCGGTGAGCGCTGCAGTTGCGCTAGATGCTGACAAGCTGATCTTTTTGATGGACTCTGAAGGCGTACATAATCTACGCGGCGAATTATTGCGTGAAATGACCGCAGGAAAAGCCAAAAATCTGCTACGGAACGTCGAAGGTAATGAGCAGGCGATCAACATTTCTGAAGACATTAATTACTATTTGCCCGCCGCTGTAAGGGCTTGTGAACATGGCGTGGCACGTACGCATTTGATTTCGCGGCATATTGACGGCGCGATTATTCAAGAGTTGTTCACACTAGACGGTATTGGCACCATGGTGACCGAGCTTAGTTTAGAAAGCATGCGCCAAGCCAATATTGACGATGTAGGCGGTATATTAAAACTCATCGAACCATTGGAAGCTGAAGGCTTTTTAGTGCGCCGCGGACGCGAACATATAGAAATGGAAATCGAACATTTTTATGTGATGGAGCACGACAATCGCATAATCGGCTGCGCAGCTTTGTATCCATTTGACGCTGAGCGAACTGCTGAATTCGCCTGCCTAGCGATAGACCCAGCCTACAGAGGCGGCGGTCGTGGCGATAAATTGTTTTATTACTGTGCCAGTCAAGCTAAAGAACTAGGCTTTAAAAGCTTATTCTGCCTGACTACGCGTACCGAACATTGGTTTTTAGAACGTGGGTTTACGGAACAAAATGTAGAAAAACTACCTGCGGAGAAACAGAAACTTTACAACTTTCAGCGTAAATCAAAGGTGTTTAGCAAAACTTTATAAGCAAATTTTAGATACAATGACACAAATCGCATTTACCAAATTTAAGCTCATGGAAAACCTATGTTAAGCCAAACAACTGCCGCAAAAAAAGCACGCACCCTTGCCGAAGCGCTGCCTTATATCAAACGCTTTTTTGATAAAACCATTGTCATCAAATACGGCGGAAACGCTATGACAGACGAGCATCTTAAAGAATGTTTCGCTCAAGATGTTGTATTGCTAAAACTTGTAGGTATGAACCCCGTGGTCGTACATGGCGGCGGCCCGCAAATTAACGAGATGTTAGATAAGCTCGGCAAAAAAGGTGAGTTTATCCAAGGCATGCGTGTGACCGATGCTGAAACCATGGACGTGGTTGAAATGGTGCTTGGCGGTCAAGTGAATAAAGAAATCGTGAACTTGATTAATCGCCATGGCGGTAAAGCGGTTGGTTTAACTGGTCAAGATGGTAACTTCATTCACGCCCAAAAGCTGCTAATGGAAGATATGAACGACCCATCAAAAATGATTGATATTGGTCAAGTTGGTGAAATCACTGCGATCGACCCTAGCATTATCAACTTTTTAGATAAAGGTGACTTTATTCCAGTGGTTGCGCCAATTGGCGTAGGTGCTGATGGTGAAACCTATAATATCAATGCTGATGTTGTGGCAGGTAAGCTCGCGGAAATTTTAGGTGCGGAGAAATTAATCTTGCTGACTAATACGCCAGGTGTATTGGACAAAAGCGGCGAGTTGTTAACAGGCTTAACTCCAAAACAAATTGATGACTTAGTTGCAGATGGCACGTTATCAGGCGGCATGTTACCTAAAATCAGCTCAGCCTTAGATGCAGCACGCAGCGGCGTAAAAGCAGTGCATATTATTGATGGTCGTGTAGAACATGCATTGTTACTGGAAGTATTGACAGATGAAGGTGTAGGTACGCTGATTAAGGCTAAGTAAATTGGGTGCAAACTGTAGTGCAAGCGGCAGGAGTGCTAGAGTCTGGATTTTCGATCTAGATGATACATTGCACAATGCCTCTGCACACATCTTTCCAGTGATGAATCGTACCATGACGAAATATATCATGGACAATCTGACCTTAGATGAAACTGCTGCGCATCAGTTACGCCAGCACTATTGGCGCATCTATGGCGCTACGCTTAAAGGCTTGATGCGACATCACGGCACTAGCCCACATCACTTTCTTGAAGAAACGCACAAATTTCTAGATTTGCCAGAGATGGTGCTTGAAGTAAAACGTTTGCGCCACATGCTGCAAAGCCTTTCAGGACGTAAGTTAGTATTCACCAACGCGCCTAAAAGTTATGCCATGCGCGTGCTAGAGATTCTGGGCATTAGCGATTGTTTTGAACTTGTATTTAGTGTGGAATCAACCAAATTTCATGCGAAGCCTTCTATACGCGGCTTTCAAATGCTACTCAAAACCATCAAAGTAAAAGCCAGTGATTGCACAATGCTAGAAGACAGCCTGCCTGCCTTGATGACCGCAAAACGTTTAGGTATGAAAACAATTTGGGTGACAAAAAAACTACAAAAACCAAATTTTGTGGATTATCGATTAAGTGAAGTGTTAGCACTTACTCACCTTAAGTTATAATTCCCAAAATTTAATAACTAGAACTTAATAACAAGTTAAATAAAAAAAGTTTAATAAAAGATTCTTAGGGGAAAAAGATGGCAGGGGAACGCAAGCAGCAGATTCTAGAAACGCTCGCTAAAATGCTAGAGGCACCAAAGCGTGAAAAAATCACAACCGCATCACTGGCGGCAAAACTTGAAGTGAGTGAAGCTGCGCTTTACCGCCACTTTGCCAATAAAGCCCAAATGTTTGAGGGTTTAATTTCATTCATTGAGGAAACAATTTTTGGGTTAATTAATAAAATCGGCACCGAAGAAACCGATGGCTTAAGGCAAATTCAACGCACCATTACCATGCTACTTGCATTTGCTGAAAAAAATCCGGGCATGACGCGCGTGTTAATTGGCGATGCTTTAGTCAATGAAGATGAAAAACTTCAGGTACGCATTAACCAACTTTATGACAGAATTGAAGTCACACTCAAGCAAAGCTTACGTATTGCTGAAACGCAGAGTGGTAGCAAGGGCGATGCTGAAGCACAGGCCAACTTAATTGTTTGCTACATTATTGGTCGCTGGCAGCAGTTTGCTAAAAGTGGCTTTAAGCGCAAACCAACAGAGTATGTACAGCAACAAATTACTACACTTATCAATTATTAAGTGTTAGCTCTTAATCAATTCGATCAAACAAATTTATAACACTGGGGACTTAAATTGCAAGGCACGATATTTGGATTTACAGAAGCACAAATTAGCCAATTCGGTATGGATTATGCCGTTACTGGGTTAATGTTGTTAATGATGGTGATTGTCGGAAAACTCGCTTGGGATTCAAAAGCGGGGAAGTTTGGTGCCATCGCGTTATTTATAGGGTTAACACTTGGCGTCGCTGGATTTGTCATTAAAATCCTGATTCAACACTTTATGAAAATATAAGTCTACTAGCGTTTACAACGCCTGCTTTACTGCTTTAAGTCTTGCTTCAAATACGGCAACTTTTATTTTTTCCGGCTCTGAATATGCACTTGCAATAGCACCCGCATCTACACTAGATGCGGCCTCAAGCACTCTAAGCATTAAGTCTGCAGCGGGTGTTGCGCAGTTTTCAAAACCAGTTCGCCCGCGTGAGTCTGCCTCACACGCTTTTAGAAAGTCTTTAAATCTAGCGGGTTGGCGAATCGCATCCAACTCAACTAGAAACTCCAACAAGGTACTTGGTTTCATTTGAGGCGCTTGATGCAATTTGCCATGAAACTTAGCCACAATATGGCCAAGCTCTTTGCAATCGTTAGGTACACGTAAACGCTTACATAACGCTTTTAGTAAACTTACGCTGCGCTCTTCATGACCAATATGCCGAGGCAATATATCCACTGGCGTGGTACCTTTTCCTAAGTCGTGCATCAAGGCGGCAAAACGCACTGGCAGACTAAAGTTTTGCTTGGCAGCATAATCTATCACCATCATCACATGCACGCCTGTATCGACTTCAGGATGATGTTGTGGCGGTTGTGGAACGCCCCATAGTTTATCTAACTCAGGCATTATTCTTTTGAGTGCGCCGCAAGCACGTAACACATCAAACATGCGGCTTGGTTTAGCTTCCATCAAGCCTTTAGCTAGCTCTTGCCACACGCGCTCTGCAACCAAGGCGTCTACTTCACCTGCGCTCACCATATCTTGCATTAATTGATTAGTTTCTGGCGCTACGCTAAAGTCTGCAAATCTGGCTGAGAGGCGTGCTGCACGAAGGATGCGAACAGGATCTTCAGCAAAAGCGGCACTCACATGGCGCAAAGTTTTAGACTGAATATCCGCAAAGCCATGGTATGGATCAATTAATTCACCGTCTACAGATTTTGCAATGGCGTTAATGGTTAAATCACGACGCGCTAAATCCTCTTCCAAAGTCACATCTATAGAAGCGTGTACCGCAAAGCCTTTATAGCCTTTTGCAGTTTTGCGTTCGGTACGTGCCAATGCATATTCGTCATGCGTTTTAGGATGTAAAAAAACAGGAAAGTCTTTACCTACGGGTTTATAGCAAGCGGCTTCCATTTCTGCTGGCGTGCTGCCGACCACTACATAGTCTTTATCTTTTACAGGTAAACCCAGCAACTCATCACGAACTGCGCCACCGACCAAGTAAATCTGCATGACGCGACCTATTACCTAGCAGCGTGGCGACGAAAGCGATCATAAGCACCACGCGGTGTTTGATCGACCAAGTATTGTGGAATCACTGTTTCCATCGCAGTAGGAGTGATATTGAATAACGCAGGGAAAGCTTGTTCACTCACACTATCAATTTCCATAGAACGCACATTGTCGCGCGACATCAGCTTTACAGGCATCAGCTCCATTACAAACGCTTGCGCGTATGAAAGCTTGTCACACAAGCCAATAATTGGTCGCTGTACTTGCAAAGCATTCATCACCGTTTTAACCAACTCACGGAATGTATACACTTTGGGACCAGCTAACTCATAAGTTTGACCATAAGTTGCGTCGTTAGTGATGCTTGCCACGAAACAACTAGCGACATCTTCCACCCAAACTGGTTGGAATTTTGCGTCGGGTTTGGCCAACATGACAACTGGCAAATTTTTGATAAGCGTTGCGAATAAATTAATAAAACTATCACCACGGCCAAAAATAACGGAAGGCTGAAATATTGTGATATTTAATTGATCTTTGAACTCAAGCAAAGCCGCCTCACCTGCGCCTTTAGAGCGCAAATATTGGCTTGGAGCGCTTTTAGCTGCGCGCAAACTACTCATGTGAATTAAGCGTTTAATATTTAAATCCACACAGATTTTTGCTAATTGCGCAGGCAATTGATGATGAATCGCATTAAAAGTTGAATGGCGACTTTGATGCAAAATTCCCAGCAAATTAATCACAACATCTGCACCTCTTAGAGCCGAGTTAAGCGCATGGTAATCATTGACATTGCACTCTTCGACCTGAACGTTAGGCAACAAAAATAAGTGCTTAGCAGAGTCTCTGCGACGAGTGAGCACCTTAACTGAATAACCAGCTGCATCAAGCTTGGCAACAATCGCGCTACCTACAAAACCTGAGCCGCCTAATACACAAACTTCTTTTAATTGATCTGTTGTTTTAAACATTGGTATTCCTAACCTATACTTCCAAAAAATTTCTGTGTCGCTTTACTCTCTTACTGATCATCATCCGCGCTAATGTCCTCTGGCTTTCCAGTACCAGGAATAACACCTAAGCGGGCTTTTAATGTTTGAATCTTCACATTCTTATTCTCGCTGACTAGGCGTGGTGCATAAATTTGTGCGTTTGCCATCACTTTTTGCACGTAGTTTCTAGTTTCAGAAAATGGGATGCTTTCAATATAAATTGCCGCTTCCATCGGCTCAGTCGCTTGCCATCGTTTTGCACGACTTGGACCTGCATTATAGCCAGCAGTTGCCATCACAGCTTGACCACCCATCAAATCTAAGGTGTAGCGCATGTAGTACGTGCCAAACTCAATATTAGTGCTCAAATCATGAATCATACTATTGTTATAGCTATTCATGCCCATGCGCTTAGCCACCCATTTAGCCGTTGCTGGCATTAGTTGCATTAAACCTGCAGCTCCCACGCCTGATTTCGCGTAGTGCATAAAACGGCTTTCTTGACGTGTAATACCATATACCCAAGACTCATCCAAACCTACCTCATTGGCTGATTTACGAAACAAATCTCGATAGGGTGTTGGGTAACGCAAATTAAAATTATGGGTTTGCTTGGTGTTGTCGGCAGTGCTAATTGCAACGTCGTACCATTTTTGGCGCAAAGCGAACTCGGCAGCGGCTAGTAACTCCCTGTCATCATAATGTCGTGTTGCCCAAAGCCATTCTGCCTTGGCTTCCCAACGCATATCCAAACGTTGCAGTTCAAGCGCACGTTTGATTTCTGGCTGGCTTGCTATCGCGGTGACTTCATTATCTGTCACTTTATATTCTATAGCTTGGCTGCTCAACACGCTTTCTAGCTCTTCCGCAGCTAACCAACCATAGTAGTGGCGCTCAGTTGAGAGCTTGCTGAATATTGTATTCGACTCAACCAAGTCACCTGTTTCTCTGAGCGCTCTAGCCTTCCAATAACGCCAAGCGCTTTCTTCCTGCTGCTTTGCATTCATGGCAGAAATAGTTTTCAATACCACAGGCCAATTTTGAGCGCGCAGCGCGGCACGTACCTCCCATGCGAGCTGCTCTTTGTCCAATGCACTGTTTTCAGCTAAAGCATAAAACTCAAGTGCTTGTGGATTATGTCCGCGCGCAGCATGGTAGGCGATACGCCCCCATCCAAAAGCACGATTATCAATATCAAATAGATTTTGCACTTTGTTGTAAGTGCTAATGGCTGCATCTACTTTACTACGTGCCAAGCGGTCAAGCGCGTATAGATTAAGCTCTGCGCCAAAACGTGTTTTGAAAGAAGCGGTTTTTTTATCTAATATAAGCTGTGGCGACTGATAGGCTTTATCGAGTAATTTGATTGTAGCTGGCTCCACATTGGGCAAGCGCGTAATCACATTTTTAGCTAAGCTCAACTTGCCATCTTGTAGCGCAAGCCTGAACCTTGCCCAAATATCATCATTGGTAAGTGCACCTGACTTTTGTAAAGCATCAAACAATTGATTGCAATTACTTGGTAAGTCGGCACTTGTCATCCATAAAGTCTTAGCCTGACTTGCTACTTCAGCATCAGCCAGTTGGGTATGACCAAGCATGGCATAACATTGCACAGCAATGTCTTCACGCTGAAAATTGTTGAGCTCTTCAAAAAAAGGCCCCCAATTTGCATTTTTACCCAGTTTTTTAAGCCACTCGCCACGAACGCGGTCGTTGAACGGCATATCTACATACTTAGCTAAAAAGTTCTGGATTTCTTCATCTCTAGCTTGATCCATGTTGAGCAGCATGAGCCAATAGTCTGCGTACGGTGCTAGGATATATTGCTGAGTATTCAGTTGTGCGACATCTTCGGTCAGCGCGATTGTGTTTTTTGCAGCGTAAGAATCACGCGCATGTTGAAACAAGGCTTCATCGGATAAGGCGAATGCCTGACTTGATAATGTAATGGTTACTAACGCTAGTAAAAGGCGAGTAAATATCATGATACGCCCCTTGTTTGATGATGATACTGGTTGCGATGCCAGTTCGATATTAAGTTTATTTGTAAAATAAATTTATTCGTAAAATTACGTGTATTAGTAAACTGGCGCAGCAAACAGCTGCGTTTCTGGCGTCGAAAAAGTTTCTGGCGCATCTTCTTGTTTTTCAAATGTTGCATATTCCCATGCGGTTTCATCTTGCATAAGGGCACGTAACAATTGGTTATTCAGTGCGTGGCCTGATTTATAAGCGTAGAAAGCGCCCAAAATTGGGTGCCCCAACATGTATAAGTCACCAATCGCATCTAATACTTTGTGTTTTGCAAATTCGTCGTCATAACGCAAACCATCGTCATTAATCACGCGATATTCATCTAACACTATGGCGTTATCTAGACTTCCACCACGCGCCAAACCATTGGAGCGTAGATATTCAACTTCGTGCATAAAACCAAAGGTACGCGCACGGCTAATTTCTTTAATGTAAGAGTCTTCAGCAAAGTCGATTTTTACCTGACTTCCTGAATTTTCAAATACTGGGTGATTAAAGTTGATAGTGAAATCGACTTTAAAACCATGATAAGGCTCAAAACGTACCCATTTATCGCCATCAATCACTTCAACTGTTTTTTTAACGCGTATAAATTTTTTAGCTGCGGCTTGTTCAACAATACCAGCTTCTTGCAATAAATATACAAATGGGCCTGAGCTACCATCCATAATCGGTATTTCGGATGCATCTACTTCAATATAAACATTGTCCACACCTAAACCTGCAAGTGCGGACATAATATGTTCAACAGTCGCAACGCGCGCGCCATTGGCCTCTAACGCAGAACACAAACGTGTGTCATGCACTGCGTTAGGAGTCGCTAAGATTTCATTAGGTTGAGGCAGATCAACCCGTTTGAAAACAATACCAGTATCGGCTGCAGCCGGGCGCAGGGTAAGAGTAACCTTCTCGCCGTTGTGCAAACCAACGCCAGTGGCGCTAATCGCTTTTTTTAATGTACGTTGCTTTAACATCAATATTCCTAATTTCTAAAACTCAAAGTTCCAAGCTCTCAGGTTGCGTCACTTACAAAAAGTAACATTTACCTTAGTAATCAAGCAAATAGTAGCATATTTTATGCAGTTTTTCTAAGGTGCATTAGCTACCACTACACAAAGCAATTGCTTACTTGAGACGCAAACTTATTGTTTTATAAATAGTACTAATTAACTATTAGTCCGCTTGTTTACGTAAAAATGCAGGGATGTCGTATTCTTCAACACCTGACATTTTCATCGCTTCTACTTGCGCACGGCGGTTGTTTGAGCTGAACACTTGCGGTGTATCATCTTCATCTACACTACCACCAACAAACATTGGTTGGTTAGTTGTACCGTTACGCACTACTTCTTGTGTCATCACGCGAAGTTCTGGTTTTTGCTGACGACGTTGTGCACCAGTTAAACCAGTTGCTACCATCGTTACACGCAAGCCATCGCCCATTGCTTCGTCAAACACGTTACCTACAATCACCGTTGCATCATCCGCTGTGAACGCTTTGATGGTATTCATCACATCATAGTATTCTTTCATTTTGAAAGAAGCAGACGTTGTAATGTTTACTAAAACGCCACGCGCATTCGCAAGGTTGACATCTTCAAGCAATGGGCTTGCAACAGCTTGTTCAGCGGCAATACGTGCACGGTCAGGACCAGATGCAATTGCTGAACCCATCATCGCCATACCCATTTCAGACATCACTGTGCGTACATCGGCAAAGTCAACGTTCACTAAACCTGGGCAGTTGATGATTTCAGCAATGCCAGAAACCGCGTTATGCAACACATCATTAGCTGCTTTAAAAGCTTCTAAGAATGGTACATCTTCGCCCAATACTTCCATCAACTTTTCGTTAGGAATCACAATCAGTGAATCTACGTATTTTGACAACTCTTCTAGACCATCAGTTGCAACTTTAGTGCGCTTGCCTTCAAATGCGAAAGGTTTAGTTACAACAGCAACGGTTAAGATACCCATTTCTTTTGCAATTTGCGCAATCACAGGAGCTGCACCAGTACCTGTACCGCCGCCCATACCTGCTGTGATGAACAGCATATCTGCGCCGTCAATCAACTCGGCAATCGCATCACGATCTTCAAAAGCTGCTTCGCGACCGATTTCTGGTCTAGCACCTGCGCCTAAGCCTTTAGTCATCGCCACGCCCATTTGCAATACTGTTTTAGCTTGGCTCTTTTTCAAAGCTTGCATATCAGTATTTGCGCAGATGAACTCAACGCCACCAACGCTTTTTTCTATCATGTGCGCTACCGCATTACCACCGCAACCACCCACGCCAATTACCTTAATAACGGCTTCTTGAGCATTTTTTTCCATAATTTCAAACATTTAATATCTCCTCTTTTTAATTTACATCTGCCTGGTTGTTACAAATTAACTACTTAACTTCTGCCTGAACTACACATACAACTTTTTACTACTTAAAAATTGCCTTGAAACCAGCTCTTCATTTTCTCTAACATTCTGCCAAATGAACTTGATTCCATTTGCCCACTAATATGTCTTTCTAATTGCTGCTTACCCATTAATACCAAGCCAACACCTGTGGCATAACGTGGGTTGCTGACCACTTCTGATAAGCCACCAACATATCTTGGTAAACCCATACGCACTGGCATATGGAATATCTCTTCGCCAAGCTCGACCATGCCTTTCATCATTGCTGAGCCGCCAGTAATCACGATGCCTGAGGCAATCATTTCTTCCATACCGCTGCGGCGTAATTCATTGAGTACCAACTCATACAATTCAACGATGCGTGGCTCTAGCACTTCCGCTAATGTTTGTACTGATAATTGACGTGGCTCGCGACCATCAACGCCCGGCACTTCCACAATTTCACGTGGGTCAGCCAATTGACGTAAAGCACAACCATGCTTCACCTTAATATCTTCTGCTGATTGCGTAGGCGTACGGAAAGCAACTGCAACGTCATTAGTCATTTGGTCGCCAGCGATAGGCACGACTGCTGTGTGGCGAATTGCGCCCTGTTTGAATACCGCGATATCCGTTGTACCGCCACCAATATCTACTAAGCAAACGCCTAACTCTTTTTCATCTTCAGTTAATACTGCAAGACTTGAAGCAAGTGGTTGCAATATCAAATCGCTCACTTCAATGCCGCAACGCTTGATGCATTTCACAATATTTTGCGCGGCGGCTACGGCGCCAGTCACGATATGCACTTTCACTTCCAGCTTCATGCCGCTCATGCCTAATGGCTCACGTACGTCCTCTTGACCATCGATGATGAACTCTTGCGTGAGTATGTGCAGAATTTGTTGGTCAGCTGGTAATGCAATTGCGCGCGCGGTCTCAATGACGCGATCCACATCCATTTGCGTCACTTCTGCATCTTTAATCTTCACCATGCCGTGTGAGTTCAAACTCTTAATATGGCTACCGGCAATACCTGTGTAGACATTATTAATTTTGCAGTCTGCCATCAGCTCGGCTTCTTCAAGCGCGCGTTGAATTGATTGCATGGTTGATTCGATATTCACCACCACGCCTTTTTTCAAGCCGCGTGAAATATGCTGACCCAGCCCGATCACCTTTACCGTACCTTCTGGCTGCAATTCAGCAACAATGGCAACAATTTTTGATGTGCCTATATCTAGGCCTACAATCAAATTCTTATCTTCTTTTATTCTACTCATGGCTTGCTCCCTCCGTGCTTAACACACGGTTATGTCTGTTGCTTAATAATGTCAGTTGGCTTAGTTTTGCCAGGTTTCAAAACATCAGGTTTTGAAGTACTTGGTTTTATAGTCGTTATATCAATGCTTTTATCTTCAATAACTGGCTTAACTTGTAAATCTGCTTTAACCTGCACTGGCTTACGCACCGCGAAACCATTGGGATAGCGCAAATCGGCATAAGTCACTTTCATATTCAAGCTTGCAATCGTGCGGCTATACACGCTGACAAATTTCTCTAATCTTGGCTGCATTTCAATGCGTCCTAGCTCCACCACCATGCCATCTGCTGTAGTAATTTCCCAAGCGCGTCTTGGCGTAAGCGCCAAATTTGCAATTTCTAAATTAGCGGCCTTCAATATTTTGCTAAACTCACCGTATTGAGATGCCACTTCAATTACGCCATCACCCGGGCCATAAAAGACTGGCAAATCACTACCAGAAGCCGCATGAAACAACTCGCCATGCGTATTCACTAATGCGATGGTTCCCCAACGTGCCAATGCTTGATGCTCTTCAATCACCACTTCTAAAGTATCTGGCCAGCGGCGACGCAAACTCACATTGCGTGCCCAAGGCAATTTTTCAAAAGCATTACGTGCTTTCACTAAATCCAGCGTAAAGAAATTACCTTTTAGATGCTTAGCAACAATAAGCTTCACTTGCTCACGATTCACGTGGCTGAGCTCACCATCGACCTTCACTTCACGTAGCGGGAAAATAGGCAAATGCACCACGGCAAATAACACCGCATACAGCATCACCACCACGCTCAACGCAAAGAGCAGGTTAGCAATCCAATTTAGCAATGTAGGTTTATCCCACATCCGCAAGCTCCAAAATACGTACGACTAACTGTTCAAAACTAATACCCGCCGCTTTTGCCGCCATCGGCACTAAGCTGTGGTCGGTCATCCCTGGGCTGGTATTCACTTCTAAGAAGTAATGATTCGCAGCATCGTCCATTAAGAAATCCACACGACCCCAGCCACGGCAGCCTATGGTTCTAAATGCCTGTAAAGCTTCTTGCTGAATTTGTGCTTCTTTTTCAGCGCTTAACCCACAAGGGCATAGATATTCAGTATCGTCACGTAGGTATTTCGCCTCAAAATCATAAAATTCATTTTTTGGCACAATGCGAATAATCGGCAATGCTTGATAACCGCCTTTACCATCGCCAATAATGCCCACGGTATATTCGCCGCCATTGATGAATTTTTCAGCAATCACTAATGGGTCAGCTTCTGCGGCAATTTTATAAGCCGCTTCTAAACCACCTGCTTGTTTTACTTTGCTGATGCCTAGGCTCGAGCCTTCATTAGCAGGTTTCACAAACAGCGGCAAACCCAAGCTTTTCTCTATGGCAGCAAAGTCACTGGTCGCTGTCACCAACTCAAAATCTGGTGTAATAACATTCATCGCACGCCACAATAATTTAGTGCGCCACTTATCCATACCAATCGCTGACGCCATCACTCCGCTGCCTGTATATGGAATATGCAGCATTTCTAATGCGCCTTGTATGCAGCCATCCTCGCCATAGCGACCATGCAAATTGATAAAAACACGGTCAAATACTTCTAAGTCATGCAATGGCTTATCGCGTGGGTCAAAACCTTGTGCATCAATACCTTGCGCTTGCAAGGCAGCCAACACCGCACCGCCACTTTTGAGTGAAACTTCACGCTCGCCTGATTTTCCACCAAGCAATACGGCTACTTTTCCAAATTTCTTATTCAAACTGTTGTCATTCATACCTTATATTCCCCAATGACTTTTACTTCTTGCTGCAATGCCACGCCTTGTTTCTCTAATACGGTTTCGCGCATATGTTTAATCAATAGCTCAATATCCAGTGCATTCGCATCGCCAATATTCACAATAAAATTGGCATGCTTCTCTGAAACCTGCGCACCACCAATGATGTAACCTTTCAAACCACTCGCCTCTACTAACCTTGCGGCATAATCGCCTTGTGGGTTTCGGAATGTTGAACCCGCACTAGGCAAATTAAGCGGTTGTGAAGCTAATCTTGTCGCTAATAAATCTTTAATTTTTTTTGCTGACTCATGCGCATCGCCCGCTTTTAAAGCCAACCATGCGGCAATAAACCATTCGCCCGCCACTGGCATATCTACATGGCGATAACTGGCAATAAACTCTGCCGCACTACGTTTATTTAACTCACCTTGTCTGTTAATCGTAGTGACGCTATTCACGACATTCCAAGTTTCAGTGCCATAGCAACCTGCATTCATTGCCAGTGCGCCACCCAATGTGCCAGGAATACCGGCAAAGAACTCCGCGCCTTGCTTAGCTTCTTTCGCGCAAAATTTTGCTAACTTGCCACATGTCACGCCAGCCTCGGCATACACCAAATCGCCATCCATCTTCAAGCCGGTCAACACGTTATGCATGATGATGACAGTGCCACGTACACCACCATCTCGCACTAGTAAGTTGGAACCTAAACCGACAAAGTAGATAGCTTGACTCGCATCTACATTTCTTAAAAATTCCTGTAAATCTTCCAAATCCGCTGGAATATACAGTTGATCGGCTTTACCGCCCACGCGCCAGCTGGTATAGCGAGCCATTGGCTCGTTTAATAGCAGCTTGCCTGTGTGTTGTTGAGTGGCAGCCATCACGTTTAAAGCGCTCCCTCTTCCAAAACACTCGCGGCCAAAGTTCTGGTTTTTTCTGCAACTTGCCCTATAGAACCAGCACCCATCACAATGACCACATCATCTGCTTGTGCCATATTTAGAATTGCCTCTGGTAACTCGTCCGTAGTTTCTACAAATAGCGGCTCAACTTTGCCTCCAATACGGATTGATCGAATTAAACTACGTGTATCTGCCGCGACGACAGAAGCCTCACCTGCTGAGTAAACTTCAGTGAGCAATACCGCATCGGTGCTGGAAAGCACTCGCACAAAATCTTCAAAGCAATCACGTGTACGTGTGTAACGATGCGGCTGAAATGCCATCACTAATCGACGATTAGGAAAAGCTGCACGTGCAGCGGCTATCACAGCCTGCATCTCAACTGGATGGTGTCCGTAATCATCAATCAAGGTAAACGCGCCGCCACCTTTAACTTCAATTTCGCCGTAGCGCTCAAAACGTCTACCTACGCCTTTAAACTCTTTCAATGCTTTGATAATCGCTGCATCAGGCACATTCAACTCACTAGCAATTGCAATCGCCGCAAGTGCATTTAGCACATAATGATTACCAGGCAGATTCAGGGTCACATCAAACTCTGTCACCACGCCATTGATGCGTTGCGCTGTGAAATGCATTTTTCCATCGTCAGCGCGTACATTGATGGCTCGCACACTTGCATCTTCACTAAAGCCATAGGTCATTACTGGCTTAGTCACGCGCGGCAAAATCTCGCGAATATTGGCGTCGTCTATGCAAACCACCGCCATACCCCAAAACGGTAATTGCTGTATAAATTCCACAAACGCACTTTTTAACTTATCAAAGCTGTGTTCGTAAGTGTCCATGTGGTCTTGGTCGATATTAGTCACCACAGCCATGACTGGGGTGAGATGCAGGAACGAAGCATCTGACTCGTCCGCCTCTGCCACGATGTATTCACCTGTACCTAATTTAGCATTGGCATTAGCTGCTTCTAACTTACCGCCAATCACAAAGGTTGGATCCATACCTGCTTCAGCTAAAATGCTGGCAATTAAACTCGTAGTCGTGGTTTTTCCGTGCGTACCTGCAACTGCAATACCCTGTCTAAAGCGCATCAACTCAGCCAACATCAGCGCACGTGGCACTACTGGTATCTTCTTCGCACGTGCGGCTTTTACTTCTGGATTTTCTTCATTCACTGCACTCGAAACCACTACCACGTCTGCATTACCAAGGTTTTCAGTAGCATGACCTTGAAATACTGTTGCACCAAAATCTGTGAGTCTTTTGGTCGTTGCATTCACGGCTAAATCAGATCCTGTAACCGTGAAGTTCAAGTTAATTAATACTTCGGCAATGCCACTCATACCAGAGCCGCCAATACCAACAAAATGTATGTTTTTGACTTTATGTTTCATGTGATTTACGCTAAAGCGCTACCTCCATACAAATTTTCGCTACAGTTGCGGTCGCTTCTGGCTTGCCCAAAGCACGGGCTTTAATCGCCATATCCAAGCACTTTTCGCGACTTAAATCTTTTAGTAAAGCCAATACCTTTTGCACGGTAAATTCTGTTTGCGGCACTAAAATCGCAGCACCAGCATCAGATAAATATCGTGCGTTTGAGGTTTGGTGGTCATCCACCGCATGTGGAAATGGTACTAACACACTCGCCACGCCAGCGGCAGAAAGCTCTGCTACTGTCAGTGCACCTGCACGACAAATTACGACATCAGCCCATGTGTACATGTCAGCCATATTATTAATAAAAGCTTTCGCATCGGCGCTTACACCAGCAGCTTGATAGTTTGCTTGCAGCGTTGCGATATGCTTTTCGCCCGCTTGATGCACCACTTGCGGACGATTTTTAATTGCCATTTCAGCAAGTGCTTTTGGTATGATTTCATTCAAAGCCTGAGCGCCCAAACTGCCACCCACTACCAGCATGTTTAAAGCACCTGCATTTGTTTTCATTCGATTTTCAGGTGCTGCCACTTGAGTAATATCTGCGCGCACTGGGTTACCTACCAGTTGAGCCTTCTTGCCAAACGCACTTGGGAATGCAGCCAATACTCGCGTTGCAAATATCGCCAGCACTTTATTGGTTAAGCCGGCAATTGAGTTTTGCTCATGTATCACCAATGGCTTGCCTAACAATTTAGCCATCAAGCCACCTGGAAAAGCAGCAAAACCACCCATACCCAACACCACGTTTGGCTGATGTTGACGAATAGCTGCAACACTTTGCGTAAACGCTTTGAGCAACTTCACTGGTAGCAACACCCAGCCCATTAAGCCGTTGCCACGTACGCCACGCATGGTAATCATGGCTTTTTCGTAGCCTTTATTTTCAATCAAGCGATTTTCCATGCCGCCTTCTGTGCACAGCCACACAATGTTCCAGCCTAGATTTTTCAAATAGTCTGCCACTGCCATTGCTGGGTAAACATGACCACCCGTGCCGCCTGCCATCACCATTAATGTTTTCGCTGGCGCACTCATGCTGGTAGGCCTTTCTGCAAGCGGCGATTCTCAAAATCAATTCTGAGCATGATGGCCATGGCGATGCAGTTAGCCAAGATGCCGCTGCCGCCGAATGAAAGTAGTGGCAAGGTCAGACCTTTAGTTGGTAACAGACCCATATTCACACCCATATTGATGATGCCCTGTACGCCCATCCAAACACCTATACCTTGCGACAGTAACGCTGCGAAATAACGTTCATTGGCGATAGATTCTTTTGCGATTCCAAATGAGCGAATCACTATCCAAGAAAACAAGCCAATGACAGCTAACACGCCCACAAAACCTAGCTCTTCAGCAATCACAGCTAATAAAAAATCGGTATGCGCTTCTGGTAAATAGAGCAATTTTTCAACACTAGCGCCTAAGCCCACGCCAAACCATTCACCGCGACCGAATGCAATCAGTGCATGCGAAAGTTGATAGCCTTTCCCATACGGATCAGCCCACGGATCCATAAAGCCGATGACGCGTTCCAGGCGATATGGCGAGCTCCAAATCAAGAAGACAAAGCCTACGACTAGCAATACCAGCAAACCCGCGAAAATACGTCCGTTAATGCCGCCTAGCCATAAAATGGAAATTGAAATTGCTGCGATAACCGCAAATGCACCAAAATCTGGCTCACGTAGCAGCAAACCACCCACGACTAGCATCACCATTAACATTGGGAAAAAGCCGTGTCTAAAACTATCCATCACAGCCGCTTTGCGCACGGTATAGTCGGCAACGTACATGGCTGCAAAGAGCTTCATAAATTCAGAAGGTTGTGGATTAATGACAAACAGACGTAACCAACGACGGCTTCCGCCCGCTTTTAAGCCTATACCAGGAATCAACACAAGTATCAGCAGTGCCAATCCGATCAAAAATAGGTAGGGCGCCATTTTTTGCCACATCGTAATAGGTACGTTAAATGCCACAAATGCTGCAACAAGCGCTACCACCATAAATATTGCCTGATGCACTAAGTAGTAACTACTGTTATAGCCAACGCCTTTATCTGCTTCAGCAATGGCGATTGAAGCTGAATACACCATGACTAAACCTATGCCTAACAAGCAAAGTACAACCCACAGCAACCCTTGGTCGTAGCTAGGGGAGTTGATACGGTCACGATTGAGCATGGCGGTAATCATGCTAGCTCCTTCAAGCGATGCACCGCAGCAACAAACACTTCTGCACGATGCACGTAATTTCTAAACATATCAAAACTTGCGCAGGCAGGTGACAGCAACACAGCTTCATCAGCTTTGGCTAATTTTTTGGCAATGTTGACTGCTTCAGGCAAGTCAATCGCTTGATAAAGCGGAACATTGGTTGGAAGAAGAACCGCTTCAATCAACGGCGCATCGCGACCAATCAATACAACTGCGCTTGCATTCTCTGACACAGCAGCAGCTAGTGGCGTAAAGTCTTGACCTTTACCATCACCGCCGGCGATTAACACAACTTTTTGCGCTAAGCCAGTGAGTGCTGCGCAAGTTGCCCCGACATTGGTACCTTTTGAGTCGTCGTAATAATCTACGTCATTGATATTGGCTACCCATTCAACGCGATGTGGTAAGCCTTTAAAGTTGTAAAGTGTTTGAATGATGTGGGCGTAATCAACGCCAATACCACGACAAAGCGCAACAGCTGCCAAAGCATTAGCTGCGTTATGTAAGCCAACAATTTTTAAATCTTGCAAGTTGATAAGCTCTTTATCGCCTTCGCATAGCCATGTGTCGCCGTCCAGTTGCTTCAAACCATATGAAGTTTCTTCACTGTTATTAGCAGTGTCATCGTCCAAGCCAAATGTTACTTGTGCTAATTTTGGGCGCGCCATCATCATGCTCCACGCGTCATCGCGATTAAGCACTTGCAACTTAGCATTGTAGAAAATCCGCGCTTTTGCAATGGCATAATCCTGAAAGCTTGCGTATCTATCCATGTGATCTTCAGATAAATTCAGCATGGTCGCGGCATCTATCTGCAAGTTATTGGTTGTTTCCAACTGAAAGCTAGAAAGCTCAAGTACGTAAACATCAGGCGTTTCCATCATTAACGCATCCAGCACTGGCAAACCAATGTTGCCTGCAACGATAGTTTTTAAACCCGCTGCTTTACAGATTTCACCTACCAAAGTCGTTACTGTCGTTTTGCCATTCGCACCAGTAATTGCAATCACTTTGGCACTTGTTGGACGGTATTGAGCGAACAGTTCAACATCACCCACCACACTCACGCCACGTTGAACAGCAGCTTGAATCTCAGGCTCAGTCAATGGCACGCCTGGGCTTGCTACGATTAAATCAACATCAGCAAAGCTAGTTGGTTTAAATGCACCTGTATGAATGGTCACTTGAGGCAATTCAGCTTTTAAAGTATCCAAACCCGGAGGATTTTCACGTGTATCTGCCACAGACAAACGTGCGCCGTGCGCGGCAAGCCAGCGCACGGAGGATAGACCTGTTTCACCAAGGCCTAGCACTAATACTTTTTTGTCTTTTAGGGCAATTTTCATGTTGATGTATTTAATAACCCGTGTATTTATCTCAATTTCAAACTAGCTAAACCAATCAACACCAACATCATGCTGATAATCCAGAAGCGCACGACAACTTGCGTTTCTTTCCAACCTTTTTCTTCATAGTGGTGATGCAAAGGCGCCATTAAGAAAATGCGACGTCCCACGCCATATTTCTTCTTGGTGTATTTGAAATACATCACCTGCACAGCGACCGAAAACGTTTCCACCACAAACACGCCACCCATGATGAATAAGATGACTTCTTGGCGAACAATCACAGCCACAATGCCTAGAGCTGCACCTAAAGCCAGCGCGCCTACATCGCCCATAAACACTTCAGCTGGGTAAGCGTTAAACCATAAGAAACCTAGACCAGCACCGGCCATTGCTGCACAAAACACCATCAACTCGCCCGCGCCAGCCACATAAGGAACACCTAAGTATTTTGAGAAGTACAAATGCCCAGCAACATAAGAAAAAATACCCAAAGCTGCCGCTACCATGACGGTCGGTAGAATAGCCAAACCATCTAAGCCATCGGTTAAATTCACTGCATTACTGCTACCCACCACTACTAAATAGGTCAACACAATAAAGCCTACTGCGCTTAATGGCAGCACTAGATGCTTAAAGAATGGCACGATGAGTGTGGTTTCCACAGGCGTAGTAGAGGTTTTGTATAAAAATACCGCGACAGCGACACCAATCAAGCTTTGCCAAAAGAACTTCGCTTTTGCAGATAAGCCTTTTGGATTTTTGTAAACTACTTTGCGGTAATCATCCACCCAACCAACAGCGCCAAAACCTAGCGTTGTCGCTAACACCACCCACACAAAACGGTTGCTTAAATCTGCCCAAAGTAAGGTGGAGATTGCAATTGCAACCAGTATCAAGGCGCCGCCCATTGTTGGCGTACCTGTTTTAATCAGATGCGTCTGCGGACCATCATCACGCACTGCTTGACCGACTTTGTACTCAGTCAGTTTGCGAATCATGCTTGGACCGACGATAAATGAAATAGCTAAAGCGGTGAGTGTGGCTAACACTGCGCGTAAGGTGATGTAATTGAATACATGAAATCCACGAATATCATGTGACAGCCATTGTGCTAACGTAAGTAACATTTAGTGCTCCTCTCCATTTTTTACCGCGCTTGTTTTTATAGCGTCTGCATTTCTTACCACTATCGCGTCCACAACTCGTTCCATCGCCATAAAGCGAGAGCCTTTAACTAGCACTTTCGTGCCTTGCTTCATTTTTTTAATTAGATCCGCAACCAAATCTTGAGGCGTCGCATAATGCTTAGCGCCTGTACCAAAAGCTTTAGCCGTTTCAGCACTCATATCACCGAGTACAAACAAGCTTTTTAAGCCGCTTGCTTTAGCATAGCTGCCAATTTCAGCATGCATTTCTGCCGCGTTATCGCCAAGCTCACCCATGTCGCCAAGCACCAATACTTTTTCGCCTGGCATTGCCATCAACACATCAATCGCCACTTTCATCGACATCGGGTTTGCGTTATAGGTATCGTCAATCACTAAAGCGCCGTTCAGCCCTGATTTTTGCTGTAAGCGGCCTTTTACACCTGCGTAATTTTCTAGTCCTGTTGCAATCGCCTGAAGTGTCGCGCCCATTGCCAGCGCTGTAGAAGTTGCTGCGAGCGCATTCATCACATTGTGTAAACCTGGCGTTGGCAAACTTACATTTACCGCGCCTTGAGGCGTTGCGATTTCAATATCACTCGCATTGGCATGCAATTGATATTGCGCTGTAACATCTGCTTTATTTTTCAGCCCAAAAGTCATGATTTTGCGTTGACCAGCCAAGCCCAACCACAGCGGCGCAAAGACATCATCAGCATTAATCACCGCAGTGCCATCTGCCGCCAAGCCTTCTAATATTTCGCCTTTAGCGTTAGCAATCGCTTCAAATGAGCCAAGTTCACCAATATGAGCATTGCCAGCGTTATTAATCAGCGCAACCGTTGGCTTGCCAATTCTGGATAAATAGCTAATTTCACCCGTGTGGTTCATGCCCATTTCTGCCACGGCATAACGATGTTGAGCGTTTAATTTAAGCAAGGTGAGCGGCAAACCAATGTGGTTATTTAAGTTACCTACCGTGGCTAATACTTCTTCCGGCTGATCACACTCGGCTCTTAAAATTGAAGCCAGCATTTCTTTTACCGTTGTTTTACCGTTACTACCCGTCACCGCTGCAAGTGGAATGTCAAACTTACTGCGCCAATACGCAGCTAACTCGCCTAGAGATTGGCATGTGCCATCTACTAATATTGCAGGTTGTACATTAAGCGTTTTATCTGAAATCAATACAGCGGCCGCGTCCTGAGCAATGGCCTGTGCGGCAAAGTTATGCCCATCAAAATTGTCACCTTTCAGCGCGACAAATAATTGGCCTTTGGTCACTTTACGGCTGTCTGTGCCCACGCTGGTAAACGCTACATCTGCGCCCAAAAATGTCGCTTGTATCGCTTTGGCAGCTTCGGATAGCAACATCATATTGCAGCTCCGTTTCCGAAATTCGCTTGATGCTGTTTAAGTGCAGCCTGTGCAATCAACGCATCATCAAATGGGTGTTTCACACCCGAAATTTCCTGATAGCTTTCATGACCTTTACCCGCCACTAAAACAATATCACCTGACTTTGCACCGTGAATCGCCGCGCTTATTGCATTTGCTCGGTCAGCATCAACCACATAGCCAGCCTTCATCTCACTGACGACAGCAGCAATAATTGCCGCTGGGTTTTCACTGCGTGGATTATCTGAAGTCACAAACACTTGATCTGCAAGATTGCTGGCAATGCTGCCCATTAGCGGGCGCTTACCCACATCACGGTCGCCGCCACAGCCAAATACACAGATCAATTTGGCAGGTTTCGCTGCTAAATCGATTTGCTCTTTTAACGTGCTTAATACTTTTTCTAAAGCATCTGGCGTATGCGCATAATCAATCACAACAAGCGGCAACGCTCCGCCGCCAAATTGCTGCATGCGTCCGAGCACTGGCTTGATTTTTGCGATCGCTTCTAGCGCATCAGGCAAACTTACTTTAAGCGCCAATAATGTTGCCAACACCGCCAGCACGTTATATGCGTTAAAGCGACCAAGCACTGGTGCGCTAAGTAGTGCGCGACCTTGCGGCGTATTTACCTGCATAGTCAAACCAGTATCATGCAATTTCAAATCACTACCTTGCACATCTGCGCTTGTTAAACCGTAGGTCAAGCATGACTTATTTTGGACATTTAACATGCTTGCTAACGATTTTCCAAAGGCATCATCTACGTTCACTACTGCTGTACTTAAACCTTCCCAAGCAAACAACTTCTGCTTGGCAGCGGCGTATGCCTCCATGGTTTGGTGATAATCCAAATGATCACGACTTAAATTTGTGAGTACAGCAATATCGAACGCCACGCCATTCACGCGCCCTTGATCTAAACCGTGCGATGAAACTTCCATGGCAACCGCATCTGCTTGCTGCTCAACATAATCTGCCAGCATCGCTTGCAGCAATATCGCATCTGGCGTGGTATTAGCAGCCTCAGTTTGTGCACCTAAAAAACCATTGCCTATCGTGCCCAGCACAGCTGTTTTCTTGCCTAATAATGTCAAGCATTGCGCAATCCACTGGCTCACCGAAGTTTTGCCATTCGTGCCAGTCACACCGATCATTGTTAGTTTGCTTGATGGGTTTTGATAGAACTCTGCGGCAATACCACCTACCTGTTGCTTTAAATCTTGCACAGCCAGGTTGTTGACTTGCCAATCGGCATTCCAAGTAAAGCCTTCTTGCTCCCAAACCACAGCTGCAGCTCCCGCTTGTATAGCTTGAGCAATATACCCACGACCATCGTTATGCGATCCGGGATAAGCCAAGAACAAGGAACCTGCTTGCACTTTTCGGCTATCGGCAGTGATAGAAGTAAATGATTGGTTTAATGAAGAGAGGATACTCACATACCCTCCTTAGCATCTTCAGCATCGCCTTCAAGCACCACGTTATTATTTGGCGCATCTTGTGGCACGGCGAACAAACGTAGGGTGTCCGCCATAATCGTACTGAACACAGGTGCCGCAACTGTACCGCCGTAATAAGCGCCGTTATTAGGCTCATCTATCATCACTGCAATAATAAAACGTGGGTTAGATGCCGGCGCTATACCCACAAATGATGCAACATATTTATTCTCTTCATAACCATGGACGCCCGGCTTATGCGCCGTTCCTGTTTTACCACCTACGCGATAACCCAACACTTGCGCTTTGACGGCTGTACCACCAGGTTGCACAACTAATTCCAACATATCTTTAACGCTGTTTGCCGTCGCCGCTGAAAAAACTTGCTGACCAATTGGCACTTCATTGATTTTAAGTAGCGATACAGGACGCAATTCGCCTTCATTAGCAAACACAGTGTATAACCTAGCTAGCTGCAACAAAGTCAGGCTAATACCATGTCCAAAAGACATGGTTGCCATCTCGATAGGACGCCATGTTTTATATGGGCGCAATCTGCCAGTAGCCTCACCCGGGAAACCAACACCTTCTACATGGCCTAAACCTAGCTCGTTATAGACATTCCACATAAACTGCTTATCTAAGGTAAGCGCGATTTTAGAGGCACCAACGTTAGAAGATTTTTGTATCACTTGCGCAACCGTTAAAATTCCTTGAGGATGTGAATCATGAATAGTGGCTGGGCCGATAGTTAGACTACCTGGTGAAGTTTGAATTTTGGTATCTGGCGTATATTGACCAGATTCAAGTGCCGCTGCTGCCGTAACTGGCTTCAATGTAGAACCTGGCTCAAACGTATCAACAATCGCGCGATTACGAGTTTTACCCTTAATATTCACCGGATTGTTTGGGTTGTAGGTCGGCACATTCGACATCGCCAACACTTCACCTGTTTTAGCATCCAATACAATCGCCGCACCAGCTGCAGCCTTATTCGCTTCAACAGCTTTAACTAATTCGCGATGCGCGATATATTGAATTCTAAGGTCCAACGCCAATGAAATATCGCGACCATCTTGCGGCACTTTTACCGCCTGCAAGTCTTCAATAATATGACCAGATCTATCTTTAATGACGCGACGACTACCATCCACGCCAGATAGCGGACCATTCATCGCCAACTCATAGCCCTCAAGCCCTCTATCACCCGTACCTTTATCATCTGGACCAGTAAAGCCCACCATATGTGCGGTCACATCGCCTGCTGGGTAATAGCGTTTATACTCGCGTTGCAACTCAATACCCGGAATACCAAGCTTCATTACTTTTGCTGCTAATTCAGGTGAAATACGACGTTTTAAATAGACAAACTCACGCTCGTCATTCGCTAATTTTTTCTTAACCTCATCAGGCTTTAAATTTAACAATGCTGCGATTTGTTTTGTTTGAGCCGCATCAATCACTACGTCTGGCGGGCTTGCCCATACCGATTCCACGGGGGTACTAATAGCCAGCAGCTCGCCATGTCTATCAGTAATTTTTCCACGCTGAGAAGTTAAAACGAGGTTGCGGCTATAGCGCGCATCACCTTTTTCTTGTAAGAATTTTTTGTGGATACTTTGCAAGTAAACGCCGCGCCCCAGCAATGCCACAAAACCTAGTAATACGGCAATCAGCAATACACGGCGGCGCCAAGCTGGCAACTTCACCACAATAGGGGCAGCAATAGATGAGCGACTGAATGAGCGCAATACCATTATGGCGTTACTCCATTTGGCGTGGTTGCTTGCGGTGCGGGCGGCACAGCGGGCGCTTGCATATCTGCTGGTAAAATCACTTGCACGCGTTTTGCATCTGGCACTTGCATTTGCATTTTTTGCGAAGCAATTTGTTCAATGCGCGAATGCATCGCCCAAGTACTTTGCTCAAGTTGCAACTGACCATACTCTTGCTCAGTTTGTTTTGCAGTCTGGCTTGCGCGCTCTAACTCAATATAGAGATTGCGTGCTTTGTGTTGCGAATTCACTAGCCCTAAAGCTGAGAATATCAACGCAAAAAACAAAATGAGATTTAAGCGTGTCATGCTACGTTAGTTCTTTCAGCCACACGCAATACCGCGCTTCTTGAGCGCGGGTTCGCTTTAACTTCTTTAGCGCTTGGCTTAATGGTTTTGCCCACACCCTGTAATTTTGGCTGCGGCAAATCCGCCGCACGTACCGGAAAGTTAGCAGGCAAGTCATCGCGATTCGCTTGATCGCGTATGAACTGCTTCACAATACGGTCTTCTAGCGAGTGAAAACTAATCACCGCTAATCGACCTTGTGGCGCTAACAATGCCAAACATTGCGGCATAGTTAGCGATAACTCCTCAAGCTCTTGATTGACGAAAATCCGTAAAGCTTGAAATGTACGCGTTGCGGGGTTCTGGCCAGGCTCAAACCGCGTGACTGCCCCTGCCACGACCTTGGCAAGTTGCCCTGTAGTGGTGATGGCGCGCCCGTCATTGCGCTCCGTAATAATCGCCCTTGCAATCTGCTTAGCAAACCGTTCTTCACCATAATTTTTTATAACCTCCCCTAAGTGCTGCTCTGTTGTCTCGGCTAAAAATTCTGCCGCTGTTTGCCCACTACTTTGGTCCATGCGCATATCCAGCGGCGCATCGTACCTAAAACTAAAACCACGGCTTGCATCATCGATTTGCGGTGATGAAATACCCAAATCCAGCAAAATACCATCTACCTTTGAAACGCCCATTTCGCTCAACTCGGCCTGCATGCCTGCAAAATGGCTATGCACCATGCTAAAACGAGGATCTGTAATTTCTTTGCTTGACTCTATTGCCTTTAAATCACGGTCAAACGCAATCAAACGACCGTTAGTACCTAACTGCTCTAATATTTTCCTAGAGTGTCCACCACGACCAAATGTGCCATCCACGTAAACACCATCCGCTTTAATGGCAAGCGCCTGCACAGCTTCTTCAAGCAGCACTGTGATATGGGAGTTTGTATTTGGGCTTAATTCAGGCACTTCTGTTTGCGGCTTTTCTAAATTTAAAGCGTCTTTTGCGGACGCTTTTTTTGGTGACGTTTCTTTTAAAGACAATGATGCTTTGGTGGGCGCGCTGTTCACGCCCTTAATCACAGCGAGAATCCCTCGAGTTCTGATGGCATAGAAAAATTGTCGTCTTGCATCACTTGTGCAAGTTGCGCACGCCAAGCTTCCATATTCCAGAGTTCGAAGTGACTACCTTGCCCAACCAACATCACTTCTTTATCCAACCCAGCAAAATCACGCAGCACTGGAGATACCAACATACGACCAGCACTATCCATAGACACATCTTCCGCGAAGCCGACTAACAATCGCTGCAAAGCGCTTGATTGCTTATCGAATGACGACAACGCCATCATCTTGGCTTGAATTGGCTCCCAAGCCGGTTGCGGATACAACAACAAGCAACGATGCGGATGCGCGGTCAACACCAAATCACCAGCACATTGAAGCTGCAAAGCCTCTCTGTGCTTAGTTGGCACTGCTAATCTGCCTTTAGCATCCAAACTTAATGATGTCGCGCCGCGAAACATGTTTAAATAATTAACCTAAATTGTTGCCAAAAAATATGATGAAAAAAGTGAGGAATTTCTAACTGCCCTTAGCCTCAGTTAGAGTTAGGCTTAAGCAGAAATCTCCACAAAACCCCACTTTTCCCCACTAAGATGAACTATAGATAAAAAAATAGGGCAATGCAAGCCCTTTTTTACTATTTTTTCTTTATATCTCAATGACTTAGCGCATTTTCATACTAAAAATAATATCGTTATAAATTAAGCACATACGAAATTAAGTGAATGTAGATTATTAGAATGACGCTGAAAGCAATTGAATTGTAATTAGCAGAGTTTGAAAAGGTGAAAATAACGGGTATTTTTAAATCATTTACTTTAGAAAGGTAAATTAGATTTGACCCAAAGACCGTAAAGGTCTTCCCCTATTTACTAAGCCACTAAAGTGGCAAGTAAATATTAAAGTTGAAGCTGGCCGATAAGCCGGGTTCTGTAGGCCTTATTACTAAGGCTGACAGTCATTCATCTAGGCGCACAATTACTTGTACGCTCAAGCAACCTACCCGCTAGCAGCGCGAACCACGCCTTATTACCCTAAGGTAAAGTGCTAGCCTATTTGGTCTTGCTGCGAATGGAGGTTACCGCGTTTCACCGTAACTAAATACGCTCGTCTCTGTGGCCCTATTCCGCGCCTTATACTTGGTTGCCCAAGCTTTCAACGTACGGCCGTTAGCCGTCATCCCGCTCTATGCAGCCCGGACTTTCCTCCCCCCACTTACGTGAGCGGCGACTGTCTAGCCAGCTTCAAATAGCATTTTAACATGCCTCAGGATGCAATCCTTAAACAATCTAGATACCGTTATAATGCATCAACCTAACAACTATTGTATTCAATCATGCTACAAGAAAAAGCCGGACAGCTTCACCCCTCATGGCAAGCAGTCATTGGTGAGGAGTTCGATAAACCTTACATGCAAGCGTTACGCGCTTTCTTAAAGCAAGAAAAAGCAGCAGGGAAAATTACATACCCTCCCAGCCCATTGATTTTTAATGCATTTAATCACACACCTTTTGACAAAGTGCGTGTAGTCATTGTTGGACAAGATCCTTATCATGGTCAAGATAAAGGACAGCCACAAGCCCATGGCTTAAGCTTTTCAGTGCCTGAAGGTGTGGCTTTACCGCCCTCACTGATGAATATTTATAAAGAAATTGAAGCAGATTTAGGCGTTAAAATGAGTAGAAAAGGTGACCTGACACCATGGGCAAATCAGGGAGTATTGCTACTCAACGCAACACTGACCGTTGAAATGGCAAATGCAGGCTCACACCAAAAACGTGGCTGGGAAGTCTTTACCGACGCAGCAATTGCCGCGTTAAATACACAACGAGAAGGATTAGTGTTTGTGCTATGGGGCAGTTATGCGCAGAAAAAAGGAGAAATAATAGACTCCAAAAAACATTTGGTACTTAAATCAACGCACCCCTCGCCTTTATCGGCGCACCGTGGCTTTTTTGGTAACCATCAGTTTTCTAAGATTAACGAATACTTAATCGAACATGGGCAAACCCCAATTGAGTGGCAGCTTTAGACCAAAACGACCACTTCTTTCTACAAAACCTTCCACTGCAAAGGCTGCCCTGCCCTCAATGGCACCAACACATCACTCCCATCAAATGGCAAGCTCTCAGGCACTTCCCAGCTCTCTTTGCTCAAAGCAATCTGCTCTTTATTCCTTGGCAAGCCATAAAAATCTGCCCCATAAAAACTAGCAAACCCTTCCAACTTATCTAAAGCGCCAGCCGCTTCAAACGCCTCCGCATAAAGCTCTATTGCCGTATGCGCCGTGTACATTCCAGCACAGCCACAAGCCGCTTCTTTAGTATGCTTGGCATGCGGCGCACTATCTGTGCCTAAAAAGAATTTAGGGTTACCAGAGGTGGCAGCCTTTACCAAAGCCACACGATGCTCTTCGCGCTTTAAGATTGGTAAGCAGTAGTGATGTGGCTGAATACCGCCTTTAAACATATCATTTCGGTTCATCAATAAGTGATGCGCGGTAATGGTTGCAGCGACATTACTGGACGCACTCATCACAAAATCTGCTGCATCTTTAGTGGTGATATGTTCAAACACGATTTTTAAAGCTGGGTACTTTTTGATTAGTGGAATCATATGACGCTCAATGAATACACGCTCTCTATCAAACACATCCACATCGACATCCGTCACTTCCGCATGCGTTAACAGTGGCATACCAAGTTTTTCCATCGTTTCAAGTGCGCTTGCACATTTATCTAAGCTGGTGACGCCTGAATCACTATTGGTGGTTGCGCCTGCCGGATAAAGCTTCACACCATGAATAATGCCGCTCGCTTTTGCGCGTGAGATTTCTTCCGCAGTGGTGTTGTCAGTCAAATACAAAGTCATCAATGGTTCAAATTGCATGCCTTCGGGCAGTGCATCCACAATACGCTGACGATATGCAATGGCCAATTCAGTAGTCGTGACTGGCGGTCGCAAGTTAGGCATCACTATGGCACGCGCAAACTGGCGAGCAGTATCTAGCAGCACCGCTTTTAAAGCTGCGCCATCGCGTAAATGTAAGTGCCAGTCATCTGGGCGCGTGATTGTAATTGAAGTCGTGGTAAGTGAGTTTGGAGTAGTCATATTTAAGGCTTTAACTGAATAAATTTAGATATTTTCTTTAAGTTTTAATGCAAATTCGTACAACACATTTTTCTTTTCATGGGTGATTTCAGTGGCGAGCTTTACGGCTTGTTTAAGCGGCAAATCGGCAAGCAATAATTTCAATACCCTAACCGTTTCATCTGGAATCGCTTCCGCTTCTTTTACTGCAGCAGCCTCTACCAACAACACAAATTCGCCACGCTGCTGATTGGTGTCGGCCTGTAGCCAAGCGCTGGCGTCACTAGCAGAGCATGTATAAAACGTTTCAAAAGTCTTGGTCAGTTCACGGGCAAAGGTCAAACGGCGTTCGCCGCCTAGCACGTTCGCTAAATCTTCCACACATTCCACAATACGATGGGGGGCTTCGTAGAATACTAAAGTCACGGCTTGTGATTTTAAGCTTTCCAACACTTTACGGCGCGCAGCACCGCTGGCTGGTAAAAAGCCATGGAAATGAAAGCCATTTTGCGTAATGCCAGAAGCCGACAATGCCGCAATCACTGCGCTCGCACCCGGAATCGGCACCACTTTAACACCTGCCTTGCGCACTACGTCAACCACCACCGCACCAGGGTCGCTTATGCCAGGCGTGCCAGCGTCTGTGACCAAGGCTATATTTTCACCTGCTTGCAGTTGCGCCAATAACTTTTCTGCGGATTGATGTTCATTATGCTCATGCACAGCGATGAGTTTCTTGCTGATGCCGAAGTGTGATAACAAACCTGAAGTATGGCGCGTATCCTCAGCGGCAATCGCATCAACCGTTTTGAGTGTTTCCAAGCCGCGAATGGTCATATCGCCCAAGTTACCGATAGGCGTTGCAACTACATATAATGTACCTATACTCATGCAGACCAGCCATTTAATTTAAAATCGTTCATACTAGAAGTTTACAGCTTTAGCCAAGATCTCGTCCATGAAATTAAGTCTATGAAATTAAGCAAAAACAACGCAGGACTTGAAGCCGAAAAGTTAGCTGCAACTTTTTTAGCGAATCACGGCCTTAAATTAGTGACACAAAACTATCATTGTAAATACGGTGAAATTGATTTGGTGATGAAAGACGCCAAAACGCTAGTGTTTATTGAGGTTAGGTTAAGATCAAATGGTCAATTTGGTAGCGCTGGCGCCAGCATTACTCCGCAAAAGCAGCAGAAACTCATACTGACGGCACAACATTATTTACAGCAGCACGGCGACTGCCAATGTCGGTTTGACGCCATCCTAATGAATAAAACCGATGCCAATCATATCGAGTGGGTTCGTAATGCATTTGACGCATAAAAAGCGTATCATTCGCGAAAATGCTGTTTTAAAGAAATTAAGTAACCATATTTAAAACTTAAAAATATAAGTTAAAAATTACCCTAGGGGTTATCTAAAGTAACATCAAGGAGCAATCTATGAAATCAAGTATGACCAAAAAAACTGCACTAAAACTAATCTTATCCGCAGCACTCATTTCACAAATCACAGCTTGCGTACCTGTTGTCGTTGGCGGCGCAGCGGCTACTGGCGCAATGGCTGCCGATAGACGCACTTCTGGTATTTATGTTGAAGATGAAAATATCGAACTAAAAGCCGTCAAGAAAATGGAAACAAACTTGGGCGAAGACGCGCATGTAAATGTGACCAGCTACAACCGCAATGTGTTGCTAACAGGTGAAGTGCCTGTGGCTGAATCTAAATCTAAAGCTGAGAGCTTAGTAAAAGAAATCACCAACACACGCTCTATCACTAACGAAATTACTGTTGGACCAAAATCAACGATAGGTTCACGTAGCAACGACAGCTACATCACGTCAAAAATCAAAACAAAATTTGTGACTGAAAATAAATTCCCAGCGAACTATGTAAAAGTAGTCACTGAAAATGGCGTCGTTTATTTATTAGGTATCGTCACTAATAAAGAAGCTGACGAAGCCGTAGAAATCGCTCGCAATACCGATGGCGTGACTAAAGTGGTTAAAGTATTTGAATACATGCCATAAAGTAGCCCCTGCGCGCCTTGAGCATCTCTCCAGCTTGAGGCGGGCGCATTTAAATTGAAAATGCTATAATACGCGGCACAAATAACACAGAACAGCCCTGAAATAAGGCTAAAAGAATTGGTAACCACAAATGACAACACAACCCACAATGACACAAGTAAGCGGCGAAATTATCATCGAAGGTAACACGCGTGCAGGCAAACCTTTTCGCCCTAGCGATTGGGTGGATCGTATGTGTAGCACTTACGCAACTTTTGGCGAAGACCGCAAACTAAAATATTCTCCGTACTTAAAACCAAAAGTGGTGAACGGCGTGCGCTGTTTAGCGGTGGATTTGAAGTTAAAAACCGTGAACCCTGAAGGTTATGCGCAATTGATGCATTTTGCGGATGAAAATCAGTTGAATGTTTTAGATGCTGAAGGCAATAGCATTGCGGTGCCTCACTAAATAAATACACTGGCGTTTGCCTAATTTACTTAGCAACGCCAATTATTTTCTCTATATATTGCTTAGTAATTAAACCACGTTTAATTTTAACCAACTCACCTTGAGGGTTATAAATAAACGTGGTCGGCAACACATCAGCTGTGCCAATTTGAGCAGTGACTTCATCGTCACCCAAAATAATCGGATACGACATCAACATATCATCTACGTAATCCGCCACCTCTTTAGTGCTTTTATAATCAAAAACAACACCTAATATCATCAAGTCATTTTTTCTTCGATGATCGTAAAGATTAACCAAATCTGGCACCTCCTCTAAACATGGTGGACACCAAGTTGCCCAATAGTTCACGAGCACCCATTTTCCTTTATAGGCAGCCAGTTTGTGTTTAACGCCAGCAGTGTCCTTTAACTCAAAAGAAGCATGTGCTTTCTCTGCAGCAAGCACCAATGAATTGGTCGTAATCAATAATAAAAATGAGAGGCAAAGTAAAAGTTGGCGCATTGAATAATTTTCTAAAAAACTAAGCTTAAAAGCTACGATTAAAATCAAACAAATCACCCATTCAGTCGCTAACTTAGCGTCATCCAGATGAATGTCATTTTGCCAGTGTAAAAGCTAGTGTAAATGTAAACATTATCATACAATCATAAAACTACCTTAGGCCTATAAGAAGTAAAAAATGGCGTTAAATCTTAATATTCCTGCACTTAAAGATAATCCAATTATCATCGCTGAGACTCGGCCCCAGAAAATCAGCCAGTCGCTGCTGGATCATATTGCCAAGAACCCGCTGGATATAGCCTCACATTTACACAGTGAATTAGAAATATTAAACCGTCAGAAAATCTCTCCAACCAGTAGGGTGCAGGCTCTAGATGCATACCGCCCACTATTGATTAGCACCGTGCAAGCGCTTTCAGAAGACTATAGCAACGCTGCATTACCATTACACGACAAAGCCAAATTAGCTGCAGCTGCAGCAGAGTCTTTATGGTTAGAATTGGGTTATGGCTACAAGCTTGTATTGGTTGATTTGCAAAATCAGCTAATTAAGCTGGGTACCGACAAAAGTTCAGCAAATGCCATACAGCGCGCCATGCACGCAGTTGCAGAGCACGCTCTGACTTACTATCAAACATACTCTACACCGCCAGAACATATTTGGAGCGATTTACATCAACTCTACTTTTGTGCCATTAAACTTGGCGTACAAAATGTTAAAGTGGATGAAGAGAAAACCGTGGTTGGTTCAACTGCAACAATAGCCAATACTATAGAAAACACTTACAAACATGCATTATTGATGTCACTTGCTGACCCACAGCATTTAACGCAGAAGAACATGCGTTTAGCCGCTGAATATTTAGCATTTCATGTTGAAAACGCAAGAATATCGATTGTTGCGCCTTTAGAAATCACTACCAGCTGCTTTATTGTCAATTTATCTTCAAACAAGCCACCGGTTCCTTATAGCAAACAGAAAGTCGAACCCAATCCTGACAGTGACATTCTTTTACAGACCTTAGACTTAGTGATTAGCATCCACCAAGATTTAAACTCATTGCAAAACAATCAACTGCCTAAAGATGGTGGCGTGCCTGCAAATGCAAATCGTGATGAATATATCGATTTATTAACTTACCTCATCAAACATTGGGGCGTTACGCAAAAACGAATTTTTAACCGCACCAAGTCTGAGGGTGAGATTGAGATTGTCTCTGGCATTCCTGCTATACATTACTTCTCAAGTGCAAATACAGAACGCACAACGAACGCTAAAATTGGAAAAATCCAACATAGCGAAAATATGCCAGAACCCTCACGCTGGCATATTATTAACATTAGCGCGATTGGCATGTCGGTTAGACGCCATGCTACCGCTGAAAAAAACATACGCATTGGTGGACTGTTAGGCTTTAAGACTAAAAATGAGCAGCATTGGTCTATAGGTTTGGTACGTTGGGCGGCTTGCGGCAGCAGAGATAGGCTAGATATTGGTGTACAACTGATTGCGCCGCGCGCACAAAGTGCAATCGCTTACATCGACAAAACAGGCCGTGAAGAAATGGTACTGTTACTGCCTGAGCTCGTTGCAGTAAAACAGCTTGCGACAATTATTGCGCGGGTTGGCACATACCTACCCGCACGTCAGCTAACGATTACGTACAATAATAATACCCATATAATTATGCTCACTAAAATTGTTGAGCGCTCACATCATTTTGAACGTATACAATATAGTGTCATTAATTAGTAAAACTATCTTAAATGGCAGTGGTCATCACCTGAGCACCACTTAACATTACAGAAATTTACTTTTAACAAGGTCTTTCGCATTTTGCACTTCACTAAAACAGTTTTTTTCGTTACGATACGTAATTAATTTTTTAAAAGCATTAACCAATTAGAGGTTTTCCATGAGCGAGCATATCACACACCTTAACGACGCAAGTTTTGAACAAGATGTTCTACAGTCACAACTTCCTGTTTTAGTAGACTACTGGGCAGAATGGTGTGGTCCTTGCAAAATGATTGCGCCAATCTTAGACGAAATTTCTAAAGAGTATGCTGGCCGTCTTAAAGTGGGCAAACTCAATATTGATGACAACCAATTAACACCGCCAAAATACGGCATTCGTGGTATTCCTACATTAATGCTATTTAAAAATGGTAATGTAGAGGCGACAAAAGTTGGCGCATTATCAAAATCTCAATTAACCGCATTCATTGACAGCAACATCTAAACCATTTAGGCTGTATGTGTCATCACAAATGCTTGATTTCTAAACTCCTTACAAATCAAGCATTTTTTGAAATTATCCTTTAATTTAAATCTGTAGTTCTCAATCCTGCCCCACACAATTCTTGTTTTAGTGAGCCTCCATGCACTTATCCGACCTTAAGCATTTACCCGTTACAGAGCTAGTAGAAATGGCCATCGCCGATGAAATTGATAATGCTAGCCGAATGCGCAAGCAGGATTTGATTTTCGCCATTTTGAAACATAAAGCGAAAAAGGGTGAAAGCATTTTTGGTGATGGCACGCTTGAGGTGCTACAAGATGGTTTTGGATTTTTGCGCTCACCAGACACGTCTTATTTAGCTGGTCCAGATGATATTTACGTATCGCCTTCACAAATTCGCAGATTCAATCTGCACACAGGTGACAGCATACAAGGTGAAATTCGTATTCCTAAAGATGGTGAACGCTACTTCGCATTGGTTAAAGTCGATGTAGTGAACGGTGAAGCGCCTGAAAACACTAAGCATAAAATTCTGTTTGAAAATCTAACACCGCTATTCCCAACGATTCCACTTACATTAGAGCGTGATATTAAAGGCGTTGAGAATATCACTAGCCGTGTAATTGATATGATTGCACCAATTGGTCGTGGCCAACGTGGCTTATTGGTCGCCAGCCCGAAAAGCGGTAAAACCGTCATGATGCAAAACATCGCGCATGCAATTACTGCAAATCATCCTGATGTTATTTTAATCGTACTGTTGATTGATGAGCGTCCTGAAGAAGTGACAGAAATGACGCGCTCAGTAAGAGGCGAAGTAGTTGCTTCAACGTTTGACGAGCCAGCTACGCGTCACGTACAAGTCGCCGAAATGGTGTTAGAAAAAGCCAAACGCTTAGTTGAGCACAAAAAAGACGTAGTCATTCTATTAGACTCTATTACTCGTTTAGCACGTGCTTACAATACAGTCATCCCATCTTCTGGCAAAGTATTAACTGGTGGTGTGGATGCTAATGCATTACAACGCCCAAAACGCTTCTTTGGTGCTGCGCGTAATGTGGAAGAGGGCGGTTCATTAACTATTATCGCTACAGCCTTGGTCGATACTGGCTCTCGCATGGATGATGTTATCTATGAAGAGTTCAAAGGTACCGGTAATATGGAAATCCATCTTGACCGCAAAATGGCTGAAAAACGCCAATACCCTGCAATCAACGTCAATAAATCTGGGACACGTCGTGAAGAGCTACTCATCGAAAAAGATGTGCTTCAGAAAATTTGGGTGCTTCGTAAACTACTCTACCCTATGGATGATCTAGAGGCGATGGAGTTCTTGCTAGATAAAATCAAAGCCACGAAAAACAATGCTGACTTTTTTGACAGCATGCGCCGTGGCTAAATAAGCTATAGTCGATAAGACTATAGCTTGCTAAGATTTATCAGCTTAATTAACGCATAACCTTGCGCACTAGCCAGAATGCAAATATAATGCGCGGTTACAGCAAAACTGTATTTTTACAGCAATTTGCACTTACTAACGAATTACTAAATAGTGCCGTATCTTTCGGCAACACATATTGAGGCTATATTATGAAAGATGGAATCCATCCAGAATACCGCGACGTTGTTTTTCAAGACATCGGTGCAGACTTTAGTTTTATCACTCGCTCTACTATAGCAGCGCGCGACACAATCAAATGGACAGATGGTAAAGAATATCCATTGGTTAAAATCGAAGTATCATCAAAATCACACCCGTTCTACACTGGTAAACAAATGATTTTAGATACAGCTGGTCGTGTTGATAAATTCCGTAAAAAATACGGTATGTAATCAGCTTTGCAATCTAGATTGCAAATATCAAGGCAGCTCAGGCTGCCTTTTTTATTTTCGCAGCTAGATGCTCAACATCGATAACGCACCTTCATTTAATTCAACAGAACTTCTTGCTGTGCGCCGCAATCGGTTAAAATAAACACTTAAGACTAATAAAAAAGCAAACTTAGCGACCCTACATTATGCGCTTTCAACTGGATCACGACTGGCAAGGTAATATGTCAACACCGCGGGCACGCATAGGTGACGGGGCAAAAACACAACTATTACTTTTATTATGTGCAATCTGGATTGTATTAGGCCTAATTGGTCATGCACCTTGGAAGCCGCTAGAGTCTACCAGCATCAATATTGTCAAAAATATTTTAGATGGTGGCAGCATGCTTGCCCCTTTAGTCAGCGGTGAGTCTTTTCCTTCAAACTCTCCCCTTTACTACTTAAGCGCAGCTGCCAGCGCTAAGTTACTTTCCCCATTATTGAGTATTCACGACGGTGCTAGGCTATTTAATACCATTTGGTTAGCCATTTTATTACTTATGGTAGGAATGACCGGCCGCGAACTGTGGACACGCGGTGTCGGACGTCACGCCACATTCATTATGATAGGTACGATAGGTTTAATACTCAGCGCACATAGCTTAAGCGCTGAAATTGCAAATCTAACATGTCTAGCGACTGGTTTTTATGCGTTAGCACTTTCTAAACGCCGCCCTTGGCGTGCAAGTGCGCTTTTGGGAACAGCGCTTGGTATTGGGTTTTTAAGTTTTGGTGTAATGCCAGCACTTATTTTACTCAGTACCGCACTTATACTGCCTTTAATATTCAAAATTTGGCGCACAAAGAGCTTTGCAAAATTCTTGAGTCTAGCCATTCTGATTGCCGCTCCAATCATATTAACTTGGATTCTGCTACTGCAACATTACTACCCAGCAATGCTATTGGGCTGGTGGCAATTTAATCTTAATAATTTCAACCAATTTAACCACCTCTATTTCTTACGCATCTTAATTTGGTATGCTTGGCCTGCACTCCCATTGGCATTGATAGGCTTATGGAGTTATCGCCAACAATTACTGAACAAACCTAAGTTCCAGCTAATGATTAGTTTTTTTATTTGCAGCTTGTTTTTCTTAGGTTTCGGTACCAGCTCTAAAGACATCAATGCGCTACCATTACTCTTACCTCTTGTGGCGTTGGGCGCGGGTAGCGTGGAACATCTAAAACGCGGTATTGCGGCGGCTTTAAACTGGTTTGGCGTCATGCTGTTTGGTTTAGTAGGTGTGCTGATTTGGTTAGGCTGGCTAGCCATGCTAACTGGCTATCCTGTCAAAATTAAGGAACGCATGCAGTTTTTATCTGGTGCATATGAAACCGATTTTAACTGGCTATCATTCCTGATTGCCCTAGTAATTACCCTCATATGGATGTTCGTTTGCATGCGGGCTAAACAAACCAATAAATCCACAGTGACTAATTGGGCTGTTGGCATGACCTTTGGCTGGGGCTTGTTAATGACGCTTTGGCTACCGCTGATAGACTCGGCTAAAAGCTACCACACAGTGTTTTTAAGCATGAATAAAGTACTACCGAAAACCTATAATTGCATGAACAGTCTAGATGTAGGGCAGCCTCAAGGCTTATTGCTTAATTACTACACCAATATTCAATTGCAGCCCTTTGAAACCACGCAGCAATTGAATTGTGACTTTTATTTATTACAAGATGTAAAAGGCGAAGGGAAAATGCAGCCTGGGCAAGAGTGGAAACAGATCTGGTCTGGCAAGCGCGCGGCTGACAGAAAAGAAGGGTTTAGGTTATTTCAGCGCGTGAAATAGCTTAGCAATTTCTGCTGCTTAATTAATTCAAAGCTTTAAATGTGCTTTAATTGCATTCTGCACTTGCGTGTGCATGCCTGTACCATTTTTCTCAGTCACGTATTGTGCAATTTGTTGACGCATCGATAATGCCCAAAACTTATTAATATGCTCGGCAATGTCTTGCTGGGCATGCACTTGATTTGGGTATGATTCGTAAAAATCCCCAATTTGGTTAGCCATTGAAATTAAGCGTTGAATATCCATTTTTACTTTTCTCTAATCTTACTCATTCATAATATTGTTGGCATGACTGTATATAACATAGCGACTTTCTCTTGCAAAACCAACTAAGGTTAAGCCGCATTGCTCTGCTACTCGCACCGCCAAACCCGTAGGTGCTGATACTGCGACTAACATGCTCACACCAGCGCTGGCGGTTTTTTGAACCATTTCAAAACTGGCACGGCTGGTGGTAATAATAAAACCAGTCCTATCAAGCTCTTGTTTTGCTAACGCGCCAACCAACTTATCTAAAGCATTATGTCTTCCTACATCTTCACGCACCAAGCTCACAGTACCATCAGGAAGTACATAAGCACTTGCATGGGTTGCCCCCGTTTGCTGTTGTAGCTTCTGCTGCGCCTGTATTGCTCTCAAACCAGCCACTATGGCGCTTGCATTAAACCTGCGCGGTGTCTTTAATAGCGTTGGATAACGCATGGCTTGCGCCAAATTTTCAGCACCACATAATCCGCAACCAGTTTTACCTGCTAAGGTACGACGCCGCTCTTTAAGCTGCATAAAACGTTCACTAGCAATATCACAGTGCAATTCTATGCCGTTCTCTTGCACCTGCACTTCAATGCCATATAACTCACTAGCGCTCTGTACGATGCCTTCGCTAAGCGAAAAACCAAGTGCAAAATCTTCTAAATCTTGTGCCGTTGCCAACATCACTGCATGCGAAACACCGTTATAAATCAATGCTACTGGCGTTTCTTCAGCCAAACAATCTTGCGCATTTTGCAAAGTGCCATCACGCCATTGTGTTACATTAAATGTGCTTGAAGGCACATCTAAAACTTGCATATCAGTCAATTTTTGCGGCTTCTAAATCCTTACCGGCAAACGCCAATTGCGCTTCACTAAAGGTTTTGTAATGTTGCTGCCAATCAGAAAGCTGATTCACGCGTGTCACTTGTACGGCTGTGACTTTAAACTCAGGGCAGTTAGTGGCCCAATCTGAGTTTTCAGTCGTAATGACGTTTGCGCCAGATTCTGGGTGGTGGAATGTGGTGTAAATCACACCAGGTTGCACACGCTCAGTAATTTTTACACGCAATACAGTTTCACCTGCACGGCTAGCAATACCTACCCAATCACCTTCGTTAACGCCGCGCTCTGCTGCATCATGTGGGTGAATTTCAACAATATCTTCGCTGTGCCAAGCCACGTTTTTAGTTCGACGTGTTTGTGCTCCAACGTTGTATTGCGAAAGAATACGGCCTGTCGTTAGAATCAGCGGGAACTTAGGCGTTACTTTCTCAGTGGTTGCTACATATTGCGTCACGAAGAATTTACCTTTACCTCGTACGAATTCATCGATATGCATGGTTGGCGTGCCTAATGGCTGCTCGTCATTACACGGCCACTGAATGCTGCCTAACTCGTCAAGTTTTTTGAAGCTCACACCTTTAAATGTTGGTGTTAGGCTTGCCACTTCATCCATAATTTCGGAAGCATGTTTATAGTCCATAGGGTAACCAAGCGCATTCGAGAATTTAGCCGTCACTTCCCAATCTTCCATACCATTCTTTGGTGTCATCACGCGGCGCACCGGTGAAATTCGGCGCTCAGCGTTAGTAAATGTACCGCTCTTTTCTAAGAATGATGCCCCTGGGAAGAATACATGCGCGAACATTGCAGTCTCGTTCAAGAATAAATCTTGCACGATCACACATTCCATATTCTCTAGCGCATGCGTTACATGCTGTGTGTTAGGGTCAGACTGCACAATGTCTTCACCAACGCAGTAAATCGCTTTAAAACTGCCTTCTATGGCATTGTCTAGCATGTTAGGAATACGTAAACCAGGGTCATTACTTAGCGGACGACCCCAAGCACCTTCAAATAACTCACGCGTAGCTTCATCTGACACATGACGATAACCTGGATATTCATGTGGCATAGAACCCATGTCACATGAACCTTGCACGTTATTTTGACCGCGTAATGGGTTAACGCCCACGCCTTCACGGCCAATGTTAGCTGTTGCCATGGCTAAGTTTGCAATACCCATCACCATGGTAGAACCTTGGCTGTGCTCGGTAACGCCTAAACCGTAGTAAATCGCAGCATTGCCGCCAGTTGCATATAACCTTGCCGCTGCGCGTAACTCTTCAGCTGGAACGCCCATTGCCAAACCTAACACTTCAGGTGAGTTTTGTGGAAGCGCAACGAAATCACGCCATTCTACAAATGAATCCCACTCGCAACGTTCTTTTACAAATTCTTCATTTACCAGGCCTTCAGTCACTATGACGTGTGCAATGGCAGAGATTAATGCCACGTTAGTACCTGGTTGTAATTTAAGGTGATAGTCTGCTTTAACGTGTGGAGAATCCACCAAATCAATCGCACGTGGATCGGCAATAATCAGTTTTGCACCTTCGCGCAAACGACGTTTCATTTGTGAAGCAAACACTGGGTGACCATCTGTTGGGTTCGCACCAATCACAAAAATCACATCTGACTTCATCACAGAGTCAAAAGTTTGAGTACCAGCTGACTCACCTATTGTTTGTTTTAAACCATAACCTGTTGGGCTGTGACAAACACGTGCGCAAGTATCTACGTTGTTTACACCAAATACCGCACGTACTAATTTCTGCACGACATAAACTTCTTCATTGGTGCAACGTGACGATGTAATACCACCAACAGAAGCTTTGCCATATTTGGCTTGAATACGGGTAATTTCACTGGCGGCATAACTAAATGCTTCATCCCAGCTTACTTGTTGCCATTCATCATGAATGCTCTTACGTATCATTGGCGTAGTAATGCGGTCTTTATGCGTTGCGTAACCCCATGCAAAACGCCCTTTTACGCATGAATGGCCGTGGTTTGCGCCACCATTTTTATTCGGTACCATGCGAACGACTTCTTCGCCTTTCATTTCAGCGTCAAATGAACAACCAACGCCACAATAAGCACAGGTAGTTGTCACGCTGTGCTCAGGCACACCATGCTCAATCACGGTTTTTTCAATCAATGTTGCCGTTGGGCAAGCTTGTACACAAGCACCACAAGACACACATTCTGAATTCATAAAATCGGTTACACCAGCAGCGACTTTTGATTCAAAGCCACGACCTGAGATAGTGAGTGCAAACGTACCCTGCGTTTCTTCGCAAGCGCGCACACAACGTGAGCAGACGATACATTTGCTTGGGTCAAAAGTGAAATACGGGTTACTTTCATCTTTTTCTGCCTTCAGGTGATTTTCACCTTCATAGCCATAACGCACTTCACGCAAACCTACTGCGCCAGCCATGTCTTGTAGTTCACAATCGCCATTGGTTGCACAGGTTAAGCAATCTAATGGATGGTCTGAAATATACAGCTCCATCGTACCGCGACGAATATCGGCAAGCTTAGGCGTTTGCGTATGTACTTTTAAACCTTCTGCTACAGGCGTTGTACATGAAGCTGGATAGCCACGACGACCTTCAATTTCCACCACACACAAACGGCATGAACCAAAAGGCTCTAAGCTATCTGTAGCACATAGTTTAGGCACGTTAATGCCCGCCATAATCGACGCACGCATAATAGACGTACCTTCTGGCACGGTGATTTCCCTATCATCGATCATCAACGTTACTTGAACGTCTGAAGCGCTCGCAGGCGTACCATAATCTAATTGATCATCATAATTAGTGCGGCTGTGCTCATGTTGATGATGCGTGTTGCTGTATTTAATGTCGTCCATTTTAATGCTCCTACTATTTTGTAGATCGGGTTCTAACCCGACATATCAGACCAAAGCCTGACCTACTTAGCTATTCCGAAATCTTCAGGGAAATGATTCATCGCGCTTAACACTGGATATGGCGTCATGCCACCCAATGCGCACAGCGAACCATTCAACATAGTGTCGCTTAAATCGCGCACCAACTTAATGTTTTTCGCAGTATCTTTGCCTGCAATGATTTTATCAATTACTTCAACGCCACGGGTTGAACCTATACGACACGGCGTACATTTTCCGCATGACTCTATCGCGCAGAATTCAAATGCATAACGTGCCATTTTCGCCATATCAACCGTATCATCAAACGCGACAATACCGCCGTGGCCAACAACCGCCCAAATATTGCTAAACGCTTCATAATCTAAAGGCGTATCGAATTGGCTTTCTGGCAAGAACGCGCCTAATGGCCCGCCCACTTGCACTGCGCGAATCGGCTTGCCTGTCGCTGAACCACCACCGTAATCGTAAAGCAGCTCACGCAAGGTAACACCAAACGCAAGTTCGACTAGTCCACCATGTTTTAAATTACCTGCCAACTGAATAGGCAAAGTGCCGCGTGAGCGACCCATGCCGTAATCCGCATAATATTGCGCGCCTTTATCTAAAATAATTGGCACTGTAGCAAGTGAAATTACATTATTCACAACGGTAGGTTTGCCGAATAAGCCCTCAATCGCTGGTAGTGGTGGTTTAAATCTTACTAGACCACGCTTACCTTCTAAGCTTTCGAGTAGTGAAGTTTCTTCACCGCATACATAAGCACCAGCTGCGCGACGAACCTCTAAATTAAAGGTATGTGCTGAGCCACAAATTTTATCGCCCAAATAACCTGCCGCCTCTGCTTTAGCAATGGCTTCATTCAAAGCTTTAAGCGCATGTGGGTACTCACTACGCAAGTAAATATATCCTTGTGTCGCACCTACTGCAACCCCTGCAATCGTCATGCCTTCAATCAGCACAAACGGATCATCTTCCATAATCATGCGGTCTGAGAACGTACCAGAGTCACCTTCATCCGCATTACATACAATGTATTTTTGGTCAGCCTGACAGCCCAATACGGTATTCCATTTAATACCAGTTGGGAAAGCAGCGCCACCGCGACCACGCAGACCTGAATCTGTGACCGCTTTAACAATCTCAGCACCTGATAATGTCAGTGCTTTTTTGAGGCCTTTATAGCCATCGTGGGCAATATAATCATCTAAAGAAACTGGGTCTGTAATGCCAACGCGCGCAAATGTTAAGCGCTGTTGTTTTTTCAACCATTCAATTTCTTCGGTTAAACCTAAACTCAAAGGGTGATTTTTAGCATTAAGAAAATCTGCGTCAAATAGTGAAGGTACATCTTTAGCCTTAACAGGACCATAAGCTACACGACCTTGGTCTGTTGCTACTTCAACCATTGTTTCAAGCCAGTAAAGACCACGAGAGCCATTACGGATAATTGTTATTTCTAAACCGCGTTTTTTCGCTTCCAGAGCAATCGCACTAGCTACTTTTTCAGCGCCCATTGAAAGCGCGCTAGAGTCACGAGGAACATATACTCTAGTACTGATATTAGGAGTAGTCATAATTAAGCCCTTGCCTCTGCAATCAATGCATCCAAATCTTCAGCAGAAACACGTCCATAGACCTCTTCATCCAGCATCACGGCTGGCGAAAGCGCGCAATTACCCAAACAATAGACGGCTTCGAGCGTAATTGCATCATCAGAAGTCGTTTGATGGTAATCCACATTCAAGCACTTTTTAGCATGCGCCTCCAATGCTTCGGAACCCATAGATTGACAAGATTCGGCACGACAAATTTGCATCACATGGCGACCCGGCTTGTGCGTACGAAAGTGATGATAAAAAGTCACCACACCATGCACCTCAGCCACGGATAAACTCAGCGCCTTACCAATCTGAGAATAAGAAGATTCTGGCACATAGCCAATGTTATCCTGAATGGCGTGCAGCAATGGCATCAGCGCACCTGGCATGTGCTGGTGCTCACTAATCAAAGCAGCTAATCTGACATCTAAATTTTGTTTTGTTTCTAAATCTTGCAACTTATTCTCTCCAAAACATCTAACATTATATTCATATACGCATTAGTATAATACACTTGTTAAATCGTTACCAATTCGACAAGCAATGGCTAAAAAAGTGCTTAATTCTTCAAAAATGCTTACTCAAGTACCGCAACAAAAACTGATAGACCAATTTGGTCGTACGGTAGACTATATTCGCCTATCCATTACAGACCGCTGCGATTTTCGCTGCGTGTATTGCATGTCAGAAGACATGACATTTTTACCGCGCGATGAAGTGTTAAGCCTTGAAGAATGTGCGCGGCTCGTTAAAATCTTTGTTGAGTTAGGCGTAAGCAAAGTACGTATTACTGGTGGCGAGCCTTTGGTCCGTAAAAATGCATTATGGCTTTTTGAAGAAGTTGGCAAGCTTGAAGGTCTTAATGAGTTAGTACTTACTACCAACGGAAGCCAGCTAGAGAAGCAAGCCCAAGATTTAAAAAACGCAGGGGTGAAACGCATTAACATTAGCGTCGATAGCCTTAACGCTGAACGCTTTAAGAAAATTACACGTACTGGCGAACTGGATAAAGTATTGCGTGGCATACAAGCTGCCAAACAAGCTGGCTTTGAAAATATCAAATTAAACACCGTGCTCATGCGCGGCGTGAATGATGACGAAGCTTTATCATTAGTTAAATTCGCTATCGACGAAGAGATCGATATTTCATTCATTGAAGAGATGCCTTTAGGCGAAGTAGATCACACAAGAGAATCAACATTTTGCAGCAATGAAGAAACTCTTAAAATACTCCAAAGTGAGTACCCACTCATCGCGAGTACCGAAACAACTGGTGGCCCTGCACGTTATTGGCGTGTGGCCAAGAATAACGGTAAGTCCAAAACCAAAATTGGCTTTATTTCACCGCACAGCCATAACTTTTGCGAAAGCTGCAACCGCGTACGCATCACCTGCAAAGGCGAGCTTTATTTATGCTTAGGGCAAGAAGATAAAGTCGATTTAATGCCACTGTTACGTGAAAACCCAAATGATGACCAAGCGGTCATTGACGCAATTTTGGCTAGTATGGCAATCAAACCTAAAGGACATGACTTCGATTTGCGTCGCGCAGAACCTGCGGTGATTCGGTTTATGTCACATACAGGCGGTTAGTTTTACTTCAACACCTCTACACTTCACTCATGCCAATCTCTGCAATTATTCTCTCAGGCGGCCGCGCCACTCGCATGAACGGTGTAGATAAAGGCTTAGTGCTTTTACAAAGCAAACCACTCATTCAACACGTCATTGACCGCTTAACACCACAAGCTGATGAAATACTCATCAATGCCAACCGAGAGCTAGTCCAGTATCAAGCTTTGGGCTACACCGTGTTGCGAGATGAGGTGGAAGACTTTTTAGGACCGTTAGCCGGATTTAGCTTAGGCTTGCAACACGCCAAGCATGATTATGTACTCACAGTACCTTGCGACTCTCCATTATTGCCAGTTGATTTAGCCCAACGTCTGATGGCTGCACTAGTTGAAGACAAAGCAGAGATTGCCGTAGCGAGTAGTGACGGCAGCACACACCCCGTATTTTGTTTGTGCAAAAAAACTGTGTTGCCATCCCTCACCGCTTATTTACAGCAAGGTGAGCGCCGCGTGAGCGCTTGGCAAAAAAGTCGGCAATATACTGAAGTAGATTTTAGTGACTGTAACGATGCCTTTACGAACTTAAATACGTTTGAAGATTTGGCTGCACTAGAACTAAAATTAAGTGAAAATAATTAATTATTCAAAATTTGTTTTAAAACAGGATGAGCTTTAAAAAATGGTAGCTAATTCATTATCTCAAATCATTTCCGACCCTAGTTGCATGGATGACTACGACCCAAACTCAATGCCTGTGGCTAAAGCACGACAATTCATTAAACAATTTTTAAGCCCAGTCCGCGCCACTGAAATTTTGCCAGTTCGCGAGAGTTTAGGTCGTGTATTGGCGGCAGATATATTGTCGCCTGCCAATGTACCCAATTACGACAATTCGGCGATGGATGGCTACGCGTTCAATGCTGCAGATATAAGCAAGTCTACCGAGTTAAAAGTAATAGGGTCAGCTTTTGCAGGGAAGGCCTTTGTTGGCGGCATTCAATCTGGAGAATGCGTACGTATTATGACGGGTGGCATGATGCCCAAAGGGGCAGATACTGTCATTATGCAAGAGCGAGTAACCGCTGAAGGCAACTTGATTCGCTTTACAGAAGCGCCAAAACCTAAAGCAAACGTGCGTTACACAGGTGAAGATTTGCAATTGGGCAGGGCGGTATTGCCTATAGGTCATATGATGCGTGCGGCTGATTTAGGCTTAATCGCTTCACTGGGCATTGGCGAAGTAAATGTGTATCGTCAACTCAAAGTGGCTTTTTTCTCTACAGGCGATGAATTAGCTAGTATTGGCAAGCCCTTGCAAGAAGGCCAAGTATACGACAGTAACCGCTACACACTTTACGGCATGCTAAAACGTCTTGGTGTAGAAATCATAGATATGGGCGCAATTGCTGACGACCCTGAGTTGCTTGAAAAAACCTTGCTAAGCGCTGCAAAACAAGCTGATGTAGTCATTACCAGCGGCGGCGTATCAGTCGGCGAGGCTGACTATATGAAGCAGTTACTCGCTAAGCACGGCCAAGTGATGTTCTGGAAAGTCGCCATGAAACCTGGTCGTCCTCTAGCTTACGGCAAAATCCAAGGAAGCCAAGATAAGCTTGCGCATTATTTCGGCCTACCTGGCAATCCCGTGGCAGTAATGGTGACGTTCTATCAATTCGTCCGTGAAGCCATGCTGGTATTAATGGGACAAACCAACCCAGCACCTTTACCTACGTTTAATGTTGTATGTACCGAAAATATCAAAAAACAAACGGGGCGCACCGAATTTCAACGCGGCATATTATTTGCGGATAACGATGGCACATGGAAAGTCAAACCTACCGGCGCACAAGGCTCGGCAATTTTAAGCTCAATGTCATTGGCCAATTGCTTTATTGTTCTCGATGAAATGGTCGGCAACTTAGATGCTGGGGCTTTAGTACAAGTGCAAGTGCTTGATGGCTTGGTTTAGAGCTGCTTACTAAATTTATGGCCAGCATGTTGTATAATTTTCAGTTGATTTGAAATTTATCAACGATTTCTTTAGCAATTTTTACTCACTTATTTGGAATATTTGTGCCTCTGAACATCGCCGTCAATCATTCCAATAGCAGTCAATCTGGTGCAATCAATGCTAACAGCAACACGCTGATGTGGGCTGTTATCTGCTCAATCTTATTGCATATTTTGCTAGCGTTCATTATTCCTAATGTTAAATTTGAGGCTGTTAAAAAACCAACTTTGCTAATCGTTGAATTAAGCAAAAAATCAGAACCTCCACCAGTTGTTATGCCAGAGCCGGTTAAGGCCGAACCTGAACCGATTAAGCCTAAAATAGAGCCCAAGCCTGAGATTAAACCGATCACCAAGCCACTACCAACACCAACTGTGGTAAAGAACGAACCTACGCCTATTGCCCCACCTCCCGCAGCTGTGACCCATCAAACTGAAGTCATTGCAGTTGCACCTAAGGTCGAAGCAGCGCCATCACCAATGCCACCTGCACCTGTAGCGGCACCAGAGCCACCTAAACCTACTGCACCGAGCCAAGAGGATATAGATGATGCTCGCGGCAGATATGGCAATACACTTTGGGGTGCGATTGGCAAACACAAACAGTACCCTCGCATTGCCCAAATGCGCGGATGGCAAGGTGAGGCTGTTGTCGAGTTGCAACTAGATGGCAATGGTAAACTTAAATCAAAAAAAATCATTCAATCAAGCGGCTTTGAAAGTTTAGATAAGCAAGCTCTAGAAATGGTTGAAAAAGCTGCACCATTCCCAGCGCCACCAGAAGCCTTACGCGGTAGTAATTTCAGCATCAAAGTGCCTATTCCATTTAAGCTTGAAGAGCAGTAGTTCTTCACGGCTCATCACAATTAACTTGCTAGCATGACAAAAAAAAACAAATCCCTAAAAGATTTACTGCTACTCCATGAAATTGCATTTATCTTACTCATTATCTTGGCGGCTACTGCTGGCGCCATTGGCATTCATTTATGGGAAAAATCCAGCCAAGAGGCAAGCCGAATAAGCTTGCTTGTCACTGAGGTACAACAAACACGTGGGGATTTATATCGTCAAATGAAAGAGTTATTTGATGCCTATTTTTTAGATGACTCAGGTGCGCGTGCCGAGTATGACAATTTCACCGTTACTGTTGAGGCGCATTTTGTACAATTAAAAAAAATCACAGTGAGTGAAGCTGAAAAAGCTGCCATCAATGATTTGCACGAAAATTACAAAAAGTTTGTTGTTGAAACGCCAGCGCTATTTGACCAGTATCAAGCAACCAATAGCGATACTGTAAAACACGCATTAAATACCGAAATTGAAACTGGCTTATTTAAGCGCTATGAGGAAATACTCGCGCGCACTGAAAAACTACTCAACCAAAAACAAATTGAACTAGATAATCAGCTTAAATCCAGCAAGCGCACATCCGTGATCTTGTTGATTATCCCTTTAGTTCTCGCAGTTTTACTCCTCTTATTTTCGCGAATATTCCTCAAGCGTGCCATTGTAAAACCACTGAATGATGTATTAAAAGCCACCTCTGAAATTAGCGCGGGCAATCTTACTCACAAAGCACCAGAAGTAGGTATTGTAGAATTAGCTGCTGTATCTAACTCTATTAATGATATGGCCGATAAGTTAGCCATTAGCCAAGAAACATTAGTGCGTACCGAAAAGCAAGCAGCGCAAGGCTTACTGGTGCCTATGTTGGCGCATAACATTCGAAACCCGTTAGCGAGCATACGTGCCACCGCTCAGGTAATGGATGATCCAGAGCATGACACAGAAACGCGTTTATCACTACGCGGCATTATTGATACTGTAGATAGGCTAGAACGCTGGACGGGCGCACTGCTGGCTTACTTATTGCCGCTAAAACCTCAACCAGAAAATACCAGCCTGAAAGAAATCGTGAATGGTGCGTTAGCGCCGCTACAACAAAAAATAAGAGAGAAATCAATTCAGTTTATTCTGCCAAACTGGCCTAAAGCAACAACTATATACACAGACCAGCATTTGCTAGAACAAGTAGTTTATAACTTAATATTAAATGCAATTGATGCTTCAAGCAAAAACAGCACAATTGAAATTAGTCTAAAAGTAGCACCAACAAAATATACGCTTACGCTGCTTGATCAAGGCTGCGGCATGCCATTCACGCCAGATCCTAGCGCCATGAGTGCGCCCACCACCAAAAGATTTGGTACGGGCATAGGCATCCCGTTCGCGTTTAAAGTATGCGATGCGCTAGCTGGTGAATTGAAATTTGAAGCGCGCCATGAAGGCGGTACTGCTATTACGATTCTACTGCCTAAAACTTTGAACTTATCAGTAAATTAAAACCCTTATTCAAATCTCACTACTTAAAACCTAAAATCCATCAAATTTAATCATCAATTCATTGCTAAATATTGATAATTATTTACATATCCTATTGCCTATTTCAGGCTTTTTATCAACAATGGAGGTAGACAATATGACCGACACACTAACACTCGACAAAGCAGTTCCAGATTTTCAGTTACCCGCTACTAGCGGTGTGACTTTTCAGTTATCCCAATTCATTGGTAAGAATCTAATCATCTACTTCTACCCCAAAGATTCAACACCAGGCTGCACCACTCAAGGCGTTCAATTTAAAGAGGCTTATGCGGACTTTCAGAATATGAATACTGAGATTTTTGGCATTTCTAGAGATAGCTTAAAATCGCATGAGAACTTTAAAGCTAAATTCAGCTTTCCTTTTGAACTACTGGCGGATACCGAAGAGCTTGCTTGTACATTATTTGGTGTGATGAAAATGAAGAATATGTATGGCAAACAAGTCCGTGGTGTCGAGCGCAGCACTTTTGTTATCGATAAAAATGGTACCCTTATCAAAGAGTGGCGCGGCGTTAAGGTGGATGGTCACGCCACAGAAGTTCTTAATTTCATTAAAACCATTTAAACCAGCTAACTAAATCAACACTTATCAATTCATTTAACACTCACAATTAGAAAGAATGTAATGGCAAAAAAATCGCTAAATGCTACCAAGCTTTTTGTACTTGATACCAACGTATTGATACATGATCCTTCTAGCTTGTTTCGCTTTGAAGAACATGACATTTTTCTGCCGATGGTGACCTTGGAAGAGCTCGATAACAATAAAAAAGGACTCACCGAAGTTGCTCGTAACGCCCGTCAGGCAAGTCGTAATTTAGAGGAAATCGTAGGCACAGACTTAACTAATCTTGAGCTTGGCTGTCCACTAAATGTGAACGGCAATCGCCATCTTACAGGGCGTTTATTTGTTCAAACGCTACAAGTCACCACGGAACTACCTGGGCTTGCAGGTCTAAAAGCTGACAATCAAATTCTAGCAGTCGTGCTTGAATTGCAAAAAAGCCAGCCAAACCGCCAAGTTATTCTAGTCAGTAAAGACATCAATATCCGCATTAAAGCCCGTGCGATGGGTATGCCTGCGGAAGATTACTTTAATGACAAAGTGCTTGAAGATAGCGACCTTTTATATAGCGGCATGAAGGAGTTACCCGCTGACTTTTGGGAAAATCACAGCAAAGCAATGGAGTCATGGCAAGAAGCTGGCCGTATGTTCTATCGCATTAGCGGGCCATTATGTAAGTCATTTCTCGTGAATGAGTTTGTTTATTATGAGTATGAAAAACCATTCCATGCTTTGGTGCGCAGTGTAGATGGCAACAGCTCAGTATTAGAAGTAGTAAAAGACCATATGCAGCCTAAACACAATGTTTGGGGCATTAATGCGCGCAACCGCGAGCAAAATTTTGCACTCAATTTATTGATGGACCCAGAAGTAGATTTCGTCAGCTTATTAGGTCAAGCAGGTACGGGTAAAACGTTGCTCACATTGGCGTCTGCACTCACACAAGTACTTGATAAAAAAATCTATTCGGAAATCATTATGACGCGTGTCACGGTTTCGGTAGGCGAAGATATCGGCTTTCTACCAGGTACTGAAGAAGAAAAAATGGGCCCTTGGATGGGTGCATTAGATGATAACTTAGAGGTGCTAAATAAAAGTGATGAAGATGCAGGTGAGTGGGGTCGTGCAGCAACGCAAGATTTAATTCGCAGCCGCATCAAAGTGAAATCACTCAATTTCATGCGCGGACGCACCTTTTTGAATAAATTCTTAATCATCGATGAAGCGCAAAACTTAACGCCTAAACAAATGAAAACGTTGATTACACGTGCAGGCCCTGGTACTAAAGTGGTTTGCCTAGGCAATATCGCGCAAATCGATACGCCATATTTAACAGAAGGCAGCTCAGGTCTGACTTATGTGGTTGATAGATTTAAGGGTTGGAGCCACAACGGGCACATTACACTGCAACGTGGTGAGCGCTCTCGTTTGGCCGATTTTGCATCCGAAGTTTTATAGTTCTATTGATAAATCAATAATGACTCAAAGACTCCTCCATAATTGTGCTATAGCACCTCAATGTGAAGCACAGCATGGTGGAGTCGGAAAAGTCAGTATTGATTTAGAAATGAAATGACCAAAGGTTTTTATACCCTATTAATTGCTCAATTCTTATCTGCTGTTGCAGATAATGCATTACTGTTCGCCTCTATCGCTTTACTTTCAAAGCTCAATGCACCTGAGTGGCACGAACCTTTATTGCGCGAATTCTTTGTGATTGCATACATTGTATTAGCGCCCTTTGTAGGTCCATTCGCTGATGCCCTACCCAAGGGCAAGGTCATGTTTTTAAGCAATGGGATAAAATTCTTAGGTTGCTCACTGGCTTTATTCGGCTTACCACCCTTATATGTATACGCCATTGTAGGTATTGGTGCTGCAGCTTACTCACCTGCCAAATACGGCATATTGACAGAAATGTTGCCTCACTTTCAGCTCATTAAAGCAAATGCCTGGATGGAAGGCACCACAGTAACTGCGATCATCTTAGGGCCAGTATTTGGCTCTAGCATTTCAGCTCATGATCCTTATTTTGGCATCGCCATTATCACCTTAATTTACTTGCTGGCAGCAGGCTTCAACTATTACATTCCGAAGGTGCCTATTGATCACAAAATGCCTAAGCGTGATTTAATCTCCCTACTAAAAGATTTTTGGCATGCCTTTACTACCTTATGGCGAGACCCACAAGGTCAGGTATCGTTGGCTGTCACTACTTTATTTTGGGGCGCAGGTGCCACATTGCAATTTGTGGTACTACGCTGGGCTGGGCTAAAACTGGGCTTAGATGAGCAGTCCGCAACTAAACTTATCGCCATACTAGCGGTTGGCATTGCCATCGGGTCAGTTGGCGCCTCAATGTTTGTTAAGTTAGAAAATGCAGTCAAAGTTTTACCCGCAGGCATACTCATGGGCATTTTAGTCATGGGCATGATACTGGTTGAATCACCAGAGGTTGCTGCCGTTGTATTGTTTTGTATTGGGGTTCTGGCTGGTTACTTCTTAGTGCCGCTAAACTCTCTACTGCAGCATAGAGGGCATACTTTACTTGGCGCAGGACATTCCATCGCAGTGCAAAACTTCAATGAAAATATCGGCATTCTCGTACTGCTAGGCATTTACACTTTGATGGTGCATGAAAATTTATCTATAGACATTATCATTATAATATTTGGTGCATTTGTAAGCATTAGTATGGCTGTTATATATAAACTGTACTTAAAACATACCAAAACAAATTGCTAGCTTATCCACTCCAAACAAATCTTTAGTCAATAAAAAAGGTCGCTAAGCGACCTTTTTTATTGACTAGTATTTAGTGAGAAGTACTTAGTGAAGCTTCACTTGTGATTCAGACCGTCTGGTTATAGTACGGGCAAGCGTTTGCAACGCCATGCTCCAAAAGCCATGCAAAGCCATCAAATGCATTTTATAGAGTGACTGATACATCAATCTAGCGAACAAGCCTTCAATAAATAAACTGCTGCCAGAGAGTGAGCCCATCAAATTGCCAACTGTTGTGTAGCTGCCTAGATTGACTAAAGAGCCGTAATCTCGATAGGTAAATTCGGGCAGCTCATCTTTACCGGCCACACGACACTTTACTGATTTAATCAACATTGATGCTTGCTGGTGTGCCGCTTGTGCACGTGGTGGGACGCTCTCACCAGCTTGACCAAACCAAGGGCAGGCAGCGCAATCACCAAATGCAAAAATATTTGCATCTAAAGTCGTTTGCAATGTTCGATTCACCACAAGTTGGTTGATACGGTTCGTCTCTAACCCATCTATTTCATGTAGAAAGTCTGGCGCTTTAATACCCGCGGCCCAGACAACTAACACAGACGGAATAAAGCGACCGCTATGGGTGTGAACGCCTTTATCTGTCACTTCTGTCACGCGCTCACCTTTGTAAAGATGCACACGTAGCTTGCTCAACTCCAACTCCACTGAGTTAGATAGCTTAGGCGGAAGCGCAGGCAGTACACGCGAATTAGCCTCAATCAATGAAATCTGAATATCGCGATCGGGATCAATCTTGTCTAATCCATAAGCTGCTAGTTCACGAGTCGTATTATGCAACTCCGCTGACAGCTCCACACCTGTCGCACCTGCGCCGACAATAACTACCTCTAACTGGCCAGCTTGAACTGGAGCAAGCTGCGTTTGCGCACGCACAAGGGCATTATGTAAGCGCCTATGAAATTTTTCTGCTTGATCTTGGGTATCCAAAGCTATTGAATATTCGCTGGCACCTTTAACGCCAAAATCATTCGTGGTACTGCCAACGGCAATAATCAAAGTGTCATACTGTACTGTACGGCGTGGGATTACTTCTTCGCCATCCTCATCAAAATAAGGAGAAATAGATATTTCACGCTTAGCTCTATTGAGATTATCCATGCTACCTAAGCGGAATTTGAAATGATGCCAATGCGCCTGGGCAAGATAATTTAACTCATGCTTATCTGGATCCATACTGCCAGCTGCAATTTCATGCAATAGCGGCTTCCAAACATGGGTTTTTGTCTTATCGATAAGCGTAATCATGGCCTTACCTTTGCGGCCAAGAGAATCGCCAAGTTTTGTTGCCAATTCTAGACCACCCGCACCACCACCTACGATTACTACGTGGTGTAATTTATTATTTTCAGTGTTTTTCAAAGGAGCCTTTACTGGGATTAAGTAAATACAATTTACTAAAGTTGTTAAGCAACATTACAAATAAAAACAGCTATTGCATTATACAATAGCCGTCTTCGTAGTTACAGTAGCTGTTAGACTTTTGACTAACGCTACTCAGCTAAAACTTACTTCAACCATGTTTTCTCGCCATCACCTTGATACACAGTGCGAATATAACCAATAGCTTTCAAAATATCATCTGTTGTCAAGCCATCACCCACATGACCTGGTAATTGATTATGCCAAGTAGACATAACACCGCCAGATGTGCCAGGTGTGCCATTCGAGATCGTCTCAAACATACCTTTATCAGTCGCATTTTTTGCATAAACCCATTTAGTATCAAAAGCACCTGTACCGCCATTTTTAACTAGCGATGGCGCCATAAGTCCGCCTAAATTACCGCCATGACAGCCAGTGCAGCCATTTAACGTCATTACTTTTCTTCCTGCTTTTGCAGCTTCTGCATCTGCTGCATATTTTTTAGTATATGGGTTCATGCAAGTTGCCAAAAACTCTTTAGCCTCTGGTGTATCTGTTGCAACCACTTTAATAGCCAATGGGCTGTTATCTTTTGTTGAGACTAAACTACAAGTTTCAGACGAGCCTGCAGATGCAGTTGAATCTCCTGCTGCGCCTGTGCTCTTAGTTTTATCACCACAACCACTTAATACTGCCAACATCACTAACAATGCTAAGCTCAACGTACTTTTACCCATTTCAAATCTCCCTGAATTAAACATAAGCTTCAAATTAGAATACTAAAAAATGACTCTAAATTTTATAAATTTCCACACGTCGCCACAGCATTACCAACCCTCTAATTGCTCAGGCTGGCACGTAAAAAAAACGGCTGCTGTAATTATACAGCAGCCGTTCAAGTTATTACAGCACTACGTTTTTATAACCGTTAGATTACTAAATCTTTAATTCTATTGACTTATTTCAACCAATCTTTGTCGCCATCGCCTTTGTAGACGGTACGAATATAAGCAACTGCTTTTAAGATTTCATCTGTGGTTAAACCATCGCCAACATGTTCAGCTTGCTGAGCATGCCAAACAGGCATCAAACCACCTGAAACACCTGGTGTACCTGCAGAGATTGTTTCAAACATACCTTTGTCTGTTGAATCTTTAGCATAAACCCATTTAGTATCAAATGCACCTGTACCACCATTTTTAACTAATGAAGGTGCCATCAGACCACCTAAATTACCACCATGACAGCCAGTACAGCCATTAAATGTCATTACTTTTCTACCAGCTTTTGCTGCTTCAGCATCGGCCGCGAATTTCTTAGTATATGGATTCACACAAGTTGCTAAAAATTCTTTAGCTTCTGGTGTGTCAGTATCTGTTGCTTTAACTGTTAGTGGCGTACTATCTTTTGTTGAAACTAAATTACAAGCAGCGCTTGCTTGCGTTGTTGCAGTTAAACCTACAAAACCAAGCATTGAAATTAATAACGCAGCTTTTACTGATTTAAAACCTAACATATCATCTCCTTATTGTAATGAATTTTGCTACGATCATTTTGCAAACGCATTACTGAACGTGTTTTCATCTAACGTACTTATTATTTAATTGGTTGACACTTCAACTTCAAATACTACGTTAGTAACTATTGTTACCATTGCTGAGTTACTTAAAAATGGCTGCCGCGATTATACAATAGCCTGTAAATTAATTACAGCTTAGTCAAGTTTTTGTCAGATTAAGCTGTAATTAAATGCTATTTCAACCAATCTTTATCGCCATCGCCTTTGTATTCAGTGCGGATATAGGCAATGATTTTTAAAATTTCATCTGTCGACAAACCATCACCAACATGATCTGGCTGATGTACATGCCAAACAGGCATTAATCCGCCCGAAATACCTGGGGTACCACCAGAGATAGTTTCGAACATACCTTTATCAGTAGAGTTTTTTGCATATACCCATTTAGTGTCGTATGCGCCCTGTCCACCCTGTTTATTCAATGCAGGCGCCATAACACCTTCCAATTTACCACCATGGCAACCAGAACAGCCGTTATAACCAAATAGTTTTTTTCCACCCGCTTTAATTAAGTCTGGGTTTGCTGCATAAGCTTTTGTATATGGGTTAATGCATGTTTCTAAAAATGATTTTGCTTCTGGCGTGTCTGTATCTGCAACCTTAACTGCAAGCGGTGTGCTATCTTTTGTTGAAACTAAATTACAAGCGGCACTAGCTTGTGTCGTAGCTGTTAAGCCGACAAAACCAAGCATTGAAATTAATAAAGCAGCTTTAAATGATTTAAAACCTAACATGCTATCTCCCTGATTGAATAAAAATCGTTACTAGTAGTGCCCTTAGACACCACGCTATTGCAATTAGTACTTCTAACATATAAAAATTGCCTGGTTGACTTCTCAACCAAGCAATTATTTAACTTACCTCAATTCTTAATTAGTGCCTTCTACCTTTTTAGGGTTAGCACCATACTTCTTATAAGAATTCATCAAGCTATCGCCTTCAACTACTGGCACATGTGGAATACCATAGTCATCTAAAATCTTCATGATTTTGTCTTGGTTTCTATCTAAAGCACCTTGAATCATTTCCATGCGATCTTTATCTTTCTTACGAACGCCTACTGAAATATTCCAATACTCTTTACCTTTTGCATTTTGTGTTTCATATTCAGGAATGGGCGCAACCACCATAGGTACTTTTGATTGTTTAGCAAAATAGCCACCAATAGGGCCCCAAGCAACAGCAATATCAATATCACCTTTAGCTAAATCATCAATCATAAAACTAGCTGGTAAATTTAAATCACGCTGTATACGGTATGGACGAGCATTACCTATTAGGCCATTTGCATCCATCGGGATAGTTGCTGGGCTGTGATCGACTACACCAATGAATCCTTTGTGTAAATCAGGAGAGGTCCAGTCGGTAATATTATAGTTACTATCTTTACGCCACACAAATACATGGCCAGCACGATAGTAAGGTTTAGATGTTCTCATCATGTCACTATCTGAAGTTGTGCCGATGACAACATCGCAGCGATTCGCACCTAAGGTATTTCTAAAGAAGCCTTGGCGGCTATATGCGTATGTAAATGTAAGTTTTTTACCTAGGTCTTTAGCCAACACCTCAGCAATTTTATCTTCGAAGCCCTCTTGTTTAGAAGATGAATAAGGCATATTTTCCGGGTCAGCACATACTTTAAATTCTGACTCATCAACAACACGTCGAACTTCACCTATACGACCTTCATCAGGGTTAAGTGGAGGGATATCAGGATCTGCACCAAAGCTTAAATTTGCCGTAATTGCTAGCAGTAACGTCAAACCCAACTGTTTCTTAACATGTTTAACCATTATTTATTCCTTAATTTTCAAATATGCGGTTTATTATCAACCGCTTGAATGTATAGAGTGCTTGGTCGATAAAAAAGTTCTTATCATTTATACCTTACAGAACTAGCATCTAAAACAACTCAATATTGTAACTAATTTGCTGCTTTATAAGCAGTTTTATATTAATAAATTGCACAGATTTTGGTTCAGATTATTTGTATTAGATATAAAAAAACACCCCGACGAGTCGGGGTGTTTTTAGTACTACGTTTGAACTAACTTGTATTTAGTTACAATTTAATCTTACGACTAAATTATAGGCTGAATACTGTTAATGCACCGCCGCCAGGAGCAGCGTTGTATTTTGTTAATTCAGCATAACCACCAGCAGCGCCTAAAGCGTCTGTTGGGTTAGTCATACCAAGGTTCATCGCAACGCCAGCCCAGCCACCGATACCTGATAGTGTACCAACGTATTGTTTACCTTTTAAGCCGTATGTGAATGCATTACCAATCACGCCGGAACCAACTTGGAATTTCCAAAGTTCTTTACCTGATTGTGCATCAACAGCCTTGAACCAACGATCAAGAGTTCCGTAGAATACCAAGTTTGAAGCAGTAGTTAAAGCACCACCCCAAGCAGAGAATTTCTCTTTGTTGTACCAAACTTTTTTGTTTGTCATTGGATCATAAGCGCCGAAGCCACCCATAACACCGTCTGGACCAGCAAACATAGTCAATGTAGCACCAACCCATGGTTGACCAGCAACGTATTTAGACTCAACTGGCTCGTATGTCATACATACGTGGTTCAATGGAGAGTAAATTAAACCAGTTTTTGGTGAGTAAGCAGCTGGTTGTTGATCTTTAGTACCCAATGCAGCTGGGCAAACGCCTTTTGCATTGTAGTCTTGGTGAGTTGAAGCTGAAGCTAGTTTTTTAGGCACGCCTGTTTTCAAATCAACACTAGAAGCCCAGTTTACGAATGGGTGTACTTTTTCAGCAGCAATCAATGTACCGTTTGCAGCATTCCAAGTGTACGCAAAACCGTTACGGTCATGGTGCCATGCGTATGTTTTGCCACCTTTGTCGAACAAGATTACTTCGTTAATACCATCATAATCCCACTCATCATGTGGAGTCATTTGCATGCCCCATTTTGCAACGCCAGTGTCTAAGTCACGTGCGAATACAGTCATAGACCATTTGTTATCGCCTGGACGTACATCTGGGTTCCAAACTGAAGGGTTACCTGTTCCGTAGTAAACCAAGTTTGTACGTGCATCATACGGCCACCAGCCCCATACAGAGCCACCACCATGTTGCCAACCATCTTTAACTGCTTGTGGTTTTAACCATGTACGTGTACCAAGATCTTTTTCACCAATTTTGATTTGATCATTTGGCAATGCAGTGAATGAACCACCTTGTTTGTTACCACCGTTTACATCTTGGTAAACTGATAGTGCATTGTATTGTGGATTTTCTTTATTGAAATCAGCACCGATCAACACTTCTGAATCTGGACCTGTTGAGTATGCTTTCCATGCTAAAGAACCATCTTTTAAGTTGTAAGCAGCGATAAAGCAACGTACACCGAATTCAGCACCTGAACAACCTGTTAACACTTTATCTTTGATAACGTGTGGAGCATTAGTATTTGTAGCACCAACTTTTGGGTCATTTACTAATGTAGACCATACTTTAGCACCAGTTTTAGCGTCTAAAGCAACCAAGTTACCATCGTTTTGTTGTAGATAGATTTTACCGTCGCCGTAGCCTAAACCACGTGAAACGTTATCGCAACATAGTACAGCTTGTACTGATGGATCTTGTTTTGGGAAATATGACCATACGATTTTTTGATTGTCGTTTAAGTCAAGAGCGTATACGTTGTTTGGGAATGCTGTATGTACATACATCATGTTACCAACAACAACTGGTGAACCTTCGTGACCACGGTTTACACCAGTAGCGAATGTCCATGCTGCTTTAAGGTTTTTAACGTTACCTTTGTTTACTTGAGCCAAAGCACTGTGTGCTTGGTTTGTGTAGTCGCCACGTGGCGCTGCCCAGTTGTTTGCGTTTTTAATTGCTGCTTCTTGGTCTGCTGCTGCTGACGCGATCATTGGCATTGCCGCTGAAAGACCTGCAACCAAACCTAATGCTAATTTGATCTTGTTGATTTGCATATTAATCTCCAAAGTTGAACTACTAAGGGTTTATAAATAATCTCTTTTACTTGTTGAAGTTTTTGATGTTATCTCAAATTTTCTAGCAACTAATTGATACTATTTGTCATCACATTCTCATGTGCGTACAGCACTATATTCTAGTCACACACGAATTGCAATACATTAGTTACAATTTACTTACAATTAGTTCTATTTTTTTTAAAATAAGTGTTTAGCGTTAAGCTGGATAATGTTAAAATTTATTAAAAGTCATTTAAAATCAATTAGAAAGCGTATTTTCTGCTATGCAAAATAAAACTTACAATTTGTATCCTGAAGTCAATAATTTTGAGAAATTCACTTTAAAAGCAGGAAATCTTCATGAAATCTATTATGAAGTTTGTGGAAATCCAAAAGGAAGTCCAGTCGTTTTTTTACATGGTGGCCCAGGTAGCGGATGCAGCCCTACGCAACGTCGTTTTTTTGACCCTGCACACTATCGCATTATTTTAATTGATCAACGAGGTTGTGGTAGAAGCAAACCGCAAGGTGAAGTTGAGCAAAACACTACGGAAGACTTGGTGAACGATATTGATGCGATTCGTGTGGCGCTAAACATTGATAAGTGGCTAGTATTCGGTGGCTCATGGGGCAGCACCTTAGCATTAGCTTACGCCTTACAATACACAGATAAAGTAACAGGGTTAATACTGCGCGGCATTTTCTTAAGTCGCCCTTCAGAGCTCAATTGGTTTTTAGGGCAAGTGCAGGCGTTCTTCCCAGAACCGTGGGAGTCTTTATGTGCTTACTTACCAACTAATAAAAGATATAACCCTATAGAGGCATACGAGCAGCTTGTTTTCTCAGATGACACTAAGAATAGTATTCCAGCAGCCATACGCTGGAATACATTTGAAAGTAGCATTATGAGCTTACTACCTAGACCACCTACGCCTAGCAGCGAAATCAATGGGGAAGTTGAGCTTGCGCGCGCTAGAGTGCAAATACATTACATACAGAATAACTGTTTTGTTGGTAAGCGAGATTTACTGGCTGAAGCGAAAGCTAAGCTAACGCATATTCCAACAGTTATCGTTCAAGGGCGTTATGATATGGTATGTCCACCGATTACCGCATGGGAACTTAGCCAGGCATTGCCACACGCTAGCTTTCATATGGTTGAAGATGCTGGACATTCTGCAATAGAAACTGGCATCACTTCGGCTTTAGTGGCCGCGACTGAAAAATTCAAATCATTCAATATATAGGTACCATACTGAATAATGATGAAAGAAGAGGCCAACACCAAACAGCAATCAAGCCTGCAAAGCGCTATCAATAAGCCGCGCGAGGCTTATGATAAGCAGCGCTACAGCACGCCGCTGTTTGTATTGCATGAAATGTTTGACGCTTTTCGTCGGCACAACGTATTAGGGCTATCGGCTTCGCTATCATTTTATGCAATGTTTGCGTTAATTCCTCTAGTGTTACTTTTGTTCTTTTTGCTTAGTCATCTGGTATTCACTTCAGATTATGCAGTCGTCAAACTTGCAATCATTACCGGCAACTTAGCACCAAAATTCAGCAGCGCCATTATGGTGGAAGTCTACAATACGGCTCAACAAAAGGCAGCATGGGGCGCTGCAGGGCTATTTGTGCTACTTTGGACGGTAACACCGCTAGCTAGCGCCATGCGCACCAGCTTTTACACCATTGCTACATTAGTTGAAGCACCGTCGTTTATTCGCCGTAAGCTAAAAGACATCATCGCCGTCATCGGGATGTTGGTATTGTTCTTTCTATTCACCTTTGCCGGCCTCATGTTAGAAAAAGTGATTACCTTTTTGGGCGCAAATCACCAGTTCTTTCAATACGATATTATTGCTGCACTGACTTCACTGACACTAACCACGCTGCTGATTGCCGCGTTCTATTTTGTGTTTTTTCCAGTTCGACTCAACCTAAAACATATTTTAATTGGCGCCCTGTTTACGGCAATACTTTGGCTGCTAATGCGTCCAGCATTTACCTTATTCTTATCGCTAAACGAGTCTTACGGCTCGGTATTTGGTAGCATGAAAAATCTATTCATCTCGATTACTTGGCTATATTTTAACTTTTCAGTTTTTTTACTTGGTACAGAACTCATTGCTACATTGCGTAAAAAAGACGTGCTGATATTAAAAGGCTTGTTCGCGGACAATCAACAAGCGCCACAATCCAAATCTCAAACGAATTACTTAGAAAAATTAATGCAGCGTTATGGCAGAAGCTATCACGAAGGCGAATATATCTTTAACTATGGCGACTCAACTCGCAACCTGCACTATTTGGTGAGCGGTCAGGTTCAATTGCTGAAAAATGGCAAACTCTTACGCACCATAGAAGCTGGTGAATACTTTGGTGAAATGGCATTACTAACAAACATGCCCGCTGTTGCAGATGCGGTAGTGAACTCAAAGCAAGCAGAAGTTATTCTAATTTACCCAGACAATATTGAAACATTACTTTTAGATGAACCCAAAGTCGCCATGAAGTTTTTACGTCAAATGGCAGCCAGATTACAAATGCACAGTGACACAGATGTAAGTTAGTTAATTTTGCTCTAAAATAGCCTAAATTATCAAACAAGCGATACCACTCAATATCATGGCAAAACCTGCTTCATCATTTGTTCCGCAACCCAGCCAACTTGAAATGCAGCCTGTATTGAGCTTATTCAATGCTGGCAAACTTGCAGAAGCAGAGGCAGCAGCTAAAAAATTAGTCGTTCGCTACCCAAGCACTTTTATTCTTTATCAAATATTAGGGATTTCTCAAGATGGCTTATCTAAGTTTAGTGAAGCCGCTGACAGCTACTCAAAAGCGCTAGCCATACAACCCAATACGCCAGATTTACATTTCAATTTAGGCATTACCTTAAGCAACCTCAATCGATATGAAGAAGCAGAAGCCAGTTATCGCAAAGCCATCGCATTACAAGCTGGTTTCTTTGAGGCACATGGCAACCTAGGTACCGTGTTGCAGAAACAGGGAAGGCTTGAAGAAGCCGTAATCAGTTATCGTAAAGCACTGAGCATTCACGAAGACCCTAGAGGTCATTTCAACCTTGGTACCGCACTTAGAGATAAAGGCAAGCTAGACGAAGCAATCACGCATTTTAGGCAAGCAATAAAAATGTTTCCTAACTACGCTGATGCCCACAATTACCTTGGTGAATGCTATCGCGACCAAGGCAATATGGAAGATGCGATCAAGTGTTACTTTGACACCTTAGCGCTTAACCAAAACCATGCTGGTGCGAATTACAACATGGGCGAGTTTTTGTACCTTGCAGGTCGGTTTGACGAAGCTGTTGATTATTTAGAGCGCTCAAAGCTAGATGACTGGCAAGAACGCGCACTTTACTGCACATACAAAGCCGAGCATTTTGATTCGTTTAAAACCAAGCTAGATCAGATTGTTCATACCCATGAAAAACACAATGCGCCTTTTCTTCAAACCTTATCTACCCATCATGCGGTAAATTTTGGTACTGAAGATCAATATAATTTCTGTAAAAACGGTTTTGATTTTGTTTACCAAAAAAGCATTGCTGAATTGGCCGAGCCTAATAGCCAGTTTTTAGAAGAGCTATTGAATGACATAGATAACACCGCAATTGAAGTACGGGCGCAGGGCATGATTATCAATGGCAAACAATCTGCAGGCAATTTATTCAAGCGCCCTGAAGCTTCGTTCAGAAAACTCGGTGAAATAGTTAAACAAGAGTTTCTTAATTATAAAAATAAATTTGCCGGTGCAGATTGCGAACTAATTAAATCTTTTCCAAAAGAATTGGAATTTACCAGTTCTTGGTATGTAAGGTTGCGAAGCGGCGGCTATTTAGAAAGACACATTCATGAAGTGGGCTGGATAAGTGGCGCGGTATACCTTGTTTTACCAAAGGATAAAAAAGATCCAACAGAAGGCTGCTTTGAGTATGGCTTGCATGGGGACAATTACCCACAAAAACACAATAATTTCCCAGTAGGCATTGCTAGCCCTAGCGTGGGCGATATTGTATTATTCCCATCGTCATTATTTCATCGCACAATTCCGTTCAACTCTAATGAAGAACGCATCTGCATTGCTTTTGATTTAAAGCCAGAAGGTAATATCTTTATTAAATCCAGTTATTAATTCTTAACAGTACTATGTCAGAATTAAGTACAGAAAATGTGTCAATATAAGCTACTTTTCTGTCGTACATCGAACACTTAAGGTCTACGATATAATCGTAGAATTGCACGAAGCTTAAAGTAATTAATTGCTAACACAAACAGTATTTGCACTTACTCTTTTGATTTATTTGAACTATTTTAGTTTAGTTTTACTTAATTTTACAACTTAGCCCACTCTCATAAGAATGGCTTGAATATTGCTTTTATACAGTAAAGTAATCTTCAGTTAGTTTCAGGATAACTATTAGTGATAAACATACAATCATTTGACGATTGCTCTGTACTTGTTGTTGATGACCAATCAACCAGCAGGGCTATACTTGCTCAGGTAGTAAAGAGCATTAACCCTAATATTACTGTAGCTGAAAAAAGTAACCCAGAGCAAGCATTGGAATGGGCGAAAGACAATGTCGCGAATCTAGTATTTGTAGATTACTTAATGCCTGAAATGAATGGTATTGAGTTTGTGCGTTTACTTAAAAAACTTCCAGAATATGCATCAGTACCGGTGATTATGATCACCATAAAAAAAGATGCAGAAACTCGTTATACCGCACTAGATGCTGGCGTAACGGACTTCATCAACAAACCAGTTGATATGCACGAATGTGTAGCACGTAGTAAAAATTTACTCACAATGCATATTCAGCACATTACGCTGCAGAATAAAAGTATCCTGCTTGAAAGTTTGGTCACTGAAGCTACAGCTGATATAAAAGCACGTGAAAAAGAAACGTTGATGCGCCTGGCGCGTGCAGGTGAGCACAAAGATTACGATACTGCTTTACACCTACAGCGCATGTCTTTATACAGCCGAGCTCTCGCTGATGCCATTGGCTTAGATGAAGATGAAGCGGAAATTATTGAGCTTGCTGCGCCTTTGCATGATATTGGTAAAATTGGCACGCCAGACCTTATTCTGCTTAAAAAAGGGCCTTTCGATGACGAAGAGCTGAAAGTTATGCGCAAACATCCTCTTGTAGGATTTAAGATTTTAGAAGATAGCCCATCTAAATATCTACAAAAAGGTGGCGAAATAGCACTGTCACACCATGAACGCTATGATGGCTCAGGCTACCCAAACGGTCTTAAAGGCGATGAGATTCCACTTTCTGCGCGTATTGTAGCGATTGCAGACGTGTTCGATGCACTGACCAGCGCACGTCCATATAAAAAGGCTTGGAGTTTTGAACAAGCCTATCAATATATATGTGATGAGAGTGGAAAACACTTTGACCCACAATTGGTGAGTGCAATGATTAAGGTAAGAGCCGTTTTTGAAAAAATTTATTCTGAGAACTCAACCTCTCCAGAATCACTATAACCTTTAAATAAATGAGCGTTAGTAGCATCAGAAGTGCCCGAAAATTTAGGCAAACAGCTTTACTCATTGACGACCAATCAACTGTATTGGATATACATGCAGCAATTTTGAAGTCACTTAAAATGGATCTCAAAATCGTAAAAATGACCGACCCAGTTGAAGCATTAGAATGGATGCAAAATAAACAAGTGGATTTAATTATTACCGACTTTCGCATGCATCAAATGGATGGCATGCAGTTTGTACAGGCCATTAAAGATGCCTGTAATGTGCTATGCCATTCTATTATTGTCGTGACTGCGATTAAAGATCAAACCATACATCAAGAACTCCTTGCCGCAGGTGCTTCCGCCTGCCTGACTAAGCCAGCTCAAACACATAAGCTTGCCACTATTGCTAAAACCCTACTAGAGAATAGCCGAGATAAATATAGCGGCGCTGTGTTGGAATCAAAGTAAATATGCTGACATCTTTAAAAAACTGGTACAAAAAATCTGCCACTCAATGCGACCCTTTGGAGCTTGAACAAGCAAACATTAGAATTCCAGCGGCAATTATCATTTTCGCTCTCGCAACTTACAGTTTTTTTACTCACGCCTTGGGTCACCCTGACTTAGTTGCTTTTAAAATTTTATTCGTCTATGCAACGCTCTCTTTGCTACTTATTGCCACAATTCTAAAAGGCAAATTAAATCCAATTTACAGAAGACTCGCAGGCGCGTGGCTGGATATAGTTGCAGTTTCAGTATTTATGTCACTCACTGCGGACATCGGCGTCATGCTTGTAGCAGTCTATCTTTGGGTGATTTTTGGTAATGGATTTAGATATGGCAAAAAATATCTCTACCATGCTCAGGTGCTTAGCATTATCGGCTTTATATTTGCAACCAATCTAAGCTCATATTGGGAAACCCACAAAACTATTGGTTACAGCCTTATCACAATGCTTATTGTGCTACCCCTTTATGTAGCAAAACTTATCGCCCGCCTTCATGAAGCAAAGAATAAAGTTGAAATTGAGCGCCAAAAAGCGGCTGACGCAAGTATTGCTAAAACCCAATTTGTTGCCAATATGAGTCATGAAATTCGCACGCCGCTCAATGGCATCATTGGGATCAGCACATTACTCAAAACCACGTCACTGAATGCTGACCAGCAGGATTTACTAAAAACACTAGAGGGTTCATCCAAGCTATTACTTTCACTACTCAATAATGTTTTGGACTTTACTAAAATTGAAGAGCGTAAATTCACAGTTGAAAAGATTGCATTCTCACCTAAGGAAGCCATCTATGAAACTATGGAAATCTTCCAAACTCACGCTAAAGCAAAAGGCATTCAGCTAGGCGCTAGCGTTTCTGATTCACTCACAACCTTAAATGGCGACGCCTTTGTATTACGCCAGGTGCTAGCTAACTTACTGGGCAATGCGATTAAATTTACGCATGAGGGCAGCGTTACAATTTCTGCCACAGTATTACAAGACGATGCCGCAAAATCGACCGTTCGTTTTGAGATTGCAGATACTGGAATTGGCATACCTGCAGACAAACAAAATAAAGTTTTTGAAAGCTTCACCCAAGCCGATGCCTCTACAACACGTAAATTTGGCGGAAGCGGATTAGGTCTTACCATTGCGAAGCATATGGTTGAAGAGATGGGTGGTTCACTTTGCTTTCAAAGTACAGAAGGGGTTGGTAGCCACTTTTGGTTTGTGCTTTCACTAGAAAAAACCAAGCAACTAGGCACAGTTCGACAAACCATCACCTCAGAAGAATCGAACACCGAAAAGCTAGCTATGGCAGCCATTGAGCCTATTAGCAAAGGTCAAATTAATGGATATTCAAAACCTCTAAAGATTTTGGTGTGTGAAGATGAAAGCACCAACCAAAAAATAATCACTCGTCTTCTTTCACTTCCAGGTCATCAAGTAGATATCGTGAGCAACAGTGATGAAATGCTAGATAGTTTAGAGCACAACAAATTTGATCTAGTGATTACCGACCTAAATATGTCTGGCATGAATGGCGCCGACGCATTAAAACTTTATAGGTTTACTCAGCCGAACGATCACGAAACACGCTTTATTCTATTTACTGCAGACGCAACTTTATCAGCTAGAGAAATGGCTAGCGATGCTGGTTTCGATGCTTTTTTAACTAAACCAATCGATGCCGCTACTTTATTCAACACCATAGAACGTATTCTTAATTTAGCGCCAAACACCGCAACGCAATGGATGAACAACGCACTTAATAGCCCAGTGAGCAGCAATCTCTCATTTAGCCACGATGTTACATCGCTTGATTTAACTACGCTAAAAGAACTCGAAAAGATTGGCGCTGGGGATGATTTGTTTATGCACAGACTGTTGAGAAACTATTTAACAGACTCTACTAAACAGATCGCAAAAATCGAAACAGCTGTTAAACAAAAACAATTTGGTGCACTGCAAGATTACTGCCACGCCCTAAAAGGCAACAGCTTGAGTGTAGGCGCTATACAATTAGCGGCAACAGTTGAAGCTTTCGGCAAATTAAGCGCATCAACCCAAGTCACTCATACAATCGAAATGCTAGATATTCTTAACAAAGACTTTTCTCAACTTACGATTGCCGTAGAAGGCTACCTCAAAAGTCCAGAAGCAGCCCTTACTAAATATCCATCTTAAGCAGTTTGTTTTTCATGGATAGGTATAACATCTGAATTCACTTTACTATTTTGTGCGCGAACCAAACGATCCATTACCTTTAAATTACGTTCATCCAATCTAAGTGCTGCATCAACCCATATTTCAGTAATATCATTCAGCTCATCAATAGTAAGAGGATTTACACGTTGCTTGGCTCGGTTAATTGCTTGGAAAGAGTTGAGTGAGCGATGATTCTTTTTAATCCAATTAGTTAGTGCATATTCACCTTGTCCATCTTCTGCTAATACGTCTACTACACCCATCTGATAGAGCTCTTCACCTGTATAAATCTTACCTGAGCGCACCATTTTCTCAGCCACAGACATTCCGACTTTGCGTGATAAGAAGCTAAGCGCTCCCATTCCTGGGAACAAATTAAAAAGCACTTCAGGTAGACCCATAACAGCACTTTTTTCAGCAATTAGAACGTGGGCAGATAATGCTGATTCAAATCCACCGCCCATTGCTTGACCTTGCACTAAAGCAATTGTAGTAATGGGGGCACGCATATTATAAAAAGTCCATAAATTCTCTACGCATAGCTTGGCATATTCAAATAAATGCTCTCTATCTTGAGCTTGGATTAACGTCCTGAATACAGACAAATCACCTCCTAAATTAAATACTCCTTCTACGCTTGAAGCCAAAACCAAATAATTAACTTGCTGAGAAATACCTTGTGAGAATATTTTCCCATTTGTATTTTGCAGATAAGTATGATGCTGCAATAAATCATTTAAGCAGGTTTTATTAAAACATGGACGTGGTGCAGGGTTCATAACCGACCACATCACACCAAATTCGTTATCAAAACGTGTGTCGATTTGTTGAAAATTTGCAATGCTAAATTTATTAAAATCTACAATAGTGTTCATGCTAAACCCCTTAAATTATTATCGTTGAGAATTAAAAAAACTAACGTCTACAACTATAGGCTCAAAAAATCACTCTCTCAAGTGAATGATTTTTGAATTAAAAAATCACTCACCTGATTTGTTGGAGAATTACAACAGAATATTTCAAGTTAATTTGTAACAAATATGTATCAAAAAGTATCTTGATATGTTATTTTTTTGCATCTGATTAACTATAAAAATCCGAATTATGAAAAAAATATTACTATCTTTTGTGATTTTTTCCGCACCAATAGCTGCACAAGCAGCTGGTTTTGCATTAATTGAACAAAGTGCCAGCGGTATGGGAAACGCCTTTGCAGGTGGTGGTGCGGTTGCAGAAGATGCAAGCACGATATTCTTCAACCCAGCAGGCATGACTTACATTGAAGGTACACAAATTGTTGGAGCAGTTCATTTAATTAATCCTACAGCTGAATTTAATGATAGTGGCACATCAACTAGTGGGTTCAATAAACCAAAAAATGGCAACGGGGAAGACGCTGGTGACTTATCGTTTGTACCAAACTTTTACTATAAGCGGGATCTGACTGATACTTTAAAATTTGGTCTCGGCATCAATGTTCCCTTTGGATTAAAAACTGAGTATGACAAAAATTGGCTAGGTCGCTTCCAAGCAGTTAAGTCAGAAGTTAAAACCATCAACATCAATCCTGCAATCGCTTTTAAATTAAATGATCAACTTTCCCTAGGTGCTGGAGTATCTGCAATGTGGGCGCAAGCCGAGTTAACCAATGCAGTTAACTTCGGCGCTGCAGGAGAGGGGTTCGGCAAAGTTAAAGGTGATGACTGGGGATTTGGTTTTAATTTAGGGGCTATCTATCAAGTTACCGCTAACTCACGCTTGAGCATCGCCTATCGCTCTAAAGTTGAGCAGCACTTGGATGGGGACGTCAAATTTACACGCCCCGCCACTATCCCCAATGCTGGTGCAGCTCGAGATGGGAACATAACGGCTGACGTGACCTTACCCGAAACATTTTCTATTAGCGCATTTAGCCACTTAAACAATACTTGGGATTTAATGGGCGATATTACTTGGACTCGTTGGAGTCAGTTCCAAGAGTTAGCAATTATTAGAAGTGATGGTACAACTCTCGGCTCACCTACAATTGAGAACTGGGACAACACTTTGCGTTACTCAATTGGTACAAACTATCATTACAATGATGCAATAACGTTACGTGCTGGACTTGCCTATGATGAAGAAGCAGTACGAGATGAATTTCGTACCGCGCGTATTCCTGGTAATGATCGGAAATGGCTCTCATTTGGTGCAGGTTGGCAGCTTACCCCAGTCAGTAAATTTGATTTAGGTTATGCCCACTTATTTATTAATGACGCCAGCATTAAGCGCGATGAAGGTCTTGCTAAAGGTAAGTTAATTGGCGACTATGACGGTAGCGTTGATATTCTAAGCTTGCAATATACTCTCAACTTCTAATTGCAGAAGATTATAAAAAGCCCGCTTATGTGGGCTTTTTATTTTTAAATAATATTTCCCGAGTCACAACCTCCATAAACCATAATACTTTTTTAATAGTTTAATGGTTATACTAATCACTATAGATTATTGTTCAGTATGGAGGATCCAGTAATGAAAAAACTATTCTACATAGATTACCCTCAAGAACACATAGAAGGCCAAATGCACCGCTATCGCTGTGTTCACTGCAAGGAAGAAACTACATCTATCAACGGCAGGCTAGAAGGCCATCTTTCCTCATGCGAATACAGAATTAAACTAGAAAATGCTGGCTATGAATCAGAAAGCACTGCGTCAACGAATAAGTTAGTTTCGCACGACTCAGATGAGTTTGATTAAAGTGCTTTAAGAGTGCTAGTAGGTAAGCATATCTAGATTTTCATGCTAGAAGCCCTATAAATTCTAGTTTTGACTATTTATTAGCTAAGCGTAACCAATATTATTTCAAAATTAGAAAGTTAGCGTGATTGATATTAAGCTAAAAAACTGAGCACTGTACTGAATTTGTTCATAACGATCAAAGCTAGTCCTGTTTTAGCTGTCGTATCACTGCGGTCAAATATTTTTTATTGGTGCTTCACTTTTAATAAACCACTTATTTATAAGTGAATTACTTTTAAAACATATCACCTAAATGATGAATAAGTTGTTAATTTATTGCCGAATATCATGGGCTGGTGACTACCTTTTTGTGTTAAAACTCACTTTTTTATAGAGGTTAAGTAATAAAATGCATCAGGCCTCTTTGAGCATACAGATATTTTCTAATTTGGCCGAAAATTCAAGCAGAGGTAACGGCTTGCAAAACAAATAGCCTTGGTATGCGTTGCAGCCCAATTTTTGTAGCAAGCTCATTTGTTGCTTAAGTTCAACCCCCTCTGCAATGACATGATGACCCAAATTGTTAGCCATATTAATAATGGTTTGTACAATAAACTTGTCGTAATTGTTGTGCAAAATATCGTCGATAAAGCTTTTATCAATTTTAAGTTCATCCAACGGTAGGCGCTTTAGTACTGAGAGTGATGATTGCCCAATGCCAAAGTCATCTAACGAAAAGGTGATGCCCAGCTTCTTCAACACTTTAATTTTATCAATCACATCATCAATGTTTTTTACAATCAAACTTTCAGTTAATTCCAGCCTTAAATAACTAGGGTTACATCCGCTAGCCTGTAAGATATGTGTCACCGTTTCCACAAAGTCGGGCTGGCTGAATTGGAGTGCACTGACATTAACTGATAGTGTTAATGTATTGGCTTCAGACGAATGCTCCCAAGCCTTGATCTGTAAGCAGGCTTGCTTCAACACCCAGCTCCCAATTGAGACAATCAGCCCAGACTCTTCAGCAATTGGAATAAACTCACTCGGCGGCACGAAGCCTAAGTTTGGATGCTGCCAGCGTAGCAATACCTCGGCTCCAATCGGGCGCTGCGCCTGATCTACTTGTAATTGGTAATAAAGTAAAAATTGATTGGCTTGTAGCGCAAATGCAAGATCATTTTCCAAAGCGGCACGCAGTTCAATGGCCGGATGTAGTGCTTTATCATACAACTGCACACTGTTGAGTTTTTCAGATTTTTTTGCTTCATACATAGCAATATCTGCGCATCTCAGCACTTCTGTCTCATTGGAGTCATTGCCATAAAACAAGCAAATGCCAATGCTGGGTTGCGTTCTATATTTAAAGTTTTGTAATTGGAATGGTTGTGCAAATACCTGCATCAACTTTTCGGCAGCGACTTGCGCAGCATGAGTAGCTTGCTCTTTATCTTCACCTAAATCATCCAGTACCGCAATGAATTCGTCTCCACCCGCTCTGGCGATGGTGTCGTTTTTACGTAAGGCACTTTGCAAACGGTGCGCAACCTGTTGCAACAACTCATCTCCTGCCAGATGCCCTTTGCTGTCGTTCAACCCTTTAAAGTTATTTAAATCTAAAGACAACACTGCCCCATACATCCGGTTACGGGCACATCTGACAAACGCTTGATTCAGACGATCTGTCAACAATCTCCGGTTAGGCAGGTTCGTCAAAAAATCATAATAGGCTAGCTGATGTACTTTTTTATTGTCCAGATTAGAAGCAATCCGTAGCGTGATGTTTTCACGCAGACTTGTGGCAAGACCTCTACCTGCAATCGTCACGTAGACTACATAGACGATGAATAATATGGCGAGTGCAATAGAAAGCTGGCTGCCATAAATTAAAAATCGAGGAATCATCAACGCAAGCAAGCCACCGATAAATAGATTGCAACTGATGGTATCGACGGAATAGACCACAATACCGGCACCTGCAACACCCACCAACGCAAAAATCAAAAATGCCTGATTCGGAATATTGTCCACCGGAAATAGCAAAATGCCAGCCAAGCCCCACACACAACCACAAGCACCAGAATTCATCCTGAAGCGGTTTAACCATTTTTGGATGTGATGATGTCTTTTATGGTCTCGGTAGTATTGAAACGTGATATAAGCGCGTATGCCATACGCCAGAGCAAATGCAGTAAGCCAAGCAGCTAGCAGGTTTAACCTGATCAGCGAAGATTGGAGAAATACCAAAGCAATCATGACTACCATTGCTGCCAGCAACGATCTTTTATTGTTTGAATACAGCATTTCTATAATTTCAGTATCCAGCGACATTGATTCTGTTGTGTTGTTCAAGACGCCATCCTCAACTAATTTTTTAATTTATATAATTAGATAATACGGTCAGTAATCGTGATTCTTTAGGAGTTAACCTCTGTTATCGCAACAAGAAAAATGGGTATATGTTTAGTTATTGTTTACAAATTTAAGTCAATCTGCTTAAGGCGCTGATGCGCGGGTTAACCCAATGCAGAGTTAATCCGACCTACACTTCAACAGCTAGACTGGCGTTTACACAAAATCTGGACATCCTCTCAACTGGCTGCTCTAAATTGATTAAAATAATTGATACCCTATACATATTATGAAGGAGACCTTTGACGAATTAGCACAGCCCTTCCAAGTAGTGTCTGCATATGAGCAAGTTCGGTCAGGGTAGGAACTCACCACGATTAAATTAAACTTAACTGTTAGGTATCCAACTTGAATGAAGTTTTAGGTAAACCTACCTCAATAAACCACTTGCCTAGCCTTCAACCAAACGTCTAGTACGACGTGCTTTTGATGCAGTTGACCATCCAGTTTTAACAATTGTTGCTATTTTTTGCTTTTGTAATTCGATAAAAATCATGGCTGTACTGAATTTGCACCTAATTTGCAAAGCACAAAAGAAAAACGACCTAGGAGTTACCCTAAGTCGTTGATCTGATTGGTGGCCCCCCTGTGAGTCGAACACAGCACCAACGGATTATGAGTCTTCTGTTGTATTGTTTATAACTGGCTATAAATGGCGTAATTTTATATAACTTATTGTTTTTAATGTATTTATAAAATTCATTGCTTGCCGTCAATTGCCATTGTTTGCCACTATAATGTAGCCTATATGTAGCCTTTGTGATATTGTAGACCTTATGGCTACTACAACACAATTCAAGTTCTCTGTAAGCTCAATTAAAAATCTACCCTACGCAGATGTAGGAAAGCAGATAACTTACTATGACACAGAGTTAAAGGGTTTTGCATTAAGGGTTGGTGCAACATCCAAGACCTATATCGTTTATAAGAGAATTAATCGCGGCACGCCAAAAAGAGTAACGCTTGGCAAAGTTAATGCCCTTACTTTGGAAGAGGCTAGAAAATTAGCCATGAAAGAATTAAGCAATTTAACTCACGGCATTGATCAGAATGCAGAATATAAAAAAGCCAAGGCTATTAAAGAATTAGAGATTCAAGCAGATACTGAAACTATAGATTGGCTTTTGAAAGAATATCTTAGTGAAAAAATAATCAAGCAAAAAGGCGGCAAAGATGGAACGATACGTTCTGTTAATGATGCATTCAAATTTTTTAATTCAAGAGTAATCACAACCCTAAAAAAAATTGATGGTAGATGGTATATAAAGGATGAAATTCAACTTGAAGACTGGCTAATCCGCCCATTCAGAAGCATCACTCGCGAAGAAATTCTTAGCAGATTTGATTTATTTAGCATATCAAAACCAACAAGAATAGATTCAGAAAATCTACAGCCAATGGCTCGCACTCATCAAATAGCTTTTAAATTTCTCAGTTCTGCGTACAACTTTATTATCAGTCGTGACCAGTTAGACAAAAAAGAAGATTTTCGCAATCCTTTAGATGTTTTAAAATCATACGGTCGCTGGAAGAAAACCAACATCAGGACACGTATGGTTGATTTTCAAAAATCCGAAATCAACTACTGGTGGAACGCTTTAGTGGATTACCGAAAAGTTAATTCAGTAGCCTCAGACTACATATTATTCAGCTTATTGCAATCTGGAAGGTCAAGCGATATAGCGAAGCTCACCTGGAATCAAATTGATTTTGATTTAAATCAAATTAACTACACAGCGACTAAAAACGGCCTAGACTACATTTTCCCAATTTCTAAAATGGCATTAGAAATTCTAGAGCATCGTAAAAAAGACCGCGGAGAGAGCAACTTTGTTTTTCACTACAAAAAGAGCAAAACAGGCCACATACCTTCAGACGCAAAGGCTCACTTTAAAAACATATCCAAACGTTCTGAGAAGTTAATTTCCCATCATGATTTAAGACGAACTTGGGGCACTGCTGCTTTACACTTAGATATTAACGAACGTATTATTAATTATTGTTTGAAGCATACTATTCAAGACGTAAATGCACACTACTTTATGCGTAATGCCCCTAAAATACACAAAGCATTACAAGATGTGGAAAATTTCCTTTTAGCGCAAGTTGCAAATTTTGAGACTAAATAATGATTCAACCTGAGTTTCTTTACAAACTAAAACAGCTACCCGCTGATACTCCTATAACTGCAAACCACATAGTTGCAATATTAGATACTGTTGCATCACTAATTGATAAAGCTGCAGGCATTGATTTTGATTCATTGCCAAACTCCAAACTAATTAATGAAGACATGCTGGCGGATTGGCTTGATGAGTCAAACTCAACATTACAAAAATGGAGAGTCAAGGGCGGTGGTCCAAACTACGTTAGAGGCCCAAAATCAGTTAGATACTCAGTAGGTGCAGTTAGAGATTGGATTGACTCAAGAACCGTCAAATCAACAAATGAATCTTACTCAAAAGGATTAAGCAAGCTTGAAACGCTCAATAATTTAAACAATACAAATTCTGAGACAATCAATTTCCCAATGATGATTGTGGAAAACAAGTTAGTGAGCTTCTTTAATAGCTTTGATGATGAATTGGATATTAATGGCCATACCATCTTATGCATAAAATCTAATTCCCCATTGAGACGCCCAGTACTTTCGGATGAAATTAGAGATGAAGCAGAAAAACTATTGGACGCACTGGATGAATTCAATAGGACAATCGTAAAAAATCCAAAGTTAGCACGTGAAATTTATGGTGACTGGAAAAGTCGTGTGACTGAAAATCAACGATTAGGATACTTTGATACTGCATTAGCATTTGATTTAGACCTAGCTAAAGAAATTAGCCTTGAATTTCCTAATCATTTTTTGACCCGGGAATTCAACCCTGCTTCTTGGCTACTGGACACTCTTACTAAGCATAAATCAGAGACGCTTGAAGAGTTAGACCTCCAATGGGCTTTTAAGTATCTAGTTTCTATTGGTATAAATATCAATTTAGATTTTGAACTATTAGATAAATCTAATCAGATTATATTCAGTGGAACATTGGCGCACTTATTAGCGAACGCGAATCATAAGTTTTTTGCTATCGCAGAACTAACAAATGACTACCAAGCAATGGGAAGCCTAGTAAATGAACTCATTACACTAGGACTTGATGTTGACTTACTCAATCATGAGGTAAAAGGATTAACTGCTAGGGAAATGGGAAAATTAGTCGTTGAAGCTGACGGAGTAGACGCAAGCATATTTATATCAGTACTGAACAAACGAGAGCTTTTTGAAAAGCTGTCTCAATCAATCCCGAAAAACTAAAATTTAATTCCTGACATTTTAGAAAATAATTTTTTTGCCAATTCAATCTCTCCACGCTGCATTAAATCGTTTATTTCCAGCTGGTTAAATGCAGCAGTAAACTCTTCATAAATATTGTATTTTGAAAGTAGCTCTGACATCGGTTCAGCTAACAAACCGCGCATCAAATACTCCATTTGAGCCATACTTTCACCAGCATTTAAAACAATTCTATACATAGCCATTGCAACAGTGAGTAATTTGAAAGAGGGCTGAAAGTACCCACTTCTATATGACTCTATAATAATGTGCTTTTCGGGATGCTTATCAGGATCTTTAAAACTCAACTTTTTCCATTGCTCTAGCGGTACAAATAAATTGATGACCAAGTCCATTTTTACTGTAAGTGGAGCACCGCTTTTTCTCAAACCTTTCATCTGAGGAATTTGAGATTCTAAAAACTCCCGCATTACCTCAAAATCTTGTTCAAATACTGTCCATAGCGGAATTTTTTCCTGATTGTCATAAGGCCCGACTTTGTACACAGATAATGACCCAACAGCCTTAGGTAGCTGTTCTATTAATTTCAAATAAGTATCATTTGGACCCGATTTAAGGTCTATATGGCGATCCCATCTCACATTTTGAACATAATCGTCAAAAACTACATATTTGGATAAAGGCATTCCTGCGGGAATTGGTCCCAATATATTTTCTTTGATTTCTTCATACTTTTCTACGTTTAACTTAATCATAATAAAAGCTAACCAAGCTTTTATACGCATAAAATCTAAAAGCGTATTTGGTGGTCGTCCACCTTTATTTTTCTTAACTTCTTCCAAAACAATCCCGCCTTCCAAACACTAAAATTTTCCCGCCATTAACCGTTAGGTTTCAATCCATGAAAAAAATAACTCATTAAAGGAAAATCAAAACAACAATTAATTACTGATTGTTGTTTTACTAACTTTATAAAGGATTATATATGACAGAAAAAAACACGCATGAAATGCTTAATCAAATGATTGAGGTTGAGAATGTACTTGAAAAAACTTGGTTTGGGGATGAGGAAAATCCATACAAAATTGAAGTACTTGTAGATTCACTTGTATGCATTGAGGAGTTGTTTGAAGAAATTCCTTTGGATCTAAAATTAAGTGAGAAATTTATTTCAATTTCTTACATAGATGGACCATCTTTACAAAAAATTTTATTAGCATTTTTAGAGATCGGTTTTATACCTCTTGGGAAAGAGCTAGATGAAAACGTGCTAACTATTAAGCTAATTTTTGACGAGCACATAATTTGCTTTAGTCGCAGTCTTCTTAATCCCGATAGTACAAACAAGCTTGCTTGGCTTATTCAGGAATTGAAGATAGCCCGCAAAAATAAGGGCATATCCAAAAAAGCAAAAAAAGAGATTGATAGATTATTAACGGATCCACAGGCTTGCAAAAATGAGTTCCTGTTAATCGGATGGGAAAGTCCCGATTTTGATTAAATCAAACTGACATTTGAATGGTTCAAACATCGTTGCATGCATGGTTTTGGGATATTTTTAAATTAAGTTCCGAGCGCCATAAACTTCGGTGTTTCCATCCATGAAACACTAATTGCGAAATGGTTTAATAACAGAATCAAGCAATTGATAAAAAATAAATAAATAAATAGGAGAATAAAAATGCAGTTTAAACACCAATACGTAACAAAGAATTACAACCAAATACTATCTAATTCAACTTACTTTACGGCTCAACCATATAACCATGAAAATAGAATTAAAGAAATAAACTCTGATTTAATTCGCCCATCGTTATATGACAACATCACCGCACGTAAATTTATTGTAGATAGCGTGGCATACAATCCTCGCACCTACGAATCTTTACCGCAGCACGTTCAAGACGACTCTGCAATTTGTCTTGATATTGCTAGAAAAAATCCACTAGCATTTAGACATTTTAATTATAAACATCGCGATGACGATAAAATTGTTCGTGCTTGTTTGACCACAGAGCCTAGCAAATTAAATGCATTATTTTGGTCAGCCGTTTCTGGTCGCCTTCGTCAAAGAAAATGGATTAGAGATTTAGCATTCGCCTGGAGTCCTTATGTATTTGAACATTTCACTCCTACTCAGAAGAATGATGACTCTATTGGGAGAAAGGCATTCGCGCATTCAACTAAGTTATTTTCCCATTTAAGTGAAAAGCTTCAAAACGACTGGGAGATAGTACTTAAATATCTTGGGGAGGAAAAAAAGACACTTGAGGAGTTGAATGTGAATGGATACTCAGCAGATCTTATCAAAAAAATTGGTACAGCATATACTTCGCAAGCCTCGCTAGGCAAACTGTTAGCGTATGGAATATCAAAAAATCTTAACCCTCCATTGAGCAATAGAATAAAATTATAGCTTTCGCTATAACGCCAATCTGTTTACCAATAGGAGCGATAAGGTGTGTAAAAGAAAAAGGGGCAAATTTGCCCCTTCTGCATTTTTAGGGGTTGACGTTTCAATTTTTATTTATTAACTCTTACTTGAATGGCTTATGCGTCAAGATTGATTTACCTTTCTTCTGAGGACTTGTTTCAGTAAATCACCATATCTTCCCGATTCGGCTATTACAGCAGTAGCTTATATAAGTAGCAAAAACTCTGAGGATTTAATTGCCGAAGATATGCTCAATAGGAAAGTTTGCACACCGACTGAAATAGTGAAACCTGATGACAGGTATGACGATAGGTGAAAGTGGCTATGAATGCCCATATATGCGGAGCATATATGGAGGGTTAAGTTGGAAAACCACAACGAAGACAATCAGCAGACCGTTCCAACTGTGCGTATTAGCGCACGAACTGCGAAACAGAAAAACTAATATTATTTCTGTCCGATGCTATGTGATTAGCATTTTGGTAAAGTCCGGGTGAAATCAATTTTTTTATATTGATTTCCTTAGGGTAAGACTTTGCCGAAACCGTGTGAAGCACGGAAAGGCAAAGGCAGTGAAACAAGTCCTTCAGTGAGTTTAGATAGATAAATATATCTAATAAATACAATAGGTAAACACCTCACTCAATCAGTAACACTCAAAAGAATTAAATCCAATCAACAGAAATAAGTTGGCACGTCTCAACAAAATAATATTCACAACAGCGTTGACATGCTGAAATTTTCTGCTTTATTAAAAGATAAGAATTGGTAAAGCAAGGTCAATATTTAACAAGTTTTATACGGGTTCAAAAATGGGAAAGCGCATTTTTATCCCTAAACTTGGTAAATAATATTATGGGGTTTTTCCCCATGCCCCTGGAATACATGCCAACTCTATAAAAGCAAAAATAAAGGAGTGGTTATGGAAGACATAAAGAAATTAGCTCACGGTCAATGCGGTTCAGACGGTAATGAGTTCAGACGTTTAAAAAGGATTGAAATCAAAGCCAGCAACCAAGAATATGTTGAGTTGAGAGAGTTGGCTCACAGATCTGGTTATACAAACTTAGCTCAATATATGCGTGAAATTGGTTTGAGTGGTAAAGAAATTCATTCAAAGACCAAGCGCATGGAAGCAATCAGGCTTTGTCAGTTTGAGCTTAATAAAATTGACAACAATCTTAATGAATTTAGTCGTCACCTTAATTCAAAAACAAATGAGCCATTTACTGAAGAAGCTTTGCTCGTGCTTATGCAAATTAAAGAGCTTGCAGAAAATACATATCAATCTGCAAAGGGGGCTAAATGATAGTCCGTATCTTTTCAACTGGGAAGTCAAGTGGGAAATCAAGTGGCGAAGGCCCAGTCAACTATCTGCTAAATGATTACGACCACACAGGCGCGTTACGTTCTGTTAAACCTGAAGCTTTAGGCAATCCAAAAACCACGATTGATATTATCAACTCAATTGATAGGGATTGGAAATATGTATCAGGTGCAATTGCATTCAGGAATGAAGAGCAGCCAACTCAAGAGCAAATACTGAAGTTGATTGATAGATTCAAACAGACATTTTTTGCAGGCTTGAATATTAATCAATACAATATTCTTTTTGTTTTGCACAGAGATAAAGATAATCTAGAGATTCACTTTGTGGTCCCAATGGTTGAATTAACCACGGGTAAACAGCTAAATATTCATCCGCCAGGCACTAAAAACATTAATTTTTACAAAAGCTTCACAAGCGTGATTAATTATGAAATGGGCTATGCACACGTATTGCAAGATAATTTAAAAATTGCTTTACCTAGCCATAAACTTAAATCACCAGAATTCAAGGATGACCAGCGCAAAAATATACTGTTAGAAAAGGAAGTTAAAAAAGCAATCGTTTCAGGAAAAATTGAGAACAGAACCCAACTCTGCAAATTTTTAGATGAAGAGCTTGGCGTTTCGATTCACAGACAGGGTAAAGATTACATATCAATCAGATTGCCTGGGGATCAAAAAAGCAGACGCTTAAGAGGTCCAATGTTTGAAGAAAATGCAAACTACCGCGACATGCTTGCAGCTTCTCACAAAGCAAAAGTATCCGTCAAATTGACAGATACAGAATATCAACATCAAAAGAAGATACTCACAGAACTCACGAATGAAAGAGCCGCATTCAATAGTTCTGTTTATTCAAATGCTCGCCCTGTCAGACTTGGCGGGCCAGCACCAAGCTATAAATCAAGTTCAAAACCAACGCCAATTACAACAATAATGAAGGAGATTCCATCCATGGCAAACAATACAGATATCAAGAAAATAATAGAACAAGCATTAATAACTATGCAAACTGGCAAACCTGATAAGAAGCTTGCTCCGAAATTACCTAATATTAAGCAATTACAAGAACGAAAAAATGAAATTAGAGAGAAGGCCTATCCAAGTATCAGAAAGAATCCACCAGTTTCAAACGGCGCAATTGTTAGCTTAATAGACACTATCGGCCAAGTAAAAATGAGTATTCAAGACGCAATTGCAGACCTAGCAAATGCTAGAGAGCCGAAAGATATAATAATCGCAGAGCAGAGATTGAGGGAGTTGCTTGAACTAGAGAGGACTTTAAATATTCAATTACATGAAGCTAAAGTAGCTGTTGGAAATCAACAAACGAATTCAAAACTGAAAATTTGAGCTTGTAGATAAAGGGTGTAAATAAGTTTGTGTAAACGCTATTTGTACTAGAAATTTCCACCCTTTTCTACAATAAACTCATTAATTCACAGATATATGCTCAGCTTGAACATTCCCATCACCTTGTCTCACCTTAACCGTGCCATTTACACGAAGGTCACATCCTTCACTACATTTTGTGAATAATGTTTTTCTGTCTTCTTTTGATAACTTATCAATTAATATCATTACTTTAGACTTATCAAGTTTAGATGTACCCATGAATGTGAACGGATCTCCAACACTAGAAATAATACCTACTACTGATATTTTTTTACCATTTAATGAATTAATTTCGGATTTAAGGTCAGTTAAATCGATTTCTTTGTAATTTTTATTCACTTGTTTGTTTAAAGGCTGACTTCTATTAGGGTCAAGTAATCCAGCATCTTCATGGCAATCTTTCCCATTAGATGAGGGTATACCTCTAGCAATAGCATCAGATTCGTCAAGCTTAATATTTGGATGACTAAAATAAGTTACGAATCCATTGGTGCTAGGACAGAAATATTGATTTAATTTTTTGTTCCAAAGCACTCCATACTCATGACCATCCCACCACTCAATTCTCTTGTATTTAAATCCATCAGTAGGTGATTCATATTCGTCAGACTTTACATTAGACTCACCCGTTTGCTTACCTACGGTTTGCGCTACATTTTTAACTGAATCTACAATACCTCCAAAAATATCTGATAATCCCTCAGCTGCATATAATGGACTGGTTGTACTGATTAAAATAAATGCTCCTGCGAGTACAAAATTGGTACTTTTCATAATATCCTCATTGTTAGTTGTTATTTTGATAATAATTTTTAGGTAATTATTTTTCGTTAATATTTTGCTGAAAAATTTCCATCCATCGCTTAAGCTCAATTTCAGTTTTTTTATTGTTACTAATACTCCAAGGGAAAGCTACACGCCATTCTGGATTATCAATATCTTTTACTTTTACAAAGAATCCTGACCCAGCTTCGTTTTCTTTATTTTGACGGTAATTATGCGCACCATCAGCAACTGTTCTATTACTTATTGAGTTGCCACCTGTTAATAAGCTATATGACCAATCACGAATATCACTAAAGTCATACTTTTTAAACTTATCCCCATCTAGCAAGTGAACTTGGCGAGTCGTTGTATTGACAGCAATCCCCGTGCTTTTATGATAATGCTGGTATTGACAGCTCTCAACCAATCCTGCCCACTCCTCTTTCTTACTAGCGTTCTTATTGCTGTCTCTAATAGGTTGCCATATCAACCAGCCACCTATCCCACCTCCAATTAAAAGAAAAATAGAGTTATGCATCTCCTGAGAGTAAACATAGCCAATTAAAATAATAATCACACCAAAGAATATCTTCACAGCCTGCCCCTTTATTGTTTTTTCTTAAGATTACCAAACGGCGTTTTTAACGAACCATCATCTAAAATTGTGAAGATAATATTCTGCCCATTGTTTTCTACCTTGACTTTATTGCCATCTACTTCGTATTTACCTTCAGTTTCAATACCAATCACACTCATCAAAACTTTATCGCCAGAACCAAACGTATAACTCACTGTGCCAGTCTTGTCTGCATACTCACCACTTAACTTTGAACCGCAGGCTGACAATAGAAACAACATAACTAATACACTTATTTTTCTCACAAATACCCCTTATTCAACTCTAAAGGTTGTATTTCAACGTATTAAGCACTTCATGTCAAATGGTTGATAGTCAACTATATAGGTTGAGTAAACTATGATGACAAACACTAAAAAATATCTTGCCAAGAGAATCGGAAATAGCATTGGCAAAAGAAGGATACGGGCTGGTCTTACACAAGACCAGGTCGCAGAAAAACTGGGCGTTGGATATGAAGCAGTATCAAGGATGGAGCGCGGGATTAGTATTCCAACACTACTTAGACTGGCAGAATTAGCTGAGGTATTTGGTTGTGGAATTGAAGAGCTTTTAGTGGAATCAAGCTCCAGACCAGAAGACCAAGCTGAGCAGATAAAAAATATGTTGGTAAAACTGAATCAAGAAGACAGAGAGATAGTTTTGGATACCGTTGAGAGGCTCTATCTTCGTTTTACAAAATCAGCAGTGATTTAACTAATGCTATTTGGCAGTTGTAGCGTTTGCAATGTAATGATAGCACTCAATAGTAGATGACCATTTATCGGTATCTTCTAGACTTTCAAGAAGATTCCCAATAATTTCAGGACAATAATCACTATTATCAATTTTCTCTCTATCTACTAAATAGAGAAAATACCCATTTTTATTTTCTTTGGCTCTATCATATTCATTTCTACTAAGATAAAAATGAGGTTGTCCTGCATATGATTTGACTTCTATTTCTCTATCTAAAATGTATGATTGATTCGTTGAGAAAGATAAAATATCATAACCAGCAGCCACATCAAATAAGGCAACATGCTGTATATCCTTCACCCTACTGTGTGCAGAAAGCCTTTTACTTTCATACTTTAGAACGAACAGTTCAGCTTCTAAACCAAACTGCTCTTGATTCGCAAGTTGCTTTTTAAGCCTTTCTGGTGACATGCCCCTCTTCTTACGCTCATCTTCAACGAGCGGGAATATAACACTCTCTGTTAAATCTTTAAACTCACTATTGATAGTGAGCTTTAACCTAGTAGAGTCATATATAAAAAACTTTGATTCAATTAGGAAGTTTCTAATTGAACCAAAATCAAGACTGATAGAGTTAGCGAAAAGGTAGTATTGTTTTTTAACTGAGTCCAACCTCAAAATCGTAGGAGAAAAAAATTTCGAAAGGATATGGATATCATTCAGATAGATAATAAAATCAAGTAAAAAAGTCGACTTATCAAAATTTTTCTTTTTTTTAACTTTACCTTCAGAAACATCTACATAATTCATTTTTTCAAGCAGATTTACTGTGCTCAAAAAAATTGACATGGATTGAAAGTGCCCAGATGATGCAGAGCGTAAAGATGTTACCGACTCCGAAGCAGATATGCCATCTAAATTTAGTAGGTATTCAATCGCAGTTAACGTACCAAATTTGTTACTTTCTCCGTTCATAATATTGCTTCAGTATGGATTGGAAGTCATCCTCATCAACATCGCTTTGACCACCATTCAAATCAAGTAGTGGTATGGGTTCCCTCTCAATCAAATAAAGCATTCGTTCTTCTTTCTCCAAAAGCCTTTTATGTATCACTTCGTCGATAGTGTTTTCTGAAAGCAGATAATAATAATTTACAACATCATCTGAATCCAAACCGTATCTATGGATACGATCTTTTGATTGAATATACATAGCTGCATTGAAATTTTTCTCCAAATAAATGGCATTTCTGCAAGCCTTATGAAGCGATATTGATTCACCTACAGCAAAAGGATTCGCAATAATAACTTTATATGGACATACCTCTTGATGAAATGCACTAATGATTTTCTCCCTAGTTTTAACATCTTCGGGAGTAAATTCATTTTCATTAGGCGTAGCGCCATATAACATTTCACATGGAATGCCACAGCTTTCTAAATACTCCTTGAATTTATTCATGCTGTTAATGAATAACATCCATACAATCACCTTACCGTCAGGGCCTGAGGATTTTGTAAGGCTCGTAATTAACTCTTTTGCAGCCAAATACTTATTCGGAATTTGCGTGCTATATCTATTAATGGCACTCAGAATATCTTGGCTTGCATCGATTGGCTTTTCGTACTGGGTTCCATTCAAAATAAAATCATCAACTGCCACGCCCAACAACATTGGATTTGAAGCACATTGTAGCAATCTTATCATTCTCGCTTTTTTGAGCAGAGTGTCTAACGAGTTTACGTCCCCAGACAAAAATTTATCTTCGATGTATTCGTAAACTGATTTTTGATACTCATCCATTGGAACCATCACTGGCTTGTGTTCAATGGGAGGAGGCAAATCTAAGGCAGATTTAGTGATTCTGATAAAGAATGGGGAAATGTAATCAATAAGCTTAGCGATATTAGCTTTTATACTCGGGTTTATTGACTCACTCATTTCTCTCAAATAAGGTAAGGGAAATGGAATGACATTTTTACTAGGCCATATAAATTTATATATATTGTATAAGTCTTGATATCCATTGGGAGCTGGAGTTCCTGTTAAGACCACTCTAGATTTTGCATACCTAGATAGGCTTTTAATTCCTTCCGCTATTTTCCCCCCATCTGTATTCTTTATTTTATGGGCTTCATCTAAAACGAGCATTACCTCATGCCGTTTCAGATAATCTTGAATATTTATAATGTCATCTTCATTTATAGATGCACTTTGATAAGAGATAAGTATTAGCTCTACATCTTCAGATGAGTGAAAAATAGCTGTTCTTTGGGCGGAAGATAATCCAACCATTTCTTTATATATTGGAGGACGTCCAAAACATTTTTCATACTCATCTTTCCATGGGAAAAATGCGGCCAAAGGACAAATAATCAATAAACGACTAACATGCTTTTGATAATATTGAGGATTGGTTTTTGGAAGATTTTTTAAATAGGCATAGGCAGCGTAGACAGTAGTCGTTTTACCAGCACCAGGGACTGAGAAATTACAAGCGTTCTGCGAAAAAGCTAAATGATAAGCTGATAATAATTGCAGTGGATAAGGAGCTCGCTCTTTGAACGTGTCGTGAACAATATCTGTAAACTCTTTAAAATCCGTAAGAGAGTGTTCGTTATTCCTAATTTTTTTAGCTTTTTGAGAGAATTCTTGGAAAGCTGAGTTTTCATCATTCAACTGTCGGAGGAGCTCTTCTACAGAATTATCTTGCTGAAGGGTAAGGCCAAATTTAACAAACAATTTTTCTATATCGGTATATTTTTTTTCTTGCTCACCTTCCACATAAAGGAACTGTATACAAGTATCAGATAACAACCTACCATTTAAAGCATTTATATTTGCTTTAAAACGATGTGAGAAAGCTAAGGAAACAAAGTCTCCATTAATCTCAAAGAATAGCTCGCCGTCTAAGTTTTTTAGACTTGCGTAGGGACCTAGCATTAATTGTTTTCTTTTAAGTCTTTAATAAAAAGTTCTGCCAACTTGCGAATCTCATGGCACATTTGATATACATCATCCCCCTCAAAACTATCTAGGGTAGTATCCACTTGCTGCAATGTTCGCAAAGCCCTCTCTACTAATTCAATCGGTCGATCTTTTTCTGCTTGGTCTTTGACAGTTTCTTCTGCTAAACCTTTAAACTTCTTAACTAGCGGGGCTGCTAAGTTTCTGTAACCACCCTCTTTACCACTTATTATCTTTTCAGGTAATTCTTCTGGATGTTGTTGTCGGAGTTGATCTAATGAGGGTTCGTTAAGCCTAATTTTTTCAATATCTGAGAAAAAGTTTTCTGAATGAGTTTTCCATGATTCGCCATAATTAAAAAGTCCTTGGCCTTTACTAGGATTGGCTAAAACTCTTAAATCATGCGCACCAAACCCAGCACGAACTGAATAGAAATAAGCAACCTTCAAATCCTCAATTTCTGTGGCATCAGGCTGCCAATCTCGGCCTTGAGTAGACCTGCCATCTTGACCGCTATGGGATTTTAAATATCCTACCAAATCATGAAATGGGCCCTCAACTTTATCTTCATCTAGAAGACGGTACATTTGATCGTAATCTTTATCAATTGAAAGCAAATATTCATCCATCAATTTTAGAATTGCTAAAAATTTAGGAATTTCGCCATCTTTTGCTCCCATCATTTTAGTAATCTCAGGCACGCTAAAACCATCAGTTGTTAGTTCGCGACATTTTAAATACTTTTCAATTGGACTGTAATCTACTTTTGCATCGACTCCCATTTGAAAAGTAGTTTCTAATTTTCGTATTTCTTTAGGATTTGATTGAATCGTTTCATCTAAAATAACTGCTTTAAAATAGGTTGGGGAAGAATGATTCTCTTCGGCAATTTTCTTTAAAATCATGCAACGCCTGTTGCCATCAACAATTACACCATCACGCGTAACAATCCCATATTCAATCTGTGTTTTTTCTCTGATGTCTTTTTCAGTATCTTTATTACGACTTTCTTTTGAGTTCCACAAGAATTCTCTGATGAATTTTTCGCCTTCAGGCTGAGTGGCATCAATGGGCCCATGAAGTTTTTCATGCTGTTTAACAAATGTGCCAATTCTTCCGTTGTATTGATTAAAAATTAAATACTCAACTGGAATCTCATACACATTTAAAGGGACAGCTTTAGTACCCTTATAAACGAGCAATTTAGTACCAATGGGGGCATGGTCTCTAACCAGCTCCCTAAGCATTTGTTCTCTACTTACCGCGTCCATAGGAGTCCTTAGGTTAGTTTATGGAGTGCATATGATGTCATTACATGCGATATCGGCACAAGATTCTTCGGGAACAAGTTATTAGCTGGGATTAGCTTATTAGTATGCTCTGAAGGAAACGATTGAATAATTCTAGTCATTTCTTTAACTAAGTTTATGGGATTATTAGTATCCTCAAGATTCAAATCATTCTCATAAATTTTTTGAATATCAGTATTAATTTTCAACTTTTCCCATTCAAGTATTTTTGTTTCAAAGTCACGAAATTGCGGGAACTCACCCTCTAATAACACCTTCAATATGTTGATGTCTTCTTTGTTAAAGACTTTGACTTTGTGATTAAGCCCTGTGCCATAAAAAGAAGCTACATACCATTTCTCACCGACATTTTCATTTTCATCTGGATGATAATTTAGTAACTCTACAGTCATGTTTTCCCGTTTAAGTGGATGTCTCCTAAAACGCGCATTTACCTTCCTGCATTTAGGTGTATCGAATTTCTTTTCGGTAAAGGTATTTAAATTGGATACTTCTTCATCAAGCCCTTTAAAGCTTAGAAAACTAGGGATGTCGACTATAGGCAATCCTGCTTTGACTCTTATTGCTCTTGCTAAAGCAGTACTCAAATGTGGTGATACTGAGTTGCCAATTTGTCTCCATTTCCCAGACTCTGTCCCCAGAAACTGATAGCAATAGGGATACCCCATAAATGTAGCAATTTCACGAATTGTAGGTAGTCGATATTCACCATTACCAGTACGATTGTACTCAGATTTAAAAATGATTGCTTCGCGCGTTGAAGCCGAACGAGTTGCCATAATAGTTCTACAACTTCGCAATCCATCTTCTGGAAATGACATTTTTCCCATGAAAGGGTGGTTTGTTTTCAAATGCTCGGCTTTTTCCCATTCAATGGTATATAACCCAGTGTCGTAAAAATGATCCGTTAGTTCATTTACAGAAACTTCTAGCGATGGGTAATTTGGATCTCTCCAAGAGCGGTCAGGTGTCACTGTAATTTTTAAATTTGGCGGTGGCATTTCGGAGCGGACTTGTTCAATTGTGACCGCTTTCTGAATCATTTTTTCGGGATGCAAATACTCTGCGGTCTCTACCCACTCGCCAACTATGTATCGTTTACGATTCTGTGGAGCGCCATAATCTCCAGCATTAAGGGTTTCACCTTGAATAGAAATAACGCTTTCATTTGGGTCTCTGCCTAATGCCAAAGCCCACTCTGCCAAATTCAAGTCTTGAAAAGTGTACGCTTTTTTAATATGAGGCTCTGACTCTGGTACATTTTCCATGTACCACGCTTTTAAAACAGAGTTTGGTTTGGTTTTCTGAACAGCAATTACTCTCAGGAAAGCCTCAATCAATTTCACACCATCGCTTTTGTCAGCTTTTCCTGCTTTGTTTGACATTGAGAAAGAAACACACGAGGGACTTCCAATAATAACTTCGGCATCTGGCAAGCTGATTGCATCAGAAACATCAGAGGAATCTTTACCCCAGAAATCTAATACGTTTTTGATTGTGTCGCTGAGGTGATGGTTTAAATTGTGGGAGTCGATTGCAAGTTGCCAGAAATCAATTCCTTTAATGATATCAAAGCCTTGCTGCCTGAATCCCTCAGAGAATCCTCCAGCACCACAAAAGAAATCGATGACTTTATATGAGTTTGACATTAAGACCCGATTGTAGAGTATAAATCACTAACGATCAATCTCAACAGGAAAATAAATTTTTTCATACCAATTCCTTGAGCAGGGTATAAGGTGATACCAAATACCAATGAATTAATAATTAAAAAAAAGACCCCCTAGCCTAGAGAGTCTTTCAAAATTTTGGTGGCCCCTCTGTGAGTCGAACACAGTACCAACGGATTCTGGTTTGTGACGGTTTCCCGCCTCCCTGGACTATGCCTTCACCATAACAACCATTAAGATTGCTTTAGGTGGGTGCCGTCTAGTCTCTACACGTTCAACAAGCATTTCTACTTGAAGCTTCGCTCGGCATTGCCTTGTGCATTGCTGCCGTCAGGTTTCACCGAATTTGACACCATCCCATATACAGTTTCCACGTATATGGCACATTTACATATGAGTCCGCTGCTCTAACCAAGCATGAGCTAAGGGGCCATTTTTACAACTAGCTTACCACTCTAGTGTAGCCTATATGTAGCCTAAAACAAAATACTATTTTAGAAAACATAATTTAAAACATTAAATACAATAACTTACATAACAAAAATAAAATAAAGAAAAAGATTATGAGTCCGCTGCTCTAACCAAGCATGAGCTAGGGGGCCAAAACTTTTAAAGACGCTATTTTAAACTAAGAGTTGAAATCAAGACTAGTTAATCTTGTCCTGTTTCTAAGAAACTACGCAATCTTTCTGAACGAGTCGGGTGACGTAGTTTACGCAATGCCTTTGCCTCGATTTGGCGAATACGCTCACGGGTGACATCAAACTGTTTGCCCACCTCTTCTAAGGTGTGATCTGTGTTCATTTCAATACCAAAGCGCATACGCAATACTTTTGCTTCGCGTGGCGTCAACGACTCCAACACTTCACTGGTCGCATCACGTAAGCTCGCATAGATCGCCGCATCCACTGGTGCTAATGTTTGGCCATCTTCAATAAAGTCACCCAAATGTGAATCTTCATCATCGCCAATCGGTGTTTCCATTGAAATTGGTTCTTTGCTGATTTTCAAGATTTTACGAATCTTATCTTCAGGCATTTCCATTTTCTCTGCCAACAATGCTGGATCTGGCTCTACTCCGGTTTCTTGTAGAATCTGACGGCTGATACGATTCATTTTGTTAATCGTTTCAATCATGTGTACAGGAATACGAATAGTACGCGCTTGGTCGGCAATAGAACGTGTAATCGCCTGACGAATCCACCATGTTGCATAGGTTGAGAATTTGAAACCACGACGGTATTCAAACTTATCAACGGCTTTCATCAAGCCAATATTGCCTTCTTGAATTAAATCCAAGAATTGCAAACCACGGTTTGTGTATTTTTTAGCAATCGAGATTACCAAACGCAAGTTAGCCTCAATCATTTCACGCTTAGCACGACGCGCACGCGCTTCGCCAGTCGTCATTTGCTTATTGATTTCTTTAAGCTCTTTGATTGGAATACCAACATTTGCCTCTAAATCAATCAAACGCTGCTGTTGATCTAAAATTGAGTGGTTATAACGGATTAATTTCTCAATGTAAGGTTTGTCTGCTTTTAACTCTTCAGCCAACCAGCCTAAATTACTCTCATTACCTGGGAATGATTTAATGAAATGCAGTCTAGGCATACCTGATTTTTCTACACAGAAATCAAGCACTTTACGTTCGTGACTACGAATAGTTTCAACTAAATCGCGCACCTGATCGCACAGGCCTTCAACTTGTTTTGGAGAGAATCGGAATGCTGTTAATTCAACCAAGATTTCTGATAACAATGCTTGATACTCAGCATCTTGAGAGCCTCTTAATGGCAAGATTTCTGTCATCTTTTTATTCGCTGCACGAACTACTGCAAAGCGATTAACGACTTCTTCTTTAAGTTTTGCAAGCGCTTCAGCAGAGATGGCGGCAGCTTTTGCACCGTCTTCATCTTCACCTTCGTCAATATCATCATCAACTTCATCTTCGTCTTCTGCGGCTTCAATCACAACATCTGCAACTGCGCCCACATCAGAATCAATCAAACCATCCACTAAGTCATCAACGCTTAATTCATCGTTTTCAACTTTATCAACTAATGCCAACAAAGCAGCAATAGTCGTTGGGCAAGCAGCAATCGCTTGCACCATATGTTTAAGGCCGTCTTCAATACGACGTGCAATTTCAATTTCGCTTTCACGGGTAAGTAAATCCACTGTACCCATTTCGCGCATATACATACGCACAGGGTCAGTTGTACGACCAAAATCTGAGTCTACTGTAGCAAGTGCTTGTTCAGCCTCTTCTACCGCATCTTCATCAGTCACAGCAGGCGGAGCATCAGACATTAGCAACACTTCAGCATCAGGCGCCTCTTCGTACACCTGAATGCCCATGTCATTGATCATGCCGATAATGCCATCGATTTGCTCAGAGTTCTGTACATCATCTGGAAGATGATCGTTAATCTCTGCGTAGGTTAAGTAGCCACGCTCTTTACCTAATACAATTAGAGATTTTAGACGTGAGCGTCGTTCTTCAGCACTAGCTTCTTGCAGCTCAGGGCTAACAAACTCCATTTTATTTTTCTCTGCTAACTGGTCGCTTTTCTTTGGTCTTGCCATGTACTCACCTCTAATTTATGCAATTACCATGTTTTTATTTAAAAATTGGCATGGTGAATGTAATTTCCGTAACCCTCTATTATAGCAGAAAATAACACCATTTTGACCTACCGGCGCTGCTAATAATTCAACGTCGCATCACTCAAAACACGACTTATCAAAACTACTTCTTAACTTTACTTCCTAAACTTTTAAGTAAGATTCGCTCATCATCAGTCAGCGCACTTAAAGGCTTTTCACTGACTTGTGCCAGCAACGCACTTTCATTTTTTTGCAGATAAAGCTGTTTTAATTGCTGTCTAGCGCCAGACATGGCTTGCGCCAAATCCAGTGTTTCATCCAGCACATTAAGCTCTTTCTTTAGCTCGGTAATGATATTCGCGTCAACTTTACTTTCCAACTCACGCATTATCACTACTGGTTTAGAATGAGGATGCATGAGGCAAGTTTCAATAGTCTGCCTCAATAATAATTCGTCATCTGAGCTTCCAGTAACCCATAGCAAGTCATCTTTATCCACCAATGCAGGTTGCATAATCATGGTTAAACAAAAATGGTGATGTAAGGAGTTAGTCGTACGCGTAAGCTTTGGTCTAGCTTGCACTGGCGCTTTGTTCAGATTAGGCAACTTAAGTAAGCCTTGCATTTCATCTATGGATAGCTGCGCTAATTCCGCCACCTTTTTCCGCAAATACATCGCGCTGCGTGGTGCATTGATTTGCTGCATGATGGGCTCAGCTTCATTCAAGAAACGCACTTTATCTTCTTGGCTTTGCAAAGGATTATCTTCACTCAAATGCTTCAAAATATACTGCGAAAGTGGCATCGCAGTTTTAATTTCCGCCTCAAATTGCTCTTTACCAAATTCACGTACATAAGAATCAGGATCATGCCCTTTGGGCAAAAATAAGAATGACAGCTTCAAACCATCTGTGAGCGCAGGCAAAGCATTCATGGCTGCACGCCAAGCGGCAGTTAGCCCTGCATTATCACCATCAAAACAAAACACCACCTCATCGGTTTGCCGCATCAACTTAGTAATATGAAAAGGCGTGGTAGCCGTACCTAATGCTGCCACAGCATACTCAATACCATACTGAGCCAAAGCGACCACATCCATATATCCTTCAACCACAAGCGCACGACCTGCATCGCGAATCGCTCTGCGTGCTAAGAACAAACCATAAAGTTCATGACCTTTTTGAAATAGCGGCGTTTCTGGTGAGTTATAGTACTTGGGCGTGTCTTCTGGGTTAATCACGCGCCCACCAAAGCCAATCACCTGACCTTTTTGGTCATGAATCGGAAACATAATACGGTCACGAAACCGGTCATAGCGACGACCCTGATCATTCTCTACCACCAAGCCCGCAACATTCAAAGCTTCGTTGTCGTAGTTAGGGAAAACACTCTGCAAATTCTGCCAACCAGCTGGCGCGTAACCGACTTGAAATTTAGCTGCCACTTGACCACTTAAGCCACGCGCTTTTAAATACTCAATTGCTCGAGGTGACTTTTTCAGTTCAGCTTTGTAATATTGGGCCGCTTGCTGCAAAGACTCTTGTAAACCTAACACCACCTTATGGTCAGGTTTGCTAGCATCTCGAGCTTCTTGCGGTACGATCATCCCGACCATTCGAGCAAGATCATTAATCGCTTCAACAAAACTTAAACCTTGATATTCCATTAAAAAACCAACAGCTGTGCCATGCGCACCGCATCCAAAGCAATGGTAAAACTGCTTAGTTGGACTGACGGTAAAACTAGGGGATTTTTCGTTATGGAACGGGCAGCATGCAGAATAGTTAGCCCCCGCTTTTTTCAAGGGCGTACTTTTATCAATCACGTCAACAATATCAACGCGATTTAACAACTCTTGAATAAAGCTCTCTGGAATCAAAGTGTTCTGCTTTTATAAGATTTTAGGTAATTTTAGCTTAATTTAGAGTGCCGTTTCTACAAATAGAAACGAAATAGAAATGACCAGAAACAAAAAAGGAGCTTCTCGCTCCTTTAATATTTTTTACTCACTATCTTTTTGTACTTAAGCTAATCGAGTTTTAATCAAACCTGATATTTTTCCCATATCAGCCTTACCAGCAACTAGCGGCTTAATCGCAGCCATCACCTTACCCATATCTTTAACACCAGCAGCGCCTGTATCAGCAACCACTTGATCTAAAATACTTAGAATTTCCGCCTCAGTCAGCTGTTGTGGCAAATATTCCTGCAACACACTCACTTCGTACTTTTCAACATCAGCTAAATCTGTTCTATTTGCAGATTCGTAAGCAGCGATTGAATCACGACGTTGCTTGAGCATTTTTTCGATAGCTGTAATAACATCAGCATCACTTAACTCAATACGCTCATCAACCTCGCGTTGTTTGATAGCTGCTTGCAATAAGCGAATGGCGCCTAAACGCGCGCTATCTTTAGCGCGCATTGCAGTTTTCATGTCTTCAGTGATTTGTAACTTAAGGCTCATCTAAACTTATGCACTCTTGACGTAAGTATCAAACTTAGCCTGATAATCCGCCATGTGTTCAGTCAGGGCGATTTTGTATTGATTAACAAAGTACTCTAGCGCAGCTGCTTTTTCAGTTTCGAAGTTTTCTTTGGTGCCACACTGTGAAGCAATCAAAAACGTATTAAACCGCGCAGAGGCAAACAAAAAACTCGCATTAACCACACCAACATCGTTGCTTGCAGCTTGTTCATTGGCAAAACCAATGAATTTATCTGTCAAACCCCAAAATGCAGCATCATCTGTATTAGCTTCTGCTTGCTTTGGCTCTGTAATATTCTTTCCCGCCATTACTGGGAACTAGTAAAGTTTAGCTGGAAGTGTTTGTTTTAGTAAACGGCGATACTGACGTTTAACGGCAGCAGCAGCTTTACGCTTACGTTCCCAAGTTGGCTTCTCGTAGAACTCGCGAGCGCGAAGATCATTTAACAAACCTGTTTTTTCAATTAGGCGTTTAAAACGGCGAAGGGCAACGTCAAACGGCTCATTTTCTTTTACGCGTACACTAGACATTCGATCTCTCTTATAACAACAATTTAAATACAAAATAAATAAGGTATGCTCAAATTTCTAACAGGCACTTATGCGCTTCTGATTTAGAAACTGAGAAAAGCCGACTATTTTAATCGCATAATTGTTTTTATTCAATTACTTTTATGCATTTACCATTAGTTTTGTACATTTACAGCTGAAATGCGCAATAATTCCACCTTTGAAATATTTAAAGTCATTAAATAGATGCCGGAATTTAAAAAATGATAGTCTTAGGTGTTGAATCATCCTGCGACGAAACAGGACTTGCATTATACGATACCGAGCATGGTTTGCTCGCACACGCACTGCATTCGCAAGTTGAAATGCATGCTGAATATGGCGGAGTGGTACCAGAACTTGCCTCGCGTGACCACATTCGCCGCGTGCTGCCACTTACTGAAAACGTGCTAAAAACTGCCAACAAAACTCTAAAAGACCTTGATGCAATTGCCTATACACAAGGCCCAGGCTTGTCTGGCGCGCTGTTAGTTGGCACTAGCTTTGCTGAATCACTCGCGTTTAGCTTACAAATTCCTACAATTAATGTGCATCATCTTGAAGGGCATTTGCTTGCACCTTTGCTCGAGGCCAACCCTCCTGCATTTCCATTTGTAGCGTTGCTTGTTTCGGGCGGTCACAGCCAACTCATGCGTGTAGATGACATTGGTGAATATGAATTGCTAGGCGACACTTTAGATGACGCTGCGGGTGAAGCTTTTGACAAAACCGCTAAATTATTAGGTTTAGGTTACCCAGGCGGCCCTGCGCTGTCTAAATTGGCGCAAAGTGGTAAAGCGCGCTTTAAATTACCACGTCCATTATTGAATAGCGGCGACTTAAACTTTAGCTTTAGCGGCTTAAAAACGGCGGTGTTAACACTCGTGAATCAACACCAACCTTTAGATGCCACAACCACTGCGGATATTGCTTGGGAGTTTCAAGAAGCCGTCACTGAGATATTAACGCTGAAATGCATGACAGCTTTGCGTGAAACTGGCTTAGATAATTTGGTGGTTTCGGGCGGCGTAGGCGCAAATTCAAAACTGCGTGAAAAATTGAATGCAGCGACCAAACGTAAGCTATGCAAGGTGAGCTATCCACGCTTAGAATTCTGTACAGACAACGGCGCGATGATTGCCTTTGCGGGCGCCATGCGCCTTAAGGCCATGCATGGTAACGGTAATAGAAACTATGGTTTTAGTGTACGCCCTCGTTGGGATTTAGCGGAATTGCAAAAACCTGCCATTTAAAAATGCCGTTTACTATTTCTTCCCAAAACCAGATTCAGTGCCAGCCAGTAACTTTTTAATATTGCTTCTGTGGCGCCAAATCAGCATGATCGCCATTACAGTCACCGCAATCACGTAGTCGTTATATGCTGACAACAGAAACCATGCATACACTGGCGCAAGTGCTGCTGCCACAATCGCGCCGAGTGATGAATAACGAGAAATAGCAAAAACTACAATCCACGTTACCACTGCCGCCAAACCAAGTAATGGCGAAATGGCTAACATCACACCAAGCGCTGTAGCGACGCCTTTTCCGCCTTTAAACTTATAAAAAATCGGGTACAAATGCCCAAAAAATACGGCTAAGCCAACTGAAGCTATTACCCACATCAACATATCAGACTGCAACGCCAACCAAACAGGCAACCAACCTTTAAGCACATCCCCCAATAAAGTGAGCGCTGCAGCCAGCTTTTTACCGCTACGCAATACATTCGTCGCGCCAGGATTACCAGAACCCACAGTACGCGGATCAGGCAAACCAAACAGCTTACTCACGATAATACCAAATGCGACAGAACCCAATAGATACGCAGCAACAATCCAAACCACAGGAATCAACGTGACTGGTACAAACCCTAATTCATTCATTTAAACTCTCTTAGCCATGACGCTCGCCAAGACGAGCAATCAATTTTTAATCACACAAATATATATTGTAGTTTAATATTCAAAATATTACTGGATTCTGGCTTTCACGTGCGAATAATGCGCTTAACGTGTAGCTGGCTCTAGGCAATCACGATACGAGAATAAAGCCAATGGACATCATATTTTTAGAGCAAGTTAAAGTACAAACCAAACTAGGCGTACCCGAGTGGGAACGCATGATGCCACAAACCATCATCCTAGACATTGAAATTGGCTATGATTTAACAAACGCCTGCCAAAGCGACGCCATTACCGACACCATAGACTACGGCGCAGTCGTTAGACACATACGCAAAACCTTGAATGAGAACAGCTTTAAATTAGTAGAAGCCTTAGCCGAACACCTTTGCCAATTGATTTTAAAAGAGTTCGGCGCACTGAGTGTGAAGATTAAAGTGGCTAAGCCTGGAATATTGCCGGGGTTAAAGACGTTGGGAGTGGCGATTGAGCGTAAAGTTTAGCTACCTCACTATTGCTTCCAATCAATAATATTAAGAAAAAATCTAACATGATTATTAAAGAAAATAACAACCCCATCCCAACTGATAGGTTAGAAAAATCTGGTTATGATGCAGAACGAAAGGTCGCCTATTATCTCAAAATGGCATTTGGCGACAATCCTAACTTACTAGTTCTAAACGACCTTCGCGTGGAATTTGAAGATGGCATCACCGCCCAAATGGACCACCTTGTTGTTCACCAGCATGGCTTAATTATTATTGAGAGCAAAAGCGTTGCTGGCAAGCTACAGGTTCAAGATGATGGTCAGTGGGTAAGATGGTACTCACAAAGCTCTGGTAAAGATCGAAGTACAGGTATGCCAAACCCTATCAAACAGGCCAAACTTCAGGGACAAACATTAAAACGGGTCTTACTAAACTCGGCAACTAATGATAATACACGAAAAATACTAGATGCTTTTCCAATCGACGTCTTAGTGACATTCTCAACTTCTAACGGTGGAATATTTTTAGCAAAAGATAAGCAACTTTATCCAGAAGTTTGCCCGTCAGATGCTGTTGACGACAATGTAAATAGAATAATTTTCGAGAGGACTAAAAATGCCAAAGCCCAAGACTTTAGTTTATCAGAAGCGAATAGAACTAAGCTTGCTGAACACTTAGTAAAAATTCATAAGCCTTACCTAACAGCTACAACAGCTGTTAATAAACCTTACGTAAAACCAGCTATAGCTGTAAAACCACTTAAGGTAGAACAAAAGGTTTCTGAATATATCTCCGCAGACAAACCAAAACCTACCAGTGTTATTGGTGCAATTGCGGAGGCAATATCTAGCGCACTTTCAGCACCTGAAAGTAAATTTAAGCACTCGTGCCGTAAATGTAAATCTGACAAATTAGAAGTTAAATTTGGCAAAAACTATTACTTAAAGTGCCTAAGCTGCGATGAGAACAATCGAATTGATGCAACATGTCCGAAATGCAAAACTCCTTTAAAAATACGTAAAGATAAAAAGAATTTTTTTGCTGAGTGCAAAGAATGTGGTATTTCAGAAATTTTTCACATTAACAGTTAATCCCCTTACACCACGCCGAACAACACAGGCATAAAGGAGCTTTCAGCAAGCGGCTGCTTGAGCTTTTAGGCGAGTTTCCGCTTGCTGCTTTTATGCTGAGTAGCGCAGGGGAGCCGTTAGGCCGTGAGGTTGGGGTGCCGTTTTCTTTAGTTACTTTTGGCGCCAAGGTCGCTGTGCAACAGCGGGCACTTGGCGGACATACCAAGTACCGGCACTTTCAGGCAGTTAAAAGAAAGTGACTAGCTGTCGGGCTACCCCCGACGCGGTTCGAAAGCCAGTGGGTTCCGTGTCAGACCGTAAAGGTCTTCACCGTGGAATATATGTGCTAAAGCACATTATTCACACGCGAAAGCACGGAATGACGAGCAGGAAATCAGCCCCGCGGATGATGCATGCTATGCAATTGCTTCAAGCGCTCCCGCGCCACATGCGTATAAATCTGTGTAGTTGAAATATCTGAGTGTCCAAGTAGCATCTGCACCACCCGTAAATCCGCACCGTGATTCAATAAATGTGTAGCAAATGCATGACGCAACACATGCGGCGACATGTGCTTATTAATGCCAGCCAACAAAGCATAACGCTTAATCAAATACCAAAAAGCCTGACGCGTCATCGCCTCGCCTCGATTAGTCACAAACAGCGCATCGCATAGACGCCCTTGTAAGATTGCTGAGCGCGCATCATTCAAATAACGCGAAATCCAATCGACAGCCTCCTCGCCCATAGGCACTAAACGCGTTTTACTGCCTTTGCCCGTAATTCGCACAACGCCATCGCTCACGCTGACTTCTGTCACTTTGACACCCACCAACTCAGATACACGCAATCCACAGGCGTAGAGCAGTTCCAGCATCGCCCTGTCGCGCAGTCCTGCTGGCTCCGCTATGTTAGGCGCATTGAGTAGGGCAATGACTTCTTCTTCATTCAAACTTTTAGGCAGGCTACGTGGTAATTTAGGCGATTGAATTTGAATGGTAGGGTCTAGGCTGATTTTGTTATCGCGCATTAAATAGCGATAAAATCTGCGCAGGCTAGCGATTAGCCTACTAATACTGCGTGGCTGACTTTGTGGAAACTTAACCGCTAGATATTGCTGAATATCGGCTTGGTCTACAGTGAGTAGTTGCTTGTTTTGCGGTGTAAGCCAATACGCAAATGCCGTTAAATCTAAGCGATAACTTTCTAGCGTATTTTTAGATAAACCATCTTCTAGCCATAAATGGTCAATGAAGGTATCAAGCTCTGCTGCGTCTTGCGGCGAGAGCGTGCGCTCACTCATGCGCATAGCCCTGCACACCTTCATGTGCTAACAGCCAGCGTTTAACAGACAACCCGTTTTCTTTACCCTGCATAAATCCGCCTATGCCATTTTGCGCAACAACGCGATGGCATGGAATGATGAGGGGGATGTTGTTTGCACCACAGGCATTTGCCACAGCACGTGGCCCTGAACCGATTTGGCTAGCAATCTGCCCATAGGTTGCAACTTGCCCCAACGGAATAGCGGCAATGGCCTGCCAAACGCGTTGCTGAAAGGCTGTGCCGTGTTGATAGTGAAGCAATGTATGAAATTGAGTATTGGGCTGCTGTAGATATTGATTAATCTGCTCATAAGCTTGCATGATGATGACATTTTTTATCATGGCGGGGTGATAAAACTGAAGATTCTCTTGTGAAGGAGATTCCAGCAACAAATCTATCCCAAGCTGATTGCCTTGCATAGCAATGGCTACCACACCAAAAGGTGCTTCAATAAGAGCTTCGTACTGAGTAATCATCGTGTTATGTTAAACCAATACGGGGCAGATGCAAACGAAAAATCAAAGGCATAAAAAAACCTCAAATGACTTTCGACATTTGAGGTTTTTGCTTTTCAGCAAGAAGAACTTAAATTTAAGCGCTTTCTGCTGGAGCCATCACTTCTTTTTCACGTGTGAACAATTTTTCTTTAATACGTGCTGATTTACCTGAACGCTCACGTAGGTAGTAAAGTTTCGCACGGCGAACATCACCACGACGTTTAACTTCAATGCTAGCGATTAGTGGTGAGTAAGTTTGGAATGTACGCTCAACACCTTCACCAGAAGAGATTTTACGTACGATGAATGATGAGTTCAAACCACGGTTACGTTTAGCAATCACTACGCCTTCGTATGACTGCACACGTTTACGTGTACCTTCAACTACGTTCACGCCAACAACTACAGTGTCGCCTGGTGCGAAAGATGGAATGGTTTTGCCTAAACGGGCAATTTCTTCCTCTTCCAACATTTTAATAATATCTGCCATTTTATATTTCCTTTATATCGCTTCGGGTTTTGCCCTCGGCGGGTTCCTTTTAATTATGAAGATGCTTGTTCCTGCGCCTAAACTTAATACCAAATTACTCGGTTTCAAGCTCTTTGAGCAGCCGTGCTTCTTCTTTCGTCAACGGCCTTGCGGCCAATAAATCGGGACGTTGATCCCGAGTTCTTTTCAGCGACATTTTTAAACGCCACTGTTTAATCTTTGCATGGTTACCTGATGTTAAAACCTCAGGCACTTTCACACCTTTATATTCTTCTGGCCTAGTGTAGTGCGGGCAATCTAATAAGCCATCGACAAATGAATCTTCGATGGCCGAATCACTATCGCCCAAAGCACCTGGCAACTGCCTCACTATTGCGTCAATTAAAGTCATTGCGGGCAACTCACCGCCACTTAACACATAATCGCCTATGGAGATTTCTTCATCCACATGTGCGTCTATCAATCGCTGGTCTACACCTTCATAACGACTGGCTAACAACACTACGCCTTGCTTCTTACTTAACTGCATGACTTTTTCATGCGTCAGCGGTTTACCCGCTGGTGAAAGATGGATAACCCAACTTTCGATATTCTTTTCAGCTTGACTTACTTTTGCTGAACTAATGGCTTGCTCTAATGGCTCAACCAGCATGACCATGCCAGGACCGCCGCCATAAGGTCTATCGTCTACGGTTTTATGATTATCTGTAGTGAAATCACGTGGATTCCAAAACTGCGCATCATAAATCTTTTGCTGTAACGCTCTACTGGTAATGCCATACTTTGTAATGGCATCAAACATTTCAGGAAACAGCGTTATGACGTCAAATTTAAAAGCCATAATCAAACTTGAACGACATGATTAGAAATCCGCATCCCAATCTACCAACATCGTTTTTGCCGCTAAATCAACCTCGAGGACTACATCGTCAATAAACGGTATTAATCTCTCTTGCGGTTTCTCTTTAGCGACAGCTTTAACTGTTGAATCCTCTTGCTTAATGACGTCTGCTCTTACGGCAATCACATCATTTGCACCAGTTTCAAACACGTCAACAATTAAGCCAAAATCAACGTCTTGTTTGTTTTTAACGCGTAAACCAATCAAGTCTGACCAGTAATACTCATTCTCTTCAGCTTCAGGCAATTGGTCTCTTGGCACTGCGATTTGCTTACCCTTGCAAGCAAGCGCAGCATCGCGATCATCTATGCCTTTAAGCTTAACGACAAGTACATCATTATGCGTTTTGGCGGTTTCAACCACCATTTCACGCCAATCATCGCCTTTACCCAGCCACCAAGTATCGTAATCAAATAGACCATCAAACGCTTCGGTATCTGGCACAATTTTTAGCCAGCCAAAAACGCCGTAGGGCGCAACTATGCGCCCCATGACTACCATATTACTGCTAGCTTGCTGAGTGTTTGCCAAAATCTTAGTAGCTGCCAAAATTACTCACAGACTTAATCAGTCGCTCGGTGACACACATCACCTGAGCGATGATATTAAGCGTCTGCAGCTGGTGTTTCAGCTACTTCTGCAGCAGCTTCAACTGGAGCAGCGGCAGCTTCTGCCTCAGCAGCTTTTGCTGCGGCTGCAGCTTCAGCGGCCTGAGCAGCTTCTTCAGCGGCTTTAGCATCTGCTTCAGCTTTAGCAGCATCTGCAGCAGCTTTTAATTTTGCAGCTTCAGCAGCAGCAATTTTTGCTTTAACAGCATCAGCTTTAGCAGCGTCTTTTGCTTTAGCAGCAATAGCGTACTCTGGACCTTTAGCGTGAAATTTAACCAAACGTGCCACTGTATCAGACAGTTGTGCACCTTGACCTTGCCAAAATGTAACACGCTCTTGATCTACACGAAGCGCTTCTGCACCAGCTTTTGCTGATGGGTTGTAAAAACCAACACGCTCGATAAAGCGGCCGTCACGACGATTGCGTGAATCTGCCACTACCACGTTGTAGAAAGGAGTTTTTTTCGCGCCACCACGAGCTAAACGAATAATAACCATAATCTTTGTTCTCTTTTAGAAAATTTTAAAGCAGAAAGGCGCGGATTTTACGTTATTAATGATGGGTTTGGCAAGTAGTTTGTGCATTAATCCCACAATTAATCTTTGTGTAAAATCTATCGTTTTAAAACTGCGCTGCTTATACACAGTCTTAGCACCATGTTTAGTTGTGTTTTTTATATCGCGTCGGGTCTGCCAGGCCTGCTGCGGCAAAACCTTCCCGCCTTAAACGGCATGAGTCACACAATCCACATGCCTCGCCATGGCTGTCTGCTTGATAGCAAGAAACAGTCATCGCATAATCCACACCAAGCTCTGTACCCAGTGTGACTATTTGCGCTTTTGTCATATCAATCAATGGTGCATGAATAGTAATTGCATGGCCTTCCACTGCGCTCTTAGTCGCCAGGTTCGCCATGGCTTGAAATGCTTTGACATATTCGCCACGACAATCCGGGTAACCTGAATAGTCCAGTGCGTTCACGCCGATAAAAATATCCTGACCCTCTAACACTTCTGCCCATGCTAAAGCTAAAGACAGCATGATAGTGTTTCGTGCGGGTACGTATGTGATTGGTATGCCAGCCGTTTCACTTTCTGGCACCGCAATCGCATCATCGGTTAATGCAGACCCGCCAAATAAGGATAGATCCAAATTAGCGGTTTTATGCGCTGCTGCACCCATTATATTGGCAACGTTTTTAGCTGCATGTAGCTCGGCAATATGGCGCTGATGATAATCTAAGCTTAAGCAATAGCAATCAAAACCTTGAGATTTTGCAATCGCTAGACAGGTAGCGGAATCCAACCCGCCCGAAAGAAGTACAACCGCATTCTTTTTTGTTTTATTTTCCATATTTGAATCCATACCGAAACTACAACCTAAACCCCGGGCTTTTCGCCCCATAATATTTTATGCAACTGTACTTGCATACGCACAGGTAACTTATCAGCCAGCACCCACTCTGCTAGCTCAGTAGGGTTCACTTGGCTGTAGACTGGCGAGAATAATACAGGGCATTTATCGGTGATTTTATGCGTACTTAACAAATCTCTCGCCCATTGGTAATCTTCGCGACTGCACAATACGAATTTCACTTCGTCTGAGCTTTTCAAATGGTCTAAATTGCTCCAAACGTTATTTTTTAGCTCACCTGAATCGGGTGTTTTGACATCTAATATCACCGAAACACGTTTATCGACTGGACTAATATCAATTGCACCACCTGTTTCTAGCGATACGCTGTAGCCTGCATCACATAAATCTTTTAACAATACATGGCAATCTTTTTGCGCTAGCGGTTCACCGCCCGTCACTGTGACGTATTTTGTGCCAAATTCAGCAACCTTAGCCAAAATATCAGCAATCTCAATATTACTGCCTCCACTAAATGCATACGCGGTATCGCAATACACACAACGCATTGGGCAGCCTGTTAAGCGCACAAATACAGTGGGCAGTCCTACGCGAGAGGATTCGCCTTGTATGGAATAAAAAATTTCGTGGACTTTGAGTTTCATTACTTGAGTATCATTTAAATGCTTTATATGCCAGAAATGCTGATGACCTAAAAAAATAGCGCCAACTTGAATTGGCGCCATTGTAACTTAAATATGGATTTACTTAAATTGAGCTAAGTTAATGTTTTAGCAATACAACTTATTTCAATAGTCGCTAATTAAATAGCCATTAATTAAATACAAGTTACTTGATTGCCTCTAGCGCTTTCAATCGTTTTTGTGCAGTTGGCGTGACTTCACTATTCGGAAACTGAGCGATTAAGTCGCGCAAAGTTTTTTTCGCACCTGGTACTAAGCCTAGCTGAATCTGGCTATTCGCCATGTTCAACATTGCATCTGGCACTTTTGGGCTTTCAGGGTGCAGTTCAATTACTTTTTGTTGTGTGGCAATGGCAGACTTATAGTTTTTTAAGGCAAATTGTGAATAACCTAAACCGTAAGTCGCTTCTGCTGCCAGCGCGCTGTTTGGATAGTCTTTTAAGAATTTATCATAAGCATTAAACGCGTCTTTATGCTTAGACTCTTTGGATAAACCATTTGCCAGCTCTAGCAATTGATATTCCTGCGTATTTCTAGCAGGTGCTGCTGCCACAACGGCAGTTGGCTGTGGTGCTGACGCATCACTTGAGCCAGCTGTTGCTGGTGGAGTAGCGCCGCTTTCTAGCTTACGCAAGCGTGCGTCTGTATCGCCATACAAGTCTTTTTGGCGCTGTTGAGTCGTATCGACATTATGATTTGCCTCTTCTAGCTCACCTTTAAGCCTTGCTACTTCCTGTTTTAAAGACTCTATCTGATTCTGCATTTCCATCAAGCCACCACCTTTAGTGATGGCTTCAATGGCTTGCAAGCGTTGCTCGAAGTTCTTTTTTACATTCCCTAACTCAGTCTGATTCGCCTGATCCTGGCTATTCATTGTCGTTTCAACTTCAAGAATCTTTTTGCGCGCTTCTTTGTCGTCAAACAAAGCCGCATGGCCACTTATTGCTAATAGCTGCGCAGACAATAACACACTAGCCAGTATCAGTTTTTTAATCATACTTTTTTAAGTCCTAATAATCAGTTCTAAGTAAACGACCTTACAATCACTCGTTTTCGTAGACTACATCTACACGGCGATTTTGTTTTGAACATGCATCATCCGCACAGCCTTCTGTGGCTTTTTCTTCGCCAAAGCTTACAGTTTCAATTTGTGTATCTTGCACGCCTAGTAAGTTTAGTGACTTTTTCACGGCAACTGAACGACGTTGACCTAATGACAAATTGTACTCACGAGTACCGCGTTCATCAGTATTGCCTTGTAAAATTACTTTTGCTGATGTGTGTGCAAGCAAGTATTTGGCATGCGCCTCAATGAGTGGACGGAATTCAGCTTTAACTGCATCGCTATCAAAATCGAAATAAACATTACGCTTAGAAAGAATATTGTTCGGATCTTTTAGTGGGTTATTGCCTGAATCTGTCGCATTACCATCAATCGCTACTTCTTTAACAGCTGAAGTATCTGCACCTGTATTTTCTGCAGGTTTAGTCGTTTGCGTTGGACTTTTATCTTCCACAGCTACTGGTTTTGTATTCATCGGTGTGCTTTTACAAGCGCTCAATACTAATGCCAGCAATAAGCTGCTTAGTAACTTGGTATTCCACGTAGATTTATTCATATTACTCTCCTCAAGAAGTCTTGCTTTATAAAATATATTCAAACTTAAAACTTTGTTGTTTCTATTACCGCTTAATGTTTACCACTATTTTTACTACTAATTATTGGACACTATTTAATTAACGGGCCCCAAGCTGGTTCGCGAATATCACCACCAGATTCATTCAGGCGTTGCTTCACGCGACCATCTGCTGATACTGCGGCCAAAGCACCATGTCCGCTTGAGCGTGTTGCATATAGAATGACACGGCCATTTGGTGCAAAACTTGGAGACTCATCTTGCGACCCATCACTTAACAACTGCACTTGGCCAGTTGCTAAATCTTGCAAGGCCACACGGAATTTACCACCATCGTTACGTATCATCGCTAAAGATTTACCATCTGGTGAGAAACGTGGACTAACGTTATACGCGCCTTCAAAAGTCACACGTTGCGGATCTCCGCCGTTAGCAGAAACTTTATAAATTTGCGGCTTGCCACCACGGTCTGAAGTAAAGTATATCCACTTAGCATCCGATGACCAAGTCGGCTCGGTGTCAATCGCATTGCCCTTAGTGATACGACTCAAACCAGAGCCATCAGCATTGATTGTGTATACCTGTGAATTGGCACCATAAGTGAGTACGATAGCCAATTTACTACCATCTGGTGACCATGCTGGCGCGCTATTATTCCCTTTAAAACCAGCCAATACCGTACGCTGACCACTTAAAGATTGCACATAGATAATCGGCTTTTTCTTCTCAAAAGATACATAGGCAATTTTATTGCCTTCTGGCGACCATGCTGGCGAAATAATAGGCTCTTTTGATGACACCATCGTCAGTGGGTTTGCGCCATCGGCATCCGCCACTTTTAGCATGTAACGGTCATTAGCCTTAGTGATGTAAGCGATACGGCTCGCAAAGATACCTGATTCGCCAGTCAGTTTCTGGTAAATAGCATCTGCAATTTTGTGTGCGGTTGTTCTTAGTTGATTCGGTGCAATGTTGTACTGCATACCTGTTAATTGTGTTTGCTTCAGCACGTCTGCCAACTGAAACGTGACCTTCAAACGATTGTTCGGCAGCGTCTCTACTACGCCAACTGCCATTGCCTGCGCTTGCAGGTTTGCCCATTCTGGATATTTGATTTGTGTAATATCAGTAGGTTTATTGACTACGCCGCCAGTTTCTAGCACGCGAAACAAACCGCTGCGCTTCAAGTCAGCTGCAATAATGCTGCTAATGTTGTCTGCGCTGTTACCACTTTGCTCAAATGGCACAATTGCGATTGGCACTTGCTGCGCGCCACCGCCGCTAATTTCAATTTCTAATGCTGCATTAGCTAAGGATGGAATAAACAGACTTGCAGAAAATATAGCTAAATTAAGTAATTTGGAAAATCTTAATCTTGGAAATCTTAATTTTGAAAATTTAGGTATACGCATAGGCTATGTTTAATGTCTTTAATTAATCATTCATTAAAATTTAAGATTTGGAACTCAGAACTAGCAACTTAGTTCTCATTGAATTCTAATCCAAGCTTATTTTGACGCCTCAAGCATTTTGACGCCACACGATTTACACTTTGTTACATTCAAGCATGCGTTAATGACGCATGGAAAAACGAATTAATCATTAGGGCGGAATTTCAAGTTTAAGTTTCTAAACTGTGAGAAAAGTGATGGATCGCTAGGCAGCGGCAAGGGTTCAGATGCCATAATCGCACGCTCTACAGCCTCATCACAGGCTGCGCTACCGCTTGATTTAACCAATTTAGGGCTGCCACTTAACTCACCTGATGGTAGCAAGCCTATATCAAATCTAAGCTCTGGGTTACCTTCACCGCACAGTGTTTTATTGACATTGCCTTTAATTTTGGCCTGTATTTTATTCTTGAACTCCCCTACTACACCCGCATTGGCTGAGGCTTTAGATGATAAAGCTTGTTGTTCCCCTGCTGTTTTCTCTTCAGCTAATGCTTCTTGTTGTAGCTTCTTCAAGGCGTCATTCTGTTTATTTACTTTTACAGCAGGCTTCGCATCATCTTTAAGTGCTTCTAGCTTTAGCGCATCAAGCTGTTTCTTTTGTTCTAAAGCTTTCTCTTTTTTAAGTTGGTCTTCCGCTTTTTTCAACTCTAGTGCTTTTTTCTTTTTTTCTAGTGCAATGTCGACTTGCGGATCTTCTTTTGGCTTTTCTTCTACGATGGGTTTAGGCTCAGGTTTAGGTTCTGGCTTAATCTCTTCTTTAACAATCGGCTTTGGCTCTGGCTGCACAACTGGCTCGGGTGCTGGTGCGGCTTGATTAGGGATGCTATCCCACAGCTCAACTTCTGTGACATTTAAAGTAGTGTGTGCGGCCTTCCAGTTAAACGAAATTAACAATGCGCCAAGCAAAGCCAGATGCACAGCAATTGCCAGCCCGCCGGCTTTCCAAGAAACTTCTTTTTCGTACGTTCTAATCATTTTAATAAACTGGCCATCTTAATAATTCTGCGAGCTTATTTCGCGGGCGCTAACAATAGCCCAACTTTATCCACTTTGTTCTGTTTGAGTAAATCCATCACGCCTATTACATCGTCATATTTAACGTTTTTATCTGCGGCAATCACCACGGAGCGTTCTGGCGCTTTTGCAAGCGCATTACGCACAGCCAATAGCAATTCATCGCGCGGCATAGGCTTATTGTCGAATTCTATCTTGTGATTAAGCTTAACCGTAAGCACCAAAGGCGGCACTTGCGGCTGCTTTAAAGCCTGACCTACTTTAGGCAAATCAACCACGCCAGGATTAGTCATAGGCGCGGTGACCATAAAGATAACCAACAGCACTAGAGTCACATCAATGTAAGGCACTACATTGATTTGATTCATCACGCGACGTTTGCGAGTACGCGCCATGATTTAGCTCTTTCTTTGCAGAATATTAGTGAACTCTTCCATAAAGCTTTCGTAACGTACAGAAAGCCTATCGACTGAACTGGCAAAGCGGTTATAGGCAATCACGGCCGGGATTGCCGCAAACAGGCCGATTGCAGTTGCCACCAAAGCTTCTGCAATGCCTGGAGCGACTTGGCTAAGGGTTGCTTGCGCCACATTAGACAAACCTCGAAACGCATTCATAATGCCCCACACTGTGCCAAATAAGCCGATGTATGGACTCACAGAACCAACTGAGGCTAGAAACGGTAGATGTGCATCGAGATCGTCTAACTCACGGTTGTAGGCTGCGCGCATCGCGCGACGGGAGCCTTCCATCACATCAGAAACATCCATAGTCGTTTGCTGTTTGTGACGTACATATTCCCTAAAACCCGCTTCAAATATACTTGCCATGCCTTGTGGTTTTCGACGGCTTGAGGCAAGACCCTCAAACAGCTTGTTCAAATCACCACCTGACCAAAATGCTTTTTCAAAGTCTTCCGCATTAGTCTCAGCTTTTTTAATTGTTGCCAGTTTGATGAAAATATACCACCAAGAAAATAGTGAGGTGCCTATTAACACCACTAGCACCATCTGCACAGGCAGACTGGCACCAGCCACTAGCGAAAAAATAGACATATCATTGGCAGCACTTATACTCATAACTTCTCCACATTTAAATTCATTGCTTGTATTTTAATCATGTCTTGCTTCATAGCAGTAGGAATGGCTACAGGCCGAAAAGTTTCAGCATCGACAAATGCCGCTTTCACATGCGCTTGAATCAATTCGACATCATTGCAGATGATGTTTTGTGACATTTCTATGCTGCCACGCCCGATATTTGCCAGCTCGCACTTTACTTCAAGCATGTCATTAAACCTTGCGGGCTTCTTAAAATTAATCGATAGGCTATGTACCACAATAATCACGCCTAACTCATCTTTAACCACCGTTTGCTCGTAACCCAAAGCGCGAAGCCATTCGGTTCTGGCACGCTCCATAAAGTTTAAGTAGTTTGAGTGATAAACCACGCCACCTGCATCGGTATCTTCGTAATACACACGGACTGGCCAGCTAAAACTGTTACGACTCATGCTTTTACTCTTGCCACGTTTCACCACTTAAATGCTTAGGCATGGGCAATTCAAAATGCTGATAGGCTTGCTGGGTGGCGATACGTCCACGTGGTGTGCGCATTAAATAGCCTTGTTGAATCAAATAAGGCTCAAGCACATCTTCAATCGTATCGCGCTCTTCACCTATGGCTGCGGCTAGATTATCCAGACCTACAGGTCCGCCGCCAAATTTTTCTATCACTGCGAGTAAAAGCTTTCTATCCATTACGTCAAAGCCAAGCTTATCTACATCCAACATCTTCAACGCAGCATCAGCGATTTCTGATGACACGATGCCATTGGCTTTTACTTGAGCGTAGTCACGTACACGGCGCAGCAATCTATTGGCGATACGAGGCGTACCACGTGAACGGCGTGCAATTTCGAGCGAGCCAGTGTCTGCCATTTCAACTTCTAATAATCCAGCTGAACGATGAACAATTCGAGCCAGCTCTTCAGAAGTATAAAACTCTAGCCTTGAAACAATCCCAAAGCGGTCACGCAATGGGTTAGTCAGCATACCTGCACGAGTTGTCGCGCCTATCAAGGTAAATGGTGGTAAATCGAGACGCACACTGCGTGCTGCAGGGCCTTCGCCTATCATAATATCTAGTCGATAATCTTCCATCGCTGGATATAAAATCTCTTCGACGACTGGCGAAAGTCGATGAATCTCATCGATGAACAACACATCATTCGGCTCAAGATTAGTCAGTAAGGCAGCCAAGTCGCCAGCACGCTCTAGCACTGGACCAGAAGTTTGGCGCATATTCACGCCCATTTCTTTGGCAATAATATGCGCCAAAGTAGTTTTGCCTAAACCTGGTGGACCAAACAGTAGTACGTGATCCAGCGCCTCACTACGACCACGTGCGGCATTAATAAATATCTCTAATTGGCTACGTGCTTTTTCTTGCCCGACATATTCATCTAAAAGCTTGGGGCGCAGAGCACGTTCTAAGGCTTCTTCACGAGGGCTTTCAGCATCTGGAGCAATCAGGCGATCAGTTTCTATCATAAGTTCATCTTGTTATTTGAGATTTGGTGCTAAGGCGACATTAAAACACGTGCATATTTATTGTGCATGCAATTTTGCGTAGCGTTCAATCAATCCTTTGACCGTGACAGGAGCACCCAAATATAGACCTTGCCCATAGTGTACGCCTATGCTTTTCAATTCACGTAATATCTCTTCATTTTCAACAAATTCAGCTACCGTTTTAATGTTCATGGCCTCTGCCACGCTGTGAATCGAGCGCACCATTGCATGGTCAATTTTATTAATGTGCATTTCTTTAACAAAAGTACCATCAATTTTCAGATAATCCACGTCGAAGTTTTTCAAGTAAGTGAATGATGACATACCGCTACCAAAGTCATCCAAGGCGAAACTACAACCTAGTTTCCGCAAAGCGCTGAATAACAAAATAGTATTCTTTAAATTAACAATCGCGGCAGTTTCAGTAATCTCAAAACAAATAGACTGGGGCGGAATTGAATACTTAATAAACATATCCTGTATAAAACTCAGTAAACTTTTATCACCTAATGAGGTACCAGATAAATTAATTGAAAATACATAATTACATTTTTCCGCATTTACCTCTAATAACTTTTGGTAAGCTATAAAAACGTTTTTTATGACCCATCTATCGATATTTGGCATCAAATGATAGCGCTCTGCAGACGGTATAAATGTGGTCGGCAAAATTATTTTGCCATCGAGATCGATTTTTCTTAGCAAAATTTCAAAGTGTTGGACTTGTGTCGTCAATGAATTGAGCGGCACAATTGGTTGGCAGTAAAGCATAAACTGCTCATCATCAATTTCATCGGTGATATCTGATATTGACTCAACTGCACTGCGCTGGCGAACCACCTCCACATCACCCGGGTTAAACAGAAAGCTTTGATTTCGCCCAGCTGATTTTGCTGAATAACAGGCCAAATCAGCGGCATGAATAATCTCGCTCACATTTTCAAAACCTTGATTAATCACAACCACGCCAATACTGACGCCAACATTAAAAATCTTATCATCGTGAATAAAACGATAATCACGAATAATCTTCAGTAAGGCATTATTGATTTGATTCGCATCGCCTAAAGTACAGTTCTCTAGTAGCAAACCAAACTCATCGCCGCCTAAACGCGCCAAGGTGTCTCTATCACGCATTTTATTGGCTAATAAAATACTCACTTGCTTGAGCAACTCATCCCCTGCAGAATGCCCGCAAGTATCATTCACTAATTTAAACTGGTCTAAATCTAAAAAACAAAAAATATGTTGTGCATTATTTTCATGCACACTTCTCAGGCATCGCTCTAAGCGCACTTCAAACTCGCGGCGGTTAATCAAGCCAGTTAAATCGTCATGCTGTGCCTGATGGCGCAACATTGAGGTCGCATCGTTGATCTTCTCTTGCATGCTGTCATATGCGTGTTTTAGGCTATGCGACATGGAATTAAAACCTTTTTGTAAGGTTTTCAGCTCACCGCTTGAATCCTCCATAATGGTATGCGAAAACACGCCTTCACCAATGCGGTGAACTGCTTTGGCAATCTCTTGAATAGGTTTTGTGATATTCCTGCCAAGCTTCCATGCCAACAGCCCACTTAGCGTTAAACCGAAAATTGCCGTTAAGAAGATTTTCACGATTAGATCTTGCTTAATATTTTGTAGAGTCTGGCTACTAAGCTCTACATATACCTGACCAATTCTCTCTGGGGTATAAGACATTTTCAGCTCTAATTCTTTACTACTTAGATTAGAAAAATCATCTATTTCGACTAAACTTCGGTAAATTGGAAATGTAAAAATAATGCCTTTATCTTGCGGCATTTGTTGTAGATTTTCTTTGTTGATCTTAGTCATGATTGCTTTGGGCAACTCACGACCACTCAATGCCAGCGTCAATCCTTTGCTGTCAACCACCATCACTGTTCTCAAGTCCTGCTCATTAGAAAGCGCCTGTTGAACCAGCCTTTGTAACACCTGACTATTACCAGAAATCACACCATACTCTGCTGCTGGCGCTAGCTGTGAAGCAATCACTTTGCCTCGATCCTCGAGTGACTGATCTAACACACCAAAAATATTGGTGATGGCATATCCGACTAAAATAATAGCGAATAGCAAAGCGGGTATCGTACCCAAAAATATAACTCGTGACTTGATACCGAGATTTTTCATTTACATAGCCTCTGGTGCGTCAGACTCAAGCATTTTCTTAAGAATCTCATCTTCATCCATTAAAGGGATGTTCAGTGAGCGCGCGACTTGATAATTCAACATGATAGAGAAGTATTTTGGCATTTGCGGCGGGGGTAAATCGCTAGGCGCTATGCGCGATCTAATCGCAATTTCTGCAGCCTGTTTTGCTAGTTGTTTGCTAGTACTATAAACCGCTGCTAATGCGCCAGCTCGTACATAGGATTGAGAATATCCAAATATAGGCTTTTGATAGCGATAGCTCGTTAATAATATAGGCTGAGCTGTCTCCCGACTATAAATCGTAGGGTCTGGGATTGCCAAAATACCATCTGCACTATCTAATAGTTTTTTTAATTGAGGAATTAAATCAGCCTCTTGACTAACTTTTTCCTCCAATATATTCAACCCACGTTTCTCACCCTCTTCTCGCACATAATCAATATATTGTGATGAGGTCGTGCCCAGTAAAATACCTATTTTTTGCGCTTCGGGTAAAACATGTTTAATCAGCGACATTTGTCGTGAAAAAGGTTGATCTAAAATAATGGCGCTAAAGTTACCTAATTCACGCTTATTTTTTGCCATGATGCTATTAAAAGCCGGTAATGGCGTAAAAGCGCCTAATACAGGCGTCGACCGTCTTAATTTACTAGCAGCTTCTAATGCTTTTACGCCTAGCGCAATCACTAACTCACTATTTTCTGCCACTACCAGCTTTTCTGTGTCTGGCAGCGTAATTACATTCACTCTAAGATTAACTAGCTTATTCTTTGCAAGCTCAATTTTGAGTTGATCAACAAACTCTAAATTCGCTGGCGTTTCTAAGCTCATTACAATTGTCACACCTGTATAGGCATGCGCAAAAATTGGCACAAAAAGACCCAGCACCAGCATCACACATGCGAGTACGCTATTCATCCAGCTTGTCGTGTTTAGCCTCAATAACAAAATTGATTCTCAATCATTCAATTCATTATTAAATTGCATTAAAAATCTAACCTTACATTTAGACGAGCACGGCGCTTGAGTGTGTTGTAATCTGCAAATTCTTGATAATGTTCGTTAAACAAATTTTCAACGACGGCAGAAACTTCGCCACTGACATGTTCCGCTTTAAACTTACGCGCCAGTCTAATATCAGATCTTCTCGCTAAACCGACATAACCGCCATCCCCCAAAGCGGTTACCTCACTGGTTTGATAATAGGCATAACTGGCATCCCATTGCGGGTTCAAACGTTGAGTTAACAACCCACTGAAAGTGCTGCTTGGCATTGACATTGTGATATTTCTGGCTGTTTCTGTTTCGTTAGCTTGAATGTTTACATAAGCATAATTAAGTAATACATTTGTACTCGATGTCACCTGCCACTTCGCTTGCGCCTCAAAACCTTCAATCACAACATCTCCACCATTTGTATTTTCGCTTGGATTTTTAACTACAGTAAAGCCTGGCGCAGTAAAGTCATGGTCAGTAGAAGATTGAATATAATCATGAATATCATCTCTGAAGATTCTTGTATCCAATTTAAACTTACCAAAATCGCCTAGATAACCGATCTCTTTAGAAACTATTTTCTCTGGCTCTAAGTTTCCAGCATCTACTACAAAGGCAGCTAAATAGGGCAGCCTTGGCGCAACTCTTGGGATAACTATAATTGTATTAAATTTTTCTTCTAAATAATTGGGGGTTCTCGAAGCCGTTGAAACACCAAATCTAACCGTATGATTCGGATTTATCTTGAAGTTAATACTCGCGCGCGGTGAGATGTTTGTTGCAGTAAAGTCGTTATGCTCCAACATAGCACCTGCATTAAACACCACTTTACTGAATGGGCGCCATTCAACATGTCCAAACATCCTTTGTAGATCAAATTGATCAGTTTTATTATTGCCTAAATAATGTGGGGCATACATCAGATCTCTGCGGAAACTCCCCCCCCAGATTCCACGCAGCTTTGGTGAAAGTGAGAAATTATGCTGGGCTTCAACGTCATAACGTTCCATCTCTATATCATTATTAATCTGCAACGTAGGTGAAACTAAGCGAGTAAACGGTGGGGTTAGATTAACCGAATCAATACGATCATCAGACTTGTCCATGGAGTGATAGGCTTGAAGAGAGAAATCACTATTTTCACTGCCATTATGGCGCCATCTAACCAGCTCATAATGATTGTTAATATCTCGGCTTCTAGGCTCAAAATAGCGAGTGGTATTGATGCTTTCATCATCATCACGCTCACCATTGACAACGCCTAACTCAAACTCTAGCGTATTTTTTCCATCTAGCTTGTAATCAGTCTGCACATTTAACAAGCGTGTGCGCTTATAGTCATAACGATTATCTATACCATCATCGTCACGGTAGCCCGCAGTCACCCGATAACTTAAATCATTTTGCTTAGCGCCATATCGCGCAAAGGCCTCATGACGACCATCACCATAAGTGGCACTTACGCTAGCGCCAAGTTGATCTAGTGGACTTTGTGTGATGATATTAATCACACCAAAAAATGAATTGGCGCCATAACTTGCAGCATTCGGGCCACGTGTGATTTCAATACGGTCAATATCCGCAATCGCAATCGGCAGCTCACTCCACTGCACGCCGCCATATAAAGGGCTGTAGACCGAGCGGCCATTCACCAGTATCTGCATAGAGCCTGCATAAGCAGTCGTCATACCATGATAACTGACCGCGTGATTAGTGTTATGCACGAATCCAGCATTCGCTCCCACATAAAAACCTGGGACTAAACGAAATATTTCAGGAAGATCAACAATTCCAGATGCACGTATGGTTTCGCGGTCTATTACCGTGACGGCTGAAGGGGCATCGGCGATGGATTGTGACAGCCTAGAAACCGTAAGCACTCTAGGCACCTCACCAATGTAGTCATCTTCTGAGACCTCCTTGATAGGTTTTTCTTCAGCTGCCAAAGTTGGACTAAAGCTAATTAAAACCACAAGACTCAATGTAAAAAAACCTTTATTAATCATTAGTTCCCCCTAATTTTTAATAAACACCCACATAGATAGCACTATTAATTTTGCTCTGGCATTTTTAGTATTTTTCTGTTTTGCAAGGCAATCCAATGCTGCAGCAGCGTAAAACCTACCGCTAGCAGTGTAGGGCCAAGAAAAATACCAATAAACCCAAAAGTTAAAGCACCTCCAAGCACGCCAAAAATGATGAGCAATAAAGGCAAGTGTGAAGAATGGCTAATAAGGATTGGCTTAACCACGTTGTCCACCGTGCTAATGGCTAGCAGACCATATAGCGCTAAAAATATTGCCCAACCATGTTCACCTTGGCCGTAGAGCCAAAAAGATGCGCCGCCCCAAATTAAAGGTGGGCCTACAGGAATAGCAGACAAAAAGAATGTGGCACACGCTAACAACAATGGAGCAGGCGCGCCGGCAATTAAAAATCCAACCATAGCCACGACTGATTGCGCTAAAGCTGTGCCAAATATACCCAACATCACGCCTTTCACAGTGTTGCATGAAAGATTAAGCATCTCTTCACCTAGTTCGCCACCTAGTCTGCGCACGATGGTCATGAGACCCTGAGCTATTTTAGCGCCATCACGATAAAAGAAAAATGCGACAAACACGACCAAAAGCAATTGCAGAAAACCGCCAGCCACCAATTGTATTGCACGTAAGGCAAAAGCACGCATAGGCTCATAATACTGCCGTAACAGCTTCATCAACTCTTCTTGGCTAGCTGTGGCTTGCTCCCATGAGTGGCTAATCTGCTCGCCAATAATCGGTAGGTTACGTACCCAATCAGGCACTTTCGGCTGCAAATTTTGCAAGCTAGCACCTAGCTGGTTGAATAGCTTATCTGAGGAATCGGCCAAATTCATAGCAAGGTATGCCATAGGTAGAATCAAGGCGATCAGTAGCATTATGGTCATGATGATTGCTGCCCAAGTATCTCGCTTACCTAAGCGCAACCACAAGCGGTGATAAAGTGGCCAGGTAAATAAACAAAATATAGCTGCGAATAAAACCGCCGCCATAAAAGGTTGCAATACATAAATACAGCCTATAGCTAGTAAGGTGATTAATGCGATTCGTGAGACTTGGTTGGTATTAATCATTCAGGTCTTGCCTTAAACTTAACATTCAATTACTCGGCTGCCAAAATCTCGCAGACTTGCCTCAAGCTACTTGCTTCGCCATTTCGCTCTAATTTTAGTCCACAATTTGCGCGCTAAGATTAGTATGGGAATACCAAATAATAGCCACGGCAATATCGTTACAAAGAATGTGATAGCGGCAGCTAAGCTTTCCATCATGACATGCCCAGCCTCTTTAAGCGCATGTGCAACAGGTGAAAAGAAGCCTTGCTCGGTAATGCCTTGTTTGGCAGTGAAATCAATATTGACTGCAACCAGTTCGGTTTCTTGCGCCAATACTTTACGCACACCTTGAATGGTATCTAGTTGACTTTGCGTATCCACCAACTCACGCTGCACTTCAATTAAATCTTTAAATTTGGCTGATTTATCCGTAAGCATTGCACGTAAACTATCACGGAATTCTGTTAAGTTTTTAATGCGCGCTTCCGCATCTATCACAGCATCGGTTTTATCTTCACTATCTCGATGATGCTGCAATACTTCTGCATTTTTTGCTAAACCCGAAAGGAATATCTCAACTGACCGAGGAGGCACACGTACGGATAAACTCGCTGAAGGCGGACTATACGGCGTTGCTCGATTGTAATTTGCACTCAGAATTTGGCATTTTAACAACTCGCAATTCGCAACAGTGGCATCAAACGCGGACTGCATTTTTTCGGCTTCGGTTTCAACCGTCAACGCGTGGCGCAAAGCGATATAACGTTTTGCTGCTGAATTGACAGCATTTGGCTCAGTCACTTCGGTGAGTGATTCCTCGCCACCGCCAACGCTATCTACCATTTTAGCTCTTGCCATATCTGACACTGGTGCCGACTTCATCGCAACACTTTGGGGCATAGCTTCAGGTGCCCGATCATTATGTTGCCCACAAGCCACGAGTAAAAATATCGTCACCATCAAACACAATTTACTTGAAATGCTCATTATTTTTCCGATGCTAGTTTGATGATTAGGCTCACTACTGAGTTTTATATACGCTTCACAATATCTTTATTTAGATAACGATTTCAACGCTAATTTAATGCCTTCTGCCACAGTGGCATCTGCTGGCAATAACTTCACGGCCGCTAAGGCCTCGCGTTCATTGTACCCTAATGAAATCAATGCATTTAATACGTCGCTACTGGCTGATTTTGGCTGACTGCTATTACTTGGGCTTAATCCCGCTACCGTAAATTTATCTTTAAGCTCTAACAATAAGCGCTCTGCAGTTTTCTTACCTACGCCCGGCACGCGCGTGAGCATGGCGGTATCTTGCATGGCAACTGCTTGCACTAGGTCGTCTATCGACAAGCCGCTTAAAATTGAAAGGGCTGATTTTGCGCCGATGCCATTCACTTTAAGCAATTGCCTGAAGGTCGCACGTTCTTGGTCGCTACCAAAACCATACAAAAGCTGCGCATCTTCACGCACCACAAAATGCGTGAGCATCACCACTTTTTCACCAATGGCAGGTAGATTATAAAATGTGCTCATCGGCACTTCACATTCATAGCCCACGCCATTGCAATCTATGAGCACCAACGGCGGTGTTTTTTCCAGCAAAGTTCCGTTTAATCTACCTATCATAGCATCGTCCAAATCATTACTTATGTTAACAATTGTGTATGTTTAAATGGAAAACGTCATCAAACTAACCGTCCGCCACGGACTCGGTAGCCAGCAGTAGCAAGCTTGCCCAAGCCTTGCCCGCCATGCGCATGGCAAATGGCACAAGCCAAGGCATCGGCTGAATCTGGCTTAGGTGTTGCGGGTAAGTTAAGTAGGCGTTTTACCATTTCTTGCACTTGCTCTTTTTGCGCATGGCCGTTGCCGACAACGGCTTGTTTGACTTGTAGCGCCGTGTATTCAGCTACAGATAAATTACGAATCACTGCCGCACTAATGGCTGCGCCACGGGCTTGACCTAATAGCAAGGTAGATTGTGGATTGATATTCACAAACACTTTTTCAATCGCCACTTGGTTAGGCTGATAGGTATCAATCACCTCAAATAAACCATCTAAGATGATTTTCAAACGAGCGGGCAATTCTTCTCTATCATCCTCGCCTTCGATCTTATTTTTTTTACCACTAGCAGTTTTAATTGTGCCGCTTGAGATATAGGTGATTTTCTCACCGACTTTTTCAATAACCCCAAAGCCTGTTAAACGCAGGCCAGGGTCGATGCCTAAGATTCTGACATTACTCACAGTGCTCAAAAAATTAATCGCTTAAAGTCATACAAGGCGTGAATCAAAAAAGGCATTAAACGATTCATTTTTTAGTCTTCGATGACAGCAGAAGTGTAAACATCCTGCACATCGTCTAAGTCATCCAATGCATCTAAGATTTTTTGCATTTTCACCGCATCATCGCCTGTAAACACGGTTTCCATATTCGGCTTCATGGTCACCTCTGCCATCACCGCTTTTAAGCCTGCGGCTTCCATAGCTTCTTTGATCGCCATAAAATCGTTAGGTGGCGTGATAACTTCGATACTGCCATCTTCATCCGTCACCACATCTTCTGCACCGGCTTCTAGCGCAACTTCCATAACTTTATCTTCATCAGTGCCAGGCTCATAAATTAAGCTACCACAGTGTTTGAACATAAACACCACGCTGCCATCTGTGCCTAGATTACCACCGTGCTTGCTTAACGCATGACGCACATCCATCACCGCACGTTGTTTGTTATCAGTTAGACAATCAATAATAATGGCCGCGCCATTAATGCCGTAACCTTCATAACGAATTTCTTCGTAGTTCACGCCCTCTAATTCACCCGTCCCTTTTTTAATGGCACGAATGATATTGTCTGCTGGCATATTCTCTTCTTTAGCTTCTGCCACCGCCGCACGTAGGCGTGGGTTCATATTAACGTCACCACCGCTCATGCGCGCAGCAACGGTAATCTCTTTAATGATTTTAGTGAAAATTTTGCCGCGTTTTGCGTCTTGACGACCTTTGCGATGCTGAATATTTGCCCATTTACTATGACCAGCCATGTTACCAACCCTTAGTTCTTGAAAAATAATTGAATTTTAACACAAGCTTATCTTATGACTCACTCCTGCCCTTGAGCAGGATCAATCTGTGTATGCTTGCTGATACTGATCCCAGAAATAGTCACTAAAGACAGTGCGATAAATACCATGCCTATCAATTCATAAGTATTCGGCACTTCATTTAATTGAATCCAAGCAGCTATCACGCCAATAACTGGCGCCAACATACTTGCCATACTAGCCACGCCGGCTTGCAAACGTTGCAGCGCATATAACCACAATACCCAAGCCAAACAACCACTCAACAAGATATTAAACAGCACAGCAAAAACAAAAGTCGGCGTCCACTGCATAGGTTGAGCTGGCAGAATAAAGGCAATCACAACCACTGGAATTGACCCTAGAAACATAGGCCAAGCGGTGAGATTTAGCAAATCTAAATGGGGTGCACGTTGATGTAGTTTCTTTGAAACAATGGCTGAAATGGCCCATGAAACGCCAGAGCACACTGCCAGAAACATACTAAAACCATCGGATTTAATATGTAGTGGATCGAAAATAAGCACCATGCCAAACAATGCAAACAATACCGCCAACCACTGCCAACCTTGTATTTTCTCACCCAACATTGGCCAAGCGAACAACATCACCCAAAATGGCATCGTGTAAGTCAATACCGCAGTTTTACCAGCACCGCCTTCTACCAACGCCCAAATCAACAGCCCCGTGAAGCCACAGGATTGCAGAAGCCCAAGCAGTAGCATCGTAGGGAACTCTTTTAATGCCAAAGGTCTTTTAGTCAGAAAAATCAGTATAAACAACACAATAGACCCAAAGAAGGTACGTATCGCCGCGAACTGAAAAGGGCTAGCAAACTGCACCGCTTGCTTCATCACCACCCAGTTATATCCCCAAATAATCGTGAGTATAAAAAGTGCAATAAACGCTTTAACGATCAGCTTTTTCTCTTGCTTACTTTCAGTTTCTTTTTGCATGAATGTTTTTTTGCTGAATTAGATGATTTTGAATTTGCTTACGTCATTATAAGGTGTATATTTTTATGGTAGTACTAAATGTGAGGAGAACAACGTGAAAACATTACAACAATTACTAGATAACAAAAAACATAAATCGGTTATTTCAATTGCCCCACATCGCCCTGTATTTGATGCCTTAGTGGTGCTTGCGGAATATAAAATAGGTGCTTTAGTGGTACTTGAAGGCGACAAACTAGTCGGTGTTTTCTCAGAGCGTGATTACGCGCGGGAAATCATTCTTAAAGGTAAATCTTCGAAAACTACGCCTATTAGTGAAGTCATGTCATCAAACGTGGTAACTACCGTACCAAATGACACAGTAGAACACGCGATGAACCTGATGTCTGATAAGCATATCCGCCATTTACCAGTGTTAGAAGGTGACAAAGTCATTGGTATGTTATCGATTGGTGACTTGGTCAAAGAAACCATTGAGTATCAGCAAACGCTTATCAAGCAGCTTGAAAGCTATATCACGGGATAAGTTTTGCCACACTTATCATTGACCAAGCCTGTCATTGGCACCACTTGAAATTGCGTTTGAGCTTATCGAGTGGTGTCTGATGGCTTGCCTGAAATCATTTGTTTCAGTAAGTTCTTCTTTTGTAATTTGGACATAAGCACGACTGCTGCTATGTGCAACATCACTAGGCCTTGCAACACATTAGAAAAAAACATGTGTAAATCGACAGGCCAGTCTTCACCCCAATAAGTATCCGTGCGACTCAGCCAACCAGTCACTGCCAACAATACAATCAGCATCCAAATAATGTAGACCGCTAGCTGCCCAAGTGGATTATGCCCAATATGTGGTGCAAATATTTGCGTACGAATCTCATGAACATGTAGCTTAATATTTGCAATAGTAGGTAGGTAAAATTTGGATGAAACTGCCTTAGTTAGCCATAGTCCATAGCAGACTCTTGCAAACACGAGAGCCAAACAAAAGTACCCAATAAACCGATGCCAAAAACCTGTATCGTTAAAAAAATTAACGATTACAAAAAGCGCTACCAGCCAATGTGTAATGCGCACAAAAACCGTCCAGACAACAGTCTGTGTTTTTGTTTCAGGAATGCTCATCACGTTAAGCTAAATTAAGGCCTAGTCTTTTAAGTAACGTTTACTCTTTAAGTCCTTCGGCTTTAATGATTGCTAGGGTTTTTGTATCGAAATAAATTTCAACTTTTTTACCCTCTTTATTCCTGCCGTACATTTCATAGCAATTGCCGTCTACTTTGAACTTTTTGATGGTGTAACCTTCATCCGTTAATGCTTTTTTCAACGTTTCTTCAGCTGCCCACTCCGATTTCGGGTATACAGGACAATCCGCTGAAGCCAATGCTTGCAGTGGAAGTAAGCTTAATAGTGCAAATATAAAACGCATGGTTTTTTCCTTAGTGTTGTATTACAAGTTTCGACTCAAATAGCTGAATTTTTAGCAAACTTTAAGTATCTGCCCACATACGAATCAAATTATGATAATTGCCTGTGAGTCTAATTACCGCAGCATTATCACCAACTTGCTGACGTAACGTCACAATTGCAGCATCCATATCAAATAGCAAAGTTCTTTGCGCGTCATCTCGTATCATGCTTTGCACCCAGAAAAAGCATGCTAGGCGCGCCCCGCTTGTGACAGGGCGCACATGATGCAAACTGGTGCCAGGATAAAGCACCATATCACCCGCTGGCAACTTAACCATTTGGTGCCCATAGGTATCTTCAATCACCAACTCGCCGCCTTCATAACTATCAGGATCAGCAATGAAGAGCGTGCAAGAAATATCAGTACGCACATGCAAACCCGTAATGGCATGCGTACGCACGGCATTATCAATATGCGCACCAAAATCCATGCCTACGCGATACTGGTTAAACAGTGGCGGATAGATTTTTTTTGGTAAAGCTGCAGAAAAGAACAGCGCATGACGGCTTAAAGCTCTAAGCACGATCTCACGCGCAGCTTCTGCATCTGGTGACGTTTCTGGCAACTGAATATTACGTTTCACCTGTGCCGATTGCGTACCCGCAGTGACCTTACCATCTGTCCATTCGGCCTTAGCCATGAGTGCTTGCAACTTTGCAAGCTCTTCAGCATTTAATACTTGGGGTACGCGCAACAACATTTTTATTTCCTAAAACTTGATGTAATTAAAATTTATACTCAGTTGTTAGAATAGCTTGGCGACGATTACCTGGCACAGTAAAGGCACCATTGTCATAAACATCACCATAGTAGACTTTATCAAAAAGGTTTTTCACGTTTAAACGCACTGCCCATTTTTGCGCTTCATAAGCAAGCATCGCATCCCAGCGTGTATATCCTGATGCTATATTTGGTTTAAATTTACCATTTACAATGTTAGCACCAGCAGCTCCACTCGGGTTATAGCCATAACGATCATCTTTAGACTCAAAGCCACCACCTACTTTCCAGTTACCAGCAAACTTATACGTTGTCCACATGTTAAAAGTAACAGGTGCTGTATTACGTGCACGCTGTCCTTTAAATATCGGATCTGCACTTGTAACAACTCCTGTCGTAGCGTTCACATTTTCAGCGACTTCTAAGATTTTTGCATCCATAAATGCTAATCCGCCAAACATTTCCCAGTTATCAGTAACATTACCAGCCACCTCGAACTCCAAACCATCTGTGCGACGTTTTTTCGTTAAAATAGTAGCGGTTGCTTCTAGATCGGTACTACGCTCCCAATCTTTAGTTGTGCGATAAAGTGCCGTTCTAAAAGACAAATCACCATCTAAGAACAACCATTTTGCGCCTAGTTCTACCGTTTTACTTCTTTCAGGCGGTTGTGGCGTTACAGTTAACTGATATAAGTCAGCCGTGGGACTGAATGAATCACTGTAACTCAGATAATAATGATTTTCTGGCGTTTGATGCCATGACAAACCTGCGCGATAGCTGTTTTCGCCATAACTTAACTTAGGGGATGTAGTACTTGAGTAGTCTGCACGCATTTCATCTCTACGCAGACCAACTAACACATCCCAATTAGGGATAAATTCAACCGTGTCTTGCGCATAAACAGCATAATTATCTGCATCAAACTTAGTTACCGCACCTGTCACTTGGCTTTGCGTGTATAGTGGGTTCGATGCAGTGCCTATATTGCGAAGTGCTTGACGCTGTGAATCTTCTTTTAAATACTCCAAACCTGCAAGGAATTGATGCTGCATTCCCGCTAATTTAAATTTAGTGCTGAAATCAGACTGCAAATTCAAAGTATCGTAATCAAGCTTACGAACTTGATTACCGCCAAGAACAAGTGTCCCGTTAGTAGGCACGGCATTGGCAGCTGTACCTTGGGGTGTTTTTGCCCAATAAGCACGTTGATAGCTCCCACTTCTTACTTGAGTACGCAACTGAGTATCTGGTGTGAATTTATGTGTAAAAATACCCGTGGTAACACGCACATCGCTGTCATCAAAGTTTTTGTCACCACCATAAAACGTTTCATCATCTTGCTTGCCCGTTGCCACTGTTCGATCCACAGGTTTTTTGTTGACGAAACCAATCCCATAATCAGGCACATCACGGGTTTGTGTGTAGACATGATTTAAGAAAAACTCATTGTCTGTTCCTATTCCTGCGCCAAAGCTAATTGCTAAGCCTGTTCTATCTGTTTCAGGGTGATCACCAGTCGCAGGATTTTCACGGTAAGTCTCGTCATGTCTATCCATGACATTCACACGTACAGCGACAGTGTCTGTAAGTTGCTTATTAAAGTCCCCAGTGAATTGATGATAATCATACTCACCAAAACTACCTGTAATGGTGTTTTTATCAGCCGTCTCAGCCATTTTAGTGACTTGGTTAATTACACCACCCGCTTGACCGCGACCAAACAACATAGCGGCAGAGCCACGAAGCACATCAACTTGCTCCAAGTTAAAAGTCTCGCGATAGTATTGAGCAGTATCACGCACACCATCTAGGTAAATATCGCCGAAAGTATAAAAGCCGCGCAAATTGAAGTTATCACCACCTCGACCGCCTTCTGCGGCATTAAACGTTAACCCTGAAACGTTACGTAATGCTTCACGCAAAGAGCTGACTTGCTGGTCTTGCATTAAGCTATGTGTAACTGTGGTTATTGCTTGTGGAATATCATGCGGATCTTGCAATACTTTACCTACACGCGTTTTAGTCGCTTGGTAGCCATCCGCTGTTGATTCTGCCTTGGCATTTACAGCCACTTCACTAAGTTCTGCTGGAGTGCCTTCTGCTTTATTTACGTTGGCGGGTACTGTTTTTTCTTTGTTAGTTGTGTCTTCTGCCATGCTTACTAATGGGTAAGCTGAAGCAATAGCAATAGCAACGACATTCAATGCCAGCCTAGGCATTTTTCTTGATTTCATGGTTTTTCCTAAAATTAAACTTGGAACTATCAAACTTGGCTGGCTTGCAGGAGTGCTGGCTGGCTAATGAATGTGTTAATTAAGTGTTCTTACTAAAAAATAATCTAGCAAAAGCTAGATTATTGAATGTTAATAAGAATTATTCTCAATATGATAGCAAATTTAATCTTGGAAATAAAGTGTTAAGTTAAGTAAAGATTTAACTTAATCACCCGAATGAATACTAGAGAAAAGTAGAATTAACTAGACTGAATAACAAATATGATCGCCAGCAGTATTGAGCCTCCACTAAGCCCAACTAGTGTTAGCCTAGAATTTCGCATTTTAGTCCAAAGCAAAACACCTGTCATACACAGTATGATAAGCGCACCGGCTAAGCTATCCACTAGCAACACCCAGCCATTATTCATGCCCACCCCTTTGTGTAGGCGACTTAAAAACGCGAATACGTTAGCTTCTTGCCGCTTGACTGATACAAACTGGTTGCCCACCCAATACTCTGTGGTGACAGAATATTGGGCCGTATGAAAATCAACTTTCCATAGTGCAGGTTGTTGCACTTGCAAACCATTCCATGTGACTTTTTTGCTAGATTCAGCCTCAACTTTGTTGGCTGGTTTGGTCAAATGCAACTCACCCCGCAACCATTGAGCTAGCTGCTCTGGATTACTGAAGCCTACAGCAGGCAATTGCAGCTCAATATTAGATTTTTCATATTGAGCCAATGGCAACTTCATCACGCTACGGTGATTTAGCAATATGCCTGTAGCGCCAAACAACAAACCTAAACCAGCACCCCATAAACCTAAAATACCATGCGTTTTACGTAACCAACGTAAAAATGCGCCGCGTTTAATTAGTGCTGGCTTAGCCAAAGGACTCGTATTTAAAACAATACTCACGGCTGCACAATACTTAGCGTACTGACATGTCGAATAGCTTCATAAGCATCGCCTTGATAGCTACCAGCAGTTGGTTGCACATGTACCACTTCTAGCACATATAAGCCTTTCCAAGGGCTTACAAAACTCACTTCACCACTCTCGTTTAAATCCAACTCTTGGCTCCATTGATTTGGCGCATAGATATGTAGTTTACCTTTTGGCAATGGTTTGCCATCCAAGCTCACACGCACTTTGTGGTCGCCAATTGACTGGATATCTAAGCCAACAGGCAATGTGGCAGCTTGGCTTGAATCACCAATGCGGGCGTAATACATTGGTTTGACTATACCAATATTATTTTTGCGTAAGTCTTTTACCTTCATTGTCAGTTCATGCGCGATTACAGCCTGATTCACAACAGGTTTATGCTTAGCCTCTTCTAACAACAAGTAATTTTCTTTGCGCTGTATTTCTAGCTTAGTTAAATTAGCCAGCGCTTCTGGCGTGGCAATTGTGTCTAATCGTCCACCTGTTTTTTCGCGCAGGCCGCTATCATACTCGCCAAAATAAAGCTTAGTTTGTCCATCTGTCTGCTCTAACCAAATAAAATGTGCTGATGCAGGCAATGCAGTAAGCGAGCTTATTAATGCCGCAATAATGTTTAATTTTTTCATAATATTTATCCTCTATTTCGTCGAAATTATTTAAAGTCAAAACGCAATGTTGCAAAAACACTACGCGGATCACCTAGCAATGCGCCAGTAAACGTAGGGCTTGTGTAATAAGTTTTGTCAGTAATGTTTTTAAGATTAAGTGCAGCTTCCCATTTTGGTTGGGCGTATGAGATGGCAGCGTCAAATACGGTATAAGCGGGGACTTTGTACAAGTTTAGATTGTCAGCATACGAGTCGCTCTTATGCGTAGCACCTATACCAAACTTCAAACCACGCGCATCGCCTGTTTGAATTTGGTAACTGGTCCATAGGTTAATGATTTGCTCGCTCACCCCAGTTGGGCGTGTACCGTAAATACTGCGATTTGTAACACCAAAAATCGCATTGCTGGCTACGTTACGCGATTTTGTCTCCGCATTCATAAACACCGCGTTGGCATTCACATGTAAGCCAGCGATTGGATGCACGCCAATATCTAGCTCAAGGCCTTTTGATTCATCGATACCGTCTGGCGTACCAGATGATGCCCCTGGTAAAGTAATAATGTAGTTTTCACGCTTGGTATTAAAAAGGGCGGCATTTAAATCAACTTTACCGTCTAAAAAACTTGATTTAGTACCAATCTCATACTGCTCAGACGTTTCTGGCACACGTGCCAATGCAGTTGATTCTGTTGCCATGTTAATAAACTTACCATTGCTAAACCCTGTGTAAAAAGCTAGATTCTTTGTAAGTTGATATACCCCACCCAATGAACCTGAGGTGAGATCTTTGGTTTCTGAAATATTGCGAAACACACCAGCCTGCAAACCTTTATCTTCATAATCAACGTGGTCATTACGTAAACCTGCACGTAATTTAAACTGCTCACCAAACGCTAATTGATCTTGCAAATACACTGAGTGAGTATCACTGGTGATTCTTCTATCAAACCCTTGCGCAACAATACCAGCTAAACCATTCAGACTAGTTTCCGTCACCACTGGGTTTAAAATATTGGTGATATTAGGTAAAGTGTAACCCTTGCGCAGCGTATCATTTTCAGTATCTTTGTATTCGTAACCTGCCAAAACGGTGTGCTTTACACTGCCAGTTTCCACTTTCCAAGTTAGCTCATTTTGCAGTGTGGTGTAACGTGCATCGTCCGATTGCTGACGTAAGTTACGGCCAGTAGAAACATTCGCAACATTACCTCCGTTACCACCCGCATTCCGGATAAAGTCTAAGTCGCGTGTATCATTAGAGAAGGCTGTGCGCATACTAAGTGCATTGTTAATTGCCCAATCATGCGTAGCGGTGATGCGATTAATATGCTGCTCTGAATAATTAAAAGGCGTGTAATAACGGGCGTTATCACCTACATCTGCCACTTTGCCTTTGCTATCAAACAAGATGCCGTAGTTATCTGGCTTCACTTTAATATCACGAACATCCACATCTATTAAAAGCGTTTTGTCATCAGCGTAGTTAAATGCAACGCTGGGTGAAAACTCAGTGATTTCTCGACCTAAACCGCGAATACCATCGGTTTTTTCAGTATCAACAATTAAACGACCTGTTACACCTTGCGTGACCGTGCCAGTCAAATCCACGTAAGCACCACGCGTATTAAAGCTGCCAAATGTTGTGCCGACTTCTAGGCTGTATTCTGATTGTGGCTTTTTTGTGACCACATTAATGCTGCCACCTGGCCCACCCGAACCAAACAATGCTGAACCAGGCCCCTTTAACACTTCAATACGTTCAACATCATACATAGTGCGTAAATAGCCATTCTGCGTAGTGCCATCAGGCAAATCATCACGTAAAAAATTAACCGCTAAGCCGCGAGAGCTATAATTATTAGCTAGACCGTAACCTCCAGCGTATTGCGGCTGCACACTACTTACGTTGCGCATTGCATCGTTCATGGTTTGCACACCTTGCTCACGCAAAGTCTCGGCTGACACCACCGAAACACTGGCAGGAACATCACGTAATGGCGCATCAGTTTTGCTGCCTGTATGCGCCGCATCTTGCGGGGTACCGGCACGAATACGGCTTTGCTTAACACTTACTTCTGGCAAAGCTTCACTCTCGTTTTGTACGGCCTCTGCTACCTTTTGCTCTTCTGCCACTTTTTGTTCTTGTGCCATGGCGGCCATAGAAGACAAAGCCAGCATCACTGCCAAGGTTAAGGATTTTTGTTGCAAATTCATGGAAATTCCCTTTTGTTTAGTTATTTTGTTGGCTGGCTAACTAAACATTGCAGGGCAATACTTACTGGCTGGCTAGAGTTGTTTTATTTCTAGTGATTATGAAAAGTGTTCAATAGAACACCTTCATAACAATGCGACGTATTAATAGGTGTTACTTCCTGCGTTAGTGCTAGTTTCAGCTAAATAGCCCTTAACCGCTTGCGCAGCGAAGCTTGCAATTTCTACTTCTGTTTTTTGTTTACCCTCATTTAAATCTTGCGCGTAATTAAATGGTGATAAATATAGACCGTCTTTATCAGCAGATGCGCGTAAGTGAATAGGCTTATTCAACTGACTTAAATTGGTCCACTGCTTACGCACTTCACGCCAAAATGGTTCAGTATTTTTTAGATAAGTGTCACCTAATCCAAAGTCATAATCTTTAATTCGTTCATATCGATCAAAACCCATTTCACGGGCGATAACAGGCGCTTTAACATCGGGCTTTGCATTAGCATCTAAAATAACCTTGTTGTTTTGCTGTTCATGTACCCAGCCAGTTGGCAAAATAATGTGTCGATTATTGCCTAGCAAGACTTGATAATCGTTGCGCACAGTGTATTCACGTCTTGGTAATGGGCGCCATGCTTCTGCACTGTTCCAGTTTGAGTAATTACCAAAGTGTTGCCAAGCGGCTACACCGCCATAGCGTGGTGAGTCATCAACCTGATATACGGTTTGTGACCATGTGCCTTTTTGTTCATTTGTTGGCACAGGCTTCGCCAGCCATGTGTTGTAACCCTTGTAAGTAAGCACTTGCTTAGGTTGATATTGCCAATCTTGGCGCCAATGTTTGGTCACCATAGGTGGGTTCTTAGTGCCGTCTTTATTCATAGTTTGCATGACTAAAATATGCTGCAATGAAATAAAGTCTTTTTTATCTTCGAGTACGTAGACTTTTTCTGTTGCCCAACTTTGGTAAGGAGCTTTGGGTTGATAGTTTTCAGTAAAGCCTGCCACTTCTATAAAGTCAAAACTCACTTTATATTGCCCAGCCATGGCTAGAATTGCACGTCTATCTCGTTCTAAATGACTAAGATTTGGTTCTTGTAATTTCAACCAAGCTTCGCTAGGCGCTTTATCTAGTGTGACTGGTACACCTTTTGATGTACCGCCACGTGGTTTTAAATCTGAACTATCGTTAAAGTTCCACGTAAAAGTATATTGGCGTTGCTGGGTATCGGGCGCTTGATGGCCGCTGCTGCCAGTAGTGTCTAAAGGAACATCTTCTGATTGCACTGCTGCGGCATAAACTACGCAACTAAATGCGGTGACTAATAGTAAATATTTTTGGTTTAACATCGTAGATCCTTGGTTTTATATTTAAGTTGTTTGATTTGTCGTTGTTTTATTGATGAAATACTGATTTTAAAATTGATACTTAACACTTACTGCTACATTGCGACCCGGCTGGCTGTAAGCATCAATTTGTTGATATGTTGGTGATAAATCTCGCACATCAGACCATGCAAAATATTTGCGATTAAACATATTAAACAGGCCCGCATTCAGGCTCACGTGATTGTTAATCTGATAATACCCAGTAAGGTCAAACAGCTCGTAACCAGCTGGCGTGTAATTGGTTGCTGGATTTGGGTTACGGCTCTTTCTCTCGACCATCGTGGCTAATAATTGACCACCGTACTTACCATTACTGTCGTAGCGCAGTCCCAGCACCAACTTATCTGGGTCAATACTAATTAATGGTGTTTCTACACCGTCCGCTTTAGAGTCACCCTTGGCGTGAGCATAGCTAAGCGATGTGCTCCAATCTTGGGTAAAAGCCCATTCGCCGCGCAACTCAACGCCGCTAATTTCCACACTGCCCAGATTGATGGACTGAAATACATCTGGGATAGGCGCTGGATTGTTTTCAATCTGCACATTGCTGGCAATAAAATCTTTGTACCTACCTTTAAAAGCACTCACGCTATATCGAATCGTATTACTATGTCCACGAATGCCAAACTCTACAGAATTGCTGGTTTCTGGTTTCAAACCAGTGTTGCCTACCGTGGTATAAGGGTTAGCCGCGAGTAGGTTTGAAAAACCATTATTCACTTGCACTGGTTGCGGTGCGCGAAAGCCATGAGAGTATTGTGCGAACACATTCGCCAATGGATCCAGTTTCCAAATAACCCCGAGTTTTGGTGAAACTTCAGATCCTTTAAGTTCAGCCGGCACTGTTGTGCTATTCACGCGATATAGCGCATCAGCGTGTGGCGTGAGCTTAAACTTATCATAGCGCACACCTGGAATAATGCTGAACTGACCGATACCAATCTCATTCTGAACAAACGCACCAAACAATTTATAGTCGGTATCTGGGAAATTTTTATTTCTTACAAATGCTGCGCCGCTAAAGTTAAAGCCATCGCGCAGTGAACTAACTTCAGCGCTACTAACATCAATACCATACGTTAAATGATGGGTAATTTTGTCCCCAAAATTACTTTCCAGCTGGAAACTACCCCCCACTGTATCTTCTACATAATTAGTATCGCGTATACGCAATACGGGGTTGGTAGAACGTGTTTCGCGACCAATTTGCCTATTTTCAGAGTTTTGCTTATACACATTGGCGGCAGCACGCTGAAACCAGCGATTATCGCTATTGCTATAATCGTAATCTAGCTTAAACAACTGTCGCGTAATGTCTTCTCTAAGGTCGACGCCTGTCAACGTAGGCACTGTAAATGGATCACCAAAAAAAGTGAGGACGTCCGTATTCACCTTACGATCAAGGTCTTCAGTGATAAACTTAAACTTGTGATTGGGACTGGGTTTCACCACCAGCTTAGCCAAAATATATTGTGACTTGCTATCTTCGGGGTTGGGTGCTGTGCGAGTGATATTGTGCGCATGATTACTTCCCATATTTTCCGCTTCGTCACCATTGCGTATACTGGCTAACAGCATCGCCTCGACCACATCATTGGCATACGCAAATGATGGTGCTGTGGTCCAGCTATTATCCACCGACGAATAACCCACTTTCAGCGCAGCTTGCCATGGTTTACCCAATGTCAATAAATCGGCAGGGTCTTTAGTTAAGAAACTCACCGCGCCTGCTAAGCCATCACTACCGTATTGGGTAGAGCTTGGTCCGCGTAAAATTTCCACCCGTTTATAGGCTTCCATATCAATATAGTCGCCGCGCCCAGCCGCAAATGGACCGCTATCATAGCTTGATGGCAAACGTACACCATCTGTTTGCAGCAGCACACGATTACCTTCCAAGCCACGAATATTAATACCTTCATTTCCCGCGCGGCCAGTGGCGCTAAATACACCAGAGGCGCGATTGGGCTGCGAACGTACCGATACGCCAGTTTCATAACGCAGCAAATCTTTAATATCTGCGGGCATTTGCTTTTCTATATCGTCATCAGAAATAGTCGTTACCGTACTAGAAACATCATCAATATCCTGCTCAGTACGTGTGGCAGATATCACTACCTCTTTCAGATGGTCAATATCCTCAGCAAAAGCTGGGGTATTTAAAGCGGTAAGTGTTGCCAACAAAGTCAGTGACTGACGCTTGTTAAATTGCATAGTGTTAAATTGCATAGTGGAGCTCCGTCATAGAGTGATTGGCTGGCTAAATGTTGACGGTCAATCAAAATTGACGGAGCAATCGTTACTGGCTGGCTAAGTTTTATAAATAATGAAAAATTACTGAGAAATAACTTAAGTGAACAGTACTATTTTCAGACTAGTTTTACTGATCCTTTCATACCAAATACATGGCCTGGAAACGAGCAGAAAAATGTATAACTGTCTGCTGCATTAAGTTTGCTTACATTGAATTTAGCGATGGCTGACTCACCGCCGCCAATCACTTTGGTCGCCATAATCACTCGCTCATCCTTCGCTTTTATGTAATCACCAGCAATGCCTGCTTTAGCACCATCATCCAAGACGGCCTGCAAATCACTTGCTTTAGCAATCACTAAATTATGTCCCATCACATTTTTAGCTATCTTTCCTACGTGCTTGAGATTAATGGTAAATTCTTTACAGCTTCTCGAAACTTCAATACTTTTAGTATTGAATGCCATTGCATCATTCGCCTCTACGGTGATTTCACAACCATTAGTAGCAGCTTCCGCTGCAGGCGTGGTAGATAAAATAAATACAGCAATAAAAAATAAAATAACTGAAGCGATAAATAATCTTTGTGTAGTCATGATGATTTCCTTTAAATGAAAATTGGCTGGCTACACGCAGGGTTGCGTTGGCTGGCTAGGCGTTAAAACTAAACTGGACATATTAATTACATGCCCAGAAGAAATTAATACTTCCAAGTAAGTGTAGCTAGTCCATTGATTGGCGCTGCATAAAAGGCTTGTCCAGCAAACGCATATCGTAAGCTAGACAGGTATTTTTCATCAGTCACGTTGTATAAGTTAACCGTTGCGTTCCAGTGGTCGTCAATTTTATAGTTCGCCATTAAATTGAGGGTTGCATAGCTGTCTTGCACGTAACGCACTGTGCCAATATCCACATGCGTATCGTTCTGCCAATTTAAGCTGGCGCCTACTTTCAGATTCTGAATAAACGGTACGTTATAAACAGTCGTCAAATGCGCTAGATGTCTCGGGACAAATGGGTTTACATTTTGGTCTTGATCGTCTTTCACACTCATTAAACGCGTATAACCAGCATTGATATTTAATCTGTCCGTTACGGCGCCTGACACGTCAAACTCATAACCTTTGCTGGTAGCTTGAATGCCCTCATAAATTGTTCTCGTACCTGATGTTCCAATTGCCTGAGCTTGATTTTCTTGCTCAGTTTTAAACAAAGCAAAAGAACTATTTAACTTTTTGTTTAACCACTCACTTTTAACACCAGCCTCATAGTTTTTTCCTTTTAATGGAGCGAGTGGTTTGCCACTAAAACCGGTCTCTACTTGCGGCCTGTAAATACCCGTATAGCTCGCATACAAAGAGTGGATATCGTTCAAGTCATAGACAGCGCCAGCGTAAGGCGTGAACTTACTGTTCTCCTTTGCTTCTTGCGGAGTGCCATAAGCAACACCATCTAACTCGTAACTAAGCAAACTGCCACCCACAGTAACTTTTAAGGCATCTGTTGGGTTAAGCTTAGCCGCTGTATAAATATTGGTAGTTGTACTCTGGTAGTCTGAACTTTTACTTTTAGGGCCAAACGTCGGTAGCGGAAAATCCCCTAAGGCATCAAAGCTACTAATAAAGATATTGCCAAGCGTGCTGCCTGTGCGTGAGAACTCTTTCATATACGACTTGTTCCAGGTGGCACCCACTACCAACTCATGCTTACGGCCTGCTAGCTCAAACGGTCCGCTGGCATACACATCAGCGACGTGGTCTTTAGTTGCAAAGCTGTAAATGTAAGGGTAGCTAGTAAATGTACCCAAACCAGTAGTGCGGTCTTCGTTACCGTCCACATAGTTATAGCGGCCTTCAGATGCCGTTTCTTTGTGTGTTAACTGCCCTTTCACTTTCCAGTCATTATTAAAATAATGGGTCAGTTCAGCAAAGCTAACATTGGTGTCCACTTTCATGTAGGCCCAATCCGTCGCTGTGGAGTCAGACACTTTATAATGACGCTTGCTACCATCGGTATACAGTAATGGCAAGCTACCAAAATTATTGCCACTGGAGTCATTCTTTTGATACGTATGGCCAATAGCAAGATTGGTGCTATCCGTTAAATCTGCTTCAATCACACCATAGACTACGTTTCTTTCTGTACTGTAACGGTCAAGGTAGGAGTTTCTATCTTGATATGCGGCGACTAGGCGTCCACGCACGCTGCCATCTGCATTTAGTGCGCTGGAAACATCAGCATCTAAACGTCTATTGTCCCAAGAGCCTGCTGATAAATCGACTTTGGCTTGAAAGTCTTTTGTTGGGCGTTTACGCACAAAGTTAATGGTGGCCGAAGGATTGCCCGTACCCACTAATAAACCATTGGCACCACGCAATACTTCAATGCGGTCATACACAGCCACATCCAAATCGCCATAATTCGTACCACTAAAGCTAATTGGCGAATTGAGGCCATCTATTTGAAAGTTAGTAATGTTTAAGCCACGTGCTGTGTATTCCGTACGGTCTGTCTCAAACTGCTCAACTTTAATACCCGTTGCGTAAGACAAAGCATCGTTCACTGACAGAATGCGAAAATCATCCAGCTGTTGGCGTGTGATAACAGAAATGGATTGCGGGGTATCACGCAAAGTAGTGTTAAGTCTAGTGGCTGTGGCTGTAGATTTAACGGTATACGATTTTGTTTTTTCTGACGGCTGCTCAGACTCAACATTACTAGACGTTACCACTACTTCTGTCAAAGTATCTTCTGCAAAAGCGATTTGCGGTAAAGCCGCCATTACTGCTGCGATTAAAACTTTTTGACGAGCGAGTTTATCGCCCAATAAATATTGCATGGGTATCCCTTTAGTTAAAGCTAGCTCAAAAATTATTTTGGCTGGCTAAAGGCGATACCGCTTTGGCTGGCTATTTTATTGAAAACTAATGATTAAAATTTAATGCCGATAAAAATAAATATAAACAATCACGGCGATCGGAAAAGTCAGTGCTGCAAGTGAAAGGTCTTCTAATAGACCATCTCTCACTAACGCTACGACTAAACCAGTCAGCGTAAAAAATCCAATAACAGTCGGCCAGAAAAACATCTCTTTTAGTGTTTTTGCAGCCATTTTATTTAGCGCCTTGCACATTTTTGGCTAAGGTATAAATGGTTTTATTCGTTGGCGACACGGCGTGAAGTGCTTCTACTGGCGATTGTTTGCGTTTTTTCCACCACAACATTAAGCCAGTCCAAAGCACCACAATCGTAATCACATCCAAAATCAGCCAGATGATTTTCAGAGTCATGCCGCCATAATCACCAAAGTGTAAAGGTTGCGAAATAAGTAAAGTGGCTAAATACCAAGGCACATCTCTGCTATCTGTCAGCTTAGCTGTCTGCACATCAATCAACACAGGTTTAAACAAGCGCGATGTAAGTGAACTATCGCCACGCATGAACATGCCATAATGATGCGGGCTAGAAAAGTTAGTGCCAGGAAACGCAATAAACCCTAATCGCATATTTGGCTCACGCGCTTGAGCCGTATCTATCGATGTTTGCAATGATGCGTAATGCGTGGGCGGCGGCAATCCTTTATATGGCGCAGTCATTGCTGCCATTTGGTCAAACTGCCAGTATTTAATCACCAAGTCTGACCATGCATTTATCACACCAGTTAAGCCCACCACCAGCGCCCACACCAAGGTGACAACACCTAAAAAGTTATGCGTATCTAATCGCTTTAACTTAGGCGCACGATCTTTACGAATCTCTCCAAACGCTAAACGTCGCATAAACGGCGCATATAACACCACGCCAGAAATAAGCGCGACCACCAGCAATAAACCCATAAAGCCTAGAAACAGCATGCCAGGAAAACCAGCGAATAAATCCACATGCAGCTTAAACATAATATGCATGAAGCCTTCATTAAATTTAGGCTCATCTAGTACTTTGGCGGTGCGAGAATCAACCAATACAAATTTAGTGTCATCTTCAGAAGTTGCAGTTTTACCTAAACTCACCGTCCACGTTTTGTTTTCATCTACATCGCGAAACAAAAACTGTACAACACGTGTTGGATACAATGCTTTAGCACTCGCCAGCACATTATCCATATTCGCTGGTTTAGTATTCGCGGGCATTTCTGGCGCTTCAACCTCATTACCCAGCAAATGGCTAATCTCATGGCTAAATATCAACGGCAAGCCCGTTATACAGAGCAACAACATAAACACTGTGCAAACTAGGCTAGACCATTTGTGCACCCACGCCCAAGTTTTGATGGATTTGATATTCATGATGAATGATAAAAACTAATGAGTTAGTTTTTTGGTTCACTGACAAAACCTAGTTTTGTAACGCCTGCATTTTGCGCATCCGCCATTACTTCTGCCAAGACTTGATAACGCGTTTCTTTATCTGCACGAATATTCAATTCTGGCTGAGGTTTTTTACCTGCAATTTCTTGCAACTTAACTTTCAACTCACCTTGCACCAAAGCTGCATCATTCCAATACATTTTGCCTGCCGCATCAATTGATACCGAAATCACTTCTGGCTTCTCAGGTAATGGCTGACTGCTAGCTTGTGGCAAATCAATTTTCACCGCATGCGTCAGTAATGGCGCAGTAATAATAAAGATGACCAATAGCACTAACATCACATCGACCAGAGGCGTAGTATTAATTTCTGACATTGGAGTTGTATGTGAAGCTGATCCTACGCCGTTTCCCGAACCTATCATGCTGGCACTCCTGCAATATGAATGCGCTCTTTAGTTTCTATTGTGGATTTTGCATCTTCATTGTTAACGTTAATCACCGCACCAGTTGTGAGCAAGGTATGTAGTGTGTAACCAAAGTCCTCAAGTTCAGCCGCAAGTAGTCTATTGCTACGTACCAAGGCGTTATAGGCTAGTACCGCTGGTATTGCTACGGCTAAGCCCAAAGCCGTCATAATCAATGCCTCACCTACAGGACCAGCTACTTTATCTAGCGTGGCTTGACCGCTTTGACTAATACTTGCAAGCGCATGATAAATGCCCCATACCGTGCCAAACAATCCTACAAACGGTGAAACGCTACCTACCGATGCTAATACACTAAGACCGTTTTCCATCTTAGTATTTTCTTCTGCAATACTGCGGTTCAAGGCACGCGCTACAAATTCGTCTTGAGCCACTTTTTCACTATTTTTGGACACATGTATTTTATGGTGTTCAGCCGCTGCAATCGCGTTCCTGGCTAAGCTTGCTAGCGCCGTTTTGTTATTTTGCTTCATTGCAACCGCCAGATTTGGTGCATTCCAAAAGTGTTGTGCATAGACTTTAAATGCTTGACGTACGCGCCATGCCTGCAAACTTTTTGAAACGATTAAGTACCAACTTGCCACTGACATGGCAAGCAGAATTAGCGCCACCCCGATAGATACTGGGCCACCAGCTGTGATAAACGCCAAGCTATTAAATTCATACCCATTTTGCATTTTGTTTCCTTTTAACTCTCTATTGAATTTTGTTTAATTGAATTCTGTTTACTTCAGATTTGCCTAATTATTAAGTGAAAATTTTACCGGCACCAAAACATAGGCGCTAATTGCCTCATTGCTGCGCTTAGCAGGAATAAAGCTCCATTTTTTCACCGCTTCGATTGCAGCCTGGTCTAACTTTTCAAAACCGCTGCTTGTTGCCAACACTACGGTTTCTGCTGTGCCATTCTCAGCAACTAGCACTTTCAGTAGTACGCGCCCTTGCTGCCCCAACCGTCTAGCCATCTGCGGGTAATCAGGCGCAGGGTTATGCAAATAGGCTGCGCCAAAGCGAGGCGGCTCAATTACTGGCTCAGCAACGGCTTTTGGTGGTGGCGCCTCTACCACTTCAGGCACTTTTGCAACCACTACTGGCGCGGCTGGCGTAGGTGGCGCTTCAGTGACCACAGGCTGCGCAACCTCTTGTTCAACAGCAACAGGCTTGGGCGTTGGTTCTTGCTTTTTAATAATAGGTTTTTGTTGTTTAACAACAGGTTGTGGTGGTGTCGGAATTAAGGGCACAACTTCAGGATCTGGCGCAGGACTGGCTACTAAACTAACCATCATCGGCACTTGCAACTCTTTAATAATAGGCTGCGTCGCCTTAGCATTTATTAACGCTAATACTGCCACTATGTGGACGCATACCACCAACACCAGCACACCGTAAGAATTTGTCACTTTCTTAGGATGACTTATACGCCCAGCTTGAATAGAGGCTAAACCTTTAACTTTCAAGTCATAAACGCCACCCACAACTTCTTGCGTCTGGCTTTGATGAAGATTATTTACTAGTGTTAATGTCTGCATATTATGATTTCACTTCCTATTGCAAAATACTCTAACTACTTAGTTAAAATTAGCTTGCCTTGATTAGTCAACCGCAAACGATAGTCTTCACCTGCGTGCTTAATTACCAATTCACGGGCGCCAGAAAATAACACCTCGCTCGTCACCACTCGATTGCCGGCAACATTTTTGGACTTTTCATTATTTAGGCGATCAAACTCTAATTGGCTAAGCATTTCATTCTTCATTTAAATTGTTCGTGAGTATTACTTAGATACAAACACAAATGATAACAATTATCATTTGTAAATGCAATCCTATGTTTATATATGACTTAAAGCTCAATGCAAGCCAAAGTTTTGCTGCATTGCTTCTGTAAATTTCGCTTTTTCTTGCTTATAAGTTTTCATGCTTGCAGTAGCCTCATTCATTAATTGACATAGCAGCTCTAAAGAAAGTGAATCTATCCGCAAACTGACTGCGCCGATTTCCAACTCCAACACATCGCAACTTTCGCAAAATGCAATCGCACCGCCTTCATTTCTTGATAGGAGTATTTTTGAATGTTGGTTTCTAGGTCTCATGGTTTTAGTTCTCTTATCATCTAAATCATTAATCATTCGCTAACAGCGCTTACTCACGCATGATGCAATTCTGTTTGCATAACCAGCTTAGCTGCCGCCTTACGCAGCATTTCATTCATCATAAAAAAGTTTCGCGCTTCAAATCTTAATGAAGTGCCGCCAACCTCTAACTCAATCATGTCTTTTGCTTTGTTATAAAGCACTTTGCATTCTTGATTGCCAGCCAACCTTGCTTGGCTAATAATTAGCTGCTTTTTCATGATTAACTTTCCGTATCATTAATTTATAGTTAATGATAATCATTCTCATTTAAGATGTCAACAATATATTTAAATACTATGTCTATTGTTTAGGATTCACTGATACAGCTGAATCCAATAACACAAACTAATGCATAGATTAAAAGTAAAAAAAGGGAACATAAGTTCCCTTTTAAAAAATATATAGCCGCTAGAGTATATTTACATCTAAATATACTTAGATACCATGGCATTACTTAAATCATTCGCCGTAATCGGCACGCGCACATAGTAACCGCTACCAGAAGCCTCTTGAATATTCTCACCCTTTTTATTGAACATCTGCTCAACCACCAACTCCTGATTACCTGTTGGATGAATGATCTGCAAACGATCACCTACCGCAAACTTATTACGCGCTTCAATATCAGCCAAACCTTTTGCAGCATCGTAAGCCACCACATCACCCACATATAAGCTGCGATTAGAGATTGAATAGCCTTGCTTGTAATTCTGATGCTCAGCGGTGTGATGGCGTTGATAGAAACCATCGGTATAACCACGGTTTGCCAAGTTTTCTAAATCACTGACCAAATTCCAATCAAACGGGCGACCAGCCACCGCATCATCCACAGCTTTACGATAGTTTTGGCAAGTACGCGCCACGTAATAACGTGACTTAGTGCGACCTTCAATTTTCAACGAATCTATGCCCATTTTAACCAAACGCTCTACGTGTTCAATTGCGCGCAAGTCTTTGCTGTTCATAATGTAAGTGCCGTGTTCATCTTCTAAAATGGGTAACAACTCTCCTGGTCGACCTTTTTCTTCAATGAGATACACATTGTCTGCCAATGGATGGCGTGGCAAACTACCACAACCTGAAAGACTAGACTTATCCATCTCTGCTTTGAAATCAAATTCATTCAAACGAATCACACCTGCCGCATCCTCAGATGCATCATGCACTTTGTAATCCCAACGGCAGCTATTGGTACAAGTCCCTTGATTTGGGTCGCGGTGATTAAAATAACCTGAAAGTAAGCAGCGCCCAGAATAGGCAATGCACAAAGCACCATGCACGAATACCTCTAACTCCATATCTGGGCAAAGTTGGCGTATCTCTTCAATTTCATCCAAAGACAATTCACGCGATAAAATCACACGGCTTAAACCCATGCTTTGCCAGAATTTCACCGTGGCAAAATTCACCGTATTGGCTTGCACAGAAAGATGCACTGGCACCTCTGGCCATTTTTCACGCACCATTTGAATCAGCCCAGGGTCAGACATAATCAGCGCATCTGGCTGCATGGCAATCACTGGCGCCATATCCGCCATGTAGGTTTTAACTTTGGCGTTGTGTGGGGAAATATTACTTGCAACAAAAAACTTCTTGCCACGGGCATGCGCTTCTTTAATGCCAATCTCAAGGTTCGCCATCGTAAAATCGTTGTTTCGAGCACGCAAGCTATAGCGCGGTTGCCCAGCATACACAGCATCTGCGCCATAATCATATGCTGTACGCATACGGTCTAAATCGCCCGCTGGGGCTAACAGTTCAGGGAGTTTCATTTCATTACCAATTCAGTCAAGCATTCCAAGCCAATCGCTCAGAAAATTGCCTGCAGGGTAGCAAAATGAAAGAGTTTTAGTTTTGATTTAAATCAGTTACTCACCAATAATTTTAACTAAAACGCGCTTCTTTCTGCGTCCATCAAACTCGCCGTAAAAAATCTGTTCCCAAGGGCCAAAATCCAAACGACCTTCAGTAATCGCTACCACCACTTCACGTCCCATCAATTGGCGCTTCATGTGCGCATCGGCATTATCTTCACCTGTATCGTTATGACGGTAGCTGCTTACCGGCTCATGCGGGGCAAGTTTTTCTAACCATTGTGTGTAATCGTGATGCAAACCACGTTCGTCATCATTAATAAAAACACTGGCAGTAATATGCATGGCATTGATAAGCACCAAGCCCTCTTTTACGCCACTTTCACGCAAGCACTCATTCACTTGCTCGGTAATCCGAATAAATGCCACACGGGTTGGTGGGTTAAACCATAGTTCTTTACGATAGCTTTTCATTGTTACCTCCTGTGTTAATTGCGTACTATTTTAGCATTACAGAAAATACTAAACCCAATAAAAAAGGCCTCCAACTGGAAGCCTTTTCAACGCTAAATTAAACTTAGCCTTTCACATCGACTTGCTGCACGAAAGCCTTACCCTCATTGTCTGTGGCAGTCACTTCTAATTTACCCACAGCATCTGGCACAAAGTTGAATTTGAAGTAAGGATCCTCAGCCGTGCCAACGCCAACATCTATGCTTAGCACTGGTTTACCATTGTAAGTAAAATCAGTTTTTTTAATATAAAACGCTGGCACAAAACCTTGAGAAACCAATTCACGCTGTAAGCCAGTACGCATAGGATGTTTGATGTTAAAAGTGGTAGAAGTAGCGCCACCTATAGTTGCTGGCTCATCAACTTTAAATTTAATTTTACCTGCGCTCGCACGAATCGCCGCTTCGTCACCTTCTACCGTGCCCCCGCATCCTCCAGCAGCGCGAATTTCACGTGAAGCTAGATAGAGCCGACCACCCGCGTCTTCACCGACTAAGCGCACAAAAGCATCTGTTTCAAAACGAATACGTGTAGACAGCTGGAAATTACCTAGCGCATCCGTTAGATGGTAAGTAGCTGTTAATGGAATTGGATTGGCATCGACAAAAGCATACAGCTTGGTAATTTTTACGCCTTTAGCTGCGGCGTTATCTACACTGTAAGTCACAGGCACTTGCGCACCACTTTCAGCACGTCGCGGCGCGTCTATCTTAATAAAATCCACTTCTTGCATATCACGTTTTGCAAAAAATGCTTCTTTCATTACTGGCCATAATTTAGGATCAGGCTCGGCAAAAGCAGCGGCGCTCGTTAGTAATAAAATAGCGCTAGCTAGAACACTCCATAAGGTTTTATTTAAGTTCATCATTTTCCACACTCGCAACTTTCGTTGTACTAAATTTATTGTGCTAAAAAAAGCGGTTTGCCGATACGACCATTATTAATTAAGACTACTGAATGCTATTTTAGTTTTATTCAGACGTTTGTATGTGATGCGAGTCACACAACACACATTTGCCTATCAGGCACTATAGATTACGAAACTCTTCAAAGTTCAATTCAATGCCATTGCCCGCAGGATCTTTAAAGTTAACTTGCCGCACGCCATTCATTAACACTCGGGTGGTATATGGCACTTGATGCGCAGTTAAATGGGCTTCGGTAGCCGGCATATCAGTGCAAGTGAACGATACATGGTCATAAGTACAATTCACATGTAAATCTGGTGCGCCTACTCCCTTGTTATATTCAGCAATATGCACCACGTCATTGTCACCAATATACAACCAAAATCCGTAGCTGGTCGTCGCAGTGCGCGGCCCAACTTTTAAACCAACAATATCACAATAAAAATCACGCAACACATGCATCATGTCGCGATTTGCGCGTAGGTTAATGTGATTGATTTCGGTGACAGGCATAATATTTTAGTAATCTAGATTTAAGTATATTTAAACAGTTTGTGTGAAATTAGCCACTAACGCAAGGTGCAGACAAAACACGCAGAGTATTAATCGCCTTCAAACTCACATAATGAAAAAGATTTGAGGCCATTTTCAACTAAACGTTTCGAACCGCCCAAATCTGGCAAATCAATCACGAATGCACAACCCATCACAACACCGCCCAACTTCTGAATCAGCGCCGCAGCGGCTTCTGCCGTGCCGCCCGTAGCGATTAAATCGTCGACCAGCAACACTTGCTCGCCGTGTGAAATCGCATCGGTATGAATTTCTACACGGTCAGCACCATATTCTAATGCGTAATCATGGCCGACAGTTTCAGCTGGTAACTTGCCAGATTTACGAATAGGCACAAAACCGACACCCAGCTTATATGCTAGCGCCGCACCAATGATAAAACCACGCGCCTCTATACCCGCGATTTTATCTATTTTTTGATGAGCGTAATGGTGAGCAAGCGCATCAATCACCATGCGAAAGCCGATTGGGTCTTTCAACAAAGTGGTAATGTCGCGAAACTGAATGCCTTGCTTGGGGTAATGAGGGATGGTGCGAATTAGGGATTTGATAGGCATGTGTTTAGAGTTTTAATTTAGCTTAAACTGCCATTAGTTAAAATTTAAGGTAGAGTTTTAACCCTACCTTAAGTCTCACTTTAAACTCCCAAAAAAATGCAATTCGCAATACGAGAACTAGGCACTTCCGCGTAGGCAGTACGAATAAGTACGGCAAGCGGATGTAACGACGTTATCGTGAAGCGAGTGCATTTTAAGCGGCTGGAGTTTGCGAACGAACTCGAATATGCAATTCACGCAATTGTTTCTCATCCACCTCATTCGGCGCATTCGTCATTAAACACTGTGCACGTTGGGTTTTAGGGAAAGCAATCACGTCACGGATAGATTCCGCGCCTGTCATCAAAGTCACCAAACGATCTAAACCGAAGGCTAGGCCGCCGTGTGGAGGTGCGCCGTATTGCAAGGCATCTAACAAGAAACCGAACTTCTCTTGCGCTTCTTCTTTGCTGATTTTTAGTGCATCGAATACTTTAGATTGCACGTCTTGTTTATGAATACGCACTGAACCGCCGCCAACTTCCCAACCGTTTAACACCATGTCGTACGCTTTTGAAAGCGCAGCACCTGGGTTAGAAACGAGCAAGTCTTCGTGACCGTCTTTTGGCGCAGTGAACGGATGGTGCAATGCAGCCCAGCGATCATTTTCTTCGTCATGTTCAAACATTGGGAAATCAACCACCCACAATGGCGCCCATGCGCGACCATCGACATGACCTTTATCGTGACCGACTTTAAGGCGTAACGCGCCTAGTGCTTCATTCACCACTTTAGATTTATCTGCACCAAAGAACACGATGTCGCCGTTTTGTGCACCTGTGCGGTCGATAATCGCTTGTAATGCAGTCACGTGAATGTTTTTAACGATCGGGCTTTGTAGACCTTCTTCATTTAACTTAGTCACGTCATTGATCTTGATGTATGCCAAACCTTTAGCGCCATAGATTTTGACAAACTCTGTGTAGGCATCAATCTCACTACGGGCGATTACCGCGCCGCCTGGCACGCGCAATGCAGCCACGCGGCCGCCTGCCATGTTAGCTGCGCCAGCAAACACTTTGAAATCTACGTCTTTCATCACGTCCGAAAGTTCGGTAATTTCTAGTGTCACGCGCATATCTGGCTTATCTGAACCGTAACGGGTCATCGCTTCGTGAAATGACATGCGTGGGAATGCTGCTGGCAAATCTACGTTTTGAACAGATTTCAGCATTTGACGAATCATCTCTTCAACGATGTCCATGATTTGATTTTCAGTCATGAACGATGTTTCGATATCCACTTGCGTAAATTCTGGCTGACGGTCTGCGCGTAAGTCTTCATCGCGGAAGCATTTAGTAATTTGGAAGTAACGGTCGAAACCTGACACCATCAATAATTGTTTAAACAGTTGCGGTGATTGCGGCAAGGCAAAGAACTGACCAGCGTGAACGCGGCTTGGCACCAAGTAATCACGCGCACCTTCTGGTGTTGAACGTGTAAGCATTGGTGTTTCCACTTCAATGAAGCCATTTGTATCTAAATAATCACGCAAGGTTTTAGAAACGCGATAACGCAACATCATGTTCTTTTGCATCGCTGGGCGACGCAAGTCAATGTAACGGTGCTCTAATCGCACGGTTTCAGTGAGGTTCTCATCATCTAACTGGAACGGTGGCGTGAGTGAAGCATTGAGAATTTCAATCTCAGTGGCAATCATCTCCACTTCACCTGTAGCCAAATTTGCATTAGTTGCGCCTTCTGGACGCGCATTGACGACACAAGTCACTTTAAGCACATATTCACTACGCACTGATTCAGCAATAGCAAATGCTGCTTTTGCATCAGGATTAATCACGATTTGCGCTAAACCTTCACGGTCGCGCAAGTCAATAAAAATCACGCCTCCGTGGTCACGGCGACGGTGTGCCCAACCACATAAAGTAACTGTTTGGCCAATGTGTTCGCGGTTTAGATGTCCGCAGTAATGTGTACGCATAATGTTAAGTTCTTGTTAAATAGTCGGTTAATTAAATGGTTTTAGTACTTCAAGTTTATTTCGTTTTGAATTTTTTAGGTGGCGCAACTACGCCCATACTAATAATGTATTTCAGTGCTTCATCTACACTCATATCAAGCTCAACGACGTCTGCACGTGGCATCATCAAGAAATATCCGCCTGTTGGGTTAGGCGTGGTAGGGACGTAAACACTGACAAAGTCACCCTGCAAATGATTCACAATATCGCCGCCAGGTTTACCTGTTATAAAGGCGATTGTCCAAGTACCTTGTCTTGGAAATTGTACCAATACCGCATGGCGAAAGGCGTTGCCAGTGTCTGAAAACAAGGTATCGGACACCTGTTTAACACTGGCATAGATTGATTTTACAAAAGGAACGCGAGAGAGCATCGCCTCCCACAAATTAATCAATTGCTTGCCAAAAAAGTTAGTTGCAATTACCCCAGTGCAAAGAATAATCAGCACGGTAAGTATTGCACCTATACCGACTATCTCATGGCCTAGCAAAGCTTTTGGACGCCAACTCATCGGCAACAGGAACAAACTTTGGTCCATAATGCCGATAACGCTGGACAGCACCCATACTGTAATAAACAGTGGCACTAACACTAGCAAACCAGTAATAAAATATTTTTTCATGTGCCTAGGTGAATCAAATAGTCAATTAGATTTAGTGACAAGCACAGCCTGTAGCACAAGCAGCTGGTGCAGCTGCTACTTCAGATTTTTTTTCAGCTGAAGTCTCGCTTTTAGCTGCTGGTGCAGATTTACCGCCATTTTTAAAATCAGTCGCATACCAGCCACTGCCGTTTAATTGAAAACTAGGCGCAGATAATTGTTTGCTAAAAGCCTCAGCGCCACATGATGGGCAAGCCTCAGTACTCGCCGCGCTGATTTTGCGCATGACTTCAGCCTTATGGCCGCAACTTGTACATTGGTAATCATAAATAGGCATAAATACCTCATTAAACAGTTAGATAACCGCGAATTATACCTTATTTGACAACTTAATTTTACGACTTAGCTAATCGTACTCACCAAAAATAAAACGCTTTCAGTAATGTGCTATAACCAAAGCACCAGTGGAGCTCTGGCTAATGAGCTGATTAAATAACCGTTGTGAATAGGCTTGCCAATAAGTAGCACCTGAAAACCCTATCAGCCATCGATACATAGTGTGTTGCCTAACAGCGAAAATTTATCTAAAAAGCGAATATTACAAACCACTTTTACTGAAAATGCAGATGATTACAATCTGTAATTTTTCTAGTAAATATTTTATGTTTGCATTATTCTGACAACTTATCCACTCACTAAATTAGACCTAGCCTGAGCAATTTAGGATCCTTTAACTAACAATATTACAGTTAGCGTTGAATTTGCTCGTATAAATTAGAAAAATAAAGCACATGAATATATCCTCTCCATTTATAGAAGAAACTCGATTCGGCAACTGGTTCTTAAAAACACACACGTGGAGAATAAGTGTCTTATGTCGCGCGCTTAATGATTTAAAACGCCTCACACCCATGAATAGCATTCCAAGCAGCCCTCGCATTGTTGATATTGGATGTGGCTTTGGCCATTCATTTGGCGAGTTGGCTCAACGATATTCACCTGAGCTCATTCTAGGCGTTGATGCTGACCCGGGGCTGTTTGAGCGTGCGAGTGACGCAGCGAAAAAAAGTACTTGCGAAGTGAAACTACATGCAGACAATGCAGCACGCATGGATTTGCCAGACGCTGAGTTTGATGTTGTTTTCTGTCACCAAACCTTCCATCATATTGTTGAGCAAGAGGCGGCAATGGCTGAGTTCTTCCGTATTCTTAAACCGGGAGGGGTGCTTCTGTTTGCTGAATCAACAAAACGTTACATTCACTCATTGCCAATTAAGCTATTATTTCGCCACCCTATGGAAGTACAAAAGACCGCTGAAGAGTATCTCGCCATCATTCGAGCAGCGGGATTCAACCTGCCTAATGAAAGAGTTTCTATGCCTTATTTTTGGTGGAGTCGCCCTGACATCGGCTTCTTTGAGTGGATAGGCTTATCTGTGCCTGAGAAAAGAGAAGAGACTTTGGTTAATGCTGTAGCGATTAAACCGTTGTAAGTTTAACTGGCTAAGTTACCAGCTAAACTTACAACGCAAATCATTTAATAGACTTTAAAAAAGTGATTACTTAAGTTTTACAACCGTGCCTTTAAACGCTACGCCAGTTGTAAATGTGCCATTGCCACACATGTATTGAGTATCACTGCTCGTTTCTTCGTTTTTATAATTGCTTTTAATATTAATGACGGCGTCTCCGCCTTCTTTTTTCGCTCTCTCCTGTAACTCAAGGGCTGCTGTCAGAAACACCCATTCGCATGCTTCTTTATCGGTTTTATTGAAACCATTTGTCTTTTTATTTGTTTTCCACTCGCCAACTTCCTTGGTAACTCTAGGATGATTCTGGTTACCAAAATACAGTTTTATTTCAGGGTCAAGTTTCTCTTTAGCCGTTGGCGTATTTAAAGCGTCCTCTAGTGAAAACATTGCCTTATCGTTTCGTGCTAAGGCATTACTGCTTGCAAGCAATGTAACTAACAAAGCGCTTAGTGGTAATAATTTATTCAATTTATTATTCCTTATTTTGATTGTTTAAAAATTATAAATGACAGAAGAATCTATTTTCACACGGCTAACCGACGAAAAATCAGACTGGCATTGGTGCCACCAAACCCAAAACTATTCGACATCACTGTATTCACTTGCCTATCGATACTACTTCTTAATATCGGCATATCTGTCGCTGCGGGATCTAATTGACCAATATTTGTACAGCCCGCGAGAAAGCCGCGATCAAGCATCAATAACGAGTAAATAGCTTCATGCACTGCTGCTGCAGCAATAGGATGCCCCGTCATACCTTTTGTAGAGGAAATTAGAGGCGCACCACTACCAAAAACCTCACGTATCGCCTCTAGTTCACAAATGTCGCCTATTTTTGTGGATGTAGCATGTGCGTTAATGTAGTCAACGCTAGACGTAGACGAAGCCTCTTCAAGTGCTAAGCGCATTGCGCGTGCGGCACCTTTGCTTGATGGCGTGACCATATCAAGGCCATCTGAACATGTGCCGTAACCAATAACTTCAGCGTATATCCGCGCATCACGCTGAAGTGCGTGCTCTAACTCTTCAAGGACAAGTATGCCTGCGCCTCCGGCAATCACAAAACCATCGCGATTAACATCGAATGGGCGTGATGATGATGCATCATTTCGCTCAGTTGAAAGGGCGCCCATGGCGTCGAAAAGTACTGTAGATGTCCAACGTACTTCTTCAGCACCACCAACAATGACGACATCCTGCTTTCCAAACTGAATAAGCTCTGTGCCATAACCAATGCAATGCGCTGATGTCGCACATGCGGATGTCATGGAACAACTAGTGCCATGCATACCAAAAGCTGTCGATAGGCACGCAGACGTCGTGCTACCCATCACACGTGGAACAGCATAAGGCAGCACTTTACTTAAACCACCTTTTCTAAGCACATCTACGGATGCGATATGTTCAAACGGCGAACCAACACCAGAACCCACAACCAAGCCCGTGCGGGGGCTGATGAGCACGTCATCACTCAAATGGCTGTCTTTTAGAGCGCGGCGCATGGCATGATGCGCATAAATAGATGCATCTCCCATAAATCGACGATATTTACGATCAATAGCAGGCTCATCAACGATATCTGGTATGCCAGCAACGCAACTTCGTAGCCCAAGCTCCGCGTACTCTGGCACATATTTTATGCCAGATCGACCAAGACGTAACGATAGTTCAACTACGTCTAAATCGTTACCAATACAGGAGATGATACCCATTCCTGTAACGACAACTCTACGCATTAAAAAACACCTAAATAAAATGGATTGAAAGTTGCGCTAAAGCTTAAGCAACTCAATATTGATATCATTTTTAAGGTTTTCTACCCATACGTTGTAAAACGGATGAATAACCGCTTGCCCATTATTAACTTCATACTTCATCACAGCACTGTCTTTATAGTGAATTGAATACTTACTCGCATCATAATCAATTTTAACTACCACTTTATGTTTATCACGTACAACTATGGCTGCCGTTAATGAGCCGTCCGCAGCATCTTCAACCGTCCATCCTTTAACCGCGGCACCTAAACGTATCGCTTGTTTTACTTTGTCTATCTGAGGTACATTTTTACTACCCGTCACAATCGCTATATTGTCATAATTAACAAGCGGCACTGCAGAGCGAGCCGCATATGCACTCATCGAAACCATGGTTAAGCAAATTAAAAAAGCGGTTCTTAATAATTTCATTTATATCTCCTGTTTTGGTTATTAAATATTATTAGTTATTTCAGGTGCAGAACTTAATACTCTGCAATGCGCAATGGGTGCTGCTTTGCCTCAGGACTGTCCATTGCACCCAATCCCAAGCCTTCTGATCAGAAAAACTCTGAACTAAAAAGTTTTCTAAACCAGAAATTTCTTTTTTTAACCATGTTCCTTCTGCTTTGACATTATTTGTTATTGTAATTTTCTAAACAGGATGGAGGTATTAATGCCACCAAAGGCAAAGTTGTTACTGATGACATACTCCAAATCGAGATCCCTATTATTACCCATGATGTAATCAAGCTCTGCACAGGATGGATCGGGATTAGCCAAATTAAGTGTAGGTGCAAATGATTTAAGACGCATCATTTCTATCGCCCACCATGCTTCAATCGCGCCGCAAGCACCTAACGTGTGCCCTAGATAACTTTTCATGGAGCTGATTGGTATCTGATTTCCAAAAACTCGCGCTGTTGCGTGGCTTTCGGCAATATCGCCTTTATCGGTCGCGGTGCCATGCGCACTGACGTAACCAATGGCTGAGGATGGTAAGTTTGCATCATCGAGTGCTAACTGCATGGCAATTGCCATCGTGTTAGTTTCTGGCTGGGTGATATGTCTTCCATCTGAATTACATGCGAACCCAACAATTTCAGCGTAAATTTTTGCGCCTCGAGCTTTTGCATGCTCATACTCTTCCAGTACCAGCGTTGCTGCACCTTCTCCAATCACTAGCCCATCTCTATCTTTATCAAAAGGACGGGGGGTTTCTTTTGGCACATCGTTACGACTACTGGTAGCAAACATCGTATCGAACACTGCTGAGCTTGGTCCAGAAATCTCCTCAGCACCTCCAGCAAGCATCATCACTTGACGTCCAAAGCGGATAGCTTCATAAGCATAGCCAATCCCTTGGCTGCCAGAAGTACAAGCACTTGAAGTTGGAATGACTCTACCTTGTAACCCAAAAAATACACCTACATTCACAGCCGTAGTGTGAGGCATCATTTGTATGTAGCTTGTGGAGGTAACGCCTTCCATCGACCCCGTTTTTAGCATATTGCCAAACACTTGCACAGGATCAACACTACCGGAAGATGAGCCATAAGCAACACCCATACTGCCATTGTGTATTTCTGAGCTCTCCAATAAACCAGCGTCAGCTAAGGCTAGCTCACTTGCACGCACCGCCATTAAAGCGACGCGCCCCATGGAGCGTACCATTTTGCGAGGATAGTGCTCTGGCATTGCAAAGCCATCAACAGGTGCACCAATCCTCGTGTTAAGTGCGTCAAAATAATCCCATTCCGGCATGAAGCGCACACCATTGCGTTTCGCATGCAAATTAGCACTTACACTATCCCAAGTATCACCAAGTGCGGTGACGCCAGCCATACCAGTGACAACCACTCTTTTCATTAAATAATTCCCCCATTCACGCCAAGCACTTGGCGGGTAATGTAGGAAGCCTCATCTGACATTAAAAAAGCTACGGCGGCGGCCACTTCGTCGGACTGACCAACTCGACTCATAGGCACCATTTTCAATGCTTCATCAAGCGGAAGGTCGTCTGTCATGTCGGTTGCAATAAGACCTGGCGCCACACAGTTAACCGTGACTTTTCTACTAGCCAATTCAACTGCTAGCGCTTTGGTTGCGCCGATAAGACCTGCCTTGGCGGCGCTGTAATTCACTTGTCCGCGATTGCCCATCACGCCTGACACTGATGCCAGCGTGACAATTCTGCCACCTTGCTTCATGCGTAGCATAGGCATTGTTAACGGATGCACAACATTAAAAAACCCATTCAAGCTGGTGTCTAACACCAAATCCCAATCTTCATCAGAAAGTGCTGGAAAAGCCGCATCACGCGAGATACCTGCATTACAAACGATGCCGTAGTAAGCGCCATTTGTCTCGACATCCTCTTCAAGCACAGAACGGCAAGCGTCTCGGTCGCACACATCAAATTGCAGGACTGATGCAACGCCATTCGAAGCAACAATCTCTTTGGCTACAGCATCAGCTTCTGCACGACCACTGCGGCAATGAACTGTCACTGAAAAACCATCACGTGCGAGACGCAACGCTATAGATCGGCCAATACCACGGCTAGAGCCGGTAATTAAAACGCGTCGAGCTTTCATGAAAGGCTTTCTTGCAAAAATGTTTGAAAATCATCAGGCTCAAATACTTTGAGGGTCGCAGTGGCTAGTGCGCTACCGTCATAATTGATACTGCAATCATAAGCACCAAGACCGCTCGCATCTTGATATATAACAGTCGCTTGTATCTGCAGTGCTAAACCTGCAGCAAAGCTGTGGACTGCAGAGCTATAGCGCCTAGTGCCCACTAACGCGCCATTTTTCTGTGGCATTTCTGTAGCGCGCTTTAGCATACCAACATGGGCTGCGACGGCCTGCGCCATGAGCTCAATACCAATCCACGCCGGCATTTCACCTTGATCATCCGCATACCAAGCATCACTACGAGGTGAATATTCCGCAACGACTGATTCATTATTGAACTCAATTAAATGGTCAATTAGAAGCATATTGCCACGGTGCTGCAAGACTTCTTCAATGTCTGGTAATTGATTCTTGGTTATCATCAAGGTAGTTAAATAATGCAGTATTAGAGTTTAGCAATTGTATAAAAAGTTTGAATGATAAATTAATTCAGCTGTTTTCACTAATAATTAAACTTGCATTGCTTCCGCCAAAAGCAAAAGAGTTGCTCATACATATTCGGGTGGCATGAATTTTAAATGCTAATTTATCATTAACGAGATTAAGCAATGGTAGACTTGGGTCAGCGTTACCATCCCAGATGTGTAGCGGCAATTGATTGGCTTGTAATGCCAGCATGCAGAACGCTAGCTCCGTTGCCCCTGCGGCACCAAGCGTGTGTCCTGTTAACGGTTTTGTGCCGCTCGTAGCAATACCGTCGGGAAAGACCCGTGCGACAGCGCGACTTTCCATTTCGTCATTTTTGGGTGTCGCTGTGGCATGCAAATTCAAATATCCAACTGCATTTGCGGCAATGCCCGCGTCATTCAATGCTGACTGCATGGCTTGCTCTGCGCCCCGCCCTTCTGGATGTGGTGCCGACATATGATAAGCATCACTACTTTCACCTATGCCCAACAGTTCAATGGCGGCCTCATCTTTGCTTAACAAGAATAGCGCTGCACCTTCTCCAATATTAATGCCTCGCCGATTTAGGCTCATTGGGTTGGTAAGTTCTGTTGTGATGGATTCAAGAGATGCGAAACCATTCACGGTTGTGCGGCATAAGGAATCTACACCACCGACTAAGACAACATCACAAATACCATGACGCAATAAATTACGTGCAGATTGAAATGCTTTTGCACTGGATGTACATGCAGTACAAACCGTATAGGCAGGGCCATTTAATTTAAGATATTTCGCCAAAAATACTGCGGGCGCACCTATTTCTTGCTGAGTATAGTGATAGGTCGCAGGTAAAGAGCCAGTCAGTCGAAGTGCAGAAAAGGCCGCCTCACCTTCCGCCATACCCGTGGTGCTCGACCCCAACACCACGCCAATACGAGACCGTCCATATCGCGTCACGGCAGCTTCAAACGCATGCTCAACTTGTGCAAAGGCGTTGAGCAACAATTGATTATTACGGCAGTTAAAATGCATCAAATGATCTGGCATCATTGGTAACTCGCCTCGCGCTCGTCCGACGCGCGCTTGCCCGTTAATAAGCAAATTGTTTTCAAGCACCATACCGCTCGTGTCACCTTCGAGAAGTCGTTGTGATACTTCGGCCACACCACTGCCGAGTGCATTAATAATACCTAGCTCATGCAAATAATAGCGCTGCTTCATGGTGCAGGCTCTACTGCTGGTAAAGCTTCAATATCAAGTGTTAAATCAACTGATGGAAGTGAAAGCTTAAATTTATTGGCTGGAACCATTGTGTCAGCATATTGCACTTCTAATACCAACTTATCATTTGCGAAATATCGTCTTTTACCTGCACTTTCCTCCAAGCGTAGAGGTAAATTTAGTCCTTTACGCACACTATCAACGGGCCACAATGCCAATTGTGTCATAGCTATCATCATTGCCGGATCAAGCCTCGAGTCAGGTGAAACAATCACTTTTGCCTCATTATTGTTATAACTCACATGCATTAATGGATGTCCAAATGGTGTCAATGCGATCATCTGCATGCCTTCAGAATTCACAGCAATTTCTGTCACCATTGTTTCATGATGGCTTTTAATAGTCGCCTCTACTTTTTGCTGAACCTCAAATGGCAACATTGCCGTTGTTGGTTGCAAGCAATAACGACCATTACCCATCAGTCCGTTCTGCATCAGGGTAGTGCAATGCGAATCTTGCCTCAAACAAGACGTGTTCAATAACATAGCAGCCAATATTAGTGGCAATATGAATATCTTATGTATATATTGACGCATATTAGCGCTCAAAAGTAAGTACCATAGGCGCAAGTAGTACAGCAAACCCCACCCCGATCAATAATGTTAAGCCAAAGCTGGAAAGTGCTGTCATTGAACTAAATGCCAGTAAACCAAAAGAAAGTAAGGTTGTACCTGCAGAGAGTAATACACCTGCCAGAGACGCCGCCGCATGCACCCCGCCTTCACGCAAAAAGATTGCATAATTAACACCAACGCCTATCACCAACATGAGTGCCATAATATTAAATAGCGACAATGGGTGATGCAAATATCCAAAAATGCTAAACGTGAGTGCAATGGCTAGTAAGGTAGGTGTCAGCATCACAGTTGCCTGACGACCTCTATAGCGCGCGAATAAAACACTATAAACCAATGCAATAATGCCTAACATCCATAATCCACCCCATTCACGATACTTTTTAAGTAGCTGACTAATGCTACCTGTCTTGTCGACAAATGTAACGCCTTCCAGTCCTGTAGCAACCTTAGCTAAGCCCTCAACATCTCTAATACCTTGCGGCAAACCAATAGAGGCAAAGCTATGCTTAGTTTGTCCTAGCCATAGATTACGAGCACTCGAAGAAAGTGGAGATTTAAGCCAATCCCCAATGCTTAATGTATCGTTTTCGGATGCCTTAAAGGCTGCAAGCTGATGATTAATGACTTCGTCACGCAAACCTGCATCTGCAAACACTGCGGTCAAAGAACGAATATCGCCAAATACTTTTTCTGACCATAGTTGACGATTTTTTTGTTGAATAGCCACTGAGGGCACAAAACTGGATATGCCTTGATAGCTAGCTATTTCACCATTGGCGATTAACTTTGAGAGTCGCGCGGTCAATTTTTCTTCATTCACCAATACCTCGTCAGCAGTTTTACCCTCGATTAAGAAAAACTGACTACTGTTGCCAATTCCAGACAACGTTCTTATTTTTGCCTCCTGCGTTGCAAGTGCAACCGGCCTAGCAACTAGCAAATGCACGTCATCGTCGCCATATAATTGTAACCACCCAGGAATAGACACAACCAAGATAAGTGCTGCAATAACATAACACTCTCGCTTACCGACGTGAGCTTGCCACCAATTCAGCAGTAACTTAGGCCCAGCAACGGCCAACTCTGGGTCTCGACTATTAGGTTTAACAAGCAGTGCCGGTAACAACAAGAACACCGATAGCCAAGCAGCACTAAGACCTACAAGTGCAAATAGCCCAATTTGCGAGAGTGCTGGAAACGGCGCCAGCATCAATGCACTATAACCAAGCAAGCTTGTTGCAAGGGCAACTGTCAAACCAGGGGCAATGCGCTTTAATCCTGAAACAGGCTCCCAATCCTTACCAGCACCAAGATGGGCGGCAAAATACTGAATCGCGTAATCAATCGCCTCGCCAATTAAACTAGCCCCAAAAACAAGGGTGATGAGGTGTATTTCACCATAGACAAAAATAGTCACAGCCAGCGCTGCACTAATACCAAATCCCACAGACAGTAACCCCAACGCTAATGGACGTATGGATCTAAACACTAAGTAAAGCAAAATCAACATGCCAATGAGTGACCCAGCCCCAATTAAGTCAACTTCATGCTCAGCATTTGCACGTGCAGTTTCTGCATAAAACACTGTGCCCGTTCTCAGGACCTCTGCATCCGGATACTTTTTCTTTAATGCTGCTTCAGCTCTGCTCACAGCATTAACCACATGTTTCTGGACACTATTATCATAAGCAGAGCCTTGTAGCTCAGCCGAAACAAATGCCCATGTCATTTCGGCCGGCTCTTTTGTAATAGCGTTTACGTCGATGCTATGCGTAACCAGCATGCCATTCTCAGGTTCGAGCTTTAAGCTCCTAAGAGGCAGACTGGCAACCCATGCATCTGTGAAACCAAATGGATCATCTACTGGTGAAAGCGTTAAGCCAAACTGAAATGGCGCGTACAGCTTTTGCTGCAAACGATTTTCGAGATTGACTTTTTCACTATTGAGCAAGACACGATCAGATACTGATAGAAGATTAAATCGATGCTGAAGATAAATTTCGACAAGCTGTTTTGGATCAACCGCTGGAATGTCTGCAATGATATTTTTGAAAGTAGGATGCTTAGTTACACTTAAGGCACCTAAATTTAAAGAAAATTCGCGTGCAGCCTGCGTTGCAAATTCTGCCGAAGTGTGTCCAATCAAAAAAACTACACGATTTTCTGCCATATTGGCCAGTTTTTTGACCGCATCTTCTGCAACAGGATTACGCTCTGTGGGTGGCAACAATGAAAGAAGATTCGTTTGCAGTGGAAACTTGTTGGTAAACTGCATAGTGCATACAACAGCAATGCCAATCGCTAACAATAGCCAAAAATAGGCGCGCAATCTTACGGCATTCATGGCGCAGCAGATTTGCTTATTATTGTAGGTTTGCCGAATAGTTGTAATTCAGACTCAGTGAGCGTTGCCACACCTTGTGTTTTCTTAAAACCCTGTATGTTTTTAAAACGTAGTGTAGTGCTGTCGCCACTTGCTTCAGTAATCACAATGGTTTCTACAAACTGACTGCCAGAAAGCGTGATCATCGAGAGCGACTTTGAGATTTGCTGCTGCTTTGGCTTAAGTATCAGTTGCCATTTACCCACATCATTTTGCTCTGAATTATTAGGTACTGTAATGTCAAAATAGCTATGCAAGGCTGATGCATTTGCCCCTAACACAGCGCGGAAGACCCGCCCAACTTGCGCCAACCCGGCTACTTCACGTAAGCCCCGCTCCTTGCGTAAACCATTCGCGCCGATTTCAACAATTTTATCTTCGCCCAGCACATAGCTAATATGATAAGGTTGAGCAATTTGCCAGAGGACACCATCACTTTGGGCGTATGTAAATTGCCCAGTAGTAATCAGTGGCCGCTTTAATGCCTGCATCTGCTTGGTTTGTATGAACTCAGCTCGGATGACGGGATATTGAGAAATTTTCTCACCGATTTGATCTAATACACTAGACTCTGCAGCACTAAGTGTAGTTGTAGGCAAAGCTGCTGTAAGAAAAAACAATACAAGCGTTACAACGATACGTTGCATATTTGCTCCAAGTTAGTAAATACAATGGCTGGAGACACATATTGCAGCTCGTGAGTAATCGCATCTATAGCCACCTGCACGGTATGTCCTTTGGTTAAGCGCTCACTAGATTTCACATCAAAAATTTCATAGCCTATTTTGATACGATTTTCATACTCTAGTAGCGTCGCTTCAACACGTAGCTGTTGGTTGTAAAGGGCTGGACGAACATATTTTAGATGACACTCTACGACTGGCCATAAGTAGCCAGACGCTTTCATCTCAGGATAGTCATAGTCAAATAATCTCAGCAGCGCGCACCGTGCAATTTCAAAATATTTAACATAGTGCCCATGCCATGCGACGTTCATCGCATCAACGTCATGAAAAGGCACCTCAACTACAATTGATGCCGTCAATTTAGTCATGCGAATAAAGCTCCCAATGACCTTCACGAATCAAATGCGTCATTTTGCGCAACTCAGCTTCCAATGGTCGATCTTCATCAAGAAAAGCGGTATGTTCACCGACATTTTTCATAAATTCAATAACGGCCTCTGGTAATGAAGTTGGGCTAGCCTCAACCAAATTTTGGCGTAATGTGACACCTTGCACTGTCGCCATCACCATCGCAGCTGCCACCTGCTCGGTAAGCTCTAACACGCGTAAGCAGTCGCGCGCAGCAATCGTACCCATACTCACTTTATCTTGGTTGTGGCATTCAGTTGAGCGAGAAAACACACTAGCAGGCATGGTAAGTTTAAGCGCTTCTGCTGTCCATGCGGAAACACCAATTTGCACTGCTTTAAAGCCATGATTGATGGATGCGCGTTCGCCACAGCTTCCTGATAAGTTCTGTGGTAAACCGTGGTTATATTTACTATCTACAAGCAAGGCAAGCTGCCTATCCATCAAATCTGCAAGATTGGCCACAGCTGTTTTTAGCGAATCCATAGCGAAGGCAATATGACCTCCGTAAAAATGCCCACCATGCAGAACGAGTTCGTTATCCCCATCAATCAAAGGATTATCGTTAGCACTATTCAGTTCATTCTCAATGTCACGTCGCATCCACGTGAGCGCATCACGTGTCACACCTATCACATGGGGTGCGCAGCGAATTGAATAGCGATCTTGTAGTCTAATGACCTCATCATCACTTTCACATAAATCATCGTGAATCCATGCTGCGGCCTCGTTTTGCCCTGCATGTGGTTTGAGCGCAAATAAGCGTGGATCAAAATGTCCACGATTACCACGCAACGCAACAGAAGCCAATGCCGTCAAACGACAACACAACTTTGACAGGTAGTCAGCACGACGCCAAGCGAGGCAAGCTAAGCCAGTCATCACCGCCGTGCCATTCATAATGGCTAAACCTTCTTTTGGAGCTAACTTAAGCGGCGTTAATCCAATCTTAGCCAACACATCCATAGCGGGGCTAAGCACACCTTCATAGCGCACTTCACGTTCGCCGATTAACGCGGCTGCAACATAAGACAAGGGCGTTAAATCGCCACTAGCACCCACCGAACCTTCCGAAGGGATATTAGGCAATATGCGATGATTAATTAGTGCCGCTAACTGCTCCAACAACTCCCAACGCACACCAGAATAACCTTGCGCTAATGAATTGATGCGGCAAACTAGTACCGCTAAAGTCTCTTCATCATTCAGATATTCACCAAGACCACAGCCATGATATCGAGTGAGGTGCAGTGGCAACTCTGCTACAAGATGCGGCGGCACGGTAACAGTACATGAGTCGCCATAACCCGTATTTACACCATACACAACGCCGTTATTAGCAAGAATCCGCTCTAAAAATGCAGCACCACTTTTGATCCGTCTGGCAAACTCTGGGGCATCAGAAAGCATTACGGCTTGGTTATTGTTGGCAACACTAAGCACATCTTCAATACTCAGGCGACCTGAGCCAATTTGAATGCTATTTGCCTGTTGCGGCTTATTTGATATAGAGCTTGATTGCATGTTTAAACCTTGTGTTATTACCTTGTTGTTATTTAGATGCAGCATCTTGCTGCCAAAAATCATAAAAATTAAACCACTGGTACGGCGTACTTAAACAATAGGCTTCAAGGCGAGTAGCATATTGTTGAATGTAATTTTGCAATTGCGCTTGACGGTCACGTCTAGGCAACTCAATACGTTCTGCGAATGGTTCAAAGTGAATGCGATAATCTTGTTTGTCACGCAAGCAAAAGAAGAGATACACAGGACACTCTAACAAGCTAGCCAGTATCCAAGGCCCTTGGGCAAATGGTGCAGCGTTACCTAAGAACTCCACCTGCGATACACGCCCATTTTCTGCTGGCGGTGTGCGATCACCCACAATCACAATAAACTCACCTTGATCAATTTTGTCTTGAAACAATATCGCCGTGTCTGGTCCAAAATGAGTGACTTGTATCAAATTAACGCCAAACTCAGCATTAGCTTGCTGTAGAGTGCGATTAAATTGCTGCGCATGGTCGGTATAAACAACCGCATTAACAACCGCGCGCTGACCACTTGTGGCTAATGCACGCGTCATTTCAACGCTGCCAAGGTGCGAAGCAATCAATAAAGCACCTTGCCCTGAGTTTAGTAATTGATCAAATGCATCTCGATTTGGGAAGGCAACACGACTATGATCAAATCCACCCATCCAGGCCGCGAGTTTGTCCAACCCAGACTGGGCAAACGCCATCATATGACGAAAACTGCCGCGCCAATTGGCTTGAATCTTAGGTTCGCCTAGCTTCAAATTTATACGCTGTAAATAATCTTGTGAAGCGAGTCGTGCCTTTTTACCAGTCAAAAAAAAGTAACCAACGACGGGATAAAGTAAACATCGTGCAGCATGCTCACCAAGTAATTTATAGCAGTTAAAAATAATACGTAAACCAAGGCTACCACCGCGCTCCGCCAAATGTGACCAATGATTGTGCTCAGTCATTTTTTAGACACTTTTCGCCACAACAATAAGGGCAAGCGCAGCAACATGCCAAAGCAAAGGCGAGTATGCATTTTTGTGATACGGATGTTGTCGCGCAGCATATTAAAGTGCGACAAACCATCAGGCGGATAAATAACCTTGGTGGCTATATTCTTAAACACTAATCCGCGCCAAGCCAATCTCACAAGAATTTCAATATCAAAATCCATACGTTCTGGAAGCTTAACGTGATTAATGAGATCGCAAGTTGACTGCAATGGATACAGGCGAAAACCGCACATCGAATCACCAATTACGGATGAGAGTGTTTCTATACGCACCCAGAAGTGCGTAATATAACGCCCATATAGCCTACCTTTGGGTACGGAAGCATCATAGCTTGGTTGTCCACAAATTATCGCCAGCGGATGATGTTTACCACTCTCAATAAACTGCTGAACATCTTGCGTATCATGCTGTCCATCTGCATCAATTTGCAGCGCATGACTAAAGCCAGCGTGGTAAGCCTCTCGCATACCACGCATCACCGCCGCGCCTTTCCCACCGTTTTGCGCTAAGCGATGGAGGCTAATCATTGGATAATCAGAAGCCAGCGCGCTCAACACCTGCTGCGTAGCCATATCACTACCATCATCTACGATAAAAATTTTCAACTGGTGATTAGCCAATTTTTCCACCATCGTGCGAATAGTGTCTTTATGATTGTAAATTGGGATAAGAATACAGGGTTGGTAACTCATGCAACATCACCAAATGCTATACGCCCTGAGGAGTATTTACATTCACTTGTAGAATATAAGAATTCAAGCTGTTTTTTCTGCTCATCCCAAGTGAGCAAAAGTTCAAGCCTTGCGTCAGGTAACACTAATGATTGAAACTTAATGTTCTCTAATGCAGTGAAGTAACCACTCAAAGCCAAATGCTGGCGAGCATAGCGCACAGCCCAATCGATTTGTACGACCCCTGGCAGTACTGGTAGGTTGGGGAAATGACCTGGAAAATATGCAAGTTCGACGGGTATTTGCAAATCAAGACGTACTTGATTTGCGTTGTCACTGGAAAGGTGTACCGCAAGCACATTAGGATGCAACATGACGACTCTCTTTAGTAGTTTCCTCAGAGGTAAAAAGTGCTGAAATAGTCGCGTAGGTTAATTTCCCCTGTGCATTGATTGGCATTTGCTCCAAGAATCTCCACTGTTTAGGTAACAATACTGATTCAAAGCGTTCGCTAAGGTGGTTCTTAAGCTGCTGGCTGACATGTCGTCGTCCATGACTTTCTAGCTGCCGAAGACCATCAGTTGACAGTTCCACGACTACGCCGATACGCTGCCTACTCCCGGTCAATGATGTTGCCGCCGCAGCCTTTACCCATGCATGCGCATTCAATAGAGACTCCATTTCGGGCAAGGACAATCGCTTTTCCTCAATTTTAACGACCCGATCAAGTCTACCAAGTAGATTGAACTTACCTTTGGGCAACAGCTCAACACCGTCATCGGTAGACAAAGCCGATTTATCTGTCAAAAAAGGTGAGGTCAGCAACATGGCGCCGTTATTATCTCGGCTCACAGCTACTCCGGGAAAAGGCTCCCAGGCAGCGTCAACACATTGTCTACGCCAAGCAATTCCGCCAGTTTCCGTACTGCCAAATACTTCAATAGGGTCAAAGCCAATGCATCGATGAAATTCAGACGCCGTGCCGATTGATAATGGACCACCAGATGAAAAAATTAGCCCCGTGCTTCTCAACAGTGTAGATAATGCGGTAAGCTCGGGCAGGCGCGAAAGTTGCGCGGGACTTGAGACTAAGATATTTTGACGAAACTCCGCCATACGTTCTTGTAATAGGTCGGGATGCACACAAGTAACCACGTCAAATAAACGACCAGCGCTTAGCGGCCAAAGTATTCTAAAAATTAGACCATAGATGTGATGATGTGGAACGGTTGCCACAACGGCACGATCTCCCAGCGACCTGCCCCATTGCGCTTCCAGCACTTCTATTTCCGCTTCAAATTGCGCTAATGTCTTTCTCACGCGCTTGGGCTTTCCTGTGCTACCAGAAGTGTAAAGATCAATCGCTGCAACTTGCGGGTCTAGTGAAGACAATGCGGGCAGAGCGGTGCCTGGTAAAGCAAAGTCACTACTGGCGATTGCGTCAAACTCACCTGCCAGCTGCGCAAGCGTTCCCGCTTGCGTATTCGGTGGAATAACAACCTGTTTTCCTGCATGCAACAGTGCTAATAATTGAACAGAAAAATCAAGCACATCACCACTAATCAGTAGCCAGCGCATTTCTGACCGCAACTTCAAACCATGCGCTAATGAGACAACGCGATTTGAATAAACTTGCCAATCAACAAGATTTTGACCGTTATGACAGACCAAGTGCGCATTATCTCGCCCTGTTGCCATTAAATGATGTAGTGGAATGAGCGCTGTCATTTCAACTACTTTTTGCATTGTTAAGCATCTTGCGTCGCCGAATCAACCACTCACCAGCAAACATGACACCCATTAGTATATAAGCAATAAACCCATTATATAAAGACCATGTTTCACGACTTGCAAACAATGCAGTGAAAACCGCCATACACCCATTCAGCACAAAAAAACCGCACCAGACCTGTGTGACTTGTCGTGTATATCGAACACCTGCCGCAGTGAGCGTAGGCTCATGCAATCTGGCAAAACGTTCTATCATTGAAGGAGGGGATTTTAGCGAATAGCTAAAAATAAATAACATTCCACCATTGACCAATGCAGGATAAAGCCGCAACAAAGTTTCATTATTGGTAATAGTCGTCAACATTATGACTAAGAGTAAAACAGTAAAAATAGCAAAATATATCTGAGACATCCCAGATAAAAGGCTTTTTGCTTCATTCCTCCAGCGCATAATTAACAGCAGCGCAAGCAACAGTGCGACATAACGTGGCTGTAAGTACTGAATACCAAAAAAAATGACTACTGGATACGCCAACCAAAGCAGAATCTGAGTGAACGTAACCGCCTTCATAAAAGCAAAGTTACGCAGCTAGAAGAGTTTGTGCGGCACCAACAACATCACCTACGGTGCGCACACTTTTAAAATCTTCAGGCTTGATACGTTTACCTGTCATGGCTTGCAGCTTAATCGCCAAGTCAACAGCATCAATACTATCTAGATCCAATTCTTCAAAAAGATGTGCCTCCATTTTTACCAATTCTGGATTAATTTCGAATGTATCGGCAAAAATTGTTTTTAGTTTCCCCAAAATTTCATCATCACTCATTATGCTAACTTTCTTTTTAGTTAATTTTTATATTTAGTTTATTTAAGCTGGCTTTGAACATAACTCACAAGTGTATTGATTGAACGAAAGTTCTCTCGATTCCCCGTACTGCTTGCTTCAATCTGTAACTTATATTTTTTACGTAATGCAACGCCAATTTCAAGTGCGTCAATCGAGTCTAAACCAAGCCCCTCTGGCTCAAACAATGGCGCATCATCATTAATGTCTTCAGCATTTGTATCCTCTAGATCAAGCGCATTGATAATAAGGTTCTTGATTTCAAGACGTAGATTTTCCATTAGTACTAAGTTCCTTTGTTGCTAAATTCACGGATACTAAATTCATGGTGCTAAGTTCGTGAGTGAAGTATTTTTCTAAGGCTAATGTTAGTTTACGAGCGGCAATAGCTGGTGAATCTCCCAATTCTAACAGCTGACTTACCCTAACAACATCTTTAACCTCTATTAAAAGATGGGCTTGCTTATTCGGTATTTTATACCATTTATCTCCTTTAGCTAAAGTTGGTGGTACACAACTAATCAATACGGGCAGAATGGGTACATCACTATTCAGCGCTATATACGCCGCGCCACGTCTAAATTTAAGTGCCTGCCCTGGTATAGTGCGCGTTCCCTCTGGAAATATTAGTAATGGCTGACCAGTTTTAATATCTGCTGCACAATCTTGAACCAGCGCATCTGGCTCGGTATTGCTAATATAATTAGCCGCGCGCACAACCCCCCACATAAAAGGGTTACGCCATAACGCCTGTTTAACAACACAACTCGCATTAGGCATCAAAGAGATAAGGGCAATGACATCAATTAAGGTTGGATGGTTGGCAAGTACCAAGACATTGCGGCAACTTCTTAATTTATCAGCGCCAATAACCTCTAGTCGCATAACGCCCATTGTTTGCATCAACCACAAGAAAATACCAAACACTTTACTTACAACCCAACGCGCACGTATTGATTTCTTTGGTCCAGATACAATCTGCATCAAAGGAAAAACAACGACAGATAAAAGCAACGCACCAAAACCAAAAGCAAAAAAACAACCTCCAGTAGCAATCAGCCTCCAGTAGTAATTAACTTTCACGCCGACTCCAACTCCAAATTCTACCTTCACCTTGCCATTGACTATGCATACCATTCAAACAATCAAGAAATGAATATGATTGAACATTGGTTGCAGGAGAGACCTCAGTGCAAACCTTTCCAGAATCCGTTAACTCACAACTAACTTTTATTGAAGCTTGATTGGAAAGCAGTACAGCAACTGCATGAGGTACAAACTCTTCTTTTGAAACACCGTATATATTTGGTGCTGGCTCATCCGAATAAACAAACAGAACAGGTATTTCTGGGTTACTAGCAAGCTGAAGGCAAGCTTCTAAAAGTCCAAAGCCAAAACTAGATTCCCCTGCAGACAACGAAGTGGAAGGCAGTTGCTCATTTTTTGATATCGAATATACCCCTGCAAAAGCATTCAAAACAGACATACTGAACGCTGTTGGAGACAGCTGTTCCTCATCTGCCAAATCAACTAACATTGCTGTTGTTCGACTCAAATCACCATGACGTGATGCATAGACGAGATGAACGCATGTAGTATCTCCAGCACAATCATTGGCAGCCTTAAGTGAAATTTTTGCTAATGAGCTCAACTTTCTACGTAAAGTGGATTCCACAAAGCTAACATCTAGTGGAGCGAGAGTTGAAGTGTCGTCCTTGCACACCGACCAGCGCACAACTGGTGCAATCCAACGCGTAGTCGCAGGCTCTATAGTTTGGAAGGCTTCTGTATTTTTTTTCAAAGCATCTGTCATAGAATGTACTTCACTACTTTTAATTTAAATAGCCTTGAGGATTTTGCTTTTGCCAATTCCAAGCATCTTTACACATAGACTGAATGCCAAACTTAGCTTTCCAACCTAACTCTTTTTCGACTTTAGAGGTTTCGGCATAAATAGCAGGCAAGTCGCCTCGTCTTCTTGGGGAAATTTTATATGGAATGCTGACTCCAGAAACTTGCTCGAATGTTTTTACCATTTCTAGAACACTAAAACCATGACCTGTACCTAAATTAAATACATGTGTACCTGTATTATTTTTTAACCACGCTAAAGCACTCACGTGACCTTCAGCTAAGTCCATCACATGAATATAATCTCGCACGCCCGTACCATCAATAGTCGAATAGTCATTGCCATGTATTTCCAGTGGCTCAATATCACGCATGGCTACCCGACAAATATTAGGCATTAAATTACTAGGCTCATCATTTGAATGCTCACCTATTTGGCCACTAGCGTGTGCGCCTACAGGGTTAAAGTAACGCAGTATCGCAATACCCCATGAGCCATTTGACTTGGCAACATCAGAACAAATTTGCTCTATCATAAGCTTAGAGCGCCCATATGGGTTAGTCGCGACTAGAGGTGAGCTTTCTTGAATTGGGGATGCTGTTGCCCCCCCATATACTGCTGCAGTAGAACTAAAAACCAGCACATGCACTTTAAACTCTGCCATCACTTGAACCAGCGCTGTACTGCCAGAGACATTATTATCGTAATATTTTAATGGAAAGCTTATGGATTCACTGATTGATTTCAATCCAGCTAAATGAATAACGCCCTCAATCGAGTAGCGGCTAAAAGTCTTACGCAACGTCGCAATATCGCGCACATCAGCATGAATAAAATCTATTTTTTTACCGGTAATGATTTCAACGCGGCGAAGTGACTCTTTTTTACTGTTACAGAGATTATCCAAAACCAACACTTCATAACCTGCTTCTAACAATGTAAGACACGTATGACTGCCAATATATCCAGCACCACCAGTAACTAAAATCATTAAACAATCTCTAAAATTTGTATAGCCGTACAAAACAAACAAAACCAAGTTTCTAATTTTTATTGTTTCTCTGAGGCGTCATATTAGCATGATGCATGAGATTGATATTCTTGCGTCATTTTACTTCTGCATACAATCTTAAAGTTAAATCAATCTAAGCTAACTTTCCAAGCAACGACAATCACCAAACTGTCAGCGTACACATTCGTGAAAAACTTCCAATGCAAAGGGTCGCCCAACTCTTTAGGTAGTGCAATTAACTCACCCTCAACAGAAAACACTATTTCTGATAAAGACTCCAAAAGACTAATGCCGGAGGCTTTAGCGACTGCCTCTTTTCGACACCAGCAAATCAATCCACGAATATCACGCTCTGTATCTGATGCGGTCAGTATCCACTGAGCCTCTTGGGGGTGAAACGCGAACTTACAATATGATTCCCAATCTCGACTCTGAATTACTTCAACATCTACCCCAACAACGGATGCAGTACTGATTGCAGATGCACACCAATCTCCACTATGTGCAATACTTATTGATGGCGCACCTTTACCGCTAAGAAATGGTTTGCCAGTTACTGATTTACTGAATGACCAAGAGTTATCAACATTTTGTTGATAATGTTCTTTTAAAGAAGTAGTGAGTAGTTCTCTCGCGGCTATTGACTGAGAGTTCCTACGCTGCTTACGATTGCTTGAGAAGTCATTAAATTCGGCAATTTTAACTATTGAGGCATCATCTAAACCAAACCAGTTGGATAGATGCCCGTTACAATCAATATAGAATGTTTCTTGTCGAATTTTTATTCACCACGTGGATTAATTTTACTTGATAACTTTAGATATCTTCTGCAGATTTTTGATCTTTACCAATGATAATCAATCAATAAAAAAACCCACTACATTCTAGATATAGTGGGCTGTGCTTAAACTTAGTTTCCTAGGTATCTCTTAGAATGTTAATTAAAAAGGAATATCATCTTCAAAATCATCAAAACCTGAACCACTAGTCGCTGCTTTTGCAGTTGATTGTGCTGGCGCCTGTTTGGCTGATGACTGATTAGCGCTTGATGACGTTTGATCATAATCGCTGCTGCCGCTGCTTTGATCCATACCGCCGTCGTAGCTAGCATTTGAACCGGCACCATCACGTCCGCCTAGCATTTGCATTTGGTCTGCTATGATTTCTGTCGTGTAACGGTCTTGACCTTCTTTAGTCTGCCATTTACGTGTTTGAAGGCGGCCTTCAACATACACTGGACGACCTTTTTTAAGGTATTCACCTGCGATTTCCGCAAGTTTGCGGTACATCACAATATTGTGCCACTCGGTGCGCTCTTGCTTTGCGCCAGATTTATCTTTCCAGCTATCGGTAGTCGCAATGCTGAAGTTACAAACAGCTTCGCCATTCGGCATGAATCTGACTTCAGGATCACGGCCTAAATTACCTACTAAGATGACTTTATTTACTGATGCCATTTTTATCCCCTCAACAATTGATGTACTTGTGTTTGCAATTGGGTTTCATCCCCATGTTGCGATTTATCTATCTTTAATATTACGGTGCGCTCTTGCGGCAGCACCACAGCCTCTATCACGCCTGTCAGCGCGAGTAGCTTGTCTTTTAATGTCTCAGCTACATCTGTGGTTAATTCAGGCGCATCTTCATCTAAGCCATACATTTTAGTTTTTACTGCTGGTGGCGCTTGCATTGAATATGCCAATATCAGCCACAAAAGCATCATCACGCTGCAGAAAATAAATACACTGGCAAAACCTACTTTATGAGATAAATAGCCACCTAAAGCACCACCAACAAATACACCTAATGACTGCGAAGTATTATATACGCCTATCGCAGTTCCTTTAGCAGCAGCGGGTGCAATTTTACTGATGATTGAAGGCAGTGAGGCTTCCAGTACGTTAAAGGCTATAAAGTACATAGTAAGCGAAAGCACTATGCCCCAAAATAGCTGAATCGAAGCTGAAAACATCAATTGCGCGATGAACATAGTAGCGATTGCGCCGACAAAAACCTGTTTCATTTTAGCCTTTTTCTCAGCATAAATAATCGCTGGTACCATAAAGACAAACGAAGCAATTAACACAGGCAAATAGATCATCCAATGTTGATTTTCATGCATGCCGCTTGATTTAACAAGGGCGAATGGCACGACGACAAACATCGCCATTTGCGCTGCATGCAATGCAAAAATACCGTAGTTTAAGCGTAGCAATTGCTTGTTTTTCAAAACGTCTTTTAGCTTGGCTGGTGCTGCGCTGGCATCCGAATGATAGTGGCTATGCAAAGGCTCAGGCACAACAAACTTCATTACCGCAATAGCAGCTAAACTTAACAACGCTGTCATCGCGAATATGCCTGGCACGCCTATCCATTGATTAAGTAATGGGCCAATCACTAATGAAACGGCAAACGCCATACCAATCGTACCGCCTATGGTTGCCATGGCTTTGGTGCGGTTTTCATCGCGCGTTAAATCTGCCAGTAAAGCTGTTACAGCGGCAGAGACAGCGCCTGCACCCTGAATGGCACGACCTAAAATTACACCTTCAATATTCATAGCCAATGCAGCGACCATGCTACCAATTGCAAAAATAGCTAGCCCCAAATAAATCATAGGTTTGCGACCAAATTTATCTGAGGCCATACCAAACGGTAATTGAAACAATGCTTGCGTTAAACCATAAGCGCCAAGCGCTAAGCCAATTTGCAGGCCATTTGGCTTGGGTAAAAAATTATTTGAAGCATAAATTGCAAAAATCGGCAAAATAGAGAACATGCCAAACATACGTAAACCGTAAATCGCAGCCAAGCTCACTGTGGCACGCATTTCTACAGGCGTCATTTTATCTGTTGGTAAGTCGATTGAATTCAGTGTGATTGATGCGTTAGGGTTTGATGGCAAAGCCTCTGAAGTAAGTTCAGCCGACTTAGCTGCATCTACCGCAATGCCTGCAAAAAGGTCTTGCGTTTGATTGCTTGAATGATTCTTTGGTGTAGACATAAAAAAACTAAAGGCCTAAAAATGTAGCTAAATGCGTAAAAGTATGTATATTAGCAGGTTGCCCTAATTTTCGTAAAAGCATTATGGAATTCATCAAAATACGCGGTGCGCGAACGCACAATCTTAAAAACATTTCGCTGGATATTCCACGCAATCAGCTGGTCGTGATTACGGGTTTATCAGGGTCAGGCAAGTCTTCACTTGCTTTTGATACGCTGTATGCAGAAGGTCAGCGCCGCTATGTCGAATCGCTGTCAGCTTATGCACGCCAATTCTTGGCGCGTATGGATAAACCTGATGTTGATTTGATTGAAGGTTTATCGCCTGCGATTTCTATTGAGCAAAAATCTACATCGCACAATCCGCGTTCGACTGTTGGTACCGTAACAGAAATTCACGATTATTTACGTTTGCTTTACGCACGCGCAGGTGATCCAGAATGCCCTGAACATGGCATCAAGCTAGAGGCACAAACCGTAAGTCAAATGGTGGATAGCGTATTAGCGCTGCCTGAAGATACCAAGCTAATGATTTTGGCGCCCGTAGTGAGTAATCGCAAAGGCGAGCAACTCGATTTATTTGAAGAACTAAAAGCGCAAGGTTTTGTGCGCTTGCGTATCGATGGCAAAATCTATGAAGTCGATGCTTTACCGCAACTGACAAAAACCACAAAGCATACGGTTGAAGTCGTCATAGACCGCATCAAAGTTAAACAAGACATGAAGCAGCGCATCGCTGAATCATTCGAAACGGCGTTGCGCTTAGCGGAAGGCAAAGCCATTGCCGTTGAGATGGATACCGAGAAAGAGCATCTATTCTCGGCCAAGTTTTCATGCCCTGTGTGTGACTACTCACTTGCTGAATTAGAGCCGCGCCTATTCTCTTTCAACAACCCGATGGGCGCATGCCCAAAGTGTGATGGCTTAGGCAATATCAATTTTTTCGACCCTAAACGCGTAGTTGCATTTCCGCATTTATCACTCGCTGCTGGTGCGATTAAAGGCTGGGATAAGCGTAATCAGTTTTACTTCCAAATGCTCGCAAGTATTGCCACGCATTACAACTTTAACCTTGATACAGCTTTTGAAAAATTGCCTGAATATATACAAAAAGTATTACTCAACGGTAGCGGCAAAGATGTGATGCCATTTAAATACCTGAATGAACGTGGTGTTTTCTTTGAAAAAACCCATGCGTTTGAAGGTATTTTAAATAACTTGCAACGCCGTTATCACGAGACTGACTCGCAAACCGTGCGCGAAGAACTCGCAAAATACTTAAACTCACAAAGCTGCCCTGATTGCTCTGGCACACGTTTACGCAAAGAAGCGCGCCATGTAAAAGTAGGCAATAAAAATATTCACGAAGTATGCGAAGTGCCACTTAAGTTAGCGCTTACTTTCTTTGATACGCTTGAATTGACTGGCGCTAAACTTGCGATTGCCGATAAGATCGTTAAAGAGATTAGCAACCGCTTGAAGTTTTTAACTAACGTTGGCTTGGAATATTTATCACTTTCTCGCTCAGCTGAAACTCTATCCGGCGGCGAGGCACAACGTATTCGCTTAGCCTCACAAATCGGCAGCGGCTTAACAGGTGTGATGTACGTGTTGGATGAGCCTTCAATTGGCTTGCATCAACGCGACAATGACAGATTATTAGAAACGCTAAAGCGCCTGCGCGATATTGGCAACAGCGTGATTGTGGTCGAACATGACCATGATGCGATTTTGACAGCTGACTACGTGGTTGATATTGGCCCAGGTGCGGGTGAACATGGTGGCAGAATCGTTGCTGAAGGCACGCCTGCTGAAGTGCTTGCCAACCCTAACTCACTCACAGGGCAGTATTTAAGTGGAAAAAAACAAATTATTTATAACAAAAAGCGTACAGCGCCAGACCCAGCGCGCTGGCTGAAGCTAAGCAATGCGACTGGTAATAATCTAAAAGATGTCACCTTGAAACTGCCTGTAGGCTTACTAAGCTGTATTACTGGCGTTTCTGGTAGCGGTAAATCTACGTTGATTAACGACACTTTATATCGCGTGGTTTCACAACACTTATATGGCAGCAGTACAGAGCCAGCGCCATATAACGAAATCGATGGCTTAGCATTTTTCGACAAAGTGGTCGATGTAGACCAAAGCCCAATTGGCCGTACGCCACGCTCAAACCCTGCGACTTATACAGGGCTATTTACGCCAATTCGCGATTTATTTGCTGGCGTGCCAGAGAGCCGCGTACGTGGTTATGGCCCTGGCCGATACTCATTCAACGTTAAAGGCGGGCGCTGCGAAGCTTGCCAAGGTGACGGTGTAATTCGTGTAGAAATGCACTTCTTACCTGACGTTTACGTACCTTGTGACGTATGTAAAGGCCACCGCTACAACCGCGAAACTTTAGAGATTCAATTCAAAGGCAAAAATATTCGTGAAGTACTAGAAATGACTGTTGAGCAAGCGCATAGTTTCTTTAGCGCACAGCCAGTCATTTCTCGTAAATTGAAGACGCTATTAGATGTAGGCTTAGGCTATATCACGCTTGGACAAAGCGCGACGACATTAAGTGGTGGTGAAGCTCAGCGCGTTAAACTTGCGCTAGAACTCAGCAAACGTGACACTGGCCGCACTTTGTACATTCTGGATGAACCAACCACTGGTTTACATTTTGCCGATATTCAATTATTACTCGATGTGATTCATCGCCTACGTGATGCAGGCAACACCATTGTGATTATTGAGCATAATCTCGATGTGATTAAAACTGCGGATTGGATTGTCGATATGGGCCCTGAAGGTGGCGATGGCGGCGGTACAATTATTGCAGAAGGCACGCCAGAACAAGTGGCTTTAAGTACAGAAAGCTATACGGCTAAATATCTCAAGGCGATGCTTTAATTTGATTAAATTTGTAGCGTGGGCAAACAAGTTGCTCACACTACTAGCCGAAATATAGTCGTAATTTGATTAAGAAGTTTTTATGAAAATACCAAAAAAATACACAGGAATCCTGTTTGCCTTCTTGATGTCCTTGCTGATGGCTTTCATCATGTCTGGTGTATTAACCGCCCTATTTGCGGGAATCGGCGCTCAGTTCTTTTCAAAGTGGATGAGTGCATTTATTCACGCTTGGCCTGTGGCGTTTCCAGCTGTGTTGCTTGTTGCACCTATCGTGAGAAAAATCGTCGCCAGCCTAACTGAATAAAGTTTACGGCACTTCTGAATAGCGCATTCTCGCCTGTATGGTAGCCGTTCTGCGGTTGAGGTATGAGGTTGATTTATGTGCATCGTAATAGCGCGGATTTGGAATCATGGCTGCCAGTTTTGCTGCTTGTGCGCTACTTAGGTTAGCAGCACTGGTTTTGTAATAATGCCGCGATGCAGCTTCTGCACCAAAAACGCCATTACCCCACTCAATCACATTCAAGTAAATCTCTAAAATACGACGCTTGCTCAATACGTTTTCTAGCATCACGGTAATTAGCGCTTCTTCACCTTTGCGCCAAGGTGTGCGCTTGGTGGATAAAAATAAATTCTTAGCTAGTTGCTGACTTATCGTTGAACCTCCCGCAACGATTTTGCCCTTCTTTAGATTTTTTGCGTAAGCTTTCTCGATGCCTTCCCAATCAAATCCTTCATGATCAACAAACTTCGCATCTTCACTAGCGACGACGGCTCGTTTCAGATTGTTTGAAATTCTTGAATAGTCCACCCACTGATACTTCAACTCTGCATCAGGTTTTTTTTCTTGAATGATTTCTAAGCGATCGACCATAAAAGCGCTTGAAGACGGGTTGAATTTAATCCACCAGCAAATGTGCAAAAAAATCCAAAGTTGGTACAAAAAAAGCAGCATAAAAAACAGCACCAAGCCTCGTGTAAAATATCCGCCAAACCCCAGCGGCTGAGCACCCGGCTTATTATTCAGTAACCAATTTTTCATTATTTTACATTTCTACTAAATTAAATTAGTTAAGCCAAATTTCTAATCTGCTGAATCACGCTTTGCGTTTCTGGTCGCACACCACGCCAAATATAAAAAGCTTCTGCCGCTTGCTCAACCAGCATACCAAGACCATCCGCCACTATCGCGCCATTCGCTGTTGCCTGCTTCATAAAAGGCGTTTCACGACCGTACATCATGTCGTAAGCTAAACAACCTTTAGCGAAAATAGTATTGGGGATAGGTAGGGCTGTAAAAGTTAAGCCTGTGGAGGTAGCGTTGATAATTAAGTCATATGGAGTATCCAGTTCATCAAACATCTTTGCACGCACGTCATCAACATCAGAAATACTCATCACCAACTGTAGCGCCTTCTCTGATGTACGATTAGCAATAGTGATACTTTTAGCACCTGTTAAAGAATTTAAAACACCATGCGCTGCGCCACCGGCGCCTAAAATCAATATGTTTTTACCAGCAATCGGAAATTTAAGATTTTGCTCAATATCATTACGCAATCCTACGCCATCAGTATTATCGCCATGAATTTTTCCATGAATAATACTCAAGGTATTCACTGCTCCTGAACCAGAGCTTACAACCCTAGCGCTCAAGCTATCGCAAATTTTAAAAGCCTCAAACTTAAAAGGCACAGTGACATTTGCACCTTTGTGCCCACTCGCGATTAAATCTCGAACCGTCGCCTCAAAACCGTCAAGCGGCGCTAAAATACGCTCATAGCTAATATCCTGATTGGTTTGTTTAGCAAAAGCCTCATGTATCAGCGGTGATTTACTATGTGATATAGGATTTCCAATCACAGCATACTTGTCAGTCATTATTTAGTTAGTCCAAGGCAAGCCAGCATGTTTCCAGCCATTAATTAGAGTGCGTTGTTTCAGTTCGTTTGCTTCGCCCTCAAAGCCTTCTAGCATGTTGTAAGCTTTATCAAAACCAAGTTGCTCAGCTACTACTGCAGCATTGTGTGACCGCCCACCCGTGCGGCACATGAATATCACGGTGAGGTTTTTATCAACCTTATCAGCAAGTTGTTTGGCAAAATCTTGATTTTTCACCATACCGGGATAGGTCGCCCACTCTATACTCATAGCATTTGGCACGCGGCCAACCAACTCTAGTTCTGCTTGCGTACGCACATCGACCAAGACAACCTCAGGACTCTGTTGTAATAGCTCAAATGTCTCACGTGGCGTCAGCGCGCCTGCATACGGAAAGCTGTTATCTGTAGCGCGCTTGTGCGCTAATTCTAAAATTGCATCTAAATTACTCATAAGTATCACCTTTAAATAGTTTTGCTGTTTCTGTATTTCAAATCACGCGCCTTATCAAATTTCAACAATTTTACATTCGATATTTCTAGCAAGAATTACCATAAAGTATATCTGTAAAATAGTAATAATATTCACGCACCAACACAGCAAGTAACACGCACCGTAAAGGTGCGTAAATTCTGCAAATAGCACTTATTTGGTGCTTTGTTTTATATTGGATTTTAACACTTCTTTAAAAAAGCCGTTAATTGGTCTTTTCAGAATGGCACGTTTCCTGCTAATCTACCGAGTTGAATTAATTTGTTTTTTGTATTGTAAGTTTAATCCCCACACCACCAATAGGAGATTCTGATGTCAGTGGCTAATGTAATGAAAATGGTAAAAGAAAACGACATTAAATTTGTTGATTTTCGTTTTACTGATACTCGCGGTAAAGAACAACACGTGACCGTGCCTGTTTCACATTTTGACGAATCAAAATTTACAGAAGGCCACGCTTTTGACGGTTCTTCAATCGCAGGTTGGAAAGGTATTCAAGCATCAGATATGCAATTGATGCCAGATGCATCAACTGCAAATATCGATCCATTCATGGATGAGCCAACACTTGTATTAACTTGTGATGTAGTTGACCCAACTGACGGTAAAGGTTACGAACGTGACCCACGTAGCTTGGCTAAACGTGCTGAAGCTTACTTAAAATCAACTGGTTTAGGCGATACTGCTTACTTCGGTCCAGAACCAGAATTCTTCATTTTTGACAGCATTCAATGGGATGTTGCAATGAACGGTAGTTCAGTGCGCATCAACTCAGAAGAAGGCGCTTGGGCATCTGGCGAGAAATTTGAAGGCGGCAACACTGGCCATCGTCCAGGTGTTAAAGGCGGCTATTTCCCAGTGCCTCCAGTCGATTCATTGCATGACATCCGTTCAGCAATGTGTATGACTTTAGAAGCTATGGGCGTGCCTGTTGAAGTGCATCACCATGAAGTTGCAACTGCTGGCCAATGTGAAATTGGTACTAAATTCAGCACATTGACACAACGTGCTGACTGGACTCAAATCCAAAAATACGTGATTTTGAATACAGCTCACGCTTACGGCAAAACTGCTACATTTATGCCAAAACCATTTGCGGGCGATAACGGTTCAGGTATGCACGTGCACCAATCAGTTTGGAAGGATGGCAAAAACTTGTTCGCAGGTAACGGCTACGCTGGCTTGAGCGAGTTTGCACTTTACTACATTGGCGGTATCATCAAGCACGCTAAAGCATTGAACGCGATTACAAACCCAGGTACTAACTCATACAAACGTCTAGTGCCTCACTTTGAAGCGCCAGTTAAATTGGCTTATTCAGCTAAAAACCGTTCAGCTTCCATCCGTATTCCTTTTGTACATTCTGACAAAGGCCGCCGTGTTGAAGCGCGCTTCCCAGATCCTATCGCTAACCCATACTTGGCATTCTCTGCATTGCTAATGGCTGGTTTAGATGGCGTTCAAAACAAGATTCACCCAGGTGAGCCAGCAACTAAAGATTTGTACCATCTTCCACCAGAAGAAGATGCAAAAATCCCAACAGTATGTGCATCCCTAGAAGAAGCGCTTTCTGAATTAGATAAAGACCGCGAATTCTTAACTAAAGGTGGCGTATTCACTAACGACTGGATTGACGCTTACATTGGTTTGAAAATGGAAGAAGTTAACAAAGTACGTATGACACCACACCCAGTTGAGTTTGGTTTGTACTACTCTTGCTAAGTTAAGTTTAACTAGCCGCTGAGATATCAGCACTAAAAAGGGGCGATTTTCGCCCCTTTTTTCATTTATAAATTAGGTCAACCTTTAGCCACAGTCATACGTTTGCTAAGCACGTTGCCTAACTTGGCTAACTCTACTAAACTATTGCTATGAAAAAAACTCTGTCTATAGCCACACTCGTTGTTGTCGCGTTTTCCAGTAGCGCAAGTGCTGAAATATATAAGCGTGTAGATGCTGATGGACGCATTACCTATTCCAATATCAAAACAAAAGGCGCAACGCGTTTAGAGTTTGACCCTGACGCGAATACGATTGTAAATGACCGTCCAAAAAACACGAGTGGTTCTTCCTCTAGCAACAAGCGCACAGCCACACCTGAGGGTTTCCCCAAAGTTGATAAACAAACGCAAAATCAACGAGATGGCAAACGCCAAGAGATTTTACAAAGTGAGCTTGATTCTGAGAAAGCCGCTTTAGAGGAAGCTAAAAAAGCGTATGCTGAAGGTGAAGCAAAACCAGAAGTTTACAAGACGGCTAATGGCGCCACTATGCGTAACGTGCCAAAATTCCAAGAAAAAATGAAAAGCTTGCAAGACGATGTAGATAGCCATGAGAACAACATCAAGCTGCTGCAAAAAGAGCTAGATAACCTACATTAACTCAGCAATAATCAGCTTTTTTAGCACCATTAATTAGCCATCAAAATTAAAGATAGATCCACCTGCAAAGTTGGTCTATCTTTTGCTTAGTCATAGTATCATCATTGAAAACTCGTTTAGATAAACACTAAATTCAATATAACTATGATTCAACTTTAATGGTTCAAATTTAATGGTTCAACCCACACCCAATCTTTTCTCTGGCTTAGAGCATCTAGCAACCGCCATCATACTGTTAGACGAAAACCGTCGTGTGGTTTATATCAACCCCGGCGCAGAAATCATATTTGCGTTTAGCGCAACTCATGTAACGGGCATGCTCATTAGCGATGTGTTTCCTGATTGCGAAATTTTAATGTCAGCCATTAAAAATGCTATTCAACAGCAGAGCCCTTTCCGCGAACATGAATTTACTATCACCACCAATCGACATAACTCATTTGCCGTGACTTGCACAGCAACGCCTATAGATTCGCCTAAAGCGTGTTTAATACTTGAGTTCCAGCAAATGGATGCGCAACTCCGCATCGCGCGTGAAGAACGTATGTTGATTCAGCAGCAAGCCAATGCTGAGCTACTGCGCAACCTTGCACATGAAATTCGAAATCCGCTTGGCGGCCTGCGTGGTGCAGCACAGTTGTTAGAACACGAACTACCATCTCCAAGCTTACGTGAGTACACGCAAGTCATTATTAAAGAAGCTGATCGCTTGCAATCACTGATGGATAGATTGTTGATACCGCATCGTGCACCAAAGTATCAACCGACGAATATTCATGAGGTGCTTGAACGCGTACGCAGCTTGTTATTAGCCGAAACACCGAAAACTGTACTCATCAAGCGTGACTATGATTTGAGTCTTCCTGAACTCATAGGCGACCGTGAAAAGCTAATTCAGGCTGTATTAAATATTGCACGCAATGCCGTGCAAGCCATGCAGTCACATCATACAGCCGGCAGCCAAATCACATTTAGAACGCGTGCTGAACGTCAGGTCACATTAGCGAGAAAACGCTATCGCGTTGCGATTAAGTTAGAAATCACGGATAACGGCCCCGGCATTCCTGCCGACATTCGTGACCGTATCTTCTATCCGCTGGTATCAGGCAGTGAAGGCGGCTCTGGTCTGGGCTTAACGCTGGCGCAAACCTTTATCACCCAACACCACGGTATGATTGAATGCGAAAGCGTACCAGGCAACACCTGCTTTACGATTCTGTTGCCAATTGAAACGACAGCAATTAAATCTAGTGTAGTAAAACAATAACATTACGCAATAAAGTTAAATTTTAGAATATTGAGATAATAATGAAACCAATCTGGATCATCGACGACGACAAATCAATACGCTGGGTGTTTGAAAAAGCTCTAGCACGTACCGATTTAGAATTTAAAACCTTTTCTTCCGTCGCTGAAGCACTCAACGCCCTAGAGCGCGAGCAACCACAAGTCGTGGTGAGTGATATCCGCATGCCAAATGGTTCAGGCCTAGACTTTTTAAGCGAAATCAAACAGAAGTTTCCTGATATTCCCGTCATCATCATGACTGCCTATTCAGACTTAGAAAGTGCAGTAGCAGCCTTTCAAGGCGGTGCATTTGAGTACCTAGCGAAACCCTTTGACGTTGATCAGGCAATTGATGTTATTAAACGCGCAGTTGATGAGAGCACAAGGCAAGCACCTGAGAGCATTTCAATTGAAGCAACGCCTGAGATTATTGGTCAAGCACCTGCAATGCAAGAGGTTTTTAGAGCCATAGGGCGATTAAGTCGATCACATGCGACTGTACTTATCAATGGCGAGTCTGGTAGCGGTAAAGAGCTTGTAGCGCGCGCCTTGCATCGCCATAGCCCCAGAGGTGATAAACCATTTATTGCTATTAACACTGCCGCTATTCCAAAAGACTTGCTTGAATCTGAATTATTTGGTCACGAACGTGGTGCGTTTACAGGCGCACAAGCCGCTAGACGTGGCAGATTCGAGCAGGCCGATACTGGGACACTGTTTTTAGATGAAATTGGCGACATGCCGCCAGACCTACAAACACGACTTTTACGCGTATTGAGTGATGGGCAGTTCTACCGTGTTGGCGGACATCAACCCATTAAAGTGAATGTACGCATCATCGCCGCAACCCATCAGGACTTAGAAGAGCGTGTTAAGAATGGCTTATTTCGTGAAGACTTGTTTCATCGCTTAAATGTGATCCGTCTAAGATTACCTGCACTACGTGAGCGTCGAGAAGATATACCATTACTCATAAAACATTTCTTACAACACAGCGCCACAGAGCTAGGCGTAGAGACAAAACAACCCTCAGTCGCAGCACTTAAATATTTAAGTGCAGTTAACTGGAGCGGCAATGTGCGCCAATTAGAAAACGTCTGCCATTGGCTTACCGTGATGGCACCAGGTCAGAATATTGATATTGCAGACCTACCGCCAGAACTCAAAGAAGACAGCAGCAAATCAACCGCTGCACTTTCATGGCAAGATGCATTAGCTGCCGAAGTAATGGACGCACTAACTCGAGATGAGCAAAACATACTTGAAACACGCACCAATATATTTGAGCGTATATTAATAATAAAAGCGCTAGAGCACACACATGGTCGTCGTATAGAAGCAGCAAACCAATTAGGCATGGGGCGGAACACGCTTACACGTAAAATCCAAGAGTTAGGGATAGAAGAATAATGTATGAGGGGCTTTTAGCCCCGAAAACAATGATGAATACTGCACAGAAATAATTTGTAGACTAGAAGACTCTCCCCATTGAATGCGGCCATACTCAAAAATATGAAACGCTGAAAAAATTCAGTACCTCCCACTGTAAAGTTTTACCTTGCGCATACAAATTCTTTGTTCTACAGCCTTTAGTAATCATAACAAATATAACACTCTTCGATTCAGAATCTCTACTTTTGGTCTAATGAAAACGCCCTAACCTAGTATGGACTTTCATAAAAGTGATCAAAGACTTTTATTTAGTATAAGTTCATATTGATTAACTCCAGAGCTTAGTTTTATAGCAACTTTGAAATTTCACTAATAGCGGAAAATATAATAATCAAAATCATACGTTTTACACAGAAATAAAAAAACGGCATCCGAAAATGCCGTTTTACTTATAACTTAAAACACAACAGGGTTAACCCTGCCTTATCCTAAAAGAATAAGATTGCGCCTAAAGATACAGTTTTTTCTTTAGCTTCTAAAGATGAAACTTCACGTTTAGATTGTGAGTACTCAGCAACTAAGTTCAAATGTTTTGTAAGTGGGTGATAAGCACCAACTGTCCACATAGAATCTTGAATGTCATTGAATGTATCACTACTGTTACCATCTAATGTAGATTCACCGTATGAAACGCCTAATTTAGTACCAACACCTGGAAGTGTGTATGTACCTTGAACATACCATTGGTCTGAATCACGTGAGTTACCTTGAGCATCAAAGCCATCTTTTAATTGGAATGTTTGACCGATACCATCACCTTGACCGTAGTAGCCTGTTAAGCCGAAACCAGCAACATTAACAGTAGCGCCTAAGTCATATGCAGTTGCACGATCGTCACCACCTACAGCTAAACCTTGAACTTTTTGTGTAATTGCAGAAGCCCAAACTTTACCAGCAAAGTCACCAGCCCATGCATATGAAGCTTTAGCTTCATATGCTGTTTGCGAACCAGCACGCTCATTGCTCGCAACACTACCAGCAGCTGAACCAGTTGTTGCATTCCAACCTTGTGTTAAACCAGCTGTGAAGCTGAAGCCATTCCAGTTTGGTGATGTGTAAGCAATTTGTGATTTCCAGTCAGCGTACATGAAACCTGTACCGATACGACCTAATGTTGTTGTATTACCAGCTAATGAACCAGCACCACCACCAACACCTAACAATGTCATGTCGTTAAGAATAGCATCTGAAGCGTAGATACCTAAATCTTTACCAAGTTTGATAGAACCCCATGAAGCATCACCGAATGTCAAGAATGCTTGACGGTTTTCTTGTTGAGCTGTTTGAACACCAGAGTTTTTTGTAGATGCACCTGGATTGATACTGATAGTGAACGCAACATCTAAATCGTTTTGACGTGTTTTACCAGAAACTGATAAGTAGTTAGGTAGCAAACCTGTTGTAATGTTAGCTGAGCTGCTAGCATTACCGTCGCCTAAACCAAGTGGGTTTGAAGCAGCGCCAGTGTCGCCACTAAAACTTGAATGTGTGTAGTAAGCGTTAACAACGCCACCGATGTCTAGTGTCCAATCGCCAGCTGGAATCATGATACCAGCTGAAGCGTTTGAAGCTGCAGCTAATAGAGCTGAAGCAACTGCTAATTTAATTGTGTTATTCATATGAATCTCCTAATTATGTAATGCTATTTTTATTACTAAATAACCTCACTATTACCTAGTCACTTTTGACTTGAGACAACAGCGAGAGAGTTTGCAAACTCTCTCAATGAAAATTTCATTAAGAAGGTGAGTGAGAGTATGCCTAAAGCATTTGTGCTAAACAACTAATTATTGGTGTTTTTGTCACATTTGTTTACAATTGTTGTAAATTTGCAACAATTAAGTTTTTGTAGGAGCTATCTTTCTTCTAACAGCTACAGGAATTCTACAAATACTCTTCTACGGTAAATAGTTTACGATGCTCGCGAATGGCGAAGCGGTCTGTCATACCTGCAATATAGTCTGCCACAGCGCGAGCTTTGTCTGCTTCTGCAGATATTTGAAATTCATTTGGTAGCAGTCCAGTATTCTCAAAAAAGGCTTCGAATAGCTCGCGCACTATGCGTGCAGCTTTTGCGCTCATGCGGTTTACTTTGTAGTGGTGATATAAGTTTTTGCGTAAAAACTGTTTGAGCTTTTGATTTTGCTCTGCGACCTGAGTGCTGAAACCAACCAACTGAGATAGCTGACGAATGTCGCTGATACTTTGAGGTTGTGGTTGTGCTATATTTTGCGCACTGTGCGTGCATAAATCGACCACCAAGGTGTTGATCATGCGGCGCACTGTTTCGTGTATTAATCGTTTTTGCTCCAACTTTGGATACTTAGCTTTAACTATTGCTAAGTTATTAGCAAACAGCTCAACTTTGGTAAGTTGATCTACAGTAATTAAGCCTGATCGCAACCCATCATCAATATCATGGTTATTATAGGCTATTTCGTCGGCAAAATTGGTGAGTTGCGCTTCTAGACTTGGGCTGGTTTTATCTAAAAATCGCTGTCCAACATCGCCTAATTGCTTTGCATTTTTGATCGAGCAATGCTTGAGTATGCCCTCGCGTACTTCAAAGGTAAGATTAAGACCATCAAACTCCGCATAACGTTGCTCTAACTTTTCAACCACTCTTAATGACTGCAAATTATGCTCAAAACCGCCAAAATCACGCATACACTCATTTAGTGCATCTTGGCCTGCGTGGCCAAATGGTGTGTGGCCTAGATCATGCGCCAGTGCAATCGCTTCGGTTAAGTCTTCATGCAAGTTAAGTGTACGAGCAATACCACGCGCCATTTGTGCAACTTCAAGACTATGCGTTAGCCTTGTACGAAATAAATCACCTTCGTGATTTACAAAAACTTGCGTTTTGTACTCTAAGCGACGAAAGGCTGTAGAGTGAATGATGCGATCTCGGTCTCGTTGAAAGGCATTCCGCGTTTCTGAGGCTGGCTCATCAAAGTGTCGACCAATTGATTCTGCTGGATTTGCGGCGTACGGGGCTAAATTATTCATATGATCAATGCGTTCCAATTTGCAACATAGCTGTTCGTAATTTCCATAGATTACGAATGCTTTTATATCATCATATCGCCAATGTCTCTTTTAGCTTTTCTGAATCATAGTCGCTGGTGATAATTGATTTGCCAATTGCCTGCTGCAAGATAAGTCTGATTTTGCCATTTTCCACTTTTTTATCTAATGACATTAAATCTAGATATCTTTCAACACCTAGACTTGGCGGAGCTATTGGTAAACTTGCAGCTTGAAAACTATTTTTGATTCTTGTAATTTCATTTTCACTTAACCAGCCCATTCGTTTTGATAGGTCTGCAGCCATGACTGTGCCTGCAGCAACAGCTTCACCATGCAACCAAACACCATAGCCCATTGCATTTTCAATGGCATGCCCAAATGTATGGCCTAAATTTAACAGTGCACGTTCGTCTTGCTCGTGCTCATCTTTAGCAACCACATCTGCTTTATTTTGGCATGAACGGAAAATAGCATAGCTTAACACCTGCTCGTCAAGCTGCATTAAGCTTGTCATATTTGTTTCTAGCCAATCAAAGAAATCAGCATCGCGAATTAAACCATACTTAATAATCTCAGCTACGCCTGCAGAAAACTCTCGCTGAGGTAATGTTTGAAGGGTATCAATGTCCGCCAAGACCAACTGCGGCTGATAAAACGCACCTATCATATTCTTACCCAGCGGGTGATTAATGCCAGTCTTCCCACCAACGGATGAATCTACTTGTGATAATAATGTAGTTGGGACTTGAATAAATGGCACGCCACGCAAATATGTGGCGGCGGCATAACCGGTTAGATCGCCAATTACACCTCCACCAAGTGCAATTAGCGTAGTGCTTCGTTCACAACGATTTTGTAGCAAAGTATCATAAATTAAGTTTAGCGTTTCAGAGTTCTTATAAGCTTCACCATCAGGTAATATAATTGGAATGACTGTTACGCCTGCAGCTTGCAGGGCACTGATCAATTGATTTAAATACAACGGAGCAACGGTTGTATTAGTTACAATAGCAACATGTTTGCGCTTAAGGTGGGGCAATATTAAATTTGTATCAGACAGCAAATTGCGCCCGATGTGTATTGGGTAACTTCTATTAGCCAGCTCAACTTTAAGTGTTTGCATTTTTATTTCTGATGTTTTTATATAGATTTAAATTAAATACTAGTGCGTCTTATGTCTGTTTTACAACTTCTTCATCAATACCTTCTTTAATTAATTGCTCAATGTAACTAGTGATTTCATTGGCTGATTGTGCTCCCGTATCAACTATACAATCTGCTAATCCAGCATATATTGGATCTCGTTCAATATAAAGCTGCTCTAACTTCTGCCTAATATTGCCACCTTGAAGTAGAGGGCGAGATTTATCATTACGTGTTCTCAACCACAAGTCATGCACACTTGCTCGCAGGTAGACAATTTTGCCATTATTTTTTAAGAGCTCACGATTTTCAGGTAGCAAGACGGCTCCACCACCTGTAGCCATCACTATATTCTCAAGCTGACATAATTCTTCAAGTGCAGCTGTTTCACGCTTACGAAAACCAGCCACCCCCTCTAATTCAAATATAAGAGGAATCTTAACACCAGTTTTACGTTCAATTTCATGATCAGAATCATAAAAAACCATACCTAATTGCTTAGCGATTAAGCGACCAATGGTGGTTTTACCCGCACCCATCAGACCTATAAAATAGATATTATTCAATTTACCAACCATTACCGCCACCTATCATGCATAAAAAAGCCCATCACAAGTATGATGGGCATTTTAAGGCAATATTACAGTCGTGTCAGGTTTTGTAAAAAAAATTACAAATTAGTCATGCCTATTATTGCTTATTGCAAGCTCAAACTATCATCCATAATCTTCGGTGTTATAAATATGAGTAGCTCAGTTCTGTCATCCTGCGTAATTTTACGCTTAAATAAATTTCCCATAATTGGCAGGTCGCCAAAGAACGGTACTTTCTCAACATCTGTACGTTCAGTTTGTTCAAAAATCCCACCTAAAACTGCCGTTTCTCCATTAGAAACCAATACTTGAGTCTCTAAACTCTTTGTATCAATAGATGGTATGTTTAGAAAAATTTGCCCAACACTTTGTTTTTTCACATCTAAATCCATAATAATTTTATCATCTGGAGTTATTTGTGGCGTCACCTCAAGACTCAATACAGCTTCCTTGAAAGTGACTGTGGCAGCACCACTACTTGAAGCTTCGGCATAAGGGATTTCTACACCTGATTTAATTACTGCCTTGTGTTGATTTGCAGTTGTTACTCGTGGACTTGATACTACTTTACCCCGCTTGTCTGTTTCAAGTGCGGTTAACTCTAAATTAAGCAACAACCCAGCTGGCAATCTGAAAAAGCTGAAAGCAAAGCTACCGAATGCATTTGCCACAGGTAAATTTGACTGCAAGCCATTTGTTGTCCCTGTACCGCCAGCTACCGCAGCACTTGTACTATCAGCACTGCTGCCTACCGCATAGCGATTATCGCCAGTTGTATTTGCCTTATTTACCCCAAACCTTGCCCCAAGACTCTTCCCAAATTTTTGATCCGCAATAACCAACCTAGACTCAATCATAACCTGTTTCACTGCTATATCAGTCTTATTGATAATCGCCTGAACTTGCTCTAGATATTTAGCTGTATCTTGCACAAATACAGTATTAGTTCTTGGATCAAGCACTGCACTGCCTCGTTTTGATAATATTTTTTGTTTTGTATCGCTTAAAATACTCTTAAGAGACTCCGCTTTCATGTATTTTAGCGTAAACACCTCTGTACGCAACGGCTCCAAGTCTTCAATTTGCTGAGTAGCCTCAAGCATTTGCTTTTCTTTAGCGGCAACTTCCTCTGCAGGAGCAACTAAAATAACATTGCCTGTTTTGCGCATTGACAGCCCTTTGCTTTGCGTAATAATATCCAAAGCTTGATCCCATGGAACATCTTTTAAACGTAAAGTTAAGTTCCCTGTGACCGTATCGCTAGTAATGATATTCAAACCCGTAAAATCTGCAATTACTTGCAATACTGCACGCACCTCAATATTCTGGAAGTTTAATGATAGCTTCTCTCCAGCATATCCGGGTTTCGCACCACGCACCAACTTATTTGGATCTTCAACAACTTGGCGCACATCAATAATAAATTTTTTATCTGCTTGATAGGCTGATTGCTCCCAATTGCCTTTAGGCTCAATCACCATTTGCCCATTTTTACCTTGTTTCATCGTGTCAACATAGATAACTGGTGTATTGAAATTAGTCACATTTAGGCGACGTTGCAAGTTTGCAGGAACATCGGTGTTAAGGAAATCTACAACAATCGTTTTACCTTTTTGCTTAATATTGATACCTGCTGAAGCAGATGACAAGTCCACAATAATCCGACCCTCGCCATTTTTACCACGCGCAAAATCTACATTGTTAATTGCAAATTGTTGTTGACCTAGCGTTGGTTCAGCAAACTTTGTTTCTACGCCTGAGTTTGCACTTGCTTCATTTGCTTGCAGCATAATGGTGACATCATTGCCATTGACTGTAGTGTTGTAACCTACATTCTTAGTCAAATTTAACACTATACGTGTACGCTCTTTAGCCTGCGCAAGCGTGACACTCTTGAGTGAGCCTTGGTCAGCTTGAATATTTGTTTTAGTAGTTCCATTAGCCACACCTGGGAAATCTAAAGCTATGCGTGCTGGACTATTTAATGTAAACCCAGCTGGTGCGTTCGTAAGTGGAACTGTGGTTTTTATATGGATGGCAACTCTGCCACCGGGCAAAGATGAAAAGTCTACACTCTCTATTTTATTTTTAAGCGTGGATTGCTCTTCAGCTAACGATAAGCCTGAAACTAATGTTAATGCTAACATTAAAAAAACCTGTAAAAACTTGCCTATCCATGTGTTGTTTTTCATTGTCTCACCTTAAATTTCCAATTACTTTAATAGAGGTATATCTTTCAGTCGCTAATTACTCTTGCAATGGCAAATTAGAAACCCGCTCTATCCAATCCCCTGAGAGCTCATCTTGTACAATCTCTTTCAGCTCAACTTCGCTATCAGTAATTTTTGTAATCATGCCAAAATTCTGTCCCACGTAGTTTCCTATCTTTACTTGTTGCACTCCATTATCTGGTGTTAACAACAGAGCATAAGTAAGCTTAGTTTTTGATAGCTGTCCAACGTATTTAATACTTTCTAATGGGTACGCTTCCATAGGCTCTCTAGGCCTACTCATATTAGGCTGCAAAAGACCTGATTTATTTGATGCTTTACGCGAACGAAAGGGATCGCTGAGCTTGCCATCCGCATTATATTGCAATGCAAGATAAGGCTTCACCTCAGGAAGTGGTTTAATCTTTGGTCGCATATTTTTTGCAGAGTCTTTAATAAAGCTATCCAAGTCGTCGCCATCACCTCCACCACAAGCAGCTAAGCCTATACTTAGCAAACAAATCAATGAGATTTTGAACCACATCTTCTGTGCGGACTTCTGTTTTAATCGCGAATTCACTGGGCTCATCAACTTTTTCCACCTAGATTATTTTTTTGCATCATTCTTTTTCTTAGATGCTATCTCATCGGCATCCAAATATCGGTAAGTTCTAGCTGTCGCCTCCATGACCAATACCGCATCTGCACTATTTGATTTAGCCTCTTTACCAGTTGTCACTGCGATATCGTTTAGTGTCACGATGCGAGATAACTTAGAGATGTCTGTAGCAAACGCCCCTAAATCATGATAAGTACCAAGTACTTTAATAGAAATTGGCATTTCTGCATAAAATTCTGCTTGCGTTTCTTGACCAGGTTTAAAGAGTTCAAATTCTAAACCACGACCCAGACCAGCCTGATTAATATCAGTAAGCAATCCATCCATTTGAGATTTGTCAGGTAACTGCTTTAGCAATGCGCCAAATGTTTTTTCAATCTCTACCATTTGCTGTTTATAGCCAGCCAAATTAACTGCTTGAGCTTGCTTATCAAGAAAAGTCTTTCGCAACTCCTCTTCTTTTGCCTTTGCTGTATCAAGCGTAGTAAAAGCATCCGTCCACAAAAAATAGTAACCTAAGGCCAATATAATAAGAAATATAAATGCTAGCAGAACGGCTTTGACAGCCGCGGGCAAACTACCGGCATTATTAAAATCTATATTATTAAAATCATCTAACTTCATGATTAATTTCCACCTTTAACTGCTTTATCATCAGTTTCGACTTTAGGTACCTTAATGTTTACATTCAATGCAAATGCATTTTGCTTCAGCGTATTAACCACGATTGACTTAATTTCAACCAAGCTAGGAGACTCCATCCAATTTGAAGTAGAGAGATTTCTTACCAATGTGGCTACACGCGCATTGGTATCTGCAATACCTTCTATTGAAATCACATTTCCCTGCTGCTTAATGCTTTTAAGGTACATACCTTCTGGCAGTTGCCGACTGAGCTCATCAAGCACAATAACTGCTTGACTGCGGTTTGTTTGTAGATTTTCCACCACTTGCTTACGTTCTAGCATAGTGCTGATTTGATCTTTTAGATCTTTAATATCAGCAATCTCTTTATCTAATTTCACAATAGCTGCATCTAAACGCGCATTTCGATCTGCCTGCGCATCTATTTTTGCATTGATATAGGTATAGCCCAAAAAGATAATCACTGCGGCGGCAATCGCTGAAAACAATGCCATCAATCCAAACTCACGCTGACGCGCTTCACGTCTAATTTGGCGATGTGGTAACAGGTTTACACGTATCATACCGTTACCCCTCTCATCGCAAGACCGCATGCAATAAGAAGTGCTGGCGCATCTGTAGCTGCTTGTTGTTGCTTAAGCCTAGTATTAATTGTCATGCTGTGGAATGGATTAGCAACAATCGTGTGGACTTGTGTTCGATCTTGTACTACAACATCAATCGCTGGAATCGCTGCGCAGCCGCCTGCCAGCACAATATGATCGATGCGATTATATTGTGTTGAACTAGTGAAAAACTGTAACGCTCTAGCGACTTCCATAGCTAGAGTTTGCATAAATGGCTGCAACACTTCACTATCATAACTTTCAGGCAAGCCACCTTTGCGCTTAGCAATTTCGGCTTCCTCTAATGACAAGCCAAAACGACGCTGAATTTCCTGCGTTAGCTGACCACCACCAAAACTTTGCTCTCTAGTGTAAACAGACTTATTATCGTGCAACACATTGATATGCATCATCGTTGCACCAATGTCGATAATGATGACGGTTTGTTCGCGACCTGCATTTGGTAGTTGACTTGATACTAATGAGTAAGCAGCCTCTGTTGCGTAATTTTCGACATCCATCACTGTAACTTTAAGCCCAGCACCTTCGGCCGCAGCTACACGGTCTTCAATCTTTTCTTTGCGTGACGCAGCAATCAATACTTCTACTTCATCTGGATTATTTGGCGCTGCACCAAGCACCTGAAAATCAATATTCACTTCATCTAAAGAGAATGGGATGTACTGATTAGCTTCTGCTTCTACTTGCGCCTCCATATCTTCCTCACGAAGGTCAGCGGTCATTAACACTTTTTTACTAATCACTGCGGAAGCCGGCAATGCCAGCGCAACGCGTTTTTCTCTAGAACCTAAGAGCTTCCATGCCAGCTTAATAGCATCAGCTACCTTTTCAAGGTCGCCAACATTCCCATCGACCATGGCATCTTTTGCCAAAGGCGCACTAGAATATCCCTCAAGCTTATAGCCGCCACGACCGTCGTCGGAGAGCTCTACCATCTTAATAGAAGCAGAACTGATGTCGATTCCAATCAGCGGAGGGGTCTTTTCTTTAAAAAAGTTGAATTTCAAACTGAAATTCCCTTTCTGGGTTCGTTAGTTACGTTCATTTCTAATAATTTACATTAAATCCTATCAACAACTTTAAGCCCTGTAAAGCAATTTTTTTATTGGTCAAATTTACTGTGGGTTTAAATAACACTTTTTAACGCTTTATTTTATTGTTTATTAGCAAGGTGCATCATAGCAATTTATAATAGTCTCGATTCTAATCATTGAAATCGTAAACTTCATGACTCCTACAAAATGGTGGCACTACGTTTTACTCGCTATATTCGTTGGCGGTTTATCTGTAATAGCACTTGTCGCTATTGCCGCCGCAATTATTTACCCTTCACTCCCATCGCTTGATGCACTCACCAATTACCAGCCCAAACTTCCTTTACGCGTTTACTCTGAAGATGGTTATTTAATTGGCGAGTTTGGTGAAGAGCGTCGCGCTTTTATTAATATCGACCAAGTTCCGCAAAACCTTAAAGATGCAGTGCTGGCTATTGAAGATCGCCGCTTTTATCAGCACAACGGCATTGATACTACGGGGATATTAAGAGCCATTAAAAATAATGTGTCAGGCAGATCCCACGAAGGTGCCAGCACCATCACGATGCAAGTGGCCAAAAACTTTTTTACGGTACCAAACGGCAAACGTACACTTATTACCAAAATCAATGAAGCTTTACTGGCTATTAAGATTGAACATAGTTTGAGTAAAGATAAGATACTCGAGCTTTATATCAACCAGATTTATTTAGGTCAGCGTGCTTATGGTTTTGCTGCTGCCTCGCAAGTGTATTATGGTAAAACCCTTGCTAAGCTTAATCTTGCAGAAACTGCTCTGCTGGCTGGCTTGCCTAAAGCGCCATCTAACTATAATCCATTTACTAATCCAAAACGCTCAATGGGTCGTCAACAAGAAGTTTTACATGACATGTTTCGCTTTGGATTTTTGAAAGAAGATGATTATCAAGCCGCACTTAAGCAACCTTTACGTTTTAAGATAACAAAACAATCTCGCGACTTATCAGCTGACTATGTGGCTGAGAGCGTTAGAGACGCTTTGTATGCGCAATATCAAGACGAAATTTATAGTAGCGGTCTGAATGTTTACACCACCATTCTCAAAGCAAACCAAGAGGCGGCTAACGCTGCAGTACGTGAAGGCGTTTTAGATTACGACCTACGCCACGGCTATCGTGGCCCAGAAAAAGTATTAGATATTGCATCATTGCCAGTTCCTGAATACTCAGCTAAAAATAAAAAGAATGCGCTAGATATAGCTTTAGATGACTTTGAAGTATTTAACGGCTTTATCCCGGCAATCATTACCAGCGTTTCACCTAAATCTATTCAGGCGCATACCAAAAGTGGCGAAGACATTGTCGTTACAGATAAGGGTTTAAGCTTTGTAGATAAAATGTTGCGTGACAAAGATCCTACTAAACGCTTACTGAAAGAAGGCGCTGTCATTCGTGTTATCAAAAATGAAGAGGCTTGGCGTATCGTGCAACTTCCACAAGTTGAGTCTGCTTTAATCGCGCTTGACCCTGAAAATGGGGCAATACGCGCACTTGTTGGCGGTTTTGATTTTAATCAGAGTAAGTTTAATCATGTTACGCAAGCATGGCGCCAACCAGGCTCAAGCTTTAAACCCTTTATTTATTCTGCTGCATTAGAAAAAGGTTACACGCCAGCATCTATTGTAGAAGATGCGCCTTTAAATTTCTCAGCGTCTGAAACAGGCGATAAAGACTGGTCACCGCAAAACTATGAGAATTCATTTGAAGGCCCAATCACTTTAAGAAAGGCATTAGCTCATTCAGTTAACACGGTTGCAATTCGCGTATTAAAGAATATAGGCCCTGACTATGCGCAAAGCTATATCACCCGTTTTGGTTTTGAAGCCAAAAAACATCCAGCCTATCTCACCATGGCGCTAGGCGCTGGCTCAGCAACACCTTGGCAGATGGCGAGTGCGTATGCCGTATTTGCAAATGGTGGCTACCGCGTTAAGCCAAATTTAATTTCAAAAATTGTAGATCAACATGGCAAAGTGATTTCCAGAACGGTTTTTGACCATGCTAGCAATGGCGCACCGCGTGTGATTGATAGTCGCAATGCCTTCATCATGAACTCTATGATGCAAAGCGTTATACGCAATGGCACTGCCGCAAAAGCGCTAAAACTAGGTCGTAGCGATATTGCAGGTAAAACGGGTACAACCAACGACCATATAGATGCTTGGTTTGCAGGTTATAGCCCGAAACAAGTCGCTATTGCATGGGTAGGTTTTGACACACCAAAACCACTAGGTAGAGGTGAAACTGGGGCAGCCGCAGCTTTACCAATTTGGATTAAATATATGGCAACCGCATTAAAAGGCACGCCTGAAATGGCAATGCGTATGCCTGATGGCGTGGTTGCTATGAATATAGACCCAACTACCGGCACGCGAGATGATAGCGGCGTAACTGAGTATTTTTATCATGAGAACCCACCGCCATTAGTTGAAGCTGATTTACCACCGTTATTAGATGGGAGCCAAAATCCTGATGAGCTTGGAGGGAACTCACCACTCACGAATCAGCCGCAGCAAGTATTACAACCTGATATAGCATTGCCTGCTAGACCAGTGCCAACAAGCCCCAGCCCCCCTCCTTCAAGTGGACATTCTGATGCCCAAAGTAATGCCGCAAGGTTATTAAATACACACTGATCAATTAAATTAATAGTTAGTCTAACTTCTATGGCCAAAGAAAACCTTCAGCAATTACGACAGCTTATTGCTCAGTCAGCCGCCAGAATGATGGCGGAAGACGGCATATCTGACTATGCTTATGCAAAGAAAAAAGCAGGTAGACAAGCTGGTGCATTAGATGGCGACGTATTGCCTTCGAATGCAGAAATTGAAGAGGAACTGAAGCTCTACAACGCACTCTTTTTAAGCGATGAGCAGCCTGAAAACTTACGTGAACTGCGTAAAAATGCGTTGTTCACCATGAAGTTATTAGAAAAATTCAACCCTTATTTAACGGGCCAAGTGCTGGATGGTACGGCTGGCTTGGGCTCAGAAACGCACATACATTTATTTGCAGACAGCTTAAAAGAAGTAGAAATGTTTTTACTTAACCAAGATATTCCGTTTGAAACCAATGAAAAAACTTACCGCGTAATCAACGATGGAAAGCGCGATAAAAAAGGTGACCATCGTAAAAAAGTGCCAGTTTTCTCACTTGAGATGTCTACAGGCGTCATTAGATTAAGCGTATTTGAAGTTGATGAAATAAGAGTGGCAACCAAGCGTGCCGCCGATGGAAGCAACGCAGAACGCGCAAATATTGAAGATGTGAAAGCCTTGTTAGTTTAACCCTACCAAGCTCCACGCCCTTATTCACCCAAATGCTGTTTATTGACATGCGTAGCATGCCAATTCCGCATCGTTTGATTATAAGCTTCCACCTCACTTAGCAATGAGGTTGAGGGATTACACACGCTGATTGTTTCAATGTTATATCCAGTCTTAGTATCTATCCCAGCTGGATGAACAATTGATGGTGCGCAAACGTCTTTATCCTGAACACTTTGTGCATCTAATGCTAGCAGTCGCAATCGCAATGCTTGAATATCTTTATTTGCAGTTACAACACCACCCTCTGTGTTGATTTCAACCAACAAGTTGGTAGGCTCGTTTCGTTGCGGTGCGGACTTAGATAACATTCCATCAAGCTTTGCCGAAGAAATCGTTTTCTTTTCCAATTTGCCTTTCGGCGCACGCTGAGCAACCTCAGGAAGGCTCATCATTACTGCTGGTGCACTTTTTTCCACAGCTTTATCTTGTATTACGGGAGCAGGTACTGGTACGGACGCCGCAGCAATTGGTGTTTGAGCTTCGTTTGCTAACGATGCTGGCGCCTGCGAAACTGCAGGTAATGAAGATTTGCCTTTACGAGGCGCGGTGACTCGAGCTGATTTTTTTTCTACTATATTCTTAGCGCTAGCCTCTGCAGCTGCGCGTTTATCTACATAACTGGCAACGCCATCTGCCGTACTTATGTCCACTGTGTCACTAGCTACCGTTTGCTCATTAGGTGCAGCCACTTTCCGCATCGAATCATCTGGCAACTCATGCCAAAATATCACTACGACCAACACCGTGGCCACAGCACTTCCAATACCAGTGATATGCCAGCTTGTACCAAACCATTCACGCCAAATGTTAGAAAGGCGAGTAAGCCTCGTTTCACGGGCTTGCTTTAAGGCGTTATCAGCATAAGCCAACACCACAGCACGCGTGGTATCACTTGGCGTTAGCTCACGATCTGGCGCATGTTTGAGTGCTTGCTGTAAATGTTCATCTTGTAAACTCATGAAGTCGTATCCGCTTCAAAAATTGGCTGCAAATGTGCGCCCATACATAAACGCAGTTTAGACAAAGCATATCGCAAACGGCTTTTAACCGTTTCAAACTCAGCATTCAGCACCTGCGTCATTTCATCCAAACTCAAACCATCATCATGGTGCAACAAAAATGCTGCGCGCTGCATCGCCGGCAAACTCTCTAAACAATGCAAAAGCTGCTGACCAGCCTTTCGCCAAAACGCCTGTTGCTCAGGCTGCTCCGCACTGGATGCTGGCCATAACTGCCACGCTGTTTCACTATCATCATCCAGCCAGCCTTCATCCACTGATACTTCACGCCCACTTTTGCGCAAAATATCCACCGCACGATGATGCGCCAAAGTATAAAGCCAAGTCTTAAACGCCACACCATCGCGCTGTTGCCAGCTATCACGCGCATCCACTAATCGCATCCAAGTATCCTGGAACACCTCATCCACCTGCGCCACCAAACCAACACCCAACACACGTCGCAAATACCGATAAAGCGGCTTCTCATGCCGCATATACAAAGAGTGAAAAGATTTACTGTCACCCGCACAGAATTTGCGCATTAAATCTTCATTGGTAATTAAAATGATGCTCATTAAGCAAGTGTGTCATTAGGGAGTTAAACGGTCAATCTATCCCTATGGGGTTAAAACAACTTTACGAGTTAAGAGTTAAAAGCCACTATATTCCGACTTTCGTAGGAATGACGGTTTTTTTGAAAACTAGAATCAATATAACGTGGATAACACGTTATATTGATTAATAGCGTTTGAAAGAATTATGCATTAATTAAACATCCTTGAAACACCAATACTTGTAACCAACAATCCCCTGCTACCGCGCCTGCACTGCTCAGTTTTATGGGAGTTTTCGGTAAGCGGCTGTTTGAGCCAAGTGATTTATTTGGCGAGTTTCCGATTGCCGCCCATCAAGCTGAGCAGCGCAGGAAATAAGCGGTAGGGGGTGTCGTTTACTTTGGTTACTTTCTTTTGGACAAGCAAAAGAAAGTAACTCGCCAGTCGCGCGAAAGCGACATCTTACATGCGGCGCAATGCCTTTGAGTTATTGTTACGCCCTACTTAGCGGGTTGTAAAGTAGCATGTAATAGCTCTTTTATTTTTTGTAATTCTGCCGTTGTATCACCGCACTCTGCGACGCGAGAAGGTCCTGCATCAGAAAATGCCATTACAACACGTTCAGCCCACCCACCGCGAAATGAATACCAAATAAAGCTGCCGAGCTCATCGGTTTTAGCTCTATTGTTTATGCTATAACGTTCTGCGTTTAGCCAAAAAGTTTTAGGTAGCCCCTCAGTCTGCAGACCATATATTGCTATCTTTTCCGCATTTTTTTCAATTATTGCACTCTTTGGATCACCAGACTCAGTGGCTCGCCTTACTCCTTGGCCAGGCCAATAACCCTTATCTTCAATAATTTTATAACCGTAATAACTTGGTGAGTCATCGGTTATACCACCATCTAAAAAGATTGCTTCAATGTTTGGAATGCTTCGTTTAACGACTATACGCGACCCTTCTTCACATTTTGTTTTTAAATCTGCCCTACCAATCATTGCGTCTGCGAATGGAAATGCCAAAATTACTAAGGTGGCTATGGTAGCGGTTGGTTTGCTTAAGTTTTTCCAAACATAACGTACTAGCTTAATGTTCAGCCAAACATATGCAATTAATAAAAATAATATACCTAGACCACCCATATAACCCCAGCGTAAAAAGATATTAGAAAAATACTCAACCTTTCAACCAACGCGCCGCATCCATCGCAAAATAAGTCAAAATCCCATCCGCACCAGCCCGTTTAAACGCCAACAAGCTCTCCATCACACAAGCCTTTTCATCCAACCAGCCATTTTGCGCTGCAGCTTTCAACATCGCATATTCACCACTTACCTGATACGCAAACGTTGGCACGCCAAACTCATCTTTCACGCGGCGTACAATATCCAAATACGGCATCCCTGGCTTCACCATCACCATATCTGCACCTTCTGAAATATCCAATGCCACTTCTTGCATGGCCTCGTCGCTATTGGCTGGATCCATTTGATATGTATATTTATTGCCTGAACCTAAATTGCCTGCCGAGCCAACTGCATCGCGAAATGGTCCATAGAAAGCTGAAGCGTATTTAGCTGAATAAGCCAGAATTTTAGTGTGAATGTTTCGCGTGCTTTCTAATGCCTCGCGGATTTGACCAATGCGTCCATCCATCATGTCGCTAGGCGCAACAATATCAGCGCCTGCATTGGCGTGAGAGATGGCTTGTTTAACCAAGACTTCAATGGTTTCATCATTCATCACATAGCCAGTATCATCAATCAAGCCATCTTGACCGTGGGTGGTGAATGGGTCTAATGCTACATCTGTCATCACACCGAGTTGCGGGAATGCGGACTTTAATGCCATCACAGCGCGCTGTGCTAAACCTTCTGGGTTATAGGCTTCTGCGGCATCTAGACTTTTGAATTTACTATCCACAACTGGAAATAATGCAATAAGCGGAATGCCTAGGGCTACACATTCAGCCGCAGTTTTTAGCAGCACATCAATGCTTTGACGCTTTACGCCCGGCATAGAGGCGACTTCTTCAGTGCGATTCTCGCCATCTAACACGAACACTGGGTAGATTAAATCATCGCTTGTCAGCACGTTTTCGCGCATCATGCGGCGTGAAAATTCATCTTTACGCATACGGCGTGGGCGGGCGTAGGGATAGCTCATGGATTCCTCAATTCTATATTTGACTACACGTCATTATTTTTCGTGCGAACTCCGCTCTCAGAATGCCAACGGAATGAAAAGCTTTAACTGTTAAATTATCCAAATACTCTTGCCAACTCTGCACCTGGGTCTGGCTGGCGCATAAATGCCTCACCAACCAAGAACGCATGCACATCATTGTCACGCATTAACTTCACATCTTCTGGTGTGAAAATACCTGACTCAGTGACCACAAAGCGGTCTTCTGGCAGCACTTTTAGTAAATCTAAAGTGGTTTGCAATGTCACATCAAAAGTACGCAGATTACGATTATTGATGCCTATTAATGGTGTGTCTAATTGCAAGGCAAGTTCTAGTTCATCTGCATCATGCACTTCTACCAACACCGCCATGCCTAAGTCATGCGCGAGTTGTTCTAAAGCGCGCATTTGTTTAACTTCCAGCGCGGCCACAATCAGCAAAATACAGTCTGCCCCCATCGCACGTGCTTCAAACACTTGGTATGGGTCTATCATAAAGTCTTTACGCAACACTGGCAGCTTGCAAGCTTTACGCGCCTGTTTTAGATACTCTGCACTACCTTGAAAATACTCAACGTCAGTGAGTACTGACAAACACGCTGCGCCGCCTTTTTCATAGCTTTTAGCGATTTCAGCTGGGTTAAAATCTTCACGAATGATGCCTTTAGATGGACTGGCTTTCTTGATTTCTGCAATCACCGCAGGTTTATTAGCACTCACTTTTTTAAAGATACTACCTACGAAATCACGTGGATCGCCTTGCGCTTCAGCTTGCTTTTCTAGCTCAGCTAAACTCACAATGCCTTTGCTGGCTTCAACTTCCTCACGTTTTGTGGCTAAAATTTTATTTAAGATGTCTGACATTATTTAATTTACCTGATGATATTTCATTCGTAGTTAGAAAATTGAATTTCTAATTGTAAGTGGTTCCATTGTGTTTAATCCAACCACCCTCTATTTTTCCTTGTGGGTCGCGATGCGTCCAATGCACAATTCCACCTTTGGGGTTATAAACATATTCGCCCCTAAATTGAATGATATCGCCCACAGCTAGCGGTATAGCCGACGTTAAGTCGATATTATGAGCAAATAATAAAGTTTGCTCATCGGAAATTTTTACTAAAAACTTTTGATGGCGCAAACCGTTGTCATCTTCAGTTAATAGCTTTTTCACAACGCCACTGCCTTCGACAAAAATATTGCTCTTTTTATCGTGAAAAGCTTGTATAACCGCATCATTATTATGCTGAACCTGTGTGGAAACTTGCGACTCAGCAACTGACGGAGTGGCAGTTTCATGCTGTCTGCATGCGGCTAAAACACTTAATAATAAAATTAAATATAGGGCTTTTTTCATGCGGCAGTTTCGTGCTTGAGTGCTTGCAGTTTTGCCATGGCAGTACCATTGTCAATCACATCTGCGGCAAGTTTAATGCCACTTTGCAAGCTCTCTGCAACACCAGACACATAAATTGCTGCACCTGCATTGAGTAAAACAATGTCGCGTGCTGCGCCGTGCTTACCACTAAGCACATCTAAGATCATCGCTTTTGATTCTTCAGCGTTTTGCACTTGTATGGTTTTTAAATCATGAATTTGCATACCAAACTGGCTTGGGTTGAGCGTATATTGAGTGACTACGCCATCTTTTAACTCAGCAACATAAGTATCACCAGTAAACGAAATCTCATCCATTCCATCGGCACCATGCACAACCATGACATGCGTACTACCCAAGCACTGCAACACTTGCGCTAACAAAATCGTTAAGTCTTTATGAAACACCCCCATCACTTGCCGCTTAGCGCCTGCAGGGTTGGTCATTGGTCCAAGCAGGTTGAACAGGGTGCGTATACCCATTTCGCGGCGCACAGGCGCAGCATGCTTCATGGCGCTATGGTGATTTGGTGCAAACATGAAACCAATGCCAATGCTATCGACGCATTTCGCGACCTGTTCAGGCGACAAATTAACATTAACGCCTAAAGCTTCCAACACGTCAGCACTACCACAAGTAGATGAAACTGAGCGACCACCATGCTTGGCAACTTTTGCACCAGCCGCTGAGGCAACGAAAGCACATACAGTTGATACATTAAATGTTTGAATACCATCGCCACCTGTACCACATGTATCAATCAAGTGGTTTGTGTCGTTGATAGTGACTTTAGTCGAGAGATCGCGCATAACTTTGGCGGCGGCGGCGATTTCTTCGACCGTTTCGCCTTTCATGCGTAAACCCATCAGCAAGCTAGAAATTTGTACAGAAGTCAGCTCGCCAGACATCATCATGCGCATGATTTCCAACATTTGCGCATGGCTGAAGTTTTCCCGATCAAGCAGTTTCTGCAAGGCCTCTTTGAAGGTGATATCGATTGCTTGTCCTTCAGCCATTACTTTTCCTTCAAGAAGTTATCCAACAACTCGTGACCGTATTCCGTGAGGATAGATTCTGGGTGAAATTGCACGCCTTCTACACGCAAGGTTTTGTGACGCACGCCCATAATCTCGCCATCGTCAGTCCACGCGGTGATTTCTAAGCAATCTGGTATGGTTTCTTTTTCGATGACCAGTGAGTGATAACGCGTTGCTGTGTAAGGGTTAGGCAGGTCTTTAAACACGCCAATATTTTTATGGTGTATCAGAGAGGTTTTACCGTGCATCAAAGTTTTAGCTTTGATGATATGTCCGCCAAAAGCCTGACCGATACTTTGATGGCCTAAGCAAACGCCTAACAATGGAATCTTGCCCGCGAATTCTTTAATGAGCGGCACACTAATTCCTGCCTCATTTGGCGTACATGGGCCAGGCGAAATAACAATATGGTCTGGTTTAAGTGACGCGACCTTTGCCAAATCAATTTCATCATTACGATACACCTGAACGTCTTGCCCTAACTCGCCTAAATACTGTACCAAGTTATAAGTGAAAGAATCGTAATTATCTATCATGAGTAACATATTAATTCCCTGCTTTCGGTGCCAAATTTGTATTTGAGGTCAGGTCTGGGTTCAAATCTAAGTTCAAGTTCAAATCCAACCCCGCCTGCACCAACTCAGCCGCACGTAGAACGGCTTTGGCTTTGTTCTGCGTTTCATCCCATTCACTTTGCGGCACCGAATCTGCCACGATGCCCGCACCTGCTTGCACATAAAGCATATTGTTTTTAATAACGCCGGTTCTAATGGCAATCGCTACGTCCATATCGCCATTGAAACCCAAATAACCTACTGCGCCAGCGTAGATGCCGCGTTTGCTTGGCTCTAACTCATCGATGATTTCCATGGCGCGCACTTTAGGCGCTCCACTTACCGTACCGGCTGGGAAGGTCGCTTTAATCACATCAATCGCGTCCATGCCAGCTTTGAGCTTGCCTTCTACATTGCTGACGATATGCATGACGTGCGAATAGCGCTCTATCATCATATTGTCGGTGACTTTTACACTACCCGTTTGTGCGACACGACCTACATCATTGCGACCTAAATCCATCAGTTGTACATGCTCTGCACGCTCTTTAGGATCAGCCAACAACTCCACAGCCAACGCCAAATCTTGCTCGCGAGTTTTGCCACGAGGGCGCGTACCAGCAATCGGACGAGCCGTCACAGTGCCATTTTCTAAGCGTACTAAAATCTCTGGTGATGCACCCACCACATGATGGTCGCCCATATCGTAATAGAACATATAAGGTGATGGGTTCAGACTGCGCAAAGCACGATATAAGGACAATGGTGGTGCAGTGAATTTTTGCGACATGCGCTGAGACAACACAACCTGCATAATGTCACCATCTAAAATATATTGCTGTGCTTTTTTAACGGCGGCTTTGAAATTATCCTCACCGAACTCAGAAGTAGCAACTGATGTTTCTGATGGACTTGATTCTGGAATCGTTACGTTTTTACGCAACATTTTGGCTAAATCGTTCAAACGATTTAGTGCCGTTTCATAAGCATTTGCTTGGTCTGTGTTGGCATAAACAATGAAATAAAGTTTGCTGCTTAGGTTATCAACTACCGCAATCTCTTCAGACACCATTAGCAACACATCAGGCACATTGATTGCATCTGGCTTTTGTACGCCAGCTAAACGCTTTTCAATATAGCGTACGGTTTCATAACCAAAGTAGCCAGCCAAACCGCCAGTAAAGCGCGGTAAGCCTTCATAGGGCGGAGTTTTGTAGCGCGCTTGATAACTTTTCACAAAGTCTAATGGATTGGTATTTTCAACCGTTTCAACCACGACATTATTTTCAAATACTTGTACTTGATTATCATGCGCCACGATACGTGTTCTGGCTGGCAAGCCGATAATAGAGTAGCGACCAAAACGCTCGCCACCTTGTACGGACTCAAGCAGGTATGAAAAAGGTTGATTAGCTAACTTCAGATACAGCGACAATGGTGTATCTAAGTCAGCAAAGGTTTCTAGCACTAGCGGGATGCGGTTAAATCCTTTTGCCGCTAAAGCATCGAATTCTGTTTTATTGATTGTGGTAAACATGATGTCAAAATCTTTCTAATAATTTTCTAATATTGGCGGCTTTACGCAGCCGTATTGGCTACATTTCGCCTATTGGTTGCTGGCAAGGTCGGCTCAGCTTCGCCAAGAGCCACGCCAGCTTAGAAAGTCATTATTAAAAGTCATCATATTCACTTATATTCTGCTCGTAAATTATTAAAGTAAAACTGTAATTAAATCTTGCGAGACCAACTCAGTTAAATCCTCAATCATTGCATCGACCGTAGATTCATCAATCGGCCGTCCCTGATTATAACCGTAAGGCACGGTAACAATAAAACAACCTGCCGCATGAGCCGCGGTAATATCAGTTTCTGAATCACCAACTAACATTGCCTCAAAAGTATGAACGTCTAGCTTGGCACAAATGTGCTGCAACTGCATAGGGTCAGGCTTCTTCTTTGGCAAACTATCACCAGAAACTACCATTTCAAAGAACTCTGCCAAACCGCTTTTTTGCAATAACGGTAAGGTGAATTTTTCAGGCTTATTGGTCACACAAGCCAACTTCAAGCCTTTGTCACGCAAAGCTTGTAAGCCTTCCACTACGCCATCATACGGTTTACTATCGATTACATTATTTGCATAATGTGCGAAAAATAACTTCTCCGCTTGCGCAAATAATGCCGCATCAGTTTCATCATTCAACCGACTCACATCCAACTGGCTATTCAAGCAGCGCTTAATAAGCACCGCCGCGCCTTCACCGATATAACTTTCAACTTGCTTTGCGGGCAGCACTGGTCGATTTAAATCAGCCAGCATTAAGTTGATTGCCGATGCGATTTCTGGCGCACTGTTGATTAGCGTGCCGTCAAGATCCAGCATGACGGCCTTTACTCTAAACATGGCTAATTAACTTAAATGCAAAAAATTCAAACGGCAATGCACCGATATTTGAATTTTTAAACAGTGGCTAATGCAGCGCGCATTTCGCCAACTACTGTGTTGTAACGATTTTTATCAGCATCGTTACCTTTAGTGAAAATCGCGCTACCGGCTACAAATGTGTCAGCACCTGCACGTGCAATTTCAGCGATATTTTGCGCATTCACGCCGCCATCCACTTCTAACCAAATTTGACGACCAGTTTTTTCGTAGTAAGCATCAATTCTTGCGCGCGCTAATTTCAACTTTTCTAGAGTTTCTGGAATGAATTTCTGACCACCAAAGCCAGGGTTTACAGACATCAATAAAATCATATCTACTTTGTCCATCACGTGGTCTAAATAGCTTAATGAGGTGGCTGGGTTAAATACCAAGCCAGATTTACAGCCCAAATCACGCACCATTGCAAGGCTGCGGTCAATATGTTCAGAAGCTTCTGGGTGGAATGTAATGATGTTCGCGCCAGCTTTAGCAAAGTCAGGGATAATACGATCCACTGGTTTTACCATTAAATGCACGTCAATCAACGCGCCTGCATTTTTTGAAATTTCACGAATCGCTTCACAAACTAAAGGTCCGATCGTCAAGTTAGGCACGTAATGATTGTCCATCACGTCAAAATGCACTAAATCTGTACCTGATGTAATCACGTCTTCGATTTCTTGACCTAATTTAGCAAAGTTTGCAGAAAGAATACTAGGGGCAATTCTAAAAGTTTTATCCATGACGAAAATCCAAAAGTCCAAAAATTAAGTAATAAGTCGTTATTTTAACGCCATTTTACACTTTTTGGATATGAGCCTTGCTTAACATAAGCCAATACATCAAAATTACGCTTATGCAGCTATATGTAATCGGCGTCAATCACACGACCGCACCCGTTCAGATTCGAGAAAATGTCGCTTTTAACAGCGAACATCTAGGTAGTGCCTTGCGCGAGCTCACCTCACACGACGCGACTGAAGCGGCGATTCTATCCACATGCAACCGTACAGAACTCTATTGCAGCGCAGAAAACTCTGAGAAACCGCTGCAATGGCTATCGCATTATCACAAATTGGATACTAGTAGCATTCAGCCTTATATCTACACTCTGCCAAATGACGAAGCAGTAAAACATGCTTTTAGGGTAGCGTCGGGCTTAGATAGCATGGTATTAGGCGAAGCGCAGATTTTGGGCCAATTCAAGCAGTCCGTTAAAATTGCCCAAGATGCGGGCACGCTAGGCACCTTATTACACAAGCTATTCCAACGCACTTTTGAAGTTGCTAAAGAAGTGCGTACCAACACAGACATTGGTGCAAACTCCATTTCAATGTCGGCTGCGGCCGTTAAGCTTGCGCAACGTATTTTTGGCGACATCAGCCAACAAAAGGTACTGTTTATCGGCGCTGGTGAAATGATAGAGCTATGCGCAGACCATTTTGCAGCGCAAAAACCTAAAAGCGTGATGGTAGCCAATCGCACGCTGGAGCGCGGCACCGCTTTGGCAGAAAAGATTTCATCGCAAGGTATTAAGGCACAAGCCATTCTATTAAACGACTTGCCTGAACGCTTTGCCGAATTTGATATAGTCATTACCAGCACCGCCAGCCAATTGCCGATTGTAGGCTTAGGTATGGTTGAAAGTGCGATTAAAGCACGCCGTCATCGCCCGATTTTCATGGTCGATTTAGCCGTACCACGTGACATTGAAGCCGAAGTGGCTCAGTTAGATGACGTATTTTTATATACGGTTGATGACTTGGCGCAAGTGGTCACAGATGGCATGGCGAATCGCCAAGAAGCGGCAGTGGATGCTGAAATTATCGTGTCAGCACGCGTTGAAAATTTTATGCAGTGGATGAAAAAGCGCGATGCTATACCAACAATCAAAGCGTTGCGCGACCAAGCGGAAGCCACTCGCCAAATGGAATTAGAAAAAGCGCTGAGGCTCATTCAAAAAGGTGAAAGTGCTGAAAAGGTATTAGAAGCATTGAGCAATGCGCTTACCAACAAATTCTTACACGCACCAAGCCACGCCTTGAATCGAGCGCATGGTGATGAGCATACCAAGCTGGAAGATGTGATTAAACAGCTCTATCTGACTAAAAATTAGCCAGCTTAAACATTAAACTCAATATCCAGCTCTCGCTGAAGGTTAGCTAAGCCTCGCCATACTCAGAATGACGGAGTTTGGAGCATTTAGGGTTAAAATACTCCAAACTGAAACCCACAATAAAAACATATTACAAAGAAACACCCTATGAAACCTAGCATGATTAGAAAACTCGCCACCTTGAGCGAGCGTTTAGAAGAAATCAATCGCCTCATGAGTTCTGAGGGCGTGACTAATAATATGGATAACTACCGTAAACTCACACAAGAGCACGCGGAAATCACGCCCATCGTTGAACAGTATCACCTGTTTGAACAGGCTGAAGCCGACATCAAGGAAGCGCAATCCATGTTGAGCGACCCTGACATGAAAGAATTTGCGCAAGAAGAAATTGAAACTGGTAAAGAAAAATTAGAACAAGTTGAAAAATCCTTGCAAGTATTATTGCTACCAAAAGACCCTAACGACGATAAAAACCTATTTTTAGAAATTCGTGCAGGTACAGGCGGTGATGAGTCTGGCTTATTCTGCGGCGACCTTTTTAGAATGTACTCAAGGTATGCTGAAAAACAGAAATGGAAAGTCGAAATCATGTCCGCCAATGAAAGTGAAGTAGGCGGCTACAAAGAGATTATTGCTAAAATTGAAGGTTATGGCGCTTACTCAAAACTCAAGTTTGAATCTGGTGGTCACCGCGTACAGCGTGTGCCAGATACGGAAACACAGGGACGTATTCACACTTCAGCTTGTACGGTAGCCGTATTGCCCGAAGCAGACGAAGTCAGTGATGTGGTAATTAATCCTGCGGATATCCGTATTGATACTTATCGTGCCAGTGGTGCGGGTGGTCAGCACATTAACAAAACCGACTCTGCCGTGCGTATTACCCATGCGCCAACAGGTATTGTAGTGGAATGCCAAGAAGGGCGTAGTCAACACGCCAACAAAGCACAAGCTATGGCAGTACTCGCCGCGCGAATTAAAGCCAAACAAGTGGATGAGCAAAATAGCAAAATCGCCAGTGAGCGTAAAAGCTTAATTGGTTCTGGCGACCGTTCAGAGCGCATCCGCACTTATAACTACCCGCAAGGCCGCATCACTGACCATCGCATCAACCTCACACTTTATAAGATTGATGCCATTACTGAAGGTGATATGGATGAATTGATTGGCGCATTGTCGGCTGAACATCAGGCTGATTTGTTGGCAAGTTTGGGTGAAGATAACTAAAAATGAATATTCATGCGATTTTGCATGAAGCATCAGCATTACTTTCTCAAACGCTTGAGTTAAGTAGCCAAGAAACTAAGTTCGAAGCACAACTGCTCTTACAGCAAGCACTTAATGTCAATCGTGCCTGGTTAATTGCACATTCAAATGATGCCCTGCAGCCCAATATCCATAAGGTGTTTGAGGCACTCCTAAAACGACGCTTGGGTGGCGAACCAATGGCTTATATTTTAGGTAGCCGTGAGTTCTATGGTATGAATTTGCTGGTAACGCCTGATACTTTGATTCCGCGACCTGATACTGAAACACTGGTAGAAGCGGCTTTAGCGAGAACTTCAAATAACCTAAATCTATCAATATTAGACCTCGGCACAGGCACAGGCGCGATTGCCTTGGCGATTGCAAAAAATCGCCCACAAGCTAGTATTGTTGCGGTGGATGCATCAGAAGGGGCTTTAGAAGTCGCCAAACAAAATGCTCTACATTTAAACATTAATAATGTTGAGTTTCTTTTAAGCAACTGGTTTGAAAATCTAAGCGATCAACGATTTGATATCATCGTCAGCAACCCACCATATATTGAAGAGAATGACGCACACCTCGCGCAAGGTGACTTACGTTTTGAGCCTATGAGCGCATTAGCTTCTGGAGCGGATGGAATGGATGACATTCGTCGAATTATCAGTGATTGTTTAATCCACCTGAAACCACAAGGCTGGTTGATGCTGGAACATGGGTATAACCAGGCGGAACAAGTGGCTGATTTAATGGCAGACGCTGGGTTAACCAATATTGAAACGATTAAAGATTTAGGTAACAATGACCGCGTTACGCTAGGCAAGAATCCGCTAATTGTCAGTACCCATTGGGATTAATCTTCTTTATATTTTATAGTTCTATTGTTAATACTTGAGTTTTAAGCCCTCTTTAAACAGAAAGTTTTTATGATTAACCACATTCGCCTTGCCATTCGTAACGACTTAGAAGCGCCTGCCGAAGCGCGTACATTTGGCTCTGGCTGGTTAAGTGGCGTTGCGGCTTTGGTAATTGGTATAGCAGGTTTATTTTTAATGCTGAGCTCGCAATACTCCGCATTTTTCTCCACCAAAGAACTTGGCGGCTTATACAAGCTGCCTTATTTAAATTTAATCATACAAATACTTTTGGGCATTGGTTATGCCTTAGCCTGTATCAACATGATGCTCAGACGCAACAGAGTGCTTGGGTTCAGCGCGATTGCCGTGGTGTTTTTAGCAACCATCATTGGCGAGATGAGCTCTAGTGTATCGAGCGTTGATCCAAATGCCACACACCTAGCATCGCTTGGTTTAGATTGGTTTGTGCTGAATATTTTATTCACAGGTTTACTTTTTGTGCCTTTAGAAAAAATATTCGGCCGCCTTAATCAACCACTATTCAGAAGCGAATGGCGTGAAGACTTATTCTATTTCCTGCTGGGTAGTTTACTGGTGCAAAGCTTAGCATTTCTGACGCTTGCGCCTTCCATGGCAATCTTGCAGCACACTAGTAATTGGGCAGAATTTAGACAGATGATGGCGAATCAACCAATATGGCTACAAGTCATTGAAATCATGTTTCTGACTGACTTTGTGCAATATTGGTTTCACCGTGCTTTCCACCAGATTCCATTTCTGTGGGGCTTTCATGCGGTACATCACTCGGCTAAATATATGGATTGGTTAGCGGGCTCGCGCATGCATATCGTCGAAATTGTCGGCTTGCGTTCCATGACAATTATTCCAATGTACGCCCTAGGTTATGCTGAAAACGCGCTGCATATTTACATTTTTCTAGTGTATCTCAATGCGACATTTATCCATGCTAACGTACGTTTTAATGTGGAATGGCTCAAACCTTTCATCGTGACACCGCGCTTTCACCACTGGCATCACGGCATAGAAAAAGAAGCGATAGACGTGAATTTTTCTATTCACTTTCCGCTTCTTGATCGATTATTTGGAACCTACTATATGCCACCAAACCAATGGCCTAGCGGATATGGCGTGGGTGGACACCCTGTGCCAAATGGTTATTGGCAGCAATTTTGTTATCCATTTAAACGTAAAGCTTAAAATTGACGGGCTTTGATAACAGCGCTCAATAGAGGCTTTTCAGTTGCACATAATTATCGGCAGAGGCCATTAAGCCTGCAATCTCTTCTTGCGTTAATGCGCGGATTTTCTTAGCAGGGCGGCCGACATATAAATGCCCGCTTTCCAGCACTTTACCTTCTGGCACAAGGCTACCAGCAGCCAGTAGTACGTGCTTTTGCACCACGGCTTTATCCATCACGATGCTGCCCATGCCAATCAAACAGGTATCTTCAATGGTGCAGCCATGCAAAATCACTGTATGGCCAATTGTGACGTTATCGCCAATAATCAAGGGCGAGCCTTGCGGGTCATCGCTAGATTTATGATTCACGTGCAGCATGCTTAAATCTTGAATATTAGTGTTTTTGCCAATGCGGATAAAATTTACATCGCCGCGTATCACTGCGCTAGGCCACACCGAGCTATTTTCGCCTATGCTCACTTCACCTATGATAGTAGCTGATTCGTGGACGTAAGTATTTTCAGCTATTTGCGGTGTTTTACTCTGAAAGGTTTGAATGTTTTTTAATTGCATCATCATGCCTCTTTTTTACAAACTAAAGTTTCAATCAAGTTAAAATCTCGCTCAGCGCATATTACTAACAGCAGTATTTAATTTACACATAGTATAATCACAAAATGACTGAAAATAACTCCGTTAGCACTAGTTCTGTTGGCTCTGACTCTGTTGGAATTGTTGCCCCACAAACCGCTCATTTCGACAAACCGCTCACGCTAAAAAGTGGTGCGGTGCTGCCGCAGTTCGACCTTGTATATGAAACTTACGGCACATTGAATGCAGATAAATCCAATGCGGTTTTAATTTGCCATGCGCTATCTGGCACGCATCACGTTGCTGGGAAATATACTGAGAGTGATAAATACGCAGGTTGGTGGGACAATTTAGTTGGCCCCAACAAGCCGTTAGACACTAATAAATTCTTCGTCATTGGTCTTAACAACCTCGGCGGCTGTCACGGCAGCACTGGCCCCGTGAGTATTAACCCTGAAACCAATCAGCAGTGGGGATCACAGTTTCCGGTTGTGACGGTTGAAGATTGGGTTAAATCTCAGGCTTTATTAGCTGATTATTTAGGCATTCAACAACTAGCTGCCGTCATTGGCGGTAGCCTAGGTGGTATGCAAGCCTTGCAATGGACAATTGCTTACCCAGAGCGCGTACGCCATTCATTGGTGATTGCCTCTGCGCCTAACTTGACCGCGCAAAACATCGCATTTAACGAAGTAGCGCGCCAAGCAATTATTACCGACCCCGAATTTCATGGCGGCGATTATTACGCGCACCAAGTATTGCCACGCCGCGGTTTGCGCATCGCGCGCATGCTAGGCCACATTACTTATTTAAGCGACGATGCAATGGGTGCCAAATTTGGTCGCAAGCTTAAAGGTGACATTAAATATAGCTTCGACGCTGAGTTTGAAATGGAATCTTACTTGCGTTATCAGGGCGATAAATTTGCGGGCGAGTTTGATGCCAACACTTACCTGCGCATGACGAGAGCTCTGGATTATTACGACCCTGCTCTTAATCACGATGGTGATTTAAGCGCCGCTTTAAATAAAGTCACCGCGAAATTTTTAGTGGTTTCTTTTACTAGCGATTGGCGCTTTTCACCTGCACGCTCGCGAGAGATTGTAAAAGCGCTGCTCGACAATGAACGTACCGTAAGCTACGCAGAAGTGACTGCAGCGCATGGTCATGACGCATTTTTAATGCCAGATGCGCATTACCACAATATTTTGCGCACCTATTTAAATAGTATTGAAGTTGGTATTCACCATGCAAAATAATGTAAATATTACAAATTCAACGCAAGAATTCAGGCAAGATTTTGCAATTATCTCTGGCTGGGTAAAATTTGGTTCAAAAGTACTCGATTTAGGCTGCGGCGATGGCGCATTGCTAAAATTCTTACGCAGTGGCTTAGAAGTAAAAGGCTACGGCGTAGAAAAAGATGATGCCAATTGGCTGGCGTGTATGAACAACGGCGTAAACGTCATTCAAATGGACTTAGAAGACGGTTTATCAGGCTTTGAAGACCAATCATTTGATACTGTCATTCTCTCGCAAACGCTACAAGCCATGCACAATACAGAAGGAATCGTGTTGGAAATGTTGCGCGTTGGTCGTGAAGTGATCGTCACTTTCCCTAACTTTGGCTATTGGCGCAACCGCATACAAATTCTCTCAGGTAATATGCCTGTGTCTAAAATTCTGCCGTATCAATGGTTTGATACGCCTAATGTACATCTTTGCACCATTAATGACTTCGACGAATTTTGTAAAAATCACAAAATTTCAGTGCTTGAACGCAAAGTCATTACCGATGGTAATCAAATAGATTTTATGCCTAACTTCTTAGGTAATTTGGCTATTTATCGTCTGAAAGCCAACTAGTAGTGCATCAAAACCCCGCACAGTCTAGCATCTGGCAATCGCTGCTTAGTAAAAAGATGCTGATCTGCGTTTTCTTGGGGTTTACCTCAGGCTTGCCTTTGTATCTGCTGTTGCAACTACTACCCGCATGGTTACGTTCTGAAGGCATGAACCTCAAAACCATCGCTGCATTTGCGTTTATACAGCTGCCATATTCGTGGAAATTTGTATGGGCGCCACTGATGGACAGATACAACCTCATCGCACCGCTTGGGCGCAGGCGCAGTTGGATGCTCATCACGCAGGTAGCACTTTTTGCCAGCATGATTGCTTACGGCTTTTATGAGCCAAAACTCAACATTACCACCATTGCGGTTATTTCAACGCTGATTGCGTTTTTCTCCGCCAGCCAAGATATTGTCATTGATGCGTTTCGCCGCGAAATTTTAAGTGACCATGAACTAGGCTTAGGCAACAGCATCCATGTAAATGCTTACCGCATTGCGGGGCTAGTACCAGGCTCGCTTGGGCTGATACTGGCAGACCATTTACCTTGGTCATCCGTGTTTTGGATTGTTGCGCTGTTTATGCTGCCTGGCATCATCATGACATTATTGATACGCGAATCACTCAAGGTTGTTGCTCCAAAAACACTGTACGCCTCTGTGGTTGAGCCTTTTCATGAGTTCATTAGTCGCCAAGGCTGGCAAAGCGCATTATTGGTGTTGGTATTTATTTTGCTCTACAAACTTGGCGATAGCATGGCAACAGCACTCGCCACGCCATTTTATTTAGATATGCACTTTAGCAAAAGTGACATTGGCGCTATTGCAAAAGGTAGCGGCTTAGTTCTACAAATTGCAGGTGCATTTGTAGGTGGGTTATGGATGCTCAAACTAGGCATAAACCGCGCCTTGTGGGTGTTTGGTATTGCCCAAGCTGTCACTATTTTAGGCTTTGCTTGGCTGGCACATGCGGGACCTTTTGATGTGATTGGCACAGCTGAACGCAGCATGCTAGCCATTGTGATTGGCGCAGAAGCCTTTGGCGTTGGCCTAGGCACCGCCGCCTACGTTGCCTACATGGCGCGCGAAACCAACCCCATTTACACCGCCACTCAGCTCGCTTTATTTACCAGCTTATCTGCCGTACCACGCTCAGTGTTTAACGCACTAACAGGCGGCATGGTAGAAAATTTAGGTTGGGAGAATTTCTTTTATGTCTGTACGTTCTTAGCCATTCCAGGCATGGTGCTTTTACTAAAAGTTGCGCCTTGGAACACAGTTAAAGAAAATAGCTAGCTCGTCATCCCGACTTTCGTCGGCATGACGGTGAGCAAAGTTTCTGTAAGGTTACCGCTATCCACACGACCAACTCCTATGATCACAAAGGGAGTTCAACCATGCGCCTGATTGCTAAAATTACTTTCGCTTTAAGCTTAGTTAACCTTGCTGTACAACCTGCAATCGCCGCAGAATGTAGTGCCAAAAGCGGCGCAGCGACAGTACCCTTACTCGAGCTATACACCTCAGAAGGTTGCAGCAGTTGTCCACCCGCAGATAAATGGCTAAGCGATTTAAAGCCAGATACTAAAAAAATCATCCCCCTCGCTTTTCACGTAGATTATTGGGACTATATCGGCTGGAAAGATAAATTCTCCAAGACTGAATATAGCGACAGACAACGCAAAGCTGCCGCATTCGCAGGCACAGGTTTTGTCTATACCCCTCAATTTGTTTTAAGCGGACGCGACTTTAAAGGCGCCGATACGTCGCGCTTAAACCAAGCTGTTTTTGCCAGCCAGAAAATAGCTTCTCGTGCTAATTTAAGCTTAAACGCCATCACACAAACAAATGGTGAAATCACACTCAAAGCCACTGCCCAAGCCATTAACTCTGCCGAGATTAACAATGCTGATATTTTTATAGCGATTTATGAAAATAAATTAGTCAGTCAAGTCAATGCAGGCGAAAACAATGGCCGTGAGCTAAAGCATGATTACGTGGTGCGTGATTTACTCGGCGCGTATCAGCTCAGCAACAAAAATGAATTTTCGAAAAGCTTAACCTTAAAACCAGAGTGGAAAGGCAGACAAGCAGGCGCGGTGATATTTGTACAGGATTCAAAAAGCGGTGAGATTTTGCAGAGTTTGCAATTGCCGTTTTGTGGCTAAACTTTGAATGATAAATAGGCCAACCAAAATTTGACGTGTGCAAAAACTTACGCTTATTTAAGATAGAATATAGCTCTACCCTCAAATATAGCACCGTTACGTGAACACCGATCACCCCCAAAAAGGCATTTTATTCATCTGTGCCGCAGTGTTTCTCTTTGCAAGTAGTGATGCGCTATCTAAATACCTCACAAATTTTTACCCTGTCGTCATGGTGCTATGGGTGAGGTACATTGTGCACGTTTCGCTGATGCTAATTGTATTAAGGCCTCCATCATTAAAAACCTTATTAATTAGCAAAAAACCAAAGCTGCAAATAATTCGCGGCTTATGTATGGTGAGCACTAACTTACTATTCATCTCCGCTTTACGGTACATTCCATTAGCAGAGGGCACCTCAATTGTTTATATCAGCCCCCTATTAATCACAGCATTATCCGGTCCGTTTTTAAATGAGCGTGTCGCGCGTTTACAGTGGGTTGCTGTTGCAATTGGATTTATAGGTGTCTTGCTAGTCGTACGCCCTGGTGGGAGCATGTTTCATCCTGTCGCTTTGCTAGCATTAGGCGCGGCAGTCTCGTTTAGCATATATCAAATCATCACACGCAAACTTAACCACTTCGATAGTTCAAGCACCACCAACTTCATCAGTGGGCTAATCAGCGCAGTAGTGACCAGCTTGCTACTGCCATTTTTCTGGAAAATACCCACGCTACACTACGCCATACTAATGGTGCTACTTGGCGTATCAGCACTCGTCAGCCACCTGCTAATGACCAAAGCCTACCAGCACGCAAAGCTCTCCACATTAGCGCCATTCTCATACATGCAGCTATTATTTGCAGGCTTAATCGGCTACATCTTTTTTAATCAAATTCCTGATGTCATTGGAATGGTTGGTATGCTAATCATTGTGGCTGGCGGTCTTTTAGTTTTCAGTAAAATTAATTACAAGTAAATTGAGCAGTTAGGCTCTACATTCACTTCAGGTGCGACAATTTGTCACATTCTCAAGCACCTTTATTTACTCTAAAATCAAAAAAAGCTTCTGCTTGAAATGCCTTCATTTAACGAAGTGATTAACACCCAATTATGTAAATTGAGCGTCATCATGAATAAAATAATTTTTAAATACTTAACAACTGTAGCATTAAGTTTTCCTGCAGTCGTTTACGCTAGCTGCGGAAGCGCTTTTTGTAATTTGAATACAGATTGGGATATTCAAAGCATTAGCGCTAAGTCTGGTGTGCGCTTAGATTTGCGTGCTGAATATATCAATCAGAATCAGTTACGTAGCGGTACACACAAAACCCAAGCCGCTGGCGAACTGGGTGAGCATGATGAAATTCGTACTATCAATCGTAATTATTTAGCTACGATTGATTGGAGCATTAATGAAGATTGGGGTCTAACTCTTAAAGTGCCATTCATTGACCGTACTCATGAACACATTTTTAACGATGATGATGGCTTTGGCAACGTAGCTCCAGAGCTAGAAAAATGGAATTTTTCAGGTTTAGGCGATGTTCAGGCGATAGGACGTTATCGCTTTTATCATGACGCCGATAGCAACGCTGGTTTACGTTTTGGCCTTAAATTACCTACTGGGGATATTCACAAAAGCAATGCTGAGGAAAATGCAGAGCGCAGCCTTCAGCCGGGCACAGGTAGTTTAGATGGCTTAGTGGGTGCTTATTACAACTACCACACAGGCAATTTAAATTGGTTTGCTCAAGGTACTTGGCAACAAGCCATGAATGAGCGAGATAATTTCAAGCCAGGCAGCAAACTAAATGCTGACCTAGGCTTAAGCTATAGCGCCAATCCAGATTTAAATCTAATGTTACAGTTGAACGCGCAACATAAATCCCATGACACTGGAGCTAATGCTGAACCTGCTGACTCAGGAAGTAGCACTTTAAGCTTTAGCCCAGGTCTTAGCTACCGCCTTACTGGTAATACGCATATTTATGGGTTTATTCAAACCCCTATTTATCAACATGTAAGAGGTGCACAGTTGACCAGTGACTGGTCGGCAGCTTTAGGAATTAGCACATTGTTCTAATGGTACAGCAATTTATTTTATTGAGTACTCTAGTCAGAGTATTCAATAATTAAAGGCGCATGATCACTAAACCTCTCCGCCTTATAAATACTCGTTGAAACCGCCTTAGCCGCCGTTGCTGGCGTCGCAATTTGATAATCAATACGCCATCCTACGTTTTTTGCCCAAGCCTGCCCACGATTGCTCCACCATGTATAGCTTTCATCAGTGGTATCAGGGTGCAAGGTTCTATAGACATCTACCCAGCCAACTTCATCAAACAATGTGGTCAGCCATGCGCGCTCTTCTGGCAAGAAACCTGAATTTTTCTTATTGCCTTTGTAGTTTTTAAGGTCAGCTTCTTTGTGGGCAATGTTCCAATCGCCGCAAATGATGATTTCGCGACCACTTTTGATTAGTGCGTGCATATGCAGCATAAAGCGCGTCATAGCGCTAAATTTAAAAGCTTGGCGCTCTTCTCCGCTTGAGCCTGAAGGCAAATAGAGTGAAATCACACTTAAGTTACCAAACTGGCATTCTATGTAGCGTCCTTCGCTATCGATATCTTTAACGTCATCGTTAGAGCCTCCCAAACCTTCTATCACTAAATCAGGTTGTATTTTGCAATAGATACCTACGCCGCTATAGCCTTTCTTTTCAGCATAATGAAAATAGCCATAGTAGCCAGCTGGGTTGAGCATTTCTGGCGTCATATCCGCTTGTTGGGCTTTAATTTCTTGCATGCACACTACGTCTGCATTTTGCGTTTGCAGCCAAGTTTGCACACCTTTATTTGTTGCAGAGCGTATGCCATTCAGGTTTAGCGATATAATCTTCAAAACTTAATTCCTTAATATAATGATCTAGAACATGAGCACGAAACACACAATTGAGCAGTCTGAGCAATTTAGACAAGAGTTTATCGCATTTGCCATTAAAAAAGAGGTTTTGCGTTTTGGCGAGTTTAAAACTAAAGCAGGTCGTTTAAGCCCCTATTTCTTTAACGCAGGCTTGTTTGATGATGGTGAAAGCTTGATGAAACTCGGCGAGTTTTATGCGGCCGCGATTGAAAACTCAGGCATAGAATTTGATATGTTATTTGGCCCAGCCTACAAAGGCATTACGCTTGCGGCAAGTATTGCCATAGCATTTGCCAAAAATGGTCACAATGTGCCCTACGCGTACAATCGCAAAGAGGCTAAAGATCATGGCGAAGGCGGCGTGATTGTTGGTAGCCCGCTAAAAGGTCGGGTGCTCATCATTGATGATGTGATTTCGGCAGGCACATCAGTGAGAGAATCTGTTGATCTTATCCGCCACAATGGCGCCACTGCTTGTGGCGTAGCTATTGCCATAGATAGGCAAGAGAAGGGTTTGGGCGAGTTATCTGCCGTGCAAGAAGTGATAAAAAATAATGGAATACCAGTGTGCGCAATCGCTAATTTGGATGACTTATTGACCTATCTAGAAAATCAAAATGGTATGGCACAAAATTTGCTAGTGGATAAAGTCAAATCGTATCGCCAAATGTATGGCGTTATTTAATTAGTTTTAAGGTTGAATATAGCGCCTTAAAATATTCATAAAAATGGTGAAGAAAAAGTATTAGTTTTTAAAATGAAACCTTTAGCTGAAATTAATTCACATTTTACTAACAAGGCGAAACTTAGTCATTCAAGTTCAGCCTTGTTTGTTTTGCTTTCTTCAACCCTACTGATACTCACCTGCTATGCGCACCTAGCCTACGCTGATGGCAGCAAAATCGTGAAATGGAAAGACGCAAATGGCGTCACCCATTACGGCGACAAAATGCCAGCGCAAGAATCTGGTCGTAGCAATAGTGTGCTGAATAATCAGGGCACCGTAATTAAAACGAATGAGTCTTTTAATCCCAAAGATAACTCCCAAGAAACTGAGAAGCTTTCAGCAGAGCAACAAAGGCAAGATAAAGCCTTGTTAGCGTCTTATTCGTCTGTAGAAGAAATTGATATGGCAGAAAAACGTAACTTAAAGAGTGACGAGACTGCTTTGCTCACCTTAAGCCAGAATCAAGAAGATAACAAAAAATTGTTGGCTAATATTTATGCTAAATTTTCTGGCAGAAAAATGCCCAGTCAAGCCGCTGAAGAGGCTCAAAACTATCAAACACAAATTACAAAATCGAAATCCCAAATTCTTGACGTACAAAATAGCATTGCTCAAACAAAAACTCGTTTTACCCAATATCGGTCTAGGTATCTTGAATTAAAGCCTAAATAAAGCTCACGTAGAAATATTCATAATATAAGCAGTTGATAAAAAATGCCGCCAGTGCCCGAAACTTTCTCGGCATTGGCGGCAATTTACTTTGTAGCCACTGAAATTTCTAATTTAACAGTTGGCTAGCTTAACTTTTTCTTCAAAATATCGTTCACTTGCGCTGGGTTGGCTTTACCTTTTGAGGCTTTCATTGCTTGACCAACCAAGGCATTAAATGCCTTCTCTTTACCTGCTTTAAATTCTTCAACCATGGCTGCATTTGCGGCTAATACTTCATCAATCATCGCTTCAATTGCACCGCTGTCTGACTCTTGTTTTAGGCCTTTGGCTGCGATGATATCGTCAACACTTCCTTCAGCATTCCATAGCGCCTCAAACACTTGCTTGGCTGCGTTGTTTGAAATCGTATTGTCGCCAATGCGTTTTAAGAGCTGTGCAAGTTGCTGCGCATTGATGGGTGAGTCAGTAATGCTGGTATCAGCTGCGTTTAATTTAGCAGCCAATGTGCCCATTACCCAGTTCGCGGATTGCTTAGCGTCCGCACCAGCATCAACTGTTGCAACAAAGTAGTTGGCTAAATCTCGTGAAGTTGTCAGCGCGTTTGCGTCATAGCTAGATAATGCATATTGTGCTTCAAAGCGCGCTTTCATCGCCTCTGGCAATTCTGGCATAGTAGCTTTTACAGCGGCTTTATCTGCTTCAGAAATCACTAATGGCAACAAATCAGGGTCTGGGAAGTAGCGGTAATCGTTTGCCTCTTCTTTGCTACGCATGGAGCGTGTTTCGCCAGTATCTGGGTTAAACAAAACGGTTGCTTGTTGTATCGTTCCACCATCTTCTAGCGTTTCGATTTGCCAGCGTGTTTCGTATTCAATGGCTTGAGTCATGAATTTGAACGAGTTCAGGTTTTTAATCTCACGACGCGTGCCAAGCTTTTCTGTGCCTTTAGGGCGCACGGATACGTTGACATCACAACGAAAGCTACCTTCTTGCATATTGCCATCGCAAATGCCTATCCATTGCACTAATTCATGCAGTTTTTTGGCATACGCCACAGCTTCAGCCGCTGAGCGCATATCTGGCTCAGTCACGATTTCTAGCAATGGCGTACCCGCACGGTTTAAATCGATACCGCTCATGCCTTCAACTGCGCCATGCACAGACTTACCAGCATCTTCTTCCAAATGCGCGCGCGTGATATTCACCACTTTTTCATAAGCGGCATTTTTACCAACCGCTGGTACTTGTATTGTGACGGCACCTTTACCAACCACTGGCAACTCAAACTGACTGATTTGATAACCTTTCGGTAAGTCAGGGTAAAAATAGTTTTTACGTGCAAATACTGAGCGTGGCGCAATATGGGCATTAATCGCCAAGCCAAATTTAATGGCACATTGCACTGCCTCTTTATTCAACACAGGCAACACGCCTGGCAAGGCAATGCTCACTTCGCAGGCTTGAGTGTTTGGCTCTGCGCCATACTTAATGGATGCACCTGAAAAAATCTTAGTATTTGTTTTTAGTTGGGTGTGAGTTTCTAACCCAATGACGACTTCCCATTCCATTATTTAACTTCCTTTGGCAATACCAGTTCTGGCATTCTCTCGTGCCAATCTGTCACTTGTTGATATTGATGCGCCACATTCAACATACGTGCTTCATCAAAATAATTACCGATAATTTGTAGCCCCACAGGTAACGATACGCCATCGTCGCTTTGCGCAAAGCCAGCTGGGATGCTCATGCCCGGTAAGCCAGCCAAATTGGTAGAGATGGTGTAGATATCTTGCAGATACATGGCGACTGGATCATCCACTTTCTCACCTGCTTTAAATGCAGTTGATGGCGCAGCTGGACCCATAATCACATCACATTTTTTGAAAGCTTCAACAAAATCTTGCGCGATTAAACGGCGGATTTGCTGAGCTTTTAGATAATAAGCATCGTAATAACCAGCGCTTAATACATAGGTGCCAATCAAAATACGGCGTTTTACTTCCGCACCAAAACCTTCAGCACGGCTTTTGTTGTACATGTCCATCAAGTCCGTATATTCAGCCGCACGGTGTCCATAACGCACACCATCGTAACGCGATAAGTTACTTGAAGCTTCAGCTGGCGCCAACACATAATAAACAGGGATTGATAAGCCAGTATTTGGTAATGAAATATCTACAATTTCCGCACCAAGTTTTTTGTATTCGGCAATGGCAGCTTCAATCACTTTGCCTACGCTTGCATCTAAACCTTCGGAGAAGTATTCTTTTGGCAGACCAACTTTTAGACCTTGCAAAGGTTTTGCAGGATTTGAATTATAAAGATCGCGCGTGTAATCTTCTTTTTCACGGTTCAAGCTGGTTGAATCACGTTCGTCAAAACCTGCCATCACGTTCATCATCAGCGCACAGTCTTCTGCACTTTTTGCCATGGGGCCAGCTTGGTCTAACGATGATGCAAAAGCGATCATGCCGTAACGGGACACTGCACCATAGGTTGGCTTTAACCCTGTAAAGCCACACAAGGAAGCTGGTTGGCGAATTGAACCGCCAGTATCAGTACCCGTTGCCGCAGCACAAAGTCTTGCAGCTACCGCCGCAGCACTACCGCCGCTACTTCCACCTGGCACACGATCAAAACTCCAAGGGTTTTTAACGCCACCAAAATAGCTAGTCTCGTTAGATGAACCCATCGCGAATTCATCCATATTAGTTTTACCCAAATTCACCGCGCCTGCAGCATCAAACTGGGTGATGATATGCGCGTCATATGGTGCAATAAAATTGGCTAACATTTTTGAACCGCAAGTGGTTTGCCAGCCTTTCGCACAAAAAATGTCTTTTTGCGCGATGGGGATACCTGTTAATGGGGCAACATTTCCTGCAGCGATACGCGCATCTGCTGCTTTGGCTTGTGCCAAGGTTTTGGCTTCATCTAAAGCAATGTAGGCATTAATACTAGGGTTGTATTGCTGAATTCTATCTAGAAAAGTTTGTGTTAATTCAACACTAGAAATTTTCTTAGCTTGGAGCATCTCGCCCAGCTGTTTTAGGCTGCTGTTAATCATATTCAAGTCTTATTTTAAGTTTTTACTCAATTACTTTAGGTACAAGGTACAAACCACCTGCTACCGCTGGCTCAGTTGATCCATTTCCAAGTTCAGGTGCGTTTTTCTGAAATTCGTCGCGCAGATTAGTTTTAGTGACGATATCATCACGTAAACGTTGGTTTACATCTTGAGAATGCGACATCGGCTCAATGCCAGTTGTGTCGACAGCTTGCATCTGCTCAATCAAAGCAAGAATTCCTGTCAGCTTAGAAAGAGTTGCAGCAGCATCACTTTCACTCACTTCAATACGCGCTAAATGTGCAACTTTTTTGATGTCTTCAATGCTTAATGCCATGTTTCATTAATCCGAAATTTAGTTAGTACATTTTGATGTTCAAAATGAGTCACTTGATATGACTTCTCTTTACAATTTAGTTGCAATCACATCTTAATTTTCAACTCAATATGCGGTATTATACCTGCAATTTACTGACGTCTTAATTGCGCTTAAATATTTACTTAGCGCCCCAAATCGTCATCTTGCATCAAATCACAGGAAAAACACAATGTTCGGTTTTATAACTAGCTATTTTTCAAACGATCTTGCTATTGACTTGGGTACAGCGAACACGCTGATTTACTCTCGCGGCAAAGGTATCGTTTTAGATGAACCGTCAGTGGTTGCCATTCGTTTAGAAGGCGGACCAGGTGGCAAAAAAATCTTACTCGCAGTTGGCGCTGAAGCCAAAGGCATGTTGGGTCGTGCGCCAGCAAACATTCAAGCGATTCGCCCAATGAAAGACGGCGTGATTGCCGACTTCACCATTACTGAGCAAATGCTTAAATACTTTATCCGCCGCGTGCATGACGCCCGCTGGTTTTCACCAAGCCCGCGCATTATTATTTGCGTACCGGTTGGCTCTACTCAAGTTGAGCGCCGTGCAATTAAAGAGTCTGCTGAACGCGCTGGTGCAAAGCAAGTGTTTTTGATTGAAGAACCAATGGCAGCAGCGATTGGTGCTGGCATGCCAGTTTCAGAAGCGACTGGCTCTATGGTGGTAGATATTGGTGGGGGTACCACTGAAGTGGGTGTTATTTCACTTGGCGGTATTGTTTATGCGAAGTCTGAACGTGTTGGCGGTGATAAATTCGACCAAGCGATTATCGATTACATTCGCCGCAATTACGGTATGCAAATTTCTGAGCCAACCGCTGAAAACATCAAGAAAACGATTGGTTCTGCATTCCCAGGCTCAGCTGTATTAGAAATGGAAGTGACAGGTCGCAACCTTGCAGAAGGTTTACCTCGTAAATTTACGATTTCAAGTAATGAAATTTTAGAAGCACTGACTGAACCATTAAATTCAATTGTTGGCGCGGTAAAATCAGCACTAGAACAAACTCCACCAGAACTAGGTGCTGACATTGCTGAAAAAGGCATGGTATTAACTGGCGGCGGCGCTTTATTGCGTGATTTAGACAGACTATTGGTGGAAGAAACTGGCTTACCTGTCATCGTTGCAGAAGATCCTCTGACTTGCGTTGCGCGCGGTTGTGGCCAAGCTTTAGAAGAAATGGATAAACTAGGCAGCATCTTCGCCTACGAGTAATAAAGGCTGAATAGCCTTCGTGATGAAGTAAAATTTAGGCCGTGCTATACGGCCTAAATCACATAAGAAGTTAAACTTCTACCTTTTAAAGAGAAATTGAATATCGCTTAACCAATGTCACGCCGCTTTAATCACAAACTCGAGCAACAATCCGCCCCTGCATTTTTTGTGCGCGGTCCGAGTCCGCTTGCGCGTTTGGCTTTTTTCTCTGCACTTTCACTGGCATTAATGGCGGCGGATTCTCGCCTAGAATACCTCACCACCGTGCGCCAGAATCTACAAGCGCTATTGCACCCATTGCAATTACTGGCTAATGCGCCATCACGGCTTTATCGTGACACCACTGAGTACTTTTCAACGCATGAATATTTACTTAATGAAAATCAAAACTTAAAGAAAAATGCGCTGAAACAAGCTGTTGAGTTGCAAAAACTCAATACACTTGAGCTGGAAAACAATAATCTTCGCCAATTATTAAAAACTAATCAGTCGATTGTTGAAACTAGTGTGGCAGCTGAAATTATGCACGTGGGTCGCGATTTATTCACCAAGAAAATCATCGTAAATCGTGGTGCTACGCACAACATCGTGGCTGGCGAAGCGGTGGTTGATGCAACTGGTGTGATTGGTCAAGTCACGCGTATATATCCGCTAAGCAGCGAAGTCACACTTATTACTGATAAATCATTAGCCATTCCTATACAGGTCGAACGTAATGGTTTGCGTGCCATTGCATTTGGACATGGTCGCGACAACACCTTGGATTTGCCGTATTTGCCAACTAATGTAGATATTCAACGTGGTGATAAGTTGGTGACATCAGGCATAGATGGCGTTTATCCCGCAGGACTTGCTGTTGCAACAGTTTCACAAATTGAAATTACGCCTGATTCACCTTTCGCACGCATTATTTGCGTACCGACAGGCGGCGTTGAAAACCATAAACAAGTGCTTTTAGTCAGCATCCCACGTATGGCCGAGCCGCTTGAAGCCGAAATTATCAGCGCAATTAAGCCAGATGCAAAAACCAAAAAAACTGAAAGTAAAACCATCGCGGTTAAACCAGTAGAAACTAAACCTGAAGTCACAAAACCTTCTACAATTAAAGCCGAGCCTGAAAAGCCGCAATTAATACCAGAAACTAAGCCGCCTGCAATCATACCCCCCAACAACCCGAGCAAGCCACATGCCGCCGAGTAAGCTCAAATCCCTTTACCTGTCGCTGATTTTGGCGTTTGTATTTCTACTGCTACCATGGTCTGGCTTTGCATTAAAAATACGTCCAGATTTTATATTGCTGGTCATTATTTTCTGGCTAATACGCGCACCAAATTTATGCAATGTAGGTACAGCTTGGTTTCTAGGTCTTTTTGTAGATTTAGCGACGGGCGGAATATTTGGTCAATTTGCCTTGGCTTACACCATTACCGCATTTTTTGCAGTAACTTATCAGCGTCGCCTAGTATTGTTTAACCATACGCAGCAACTATTTTATGTGTTCTTGTTACTGATGATTTCACAAATCGTTTTGCTTATCATTAAAACCTTCTCCGGTGCGGATGCGTTAGGTTGGAGTTATTTCTTACCAAGTATTGTTGGCGTTTTACTTTGGAGAGTCGCTGTCATTTTTGGCTTGAACACGGGCGGTCGCTCGCGTGGGACTTAACATTTTGATGGCTGGCATTTAATTATGCGCGCTGAACTTAAGAACTTTCAGCATGAGCAATATTACTTTAAGCTGAGGTTAGGCTTCACAGCTTTTGTGGTGATAGCGCTATTCAGCGTATTGGCACTACGTTTCTCATACTTGCAAATCAAACAGTACAAACACTATCAAACTCTAGCTGAAAACAACCGTATTTCGCTTGTGCCGATTGTGCCTAACCGTGGTTTGATCCTCGATAAAAATGGAGTCGTACTGGCCCATAACTTTTTCGTTTATACCTTAGAGATTACGCCGTCCAAGGTAGATAACCTCGAAAAAACCATCTCCGAAGTCAGCAAATTAGTAGAAGTCAGCTCATTAGACCGTAAGCGCTTTAACAAACTTCGTGAAGAAAGCCGCAACTTTGAAAGCGTGCCAATTCGCACGCACTTAAATGAAGTAGAGGCCGCAAGTTTCGCAGTTAACCACTACCGATTCCCAGGTGTAGAAATCAAGTCTCGATTATTTAGACACTATCCACTAGGCAAACTAGGCGCGCATATGGTGGGATATATCGGTCGTATCAACGATAAAGATTTAGAAAATCTTGAGAAAAATGGCGACCTATCCAATTACAAAGGTTCTGACCATGTTGGTAAGAGCGGCATAGAGCAGTTTTATGAGCGACAACTGCATGGTACTACCGGCTTTCAGCAAGTTGAGATTGATGCTGATGGCCGAGCCGTGCGGGTATTATCAAGCACGGCGCCTGTGCCCGGCAGCAACCTTGTTTTAACAATCGATAGCAAAATCCAGGAGATTGCTGAAACTGCTTTTGGCGAACATCGCGGTGCGTTAGTCGCAATTAACCCGAAAACTGGCGAAGTACTCAGTTACGTCAGCCAACCGACTTTTGACCCCAATATGTTTGTGGATGGTATAGATGTTGAAAACTGGCGACTACTCAATGACTCTCTAGATAAGCCGCTAATTAACCGACCCATACGCGGCATTTACCCGCCAGGCTCTACTTTCAAACCATTTGTTGCAATGGCTGGATTGGAAAATGATAAGCGTGTTCCACCCTTCAGCATCAGCGACCCTGGTTACTTTACTTTAGCCAATAGCGTGCATAAATACAGGGACTGGAAGCCTTCAGGTCACGGCATGGTAGATATGCAGCGCGCCATCACCATCTCTTGTGACACTTTTTTCTATGGCTTAGCGCTGGAATTAGGTATCGATAAATTGACAAGTTTTGTTGGGCATTTTAATTTTGGTAGGAAAACTGGCATAGACATTCAAGGCGAAAATGAAGGCCTATTACCAACTCCAGAATGGAAAATGCGGCGCTTTAAGCAACCTTGGTATCAGGGTGAAACCGTCATTGTTGGCATTGGTCAAGGTTACACTTTGGTGACGCCTTTGCAATTAGCGCAAGCCACGGCGACATTAGCGAATAATGGTGTGGCAATGAAGCCACATTTAGTCGCTAAGATTCAAAAAACCATTACTAATGAAACGCAAACGGTACCATTGGTCGTGCAAGATACCATTCCACTCAAACCTGAAAATATTGATATTGTTAAACGCGGCATGATTGCGGTAACGCAACCCGGCGGTACCGCAGCTTCTGTAGGTGCAAATGCACCGTATTCTATTGCTGCAAAAACAGGTACGGCACAAGTGATTGGCATCAAGCAAAATGCAAAATATAATGCTAGCAGTATTGATGAGCGCCATCGTGACCACGCCTTATTTATTGCCTACGCTCCAGCAGAGGATCCGACAATCGCGATAGCGGTTATTGTAGAAAATGGTAATCACGGCGGCACCACAGCAGGGCCAATTGCCAGAAAGGTCATGGATTATTATCTCCTAGGCAAAATGCCTGTGCCTGACCCTGTCAAGGATGATAAAAAGGCACCGACAAAGCTACCTAATAATGCATTAGGTACAGATGCAACTCAACCAGCACCAGAAGAAGAATTGCATGATTAGTAAACTGTTAAAGCAATTTTTTAAACACATCGATTCGCTCCTCATGGTGTGTCTATTCTTTACCTTAATGGTTGGTTTGTTCGTGCTTTATAGCGCATCAGGGCAAAGTGTCGCTCGCATATACGGGCAAGGCATTAACATTGTGGTTGCCCTGAGCTTTATGTGGGTGGCCGCCAATATTGCGCCAAATCAGCTTGAGCGTATTGCTCTTCCACTCTATATCTTTGGCGTTTTACTTTTAATTGCCGTCGCATTATTTGGCTCAATTAGTCACGGTGCACAGCGTTGGCTTAACCTAGGCTTTACTAAAATTCAACCTTCTGAAATCATGCGCATCGCCATGCCGATGATGCTTGCTTGGTATTTTTCCAAGCAAGAAGGCAAACCTAAAATGGCAGATTTTGCGATAGGGGGGCTATTACTATTGATACCTGTTGCCCTGATTATGAAACAGCCCGATCTAGGCACGGCCTTGCTCATTACCGCATCAGGTTTTTACGTATTATTTTTAGCGGGCTTAAGTTGGAAGTTACTGCTGGGTAGCGCAGTGTTGTTTGCCGCATCTACGCCGATACTTTGGTCTATGTTGCATGACTATCAACGTAAGCGTATCGAAATTTTACTAGACCCTACCCAAGATCCACTGGGTGCTGGCTACCATACCATACAAGCGATTATTGCGATTGGCTCGGGTGGCACCGCGGGTAAAGGCTGGCTAAACGGCACGCAAGCTCAGTTAGATTTTCTACCAGAACGCACTACAGACTTTATTTTTGCCGTCTTTGGTGAAGAGTTCGGATTATTAGGTAATTTATTGTTATTACTATTATTTACTTTGATTATTATGCGTGGCTTGGTGATCGCATCGCAAGCGCAAAGCACTTTTGCGCGGTTATTAGCGGGTAGCATCACACTGACCTTTTTCACCTATGCATTTGTGAATATGGGCATGGTAAGCGGTATTTTACCTGTGGTAGGTGTACCATTGCCGTTAATTAGTTATGGCGGAACTTCCATGGTGACGCTTTGCCTTAGTCTAGGTATTCTAATGAGCATACATACACATAAAAAATTGGTAGCCAACTAATGAATTTCAAAATTTCAAACCATCAATTGATGCGCTCTAGCTTATTCATACTGGTAATGACTGCACTGTTAGCTGCTTGCGGACAGAATCCTACCCTCAAATCTGCCCCTAAAACGCCAACGGCGTCTGCTCCAGCAAAACCAGCAACAACGCCTAGCAACGAATCAACAACAAAAACTGAACCCAAACCAGGCTCAGGCGGCTATTACTTAGATGATGGCCCAGGCGAAAATGCACCAGCGAATATAGACAGCATCCCAAGTGCCACATTAAAAACGGAACAACCTTACAAACGTGCAAACAAACCATACTCAGCATTAGGTCAGCAATACACGCCTATGACTGGTTATGTGCCTTATAAAAAACAGGGCGTTGCTTCATGGTATGGCAAACGTTTTCATGGCAAAAAAACCTCAACGGGTGAAGTGTATGACATGTACGCCATGACTGCCGCACATACTGTTTTGCCGATTCCTAGCTATGCAAAAGTCACAAACCCTGCGAATGGCCGCTTTGTCATAGTGCGCATTAATGACAGAGGGCCATTTAAACGTGATCGACTTATTGATTTATCTTACGCTGCAGCTTATCAATTGCGCTTAATTAAACAAGGTAGTGGTTTGGTAGAAGTGGAGTCGATAGACACCAGTCCAGAGGCGATGAGTAAAATTTCGACTGACCCATCAATGCAAACAGCCGCCGTATCTAAGGACGTTTCTCAGAATCCATCGTCAAATACATTGTCTGAAAACATACCTCCAAGCAATATCACACCTGTTGCACAAACTTCCGCGATAGAAACAACACCAACTGCAACACCTGTATTATCGACCACGGCTATCAGTGCTCTAAACACGCAATATTATGTTCAAGCGGGTGCTTTTAAGAGTGAAGCCAATGGCGATTTATTACAGAAAAAAATCCAAAGTTTAGATTTGGGCGAAAATGTAGGTGTAGCTAACGTGTATAATAGTGGCCTGTATCGCGTAAAACTTGGGCCCTATGCAAGTAGATCTGAAGCTGACATTTCGGCTGCAAACATCCGTAGGCAGCTAAACATTTCTGCACACGTCACTAATTAATCAACATCTCATACATAAATTACATGCAAAAACTAACTACTACTCCATTCAAAAATATCTTATGTGCTTTTGTGCTCAGCACAACGGCGCTTGCTATTTCTTCTGTAGCTCAGGCTGAAAGTGCGCAAATTGCACCGCCACCTAACTTGGCGGTTAAGGCCTATTTACTTAAAGATTTTAATAGCAATTATGTGATCGCGTCACAAAATAGCACTATGCGCATTGAGCCTGCGTCACTGACTAAAATCATGACTGCATATTTGGCTTTTAAAGCGCTTAAAAATGGTCACCTATCCCTGACACAAACGCTACCCGTCAGCGAGTTGGCTTGGAAAGTAGAAGGCTCAAAAATGTTTATTGAGCCAAATAAGCCTGTGACAGTGGACGAACTTTTACACGGTACGATTATTCAATCTGGCAATGACTCTTCTATCGCACTAGCTGAAGGTATTGCTGGTACTGAGCCACAATTCGCAGATATGATGAACAAAGAAGCTGCGCGATTAGGCATGAAAAATACGCATTATATGAATGCGACTGGCTTACCAGATGCTCAGCATTTCACTACAGCTGACGATTTGGCGACGCTTGCTGCAGCGCTGATACGTGACTTCCCTGACCAATATCTACGCCTGTACTCAACAAAAGAATATACCTATAACAAAATCACCCAGCCAAACCGTAATCGCTTGCTATGGTCAGACCCAAATGTAGATGGCATGAAAACTGGTCACACAGAAACCGCGGGCTATTGTTTAATTGCATCAGCAAAACGAGACGGCGTTCGTCGTATTTCTGTGGTGCTTGGCGCGCCAACAGACTCTGCACGTGCGAGCGAAAGCCAAAAACTACTTAATTACGGTTTCCAATACTTTGATTCGAAATTAGTCTACAAACAAGGTCAAAGTATCAACCAGCTTAAAGTATGGAAAGGCACTGAAAATCAAGTAGCTTCAACCGTCGCTAACGATTTGTTTGTCACCATTCCAAAAGGTGAATACGCCAACGTTAAGGCAGTCATGTCTAGCACTCAACCACTTATTGCTCCTATTAAAAAAGGCCAAGTGATCGGCAATGTGAAGTTCACACTTAATGGCAAAGTTATAGAAGAGCGCAGTTTAGTGGCTGCAAAATCTATTGATGGTGCTGGTATTTTAGGGCGCGCTTGGGACTCAATTAAACTGTTAATACAATAAATATCATTGCAAATTTACTGAGTTAAACATTATGGCTGATATAGAACCACACACCGCCCCCCCATTAATCGACTTTCCAACTGACTTCCCTATTAAAGTGATGGGGAAGACAGAGAGTCAATTTCCCGATACCGTGATTTTGCTTATCCAAACAATCATTCCGACATTCAATCCTGAAAATATTGAATCTAGAGTAAGTTCTTCAGGTAAATATACCAGCCTTACCTGCACGGTGCGCGTCGAATCACAAGTGCAATTAGATGATATTTACCGTTTAATTAGCGCGCATCCGCTGGTTAAATTTGCACTTTAAAAATAGTCCTTACTTCTAAAAGTAAACTCACCCGACGCAAACTAATGACTGCGAAGCAACCTTTCTTAATCAGGCAGCTAGGTCTTACTGATTTTGAAACTACATGGCATGCGATGCAAAAATTTACGGCAGAGCGCACTGAAAATACGCCTGATGAGCTATGGTTAACTGAACACTCGGCTGTATATACGTTGGGGCTTAATCGTAAAAATGTGCGCTTACCGATTCGAGATGATATTCCATTAGTGCATACTGACCGAGGTGGAAAGATCACTTACCACGGGCCAGGTCAGTTGATTATTTACGTTTTATTTGACTTAAAACGAAACAATCTCAACATTCGAAAGCTCGTAAGCCTACTCGAAAATGCAGTCATAGAATTACTGGATACTTTCGGCAAAAAAGCCGTCGCAAAAGCCGATGCTCCTGGCGTGTATGTAGAAGAAGCTAAAATCGCTTCTTTAGGATTACGCATCAAAAATAATTACTGTTATCATGGCTTAGGTTTAAATATAAACATGGACTTAAGCCCATTCGATGCCATCGACCCATGTGGCTATGTAGGCTTAAAAGTCACACAAACTAAGGATCTAGGCATCAATGCCAATTTAGAAACAATAAGCGAGTTGCTGCTCAACATTCTAATGAAGAATCTTGGCTTACAAAAAAATTTAGCAAATGGAAATACAAATGACTGATGTAAGAACATCAAAAATCGCTGGTGTAAAAGAAATTGATAGTGCTAAAACCTCACGCATTCCTATCAAAATCATTCCTATGCCCATGCTGCGTAAGCCTGAGTGGATACGCATGAAAGCGCCTGATTCTGCGCGCTATCAAGAGATTAAGAAAATTCTGCGTGATAATAATCTTCATACTGTGTGCGAAGAAGCTAGTTGCCCTAACATTGGTGAATGCTTTAGTGGAGGCACAGCCACCTTTATGATTTTGGGTGATATTTGCACGCGCCGTTGCCCATTTTGCGATGTTGCTCACGGCAAACCACTGCCACCAGATCTGAACGAGCCTGAAAACTTAGCGCGTACGATTGCACAAATGAAGCTCAAGTATGTTGTGATTACCAGCGTAGACCGTGATGATTTAAAAGATGGCGGCGCACAACACTTTGTAGATTGCATACGAGCAGTGCGTGCGCAGTCACCCAATATCAAAATTGAGATCCTCGTGCCAGATTTTCGTGGTCGCTTAGATGTTGCTATGGAAATTCTGCGCAATGCGCCACCTGATGTGATGAATCACAATCTTGAGACAATCCCTCGCCTATACAAACAAGCCAGACCAGGCTCAGACTACCATAACTCATTACAGCTCTTAAAAACCTTTGGCGACATGTATCCTGATGTGCCAACAAAGTCTGGCTTAATGCTAGGCTTAGGTGAAACCGACGAAGAAATTCTAGAAGTCATGGCAGATTTACGTGCGCACAACGTCAGTATGTTAACTTTAGGCCAGTATTTACAACCCAGCGTGCATCACTTACCTGTTATGCGCTATGTAGAACCTGCATCATTTGAAAAATTAAAAGAAAAAGCTGATGCGATGGGCTTTAATAATACAGCTAGTGGCCCCATGGTAAGAAGCAGCTATCACGCTGACGTTCAAGCACATGAAGTAATTTAAATAGCTACACATATAAAAAGCTATACACAAACATAACGCAAACGTCGCGATGATAAAGTAGCCCAAACTAGATACCCGAAAAGAGATTCTATGGTTCCACATTTAACAACCGCGCTCAATGGCCCTTTACTTAGCTTAGAAAAAAGCATGCTTGATGCCATGCCGAAAATCGAACATTGGTTTCGCTCACAATGGCTAGAGTACTCCTCACCGTTTTATGCCAGCGTAGATTTACGCAATTCTGGCTTCAAATTAGCACCGGTTGATACCAACTTATTCCCTGGTGGTTTCAACAACCTCAATCCTGATTTCTTACCTTTAAGTGTTCAAGCTGCGATGATTGCGGTTGAGAAGGTCTGCCCAGAAGCACATCGATTGCTGATTATTCCTGAAAATCATACGCGTAACACTTACTACTTACGCAATGTGGTTGAGCTTGTGAACATCATGAAACAGGCGGGTCTTGATGTGAGAGTCGGCTCTATTTCACCAGAGATTACTGAGCCTACCAAGCTAGAAACTCTTGATGGTCATACGCTATTATTAGAGCCTGTTGTACGTGTGGGCAATCGCATTAAACTCATCAACAAAGAGCTTGGCGACTTTGATAGCTGTGCGATTTTGCTTAATAATGACTTGTCTGCTGGTATCCCAGCAATTCTTGAGAACCTTGAACAGAATTTAATCCCACCACTACATGCAGGCTGGAGTACGCGCCGTAAATCGCAACATTTTGCCGCTTACAATCGTGTTGTCACTGAATTCTCTGCTTTACTTGGTATTGATGAGTGGCTGTTAAACCCATATTTTGATACCTGCGGTGAAGTTGATTTTCACGCACGTACTGGCGAAGAATGCCTTGCGCTTAAAGTAGAAGAGTTGCTGGCAAAAATAAAAATAAAATATGCACAATATGGTGTGACACAAGAACCGTTTGTCATTGTAAAAGCTGATGCGGGCACTTACGGCATGGGCATTATGACGGTGAAATCACCTGATGATGTACGCGATTTAAATCGAAAAGCACGCAATAAAATGTCTGTCGTAAAAGAAGGTTTACAGGTTTCAGAAGTGATTATTCAAGAAGGTGTTTACACCTTTGAAAGCATCAACGATGCAGTTGCAGAACCTGTCGTCTACATGATGGACCATTTTGTGATTGGTGGGTTCTACCGCGTACATACGGGTCGTGGTGTGGATGAAAACCTCAATGCGCCAGGTTCGCAATTTGTACCTTTGGCGTTTGAAAAGCCATGTACTACACCTGACTGCGCAGGCGCACCAGATGCAGCCCCTAACCGCTTTTATGCCTACGGCGTAGTGGCGCGCTTAGCCTTACTAGCCGCGGCGATTGAGCTGCAAGAACAAGATCCGCTTAACCAATAAAGCATGCCACTATGAAACTAGCTATATGAAACTCGCCTTTATTCTGGATCCATTAGAAAACCTCAAAAGTTACAAAGACACCAGTTTAGCCATCATGCGCGAGGCAAACCTGCGTGGACATGAGTTGTTTGTCAGCATGCAACATGAGCTTTTTTTACGTGGAGCAGCAGCCAGAATTATCGCGAAGAAATTCATTTTTATTGAGCAAAGTTACTCATTAGAAGAAGCGGTTGAATATGCACCAGCAGACTTTGATGGCATTATCATGCGCAAAGATCCACCATTTGATAATGAATATTTATACAGCACTTATTTACTTGAAATTGCAGCTAAGCAGGGCGCAAAGGTTTATAACAATCCTAGTGCAATCCGCAGCTGGAATGAAAAACTGTCAGTTACCCGTTTCCCGCAATTTGCACCTGAGTTTTTAGTCACGGCTAATAACGACTTAATCAGAGGTTTTTTAGAGACTCACCAAGATATTGTCGTTAAGCCGCTTGATGGTATGGGCGGAAGTAGTATTTTTAGGCTAAGTTTGACTGACCCCAATATCAGTGTGATACTAGAAACCATTACCGACTTCGGCAAACGCACGATTATGGCACAACGTTATTTACCAGCAATTTTGCAAGGCGATAAACGTATCATTGTGATTGATGGCGTGCCATTGCCATATTCTTTGGCACGCATTCCTAAAGCTGGCGAAACACGTGGTAATTTGGCCGCTGGTGGCACTGGTGTTGCGCAATTACTTAGTGAACGTGATCTAGAAATCGCCATAACAGTAGGCAAAGTACTTAAGGCTGAAGGTTTGTTCTTAGTCGGTTTAGATGTGATTGGTGAGCATTTAACCGAGATCAACGTCACTAGCCCCACAGGCATGGTTGAAATCGCCAAGCAAACCAGTCATTTAACTCAGCCGTGCAACCCTGCTAGCATCATGCTGGACGCCCTGGAGCGGCATGCCGCATTTTAAATGCGCAAACCATACGTCATCATTGCGCTAGTTGCTGCCCTTGTATTTGGCGCTTATCTGCTATCGCGCGAAGAGCCGCTTTACCACACACAAAGTTATGTTTTTGGCACTTTAGTCGATATTAGTATTTACGATGAAGATGAAGAGCGCGCACGTTCACTCTCCAACCATATATTGCAAGACTTCCAAAGCCTGCATAATCGCTTACATGCATGGAAACCAATCTCTGAAAATAAACCTAGCGAGTTAGGCCAGCTCAATTCGACATTTGAGAGAGGTCGCATGTTAAAAAATATCAGCCCAGACTTAGTCGCCATGTTAGTAGATGCCAAAGCGCTATCAGTTAAGTCGCATGGTCTATTTAATCCCGCTATAGGTCATTTAATAGGCACTTGGGGCTTTCAGCGCGATGAGTTTAGTGCTGTTGATATTAATGACAGAAAAATCAAAAAACTCGTCAAATCTAACCCAAGCATGAGCGATATCGTACTTGAAAACAATACAGCTTATAGCAAGAACTCTGCGGTGAAACTTGATTTAGGTGGCTATGCAAAAGGCTACGCCCTAGACCTTGCAGCTAATTATTTACGCAAACAGCATGTGAATAATGCATTGATTAATATAGGTGGTAACATTATTGCGATAGGCAAGCATGGCGACAAATCTTGGCGTGTAGGTATACAGCATCCTCGCGCGCCTACAGCAATTGCCACCATTGATTTACCGGATGGCTGGGCGATAGGTACCTCGGGCGATTACCAACGCTACTTCATGTTAAATGGTAAACGTTACTGCCATATTATCGACCCTCGCACAGGCTATCCAGCCCAGCACACGCAATCAGTCACCGTCCTAGTACCTCCACAACCTGCTAATCAGTCACAAGCAGGGGTATTGTCAGACGTAGCGTCAAAACCTATTTTTATAGAATCGCCTCAAAACAGAAGTAAAGCTGCTCGTGAGTTAGGTATAGAAAACTTTATGGTCATCGATGATCAAGCAAATATCTTTGTTTCTACATATATGGTGAAAAAACTTAATTGGCTAAGTCCCAATGTTAAATTCACCACGCTTCAATAAGCTAGACGCTAAGCTTAGAGACCTCACCCAAGCATTTCTGCCTGGCGACTGGTTGGTACTGATAGCCAGCACCTTATGTGTCATTTATCTATTTCAAATATTGTGGACTAATGAGCACGCCGCCAAAGTACAAATTAGACTAGGCGATAAAGTTTACGCCACTTACAGCCTAAACCAACAACGTGAGATTCATATCCACGGGAAATTAGGTGATGCGACCATCAGCATCGCACAAGGCAGGGCTAGGTTCGCAAAATCACCCTGCCAAACGCAATACTGCGTGCATCAAGGCTGGTTAACGCACGCAGGGCAAGCTGCCATTTGCTTACCCAACCAAATCAGTTTGGAGTTACTTGGTGAGACTAAACCCTACGATACGCTTAACTATTAGGCTAATCTAAACGCCATGCAGCCTACTCAGATTCAAACCACTGAAACCGACCACAGAGTTGCCAAACTTGCGGCTATTGCAATCGCATTACATATGATTGAAGCCGTCATCCCATCGCCATTACCTGGCGTAAAACCTGGCATCGCCAATATTGTCACTTTATACGTACTTTACCAATACGGCTTTGCCACCGCCGCATGGGTAAGTATTTTACGAGTATTTGCCAGCAGTTTACTACTAGGGCAGTTTTTATCGCCTACATTCGTATTAAGCTTAAGTGGCGCGCTGTTAAGCTTATGTGTTTTATGGCTAGCGATGCACCTACCAAAAAAATGGTTCAGCCCAATTTCTCTAAGTATATTTGCAGCCTTCGCGCATATTGCAGGGCAATTGATGGTTGTGCGTTTATGGTTAATTCCTAATACTGGGATTAGTTATCTAATACCAGTTTTTGCTGCCGCTGCTTTATTTTTTGGATTGGTCAATGGTGTTATTACTGCCAAATTATTAACTCATAACTCTAGCATATAGGACACACTTTATAAGTAAAAAAGAGCGGACAAGCCGCTCTTTTTTATTACCCACTTTATGGCTGGATCAACTCACGCCACAGAGTCCTTACACCTTGAAAGTCGCTTGCTGCTCCAGTTGGAGGAGGATTGCCTTCACCAAGTGTACCGTTTGACTCTACAACCTTAACTTTAAGCTCTCCATTAATGTAATAATCAAAAATACCTGCAATAGTAGCATCATACCTATGAGAAACTACACTCGTACCCACTGCGCCACCGGTTTCATAATCAAAATAGTTAAGCCAACCATGACCCCCAGGCGAGCAAGCTGTATTGGAAGGAACTGTAGATGGAATAATCAAAATACCTTGAATTAACTTTCCATCCACATTCACTCTCTCACCAGTCTCTGAGCTGATATCAAAGTCTGCATACCAGCCTTTGTCTGCACTAGCGCCAGTTAAAGCAGTTATTCTATCAGTAGTGCCACTAACCAAGCTTAAAGTACTCCTTCTTAAAGTAGCAGTATTTCTAGGGCTGCCCGCTGGGTTATTTAAAGTGCCAACAGTATTGAACCTGTCTTTAATTGCGTACTGGGTTTGTATTTGAGTAGTAGAAAGATCCGGCGCACCTAAATATTGCCCCGTACCAACAAACACCATTGTCTCACCATTACTTTTTCCTAATATTGGAGTGACTGTAATCGGTTGAGTATTGCCCGATGGATCTTTTAATATCGCTAACAGCACGGCTTTACCAGTGGTTGCAGTTGATCCAACAGTTTCAGCAGTTGCTGGATCATTCACATCAAAACGCCAAACATTACCAAGCAAATCACCGCCATACACATAACTAATCAAGTTACCCGCTGGCTCGGCATTTAAACCTTGTATTTTAGCTAATCCATCACCATTAATAATGGTACTTCCTACAGTCGCACTTGCTAAAACTTTACTAAGAATCGTACCATTTTGTGCATCCAGCATGTATAGATGACCTTTACCATCACCTGGGCTAGTATTGTTGTAACCTGAACTCACTATCACCACCCAAGTATAAGTACCGTCGGTATTCTTTTTCCTTGTAATAATAGGCTGACCGTAACTGTAGCCTATATCATCGTCCTTTATTATACCAATGCCACTAGTCGTTGTTATCTCCCATAATAAAGTTGGTGATAAAGGGTTTGTAATATCAAGTGCATAATAACCACGGCCACCTGCATTTAATCCACCAACTAAGATTGTTTTCCAAACGGCATTGGCAACACTCGCGCAATTTGCTGTACAAACGTCTGAAATAATTGGACTGCCGTTAATATAGTTATGATGCAAAGCTGTGTAGTTTTTATCTGCCAACCGCCACATATCTGGAATAACCATGCTTGGCACATAAGCCCATTTCTCTTCACCAGCTGATGCACTAAAAGCATGTAACATACCATCGTTAGCCGCTATATACACCATGCCGGCTCTGCTTGCTTGTACCTTTTTATACCCCCCTGCTGGTCGAGTAGTATCGCCAACAAGTTCGCTATAACCAGGATAAGCATAACTAAATACAGGCGCACCACTATAAGTCGGCTCAGACTCTAAAGTATCACCTAATATAGCATCACGTTTACGGAACACTCGATTATCGAAGGGTATACCTGCAACTGTACCCGCGTTCGCAGGGCTATCATCATAATTTGATTGTCCACGTAAATAATTAATCAAGTTAGCACCTGTCGACACAACTCCTACCGTAGGGCCAACTGCAGCACTCTGCTGAGCTGATGTGAGCGAGCTCCACTGACTTAACGTACTGATGCGTGAAGTATTAAAGTAGCTTGGGTTTGCTAAAGCGTATGAAGCATCAAAATTAATTAAGCCCGTGCCAGTGCTATTTGCTGTTTTAATAGTACGGGTATCACTTGATGTCGTTACTTTGCTACTTAAAGTACCAATACATGAACCAATAGTTTCTATACACCAATCCGCGCTGCTACTTATATCACCCGTAGCCACATCAATTGAACGTGACTCAAGGTTACCAGTCCACAATCCAGTATTGTAGCTAGCAATATACACAGCGTTATTACCAGCTACCGGGTTTAAGCTACTAGTTGCAGCAGCAGCAGCAGCCCCTTTTTGTGATTCAATACCCGCTAGCGCACTAGCAATACCAGAGGTTAAAGAGCTAGGATCTCTGGCGCTAAAATAAGTGCCTCTGCCGTTCACCGCAGCATGCCAAAGGTCATCAATATTTTCAGGGCCTCCGCCACCTGGGGTAGGCCAATTACAAGTAGTACCATCAGCTTGCCAACTGCATACAGATGGACTTGCTGCTGGGTGTGCTGTCGTTACAGTTATTATCGCATTGTAATCTGCAGAGCCACCTTTTAAATAGTTAGCTGAGTACTTCATGAAGCCATCAGCACCTAAACCCAAGGTAAACGTTGTCATATGCTGTTTGGTATTATTATCTCTACCACCTGTGTAGACGTTGTCATAGATGTCAACGCCACTGGCGTCAGGGTCAGCACACAAGGTATTACCGCTAGTGCTTGTACAATTACCTAAAGTGGTTGTGCGTAAATCCGTGTTGTAATAATACATTGCAACATCTGACAAGGAGTCACTACTACCTGTTCCCGCTACAATGCCTGATGTGGTAGCAGATGTAGTTTCTACTCTTGCTGTTGGGTTTGGAGTTGGAAGCGACACGGTAGTAGCGCAAGTGCTCGTACTACTACTGAAGCCAGGCATATAAACTGCAGTGCCGTTAGCCCAAGCTGTACATGTCTCTGCGCCAGCAACTCCACCAGTAGTTGTAATACTGCAAGTTTGGGTTTGCGGCGTATCTACCCCACGTTTTTTGCTTCCAGAACAACTTGTTGCAGAAGCGCTGTATGAATGTCGGAGATATTTTTTCGTCACTTTAGTAAATTGTACTGAGCCATCATACATTCCTGAAGATCTAGAAGCGGTACCATCTTGATTTCCAATTGCGCTTCCATCTAGTTGAGACCCATCATTCCCGTTCCAATAGCCATCGGTTGAGAGAATTGTAAAGTTCTGTTGGCAAGAATACTGTGCTGGGTCTGTAGTACCGGAAAGCCGACCTGCGTAGTATTGGCCTACATTTGATAAAGCTTCACGCAGCGGTGTGCCGCCATTTGGCTGAACTGCATAAAAACTACTATACCAAGTAGAACGATGGGTACTTTCGAATGTACCTAATTCTTGAACTGGGGTAGTCGAAGAGTTTATTTTCATTAAACCGACGCGATAGCTATTGTCTAAATTACTAAAGGCTCTACCAGCCGAGCTTTTCATCGTTTGCATACGTGTTCTGTAATAGCTATACCAGTTTGCAAAATTGGTTAATTTTGCTGCTGCAGTCTCAGGAAAAACGTCAGTAGTTAAGGTCGCGCTGCCTGCTGATAAATGGAAAGCTGGCGTTTGATTAGCTGCCGTTGCTGGCCCTGTAACAGTAATCACATTGCCAGAAACGGTTGCAGAGAATCCAGTAATCGAAGTCTTATTATTAATTTGCGTTTTTATATTGCTTGCTACGGTAGCATCATTAGCCGCAGATGGAGAGGTAGCTGCAGAAGCAGCGTACATCAACTCAACAGTACCAACAAGGATACTATCTACTTTAGCCGTATTGGTAGAGCCCGTTACCGTAATAGTTGTTTTTTCATCTGTTGCTAATTTACGTTTTGCAAATTTCGTAGTAGCGGCACCAACAGCCACATTACATTCTGTGTAGAAAGCAGATCCCGTGTTTGCATAATCTTTATCAGTAACCGTGCCACTATAGTCATAATAAACAGCTCCATATGGCCCAAGTGAATTACTGCCTCCATAAGGATTAGTACCCGTCTTAAGATACGATCCAAAACTTACATAACTAGTATTTGCGGCCGCATCTACGAATCGATTTGCAATAAAAGCACTATTAAGATCCCGCTTAGTAGTGGTAGTGTCAAAACCATCGTCATAAGCATCGTTAAACACGGCATTGGCGTAAGGAGTACTATCCGATTTCAATGGCGGTGCATACGTTGTATTAGGATTATAGTAAACGCCATTACACTGATTACTCTGATAACCATATCCGCCACGAAAATTATCAGTTATATCTGGCAAGTAAGTCCAAGACATGCTACCTGAGTTATCGAGTACAAACATAATATTAGGCTGAACAGAACTGCTAGAGGATTGAGCCAGCGGCGCTGATGCCAGCGACACTGGAGCCGCAGACACCGTAACTGGCACTAAGGTGCTAACAGTCAAGCTTAGAAATGCTAAGTAATTTGAAAAAGTAAAATAACGTTTCATAACTGTCTCCTAATAGACAAATGCTTGCAGATAGCTCAAAGTATTTCTTGGCCCTGCTACTCTTACTGTAATACGGACTTGTGGGGTTTCTCCCGCCGATGGGCAGCCTGGACCATCACATATCTCTTTAGCTAATTTAATGTTATTGCCACCATTATCTTTACTCGCAGCGCTAAATAAACAGTCTGCATCTTGTATTCTGGTATTGGCTACTCTACACATGCGCTGAATGATATATTCCACAGTGTTACCATTTGCATCGACAGGTAGGGCAACCCTATTATCACCAGTCCAATTACTCGCAAGAGTCAGATTAAACGCTGGGTCTGCATTTGAAAAATAGCCATGCTCCGTACTGAGAGCTGTCTTATTGAACGGATGTGTAGGGTCCGTAATGACATTAATACCTACAGACGCATCGCGTATCGTTTTCAATTGAGCAATTGCTGCCTCAATACCAGCATCTCCTGCCGTAGTGGCCGCTTGCCTAAACGCTAAATTACCTGCAATTAATGTATTAGTATCTACCGAACGTATGAGAGCAACCGCCGCTAGCGACATCACAACCAGTGCAATCAATGCAAGAAAAAGCACTACGCCATGCTGTTTAAATATACCTAAAGGCTTACCTCTAGATTTAAACTGAATATTAGAATTTTTGTACAATGTCATAGCGTACCCTTAGACCAAATAATGTTACGCAAAGGAATAATAGTTTCGTAAACGCGATAACGATAATTAGCCCAGTTTGCATCACCATCACTTAATTTCACTTCCGGTGCGGTCTGGACTGCAGTCACTGCGCCACCCACCTGAGCAGCGGGCCAAGCACAGAGTCCTGTAGGAGCCGCGGCTGTTCTAGAAGAACATAAGGCTGTCACTGCTGACTGCTCAATTTTAGAATTTCGAGCAATAATTGCCACTCGAACTGCTTTAATCCGATTACGTGTTGCAGGCGCCAAACCTAATGATGCAGGTGCAAATGCACCTGTTGCATCCACCCACTGTGTTATAACATTTGAGTTAGCCGATGTAGAAACTCCATACTGTGCTTGTATATTAACAACGCCAGCCACATTATCAACTCCATTTCGCTGCAGACTCGCGTTATTCACCGCGTAAGTAAGCTGGTTCCACCCACCAAGACAAGCAATGTTCGCATTTACAGCTGCACCGGCAGCACTTCTTAAAGTGACTGTTTGCGGTGTAACACCAGCAGCTGTTTTAGCTGTGACTGTTGACATTGCGCATGAACTACCATTAGTGATGAAAGTAATATCACCAACTGCGCAGCCAAAATTACTGCCCAAAGCAAGCACGCTTCCGGACACGCTCCCTATCTGAGTTGGTACGCCCCCCATTACAGAACTTCCATAACGAATGGTGATAGTATCACTGGCACTACTTGTACCAGCCACACCAACACCATTTGTGATAGTAATTGGGTCAACGCCGCCAACGCCAGCCAGCGGATCAGGAGATGCTGTATGATCAACAGTGAGCGATGTACATTCTAGAGGAGAGTCGGCAAGATTGGCTTTGCCTGTAGGCATTAATGGATAACCTGCAATCTGCATTTCTCGGCTTATATTATAGAGCGCTATTTGACCATTGGTCTGAGCATCCGCCGAGCCAGTAGTTGAGCGTTTTTGGCCTTCAAAAACTGACATCACTTGAGTAATCACCAAGGTTGCGATTAAGCCAATTACTAAACCAATCATTATTTCAATTAAGCTAAAACCAGTTTGCACTGATTTAGAGCAAGAGTTATATAGCTTCATAATTTAACTCCCAGACTCTAATATATTAGCAATCGTGCTAAAGCAATGTGCTGCCACCATAAAGCAGGGTGCGGTAGTATCATCAACAGCTGGTGTTTCACCAGGAAGAGTCCAACCAACCGTCACTGTAAATTGACCTGCAGCCGCTTGTGCTGCAGTTTGTGATACCGTACGCAGACCATTTGGCAATATAGCTGACATATTCTCATTGGCTGCGACCTGCGTCCCTGCATTTGCAGGATCTGCCCACATTAATCCAATTTTTTGTTGTGCCAAATAACTTGCATCTGCACGGTACTTAGCACTTGATGTATTTTGCAGCATGCTGGCTTGTAAACCTACTAACGCAAGTACGCCCAATGAAAAAATTAAAATAGCGATGAGTGCCTCCAAAAGCACAACACCCTGCTGAGCGGTTGGTTTAAGGTATTGTTTTTGAATATTCATATAATTTAAACCTAGGCTGGGTTAGTTGGGCAAGCGCGTGGGTTGAGGTTAGGATTCGAAGCGGGGTTTCTTGCAAGCCCTAAATCACACATTTTAACATTGCCTCCCGTAGTGATAAGCACTCTTAAATTTCGCGCTTGTGCTGCAGGGAGTGCAGAAGTGCTAATACCAACCGTTACAGCAATCAAACCGCTAGAAGCAGGTACAGGGCTTGTCATTGCGCCCAAGCTATTAAAAATAAAAGGCACTGCATCTGTAGTTACTAGTGTTATATCAGAGGATAAACCATCATTTTCACCTCGACTTTGAATAGTGGTGGCATCATCAGGGGTAGGGCATGCACCGGACACTGGTTGCGTACAGATGGTCCAAGCCGAATGAGTACCGCGTAGATCAAATTGAACCGCTGCATTTCGCTTAACCGCTTCCGCTCTTGCTAGCTGTATACCGTTTTGTATCGATTCAGCAGCACCCCTGATCTGCGAGTTTTTAATCATTGCGCTAAAACTGGGAAAAGCGATAGACAATATAATGCCAAGTACGGTCAAAGCAATCATCAACTCAACAAGAGAGAATCCAGCGAGCTTAGCTTTGCCCACAATTGCTTTTGACAAAAACATTAGCAAGACCCTCCTTTTTTAGCGATCCAACAATCACCCGCAGAACCCCAGCCAGATTTCAAGCTAATAGTTCTTTTAGTATTAGCCTGATCTATGCTGTATGAAAAAGCAGACATTTCATTTAAGCCAGTAGCTGTAATGACGTATGATGAAATGCCTGTGCTGCTAAGAGCATAACTAAAATGATCGGTATTAATAGGATCCGCAGCACCTACATATGTGTGATTGTCTTGGAAAAACTGCTCCATCTTGACCCGACTATCAGATAGCCCTGATAGCCCCTCAGCTATTTTACTGCGCGTGACATAATCACTATATGCTGGGATTGCAATGCTAGCTAATATTGCAATAATAGTGACCACTATCATCAGCTCAACCAACGTAAAACCTTTTTGACTTACACTCAAACACTTTTTACTAGACCTTATAGTGTTAATTAAGTGTTTATGCTGTGAATTTGCTAAGCTAAGCATTTTATTTCCCCTTTTACTTAAATGCATCATGCTCACATACATTGTCAATGTCTAGCAACAACCGACGACCGGTGAAGTAAGCATGATAAGCGGCTGTTTATTGATAGTAAATTAATGAGTTGAAGTCGAAATTAGAAAAAATGCAAAATATCATGCGGCTAACCTTTATGTTAAAATCCACTCAATTAGTTAAGCTTTATTTACCACTTTAAATGTTTATCTTGCTTTTCTTGAGAGCTATCAATATATGAAAAAAAATACTGTCCATATACTATTGCTATTTTCCGTGTGCTTTACGTTTTACGGATGCGGGACTAAAGGTCCTTTGTATATTCCTGAGAAAGAATACCCTCAATCAGCGCCTGCAAATAAATAAGCGCGTACTTTTCTTAACCCAACCTAAATTGACAAGCCACCCCGTGAACTCCTTTACACTAAAAAACAATACCTTAAACGTTGAAAACGTCGCGCTTACTAGCATTGCAGATGAGTTTAATACGCCTTGCTATGTTTATTCCAAATCTGCACTGACTCAAGCATTTCAAAGCTTCAGCACTGGCTTTAAAGACTGCGATCATTTGGTATGTTTTGCGGTTAAGGCCAACCCTAGCCTAGCGATTTTGAATCTATTTGCTAAGCTTGGCGCTGGTTTTGATATAGTTTCTGGTGGCGAACTTGCGCGTGTTTTAGCCGCTGGTGGTGATCCTAGAAAAATTGTATTTTCAGGTGTCGGAAAAACTGAAACCGAGATGCAAGCGGCGCTCAATTCTGACATTTTTTGCTTTAATGTTGAGTCCGCCAGCGAGTTGCAACGTTTAAACGATGTCGCTAACTTTATGGGTAAAGTCGCACCAATATCTTTACGTGTAAACCCTAACGTCGATGCAAAGACGCATCCTTACATCTCCACTGGCTTAAAAAATAATAAATTTGGCGTGGCTTATGAAGATGCATTAGACATTTATTTGCAAGCCTCCAAAATGAGTAACATCGCTATTCACGGTGTAGATTGCCATATAGGCTCGCAAATTACCGAATTATCACCATTTTTAGACGCTTTTGACCGAGTATTAGCGCTGGTTGATGCCTTAGCAGAAAATGGCATTGTCATTCAGCACATTGATGCTGGTGGCGGTATTGGTATTTGTTATAGCGATGAAACGCCACCAGAGTTCACCGTATTTGCCAAAGCCATGCGCGCCAAACTTGGTAACCGTAATGTCAAATTAGTCTTTGAACCTGGTCGCGCGCTGGTGGGTAACGCAGGAGTTTTACTGACTAAAGTTGAGTATTTAAAACACACCGAATCAAAAAACTTCGCGATTGTCGATGCTGCCATGAACGATTTAATGCGCCCAGCTTTATATGATGCCTACCATGACATTAAAGCTGTGCAGCCAAGACAAGATGATACCGTGGCGTTAACTTATGAAATCGTTGGCCCAGTATGCGAAAGTGGCGACTTTTTAGGCCATGATAGAACGCTTGCATTAGTTGAAGGCGATGTTCTCGCCATCATGTCAGCAGGCGCTTACGGCATGAGTATGTCTAGCAATTACAACACTAGACCTCGCGCGGCTGAAGTCATGGTAGATGGCGACCAATGTCACTTAATTAGAAAGCGTGAACAGATTGCTGACTTGTTTGCACTAGAACAGTGCCTACCATAAACTGAAGCGACTATTTTTGTTGCACAAGCTATTCTCTGGGTGTAAATTTATGGTTTAAGGGTGTTTAACTCTTAAATCATAAATTTTAAAAACAGTTGCTTAGAATAGGGGAAAAGTATGAAAAAAGTTCTTTTAGTTTTATCAGCACTATTTGCATTTGGCGCCATTTCTGCATACGCAGATGAAGCATTACCTGAGATTGCACCAGTCGATGAAGTGGCAGTACCACCTCTTGATGCGCCAGCTGCAGACGATGGTAAATAATTAAGTAAGCTGTTTTAAAGTCAAAAAAAAGCGAAGCATGATGTGCTTCGCTTTTTTATTGCCGATTGAGTTATTAATCAAAAATGACAGTCTTATTCGCATACAACAGAATACGATTTTCAATGTGCCAGCGCACGGCTTTGGATAGCACAATACGCTCTAAATCACGACCTTTTTGAATCAAGTCTTCTACTTGGTCGCGGTGCGAAATACGGTCAATATCCTGCTCAATAATCGGACCTTCGTCTAACACTTCAGTCACATAATGACCCGTTGCGCCAATCAGCTTAACGCCGCGCTCAAATGCACGATGATAAGGTCGCGCACCGATAAACGCAGGCAAGAATGAATGGTGAATATTAATAATTTGCTTAGGATAACGCGCCACAAAATCTGGCGACAATATTTGCATATAGCGAGCTAGCACGATTAAATCAATATCATACTTTGCAAACAAAGCAAATTGCTGCGCTTCCGCTTCTGGCTTATTGTCTTTCTTCACTTCAATATAGTGAAAGTCAACACCGTAAAATTTAGCTAAAGCTTCGGTGTCTCTATGATTACTAATAATCAAGGGAATATCACACACCAACTCACCGTTTTTATGGCGATGCAACAAATCAGCCAAACAGTGGTCATACTGCGACACCATAATGGCAACACGTAGTGGTTTTTGTGAGAGCTTTAACTGCCACTCCATGCTGAAACGTTTTGCAATCTCGGTAAAATGCTGTTCGAAGTCATCTGGCAAAAGGCTAAAGCCTGCCAAATCCCACTCAACGCGCATTAAGAAGAGATTGTTTTCTGCATCTTGATGCTGATCAGCGTGCAAAATATTGGCATTATGCTGATATAAAAAATCAGCAATGGCTGCGACAATACCTTTGCTATCTGGACAAGTAATTAATAGTGTTGCCGTATTTTTAACGGCAGTAGTTTTTACAGCAAAATTATTCATATTTTAAGCATGCTTGAATTTTAAGCGCACCCTTATTTAGGTTAATATGTGCATTATACCTTAAGTGAATTTAATGATTAAAAAGTGTGTATGACAGATATCGATTCAAACAAGCAAAATCCGACAGAAATTGTATTAGCAAACCCCCGCGGCTTCTGTGCAGGGGTTGATCGCGCGATTATTATTGTGGAGCAAGCACTCGAGAAATTTGGTGCGCCTATTTATGTGCGCCATGAAGTTGTCCACAACAAATTTGTGGTGGATGAACTTCGCAGCAAAGGCGCGGTGTTTGTTGAAGAGTTGGATGAAATACCTGCTGGCAGCACAGTGATTTTCAGTGCACACGGCGTTTCAAAAGCCGTACGTGCCGAAGCTGAGTCACGCGGTTTAAGTGCTTTTGATGCAACCTGCCCACTTGTGACTAAAGTGCATATTGAAGTCGCTAAAATGCGTGCTGCAAATATGGAAATTGTCATGATTGGTCATAAAGGCCATCCTGAAGTAGAAGGAACAATGGGACAGGTCGAGGGAAGCGCGGGTATTTACTTAGTTGAAACGCCCGAAGACGTAACAACATTAACTGTAAAGAACCCATCAAAATTAGCTTATGTGACACAAACTACGCTTTCTATTGACGATGCATCGCTGGTAATTAATGCACTTAAAACTAAATTTCCAGAAATTAATGCGCCAAAAAGTGATGACATTTGTTATGCCACTCAAAATCGCCAAGATGCAGTAAAAATAATGGCCAAAGATTGTGATTTAGTGATTATTGTAGGCTCTCCCAATAGCTCTAACTCAAACCGCTTGCGTGAAGTGGCTGAAAACCAAGGGGTGGAAGCCTATATGATAGATAACGCCAGCTACTTAAAAGCAGAATGGCTTGCAGGAAAGAGGAAAATTGGTGTTTCAGCAGGCGCGTCCGCACCAGAAGTGTTAGTCAACGAAGTGATTGCTAAATTGCAGCAACTAGGCGCAAGTAATGTGCAAGAGTTACAAGGTGTCATTGAAAGTGTCGTATTTCAATTACCTAAAAATTTAACGCAAGCCAAACATACACAGTAAGCAGCTTTTTTATTCACTATGTTTAAAACTCCCATCTCTGCTTTGGTGTTAATTCACACCAAAGACCTGCAAGTGCTGATTATGGAGCGTGCAGATAAAGCAGGATATTGGCAATCTGTTACTGGCAGCCTAGAGCAGGGTGAAACTCCAACACAAGCTGCAATTCGGGAAGTGCAAGAGGAGACTGGCTTAGATGCCACATACTATGACTTTCAAGACTGGCAAGTCTCTAATATATATGAAATTTATCCGCATTGGCGGCATCGCTATGCGCCAGATGTGACTCACAACACAGAACATTTATTCGGCTTAGAACTTCCTTCTCAATTACCTATCAAATTAGCACCAGACGAACATTTGCGCTATGAATGGGTCGATTGGCGTGAGGCTGCCAAGCGGGTTTTTTCGTGGACAAATGTAGACGCATTAAGTAAATTAGGTGAACGACACGGCTTAAAGTTGTAAACTACTACTTTGAAGTGAATGACTTAAATTAAGTATAAAATCATGCAAACAGAAACTATCAGCACCGAGAGTAAAAGCATCCCCATTAAATTTGAGCGCTTTCAAGCCAGTGAAGACGCTGACTGTCAGCGCCGCATTATTGCAGCCAAAGAGAAATTGGGAAGGCGCTTGGTGATTCTTGGTCACCATTACCAAAATGAAACCGTCTATCGACATGCCGATTTCACTGGTGACTCACTTAAATTATCTCGTTACTGCGAAACTTTAGATGCGGAATATATCGTATTTCTAGGCGTACATTTTATGGCGGAAGTGGCTGACATTCTGAGCCGCCCAGACCAAATAGCCATCCTGCCAGACCTTGCAGCGGGTTGCTCAATGGCTGACATGGCGAACCTTGCCAAAGTAGAACGTAGCTACCGCGAGCTTAGCAAGGTACTGAATTTTGATGAAACTATTACACCAGTCACCTATATTAATTCAGCCGCAGACTTAAAAGCTTTCTGTGGCGAACATGGTGGTATCGTTTGCACTAGCACCAATGCGCCAAAAATTTTGGAATGGAGTTTCAAACAACGCGAAAAAGTATTATTTTTCCCAGACCAAAATCTAGGCAGATGGTCAGGCTACAAAATGGGCATACCGCTTGATGAAATGCCCATTTGGGATCCAGACCAACCGATGGGTGGCTTAACCGAAGAGCAAATCAAAAAAGCAAAAATCTTGCTGTGGAAGGGTCATTGCGCGGTGCATCAAATGTTCCGCCTGCAAAATATTACTAAATTCCGTGCAGAACACCCAGATGGCATTGTGATTTCTCACCCTGAAGCGCCATTTGAAGTGTGCCAAAACTCTGATTACGTTGGCTCGACTGAATATATTCTCAAAACCGTTTCTGACGCGCCAGCTAATACCAAATGGCTAGTGGGTACCGAGTTAAACTTAGTTAATCGCTTAGCAGAGCAAATGAAGCCTCAAGGTAAATTGGTGCAGTTTATGAGCCACGTTGTGTGTGAATGCTCTACTATGGCGCGAATAGACCCGCAACATTTAGCTTGGGTGCTAGAAAACTTGGTTGATGGTAATGTTGTGAATCAAATCAAAGTGCCAGCACATGAAGCTAAATTAGCAAAATTGACTTTGGATAGAATGTTGGCGGCATCTTAATGGCCGAAACGACGAAATGTGCGCTATGTGCACCTACTTCCGACGTCATACTTTGGAAAGACGATTTCTGCCGTGTGGTGTTGCTAAATGATGCAGACTACCCAGCCTATTGTCGCGTAGAGTTAATCGAACACATCAAAGAAATGACTGATTTAGCGCCACTGCAGCGTGCGCGCATGATGAAGACGGTGTTTGCGGTAGAAACTGCGCTTAGAGAGATTTTCAACCCGGATAAAATCAATTTAGCCAGCTTGGGGAATAAAACACCACATATACATTGGCATGTGATTCCGCGCTTTGAAAATGACAAACATTTTCCAAATTCCCACTGGGGCGATTCTGTACGCGATAGCAACACTGTTGCGCTTGATGAGATTACAATTAAGAAGCTGACCGAGAAAGTCAGCTCACTGATTAAATGTGCGTTGGATTCAACTGCTAGTTAAAAACTAAACAGCAAGACGCTCCACAACTTTGCCATTGATTAAATGGCTTTCAATAATCTCGTCTATGTCTTCATTATCGACAAAAGTATACCAAATCGCTTGTGGGTAAATCACCAATAAAGGCCCTTCGCCACAGCGATCTAAACAACCCGCACGATTGATGCGTACTTTTCCCTCACCACTTAAACCCAATTTTTTAACGCGCGACTTCATATGGTCAAATGCGGCTTCTGCGCCTTTATCCATGCAACAGGCTGCACCGCCAGCGCGCTGATTGAGGCAGAAAAATACGTGGTGTTCAAAATAGTTGGTCATAAGTTTCACATTAAATTAAATCTAGATATTTACACTAGCGATTTAGATTTTGCATTTATGCAAGGCATTTGAGCGCAGACAGTACACAAAGTACGGCAAGCGAAAATAACGCCGAAGAAATGCAAAAGATAATGGCGCTCTATTCGGTGGCCAGGCTATCTTCTTTAGTAAACGTCCAAGTACGCGTAATGCTCAATATATCAACTTCTTTGTGCATGTCATCTGAAAATCGAGAATACGGCGCAGCTAGCTCTACAATGCGCCTGGCCGCTTCATCCAACACTTTATGCCCTGAGCTGCGATTGATTTCAATCGACTCAATCGAGCCATCTGCATTAATCGACACTGTTAATTGCAACTGACCGTACATTTTCAGGTTTTTAGCCGCTTCTGGATAATTGAGATTGCCAACTTTCTCTACCTTTTGACGCCAAGATTCCACGTATAGTGCATCTCTGTACTTTTGCGCTCTTGCACCTATGAATTTACGCTTTGGGCGCTTTTGGTAATCATCTTGCTGCTTCGCAATCAGCGCTTCTAACCTATCCATTTCTAAGGCTGCGGCGGTTAAATCACTCATATTCAGCTTTTTATTCGGGTTTTCTTGGTTACCCATATCAGCCTCTTTAGCTGCGGCATTTTGTACTGGTGCAGACTCGACTTTATTTGTCGACTGCAACTGCGTCATTAATTCTTGCGCTTGCTTTTCTAAATCAGCGATATGTTTTTGCTCTTTTGTTTCTTCCGCCGTCATTTTTGCCGCTTTTTTACCAGCCTTTACTTCAGCCATCGGCTTCAATGTGAACTCGGATTTTTGCTGCTTGATAGCGGGTAATGCAGATTTCATTTTACGGTTCTGGTCGGTATTGCCGCCACGATCCAAATCGGCTTGTGCCAATACATCAGCTTTATCTGGCTTAGTGAGCGTTTTAGCGTTCACCAGCATGACTTCTAATGTAGGTAACTTGTCTTTGAATTTTTTAAGCTCAGGTTCAAAGTGAATGCTTAATATGACTACGTGCACCAATATGGAAACCCAAATAGCCATAGCCATCACGCTCATCGTTTGCGCCTTAACGATAAGTGAATCAACCATGCCCGCTTGTTTTTTCTTAATGGGTTGAGCCAAGTTCTAATCTACCAAAATCTACAATTTGCGAAATCTATATTGTGAATAGCTTACTTGATGGCATCTAGTATTTTCTGATGCACGCCACCAAAGCCGCCATTACTCATCACCAACACATAATCACCCGGTTTTGCGACCTTGGCAATTGCTGCCACCATCGTATTCAAATCCTCATATACAGAGGCTTTATCTTTAATGGTCGATAGAGCCTCGGCGGCATCCCAACCAAGATTTGCGCCATAACAAAAGACTAAGTCGGCCTCTTTCAAACTAGCTGGCAATGCATTTTTCATCACACCCAACTTCATTGTGTTAGAGCGCGGCTCTAACACTGCTAATATGCGAGCTTTACCCACTTTGCTGCGCAAACCTGCCACCGTAGTTTCAATAGCTGTAGGATGATGTGCGAAATCATCATAAACCGTAATGTCGTTCGCTATACCTTTGATTTCCATACGGCGTTTTACATTTTTAAACTCGCTAAGTGCCTCAATGGCAATGCAGGGGGCAACGCCTACATGGCGCGCTGCGGCAATCACGGCAAGTGCATTCATACGATTATGCTCGCCGAGTATATCCCAGCTTAAGTTACCCTGACGCTCACCTTTAAAGACCACATCAAAACGACCTTGTGCATCGACATTTTGCACCTTCCAACCGTCAGCTGAACCAAAGTATTCCAAGCTACTCCAGCAGCCTTTATCAATCACTCGCTGCAAACTCTCTTGCTTATTGCTCACCACTAAACCTTGCTGCGGAACGGTACGCACCAAATGATGGAATTGTTTTTCAATTGCAGCTAAATCATCAAAAATATCAGCGTGGTCAAATTCAAGGTTATTAAGCACCGCCGTACGTGGACGATAGTGGACAAATTTAGAGCGCTTATCGAAGAAAGCCGTGTCATATTCATCGGCCTCAATGACAAAAAATGGAGAGATGCTTTTGCTATCCTGTTTCGGAGTTTGCGGCAAACGCGCAGAAACGCCAAAGTTCTCAGGCACGCCACCTATCAAAAAGCCTGGTGCTAAACCGGCATACTCTAATACCCAAGCCAGCATAGAACTTGTAGTCGTTTTTCCATGCGTACCTGCAACTGCCAGCACCCACTTGCCTTGTAGCACATTCTCAGCCAACCATTGCGGGCCAGAAATATAAGGTAAGCCTTGGTTTAAAATCTCCTCCATTAATGGATTGCCACGTGAAACCACATTACCAATCACATAAATATCAGGATTTAGCTTGGTTTGCTCAGGCGAGAAACCTTCAATCAGCTCAATACCTTGCGCCTCAAGCTGCGTACTCATAGGAGGATAAACGTTAGCATCACAACCCGTGACGCGATGCCCCTCCTGCTTTGCCAGCACCGCAATGCCGCCCATGAATGTACCGCAAATACCTAAAATGTGAATGTGCATATTATTTATTTTCTTAACTCAAATTTGGCGCCAACCAGCGCTCTAAATACTCTTTAGGCAGGTTTCTACGTTTTGCCATATCTTCCAATTGGTCTGTGCCAATTTTATCTACGCTAAAATACTTGGCTTCTTTGTGTGCAAAATAAAAGCCTGAAACGGCAGCGGCTGGCTGCATGGCGAATGATTCAGTGAGCGTCATACTGATTTCATCGCATTGCAACAGGTTGAACATATCAGGTTTTACCGTATGGTCTGGGCAAGCAGGATAACCTGGAGCAGGCCTGATACCTTGATACTGTTCTTTAATTAAAGCATCAACACCTAGCTTCTCGTCGGCAGCGTAACCCCAAAAATCTGTACGGATGCGTTCGTGCATGTATTCAGCGAAAGCTTCAGCTAACCTATCCGCAAGTGACTTGAACATAATGCCGCTGTAGTCGTCATGCGCATCAATGAACCGTTTCTCGATTTTTTCTATGCCTAAACCTGCGGTCACGGCAAATAAACCGACATAGTCTGCAATGCCTTTAGGCGCAACAAAATCACTTAAACATTGGTTAGGACGCGGCACGCCATCAATCACTGGCTTTACGCTTTGCTGACGCATGCCGTAATATGTAAACGCTACTTGGCTGCGTGTTTCATCTGTATAAATTTCAATATCATCGTCATTCACGGTATTTGCTGGTTGCAAAGCAATAACACCATTGGCGCTTAACCAACGGCCGTCGATGATTTTTTTCAGCATATCTTGCGCTTCGGCAAACACTTTAGTGGCGGCTTCGCCGACTACGTGATCGCTCAAAATCGCGGGGTAAGCACCTGCCAAATCCCACGTTTGGAAGAAGGGCGCCCAATCGATATATTTGGCAATTAAGCTTAAATCAATGTTTTTAAACACGCGGCGACCGATAAACTTTGGTTTTACTGGCGCAAACTCGCCTGCAAAACTTAAAGCCATTTTGTTTTTACGTGCGTCTGCCAGCGTGAGTAGTGGCACGCCTTTTTTATTGGCGTGCTGAGTGCGTGCTTTTTCATAATCCGCTTGAATCTCAGCTAAGTAAGCACCGCGCGTTTCTGGCGTGAGCAGATTCTGCATCACAGAAACTGAGCGTGAAGCATCTGGCACATAGACAATTGGACCATCGTAATGTGGTGCGATTTTTACCGCGGTGTGCGCGCGTGAAGTAGTCGCGCCACCAATTAATAGCGGCATTTTCATATCTTTAAAATATGGGTCACGCTGCATTTCTTTAGCGATGTGCGTCATTTCTTCTAAGCTTGGCGTAATCAAACCGCTCAAGCCGATAATATCGGCATTCTCGGCTTTTGCCATGGCTAAAATCTCAGCGGCTGGCACCATCACGCCCATGTTGACCACTTCAAAGTTATTGCATTGCAGCACAACGGAAACAATGTTTTTGCCAATATCGTGCACGTCACCTTTGACGGTGGCGATGACCATTTTGCCTTTAGGCTTAGCAACGATACCTGTGCGTTTTTCATCAGCCGCTTTTTCAGCTTCAATAAACGGGATGAGATGCGCTACGGCTTGTTTCATCACGCGGGCGGATTTCACCACTTGCGGTAGAAACATCTTGCCTTGACCAAACAAGTCACCCACCACGTTCATGCCCGACATCAGTGGGCCTTCGATGACGTGAATTGGTCGACCGCCACTCGCTTCAACAGCCGCACGTGCTTCTTCTGTATCTTCTACAATAAATTCAGTGATGCCGTGCACCATGGCGTAGCTGAGGCGTTTTTCAACTGACACAGGCGCTTCAGGCGTTCCACGCCACTCAAGTGTTGCGGCTTCTTTTTTGCCGCCTGCAACCAACGTGCCTGCAATTTCAATCAGGCGCTCTGTTGGCGCAAGTAGATTATCAGGGTCGGTAATGCGGTTAAGTACCACATCTTCTACGCGTTCTTTCAACTCTGGCGCAAGGTCATCATAGACGCCCATCATGCCAGCATTGACAATACCCATGGTCATCCCCGCTTTAATCGCGTGGTATAAAAATACGGTGTGAATTGCTTCGCGCGCAGGATCGTTGCCGCGGAAACTGAAGCTCACATTTGAAACGCCGCCTGAAATTTTGGCATGCGGCAGGTTTTGCTTAATCCAACGCGTGGCTTCAATAAAATCAACCGCGTAGTTGTTATGCTCTTCAATACCCGTGGCGATGGCGAAAATATTAGGATCAAAAATAATGTCTTCTGGCGGAAAGTCCATGCCAACCAATAAATCATAAGCGCGTTTGCAGATTTCAACTTTGCGGGCGTAGGTATCGGCTTGGCCTTTTTCATCAAACGCCATCACGATGACGGCTGCGCCATAACGACGGCATAGTTTAGCTTGGCGTAAAAACTCTGCCTCGCCTTCTTTCATCGAGATTGAATTCACAATCGACTTACCTTGCACGCACTTCAAGCCAGCTTCAATCACTGACCATTTACTTGAGTCAATCATAATTGGCACACGCGCAATATCAGGCTCGCTGGCAATCAAATTCAAGAAGTGCGTCATGGCTTTAACGGCATCCAGCATGCCTTCGTCCATGTTAATGTCGATGACTTGTGCGCCGTTTTCTACCTGCTGACGCGCGACAGAAAGCGCTTCATCGTATTGCTCATTAATAATCATGCGCGCAAAAGCTTTACTGCCTGTGACGTTTGTACGCTCACCCACGTTAACGAACAAAGAATCCTCGTCAATAACGAACGGCTCCAACCCTGCAAGGCGTGTGTATTCGGCAATGACGGGCACCTGGCGCGGTGCAATGTCTTTAATTTCGTTGTAAATTGCGTTGATATGTGCAGGTGTAGTGCCGCAACAGCCGCCTGCAATATTTAAAAAGCCGCTGGTTGCAAACTCTTTCACTAGGCTTGATGTCACATCGGGCGTTTCATCAAAGCCAGTATCAGACATTGGATTTGGCAAACCCGCATTTGGATAAATACACACATAAGTTTCGGCTATTTTTGAAAGCTCTTCTACATATGGACGCATTAAAGTGGCACCCAAGGCGCAATTTAAGCCAATGGTGATTGGTTTTGCGTGGCGTACTGAATTCCAAAAAGCGGTAACGGTTTGGCCCGACAAAATTCGACCAGACGCATCGGTCACTGTGCCTGAAATCATAATCGGCATGGTGTAACCAACTTCTTCAAAAAACGCATCAATAGCAAACAAAGCTGCTTTGCAATTTAGCGTATCGAATATGGTTTCGACCATTAATATATCAGAACCTCCTTCGACCAATGCTCGTGCTTGCTCCAAGTATGCGTTTACTAACTGATCGAAATTGACATTACGCGCAGCCGGATCATTCACATCTGGCGAAATGCTAGCGGTTTTAGGTGTAGGACCAAGCGTGCCTGCCACAAAGCGCGGCTTATCTGGCGTGCTGTATTTTTCACACGAAGCTTTAGCAAGCTTAGCGGCTTGCACGTTCATCTCGTACACAAGATGTGCCATGTGGTAATCATCTTGCGCCACGCTGGTTGCGCCAAAGGTATTGGTTTCAATAATATCGGCGCCAGCGGCTAGATATTTTTCATGAATTTCTTGAATGATATGCGGCTGGGTGAGCGTCAGCAACTCATTGTTGCCTTTAACAAATAACTCACGCTCGCCTGCAGGGGCTTTAAAGTCAGCAAACTGCGCACCTCGATAATCAGCCTCGGTCAGCTTGTATTGCTGAATCATAGTCCCCATTGCGCCATCTAAAATTAAGATGCGCTGTTGAAGTAAGCTACGCAGTGTTTGTTCTGTCAGACTTTGTTCTTTAAGAGAGGTAGCAGGCATGTTGATTAATGTTTTCAGCAGTAAGTGTTATCTTAGGCGACATTTTACCACGCTAATCCTTGCCGCTGGCGATGCTGGCAAAGAGATGGTATCAATCTTTACGTACTGCCGCAGTAAGCGTAACTAGGCGCGAAACAATCAATGCCATATACATTAAGCCAACAAACATTTGGAATGTGCCGATGACTTTTGCAATGGGATGTACCAGTGAAATATCGCCATAACCAGTACTAGATAATATTGAAAAGCTTAGAAATATAAGCTCCACCCATGAACGTGGCTGATCTGGGTTCAATGTGCCAGTAATACTACCCGGGTAAAGCTGTTGGCATACTGAATAGGCGAGCGCGAAACCCCAAGCTAGAACGGTGAAAGTATTAGCTGCGGCAAACAACTCATCCCGCGTAAGCACGTTGTCATTAAACATATACATCACCAAACCAACCGCCGTATAAAAATACATCGCGCTTTCAAAAACTTGTGCCCATAGCAAATAGTGCGAATTTTCTGTCGTAACGTAAGTGATCGTTAACACTACTGCAGGCAAGGCGAGTATCCATGCCGCCCAATTAAACAAAGGACTACGATTTACCACCCAAACAGCCAAGGCCAGCGCCGCCACATTAAAACAGCTAAATATTGCCTGATGAGACTTTGTGACATCCAACATAGGGTGAATAATCAAGCTGAGTACTTGCACGAACAGAAGCCATGCGGAAGGGTACTTTGCCATTTTCTTTATTGTGGCTTGCAAATTTGTAAACTGCATCTTCAAACTGCTTTGTCGTATTTGCGATATTGCACAGCTTCTGCAATATGAACTGATTTAATCGCATCGTCACCTGCCAAATCGGCAATGGTACGAGCGACCTTTAGTATGCGATGGTAAGCACGCGCGGATAAGCTTAATCGACTAATGGCTTGTTTAAGCAACTGCATTCCTGCTTCATCAGTAACGCAATACTGCTCTATTTCTTTGGTGCCGAGTAAATTATTGGGCTTAGCTTGTCTGCTTAGCTGCTTTTTCCTAGCAGCCTCTACTCTTAATCTTATCGATTGTGAGTATTCACTTACACTCGCCTTTGTTAGGTCATCTTCACTAAGTGCAGGCACTTCAATATGGATGTCTATTCGGTCTAATAATGGCCCTGAAATTTTAGCTTTGTATCGCGAAACTTGGTCTGGCGTACAGCGGCATTTATTATTGTGGTGTCCTAAATACCCACAGGGGCATGGGTTCATAGCCGCAATTAATTGAAAGCTTGCTGGAAAATCTGCCTGTCTAGCAGCACGTGAAATCGTGATGCGGCCACTTTCCAATGGCTCGCGCAGAACCTCAAGTACTTTGCGATCAAATTCTGGTAGCTCATCTAAAAACAATACGCCATGATGCGCCAAGCTAATTTCACCTGGGCGAGGAATACCACCACTGATAAATACAAAAATATGTGAGAAACTATCATAAATTCTATAACAATAAGTGAGAATTACCATTAATCCAGACCGTCCAGTTAGAAAAATCCCTACTTCTACTAGAAGTATAACAGGGCTAATGCCAACAGCGGATAAAGATGGTCAGGCGTTTGAATCAACGCTTGAACGGGATTTGATGTATCTGCTTAAATTTGACGTTACTGTCGATAAATTTGTTTCACAGCCAGTCAAAATTACATATCTAGATAAGGAAAATATTTCACGTAGCTATACGCCAGACATTCTTATCTATCATCGCAAAGACTTCCCAGAAGCACGAAAGAAGAAAATCATACTTGCAGAAGTTAAGTTTAAAGATGATTTGTGCAAAAATTTTCGGGAATACCATCCAAAATTTAGAGCAGCTATGCGTTATGCAAAAGAAAAAGATTGGGTATTTAAAGTTTACACTGATGCTCATATCAGAACACCATATCTCACAAATGCTAAATTTTTATTAGGCTACGTAAACACAAGCCTCGATCCTATCATTATTGAATCTATACTTAATAGAATTGATGAACTGAGGGAAACAGATCCCCAAGGTTTGTTAGCATCTTTTTATACCGACAAATGGAATCAAGCAAAATTATTACCAGTAATTTGGCATTTAATCGCCAGAAGAGAAATAGGCACGAATCTACATTATCCTTTAACAATGAGTAGCAGAATTTGGCGCATGCATTATGAGTAAAACATTTAAAAAACCTATCCAACTATTGCCTGGCAATACTATCAATTATAAAAAAAATCAGTATGTCATTACTAACATATTAGATTTAGAGTCGGTCCTAGCAAAGAATATTGAGACTAAGCAGTCACAACGCATCCTTGTTCAAGATATCACCCCCGAAACCATAGAAGTTGGCAAAAATCTGCCCAACAATTTGGAGTTGATAAATGACGACGATTGGCTTGAAGCAAATAGGCGATTTCAGATAATTAAACCTATTCTTGATGCTGGTCGAGGTCAGCGGGTAAATCAAGTTAAATCAGCTGCAAAGTCAAACGGAATAAGCCTGGCCACTCTTTATAGATGGATTGCAATTTATGAGATAGAAAGGCGAGTATCTGCTCTAGTAAGGCCTACTAGAAAAGATAAAGGCTCTAAGCGAACTGAGCCAAAGGTAGAAGAAATAATTCAAAAACATATCAAAAAATCATTTTTGTCTGATCAACGATTAACTCCAGTTGATGTTTGGGAAAAGATCAAAAGTGATTGCAGAGATTTAGAGCTACCAATTCCTCACGTAAATACAGTCCGTAACAGAATTGGCCTCATTTCTGATGAAGAAAAGACTTTGAAGCGTCTAGGCAAAGACGCAGCTAGAGATAAATACAAACCAACACTTGGACATTTCCCTGGCGCAGATTTTCCTTTAGCGGTCGTTCAAATAGACCATACCCCGATGGATATCATTATTGTAGATGAAGAATATAGGCTGCCCATTAGTAGACCGAACTTAACAATGGGTATAGATGTATTCTCGAAAGTCATACACGGCTATTGCATTGGTCTTGATCCCATTGGCGCGCTATCTACGGGACTTTGTATTTCCCATGCAATACTTCCAAAGGAAACATGGCTTGCGACTATGGATATCACCACACCATATCCTGTTTGGGGAAAGATGCGTGTTATTCACACGGATAACGCTAAAGAATTTAAAGGTACTATGCTTGAACAAGCTTGTAAGGAACACGATATTAGTCCAGAAAAAAGACCTAAAGGTCAGCCACAATATGGAGGACATATCGAACGCTCTTTTAGGACCTTTATGAAAAAGGTCCATACCGTACCCGGTACGACGCGGTCAAATGTACAGGACAAAGGCGAATATGACTCTGAGGGTAAAGCATGCATGACATTAAGCGCACTAGAAAATTGGTTTGCTATTTTTGTTGTTGAGTATTACCACCAAAAGCCACACAAAGGTAATAACAATATACCGCCAATTGTTGCATACGAACGAGGAATACTGGGTAATGACAAACAACCTGGAATAGGATTACCAGACAGAATTGCTGATGAGTACAAGTTCAAATTGGACTTTATGCCATTTGAAATGCGTACAGTTCAAGAGTACGGAATAGTCATTGATGAGTTGCATTATTATCATGAAAGTTTACAAAGATGGATCAATGCTATGGATCCTAAAGATATAAAACGTAAGCGAAAATTTATTTGCAGATATGATTCACGAAATCTTAGTAAATTATATTTTTATGAACCCGATACTGAAATCTACATTGAAATACCATTTAGAGATATTACAAGACCTCCAATCAGCATTTGGGAGCTAAGAGCTGCTAAAAAGAAACTTAAAGATGAAGGCTTCACAGAAATTAATGAAGATTTGATTTTTAATGCTTTGAAGAAAATGGATGCAATAGTGGAAGTAGAAAAGAATAAAACAAAAACTGCCCGTAAAATGCAAGCTCGTAAAAAGGGCTGGGGGAAAGCTGAAGCTCACATCAGCAAGAATAATATCAACACGCAGTTCGATGCCGATATCACTAAATCTTTAGTCATGGATGATATTTTCTCAGAACCAATCCTCCCTTTCGATGACATTGAGGAGGCGGTATGACGGATTTTAGTCATTTGTCAGACGCCACCAAAGAAATCATGCTACTTAGTGACGAAGAGCGTATTCTACATATCAAACGAGATCGCTGGGTAGGCTACGATAGAGCCAATCAAATTATCACCAAACTTGAAGATTTGCTTGTTCACCCTAAAATTGAGCGAATGCCGAATATGCTTATCATTGGGGATTCAAATAATGGAAAGACTCGTTTAATCAACCATTTCTTCAAGAAGCATCCTGCTCATGATAATCCGTTGGGTAGAAGCATAAAGGTACCCGTGTTGCTTTTAGAAGCGCCGAGCAGTGGGACTGTCGAGCATTTATATAAACGGATATTAGATTTATTAATTTGCCCCTATAAATCGAGTATTAAACTTTCAGATTTAGAAGAACAGGTTATCGACGTCCTCAAAGAAATTGATTTGGGAATTATTATCATTGATGAGATCCACAATTTTCTTACAGGAGCACCTCGCGAGCAACGTCACTTTCTGACTGCATTAAAGACTTTAGGCAATATGGTTAAGGTACCTATCATCGGGGTTGGTACAAACGCTGCTTTTACTGCGTTCCAAACTGACTCACAAACAGCCAACCGCTACGTCGGAGAACGTTTAACCAAATGGAAATTAGATAATCAATTTTTAAGGTTTTTGGCAAGTATCGAACTGATAATCCCACTCAAAGATCCGTCAAATTTGATAGGAAAACAAATATCCACAAAAATATATGCAACTTCAGAAGGTCTCATTGGAGAGATCTCAACACTTTTGAATGAAGCTGCTATTTGGTCTATCAGGAATTCAAAAGCAAACCATCCTGAATGTATAACTATAGAGTCTATCAATGCTTGTGGTTATAGACCACCATCTATTAGAGCGTCATATAACTAAGCAATCAAAATGGAAGGTCTTAGCAATAATCTATGGCCTATACATTTAAAACCATACCCATGTGAGCTTTTGTCATCTTGGCTTGTTAGATTGGCTCATAGCCATGGTTTAAAAATTCAAACATTCTGTGCCATCGTTTTTGGACCAGATAAGAATATTTGGAATAGAGATATAGACAAACTTGCTCCAGATTGGCTAATAGAGAATATTGCCACTGGAACAGGGACAAGCATAAAAGAAGTAATAAATACTACGCTTAAATCTTATGAGGGTATCCTCTACGAAAACCATCAGCCAAATGGCAATACCAAATGGGTCAATCCACTTGGTATTTATCATCGCACCCATAAACATTACGGGCTGCAATTCTGCCCTCTCTGTTTAACGCATGACAAGGAACCTTACTTCAGAAAATACTGGCGTTTGGCTTTTTATACTGAATGTGAGAAGCATCACATACTTCTGCATGACCGATGCCCAAGCTGCGGATATGCCATAAATTTTCATCGAGTAGAAATGGGGATACGATCACTTATAAAACCAAGATCGGTTTTCAACTGCTTTAAATGTCACTATGACCTGAGGGATGCAGCCAAAGTTAAGCTACATTGTGATGATTGGCAAACCATTACCCAGTACAGGACTTTACTAGACTTTCATGAGATAGGCTGGGGATTTACAGATAACCTGACTATTCAATACTCACATCAGCTATTCGACGTCCTAAGACATCTATGTGTTTTAATTTCTTCTAAGCCTAGAGCAAATTGCCTACTTCCCTATATTGCGAAGCGATTAGGCTTTGAAATTAATACAACTGATTGTTTTAGCCATGTCACTTTTGAGAAGTTCAATGTACATGAGCGTCACATATTGTTTTATTGTGCCATATGGTTATCTTTAGACTGGCCAAGGAGATTTATAAAAGTATGTAAGGAGACTAATTTAACTTATGCATATCTACTTCATGATTATATTGACCCGCCCTTTTGGTTTTATTCCGTGATAGACAGCCATCTTAACTGTCGTCAATACTCACCAACTCGTGAAGAAATAAATTCTGCTAAAGCTTACTTAAGTAAAACTGGTCAAAAAAGTGGAATAACTAAAGCTTCATGTTTATTGGGATATACGACCCTTAAAAGACGGAATCTATAATTAATGGTGGGAAGGATTTTTACCCTCTAAATACCTAGATACTATTGTTCTATATCGGCATGCCGTGGCTCCTGTAAAGTGATCTGCGTAAGTCGGTGACGAAGTTGTGTAGCCTAATGTTTGAAATAAGGTCGCGCTGTAACCCCCGTTTCAAGCTCTAGTTATGCACTTTCTTCTTTGTGATGCAAAGTGAGAGGAAGAAGCTGTTTCAATATATAGGCGTATTGAAGTTGCATAGACGCTTCCTTGTTGATTGGTATTAATCCACCGCCAACGTTTCTAGCGAATACATGCCAAGCCACACTTATTGCATTTCGGAGACGATCTTCAAAAGTTTCTGCAGTTACGAACATCTATATTTGCCTAACGTTTGAATTCAGCGACATCTTCTGCATGTACTCATGGCAGGTCTATCCAGTTCTTGCTGGCAATGGAATTAAGGGTTGGGAAGCTAAAGTTCTTAATATTGGAGTGCGTCTTCTGCGCTTCGCTCAACATTTGATGGAGAGTCTTTTTATATGACGCCATTACTTTCAAGAAATCAAAAACGTCTTTCTCTTGAAGCGCAGTACTTGGGGCAGCTTGAATGCTGGTCAATATGCGTTGGAGCGCAAACTTCGGCACTTGCTTTTTCAGGATGCACCACAGGTTTATTGCAACGTATAGTTCCGAATTGATGGCTGGAATTGCCGTACCGGACGAACCAAGTTGGTTGGTTTGAGAACCACCACCCGATGTGACTACTACCCCCTCTCCAGATGTTCCCGGTATCTGCACGTGTAGCAACGGATCCACCAAAGGTGGTAGCCGTTGCCCAATAATGTCTAGAAATGCCTCTGCGCAGTCTTTTCCTACCGAAAACGTATCTTCATAACTGCTTTTCTTGTGCTTGTAAGAGAAGATAGTGTGTTCATTTTCCAAGTCGCCACAACATCCTTCAATTTTTTGGTCGGGAAGCAGCGCCATGCGGGATATGACACGGACATCGTAATCTTGGCAAATTTGCTGCTTCTTTTGGGGACCTCTACAACTATCGATTTTGTCGGACACAGTTATTTCCTAGATATTGATCAGTGGGGTGAGTGGGCGCTTCCCAACGTTTGACGTGAGGGCCGTACCTCTCGACGGAATTGTTAGCGCTATACATGACCGAGCACCTTCATGTTCTCAATCCATTTCGTAAATAGCCTCAGAACCTCAGCCGTCTGCGAGTGAAGCTGTACCTTCAGCCTGTCGTAGTCAGCCACCTTTTCTGCATCATAGATAATCATTTCTCTGTCCATATTTAGATGCGGGGCCAAGCAGTATCGATAGTCTCCATCTGCTGGGCAGGCGTTCGGGAATACAAAAAAGTTCATGCCAACAAACTCTTCGAGTTGTCTCGCGGAATTAGCAAAGTCTTGATAAGCCGACACAGTCGAAGGGTGCTGGAAGCTACACTCTGGCTTTAGGAAATGCACCGATACACGGTAAAACACAGAATGGAAACTTGAATTATAAGAGTGGTCATCAACGAGACTGGAGAGGTAGTACCTGACCTTTTCAATCTGAACGTTGGCAGCTAAGAATGTTGATTTATCAGCTTTGATCTTAGCTTCCCGAGGGTCGATGGCGAAGTGTTTATATGCCAGAAAACCGAGGCCTGGGAGGATCTGAGCTGTTGCAAGCAGCCATTGGTAATCGTCATTAACCACAACGCTTACTTTTCCTAACAAGGCGATAAGAACACCCTGCCACCAAGGGCCAGTTAGAGTGGCCAAACCACTCCCAACCAATAGAAGCCCTAGTGCGACAAAAACGTGGCGTTTGTAAGATAGTGACCAACTACTAGTCGATGCGTCGTGTGAAAGTTCGATAGACATCTTGTGCGCTAACAGTTATTAAGCGGATGTTTGCGTCCGTATAATAATATTGTGAATGTTGATTTTGGCATGTTATTTTTCTTTTTAAATCTTATAGTTAACTGTTGCTCTGTCCGTATAGTAATAAATAGTAAGTACGGACGCAAATCATTTAACAAAAACGCTCTTTAGATCTGCAATAGTTTTAAGCCGCGTGAATTTCCTTTCTTATGATTCAAATCTTATATTGTTTTTCTGATTCTCAATGGCTTTTTTAGTCAGCCTATAAATATCCAAACCGAATTCAAGCTCATACCTCTTTTGAAATCATTGCATATCCCTATGACTTATTGAGTTACCTTCTATAGGATTTGCTTACGTTTCGGATTTTCCTATCTGCGAATATATAATTCTAACTTCATGATTTGTAATAGTATGTTGATGTACAGCAAAAAAATAAGATTTATTAGGTTAGCTAAGACTTAAATACAAAATGCATTTCAGGGGGATGTAAGATGGTACGTACTGTCAAAAAATTTGATTATTCATTCAAAATTCTACATGAAGAAGTTTCACCAACTGATTTATTTCCTGATAAAACCCATGAAGCAGTAACTGAGACCTTATTCAAGTTAATAGAAAATTCTGATAAAGGTATAACTATAGGTCTTGAAGGTGGATGGGGTTCCGGCAAATCCACCGTAATTGAATTTCTAAAAGAGAAAGTACAAAAAAGTAACTCTAAAACAATTTTTTTTCTGTTTGATGCTTGGGCGCATGAGGGCGATCCATTACGTAGGATTTTTCTTGAAAGCTTGATCAAGGCACTTAATCCTAAGGGTACAGACCCATATCTCAATAAATTACTGCCTGAAATTACTGGAAGAAAAAAAACAGTTATAGTAAATACTGATAAAAAAACTTCCAATTTAGCTAATTTTTTATCTATTTCAGCTCTTCTTGTTCCATTAGGAGCCGCGCTGTTATCAGCAATTAATTATGACCATATTTATTTCCCTTGGGCACATGGAACCTCACCTAATTTTGCATTTATTTTTGGTTTAATTTTTTGTCTTGCACCATTTTTTGTCTTGGGCATATGGGCTAAATGGGGAGAAAGAGATCAAACAACAAAAAAAATTAAATGGCACCTAATACATTCCGACTCGACAGAAAATTATACTCAGGATATAACCGAGGATGGGGAACGTACTTCAATCGAATTTGAAAGATTCTTTCAAAAGATAATACAACACTCAGTAGGTAATGATCCTAATCAAAAATTCGATCGGTGCATTATCGTCGTGGACAACTTAGATAGAGTGGATTCAAAGCATTTCATAAATATATGGTCTACTTTGCAAACTTTTTTCCAGTATCGCAGTTCTCAAGGTTCCAGTTCCGCGGACTGGATGAAAAGGCTGTGGTTCATCGTTCCATATGACAGAGATGGACTTACCCAAACATGGGAATCTAGTACTCCCGAAAACTCTTATGACAGTTTGGCACAGTCATTCCTAAATAAATGTTTCCAAGTTAGAGCAGAAGTTCCAGAGCCAGTGATGTCTGCATGGTGTGGTTTCTGCATAACTGCAACCAATAGAGCTTTAATCAACTGGCCTACCGATGAGAAGGAAATCATTGTAAATACTTTTCAACGTTATCGCAGTAGATTAGATTCAAGCCCGACACCAAGGCAAATTCATAATTTTGTAAATCAAGTTGGTCTATTAGGCATGAGATGGGGAGGGATAATGTCTGCAGAGGCTATCGCTCTATATGCAATATTTAGACAAAAATTCTCATATAAAGAATTGAGGCAACAATTGTTGGAGCAAGGTATGCCAGGTAATTTCGACTCCACTGGAGACCAGCAAACAATAAAAATGGAACTTGCAGGCATGCTTTTTGGTGTTGTTAAAGAAAAGGGGGTGCAGCTTTTACTTGCTCCAGAAATCAGAAGTACATTAACTAATGGAGATGGCAAATCCTTAAAAGAATTGATAGATGCTCATGGGTCTGCGTTTTGGGTAGCTTGGGATGCAATCAAAAAAGAAATATTACCGAGCGACACTCACTCTGAGGAATATAGGATTTCGTCAACAAAGGCTATTTATTTTGGCATGGATGAATCAAGAAAAAGAATTTCACAAGAGATTAAAGTCTTTGAAAAAGTATGGAAGAGTTCAGTTGACCGATGGGATTATAGGAGGGCTGATTACACAGAGTCTTTGTCTCTGATGAAGAATATGGTTGCTAATTCAGGTGATTTTATCGATTGGTTAAACCAAACAATACAAAGAAAATTAGTAGTTTTAATAAATGATGTTTCTACAATTGATTCAAAAGTACTGAAACAATTTGAGGCACAGGTAAATTTGCTAACTAAATTTGGAAAGCCTATTCCTCGATTAACATATCCGAGTTTGAATAAACAAAATTGGATTGCTTGGCTAGATTTATTAGAAACTGCAAAAGTTTCAATTACACAAATTCTACCGGCATCTGGCGTGATACGTGAATTAGGTTCTGATATTACGCTTGAGGGAAATACTATTGAAGAAGCACTGTTGGAACAATTATTAAAAACGTATAAAGTTTTTCCAAGTTCAAAAGAGTGGGATTCAGTTACAGAAAGCCTAGTCGCCTGGGGTATTCGGCCGCAAAAAGAGCTGTCCAATAATGAAGCTTATAAACTAATGCTCAAGCTAAGTAATAGAGCTGAAAGTAAACCTTCTATCAAAGAGTGTCTATCAGGAACAGCTTTTTGGGTACGTGGTGTTTCGGAAGATTTAGAAGTCGTTGATAGTTTGCCAATTTTAATTGGTTCAGTCTTATTAGATTCGCTTCAAAAAAATGCCAATGTTAGTGATGAATTAAAAGAGTATTGGCAAAATGGCGACGCCACCGAAGAAGTAATGTCTAGTGCATTTGAGTATTTGTCTGAATATGGTGATTTATATGCGCTTTGGTTTATTGCTAAAGATCAATTAAATAAATTTGCAACCAGTTTAATTGAGAGCAATTTAGATAAACGGAATTTATACATTTATTCTTCAGGAGTTTTAAATTTAGAATCGTACAAATGGTCAGAAGACACTATTGAGAAAAAAGTAATCAAATCTCTTTCTGAATTTGGAGGCTTAGAACAAGCAACTACTAAGCTCAATGCTGACCCACTTGAATATGCTAATGTCCTATGGCGTTTACAAAAAAGTGGCGATATAAAAGCGGTAAAAATTGTAAAAGAAGTAATTGAAAATCTTAGTGCAGACAACTGGACTAAAAGTTTTGATGACGATAGCTGGACACTTAATTGTTTATCCGACAACTCAGTAAAACTTGACCATAGATATAAAGATGCATTTGAGCGCTACTTTTCAAAATCTCTTCAAAAAAATATTCCTTCTGAATGGATTTGTGAGAATTTCGATCTTTTACTTGGAAAGTGTATAGATAAAAATTTAGTAATAAAAAATCTTGCTGAAAACTACTTTGAATCTGATGATGATGGATTATCTGATAAAGGATTTAAATCTGTTTCAAAAGAGTTATCAGCTTTTGTAAAAGATTTAGATCAGGCTCAAGTTATGAGTAGGTTATGTGTTTGGCTTGATAAAAAACTTTGGGATAGAATCGAATGGCTAATAGAATCCGGATTTAGAGTTAAGGGTAAACCACTCGAATCCTTATCTTCAAGAACTCTTACCGCACTGACTCAGCCTAATTCTCCTGAAATTTCTGGGGCTTTAGATAGACTTATGAAAATTTGCAAAGTGTCGAATCCATCTGCCAAAATGCCTGTTAAAGTTAGAAAGCCTCGTATAAAAAAATGAGATCAAACTGCAATTAAATTTTTAAGCTTAAGTTGGTTAGTCGAATGAGAGTTTTCAATAGCCGTATAGTCAACTCAATAGATATGGCAGTACTTTTTTAGGAGATTTAGACCAACTCTGAGTGACAGCTTTGGGCCGCATAGTTCGATTCTGAATGAGTGAAGTCCAGACCATAGCGGCCATTCGACCCCAATATTTTTCGTGAAATTGGATTGTGTTTGCATACGTACTTGCTATTTATTATTATATGGATAGGGATGCAGCTAACTATCTGGAATAAAAAGAAAAACATCATGCCAAACACACACTCTCAATATTATTATACGGGCACAGCCATCCGCATCGGCTGCTAACCCACTACTTGCAAGGGAGATTACAAATGGAAGGATTGCGACATGGCTAGATGCACAGCGCCAGTGCGCGGACATAACTCTTCGGCCGCCGCGGCTGCCTGCCCTGCATGCAGTTCCCGCAGCAGATACCGCTACGGCGGCTATCCCTCGCCCTATTCTTCGTCGGGCAGTAGCGGGAGTAGCTATAGCAGCAGCGGTGGCGGAGGTGTTGGTAGGTCCAGCAGCAGTAGGCCGCACTGGTCGAGAGCAGGCTCGTCCGTGCCATATACGTTTGCCCAAGTGCAGTCACTCACGCCAATCCGCCAAACCGTTGAAACGCGAGCATCAGAGCAACCTGACCTTCGTGACGTCTTCCTGTGCCACGCGTGGGACGACCGGCAGGGGGTAGCCAAAGAGTTGCACGACTTGCTCGTGTCGGCTGGTGTCAAAGTTTGGTTCAGCGAGAAGGACCTTGGCCTCGGCGTGCCGATGATGCGCGCCATCGACAAGGGCCTAGCAAACTCGCGAATCGGGCTTGTGCTGGTGACCCCAGCGCTGCTAACCCGCCTCCCGAAAGAGGGCGTCGCCGACAAAGAGCTTTCTGCACTCCTGGCGGGTAACCAACTCGTTCCCATTGTGCACAACACTACGTATGGAGCGCTCCGCAATATCAGCCCTTTGCTCGCCTCACGAACCGGTCTGGACACTTCTGAAGATTCAATGGCTGTAGTCGCGGCAAAAATCGCCGAGCTGGTTGCTGTCTAGCTTTATTGCCCATACAGTCGCTTTGTCTTTGGATCCGTCATAGTCAGCTTTCGAGAAAATGTTACGTCAACCGCTCTGACCTTTCGGTCAAATGGGATTATCTTCCGGCGTTCCGCTTCCAGACCGCCCTTTACCTCTAACATTAGGCAAAAACAAAAAATAAGGGGATCAGTATGGCGGTTAGATGGTTGTCAATCTTTTTGATTTGAAGGGATTAATGATGCTCACTAATAGAGAGTTGTATGCGCTTAATGCCATCCTAGAGGTGGCCATGATTAAAAGTAAGGAAGAGGATGACGGTGATCCGGTATTTCACGAAGTAAGCGTTGAGGCTGTGAACCCGTTTGACGAGAAGTCCATTCGGTCTGCCGTTTATACGAGCCTCGTCAATAAAGGATTGATCCAGTGCAGCGGCACTGAAGACGAGAGCGGAGATGTGGAGTACGTCTGTATCACTCAAGATGGTTTGGAGGCACTCAAAGCTGCTGGGGGAGTGCATTAGTTTAGGCCCCACTAAACCTCTACCATTGACACTGTTATGCGAAAGCTACCTTCAGTACCTCATATGAAGCCGTGGCTAGATATTCACCACCGACTTTTATTTTCATTCCCTTCTATCTTTAAAATAAATAACAAGCTCATTATTTATTCTTTGGCCTGTGTCCAATTTCAATATTAGCTGAGTTTATGATTCAAACTGCTTAAGTCTATAAATTTAATATTAGGAAAGAGGTAATTTATAGGATAAATTTATGTTTATTAATTGGGATAAATTTATACTACCTCTGACAACAATACTCGTGAGCTAACGGAACAGCTTACATTCCACGCATACGGTAACTTACTGATTGAAACAAAAGACCTATCGGCAATTCAAGCTGGGATCGAAGGGATAGTTGCACGATCAGGCCTGATCTACTCACCGCTTTCTACATTCTTTGCAAAATGGATATGCTGACCTAGATTAGACACTTCTCTCTCCAGCACTGTCTAATGCTTCCATTACTCTCTGTTTGCAGTTTGCGAAGACTATCCAATTATTGTATCGACCATCCCAGTGTCCATGATTGCGACATATTCCCTCGATGACCATTCGAGTGTTCTCATTGATTGGATGCCAAATAGCCACATCCCCAGATGGCAAATTTCTTACATAAACTGGGACATTTCTAATATGATAAATCTGGTATTGCATTGTGTGACTCCAAAAAGTTAACTTGAAGTCAGCTTAGGTATATTTTGGGACGCTAAACAGTAGATAAGCCTATTAAAAGGCTTTCATAGGATTCATATGGGCAACAATAATATTGAAAATCACGATAGCAACGAGAGTCTTGAAACATTGCATGAAGCCTCAGTCTGCCTTATCGAATATTTGAATGTACATGGTGAGGCTGGCCGCCCATTTGAAATATTGCGATTTCTTGCAGCAGAAACCATCAAGCATCAAGACCCTAATAAGCAGTGCACTTTTACTAATCTCGTGATTAAAGATGCGATTACTAAAAACCTAGACAATGATCCCAGTGCATGGTTGAGTCCTATTTGGAAAAAACTTAGTACTGACATTCTACCAAATCGTGAAAAAGGGCTTCAGCAGTTTGCTTTTGAAAGGGGCTATAAGCACTACGCCTGGCCTTTTAAAGCTGATAGCCAAGGTGGTTCAGGTAATCAAGCGCAATACAAGCTAATAGCAAAAAAAGTAGACTCAACCGCTTTAAACAACCTTTATCATCCAGATCTTCAGGTCGATATAAAGTACATATCCGCCGTTTCATTAAAACCCTCATGGATCGCCAGCTTTCTATTTAATAAGAATAATTCAGCGCATGGCTGGAGAAAATGGGCACTCTTTTCCTTTCCGATATTCTGGTTTATTTTTACCATCTTAATGTGTGTTCTAGTATGGCTATCGCTTAAGTGGAGTAACGCGCCAATCAGCTCAAAGGATGTATTGAATATCATCAGTACTGGAATTTTCATCTATTTCTGTCGCTATTGTTCACTAAGATTCATGCGATTTTTCGAAGATAGAATTATTATGGCACCCGATATTCTTGTCGATATGAAAAACGTAAACGTATGTTTGGAGCTAGTTAGTGCAATGGATGAAAATAACAATAAACTGCCCAGAGCTTTTCAACTAGTAAAGTACGCTTCTGAGTGCCCAATTTGTAAATCAGAGGTACTATTAGAGAAAGGTGAGCCTGACTTCCCTAGGAGGATAGTTGGTAGGTGCCAAGAAAGCCCACGTGAACATGTTTATAGTTTTGATAGGGCCACAAAAACCGGATATAAATTAAGATAGAAAACTAATATTTACTGGCTGATTCTTTGAATTTTTGATATTAGTTATATATAAAGACTTGAACAACTTACGTGGTCGATACATCATAGTACAATTTATTCTGTATAAATTAATCTCGCTTACTAATTGAAATATTTATTTCAATTAGAGAAAATGTTAGTGCAACTTCGAACCTTTAGGTGTTTTTTTAGCAAAGATTCCTTCACCCTTACTGATAAGTGCAAGCATTTGCTGGGCCTGTGTATCACCAGATTCAGCAGCATCTTTTAACAATTTAATACCATAATCACGCTGGATTTTTACCCCTGCCTTTCCTGTGACATACGCCATTCCGAGAACAGAACTAGCTTCAAAGTATCCCTTATCGATTGATTTTAGTAACCACTCAACGGCATGCTCTCCATCTTCCTTAACGCCTTGTCCAAGTAAGTACATGGAGCCAAGTAAACACATTGCGGGAGGATGACCAAGGACGGCAGCTTCAAGCATTTTTGGAAGTGCCTTTTTATAATCTTTTTCGTTGTGAAAGGTAAGAGCCTCATCGTATGCAGAAATCGCTCGAAACTCATCAAGTTTTTTGCCATTCTTATCGATAATCTTTTTGAGAAATCCCCACATACAAGTTATAGAGCGATAACATAGAAAGGAATAAATTCGCCTTCGGTACAAGTTGATTTAACCGTGCCATCTGCCGCGGCAGCTACGGCATTTCCTAATGCCATATTGTTGTTATCAATTTTGCTGTCTAATTCTTTAACGACATCACATGGTAAATTAGTAAGCTCTATGACATTCGTTACATTTCTGCCGGCAAAGCCTGCTATACCTGCAGCATGGGAGCTTGCTTTTGAAACAACATTAACATCTCCGTAAGGCGATTTAATAACGACCATATTGGTTGTGCTATCAGTCTCATCTACTCTAATCATACCCGCATGAAAAAGCTGCTCAGGTACGCAAATAGCTTCACCACCTGTGAGCTTACCACTTGCACCATAAGAGCCTGAGATTAATGCATTTCCATCTCCAGCGGATGAGCCACCGATCACACAGCCCGCAGGTAAACCAACAATTTCTGGATTTGTTGCGTTAACTCTAATATCGCCGGGGAGATCCTTATATTTCGACTTGAATTGGTTGAGTGAGTTAGAGAGATCAGTAATAACAGCTATTGTTTTAGCTACTTTGCCTGAACCAATAGTTGCAATACCAGAGTAAATCACGGCACCCAAAATCAAGCCAATAATCACCAAGACAATTGAAATCTCAATGAGTGTAAAGCCACTTTCGATTGATTTATTTTTTTGCATCATCTCTTAACGATAGAAACAATGTAATTGAGTAGGCTGAACCAAAAGATATTAGTAATCCCCAAGCCGCCATCTCTAAAATACCTTTTGAACCCAGTATAGGACTATCGGATAACACTAACATCCATATCACCAGCAAATAAATACCAGGAGTTAATGTAAGAACGGATTTTAATCTAGATAGCATAATGAATTAAGGTACCGTGATAGATGGGCAAATAACACTACTTGCGTCTAAGTATTCATTTGCGCCGATAGCGGTTGAAGCTGAATATAGTGGCTTTGTCGAAGTATTGGTTATTATTAATCCTGAATATGACCCCGATGCAATAGCACTACCATCCAACTGATAAGCCGTAAAGTGAGCAGGGAGAGTTGCATTTAATTGGCAGTTAGTGACTAACGATGATTTGTTCGCGATTAACTGATCACGAGCTAATTGATTGATACTGGTAATGCTGCCCTCGCGCTTCAGTGGAGCAACTAAATCATTAGGGCTAATTTCTAACACAATATCATCGAACTTATCGTTAAATGGTTCTGTATGAAAGGTGTGTAAGGTTTTGCTGCCATGACCAATAATGTTGTCTTTCTCAGGATCTGTTGCACCTACAGCTGAAAAATCGACCTGAACGCCCTTGCTACTATACCCACCAAAACCATTAGCACCATGAGACAAAATAGTGGCTGCTGCATAACGCGTCACGATAGGACCGCTATTATTGATTTGACTCTCTTTAATCGTAATGCAGCCACCATCACCATCATGAAAGGTACGTGTGCCATTGTAGAGAGATACATTGGTGAAATTTGCATTGTTCGCGACGGCTCCACAGTATGTAGCTGGAGAGTCGCCCCACCATGATTCATAAGTAAAAAACCTATCCCAGCCATCAACCACATAATCTCTTGGTAACTGTAATGTCTTAAACGGAACGATCCCAGTGCTGGTATTGCAAGTAAATGTAGCAGTACTATCCTCGTCTCCAGAAATTGGGGATACGGTTGCTGATGCTGGACATGGTAGCCTACCATTCACAGCAAGATAAGAAATCAAAGCATCTTTAATGGCAAGTTGTTTTGAACGAGTCAGACTCATTGCTGATCTATCCTGAAAACTACTGGCCATTTTAATTCCCATAGTCAAAATCATGCCCATGATGACAACGACTACCGCCAACTCGACTAAGGAGAAGCCTGAAGCTTTTTTTATGTTATTTGCTGTCTTCATAGGCTGTAACTATAGGTATTTTTGAATAAATTGCAACTGTAACGGAATTTATAAGCTTAATCATCGGCAGGGCTTATTGAACTTAAGAAAATACTTACCGCAATTAACTACGGCAAAGTTGTTTAGTTAGCCAAAATTAATTAACAACTAAGAGACTAGCAAGCCTTAGCTTTACACTACTTTATAGTTTATTCTCTAAGTATATAAAACAGGGAATAGTCTATGTCTAAGGATAAGTCACAAATAAGTCATCGTGATTTCATGAGAGCTCGCCGTCCTGAGCTGTATTCAGATACATTAAAAGTTGAAGTAACCTCTATGGATCGGGATCAGTTTGAGTATTACCTCGATACACTTACCCAGCGTAAACAAGAAATATCATTTGAACACTTTGCTAGGGCGTTAGCAGAAAAAGAGCTATGCCCCAACCTAATTCCTCAAACAGGACCTACGGGGGGTGGGGACAGTAAAGTTGATACAGAAACCTACCCAGTCTCTAGCGAAATAGCTGAGCGTTGGTATGAAGGGTCTGCTCAAAAAGGAGCGAGTGAACGTTGGGCATTTGCCATAAGTGCTAAGAAAGCATGGAAGCCTAAAATAAAAAGTGATGTTCAAAAAATCATAGAGACAGAAAGATCTTACTCTTTGATTTATTTCATTACCAATCAGCCAGTTCGTGACAAGGATAGAGGTGAGATTGAGGATGAGTTACGGACTAAATACGGCGTAGATGTAAGAATTCTTGATCGAACTTGGATAGTTGAAAAAGTAACGACAAACCGTCGATGGAATATAGTCCAACAAACGTTAGGGCTTCAATTACCAAGAGTAGAAACAAATGTCTTACCAGGCCCTCTAGATTCAGAGCGATTAAGAGATTTAAAGGAACTTGATGCTCAGATTGAAAATGGTGAATATTACAACGGTACTGTTTACCAGTTAGCTGATGATTGTTTACAAACTGCACTTCTAGCTAGAGGCTTAGGACGAACGAGGGCTGAAATTGATGGTCGCTTTGATCGTGCTATGCGATTAGCTGAAGGACGACAATTACAGCGGATTTTGTATCAGCGTGCATGGACTGCAATCTGGTGGTTCGATGACTATGTTGAAGCATACCGTATCTATGATGACATTGCCCAAATTGCCATTTCATCAGAATGGGTTTGGGAAGTCGAAGATATGGTTAATTTATGGCTTGCGCTAGCGATTAGACAATACCTAGATAATAGTGACGACTCAAGAATAGTTACTCAATGGGCAGCAAGAACAGTGTCATTACGTGCTGCGCTTCAACGACATGCAAACGATATATCTCGACTTACAAATTCGCTTTGGGCTCGTACCTTACTTTTGATGATGGATTTATCAGAAGCGGTAAAGTATAAAGAGCGGTTACCCGATATCTTTCGTAGTTTTAAACAGACTTTAGAGGAAGCACGGAATCAAATCGAGTACCCAGTTGGAGCTTTGATTCGGCTGGTGCGTGAGTTTGGAGATGTTGTAGAAGATGAGGATTCTTATGAAGAGCTTCTCGAAATGGTTATTGCATTGCAAAGCGAGAGAACTGGTAATGGCGAAGAGGGTGCCATGCGCCTCGAGCGCGGAAGTCAGAAATTAAAAGCAGGAAAAATAAATGAAGCTATTGATCAATTTGCAAAAGCGCAAATGTTGCTTGCACAAGAGGAGCGTCGAGAAGAATTTATTGCCGCATTAGCTGGTACGGCATTGGGGTATGAGTCTGCCGGTTTACTTTGGGCTTCAAGAGCAAACTTGTTAGTAGCATTAGATCGGTGTTTATACCTCTATTTTAAGAGCGGTAAAATTGATCCAAGAGCATTGCCTCTACTGCGAAAGGCTATATGGGTAGAAATTCAGCTTGGGCGTATTCCTTATGCACTATGCTGGATGGAGTGGCTTCAACTCATTATCCCAGTTTTGAACTTGTCTGAATCACAAAGAGAAAGTCTGAACAAGGAAATCGAGTCAATTGATCAGGTGTTGGGGATATTAGTATTGAGAACCAAACACAGCGACTGGACACAATTTGGACTTCACCCGCTTTAGTAGACGTTTATTGACTTCCACTTTGTAACTTTTCAAACGCCATCGGACTCAGTTGATCAAGATGACTGTGCCGACGTTTCCTATTGTAAAACACTTCGATGTATTCAA